>Ga0070741_10000240_pt1 | contig 209974 bp, 185 predicted proteins | sample Coa_R1_4_FD_66440 | JGI IMG/M metagenome (GOLD analysis project Ga0070741, IMG submission 66440) | Surface soil microbial communities from Centralia Pennsylvania, which are recovering from an underground coalmine fire - Coalmine... | ecosystem: Environmental > Terrestrial > Soil >... | reverse complement strand
CCTCGCTCACCTGGATCGTCTTGTTCAGTACCGCTTCGTAATCTGGTTTCTGGAATTGTCTGCTCATCATTCCAGTTTACCCCGCCTCTCCTCTTACAGGGTTCTCCGACAACCTGCTAGCGGTAAAGATTGAGGTAAAGCGCCAGACTCCACGCTACAATCAAGCTGTATTGGATTGCCTGCCACCAGAATGGAGAGCACCTCATGCCTCAGACTCTAACCCCCGGCAGATGGCGCGGCCTGAAGGCCACCAGCACCGCCGATAACCGGTTCAACATCCTGGCTTTCGACCAGCGCGGCTCGTTCATCAAAATGCTGCCCGCCGGGACGCCCTACGAAACCGCTGTTCAGATGAAGCGCGACATTGTGCTCTGGCTCTCGCCAGCGTTCAGCGCCGTCCTGCTCGACGCAGAGTACGGAATGCAGGCCGCCCTGGATTTGCCGGGCAACAAGGGCCTGCTCATGGCGCTCGAAAAGAGCGGCTACAGCGGCGACGCCACCTATCGCAAGATCGACTTCACCGAGGGCTGGACGGTGGAGCAGATCAAGCGCATGGGCGCAGCGGCGGTAAAGCTGCTGGCGTATTACCATCCACAGTCAGGCGCGCTGGCGGAGGAGATCGAAAGCGTGATCCAGAAGGTGACGGAAGACTGCCACCGCCTCGATCTGCCCATTTTCGTCGAACCAATCTCGTACAGCCTGGACGCTGCGGTATCCAGGGACAGCGCCGAGTTTGCGCGCACTCGCCCGGCAGTGGCCGTCGAGACGGCGCGCCGTCTGAGCAAACTGGGCGTCGATATTCTCAAGCTCGAATTCCCGGTAGACGTGAACATCGACAAAGACGAGAAATCCTGGCGTGCGGCCTGCGAGGCCATGAGCGCGGCCAGCAGCGTGTCCTGGGTGCTCCTGAGCGCTGGCGTCGATTTCGAGACGTTCGTCGTACAGGCTCGCGTCGCCTGTCAGGCCGGGGCCAGCGGCTACCTGGCCGGGCGTGCCATCTGGAAAGAAGCCGTCGTCATGACTCCGGCAGATCGACAGCGCTTCATCCAGGAGCAGGGCATTAAGCGGCTGGAAATGCTCAACGCTATCACCAGGGAATATGCGCGCCCCTGGACGGATTTCTACCGTCCGATTGAAATTACCAAGAACTGGTTCATGGATGCTCCCCAAGCGCTGCACGCATGAACCAACCGTTGGGGCAGAAGGATGCTCCACCTCGCTTTAATACGCTCAGTGACCGCCTGCGTTACGAGACGCGCGGCCTGACCACCTGGGCCGGGCAGCAGGGCGTCCGGCTCGGTATCGACCCGGACGTGGTGACGATCCTGGGCCTGGTCGTGGTGCTGATCGCGGCCTGGCTGGCGGCGCGCGGCAATTTCCTGGCGTCGGGCATCGTGTTCATCCTCGGCGCGCCGCTGGATACGCTCGATGGGGCGATTGCCCGCGCCCTGAATCGCAAGAATCGCTTTGGCGCGCTGCTCGACTCCACCCTGGATCGTTACGCCGATGGCTTCATGTTCTTCGGGCTGGCCTACTACTTCGCCGCGCGCGGCCAGCTTGCCGAGATGACACTGGCCGGGTTCGCGCTGATCGGCGCGTTTGCCGTCAGCTACGTGCGGGCGCGTGCCGAAGGGCTGGACATTGGCTCGATCAAAGAGGGCTGGTTTGACCGGACTGTGCGCTCCATCGTGCTGGTCGTCACACTGCTGACAGGGCTGATCGTGCCCGGCTTGATCATCCTGGCCGTGGGCAACCATCTGACGGCCATCCAGCGTATCGTGATCGTGTATCGTGCAACGCGGGACGATTGAAACAGCCGATAAGTGCGGCGCCGGAGGTCTCGCGGATGAAATGGTGCTGGATCAGGGACGAAGGACGACATCATCCACCCACACATAGAACACGCCCGCGCGCCTGTCATGGTCGTGTCATGACAGGTAAGGATGGACATAAATGCCAAATGCGCGCATCCTTTAGGAACACCTGCGAAGGAGCGCCCGATGCTCAATTACGTTTGAAATGACGTTTGAAATGAGCCACTGCCGATGATTCCCCTTAGCGTCGACTCGGCAGGCATTCACGTCTTTGCTTTCACGCTGCACTGGTATGGCATCCTCGTCGTCGTCAGCACGTGGATCGCGGTGGAGGTCGCCACGTGGCTGGCCGCACGCGACGGGCGCGATCCCGAGCACATCTGGCGTGGGCTGGTCTGGGTGGCGCTGGGCGGGCTGATCGGGGCGCGGCTGTGGTTTGTCCTGTTCCCGCCGGATTCGATGGTCGCTATCGGGCGCACGCCCGACTGGTTCCTGTCGCACATCTTCGACCTGAACCAGGGCGTGATCGCCGTCTGGACGGGCGGCCTGGGCCTTATCGGCGGGCTGGCGGGCGGGGCGTTGGGAATGGCGATCTATACGCGGCGGCGTGGTCTGCTGCTGCTGCCCTGGCTGGACATCGCGGCGGTTGCGCTGCCACTGGCGCAGGCCATCGGGCGGTGGGGCAATGCGGCCAGCCAGGATTTGTATGGTCCGCCTACGACACTGCCCTGGGGTGTGCTAATCGATGCTGCCGAACAGCGCGTCGGCCCTTACACCGATCTGGTGCGCTACCCGCTGGCGACCACGCGCTTTCATCCGGTCTACCTGTACGAATCGCTGTGGATGACCCTGGTCTTCGTCCTGCTATTGACCCTCTTCCGGCGCTACCGGAGCCGCTTTGCGCCCGGCTGGTTTGCACTGCTGTACGTGGCGTTATATAGTTCAGGGCGCTTCATGCTCGAATTCCTGCGCGTCAATGTCTCGCACGCTGGAACGGTCAACATTTCGCAAGCCGTCGCCGCAGTGGAAGCCGTGCTGGCTGTCGGCGCCCTTTTGCTTTACAGCCGTACCAACGTACTACGCCCGCCTTCACAGAATATTCACAGCAGCACCACCGAATCGACACTACAATCGTAACAGCAAGTACTCACGAGGAACGCATGATCGAAGCTGAAGGGTTGACCAAAGATTTCAAAGACTTCCGTGCCGTAGACGACGTGACCTTTACTGTACCGGCAGGCAGCGTGCTGGCCGTCCTGGGGCCGAACGGCGCAGGCAAAACGACTACCGTCCGTATGCTGACCTCGCTGCTGCGGCCCACGTCGGGCCGGGCCAGCGTGGCCGGGTACGACATTCTGACACAGCCAGCGCAAGTGCGTGCCAACGTCGGCGTGCTGACCGAGCAGCACGGCCTGTACGAACGCATGAGGGCGCTCGAATATCTGGACTTCTTTGGGCGTGTCTACCGCCTGTCGGCCCAGGAGCGCCGCAAACGCGCCCTTGACCTGTTGGAGCGCTTTGGGCTGGCCGATGCCACCAACAAGCGGCTCGGCGAATACTCCAAAGGCATGAAGCAAAAACTGGCGCTGGTGCGTGCCATGCTGCACAACCCGCCCGTGCTGCTGCTGGACGAGCCAACCTCGGCCATGGACCCGCAGAGCGCCAAGCTGGTGCGGGATGCTATCGTCGAATTGCAGCGTGACCGGCGCACCATTATCCTGACCACGCACAATTTGAACGAGGCGCAGATACTGGCTGACCGGATCGCGGTCATCCGGCGCGGACGCATCATCGCCAACGGCACGTTTGCCGAACTATCGCAGCGCTTTGTGGGCGACCCGGTCATGGAAATCCAGTTCGCGCAGCCGCTCAATGGCGTGGCAAAGGAACTGGCGAGCATGGTCGAGGTCGTGGACAGCGCCGAACTGTCGCTGCGCTACCGCACCCCCGATCCGAAAGTGACCAACCCGGCCATCCTGCGCAAGCTGTCGGCGCACGGTGTGGACGTGATCACCCTGAGCGAAGTCAAGCAGAGTCTGGAAGCAGTGTATTTGCAGATTGTAGCGGAAGATGAAGAGGCGGAAGGGCAGGCGCAGCATGGCAACCACACTCAGCGTTAAGCGGACACACAGGCTGGACATCGAAGGTCACCCACTGGGTGAGACGCTGCGGAACGCGCTGATCGTCACACGGCGCGAGGTGCGCGACAGCTTCCGAGATTGGCGTATCATGGCCCCGATCCTCGGTTTGACGCTGGTCTTTCCGATGCTGGCGCAGGGCATGACGCGCATCTTCACCAACTTTTTCGTCTCCAATGGCGCGGCCCCGCTCATCGATAACTTCCTGCCGCTGCTGCCGATGATCGTGGGCTTCTTCCCCGTCTCGATCTCGCTGGTCATTGCGCTGGAAACGTTCGTGGGCGAAAAAGAACGGCGCAGCCTGGAACCGCTGCTCTCCACGCCGCTGACCAACACCGAACTGTATGTCGGCAAAGCCTTCGCCGCGATGATTCCGCCGCTGATGGCGAGCTACATCGGCATGGGCATTTATCTGGGCGGGCTGATCTTCGGCGCGCAGCAGTGGCGGCCCGAACTGGAATTGATCATCCAGATTCTGATTCTGACGACGGCCCAGGCACTGGTCATGGTTACAGGAGCGGTGGTCGTCTCCAGCCAGACCACTTCCACGCGCGCTTCCAACTTGCTCGCCAGCTTCATCATCATCCCGGTGTCGATGCTGGTCATGCTCGAAAGTTTTATCATGGTCACCAACAACCGCTACGTGTTGTGGTACATCGTGGTCGGGCTGATCGTGGTGGACATCCTGCTCTTTAGTATGGGCGCGCGCATCTTTAACCGCGAGGAACTGTTGGGCCGCGCCATCGATGAGATCAACCTGAAATGGGCCTGGAAGCTGTTCTGGGGACGGCTGCGCGGCGGCCCGAATGTCAGGACTCTCGCGGACTGGTATCGCTACAACGTTCTGCCCGTGCTGCCTACCCTGCGCCCGGCGATGGTCATCGTCGCCATCTGTATCGTCGCCATCTTCGTGGGCGGGTTTGTGGTGGCTCGCGTGCGGCCCGATCTCCAGATTCCGGATTCCGTCGCTGCCGGACAGACCAACCTGATGAACAACTTCAAGAAGGTCATCGAGTTCGCCGGGGACAACCCGCACAGCGTGATCGCCGCTGTCGTCCAGAATGGGCGGGTGCTGCTGGCGGCTACTATTCTCTCGGTCTTTTCCTTCGGCGTGTTCGGGGTGTTCTTTGCCATCGTGCCCTTCGGCATTGTAGGCTTTTTGCTTGGGCAACCGGCCCTGGCCTTCCTGGGCATAGGCACGTTCGCGGCGGCTATCGTGCCGCACAGCCTGGTCGAAGTTCCGGCCACCGTCATCGCAGCGTCGGCAGCGCTTCGCCTGGGCATGATCATCACCCGCCCGCCGGAGGGCCAGGGCGTCTGGGAAGCGTTCGTGCTGGCCCTGGCCGACGCCCTCAAAGTCGGCATCGGCATCGTGCTGCCCCTGCTGGTGCTGGCCGCGATCATCGAGGTGTACGTCACGCCGCACATTGTGCAGATGGCATTGGGTGGCTGAAGTGACGTCGTAACTCACGTAACACAGAACCGCACCCCGACCCCTCTCCGAATTCGGAATCGATGTGCTCATCGGCGGGGTCAGGGGTGAGGTAAAATCACCGCACATCAATACGAAGGAACCACATAATGGCACAAAAAGCGCCGGATTTCACGCTGACCAGCGACGAAGGCCAACCGGTCTCACTGTCCGATTTCAAGGGCAAGCGGGTGTTGATCTTCTTCTTCCCGAAGGCAGGTACAGCCGGCTGCACGGCCCAGGCGTGCGGCTTCCGTGATCATTTCCCGGCGATCCGCGATAAGGGTGCAGTCGTGATTGGCATCAGCCCCGACAAACCTGCCAGGCTTGCCAAATGGAAAGCGGCGGAGAAGCTGCCCTATACCCTTCTGAGCGATCCCGATCATGCCGTCGCAGCGGCTTACGGCGCCTGGGGCGAAAGATCGATGTACGGGCGAAAATTCACCGGCATTCTGCGCAGCCATTTTGTGATCGACGCCAGCGGCAATATCGAGGATGCGCAGATCAAAGTCAGCCCACAGGTGAGCGTCGAGCGGGGTGTCAAGGCACTGGTAGAGAATTAGCGGATACGTTCCTTACAATTTGACGGTCACTTTCAGGCGGCCCAATCGCAATTCATCGCCGTCGTGCAGCAAATGTTCTGTCTGCGCTGCGAGCCGCTGGCCGTTCAGCCATGTACCATTGCTGCTGCCCAGGTCGGCGGCGTAGGTTTTGAAGCCCTGGTAACGGATTTGAAGGTGCTGGCGCGAAACGCCTTTTTCGTCCGCGCCATAGGGAGCCAGATCGACATCCGGTTCCGAGTCACCGGGAATATTGCTGACGCGCCCGACAATGATCCGCTCTCCAATGGGCAGGATCAGATTGTGCCCCTCGATCTGAAACATGACGGACGCCTGGCTCGTATCCTGACTGGAACGCGCCGTCCGATCAAACTGACCGGCTGTTTTTTCTTCCTCGGTAATCTGGCGGGTTTTGCCGCCCTTGTTGAATACGTTTCCACAGCGTGGGCAGGCCAGTTCGCCAACACGATAGCGCTGGCCGCACATCGGGCAGGTGAGCATTTCTGCCGGACTATTGCCTGAGTTCATCGATTCCTCCGGGTATGTCTGGCACTTCTCCTAGTTTACCGCAATCCCGGCGTATAAGTCACACACAGGCCACGCGCAACGGTTACGCCGCTGGCGACCAGTCGGTGATTTCAAGTTCGACGAGCTGGACCTCGCCATTCCGAATCAGCCACGCGCACACGTCCGGCTGCTCCGGGTCCTGGAGGCCGACGATCAGGTGTACGGCATCGGGCCAGGTGGCCCGGGCAATATCCGTTGCCGAGGGTGCGGCAGGCGCATCCGGGTGAGAATGATAGATGGCGACGACTTCCAGCCCCTGCCTGTGGAAACGCATCACGCTATCCACCATTGCCTGGCGCTCGATCTCGTAGTGGACGCGGGGTGTCGGCGACGAATTGGGCAGCGGGGCGACGATCCGCGCCGTATGATCGCGCCCGCCGATCATGCCGCACGTTTCGTAGGGATAATCGTGGCGCGCACACTCGATGATAGTTTCAAGATCAACGCGGCTGATGGCAAGTTTCAAAGCTGTAGACATGGCCCCTGCACTGCTTCAACGGCAATTTCGTGCGAACTGATGACTGTGTTGGACGATTGGATATACTAAAAGAGTCTGATCCATCCCTGAGCATTATACACGGGCGATGCGCAATTGTGTATCGTCACGGCCTTTGAGCAAAGTGTGGAGAAAACATGCTGGCGGAAATCGTTTCAATCGGGGAAGAACTCCTATCCGGCGACTCAGACATTGTCGATACAAATTCGATCTATATCACGAAGGAACTGCGCGGAACCGGTGTGCGTGTGGTCTACAAAACCACCGTCGGCGATGACGAACAGCGCATCACCGACGTGATCCGGCTGGCCCTCAGCCGCGTGGACGTGATCATCACGACGGGCGGCCTGGGGCCGACGGTGGACGACATGACCCGGCAGGGCGTCGCCAACGCCGTCGGGCGAAAACTGGTGCTGCACCAGGAACTACTGGACGATATCGCCGCCAAATTCGTGAAGTTTGGCTCGCGGATGACCGACAATAACCGTATGCAGGCCATGATCCCTGAAGGCGCCATCCCGATCCACAACCCGGTGGGGACCGCGCCGGGCTTCATCGTGGAGCACGAGGGCAAGGTTATCCTGAGCGTCCCCGGCGTGCCGCGCGAAATGAAGTACCTGGTCGAACACAGTGTGATCCCCTATCTGAAAGAGAAGGCAGGCGCCAGCGGTGTGATCAAAAACCGGGTGCTGCGGACTGCCGGAATTGGCGAAAGCCTGATCGACGAGAAAATTGGCGACCTCGAAAAGCTGACCAATCCTGTCGTCGGGCTGGCCGCGCACGCCGGGCAGACCGACATCCGTATCGCCGCACGGGCAGCCACCGAAGCCGAGGCCGACACCCTCATCGCCGAGGTCGAGGCCGAAATCCGCAGGCGGATGGGCAGTTTCATCTATGGGACGGACAAGGAGCCGCTCGAACATGCCTTCATCACTGCCCTGCAAAAAGCCAACCAGCGCGTCGCCATCCTGGAAGCAGGTACGGATGGCCTGCTGCGCCGGCGCATCGAGGCCGAACCCGGCGGCTCGGCGCTGCTTATTTCGGCGGAGGCGCTGCCCAGCGTGGAGGCGTTGCGCGCCTCGAATGGCCTTGATACAAATCTCAATTTCAAAGAACTGGCCGAGAGCGCCGCAGCGGCGCTCTGGAAAAAAGTGGGCACCGGGCTGGCAATCGCCATCGTGACCGACGAAGCCGGCACGGGCATTGGCCTGACTGACGGCAAGGAGATGCGCAGCCGCACCTATGCCTACGGCGGCCATCAGGTCGAAGCGCCGGAATGGGCCAGCGCCTGGGGCATGTCCATGGGCTGGCACCTGCTGACGAAAGCGGAGGTGACTCCGCCAGAGCGCTCCTCATGATGTTCTGTGATCGTTTGTTCGAGGCACAGCACCGCAACCAATCCACGCTGGCGGTGGGATTCGCCCCGGCCTTGAAGAAGATGCCGTACAGCCTGCAACGTTACGACGATCCGCTGCTGCCCTATGGCAAAGCGGTCATTGATGCAACAGCGGATACGGCCTGCGCTTACGTCTTTCATCTGTCTGCCTACCTGGCCTATGGTGCGTCGGGAGCCATCGCGCTGGAACGCACATTGGCCTACGTGCCGCCGCCCATCATCAAAATCCTGCATGGCCCTTTTGCCAGTGGTGAGTACGCGCGCGCTGCTTTTGAGGATGCCTTCGCCGCCGACGCCGTAACGCTGATCCCGACGACGGAGACCGATCTGATCGCCGCGTATACTCAGCAGCCCAATCATGCGGCCTTTGTCCGTGCCGACAACGCCCCAGACGACCTGGTCGCGGCGCTGCAAGCGCTGACGGCGCGCTGCCCCGGCCAGGTCGGGACATATCGCCAGCTTGCGCCGGGCCAGGCTGTCTTGAATCTCCTGGTTGAGCCGGTGGTTGAAATGCGCTGGTACAGTGTCGAGGCGCTGTGCACGGCCCAGGGCGACGATTTCCGCGAGGCGCTGCACCAGGCTGCTGCCCGGCTGCGCCAGGGGCCGCCCCCCCGCAGAGGTTCAGCCTGATGGCTATGACAATGCCGGATACACACGATGTGGTTCATGCACTGGTGCGCATCGGGGCGATCCAGTTCGGTCAGTTCGAGACGGAGCCAGGTGTCTTTGCGCCCCTGGCAATCCGCCTGAGCCTGCTGCCATCCTACCCGGCAATCCTCCGGGTGCTGTCGGCTGAGATTGCGCCGTTGGTGAGCATCGGCGGCCTGACGCACCTGCTTGCGATGCCCGCTGCCGTGCCCCTCGGCGTGGCTGTCAGCCTTGCGGCGGAGATGCCCCTGGTCTATCCTTCCACAACCGGTGGGCATACCGTTGAAGGAGCCTACGATTACAACGTGCCGACGGCTCTGCTGACCGATTTGCTGACAGATGGTGCGGCAGAACGCAGCCTGATCACGCGGGTCAGGCCGCTGGGCCTGGACGTGAAAGCGGTGGTGGCCGTGCTTGACCTGGGCCATGCGCCGGATCGAGTGGGCACGCTGCCGCTGATCGTCTGGCGGCGTGTAGCGAATATCGTCTCGGAGATGACGACCCTGACACCCGCCATGCGAGCAGTGGTGCTGGATTGGTTGCAATAGCACGAAGAGACTAATTTACGGCTCAGGTTTTGCTGATAAACTTATATTACAGGTACGCAAATTGTTTGATGGTGTAAAGAGTGACGCTGTGGGAAAAGTGATTGCTGTGACGGGCGCAGCCGGATACCTGGGCCAGACGCTGGTCGCGTACCTCGAAAAGCAGCCCTGGGTCGAGCGCATTATCTGCCTGGATGTCAAGCCGCTGCCCAGCACTGAGCGAGCTATTTCTTATTGTATGGATGTGCGTGACTTCTCCTTGCTGCGGGCCATTTTTTCCGAACACGCCGTCACTCACCTGGTCCATGCTGCCTTCATCGTCACACCGCCACCCGGCTTGACTGAACAGCAAATGTACGCTGCCAACGTCGAAGGTTCTCAGAGCGTCTTCCAGAACGCAATTGGCTACGGCATCGAGCATATCCTGTTCATATCAAGCGTGGCTGTGTACGGCTACCGTTCGGGGCGCTCGCTGGCCGTCCGCGAGGACGCTCCCCAGGCACCCACCATGCTGTACGGCGAACACAAAGCCCAGGTGGAACGTAATTTGAAACAGTTGGCGGACAACTTCCCCAGGGTCAGAATCGCTGTCGTGCGGCCCACCGCCGTCGTGGGGCCGCTGGGGAGAATGCTTTCGCCGCTGCGAGCGCTGACCGCACACCCGATCTTTGTGTTGTCCAATGGTGGTAAGGCGCTGACTCAAGCGCTTCACGAGCAAGATGCCGCCGCGCTCCTGGCGGCAGTTGTGGAGCGCGGCCTGGCCGGGGTCTTCAATGCTGCGCCCAACGATTTTGCGTCATGGGCTGACATCGCGCGGTTGTCACGCCTGCCGACTGTGTCGCTGCCGCGCTCCCTCCTCAATTTCGCCACCCGTTTCAATACCGTCTGGCCTGCGTTGCGAGGCTTTACGCGCGATGTGGTCGATCTGTTTTCCGAGTCGCTGGTCGTGGACAACACCCTTGTGCGCCAGGTAACGGGCTGGATGCCCCGCCACACCACCCGCGAAGCCTTTGCGCAGTTGTTCGGAGCCGAAGCGCGCGAATTAAGTTCCGTCAGGGGTCTAACAGGATAAACAGGCGACAGGTTTTGCCACATGCCCAACTTTCACCAATCAGGTTCCCTAAAGCCCATCTCCGTGCTGTTCGTCTGCGCCGGGAACATTTGCCGCTCGCCAATGGCCGAAGCGGTCTTTCGCCATCTGGTGGAAGAAGCCGGCCTGGGCGAGCGGATCGAGATCGATTCGGCAGGCACGGAGAGCTATCATGTCGGCCAGAGTGCCCATCGCGGAACCCTGAAAATTCTGGAGAAACGGGGCATCGCTTACAATGGACGCTCTCGACAGGTGACCCACACCGATCTACAGCGCTACGACTACGTGATCGTCATGGACAACGACAATATGGCCGACCTGCGCTATATGGGCGGGGCAAAGGGGACACTGGCTCGCCTGCTGGATTTTGCGCCCGATCAGCCCATGCGCGAAGTTCCCGATCCGTATTATGATGGTGGCTTCCAGCATGTCTACGATCTGGTGCTGGCAGGCTGCACAGGCTTGCTGGCGAAAATCCGGCAGGAGCACGGCCTGTAACACCACCTTCCTGTGCCCCGGGAGAGGGCTATTTTCCCCTCCGCTCTTCCTACGCTGGCGTCGTAAACTCTCGCCACAGTTCTGAACAGTTGCTAATATTGGCAGCCTAATCGATTGCATCTGGAATCTGCCATGAGACGTATTGCAAAATTCCTGGGCAGGACAATCCTGCTCCTCATCTGCCTGGGGGCCATTTACTGGCTGTCAAATTCGGCCCTGAACGGCATCCGCGATACCATCCAGCGCCTGAACACCAACCGTTTTCATAGCGAACAGCAAGCCGTTTTCCCTGGTACAGCAACGGCCATTAACGAGATCAACGTCCGGTTGAGCTACGACAAGACCCATGCGCCCACCCAGACACCGACGGAAAGCGAGGACACCCCACCACCGGAGGACAATCAGAGCGGCGTGACCGAAATGCCGCTCACCCAGGATACTGTTTTGCCAGCGGAGCCAACCATGCCCGACACGCCTGAGTCCCTTCAGACAGCCGCTGCGCCGGGCACCGCAGATCAGAGCGCCGTACAGGTTGCCGCGCTGGCGACGGCGACTAACATGCCGCCCACCGATACAGTTGTGCCGACGGCCATCACCACACATACGCCAACGGCAACGCCCATTCCACCGACCATTCCGCCAACGATGACGGCAACGGCCACCGATAGCGCAGCCCCGACCAGTACGGCCTTCCCGACCAACACCAGCGCCCCGACGCAGGTCGCGCTCCAGGCCACGCTCCCACCGACCAACACGAAGCGAGCGGCAGTGCCCACCGCGACTCCCACCGTCGAGCCGTCAGCAGTCCCGGCCACGCTTCCACCAACCATCGGCTCCAGCCCGACGGCTGCTTCAGCGGCAACGCTTGTCCCCACGCCAACCAGCGCCAGCGGCCCGCAGGCGCTCCCAACCAGCAAGCTGCCCGTCGTGGTGCTACCCGCACAGCGTACCGAAAAGCCGCAGCCTACCGCCATCCCAACCAACGCACCCCGTGTCAAGGCCAACGGCAACGACATCCTGAACATCCTGCTCATTGGCAGCGATGCCGATCTTGATCCCTCCGACCCCGATTTCCGCACCGACACGATGGTTATCGTGTCCGTCAACCGGACGACGAGCACCGTCGCCATGTTGAGCATCCCGCGCGATCTGTACGTGTATATTCCAAGCCTGGGGATGCAGCGTATCAACACCGCTTATCACTGGGGACAGGCCGTCAAGTGGCAGCCCGGCGGCGGCTTTGGCCTGCTCCAACAGACCATCCTGTACAACCTGGGCATTCCGGTACATTACTACGGACGTATCAGCTTCACCGGCTTCAAGCAGATCATCGATACATTGCATGGCATCGATCTGTCGGTGGACTGCCCGATCAGCGATCTGCGCTTCCAGGGCCAGTACGACGAGAAGCAAACCCCGGTCTACTCGCCCTTCAAGCTAGACCCCGGTTACTACCACATGGATGGATCGCTGGCGCTGTGGTATGCCCGGATGCGCCACCAGACCAGCGACTTTGACCGCAACCGCCGCCAGCAGCAAATCTTACGGGCTATCTGGCGGACAGCCCGCGATCAGGGCCTGATCACCAAAGCCGCCGAACTGTGGGGGCAGGTCACGAGCATCGTGGAGACCAACCTGCCGCTCGGCGACGCGCTGGGGCTGGTCCCCATCGCCTTGAACCTGAAACCGGGTGACATTGCCAGCTACTACATGCTCAAGGGCTACCAGCTTCAGCACTGGCGAACCCCGGCGGGCGAAGACGTGCAGTTGCCCGATCCGGCAGGGTTCTTCCAGACGATTAACGATTTCTATACGCCGCCGACCAGCAACCGCCTGAGCCGGGACGCAGGTATCATCGAAGTGGTGAACGGCACGCCGCTCAAGGATATGGACAAAGTGGCCGCAGACGTGCTGGCCTGGAACGGCTTCGAGGCCCAGAGCAAGGGCAGCGGCGATCCCACCTCGAAGACAATGGTCTACGATTACACCGGGAGTGCCAAGCCGGGGGCGCTGGCCGCGATCCTCAAGGCGCTAAACCTGAAACAAAACCAGGTCGTCAGCCAGCCCGACCCAAATCGTACCGTCGATTATCGAATCGTGTTGGGCAGCGATTACAAGTCCTGCACGGCGTCCGGCTTCAATTAGCCGGCCTTTTGCCTGTCGTGCAGCCTGAAAAGTCCCTCTCAACCAGGGTTTCAGACACCGACACTTTCGAGTCTGGGCATCGTTTCGCCTCACCCCCAACCCCTCTCCACAGGGTGGAGAGGGGGCAGGAGGTGAGGTTCATTCGGCCCAGCGCTCCCCGACCTCTGTAAGTGGTGGGGTGTGAACCACCTGAGTGGAGTGGAATTTAAGGTGAGGCAAGCCCACCCTACGGCTGCGGCGCGACCTGGAACGGCTGTGTCTTCAGCACCGCCGGGCTAAGGTCTGCGTAGGCGCGTGTGACGCGCAGCACGTAATCGCCGAGAGGCCACAGGCCACGCTGCCCCTGCGAATCCTTGACACGAAAATACAGCGCAAGCGGGTGCTCGCCCCTGCAAGCCAGCGTCGCATTTCCGCAGTCAATCTTGAACGTGTCAGAGGCCACCACCTGCTGGTTACTATCCAGCGCTTCGGCCCGAATGATGGTGATCGGGAAGCGCGGGCCGATGCGATAGTCCCACCTCACCAGGATTTCCACGCCCCCAAGCGGCGAGATCGTCAACACGCGCGGCTGTGCCTCGGGCGATGACGGTTCACGGGTCGCCGCAGGCGTAGCGCTTGCCGAATCTTCTACTTGTACAATCACGTCGATTGTGCGCTGGCGCAGCACTGACAAAATACCTTCAGCGCCAAACACCAACATGCCAACAACGACGACAGCGATGCCCAGACGCTTTATTGTAACGACTGACATATAGCTCCACCAGGCTAGTCCTGCTAATGTGCAGGCACAGGTTCCACAGGCACTTCGACCCGCTTCACGTTAAACAGAATTCCACCCGAAAGCCTGAGCATCGCTGACAGCATCAACACCGCCGGAATGCCGACGTACCCCGCCAGCCACGCCCCCACGATTGGCCCCAGAAAGTTACTGCCGTTGACGACGGTGTTGTACCAGCTTATGTAGGTTGTGCGATGTTCGGGCCGGGACAGCTTCAACAGGACGTTGAAACTCGACAGATCGAAACCCGGATGCATGAGATTGACGGCGAAATTCGCCAGCATGATCACGTTCAGATTCGACGACAACGACAACACAAACGGGAATATCCAGGTCAGCAGGCTGGCGCGCTGCTGTCCCCACACGAACGTGTGCCGGCGCAGCATTCGTTCCCACACCAGGTAACCCACGATGACGCCCGCACTGGCTGCCGAACTGTTCAGGCCGATCCAGCCATCACTGACCTTCAACGTGTTGATATACAGGATATTGAAAAGCGCGCCCGGCAGCGTCAGGCCGAATTGATACAGGGCCGTGTTGAACAGCATCCGGCGCATCGCGGGCGAAAGCGTGACATGTTCGGTGGTCGCTGTGACGGCCTGTTTGCTGGGCAGCGGCGCATCCTGGTCGGGAACGGTCAGTCGATGCAGGTAGTACTGGCTACCCAGCGCCACCACGAAGCCAAAGGCATACATGATCCGGTAGTTTTCCGGGAAAGGTACGTGGTCTAGCCAGACTCCGGCCAGGGCCGTCACCAGCACAACTCCAATCGAGTAGATGATGCTGCGCCGGGAGAATACGAAGGCCCGCCGCTGTTCAGGAACCAGTTCGCCGAGCAAGGCATTAAAGCCGTTAGTGAAGAAAATCGACGGCAGGTTCAGCGCGACGATCCAGAGCACGAACCAGAAGGCCGCGTTAGCAGGGAAAAGCAGAGGCATCAGCCCGGCGACGCCGTAGCCCGCACGCACCAGCAGCAAACTGCCGAACAGCCACAGCTTGCGCCTCCGGCGGTGCGCAAAGAAACGCGCCGACGGGATACTGCCAATGGCCGCGATCAGCGCTGGCGCGGCACTGAGCCACGCCACTAGGTCTTGGGATGCGCCAAGCCGGATTGCAAAGGCCGAATGAAAGGAGACGATGCCACCCAGTACTGATGCAAAAACAATTTCCAGATACAGGTAGCGAATGTTCCAATCGGTGGTGCTGGTCGGCACCGATGCAGCCAGTCGCTGGCGGAATAATGTGTAATAACTCATGCCTCTCCATCAGAGCGAACACACGCTGCCTTCGCTCTGCTCATGTGCCATTCGCTCCGGCGCACAGCGGTCATACGAGTGTACCCGGCTGACCGCATTTGGGATATAGCCAGATCAGCCCATCAACTGCCCACCGTTAACGTTCAGGTTGGCGCCGGTGATATAACTTGCGCTCTCTGTCGCCAGGAACACGATGGCGGCAGCAGCCTCTTCCGGGCGACCAAAACGGCGCATGGGCGTCTGGGCCAGCCACTCCTGCTCGCGGCCCGGTGAAAGGCTGACCAGCAGCTCGGTCACGATCCGTCCGGGCGCGACGGCGTTGACGGTGATGCCCGACGTCGCCAGTTCTTTGGCAAGCGAAAACGTCAGTCCAAGCAAGCCCGCTTTGGCGGCGGCGTAATGAGCATGGTTGGCCGAACCCGTGTAAGCGGCCTGCGAGGTCACGTTGATGATTCGCCCCCACTGGCGCGCCTTCATCGCCGGAATACAGGCCCTGGCGCAGCGGAAGGCTGCCCCCAGGTTGAGCGCCATCGACTCTTCCCACTGTTCGTCGGACATATCGACGACGGCGGCATGGGTCATCGCGCCTGCGTTGTTCACCAGGATGTCTACCGGCCCCAGGTTCGCGGCCACCTGCTCGACCAGGAATGCCGCCGCGCCGGGTTCGCTCAGATCGGCTTGCACGGCAAGGGCCTTGCCGCCACCCTCGGCAATCAGCCCGACGACCTCGTTGGCGGCTTCGGCCTGCCCGCGATAGTGGACGGCCACCGCCGCACCGTGCGCGGCCAGCGCCAGACACACCGCCCGCCCGATGCCCCGTGACCCGCCCGTGACCAGCGCGACCCGCCCGGTCAGGTCGTCGTTCAGTCTGTATTGCTGCACCTGGTAGGCTCCTGGTCAGATCGCCGGGTGATCCCGATCCAGCACGGCGGACTGGTACTGCCCGCCTGCATATTCGGCCAGCAGATCAAGGAGGTCACGCAGCGCGGCGTCGATGTCAGCACGACCACCGGAATGCTGGGCTTCGACGGTGATGAGCGCGCTCGTCGTGTCCGGGCGGGCAGCACTGTCCTCGCTCTGCCGCCAGCACCAGCGCCGTGCGATCACCCGTTCGGTTTCATCCGCAAAGATCACCTCGCCCGGTTCGGGATGCTCCACCGCTGGCTCGCCAAGCGGCGTGAAACGCTCCGAACCGTTGGCAAAGCGCACCATGACTTTGCCACTGAGGGCGTGTGTATCGAACACAGCGACGGGTAGCGCGTGGCGGATGCTGACCAGGTTGCCCAGGTCAACCAGCAAATTGACGCTTGGAATGTCGCCCTTTTTGGTCAGGCGGCGCAGCAGCGCTTCGGCAGCGCTGCGATACTGCGTCGGGTCGATCCCGAAAGCACGCATTGCGCCGCGCCAGGCCGACAGCGACTTGATCTCGCTCAACGGCGTCGTCCCGATGCGGGCCAGTGCCGCCTTCTGTTCGCCCAGGTAAGCTGCTTGCAGGCGCTCCGGCGTCGGGCCGCTATGTAGTCCATTTGCCACGATTACCCCGCCCACCACGTTCGGATAACGTGCCAAAATGTCAGCATGATATTCAAAGGCGGTCATGCTGCCCACCGTCTAAGCGTCGTCCTGTTCATCTTCAATCTCCCGCAATGAAGGCGCATTGTGGCGGCCCTGCGGCAGAGGAGCCATCGCCTCAAGCCCTAGCCGCTCCGGCTGCGTATAGACTTGCATCCGCCCACGCCGCACGTAACCCACCACGCAGATGTTCCAGGCCCGCGCCAATTGTACAGCAAGACTGGTCGGCGCGGTGCGGCTGGCAACCAGCGGCACGCCCATGCGGCGCGCTTTGTTCAACATCTCCGAACTGATCCGCCCGCTGGTCAGGATGATGTGCTGGCGCGTGTCCAGCCCGCTTTGCAGCGCTTTCCCGGCCAGCTTGTCAATCGTATTGTGCCGTCCCACATCCTCCGCACTGAGCAGCAGCCGATCCGGATCGGCCAGGATCGCGGTATGGACACCCCGCACGCTGTTGTACAGGTGTGCCGCCCCTTGCAGATCGCGCATCCGGTCAAAGATAACCTGCGGCGCGCACGTAAAATCCGTCTCCAGTGCCGGATACGTCTCCGTCAGGTTTTGCAGCGTGATTCCACCGCCACAACCCGACGTTAGCACCATACGGCGCCGCGGCTCAAAATCGGCATGGGTCAGGAACACGTCGATCACGGTGCGGGCCACGTTGGCGTGCAGATGCCGCACTTCGTCGCGGGATTGGATCACCCCCTCGTTATACAGGAAGCCAAGTGCCAGCGCTTCCTGGTCGATGGGACTGCACATCAGGGTCGCCAGCTCCTGCCCGTTGAGGTACAGACTGAGCAGGCTTTCCTCAATGACGCCGCCATCAGTCAACGTCGTCGTGCCGTCCAATACCGTCCAGTACGTATAGGGCAACGCGCCCGGGGGCAGCATACTCCGAACCTTCTCACTACTCCTCGCCGGCCCAAAGATAACAAACCCGGCTGCATTTTGAAAGCGCCGGATGGATTATCGTATGCGAATCGAGGACGGGCGAATGACTGAGAATGACTGATCTTGAGGTGTTGTGGGCTTGAGCATGGCCTTACGCTGGCCCGGCAGTGTGGCGACTGCGCCGTGAGCAGCCACTAAAAACACCCGCCTGGGCGTGGGTCGTTACGCCTGGCCGACGGATGAAGCGACGCTGCGGCTGGTCACGGCGACGGGCAGGGTGAAACGAAATACCGAACCAACCTGGGCCGTGCTTTCAGCCCAGATCGTGCCGTTGTGGAGTTCAACGATTTTCTTGCAGATTGCCAGACCAAGCCCGGTTCCACCGATGGCTGTATCGCTGGCGTTGGCGCGATAGAACTCCTCGAACAAATGCCGCTGCTGCTCCGGCGTCATGCCGATACCGTGATCCTGGACGCTGATCTCAATCTGGCTGCCTCTGGCCTCACTGCGCACGACAATAGGCCCTCCATCGGGTGAATATTTAATGGCATTTGACAGCAGATTCTTGACGACCTGGGCCAGGCGGACTCGATCCCCTGTGACCGGGGGACAAGCCTGGGCAAATTCAAACCGGATTTGATGTTTCGAAGCCACTTCGACAAACGGCTCGGCCACCTGACGAATAAGCTCGTTTATGTCCACAGGCTCCAGGGTGAGCGTCAGCTTGCCTTTGGCCTCCAGCCGGGAAATGTCTAGCAGGTCGTTGATGATGCTCCCCAGTTCGGCAGCCTGCTCATTGATGAGGGACAGAAAGTGCCGGTGCCGAGCCGGCGGCAGATCGCGCGTCAGCAGTAACTCGCTGAAGCCCTGGATGCTCGTCAGCGGCGTTCGGAGTTCGTGGGCGGCGGTGGAGAGAAATTGGGTCTTGATCTGGTTGAGATGGCGCAGCTCGCGTTCCACGCGGCGGTGCTCGGTCACGTCGCGCGAAACAGCCAGGATGGCGGGGCTGCCCTCGTAGTTGATGACAATTGTATTCACCTCGACCTCAATCGCTCGGCCATCGCGCGTGATGTGGACGCCCCGGATATTATTGAGCCTGCCCTCGGCCAGTTGCTGGCGCACGCGATCCGCAAAGCCATTCCCAAAGTCGGCAGCGTCAATATCATGGGTGCTCATCCGCAGTAATTCGTCACGCGCATAGCCCAGGTGAAGACAAGCCGCCTCGTTGACATCCAGGATTTTACCGTCCAGGTCATGGATAAAAACCGTGTCCGCAATCTGCTCAAACAGACGGCGGTAGCGTTCCTCGCTTTGTCGCAGCGATTCTTCGACCCGCTTGCGTTCCGCCAATTCCTGCTGAATGCCGGAATAAAGGCGCGAATTCTGTAGAGCGACTGACACCAGTTCGCCGAACCGGGCCAGCACTTCAATCTCCTCGTCGCCAAACCTGCGCTCGCCGTGCTCATAGGCCAGCCCCAGAACGCTCATGACCTCCGAACCCATGCGCAGCGGTATGCACACCACGGCATGTAGCCAGTCGAATTCGGGTTGGCGCCCCGGCCACTGGCTGTAATCATCGATGACTGCCACTTCGCCGGTCTTCCAGACCAGGCCCGCCAGACCTTCGCCCGCCTTCAGGCTGCACCCGACCCAGTTCTCGAATGCGCCGATGCCGACTCTCAGCACCAGTTCTTGTCTGGCAGGGTCAAGCACGTATAGGTAGCCGAAGGGCGCGCTGACGAGCGCGGCTGCCCGGTGGACAATCGATTGCAGCGCATCTTCGGGGTCGAGACGGCGCACCATTTCTACCGTCGTTTCGTTGAGTGCCGCCAGGTAGGCCGTCTTATGTTGCAGGGCTTCCTCGATCCATTTGCGTTCGATGAGGTTGCCCAGCACCGAACAATACATGCTGACGATCTCTTGCTGAATCGGGTCAAGCTCTGACCGGCTGATCGCGCAGTCGTTGAAGAAGACGCCGATCTCCCTGCTCCCGGACCGCAGGCGCGTCACACTGATCCAGCCATAACCATCCGTGATAGCTTTGCCGCCCTCGATGTGCCGACGGGGCGCGTCGCGCCTTACCCACTGCTGTTCATAGGGCGTCACTGTCCCGAAGCCCTCAAGCCAGCCTTCCGTTTTGGGGAAGCTGGCTCCACTTTCATCGGTGGTATTGCCGTGTTCGTCCGTGCCATATGTCCCCTGCCAGCTATCACCCTGAGCCAGGAAAATGGCGCAGCGCTCTACTCCCAACTTCTTCCTGGCGAGTTCTACGGCCCACCGGTAGAGTGTATCAGCGTCAGGAGCCGTCATCAGTTCGTCCGTTATCGCAATGATCATCCGCAGGCCGGTCATCAGCGTTGTCTGGCGTTTTTCTGCTTGCTGGCGAGCGACGATTTCCGCTTGCAGAATGTCATTGGCGGCAACCAGCTTTGCAATGCGCTCCTCACTGGATGGCTCCTGTACCGCCCGCTCTTGAAGCGGCGATAATGACTCCAGAAGCCTGTGCAACCGGCTGCGTTCCGTTTCAAGTTCCCGCGTCAGCCGGGCGTTCTGTAGCAGTTGACGGATGCGATAGCGCAACAAAGGCTTATGAATCGGCTTTGTTACGTAATCGGCGGCGCCCAGAGCGAACGCCCTGTCGATGGTTTGCCGATCATCGGACGGCACTATCAGAATGGTCGACAAGGAATGGGCACGCTGTATGGTCTGGAGTTGGGCGCAAACCTCCAGCCCGGTCATTTCTGGCAACAGGGCGTCTACGAGGACGATATCGGGCAGCAACGTTTCAGACTTTCGAAGCGCCTCGTGCCCGTCTATGGCCTCTTCTACCGCGTATCCATCGGCTTCCAGGGTAGCCCGCAGGTCATGGCGAGCGTGGGTATCAGCATCGGCAATCAGGATGAGGGCATCATCAGGATGAGGATCGGTCAATCCGGCCACGTATCACCTCAACGCTGGTTTGGTTTCAATGAGAGGGCTTTGTCCCACGTCTGTGGCGACGCAGCGGCATACTTTCCCTCACTATACCCCACAACCTGATCACAGAACCATTCAATTATCACGAAAAATTCGTGAAGGGTAGGTTTCACGCGAGGGGGAGACGCAGTTGCCTCCCCACCGGTTCCCTCTCTGTGCAGTGAAAAGCAGGGCGGGTGTTGGACAGTGCGCGGGCCACTCAGCCCGCGCGCAAATGAGCGTCGAAGAATGCGATCATGCGCTGCACGCACAACTGATCGCCGGCGTCCCTGAACGTATGCGCTGGCAGTTTGGCGCACAGGTTGGCTGACCAGGCCAGTGGCACCTTCGTAGCTGATTGTACCTTAGCCCGACAGACTGCTTGCGCTGAAGAAGACTTTGCGTCCCTGAATACGGGTCTTTTCCCCACAAATCTGAAATTCGCCCGAACAGCGAATGTCCTGTGACGAACTGCCGAGCATCACCTGGACAGCGCCCGGTTCCACGACCAGTTGCCTGTCTTTATCGTAGTGAGCCAGTTGGTTCACGGCCAGCCGGAAGGTGACGGTCTTCACCTGCCCGGGTTCCACAGTCACCCGCTTGTAACCTTTGAGCTCCTGTACAGGCCGCGTCACGTAGGGAACGGCCTGATGGGTGTAGAGCTGGACAACCTCGTCGCCGCTGCGCTGGCCCGTGTTGCGAACGTCGATCTGGATGGTGACCATTGCGCCTGGTTCGGCAACTGCTGGCTCAATGTGCAGATTGGCGAACTCGAAGTGGGTATAGCTCAGGCCGTAGCCGAACGGGTAGAGGGGGCTGGCGCTGGTTTCGACGTAATTGACCTTCCAGTGAGAGCGCCCGCCCGACGGCGGATGGCCGTAGTAAACCGGCACTTGCCCCACTGAGCGGGGAAAGGTGATCGGCAGTTTGCCGCCGGGGTTCACGTCCCCGAACAGCACGTCCGCAATCGCGTTGGCTCCTTCCTCGGAAGGGAACCATGCTTCGACAATGGCGGGTATGGACTCGGCGATCCATTCCAGGCTGATCGGCCTGCCGTTGACCAGCACCAGCACGACGGGCGTTCCCGTGTCGTAGACTGCCCTGACAAGCTGGCTTTGCACGCCGGGCAACGTCAACACGGCGCGATCTCGTGCCTCGCCGCTGGTGCAGTCGTCGGTCAACCCGGCCTTGTCCCCGACGACGACAACGGCCACCTCTGCCTGCTGCGCGGCCTTAACCGCTTCGGCGAAGCCGTCTGTGGAACTATCCAGCACCTCACAACCTTTCGCATAGAGAACTTGCGTGTCGGGGCCAACTTTCGCCCGGATCGCATTCAGAATGCTGACGGTTGAGATGAAATCCTCAACCTCCTGAATATCCTCTGGCACAGGCATATTGAAGACGTTGGCCCGGTGCTTCATGTCGCGCAAGGTTTCTATGTGCGCGGGATAGGCATAGTCGCCGAACAGGTTGCGAATGTTGTCCGCATTGGGGCCGATCACCGCAATGGATCGCAGCCGCTTATCCAGGGGCAGCAGGTCGCCGTCATTCTTCAGCAGGACGATGGACTTGTGCGCGATGTGCCGCGCCAACTGGCGCTGTTCAGGCGTGTCGAAGGCGACCAGGCTGGCATCGACGTAGGGCTGATCAAACAGGCCCAGGGCGAACTTCTGAGCCAGAACGCGGCGCACGGACAGATCGATCAACGCTTCCGGGATCTGCCCCTGCCGGACGGCTTCGCGCAGCGGATCGCCGTAGCAATCGGTGAACGGCAGCTCAACGTCTAGCCCGGCTTCCAGCGCCATGCCTGCCGCTTCTGCCTTGCTGCGGGCGACGTGGTGATACTCGGTCAGCATATTGACGGCAAAATAGTCCGAAACAACCGTGCCCTCAAAGCCCCATTCCTGGCGCAGAATCTCGGTGAGCAGCTCTCTGGACGCGCCGCAGGGCAGGCCGTCAAGCTCGTGGTAGGCATTCATGATCGAAGCCAGCCCGGCCTCGCGCACGGCGGCCTCAAATGGAAACAGGTAGACTTCCCGTAATTCGCGCCAGCCCAGGTGCGCGGGCGCCCAGTTCATGCCCCCTTCCGACATGCTGTAGCCGACGAAATGCTTGGCTGTAGCCGCGATACCCCGCGCAAGCTGCTCGCCCTGGAGACCCTTGACGTAGGCAACGCCCAGGCTGGCAACCAGGTAAGGGTCCTCGCCAAAGGTTTCTTCGACACGTCCCCAACGGGCATCGCGTGCCACATCGAGCACCGGGCTGAGGGCATGATGCGCACCTACAGAACGCATCTGGGTTCGGATCACGTCGGCCATCGCCGTTACCAGTTCTGGCTCCCAGGTGCTGGCGACCCCGATAGCCTGCGGGAAAACCGTCGCTCCACGCGCCATATAGCCGCTGCAACATTCCTCGTGAATGACGGCAGGAATGCCCAGACGGGTATTCTCGATCAAGAATTTTTGGATCTGATTCGCCAGCGAGGCGCTCTCGACAGGCCGGACGTTGCTGGCCCCACCTAGCCGCGTAATGTGGCCGATGCCGTTGCCAAGCAGTTGGCTTGCCTTCGCCGCCGAGAATGCCATCCCGTCGAAGATTTCGTACACCCAATAGCTGCCCAGTTGCGCGATCTTCTCGTCCAGCGACATGCGTGATAAAAGATCGTCCACCCGTTCGGTCACTGAACGAGTGGCGTCCCGGTAGACTGCCTGATTGATCATGTTGGTATCTCTTGTTCAGAAGCCCGATGAAAACGCGAAAATGCGCTGTGAGTTAACCTTTGAGTTCACCGCCTGTCAAGCCGGTCACGATGTAGCGTTCGGCCACCAGATAAAAGAGGACGGCTGGAATGATCAGCAGTGTGACGTAGGCCATGATCCGTGACCAGTCGGTACTGTATTGTCCCTGGAACTGCTGCATTCCCAGTGGTAAAGGCCACAGCTTTTCATCGTTTAAGACCAGTAGGGGCAGAAAGAATTCGTTCCAACTGGCGATCACTTGCAGCACCGCGACGGCTGTCAGCGCGGGCCGGGCCAGTGGCAGCAGAATGTGGATAAAGAAATCAAAGGTCGTGCAGCCGTCGATGTAGGAGGCATCTTCCAGTTCGTTCGGTATTTGAATGAAGAAGCCGCGCAAGATGACGACACTACCCGGCAACCCGCCTGCTACCAGCGGAAGGATCACGCCAAACGGATTGTTGAGCAGACCGAGTTGGCGAACCTGAATAAAGATCGGCAGAAAGGCGATCACGATGGGGAATAGCAGCCCCAGCGAGAGGATGTTGAACAGAAGCCCCCTGCCACGAAATTCGATGCGCGTGAAGACAAAGGCCAGCAAGCTGGCGAGTGATACATTCAATGCGGTCACAGTCACCGTGATGGTGAAGCTGTTTTTCATGAAATTCCAGAACGTAGGATTGAGCAGAATGTCAATATAATTGGCCCATTGGATACCGTTCTGGGGCAGCCCGAATGGCGCGCTCAGGAATTCTCCATTGGTCCTGATGCTGCCCAGGATCGCCGTCACCACCGGCCCCATCACGATCAGGCAAAGTGCGATCAGGACAATATATTTCAGAGCGGTAAGGAAAGACGATTGTAACTGCCGCGCTGCCATCTCATCCCCCTTCACCTGACTTCAGGGCCATAGTCACGACGAAGAATCATACGCTGATAACCCAATGAAAAGACCAGCGTAATCGCAAAGAGGATGATGGCGACTGCGCTCCCGTAGCCCAGGTTGAAACGAATAATGCCGAACTTATACAGATAGGTTGCCAGCACTTCGCTGCTGTTGACGGGGCCGCCTTCGGTTGCTATCCAGATGATAACAAATTGTTGAAATGACCCCAATACCGAGAGGAAAACGCTCAACCGGATGGTGTTGCCGAGCATGGGCAAGGTGACGTAACGCAGCACGTTCCTTTCGTTAGCGCCATCAACACGGGCCGCCTCTTCCAGGTCTTTTGGAATGGATTGCAGCCCGGCCATATACAGGATCATGTGGAAACCGAAGTATTTCCAGGTGATCACCGCGAAGATGGCATAAAGCACCAGGTTCCGATCCCCCAACCAGGCCACCGGCTTAAAACCCGGGATCACGACAGGCAGCACCAGGTTCAGCAGCCCGTTGTCCGGCTTAAAAACATAGAGCCAGATGATGGCGCTGATAATTTCAGAAAACACAAACGGGACAAAAAATAAGCCGCGAAATAAGCTCCGCCCGGGAAGATTGCCGCGCGCCAGCAGCAACGCCAGTGCCAATGCCAGCGGAAGCTGGACGGTGAGCGACAGCAGCATCAGCGTAAAGCTGTGGCCGAGCGCGGCCTGGAATATCTTGTTCGAGAGCGCGCTGGTGTAATTGTCCAGGCCCACAAAGTCCTTTAGCGGGCCGAAGCCATTCCATTTGAACAGGCTCATGGGCATAGATTGGACAATCGGGATCAAGAGAAACATCAAAAAGACCACCATACCGGGCAGCACAAACAGCGTGATCAGTAACGCTTTGTCCAGATCACGGCGCTGTTTGTCTCGGCTTGCCTGATACTGATGCCGGGGAAGTACGCGCGTTCGGATCGCTGCCATAGATTTATCTCTTTGTTAAATGGTTAAATGAACCTTCTGGGCGGGAAACCTTCTCACTCACCTTACGCACTCCCCCTTTCCTTCCGCTTGTGCGGGCGGGGGAAAGGGGAGTTGCGCCTATTGATCTCCCCTCTCTGAATTCAGAGAGGGGCAGGGGTGGGTAAGGCGAATTGCTCAGGACTTTCCAGTTCCTTTGAGTTCCTGAGCGGCTGCATCTTCTATCATTTGTGCCGCATCCTGAGGCGAGCCGGTTCCTGCAAAGATGGATTCAGTGGCGTCGAGCACGGCCTGAGCAACTGCCGGCGGCAGGAACTGATCGTAGTATAGCTGGAAGTATTTGGCATTGTCGCGTACTTTCAGGATGGCTGACAGGATCGGGTCATTCTGAATGTCAACATCTGCGCCCTTGACCACCGGTGGATTCGTCGCCCCAACCTTAACACCCGCGATCTGGTTCTCCTTGGAGGAGAGGAACTTCAGGAAATCGACGGTGGCATCGGGCGCATTCTTGCCCACAGCAAAGCCGTCGCCGCCGCCAAAGGCGTCAGTGGGATCGCCCTTGCCGCCTTCAACCATCGGGAAGGGGAACCAGCCGAGATCATCGCCCAGGCCCTTGCCGCTGGCGCTGGAACTCTTTTGGACGTTGATCGACCATTGCCCCATGACTTCCATGGCGGCCTTGCCGTTACCCATGACCGCTTCAGAGTCAGGGTAGGTCGCTCCGAGGAACCCTTCCTGGAAGGGCTGCAAGTCAACCAACTGCTTGAGGTCTTCGCCAGCCTTGACGAAAGGCGGGTCTGTGAATTTACCGGTACGGTTATAGGCCGCCAGGAACGCTGCCTGGCCGCCTTCGCGGACCGCCAGATAGACCCAGATGAAGTGACCGGGCCACTTTTCCTTTTCGCCGATTGCCATCGGGGTGATCCCGGCGGCCTTCAAGGTCTTAACCGCACTCAGAAACTCGCTCCACGTCTTCGGCGGTTTATCAGGATCAAGCCCGGCTTTTTTGAACAGAGCCTTGTTATAGAAGACGCCGACTGCACCCCAGTCGAAGGGTACGCCGTAATATTCACCATTCTGACCATAGAGTTCCAGCGCCGACGGAACAGAAAACGAGTCTTTCCATTCGTTATTATTGGCGGTAAGCTCGGGGGCGATGTTGCGAGTCTGCCCGGCCTGCGCGTAAGTCCACAGCACAGCCCCACCCCAACTGTGGAACAGGTCAGGCGGGTCGCCAGCCTGCATCACCGTGACCAGCTTCTGTTTGTAGGCTGCATTTTCGATAGAGGTGATTTCGATGTTGACGTCGGGGTGCATCTTCATGTAGGCATCGGCGAGACCCTTCCAGTAGGTGTCTCCCGGTTCACCAGAAAGATGCCACCAGTGGATGGTTACTTTGTTCTGGGCGAAAGCGGTCCTGGACGTGAAGGACAGGGCAACCATGACAACCATGAGAACGACGGTGAGGAAACGATAACTTTTACGCATACCTCTAGCTCCTTATAAATTTTGACTTGCGTACTTCTCTCTCCCGATGTGATCTTTGGTAACTTCCGGTCTGCTTGCTCCTTTCTACGCCCCGACCGCAACTTATCGCTGGCGAACTCGGCCCGTCGATTCCCGGATAATCAGTTCGGTGGGCAGTTCTTGCCGCCGTGTCAGGATCGTTCGTCCATCCAGCAGCGACACCAGCATTTCGAGGGCAGCTTCACCCATGGCGGCCATTGGCTGGCGGACTGTCGTCAGTGGCGGATAAACCTGGGAAGCCATGAAAATATCGTCGAAACCGACAATGGACAGGTCCTGCCCGACAGCCAGTCCGGCAGCCTTGGCCGCATCCATGACGCCGAAAGCCATCACGTCATTGGAGGCCACAATAGCAGTAGGTGGTTCTTTCAATTGCAGCAAGACCTGCGCTTGCTGAAAGCCTGATGGCTGAGAAAAGTCGCCTTCGCGCACCAGTTCGGGGTCAAAAGGCAGTCCCACCTCCGCCAGCCCGTCACGGTAGCCCTGCAAACGATCATGCGAACAGGCGATGTCCATTCGCCCGGTGATAAAGCCGATGCGCTGATGACCAAGCGCCAGCAAATGCCGCATCGCGTCGAGGGTTCCCTTGCGGTTGGTCGCCGTCACGCTGGGTTCGTTGCCCGTGCCACTGTGGTGGTCGATGATGACGTAGGGCAGGGCATAATTTTTCAATTCGCTGGCGATCACTTCGTAGTCACGCGGGACGACCATCAACACGCCGTCCACCAGGCTGTTATTGAGGAGGGACAGGTAGTAGCTGGTACGCTGTGCAGAGTTGGATGACCCCTGGGTATACAGCATCAAGCCGTAATTCAACCGCTCTGCCGCCCCCGACACGCCTCGCAAGATTTCCCCCATATACGTGGTGGTAATGTCCGGGATCAGCAGCCCAATCAGCTTGCTGCTGCCCCGTCGGGTTCGCCGCGCCAGGCTTGCCAGGTATCCCAGGCTGTCCATGGCTTCAATGATGCGCTGCCGGGTCTTTTCGGATACACCCGGCTGGCCGTTCAAGACGCGCGAAACGCTCATCTTGGAAACCTGGGCCAGTTGGGCCACATCTTCAATGGTGACGTGTGGTTTATTCATCCGTCTTCCAAAGCGCTATTCGTAACGTTACAGGTAACGTTACGGGTATCTTATACTGAGTTCGGATGTCTGTCAAGCGCATTTCTCCCGCTTACGATCCGGGGGAAATGCCCGTACTCCTGCGTCTCACAAATACAGAAGGGGCCGAACAGAGTGCCCCTTCCTCGTTTCACACTAATGTCTTGCCAGGCTTTGAACAAACTGCACAAATTGGCTATCGGTTGGCCGGGAACGCTCCCACATAGAGGCGATTCCCTACCTGGACTTGCAATTTCCCGCCCTTTCCCTACAGCCGGCGCTGCGATGCCGAAGCGTGCCCAGGCGCAATCAGCTATCAGATGGCTCGGATTTGGGCGTCTGCACCAGGCTCTTCACCAGGCTCAACAGTTCTTCCGGGACAAACGGTTTGCCGACGAAAGCCGTACAGCCAAAGTGGGCTGCCAGACGCATTTCGCGCTCTCCGGTGCGCGCTGTCAGCGCTACAATGGGCGGCGCAGCCTCCCCGCCGAGTTGCTTTTTGAGCTGCAAAGCCAGCGTGCGCCCATCGATATCGGGCAGGTTAAAGTCCAGCAAGATCAGAGAAGGGTGATCTTCGCGGGCCATTCGTGCCCCGTCCAGGCCGCGCAGTGCGTGGCGCACTTCAAAATTGGCCGATTGCAGTAGCCGGATGACCATCGTCGCATTATCTGGGCTGTCTTCGATGAGCAAAATGTAGGACATGTGCACCTCGTTGAGTTGGTGGTGAGCGCATGATGTCAGGGCTGTGAAGCAGATGCGCGAATGTCACTCCACTACGACGAATACCGGTTCAAGACCTCCGCCAACTGCTGGATCGTGTAGGGCTTGGTCAGCACCTCGGTAAATCCCACTTCGTACCACTGCTTGACCTCGTGAGGAAGGGCCAGGCCGGTGACGGCAATAATGGGTTTGGTATAGCCTGCCGCGCGCAGCTCAGAGACAAATGCGTAACCGCCCCGGCTGCGATGCAGCAGAATATCGACCAGGATCAGGTCGGGCGAGTTTTCAAGCGTTGCCCTGGCTTGCTCGACGGTACTGACGATGGTCACTTGGTGATGAGTTAGCCGGGCAAAGCGCTCCACCAACTGTGCGTCCGCCGGTTCATCCTCCAGGTATAAGATACGCACTATGCTTCTCCTTTACCGCTTATAACCGTCTGCGGCAGGAATGCCTCCACACAGGCCAGTAATTCATCCGGCGAAAAGGGCTTTTGCAGATACAACGCCGCGCCGAGTTCGCGGGCGCGATCCTGATCGTCGCTGACGGTGCACACGATCACCGGGATAGCCGACGTTTCGGCGTCGGATTTGAGTTCGGCCAGCAGTTCCCAACCGTTGACGTTTGGCAAACGAATATCCAGAATAATGAGTTCGGGAAGCAAGCCACTGGCAAGGTCCAGCACTTGCGATCCGTCCTGTACGTCCACGACCACGTGCCCGGCCCCTTCGAGCGTGCGGCGCATCATGTCGCGCAGGCTGGCTTCGTCTTCCACCAGCAGCACTGTGCTTGCCAGCGTTTCGGGGGGCACGGCCAGTGTTCTCACGTGGCTTTCGGCAGGCTGCGTCTTCTCCGGCAATGCCACAGATTGCTCCACGATGGGCAGCGTAAAGGAGAAGGTGCTGCCCTGGCCTACCGTACTGTGCACCATCAGATCGCCGCCGTGCATCCGGGCCAGTTGCTTGCTGATGTCCAGGCCAAGCCCCGTGCCGCCATAGTGTTTATCGGTATCGCGCTCGGCCTGCTCGAAGCGGTCAAAGATGTGGGCCAGGGCGTGTTCGGGGATGCCGATGCCCGTATCGATGACAGAGACGCGCATACGCCCTTCTTCGACGCGGGCCTGTAACGTGACGCTCCCTGAAGGGGTGAATTTGATCGCGTTGGACATCAGATTGAGAATGATCTGCCGTACCCGCATGGCGTCAGCCCAGACAGCAGGCAGGTCGTCCGGGAAATCTGGGCGGATCTGGAGCGGCTTGTCTTTGACCAGCCCGATGGAGGTCGCTATGACGCCCCGGAACAACTCGGCCATGTCAACGGGCGCACAGTGGAGTTCCAGTTTCCCGGCTTCAATTTTGCTCAGGTCGAGAATGTCGTTGATCAGGTTGAGCAAGTAGTAGCCGTTGTCTTTGATCAACTGAATATCTGATCGGTAAGCCGAGGGCAAGGGTTGCCCGTCATACATTTCGGGCATATCCAACATGCTGCTGGTATAGCCGATAATGACGTTCAAAGGGGTGCGCAGTTCATGGCTCATGTTGGACAAAAAGACCGACTTGGCTTTACTGGCTCGCTCCGACTGGTTGCGGGCCTCTTCCAGTTTGACGTTCATGATCTCCAACCTGGATTTGGCGTGCTTAACCTGAAGCAATGCGTCGTTAAGCTGCTCCTTTTGCTGGTAAAACGCCTCCGCTCGGCGCGTATCTTTGCGCTGAATGTCGGTGGCCCAGTAGACCATTTCCAGCGCGTTGGCCGCATGAATGTTCAAAACGACGTTCAGGAGGACAGCGAACGCCGTCGGCATGATCAGAAGGGGAATCGTTGGCAGAACACCATTGTGCTGCACAGTCAGAACGTACATCACGCCCAGGATGAGTGCGGAAAGGTAAGGCACTGACCTTCTGTCAACCAGCAGGAAAGCCACCACCATGATGCCGAGGAAGGCCAGGTAAAGATCGAGGCCAGGCCCGTATTCAAACAGCAAGACGGACAGGACGGCCAGCACGCCGAGTAGGTAGACCCACGCCCCAAGCGCGATTCGCCCTCGACGGCGCAGTTCGTTGGAGCTTGCCAGCACAAGCGGCAGCCCAAACCACACAGGCCACTCGGACTCCTGGAATGGGTTGATCATCATGTTGGCACGGATACAATCGATGAACACCGTACCCCACAGCGTAATGAGCAGCACAAACTTCAGGTAATCTCGCCGTTGATCGGTCAGATCCGTTTGAATATCGTAGTCTTGCATACTTCGCCTCGGCTCTATGACAGCGGTTGCGGGCAGCGGTACATATTCTGGCTTTCGAAAGCGACCCCCAGGTAGAAAGCTCTCACAGCGACAATCCCACGATCCGGACGGCAATTGCTGGTATCAGTTACCCTGAAAGCAGGGCACAACCACAAACCAGTGTGCACCGCCCGTCTTGTAGTGCAATGGAGTGGCGCGGCGTGCGGAGCCGTGCACACTGATTGGGAATATTATAAATTAAGAAAGGATATGGCCGCCGACCCGGACTTTATTTTTCACGAAAATTTGGGGCGGCTCTGTATCGAGGCAGTGGGACAACGATTGCGGAACTGGCAGCAGCGCACTGCCGGCTCGTTTCCGGGGTTTCCTTTTCTCCCCTGCTGTCAAACTCCCAAAATAAGGTTATAGTTCCTGGTCTGTATCAACCATGTAAATAAGAACATTGCCTGTCATGCAGAAATCACTGTTCCGTTCAATTTGCGTGCTGGCTGGCTTCGCCATCACAATCACAGCCGCCGGGCTGTCCAACTCAGCAGCACGGAGTGCCGCGCTGCAAGGCCCGCCACCCACCAATACACACGCACGGACTCCGACCAGCACTGCCATCCTTCCGACGGCGACGATTCCGCCCACCAATACCCGCCTTCCCAAAGGCACGACAGCACCCACCGGCTCGCCGACCCGCACGCCCACGCTGACTCTGACAGCGACGGCTATCCCCGATGCTATGATCCTTAATGGCTTCCGACTGTTGAATGGGCCGGGCTATGTTTACCTGCCCGTGATCCTGGTCGGCCCCAACACGCCCGCCAGCATCATCCAGCGCAACGAAGACGGGACGTGGGTTCAAGTCAGCTACTTCCCCGCCAAAAACCAGCCTGCGCGGACGGGCTGGATCGAGGCCAGGATGCTGCAAATCAACATTGACCTGAGCCGTATTCCCGTCATCACAGCCGATGAACTTGCCAAAATCCCGACCACCAATCCCTGCACAGATGTCATCGGCGACTCTGTCGCCGCCGGAGGGGCCGTCTTTGAGATTCCGGATACGGGTTACGTCCGCACGCCCTTTGCCCCGGTGAGCCGCTACATTGAAGCACGCTTCCGCGCGCTTGGCGTCACCGAAAAAGACATGAAAGTCAATAATCGCACGGTGGGGGCTACCGGCATCAGTTCGGCCAATCACCCCTCCTACTACAGCACCCCGCAGTTCGCCCAGTTGCGCAACGACCACTGCAAATTCACCGTGATCCTGCCCTGGATCAACGATCTCAGCCCCGAAAGCCCTGACCCAGCTGCGGCTGCACCTGCACATGTCGCCGCCCTGGCCGAACTGGTGCGCCGCATCGCCACGTTCACGCCGATGGGTCGCATCATCGTTCTCAACTATTACCCCGGCAATCCAAGCAAATTCGCCCTGACGAGCTTTGCCACCGGGTTCAAACCGAACGTGATCGCGGCATTCAACGCCCAGATCGCCGCTGCCTGTGCCGGTGGCGCGCTGGCCCTGCTGCAAGTGACGTGCGTGGACATCAACGAGGCTTTTGTGGGCATGGGAACCAGTTACGTCGTGGGGCCAATGTCGCGCGACGAGATCAACAAGACGCTTATCTCGGGCATCAATGCCGAGGAACTGAAACTGTATAACTATTGGGCTGACGGGCACCCCCAAGGGAAGTTCATCGGCGACGGTGTGCATCTTGGCACAGCGGGCAAGATCGCTCTGGCGGCCTACCTTGTGCCGATCATGCAGCGCTTGCCCGATCTACGTCCCTACCAGGCCCCCACCCGGACGCCAACCCCGCTGTCGGCCAGTCCCGGTGCGCCGCCAGACACAGCCACCCCAACGCTGACCATCACACCGCCAGCCTGATTGCCAGGTTTTCGCAGCGGGTGCTCACGCTGTACAATGGCGGCTCAAGGAGACAACACTGGAGCATGGGCGACGAACAGCTTTACGTGATCGGCATCAACGGCGGGGCCACCCATACCGGGCTGGCACTGCTCAATGAGCGGCTCGACGTGTTAGCGCGCGCCGAGGTCGGCTCCTCGAATTTTCGCAACGTGGGCTTTGGTGCGGCTATTTCAACGTTGGAGCAGGGTGTTATCGAGATCACGAAGAAGGCGCATTTGCCGCTGCCTGCCATTGCCGGGATCGGGATCGGCGTCGCGGGCGTCGATCATGTGAACGAGCGCCGCCAGGTGCAGGAGGCGATGCAAATCGTCTTTCCCGGTAAAAAAATCCTGGTGGACAACGATGCCGTTCCTGCGCTGGTGGGCGGGGCAGGCCAGCGCTTCGGCATCGTGGTCATCAGCGGGACGGGTTCCATCGTGATCGGGATCGACGCGCAGGGCCAGCGGGCGCGCACGGGCGGTTGGGGCTACCATCTTGATCAGGGCAGCGGCTTCGCCATCGCGCGGGAGACGCTGGCGGCCATCACGCGCGCTCAGGATACGCTCGGCCCGGCCACCGCACTGACCGAACGCATTCTGGCTCGTCTCAAGCTGAAAGACCTGCGCGAACTGGTGGACTGGCTGTATATCCCCGGACGGCGCATCGACGAGATTGCAGCTCTGGCGGCGGAAACTGTCGCGCTGGCCGAGACGGAACAGGATTTGACGGCAGTGGGCATTATCGCCCAGGCCGCTGACGCCCTGGCCGGGCAGGTGATCGCGGCCCTGCGGCAACTTGACTTCGGCGATACCCCCTTTCCGCTGGTCATGTCCGGCAGCCTTTTCCGCTACTCTGGCTTGCTGCGCGACCTGTTCACCTCGGCGGTCATGGCCTTCGCGCCGAACGCCGTCACGGTGCAGGCTGTTCACGATGCGGCGGTGGGCGCAGCCGTGATGGTACTGGCCGAACTGGGAGTCCATTTGCCGCCGCCCGAACTGCCCGCGCCAGCGCTACCTGTTCGCCGTCCGAGCGAGCAGCGTAACCGGCTGACGATGAACATCAGCCAGCGCCCCGCGCTTGACCTGGCGACCATCATGAACCTGGAAGACCGCCGCATTCCGCAGGCCATTGCGCTCGAACTGCCGCGCATCGCCGCGCTGATCGAAGCCATTGCGGAACGCTTCGCCCGGGGCGGGCGGCTGTTCATGGTTGGTGCGGGAACATCGGGGCGGCTGGCGGTGCTGGATGCCGCCGAGTGTGCCCCGACCTTCAACGCCACACCGGACGAAGTGGCCGGGATATTGGCGGGCGGGCCAGCGGCGATGGTCAACTCGGTTGAAGGGGCCGAGGACGACGAAGCCGCCGGGCGCGCAGCCATTGCCGAACGGAACGTCGGGCCGCTGGACAGCGTGATCGGCGTGGCGGCCAGCGGATCGACGCCTTTCGTGCAAGGCGCGCTGCGCGAGGCCAACGAGCGTGGAGCACTGACCGGCAGCATCAGCGGCGCACCGCGTGCGCCAATCAGTGCATTGGCTCAGTACCCGATCACCGTCGTCACCGGCCCCGAGGTGATCACCGGATCGACACGACTCAAAGCCGGAACCGCTCAGAAGATGATCCTGAACATGATCTCTACCGGAATCATGGTGCAGGTTGGCCGGACGTTCAACAACCTGATGACCGATATGCAGGCCAGCAACGCCAAACTGCGCGAACGGGCGGTGACTATCGTCGCGGATGCGACAGGTCTATCCCGCGACGAGGCCAGGGCACTGCTTCAACAGTGCGATGGTGAGATAAAGACGGCCATCACCTGCGCGCTGACCGGTAGCCCGCCGGATGAAGCGCGCCAGCGGCTGGCGGCAGTCGGCGGTAACCTGAACCGGATCATGTCCTGATCGCTACTCCCGGCCCTTTTCCTCTAAAGGTTGAAAAAGAGAGCCTCTCCCGGTTTCCCGTTCTCGTCTTGCGAAGAGAGGGCGTGAGGTTCTCTGCCTTTTGTGTCAGCGATTGCCGTCCTGGGCGGCCAGCAGGCGCAGATGCTGCGCCGCTTCCTCCACGTCCGCATGAATCGTAGGATCGGGCCGGAACGTGGCGCGGGTGATAGTTGTGATCATCATCTCCACCAGCGGTTCGTTCCCGACCAGCGCCACCCGATCCAGCATGGGCAGCGTAAAATGGCCGTCGCGCACGACGGGCAAGCCACCACGCGGAAACGTCTCCACGTGGCGGTAGTCGAAGATCATGTCGACGGGTTGGCGACACGCCGCCGCCAGTGCCCAGATTTCCTCAGCGGCGCATTCAAGTTCTTCCAGCGTTAAAGGGTCGCTAACGGTACACTCGATGATGCTTCCCAATTCGTACCAGGATACACTTGCAGGCATACAGTACTCCTCTTGGCAACCCTCCTATTGTGACACAATGAACAATCAGGGCAATGAACCAAAAGTACTGGATCAGCCCGGTTGGCTGTTTACAGCGAGCGTGCTACAACGAGAGTGTAGCCGCTTGCGGTGATTGCGGCGACGCTTTGAGCACCTGCGAGATCGTCTCGGCGGTGCGTTTGCTGTACAGCCAGACCATGCCAGGCTTCACGTCTACCGAGCAGATCACGGCCAGCGATAGCAGATATGGCTTTTCGATCTCCACGATGTAGACGCCGTTGTGTTCCCCTTCCAGGTACGTGCTGTGGAACTGGTTTTCTTCCAGGATAGTTGCCAGTGTGCTGGTCGCTGTGTGGTCGATGGACAAGGCCCTTGTCAGCAGCACCAGATCGTATTCTTCGAGCGTGCCCGCTGCGCCCGCCAAGTTGCCGTCGCTGTCCACCAGCCCGACGAAATGGGCCTTGATGTGCCCAAGCAGGCGCTGCAATTCCTGGTTGATCACCTGGAACTGTTCGCGGCCCAGCAGCAGCGCTGCCGGGCGCGTGGCCGGGTTAAGCTGCCGTTCACGGTCACGCGGCGTCGGCGGGACGATCTCGCGGTGGGTTTCTTCGGATTCCTTCTTTTTCTTCGTCATATGCATGACGTCGATCTGCCGCTCGATCTGCATCAGGAGGAAATGCATGTTGATCGGTTTGTGCAGGTAATCGCAGGCGCCCAGGCGAATAGCAGCGACGGCGGATTTGGCCGAGAGGTCGTCGTCAATCATCATCACCGATGTGCCGGGCCGCAGCCCGCCGACTACCGCCAGCAAGTCCATGCCGCTCAGGTCAGGCAATTCGGTCTCAGTCACAATCAGCGAAAATTCGGCCAGCAAAATCTCGCTCAGGGCCTCCTCGAAGGTGGTAGCTGTGACCGTCAAGTAGTCGCCAGTGGCTTCCAGCGTATCGGCCAGCCGCGTTTTGAATTCATCGTCCTTGGCGACGATCAGCACCCGATCTTTCATACGGACCTCGGTTCAAATTCGTTTGTCTCTTTCCGATCCGGCCCGCCAAGCAGCGCCAGGACAGCCTGAGATGGTAATGCCGCCGGACTGAGCATGACCACCAGCCGATCTGCAATGCGGACAAAACCGGCGGCGTCAGGGGCAAGGTCGGCATGGACGACACCCACCACCCGATCCACAAGCAGCGCCAGGCATGTGCCCTGCACCTTCACCAGCACCAGCGGCGAGTCCGGGCCGGGTTCCTGCACGGGTAGGCCAAAGCGCCGGCGCATGTCCAGGACGAGCGTCGGCGTGCCCCGCACGTTGATCGCGCCCAGGATTTCGGGCGGCGCCTCGGGCAGCGGCGTCATCGCCACCATCCGCACCACCTCCTGCACGTCCAACACGTCCAGGGCATATTCCTGGTCGGCCAGCATAAACGTCACCAGCGGGCGCATGGAACCTCACCCCCCAACCCCCTCTCTGCTTGCAGAGAGGGGGCAGGAAAGCTGATTGGAAGCCCCTCTCCAGTTGGAGAGGGGGTTGGGGTGAGGTCAACCGGCAATTGCATGTCCCCCTATCCATCCAACTGCGTGGTGCGCCCGGCATCCAGCCACAGGATCATCACGATGCGCGGCGGCGGGCCAGGCTCCACGTCGATCTCGTCCATGATGTCGCCCAGTTTGGAACGCAGCGCGATCAGAGCATTGTCCGGGCTGGCGCTTGCCAGCCAGGGCGCTTCACAGGACACCTGAATGCCCATGTCAACGCCATCCCGAATGCCGTGCAAGTGAATGGTCTGCCGCGCTTCAACATTCAGGATAATATCGGCCAGCGCCGCCACTGCCGTTGCAATCTGGGCCCGGCTGACCGACGAAAACCCTAGCAGCGACGCAGCCCGGCGCGCCGTATTACGGGCGATCATGACATCCATAGTGTCTTCGACGCGGATCACCATGATGGGCGGAATTGCGACCCGGCTGCCTTCTGTTGCCATAGAGTGATAACCCTCGATCCGTGAGTTAGCCCAGGACACCCAATTCTTTCAGTGTTTCCATCAGGTGTTCGGCGGCGAAGATGTCCTTCGGGATGTAGTCGTCCGCGCCCGCCTTCAGCCCGATCATCGTTTCCTTCGTCCCGGCCTTGTCGGTGAGCATGATCACCGGGATGTTCTGCGTCTCTTCGGCCCGCTTCAAGCGACGGCAGACCTGGTAGCCATCCATCGACGGAAGCTGAATATCCAGCACGATCAAATCGGGCGGATTTTCCAATGCCTCGCGGATCGCATCCGGGCCGTCGCCCACGATGCGTACTTCCAGCCCAACGCTTTCCAGCACGTCCTTGATCTGCTTGGCCTGTGTTTTGCTATCTTCAACGAGCAGCACTGTCGGAGCCATCTGTTTTCCTTTCACCGCGACTGCATAAGGCGCGGATCGCGGAGCCGATCTTCTCTAATGGTAATACAAATTCCGCTGCGCCGCGCTCGATGGCGGCGGCGGGCATCCCGAACACGACGCAGGTTTCTTCGTTTTGGGCGATGGTACGTGCCCCTGCGTCTCGCATCAGGCGCAGCCCCGCCGCGCCGTCATCGCCCATGCCTGTCAACACGATGCCGATGGCACGGGAACCATAACAATCCGCCGTCGATTTGAACAGGGCGTCAACAGCGGGTTGGTGTCGGTAACTGCCCCGTATTGAGTCTAACACAACGCGGCCTTCTATGCTGAGTCGAAGGTGCGCGCCGCCCGGAGCCAGCAATACCTGGCCGGGCAGCGGCAGTTCGCCCCCCACTGCCAGCCGGACGGGCAGCGGGCCAGCCCGGTTGAGCCACTCCGCCAGGCCCGGCATAAACTCCGCCGTCAGGTGCTGCACGATCAGCACGGGCAAAGCAAAATCAGCGGGCAGTTTGCCGAGGACCGCCGCCAGCGCACCCGGCCCGCCCGCGCTGGCCCCGATGACCACAATCTCTGGAACAGGAGCCAGCAGCGGTTGGCTGGTCGCCAGCAGCGGGCCGGTCTTGGGTAGCGGGCGTGAATGGTTGTTCCAGTGCCGGATGACGCGCACACGCGCCATCAAGCGCAAGGTGGACACCAGTTCCTCGCAGCGCCGTGCGTAGTGCGGGTCAGTGGAAGCGGGCGGTTTTTCGATGGCCGCCAGCGCGCCCGCCTGCATGGCGGCCATCGCCATATCGGCATCGCTCGAAGCATGGCTGACGATCACAATCGGCGTCGGGAACTCGCGCATGATCTCGCGCGTTGCTTCCAGCCCGCCCAGGTGAGGCATTCGGATGTCCATGCTGATCACGTCCGGGCGCAACTTTTCGACCAGTTCAATGGCTTCCATGCCGTTGCGCGCCTGGCCGATCACTTCCATGTCGGGCGCTTTCTGGATCAGCGTCACAAGTTGGCGGCGCTGGGTGACGCTGTCTTCGACGACCAACACTCGTATCGGGGCCACAGGCTTTCTACCTCGTCCCTATCAACTGGCGGACTGTTTGCAGCAGTTCGCCCTGGTCAAAATTGCCCTTGACGATGTAAGCGTCTGCTCCGGCCTGGAAGCCTTGCGCCTTGTGCTCCTCGGAGTCCAGCGATGTGACCAGGATCACCGGCAACTGGTTGAAGCGCTCGTTCTGCCGCACTTTGGCCGTCAGCTCGAAGCCGTTCATGAACGGCATTTCCACGTCGGCCACCATCAGCGCGCAGACGGTACGTTCTAGCACGTCCAGCGCTTCCAACCCGTTCGTGGCGGTGATGATCTCATAGCCCGCCGCTTCCAGGATGTTCTTTTCAAGCGTGCGCGTCGTGATCGAGTCGTCCACGATCAGGATCGGTTTGGGCGCAACGAATGGCTGAAGCGCCGGGCGGATGGGCGTGGCAGGCCGGATGCTGATCTGCGCCTGGGCCGTCTTGAGCAGGTCGCTCACGTTCAGGATGATCACCACTTCGCCGGAACCGAGCAGCGTTGCGCCCGCCACGTGCCGCACGTGCGAGAGTTCCGGGTTCAGGTTCTTGACGACCATCTCCTGCTCGGTGATCACGTCGTCCACCAGGAAGGCCATGCGCCTGTCACCCGTCGCCAGCACCATCGCATAGCGCCGCTCGTCGCCGCCGGGCCGATCCAACACCTCGGCCAGCGAGGCCAGCCCCACCGCCCGATCCTGGATGGTGATCATGGCCCGGCCTCCGGCGCTGAACTGCGCGTCCGGCCCCAGGCTATCCACATTCACGATCTGTTCGATGGCTGCTGTCGGGATAGCGTAAGTTTCGTCGCCAATGCGGGCCAACATGCAATGCAGCGTGCTCAACGAGACGGGCAGCACCAGCCGGAAGGTCGTTCCGGCCCCTCGGACGCTCTCGATGTCGATGCGGCCTTGCAGCGCCTCGACGTTTTGCCGCACCACGTCCAGCCCGATCCCACGCCCGGAAATGGTCGTGACCTGCCGCGTGGTGGACAGGCCGGGCAGCATGACCAGCGACACCGCTTCGGCATCGCTCAACGAGTCGATCTCGGTATCGCTCAGGATGCGCCGGGCCGCCTGCCGCACCGCTGCCACGTCGATGCCCTGTCCGTCGTCGGCGATCAGGATCATGACGTTGCCGCCGCGCTGCGACACGGCCAGAATGATCATGCCCTCGCGCATCTTGCCCGCACGCGCCCGTTCGGCGGGCGGCTCGATGCCGTGATCGACGGCATTGCGCAGCAGGTGCATGATCGGGTCTTTGATCGCTTCCAGGACGCGCTTATCCAGTTCAATCGATGCGCCGGTGATTTGCAGGCGCACCTCCTTATTTTCCTCGCGGGCCACGTCCCGAACGGCCCGCTGGAACAGCCCGATCTGCGTCTCGAAGGGCACGAGCCGCACGCGCCGGATGCTGTCTTGCAGCGAATCCGCGATCAGGTTCAGGCGCAGGCTGTCGGCGGACAGGGCGCGATCCAGCGCCAGCAACTGCTGGCCGGAAACGCGCATGTAGCGCTGCGTCAGGTTCAGGAACTCAAGCAGGCCCTCCCACTGTGGCGCTGCCCCCTGCCTGGCAATACGAATATAGAGCGTGCGGACTTTGCGCCACTCTTTTTGCCATTTCTGATGCGTTTTGCGCAGCGCGCTTACGTCGAGCAAACGCTGTTCGATGCTGCTGCGCGCAATGAGCAGGTCGCTGGCGTCGGCCATCAGGGCGTCGAGCTTGGCGACAGCCACCCGGATCGATTCTTCGGCGGCACGGATGGGCGCGGGGCTGGCTGCCGGCGGCTCCATAATGGTCAGTGCGCCCTGGGCTGGCGCTGAGGGGCGTTCTGGCTGCACTTCGGACGGCGTGCTCAGGCTGACTGCTTTGGATGCGTCCGGCGTCAATGCTTCGTTGAGCATTGCCAGCACCGCATCCACGTCTACGCCATCCGAGCCGTCCAGCAGCCCCTGGATCGCATCCAGCGCGTCGTAGAGCGCGTCGGCCACACCCGGCGAGAGTTCCAGTTTGTCGGCGCGGACGGCATCAAATATCGATTCGACCCGATGCGCAATCTTTTCCACCGCGCCCATGCCCACCGCCCGCGACGCTCCTTTCAGGCTGTGCGCGGCCCGCCCCAGCGTCTCGATCTGGCGGTGGCGCTCGGCAGCTTTGGCCTCGCCTTGCAGCGTCTCCAGGCGCAGCAGCGTTTCATTGAGCGTGCCGAGATGTTCGGCAGCTTCCACCGCATATAACGCGAGCAGTTCCTGGTCTTCAGTAGCCACAGTCTTTTACAGCGTATAACGCGCGAGCGCGTCTTCCATTCTGCGAGCAACGATGTTCAGTTCGCGGGCGGTGCGCTCCACGCTCATGGTGGTCGTCGTCGCCTGCGCTGTCGAGTCCTTGATGCGCATCATGGCGTCGGTCAATTGATCCATGCCGACGGTCTGCTGGCGGGTGGAAGCCGCGATCTGGATGGCCGCCTGCGCCGCTTCCTCAATCGTGTGCGCCAGTTCGCGGATCGCTTCACCGGCCCGATCCACCAGATGGACGCCGCCGTCCACACCTTTCGTGCCCTGCTCCGTCACCATGACGGCGCTGTTGGTCGCCTGTTGAATCTCGCCCAGGATTTCGCGGATCTGGGCTGTCGCTTCGCGGCTGTGTTCGGCCAGGCTGCGCACTTCCATTGCTACGACGGCGAAGCCCTTGCCCTCTTCCCCGGCGCGGGCCGCCTCTACCGAGGCATTCAGCGCCAGCAGCTTGGTCTGGTCGGCCAGCGCGCTGACCGTCGCAATGATCTCGCCAATCTGCTGGGTATGTTCGGACAGGATCAGGATGTTGTCCGCGATGCTTTCCACACGCTGCCGGATCAGGTTCATGCCCTCGATGGTGGCCGCAATCGATTCCTGACCGTTGCGCGACACTTCGACGGAAAGCTGGGCCATCTCCGCGACAGCCTGGGCGCGTTCCGCTGTCTCGGTCACGGTAGCGCGCACCTCGTTGACGGTGCTGCTGGTTTGCATGACACTCGTGTCCTGGTCGCTGGCCGTTGCAATCTGCTCGTTGGTCGCTTCCAGGATGTTCGTCGCGGAGCTGGTCACGCTGCGCGAGGCCTCGCGCAACTCCGCAACGACGGTGTGAACCCCCTCCACCATGCGGTTCAGGTCGGCAGCCAGCCGCAGAAAGTCCGGCGATCCCTGAAGCGCGGCCAGATCAAGCCGCGCGGTCAGGTCGCCGCTCGACACCCGTTCCGCGAACTGTTGATACTGGGCAATAAGCACATCGAAATTCGGGCCAACGGGCAGCGCGCTTATGCGCCACGCCGCCGCCACGACGGCAGCACCCAGCGCAAGGGCCAGCACAACCTGGCTGCCCGGCGCAAAGCGCTCGGCCAGCGGCCACAGCAGGGTCAGCAGCAGCAAAGGCACAATGCCGATCCCGACCAGCAGCAACCACAGGTTTTGCCGTGTATTAAGCGTTGAGCTAGTTGCTTGCATTTCCGTCCGCTCCCATCCGTACTGCGCTGGAGGGCGTATTCGAAGCCAGCGCATTGATTTCGGTGGATAAATTGCTCAGATCGCGGGCCACGTTCTGCGCCAGCCGCAGCCCGGCCTGGCTTTGCAGCGTGGCCTGCCCGACGTTGTTGATGGCACTGACCAGGCTTTCCAGGCTGCTGGACTGGTGATCGATGGCGGCGATAATCTTCTGCACCGTGCCGGTGGATTCGCCCAGGTTCTTCGAGAGCCGCTCAATGGCTTCCTGGGCCTGCTGCGTCAGGCTGACGCCCGCCTCGACGGTCTGGGCCTCCTGGGCTGTCGCCTCAAGCGTCTGCTGCATGGCCTTGTGAATCTGCGCCAGGACTTCCCGAATCTGGCCGACGGCGTCGCGCGCCTGCTCGGACAACATACGCACTTCGTTGGCGACCATAGCGAAGCTGCGTCCCTGTTCCCCGGCCCGCGCCGCCTCAATAGCTGCGTTCAGGGCCAGGAAATTCGACTGCGTGGCGATCTCACTCACAGCGGCGTTGATCTCGCTGATGCGCCGCAGGTGGCGGGCCAGCGCATTCAGCAGCGAGATCATCTCGCCCACCTGCTGCTGCATCTGGTTCATGCCGTTCACCGCTTGCTGCAAGGCGCTCTGCCCGGACTGGGTGACGCTTGTCGTCTGCCGAGAAATGACCGACAGATAGACCGCCTCACGCCGGGCGCGGTCCGCCATTTCGTTGAAGTCTTCGAGTGTGCGGGTGGCGCGGGTGATCACGGCAGCCTGCTCGCCCATCCCGCTGTTTTGTTGTGGACTGAGCGCCAGCAGCGCCGACGCCGCGCGCTCGACCTCCCGCGAAAGCTGGCGCAGCCGTTCAGCGTCGCGCACCGTGCTTTCCGGCGTAGGCAGTGCCACCGGTGCAGCGACGGGCACAACTGGCGTCTGCACGACGATGGACCACAGACCGTTGAGCGTGATCGGCAGCGCCGCCACAAACGCAATCCAGCCTGCCTCGACATGCAGCACGACGCCGATCACGACGACAGCCGCCGCCCAGGCCATGATAAACGGAGATTCACGAAGCCAGCGAGGAGGTTGCATCATTATCTTGCTCTGTCTACCTTGTCTCGTTCTCAGCTTCCACGCGATTGCGTTCCCGCCGCAGCAGGGCTTCAGCATCGAGGATGGTCATTCCGTCCACCGTCACGCCGATGACCAGTTCGGCGTCCAGACCGGCGCTGGACGCCGGCGTGAGCGCGTTCAGGCGCACGTTCATCACGTCGAATACGTCGGTTGCCAGCACGCCGATCTCAAGCCCCGCTCCATCGATGACGATCATAAACTCGGTCTGGGCATCCAGCGGCGACAGCCCCAGGTAGGCACGCAAATCCAGCACCGACAGCACCTGCCCGCGCAGGCTGGTCACGCCCCGGTAATAGAGCGGCGCAGACGGCACAGGCGTCACCCGTCCAATCCGCGCAATGGCGCTCACGCTGCGCACCAGCCAGGCATACCGTTCCGTGCCAACGGCGAAGGTCAGGGCGCGGGTGGCGTCCTGGGCGGCTTCTGCGCCATCGACAGTGCGAGCAAGCTGGCGCGTGCGCTGTTCCAGCGTATCGAGGGCGGTGTGCTCACTCTGATTGAGGATGTCCGCCGTCTCGCGCAGTTTGGCGCGCAGTTCCTCCCAGTTGGTCATGGCTGCGCCTCCGCAAGCTGGGCACGGATGAGCGTCAGCACATCGGCAACCGTCATGCCGTCGGCCAGGGAAAGGACCTGATCGGGCGACTGCGCTTCAAGCAGCGAGGCCGCGTTCGCCCAATGCTGCCGTGCCCGCTCCCGTTCGCCGCGCTGCGCGTGCAGATTGCCAAGTGTGAAGTAGCCGAGCGCAAAGTTGTGATCCAGGTACAGGCAGCGCCGCAGCGTATGGATCGCGTCTGCGGTGCGGCCCTGGCTGTTGTAGATCAGGGCGCGTAGATAGTGGATCGGCAAATCCAGGCGGTTCTGCGCCTCGGCTTCGTCCAGCCAACGGTGCGCTTCCACCCACTGCGCGCGGTTGGCGGCTTCTTTCGCCCGGTGGAACGGGTCATCCCAGGCCGGGCCAGGCGCAGTATGTCTGGCGGCATGTTTGGTGGTCAGCGGCGGGCGGCGCGGCGCGGCAGCCACGTCCACCACTTTGCGCGGCGAGGGCAGCGCCGTATTGTCGAGCAGCAGTTCGCCATCTTTCGCCAGTGCGCCCTTGAGCCGTTCCAGGATCGCAGCGTGGCGCGAGCGTTCCATGTACAGCAGCACGTTCCGGCACACGATCAGGTCAGCGTTGTGCACGGCAATCTGATCGTCGATCAGGTTCAGGCAGCGGAACTCGACCATGCGGCGCACGTCTTCCGAAACCTGCCAGCGGTTGCCACGCCGCAGCAGATCGGGATGCGCGTCGGGCGAACCGCGCATCGACCAGGCGTTGTACACGCCGCGCCGGGCAAAGCTCAGAGCGTGCAGGTTCAGGTCGGTGCCGAGGATGCTGATCTTCCAGGCGGCGATGTCGGGCAGCAGCTCGCGAAGCAGGATGGCGATGGTATACGGTTCCTCGCCCGTCGCACAGCCGATACTCCAGATGCGCAGCGTCTGGGAGCCGTCACTGCGCCGCCGCTCGATCAGCCGGGGCAAAATCTGCGTTTGCAGGACTTCGGCGTCGCGGAAGAAATAGGTTTCGCCAATCGCCAGGTGGCGCAACAGATACTGCCAGGCCGGGTGTGTGGGCGGGTTATCCTGCAGGGCGCTCAGGTAGCTGCCCAGGTCGGTGTAGCCGCCATCGCGCATCGCGGCCCGCAAGCAGTAAGCAAGGTGGGCCGAACGTTCTGGCGGGATGTATAAGCCAGTCCGGGCGGCTAGTAGTTCAGCGGGTTCAGCCAATGCAGCCAACGGTTTCTCGCCTGTTTCTGACACTGTAAGCATAACATAGGGTCTGTTCCAGATGGAAGGCCAGACATCGCAACATTATCACGTTACGGTTAGCGTTTGGTTTGATGACGACTCGCCTTTCGGCCACCAGTTCCCTACATCCGCAGGTTCCAGGCATCCGTTGCGTAGCGTTCATCGCACAGCACCCCGGCGCGGTGTAGTTCGCCGGGCGTAAGCTGGCCGAGCGTGAGCGCCAGCGAGAAGGTGGCCGCGAACGACTCGCGGACGGCCTGCGCAGCCTGCTCCCAGGTCACGGCACGGCCAAGCGCCTCAGACAGTGTGGTAGCCCGCTGCAACACGCGCTCGCGGGCGCGCTGCCGGGCCGGTTCGTCCGCGAAGGCCAGCGCGTCGCAGATGCGGCTCCCGTCGCCGTACAGCGGCAATGAGCCGTGTTGCAGGGCTCCACCATGCCGCCGCACCTGCGCGCTGCCAATCAGCTTCTTGCCGTTGGCCGTGATCTCGTAGTCGGAGGGAACCTCGAAGCACACCGGACCAACCGCGCTTGCACCCGCCAGTCGCCTGTCGGCGTGCGCATCCAGGCCGAGGCTATGCAGCGCCCCCAGCAGGGCCGTGCTCAGGCGGCGGTAGCTATCCACAATCGTCCCTGCCACCAGCAGGTGCGACAGCGGCAGGGCCACGCTGTACGTCAGTTCGTCGGTGTGCAGAATGGCCCGCCCGCCCGTCAGCCGCCGCACCATCTGCCAGCCGCGCGCCCGGATACGATCCAGGTCGGCGTCGGCGGCGGGTTGCGCATAGCCGAGCGACAGGCAGGCCGGCTCCCAACGGTACAGGCGCAGCGTGGGCGGTACGTCGCCGCGCCCGACGGCTTCCAGGATCGACTCGTCAATTGCCATGTTCGCGGCCCCGTCACAGGCGGGGTCGATGATCAAGCGCCAGGATTCCATAGGATTTCCCTATCGGTTTTCACTGGCGCTTATTGTAGCATCGGCCAGGTCTTTTGGACGGGGAAATTGGATCGCTGCCACGCTTTATCGAGTGTCGCGGATTGCCTGGCCGGATCGCCGTACACCCGCACGTCCAGTTCATCACTTCACCTCGCCAGAGGCCGGGCGCTCGTCGGGCGGGACGTAGGACAGCACGGTGAAGACCGTCGCTTCGCTGCTTTCGACGCGCCCATCTTCGAGTCTGGCTGTTGCCTTCAAGGTGTGTTTTCCGGGAACGAGCGCCCACCACGTCCACCAGGGTTCACCGTTCACCGTGTCGATGGGCTGATCGTCCAGCAGGTACGTCACCTGCTTCGTCTTGGGCGGCACGGCCACCGAGAATCGGATTTTTTGGGCGTCGAAGGGAATGACCGGACTGAGCTGGTAAATGGTATACGGGTCGGGTGTGAGCAGCCGCAGCCCTTCACCTGCGCCCGCCGTAACGGTGTGCACGGCGACGGGCGGCGGCTCGATGCCATGCCGCAGGCCCCAGTCGCGCGCCTCCTGGGGCAGCACCTTATAGACCCGCTCCAGGCGGCGGCTGGGCGGGGTCTGGTCGGTTGCCAGCAGGCCCGTCTGCCGGTCGATGGTGAACTTCTGGTAGATGTTGTCGAACTGGGTGGGCACCGTGCCCTGGATGAACCAATCGACCCGCCGCTGCGGGCAGAGCGGCGTCGGCAGCAGCCCCGACGCCGCGCACACCTCGGCCTGCACCACGCCCGCCGGGCGCTCGAACTGCAATTCGGGCTGGCCTTTCAGGACTTCGCGGATGAACTCGTTCCAGATCGGCCCCGCGCCCGACACACCCGACACCTCGACCATCGGCGTGTTGTCGGCATTCCCGACCCAGACGCCGACTACCAGATTCGGCGTATAGCCCATCGTCCAGTTATCGCGGAAATCGGTGGTCGTGCCCGTCTTGGCCGCCGCCGGGCGTCCGATTGACAGCGCGCTGTGGCTGCCAAAGGCGGGCAGGCGGGCGTCGTTGTCGCTCAGGATGTCGGTGATCAGGAATGCCACGCGCGGATCGATCACGGGATCGGCTTTGGGCGGCTGCTTCCACGAATATAAAACGTTGTTGCTCTTGTCGCGCACTTCCAGGATCATCGACGGGCGGACGGGCACACCGCCGTTGGCAAAGGCGGCATAGGCGGCGGTCAGGTCGATCAGGCGCACTTCGCCACCGCCGAGCGTCACCGAGAGGTCAAGGCGCGTCGGGTCGTTCAGCGTGCTGACACCCAGCCGGTGCAGCAGATTCAGCAGCGAATCCAGCCCCACGTGATCCAGCGCGACAACGGCAGGGATGTTGTACGACGAGGCCAGCGCCTCGCGGATCAACACCGGGCCGTGCTCCACCAGTCCATAGTTGCTTGGCGTATAGCTCTGCAAACGGCGCGTGATGAACGGCGTGCTCACATCCAGGATCATCGTGGCAGGCGTCCAGGGATCGGGCCGTGTCGGGTCGAAGGCCAGCGCGTAGGTGAACGGCTTGAGCGCCGAACCGGGCTGGCGGGGCGCGTAAGCCAGGTTGACCGCGCCGCTGATCCGCTCGTCAAAATAATCGACGCTGCCCAACATCGCCAGCACCTGCCCGGTGTGCGGGTCGAGCGCGACCAGTGCCGCATCGGTGGCGTTGTGCGACTCGCCGCCGTCGGGTGGATGGTTGAGTTCGTCGATGTGCCGCCGGGCGATGTCCTGCGCCGCGTTCTGCCAGTCCAGGTCAAGCGTGGTCGTCACTTCCAGACCGCCCTGGTACAGCGCATCCGGGAACTGCTGTGCGACCTGATCCCAGACCTTCAAGACGAAGTGCGGCGCTTGAATCGCAAAGCGCCCGGAGCCGTATTGCAGCGGTTCTTTCGCCGCCAGGTCGGCTTGCTGTTGGGTGATGTAACCCGAAGCGACCATCAGACCGAGCACCACCTTCTGCCGGTCTTTGGCCGCGTCGGGGTTGGTCAGCGGGTCGTAGCGCGCGGGCGTCTGCGGCAGCCCGGCCAGCATCGCACACTCGGCCAGATCAAGCGCCTGCACGTCCTTGCCGAAATAGACCTGCGCCGCCGCCTGGACGCCGTAGGCCATGTTGCCGTAATATGCCTGGTTAAGATACAGCGCCAGGATGTCGTCGTGGCTGTAGCGCTGCGAAAGCTGCACGGCCAGCACCATCTCGCGCAGTTTGCGCTGCAAGGTGCGCGCCGCGCGTTGTTCGGGGTCGAGCAGCAGATTGCGTGCCACCTGCTGCGTGATCGTGCTGCCGCCGGCCCGCACTTCACCCCCTTGCAGGTTGATCCACAGGGCGCGGATCATCCCTTCCAGATCAACGCCGGGCGTGGCATAGAAATTCTTGTCCTCGGTAGCAATCGTGGCCTGGATCAGCTCTTTAGGTATCTGCGAAAGCGGAACTGCTGTGTGCCGCCCGCCTTTGGGATCGATGATCTCGTACAGCAGCCGCCCATGCCGATCCAGGATGCGCGTGCTGGGCAGCGCCAGCCCGGCCTGCAACTGGTCGATGGGCGGCAGCCCGACAAATATCCACACGTAAAGCGCCGATAACCCGCCCAGCATGAGCAGTCCGGCCACGAACACGATCTTTTGCCAGCGTTTGAAGCGCTGCCAGCGATGGCCTATGGCGCGCATCGTTATCTCCATCCCTGTCCATCGTTACCTCGTCCCCCGTTCCCTCCGCTTTATAAGTCCCTCTCTACCAGGTGGAGAGGGATTCAGGGGTGAGGGTGATTGCTCCCCTCTCTGCGAAGCGGAGAGGGGCCGGGGGTGAGGTTCTGCCTTTAATGTACCACGCTGCGCAGCACAGCAGACTGATCGCCTGCTTTGCGTTGGGCTGCCGTCGGGAAATTCACCCATGACACTTTTGTGAAACTTTTACGAAATCTATCTTGAGAAATGTCTTGTACACTTGAGGTCGTTATACAATGTCGGTAATTCATCCTGAATTCTTGCCGACTTCTTGCGAGGTGTGCCCATCATGCCGATTGAGATAATCTGGGACAACGACCACCACACCATCTTGCGCCTGGACTTTGAGGGATCGTGGGCCTGGAAGGACTACGACCACGCTATCGAAGAAGCCTATCATCGGGTGCAAGAGGTCACACACACTGTCGATGTCATGCTCAACCTGCTCTACAGTGATCCTGTTCCGCCGCTGAAATCGCTCAAGTCGTTCCAGCGCACACTCTCGCAGAAGCCTGCCAACGTGCGTACTTTTGTCGCCGTCAGCAATGATACTTTCGCCTGCGGGTTGTGCGTGTCGTTTCTGAAGGCGCTGGCCGTCAGCACGCTGGAACAGGCCCGTGCACTCCTCGCCAACCGCGCCGAACCTGTCGACTCCGAGGCAGCGGCCTAGCGCATTTTCAACTGTCCGCGTGAAGCCATCACGTAGTTGAGCGTCTTATAAACCAGTCGCGCCGCTGCGAATGCCGATCCGTGCCCACCGGGAATCGGGCACAATTCCACGCAGTCGAAGGCCACAATCTGCCCGGCCTGTGCCACCGTGCGAATCACATCCAGACAGTCGTACCAGCCGATCCCGCCCGGCTCTGGCGTGCCGACGGCGGGCATGATCGACGGATCGAGTCCATCCAGATCAATTGTCAGGTAAACCGGGCGACCCGCTATCGCCCTCCGTAGTTCAGCCAGGTAGTGCCGCTCTCGATCCCGGTAGATTGCCTCTGCTGTCCACACTTTCACCCGGTCAGTCCGGCGCAAAAATTCGACTTCTTCCGGACACCAGCAGCGTATCCCCAGTTGCAGCGCGGGCGCGTACTCGATGAAGCGCCGGGCTGTGCAGGCGTGGCTGTAGGGCGTGCCGTCGAACGAGTCGCGCAGGTCGCTGTGCGCGTCGATCTGCACCACCAACAGATCGGGATAGCGCGGCGCAAAGGCCGCCACCAGCCCCACCGTAAGTGTGTGCTCGCCGCCCAGCGCCACCAGCAGCCGATCCCCTAAATCGAGTGCGTTGACCGCCTCGGTGATCGATTCGACGGCTTCTCGGGCCGAAGCCAGCGTCGGGTGCAGCGCGGGCAGCATCGAGACACCGTAGATGGGCGCGGCCTCAACCCCGAACTCGATGTCGTACAACTCGACCTGATTCGACGCCTCAATGATCGCGGACGGGCCGAGCCGTGTGCCGCCCAGGTATGAGGTCGTCAAGTCGAGCGGTATGGGCAGTATCCAGGCGGCGCTGGTCTCGCGCTGGCTGGACGGGTCATCCAGGCCCAGGAAACGCTCCGGGTGGCGATACTCACTCAAGGCTCAGTCGGCCTGTGAAGGCAGTTCGACGAAGAACACTTTTTTGTCGGCCTTTTTGGGGTCATCCACCACATAGACTTTCTTGTCGGCCTGGCGCTCAAAGTCCACCACGTAATCCCGCTCGTCCGCCTTCGAGGCGTAGTCCACGACGTAAACCTTGTAGTCGGCTTTGGCAGGGTTCTCCACAATGAAAACCTTCGGCATGGTTCCCTCCGCACTGCTGCAACTAACTGCCCTGACGCGGGTACAGAATCAACTGCGTGCAGCGGAACATGGCGATGGCTCGCTGGTTGGCAGTGTCGGTGACGGTGGCATCCCAGACCTGCGTCGTGCGCCCACCATGTACCAGCGTGGCTCTGGACTGGATAGTGCCATCGCGCACCGTCCCGACGAAGTTGCTCTTGAGTTCGATGGTCGTGAAGCCCTGCGCGCCCTCCGGCAGATTGAGCATAACGCCGTAGCCGCAGGTCGTATCGGCCAGCGCAATCACCGACCCGGCATGCAGGTAGCCGTTGGGGGCCATTAATTCGGCGCGCACCGCCAGTTGGCCGACGACCTGCGTGCCTTGAACCTCCACAATCTGTATGCCCAGCAAGCCTGGCAACGTGCCGACACCAACGGCGTTCAATTGTTCCAGCGTCACCATTGCATTTCCTTTGTCGGCCTCCGTCTGCTTGTGGCCCTGGGCTGAAGCCACAGGGCTGAGATTACAAAGCCTCTCTGAGGCTGGTTTGGCCCCGCGCCCATCGAAGGCTACCCATGCTTATGGGCAGCGCTATGATCAATTAGCCCACTGAAGCGGGCTTCGCTGATTCAGCCCGGTGCTTTAGCGTCGGGCGCTGCCGTGTTTGTTTACGCTTCCTCGACCACCTTGTTGGCGATGAACGCCTGCCGCAGTTTGTCCATCAATTCCTCCCGCCGGTCATACAGGCGCTTGTGTTCTCGCTTGCGTCCAACGCTCAGGGCGTAGGCCGTCATGATCGGCCAGGCAATGGTCGAGTCGCAGTAACACACCACCGTATCCGGCAACTGCTCCGGATCGATTTTACCCCACGTCACCGCCTCGGAGGGCGTCGCGCCGGATAGCCCGCCCGTGTCGGGGCGTGCATCGGTGATCTGGATGAAGTAGTCGTGCCCGCGCTCCGGGATACCCAGAATTTCCTGCATCTGCGGCTCGGTCTGCAAAGCAAAGTTCTTGGGGCTGCCGCCGCCGAAGATGACGACGGCGCTCTGCCCGCCGCTGGCTTTCGCCTCGTGGACGATGGCCGTGCTTTCGTTCACGTCGTGCTCCACGTCCAGTTCCAGCTTATTGCCGTCCAGCCGCAGCGCGGCCACATTCATGCCAAGCGTTGAGTCGCCGGGGCTGGACGTGTAGATCGGCACGCCGTAGGCGTAAGCCGTGCTCAGGATCGAGCGATGTGGCGCGCCGATCTCGTCCTCGGCGGCGCGCACGTATTTGCCGAGCAAGTAATGCAGTTCCGACGTGCCCATCTTGCGCTGGAATTCCGGGGCAACCATCACCTTGCGCAGGAAAGCGTCCGACTCCAGCAGCACGCTCTGATCGAACACGATGTCGTAGATGCGAATGATCTTTTCGTCGCGCAGCACCACGTCGTCCACCTGTGGCGAGATGTGGAACAGCTCGTAGCCGAGCGAATAGTGGATGTCGTGGTACAGATTGGCCCCGGTGGACACGATCCAGTCCACCAGCCCGGCTTCGATGAGCGGCACGACGGTAGCGTAGCCCAGGCCCGCCGGGGTCATCGCGCCGGAGATCGTCAGGCCCACTGTGACGTTTTCCCGCAGCACCTTGTTGGCGAAAATCAGGCAGGCTTCGCGCAGCCGTCCGGCGTTGTAGGCCATCAGGTGATGATCGACAAGCTGTTGAACGGTCAACCCCGGCGTAATGGGTATCGGCGTGAGCTTACGTCCAGGCGGCATTTCTCCACTCCGGCTCATGCGAATAGGGGCAATGCGCGCCTATACTATAGCTATGCGCCGAAATGTCAATAGGTCGATCCGTTGCAGTTGTGTAACGGTTCTCCGGCCCATGTCACAGCCATACAACTCTGATTCGATTCTTGCGATTTTCTTGCAAAAGCGCGCTACGATCTGCCCCAGAAAGTTCGTCAGAACCTCACCCCCGGCCCCTCTCCGCTTCGCAGCGAGGAGAGCCAGATCGAGCCGCAACGCCCATCGGTTCCCCCTCGCCAGTTGGGGAGAGGCCGGGGGTGAGGTCAACCATAAAACAGGAGAATCGCGCTATGAGCGTTGCGACTCAATCCTTTGAATTTCGAGCGGAGATCCAGCAACTCCTAAATATTCTGGTCCATTCGCTGTATACGGATCGGGAAATCTTCTTGCGGGAACTGGTGTCAAACGCCTCCGATGCGCTGCACCGCCTCCAATTCGAGATGCTGACCACCAAAGACGTGGTCGATCCGGATGCCGAACTGGCGATCCGCATCAAGGTGGACAAGGACGCCAGAACGATCACCGTCAGCGACACTGGCATTGGTATGAACCACGACGAGATGATCGAGAACCTGGGGACGATTGCCCATTCCGGCGCAACGGCCTTCCTGAATGCGCTCAAGGAAAAGGGCAGCATCTCCACAGACATCATCGGCCAGTTCGGCGTCGGCTTTTATTCGGTCTTTATGGTGGCCGATAAAGTCAGTGTCACCTCGCGCTCGTTCCGCCCGGGCGATCAGGCTTATACCTGGACGAGTACGGGCAGCAATTCGTACACCATCGAACCTGCCGAAAAGACCAGCCGGGGCACGGACATCGTGATCCACGTCAAGGAGGAGGCCGATGAATTCCTGAGCGAATTCCGGCTGGAACGGATCGTCAAGAAGCACTCGAACTACATTGCCTTCCCGATCTACGTTGGCGACAAGGTAGCCAATGCGCAGACGGCGCTCTGGCGGCGTAGCCCGCGTGAGGTGAGTGACCAGGAATATCTGGACTTCTACAAGCAGTTGACTTACGACCCCGGCGAGCCCTTCCTGCGTGTCCATCAGGTCAGTGACGCGCCGGTGCAGTTCTATAGCCTGCTCTATGTGCCCTCGACGATGGATCGCGGTCTGTTCCAGCCGGATTACGAGGGCGGCCCACGCCTGTACGCGCGCAAGGTCTTGATCCAGGAACATGCCAAAGACCTGCTGCCGCAGTGGATGCGCTTTGTCGAGGGCGTGGTCGATTCGGAGGATTTGCCCCTCAACATCTCGCGCGAGACCGTGCAGGCCAACCGCGTCATGGCGAAACTGAAGAGTGCCCTGAGCAGTAAATTGATTGGCGAGATGGAAGCGCTGGCGGAAAAAGACCCGGATAAGTATGGGCGGTTCTGGAAGGAGTTCGGGCGTGTTCTGAAGGAGGGCGCGACCACCGACGCCCTCAACCGGGAACGCCTGATCGGGCTGCTGCGCTTCCACACCTCGCGGGATAGCGAGGGTTGGGTGTCGCTCAAGCAATACGTCGAGCGCATGGCCGAGGGTCAGGATGAGATTTACTACCTGTTTGGTGAAGACCTCAAATCCATCGCGCGCAGCCCGCACCTGGACGTGTTCAAGTCGCGCGGCATCGAGGTGCTGTTCCTGACCGATACCATCGACAGCTTCATGATCAACGCCGTGCCGGAGTTCCAGGGCAAAAAGCTGCATAACGGCGCGGATGCCGAGCTTGAACTGCCTGCCGGAAAAGAGCCGGAACCACAGGGCGAAGCGCTGCCCGCTGAGGACTTTAACGCGCTGGTTGAGCGTTTCAAAAAGGTGCTTGGCGAGCGGGTCAGTGACGTGCGCGAATCGAAGGTGCTCACCGAAAGCCCGGCCCGCCTTGTCTCGCCGGACAAGGGCTTCGGCGCCGACATGGAGCGTGTCTACCGCCTGCTCGATAAGGAATTCCCGGCCCCGCCCAGCCGCATCCTGGAACTGAACCCGCGCCACCCGCTCATCCGCAACCTGTCCGCGATGGGCGACGATGCGCTGGTCGATCAGGTGGCCGAACAGCTTTTTGAGAGCGCCTTGCTGCTCGAAGGCATCCATCCCAACCCGGCGGACATGGTTCCGCGCATCCAGGCGTTGATGGAAGCGGCCACCAGGCGCGAGTAATTGTGTTGTCTGCTTCTTCAGCCCCATAGGGGCTTTGTAATCTCAGCCCTGCGGCTTCAGCCCAGGGCTTAATTGGTCTCTACGAAGTAACAGCTTAAAGGACGCTTATAAATCGCTCCAGCTCTGCCACGTCAGGTGTACATTATCGATAACCAGACTAGTTGAGGAGGATCAGATCATGCCAGGCAAAGGGCATCGTTTTACCGAGAAGGAAGAACGCCAGGCCGAACACATCAAGGAGAGCGAGAAGAAGGAAGGCTATTCCGAGAAGGAAGCCGAGCGGATCGGCTACGCGACGGTGAACAAGCAGAAGAGTCAGCGTAAGGACAAGAAGAAGGACAGCCAGAAATAGCCGGTTGGGCCTCACCCCCAACCCCTCTCCATCCTGTGGAGAGGGGCGTCTGTCCCTACCCCCGGTTCGTTCCCGAATACGTCTTCGACTCGATAGGCGCAGGGCCAAGCGTCGGCTGCCGTGCGATCTGCACGTTGCGCGCGCTCAGACCGCTTGGCGCGTTGACTACCTCGAAGTCAACCTCTGCGCCCGGCGCCACGGTGCGGTAGCCTTCCCCCGGAATGGCCGTGAAGTGGAAAAAGATGGCCTGGCCGTCATCGCTGGCGATCATGCCGTAGCCGTCGTCGTAGCGGAACCACTTGACGACGCCGTGCGCAACGGGCAGGCCGTTGGCGCCAAGCGGTGGCGCGCCGTTGGCCCACTCCTGCGCCGGGATGCGCACGGCGCGGATGGCAGGCGCATTGTACGCCTCGTAACTGTAATTCGAGCGGCGCTCCATCAACGCCCGCAAATCCTGGCGCAGTTCTTCCAGGGTTGGGCGGCCCACGAAATACCAGCCGTTGTAAATCTTGTGAATGGTCAGGTCGGGCGCCAGGACAAAGGTGAATGGCTGTGAGCAGTAGGCATACTCGCCCTCGGTTTCGTCCAGGATGCCGAGCATCTTGACCACTTCCCGCTTTTCGTCGCTCAGGAAGGGCCATGCTGCGCCCAGGCCGTAGCGGTATGCCGCGCAGACCAGCGGTGGATCGACGCTGATCGCTACCAGCTTGCAGTAGTTCACCGCCAGTTCGTCCTGAAACTGGACGAGCATCCGCATCTGCTGGCCGTCACGTGGGCAGTAAAAACCCCGGTAGAAGACCACAATCAGCGGGTAGCCGTCAGTGAAGCCCAGCCGCTCATCCATCGGGCTTGGTTTGGTGAAACTGGAAAGGCGTGCGGTGCGTTTGCGGAAGTCGGGCAGCTCAAAATCGGGGAACCTGGCCCCAACGCGGATTTCAGGGTTCATCGGCTCGGCGTCCTTTCAGACAGGATTTGTCCAAGTCTATCACGAAAGACGCCCCATGAACGCTGTCGCACTTCCAAGATTTCTTACGCTTTTCTTGCGTAACAAACCTGTGCGTGGATGCGTCCGAATCGCTGAGTGACCCTGCGGAGAAGGAGGAGCCTATGCCAAACGATACCTTCCAAACGATTCTTCAATTGTCTGCCGAGCGGTTGCAGCTTTATCTTCTGGCCGGCCATCAACCCCTGATGCCGGATCAGGTGGCGCGCATCGAACAGATCACCGCACGTCTGGCCGTGTTATGGGATCAATATCGCCGTGAACTGGCTGCGAACAGCCGCGAATCCAGGGAACGAATTGCGGCCCAGGCGCTTGAATTTCGCCATATGGCCGCTGAAGAAGATCGTGCGGCGGCCTGATCAGCCGCAGAGGCCGGGAGCTTCCTGTGCTACCCGGTCAGCGCAAAGCCGTCCCAGGTATGGGTCAGCGCAAAGCGCACGATGTCTACTCCACCGATCAGGATAAATGCAATCGTGATCCCGGCCAGCAGCGGCAGGGCCAGGTCGCGCCAGCGCGTCGCCATCCGGTCATAGCGCGTCACGCTCAGGAAGAACACCGCGCCGATCATGGTCAGCATCATCACTACGCCGAACGCACTCACCACGCCAAAGACCCACAGGAAAACCGGGCGTTCACTGAGCACCAGCAAGATCACGCAGGCAGCCACCGCACAGACACCCAGCAGTTCGCGCAGGTTGTTCAGGCCGTGCGCATTGTCCGGATTCTGCCATACCGCGCCGTTGAATATGGGAAAGATGATGTGGAACATGGCGATCCCGCAGTACATGCCGGTCACCAGCCGCAGCCAGTTTTGCGGCTCGTACAGGCCCGTGCCAGCCGGAAACAGGTGAATGTAGCTGTTCACACCGTCGATGCCCATCGCCGCTACAAAAACGCCGAGGAAGACGCCAACTCGTAGGGGCGGCAGACGGCTGACCCGTGTCCGCCCGGCGGCTACCGTGATCAGGAAGCTCGTCATCACTCCCAGGTAGATTCCGGTGCAGCGCGCGCACAGCGGCATTGCCACGCCGTTCATCAGGAACGAGTGTGACTCGATGCGGTGGCAGATGGCGTAAGCGACGGCATCCGCCTTGCCCAGGATGCCGGGCGGCGTCCCGATTGCCCAGATAGACAGCACAGTCACTGCCGCGATCCCGATCAGCGCCAGCAGCCAGCGTGGCGGGCGGCGCGGGGCTTCGTCGTCGAAGTTTGCATCACTCACGATATTCATTGAGGGTTCAACTCCACCTGTGGCGGCGAATTGTAACCAGCCCATCGATGCCTATCAACAGCTCTCAACCGCCGGATAGGAGCGCGCCCGCCGCAAGCGCATGGCCGACCAGGTCTCGTCCATCGCAAGCGGCGGGCAAAAGCCGTGAAGCGCAAAAGGCGCTGAGGTAAACTTGCGCCCATCCGCACGACTGGTATGGAGTCAACCCATGAACCGACTGCTCAAGTTGGGCGCGACGGCCCTCGGCTTATTGTTTGTTTCAGCTACAAATCTGGCGTTCGCTGCGCCCGCCTTATCGCAAACTGCGGAACCCACCGTTCCAACTATTCAGGAATATCCAGTTCCGCCGGGGTCCGGGCCACACGACGTTGCGCCCGCGCCCGATGGCACGGTCTGGTATACGGCGCAGCCCAAAGGCGAACTGGGCCGCCTTGACCCCTCAACGGGCGATACCCACCACATCCCGCTCGGTCAGGGATCGCGCCCGCACGGCGTCATTATTGGCCCGGATGGTGCGGCCTGGGTCACCGATGGCGGGCAGAATGCGATTGTGCGCGTTGATCCTGCGACAGAGAAGGTACTGGTTTTTTCGCTGCCTTCGGGGAGCGCCAACGCCAACCTCAACACAGCGGTCTTTGACAAGCAGGGCAACCTGTGGTTCACCGGGCAGAATGGCATCTATGGACGCCTGAATCCCAAAACCGGCGAGATAAAGGTCTTCGACGCACCGCGTGGGCGCGGCCCCTATGGAATCACGGTCACGCCCGACGGTGCGGTCTACTATGCTTCACTGGCCGGGAGCTACATAGGCCGCATCGACATCGAAACGGGCGAAGCCACCGTTATCGAACCGCTCACCCAAAACCAGGGTGCGCGGCGCGTCTGGTCGGACTCGAAAGGCCGCGTCTGGGTTAGCGAGTGGAACGCCGGGCAGGTGGGCGCCTACGATCCCAAAACCAACCAGTGGCAGGAGTGGAAACTGCCCGGCGAGCGTGCCGCTGCCTATGCCGTGTACGTGGATGATCAGGACCTGGTGTGGCTGACCAACTTCGCCAACAATACCCTGGTGCGCTTTGATCCGGTCAGCGCCGCCTTTGATGTGATCCCGATGCCCAGCCCGGGGGCCGCTGTGCGCCAGCTTTTAGGTCGTCCCGGCGAAGTGTGGGGAGCCGAATCCGGCGCGGACAAGCTATTCGTGGTGCGCACTCACTACGGCCAGGCCGGGTAAGAAGTCTCCGCACTATTTCCCCCTCAGCCACCCTGTGGAGAGGGGGCCAGAGGGTGAGGTTAACCCTTCCCTTACCGGAGCGCCTGCTCGACGAACTTCCGCAGGCTCGGTTCCGGGTGCGCGCCCAGGATTTGCTGCACGGGCTTGCCGCCTTTGAACAACACCAGCAGCGGAATGCTGTGCGCGCCGTACATCTGGGCCAGGCGCGGGTTCTGATCGACATTTAGCTTGGCGATGCGCAGCTTGCCTGCATACTCCTGGGCGAACTTGTCCAGCGTCGGCGCGATCATCCGGCAAGGGCCGCACCACGCCGCCCAAAAATCGACCAGCACCGGTAGCGGGCTGGACAGCACTTCGTCACCGAAGTTGGCCTCGTCAACCCTAATCGGGTGTGTGACGGCACTGCTGGCTTTGCTCGCCGGGCGCTGCGCAGCCTGCGTAACACGGGGAGCCGGGCCGTGCCCCAACACGTGGGCAGCAGCGGCGCGCACCTGTTCTGGCTCAGGGTTGACAAGGCGTGCCTGCTCCGCGCCGCCTTTCCAGGTGACGATCAGCGTACCGCCAGCCGCGCCAAAACGTCTGGCTGCCGCTGGATTCTCCCTCGTGTTCAGTTTGGCGACCAGCAGCTTGCCGGCTTCTTCGCGTGCGATCTGTTCCAGCGAGGTTTGCACCGGTGCGCTCAGACCGTTGTCAGACAGAACTAGCAGCACGGGCAGCGGATTGGCTAAGACCCGTTCCAGGCTCTGATCGTTTGTATTGATGGGTGTGTTAAACTGAGGCATGATCTATCTATCCATCCTCTTGCAAGATGTTCATCCAATAGACGAGGCACGAACGTGCAAAACTTACTGGTGGCTTCCACCAACGTTGGCAAGTTGAAAGAGTACCGTGAATTGATGGCCGATCTGCCTGTGAACTGGCTCTCGCTTCAGGACGTGGGCCTGGCTCACATGGAGGTTGAGGAGACAGGCGACACCTTCCGCGCCAACGCATTGCTCAAAGCCGAAGCCTACTGTGCGGCGTCAAAACTGCCCACCCTGGCCGACGACTCCGGAATCGTGGTCGATGCGCTCGGCGGCGCGCCTGGCGTGTATTCAGCCCGCTACGCGCCGACGGCGGAGGAACGCAATGCCAAACTCATCCATGCGCTGGAAGGTGTGCCCTTCGAGCGGCGGACGGCTCGCTTTGTGGCCGTGATTGCGCTGGTCTTGCCCGATCAGGTGACAATCATCGCCGAGGGCCGCGTGGAGGGGCATGTTGGCCTGGAACCGCGCGGCACGAATGGCTTCGGCTACGACCCGGTGCTGGTCCTGGACGATGGCCGCACGATGGCGGAACTGTCCAGCGCGGAGAAAAACCAGATCAGTCATCGCGGGCGTGCCCTTGCCAAGCTGCACCCGATCTTGCACTGCCTGTTTGGATAGGCGTTAGCCATTGCCTTTTTAGGCTGTAACCGAGGAGACCACATGACCTACTTCCCTCATAATCTCGACAGGCCGCTTGAATGCGACGCCATTGTCGTCACCTGCCTTGACTTCCGCTTTCAGCGGCTCTTTGAGCGCTGGCTCACAGAAAACCTGGATCATCGTTACTACGATAGGGTTGCTTACGCGGGTGGCGTCAAGCAATGGGACGTGATCTTCCCGCAGATCGAATTTGCGGCACAGGTCCACAACGTCAGGCGCGTCATTCTGATCAACCATGAGGATTGCCGTGCCTACGGCGAGGCAGGCACTTATGATCGCCACGTGCGCGATCTGCGCCAGGCCAGGGCGCGCATCCTGGAAAAGTATCCACAGCTCGAAGTCGAGCTGTACTATGCGCGTCTGGCAGGCCATCTTGAATGGATTAGTGCGGCTGTGACGCCGTCTTACTGATGCCACAAGTTAACAAGAGCCGGGGCCGTGTCCCCGGCTCTACCAGAGGAGGAGAAGAGGTTATTCGCCCTCCAAGCTCATCGTAAAGCCTTCACCATTCACTTTCCTGTCGTTTCCCCTACGTTTCTCCTACGTTCTCTGACCCATCATCTGCTTTGTGGCGGGTTTTGTGGCTTGTTTCCGGCACGCTGGCCTCACAATTGCCTGGCAAAACTTGCGCCATACCGATCTACGGCTAAACTCGTCCGCCATGCGCACGCTGGCATTTTTGTTGAGTCTGACTTTACTGTTTGCGCCGCTGCCAGGCCACCGCACACACGCTCAGGACGACGAAGCGGCATGGCTGCTGGCTCAAATCAATGCTTTGCGGCAGCGCAATGGGCAAGTCCCGCTCTCCCTCAACCCCCACCTGATCGCCTCCGCAGTCGCGCACAGCACCTACCTGGCGACCCATCCCTACGACGATCCGCACCGTGAGGCCAACGGTTCCACGCCCGAAACGCGCGCGCTGGCCGCAGGCTATCCCGGCAGGCTGGTCGGGGAGAATGTCGTCGGCGGCACGGGGGCCAATGTCCAGTGGGCCTTTACCTGGTGGGTCAAGTCTCCGATCCACCTCCAAAACATGCTGGCGGGCTGGACGGAGATCGGGATCGGGATCGTCAACGGCCCTTACGGGCGCTGGTACACGACGGACTTTGGCGACCAGGGTGCGGGCCTGGTCGCGCCCACCGACCCGCCGCCCACGCCCGGAACCAGCATGCCGGACTCCAGTGCTGCGCCGAATGGCACGAACAACGCGAATCCGGCTCCCAAAGCCGATCTGCCGCGCCCGACGCGCCGCCCCACCAGAGCGCCAACCCTGACGCCGACCATTACGTTCACACCCTCCATCACCTTCACGCCTCGCCCCACCTTCACGCCGACCTTCACGCCGACGGGTCTGCCGCCGACCTTCACACCGATTGTCCTGGAAGTCTCGCCGCCGCCGACTTCCGCGCAATCATCCGCGCCAACCGCAATGCCCGGAGCGCCGTCGCCCTCGCCGGTGGCAGTGGCAATGGCGGGCGCAGTTGGGGCCAATTCACCGCCTGTTGAACCTGCTGCGCCAGGCGAGCCGGTTCGAGGGCTGATCCCCTGGCTGCTGGCGTTGCAAGGAATCATTGTGGGTGGGCTGGTCCTCGGTTCCGTCATCCGCCGTCGGCATCGCCCGTAAAGCGAGTTGGGCAAGTCGCCCCATCGCATCTATAATCACTGCCATGTCACGACTGTGACGGAGCGTCAACATGCGCAACCGGATCGAACTTATCCCCTACGATTCTGCCTATGCGCTGCGCACTGCACAGGCATATCTTGAAGTCTTCAGCACACCGCCCTGGAATGAGGCACTCTCGCTCAACGACGCACTCTCGCAGCTTGAAAGCGACATGGCCCGCCAGGGCGCCTGCGGCGTGCTCATGCGTTCCACCTTTGCCGACAACATCGTCGCCTTCGCGTGGTGGTTCGATATTACAGGTCAGGAACTCTACGAGCGCTGGCGGCCCCGCTTTACGCCCAAAGAGAACGTCCCGCAGCCAGAAGGACGGGGCGTCTACCTGATGGAATTTGGCGTCGTGCCGACCATGCAGCATCATGGCCTGGGCCAGCGCTTGCTCAGGGCGACGCTGGCCGACATCGAACCCCAGCACGACTGGATCGCGCTCAACACACATCGCTTTGCCCACGCCGGGCTGGCACTGCTCAAAAGCGCTGCCTTTGAGGAACTCGATCTGACAGGCGTGCAAATCCCCACCCGCATCTGCCTGATGAAGTACATCCGCCACTGAGCCAACACTGCATCCAGCTTCCCCTCACTGCTTGCGGAGAGCGGGTCGGGGGGTGAGGTTAACCTGTGGCTGGTGACGTCAACACGTCACGTTGCTCGGCGTCTGCCCCATCCCGTAGACCTTCCCGAATTCCAGATTATATGCGGCGGCAACCGTCTTACTGTGAATGATCAGCACGTTGTCGTCGTTCTCAGTGTCCGCTGCCTTCGTAAAATTGAATGATCCGGTGATCACCGTCTCGTCGTCGATGATGATCACCTTGTGGTGCATGGTGTATTTGTTGCCGTCGGTCTTGACGGGCAGTTTGGCGCAGAACAGCGGAACCAGCGCCCCCTGCGACGCGCCCCGGTTTTCGATCACCCCTTCAACTTTGACGCCCGCCTTTGCCCGCTCGATCATGGCGTTCGACAGATCGGCGTGCGTATACGTAAACGCCATGAACTTGATCGACTTTTGAGCAGCCTTGACCTGCGCTACCAGCTTTTGCATGACCTCATCCGGCGGCGAAAAGTAGTTCTCGACCTGCACGCCGTTGACCGTCATGCTGGGCGTCAGCGCCCCCACCCTTGCCTTCGTGCCGAAGCGCTTATCAACATACAGTTCATTGAACTTGGCCTGGTAGTTGGCGACCAGCTTTTGCGCGGTAATCTGCAACAGATTGTTGTTGTTGCGAAACGTGTCGTTGTACGACATGTTCCACGAACCCATAAACAGCGTCATGCCGTCCACGATGATGATCTTGTCGTGCATCAGGCCGCTCGAACGCCCGCCATTGACTACCGGGATTCCTGCGTCTTGCAGCGCTTTGAGTGCATCAAACGCCTCAATGTTGGCCGATGGGATAGCCTCCAACTGATGGTCGCCGTTGACCTCATCCAGCACCATGCGCACGCTGACGCCGCGCTTCCTGGCGTTGACCAGCGCGCGCGTCACGCTCGGCAGCGTGAAGTCGAATGAGGCCACGTCAATCGATTTAGTGGCCGCATCCAGCACCGGCACGACAAATCGATCAATACCATTGGCTTGGTTGTCTGGCGGGTTCGGATCGGTGAAATAGACTTTCAGCCATGAGAGATTTTCTGTGCCGGGGGCCGCTGTGGCCGGGGCACTGGTTGCGGAAGCCGGCGTTGTGGCGGGCAGTGTCGGGTTTCCGCACCCAGCCAGGATGATGGCGCTGACTAGCAGAATCCCAGGTAACGCCAACCGCGAACGTTTGATCATGGGTTGCTCCAAAGCCTAAATGTGTATTGACGAATCCTCGCGGCCCGGATCGCCCGGTACAGACCATGCCGCTGGGCTGCCCTTCGCCACGAACTCGATCAGGAACTGCATGGTTTCCAGCGGCGACTTCTTGCGAAGCTCACCCGCTGCACGTTTGAAATCGTCTGCGCCCAACATGCGGATCTCCCCAAAAGCCTTGCGATACAGCGCAGCCAACTCCTTGATGTCCTTGTCCAGTTCCTCGGTGGGTTTCTCGGCACTTTCACCCGCGATCTGGTTGAGCTTGCGCATCACGGCCATCAATTCGTTGACCTTCGCGCCCGCCGCCTCGTCATCCTCGATGTGGCTGATCAGTCTCGGCACATGGCTGATCCCCCAATTGAGCAGCCAGTTGGCATCCGGGTCTTCCAGGTTGGCCGTCAGGTTTTCCGTCTCGAGAATGCGATCCACCGCTATCTGCTGATCCACACTGCCCCCCCTTCCTTATTATATGGACCTCGCCCCCTGCCTCCTCTCCAACTGGCGAGGGGGAACCGGCAGGCCAGGACTCCCCTCTCCACCAGCGTGGAGAGGGGCCGGGGTGAGGCAGAATTGGTAAGATTACTGATCCGCCAGCTTTTCCAGCCCGGCCCGGTCAATGATCACATAGCGCCGGCCCTCACGTCGCACCAGCCCCATGTCATAAAGCTGCCGCAGCGCCCGCCCCAAGACCTCCCGCGATGTACCCAGCACCGCCGCGATCTCGTCCTGAGAAAGTGTGTCCAGCGGGATATTGACTTCCGTCTCGAACCCGCCCCGGTGCAGCAGCAGCCGCGCCAGGCGGCTTGGCACAGTGCGGAAACCAATGTCGTCCAGGCGGGCCATCAGTTCGCGGTTTTGCAGCGCCAGCAAACGCAGGCAGGCCAGCATCAGGTCGGCGTCGCGCCCCATCAGTTCGATCAGGGCACTGCGTGGCAGCCACCCGATCTGAGAATCGATGACGGCTTCAGCGCTGGTTGGGTTGGGTCGGCCATCCAGCGCCGCAATCATGTTGAAGGGCGCGTAGGGACGCACATAATGGTGGACGTGTACCCGCCCGCCTTCCGTCATCCGGTAGATGCGCACCAGTCCCGAAACGACCATGCACAGCCCGCTGGGGCGATGCCCTTCCAGGATGATCGATTGCCCTTTGCCGTAGGGCCGGACGTGGATCGCTCGATCCAGTGCGGCCTGTGTCTCCGGGCAGAGCGGGATGAACAGCGGTACGCGCATCACCCATGTGTGGGTCAGAGTGGGCGCTTCGTGATTTTGAGTCATGGCTTGCGGAACTGTACCCCCCGCCACTCGGTAAAGCGATCTCGCAGCCGGAGCCGCTGGTACTTGCCTGTCGTCGTGACCGGGACGTCCGTCCCGAATACAACCACTTTGGGCGCTTTCTCAAAAGACATCCGCTGGCGGCAGTGGGCCAGGATGTCGGCCTCGGTCACGGACGCTCCCTCTTCCAGGACGACGTAAGCGCCCACTTCCTCGCCATAGTAATCGTTCTCGAAAGCCACAGCAAGGCCAACCTTGACGCCCGGCACTTCGAGCAGCACTTCTTCGATGTCGAACGGCGAGAACTTGACGCCGCCCCGGTTGATCAGTTCTTTGATACGCCCGGTGATGAAAAAGAACTCTCGCCCCCGCTCATCGACCTGATAAAAGCCCTCGTCCCCCGAACGGAACCAGCCGAATTTGAACGTCTCGCGGTTGGCGTCCGGCCGCTGGTAGTAATACTTCATGACGTTGTGCCCGCGAATGCAGATTTCGCCCCGTTCGCCGGGACCAAGCATCTGGGCATTGCCCGTCACGTTGAAGATCGCCATCTCGTTACCGTTGATCGGGCAGCCAATGCTCGGATAGCCAAAATCCTGCATCCAGTGCTGGTGGGTCAGCCAATCCAGGTCAATCGGCAGGAAGCAGCTATAACATGTCGTCTCGCTCAGGCCATAGCCGTGCAGGATCGGGAAGCCAAATTGATCCTCGAAGCGCTTCGCCAGCGCCACCGCCAGCGTCCCCGCCCCGCAGATCAGGTGGCGGAAATGGCGCAGTTGTTCGCGCGTCACGCCGTCGCCCCAGATGCTTTTCCCGGCGGCCTTTTGCGCATCCGCAAATTCGCAGCTAAATTGCAGCAGAGTCGGCACGACGCTGACGATGTGCACTTTCTCCTCGGCGATGCGTTTCCAGAACACCGACGATTGGTACTGGCGGTTCACCACCACGCTGCCGCCCACGTACAGCGGCGTGACCAGCGTCACAATCGTGCCGTTGACGTGATGGATGGGCAGCACGTTCATCATGCGCTGGTTGCCGGTGATGCCCTGCCAGTCGGAAATGGCGCGGGCGTCGGCCAGCATGTTGTACTGGATCAGCACCACGCCTTTGGGCGCGCCCGTCGTCCCGCTGGTGTACACGAGCAAACATTCCGATTCCAGCGTGGGCGGGTCGGGGGGCGTGAACGTCGTCGGCTGCGACTGCATAGCCGTCGGGTAATGCAGATATTCCGGGCGTGGCTGGCCGTCGATCTGAATGATCTGGCGGATGTTCGGCGCGCTCGACATGCTGCCATGTATGATCCGCTCCGCCCGTTCGAGGTACTCCTCACGCACGAAAACGACCACCGCCTCGCTGTTGCGCAAAATAAAGCCGATCCGCGTGTCGTCTTCGGTGGTGTTCTGGGGCGCAACCGCCGCGCCGATCTTCCAGCACGCGAAGTAGATGATGACCGTATCGCTGTGGTTGTGGGAGATGGTCGCTACCCTGTCACCGCGCTGCACGCCCAGTTCGTTGACCAGCAAGTTGGCCGTCTGGTTGACCCGCGCATTGAATTCGGCGTAGGTCAGTTCGCTGCGGTTGCCGTCGGCGTCGTAATAGATCAGGAACACCTTTTCCGGGCTTTCCTGGGCGCGCATGTCGAGCAGGTGGCCGACGCTGCGATACGGGACGAGATACTCCGTCGCAGGCCGCCCCCGGAAGGCCCGCGCTGCGTCGATATTCGCCTGAGTATGCCTGTCAACCGATTCGCTCATCTTGCGCAAACCTCACTCCGCCCGCCGTACCTCACCCCCAACCCCTCTCCACCCTGTGGAGAGGGGAGTCTACATCCGCCGGTTCCCGCTCGCTGCTTGCGGAGAGGGAGCAAGGGTGAGGTATATACTCAGTCCTCATCGCTCAGTCCTAACCCTTCTTGATTCCCACCGCCATCCCGTCACCAATCGGCAGGATCAGGCTGTCCAGGCGGGGATTGGCGACCAGCGCCTGGTTAAATTCCGCTATGAGTCGATCCTCGTCGTTCTCCGGCGCAAGCACCTGCCCGTTGCGGAAAGCATTGTGCGCCGCCACCATGCCGCCGGGCCGCAGGTGTTCGACTGCCCAATCCAGGTAGGCGGGGTAGCCGTCCTTATTGGCGTCGATGAACACGAAATCAAACGGGGCCTGGCCTTGCAGACGCCGCAGCGAGTCGAGTGCTGGCCCTTCCAGCAGTTCGACTTTGCCATCCAGGCCCGCCCGCTCGAAACTGGCGCGCGCCACCTGGGCGTGCTTGCCCGATTTTTCAAGTGTAAACAGTTTGCCGTCGGCAGGCAGCGCCCTCGCCAGCCACACGGCGCTGTACCCTGCCAGCGTCCCGATCTCGACCACCTTGCGCGCTCCGACAGCCCGCATCAGGAATTGCAGCAGCCGCCCGTCGAAGGGCTGCACGTTGATGGTGGGCATCTCATGCCGCTCGGTTTCGGCTTCTATCCAGCGTAAAACGTCGTCTTCATGCGCCGAGAGGTTTGCGGCGTACTCGGTTAGTTTCATCATCACCTGGGGATCGTCGGTTGCCATCGCTTATGACTCATCTCCTTGACAGATTAGAACATACGTGCTATACTCTGTTTCAAACTCAACCTGGATAGCCACCCCCGGAAGTGAATTACCGATCTGTTTGCAGATGTATGACACCTGATCCGCGCACCTGTTTATCAGGGGATCAGGTCGCTCAAAACGGTGTGCCGTCCGCGCGCCAGGTATTGCTCGTCCCGCCGACAAAGATAAATGTCTGGCCGAGCGCTGCTACAAACAGCATTTCGCCGCGCTCAAAGCGCTGGATTTGCCCCGGCGTACCGGCTTCGTTGCCGGTGGCCCAACCCAGCCCGTTCTTCACCGCCGGGTTATTGTGCCACACTTTGCCGAAGCCACGCACGGGCGTCAGCTTGCCGGGCGGAGCAATCTCGCCTGTCGATTCGGGATCGACACCTTCGACCCACGTATCATTGTAACGCTGGTACGTCCCGTTGTTGTATAAGACATAGATCACCCGCGTTTGCACGTCGCCAAGCTGTGAGGCCCACAGCATCTTGCCGTTGTCAAAGGTCAGCGACGCGCTGTTGATGCCCACCGCCGGCCCCTGCGCACAGCCGAGCGCCTTTTGCAGCGTCGTGTCCTTGCCCCAGATGGCGGCGAAACCGCCCTGCGGCGTGGACGTGCACTTGAGTGCAGTCGGCGCTTTCTGCGTTGGGGCAGGCGTATCGGTGTATGTCGGGGTAAATGAGGGTGTTAGCGTCGGCTTCTGCGTGGGCGCAGGCGTGTTGGTCGAGGTCGGCAGCGTCGGGAATGCGGCAGAGGTCGTCAATGCGCTCTCGGTGCTCTCCGGCGTCGGGCCGATCACGGCGGTGTCGCCAGGCGTCGGCGAGGGCAGTTCAGCCACAGGTGTCGCCGTGACGAAGATCGGTTCGGGCGTCGGGCGCGGCCCAAGCGCCGAACACCCGCCGAACAGCACCCCTGCCACAATCAAACACATGAGCCTGGCCCGCTTAGTGTGGAGAAACCACAGTCGTCCGACTCCCCCTCTCTGCCTGCGGGGAGGGGGTTGGGGGGTGAGGTTCTCATTCATCATCTATTTCGTCCACAGCGCATCCCACTGCGCGCACTGATCCAGCAGCGCGCAGGCGTAGAAAGGCAGCACCCAACGCTTGTATTCTTCGACCCCAACAGTATAAGTATAACTGCCGTGTGTCGCATCGGGAACAATCCATAAGCGCGGTGGCCTGGCCGGGTTTACCGCGCCAGCTTGCGCCGCCGCAAATTCCTGCTCGCCGCCGTTCAGCGATACTTCGCGGCTGCCGTAGACCAGGAAGACCGCGCGCGGCGGAATGTGTCGGATCGCGTCCAGCGGACTCAACAGCGCCGAATCGATGCCCGTGCCGAGCCGGTAGGCGATCCGCGCGCCGAGCGAAATCAGCCCGATCATGATGCCATTCGGCCTGTCGATGCCCATCTGCGCCTCGGCGTTGTGATAGCCGCCCTCGGCCAGCACAGCAGCGATCTCCGGGAAACGGGCCGCTGCCATGAGCGAGGTCGCGCCAGCCGACGAAAAGCCGTGCAGCGCCAGTTTCGCCATATTAACGTGGATGTCGTCGCTGTTTTGCCTCAGATAGGCCAGCACGTCGCCAACGTCGTCCACCTCGCTGTAGCCCAGGCTGAGGGCGCCCTTGCCCGCACAGACCCGCGACTCGAACAGCAGGACGTTGTATCCGTCCTGCGCCAGCAGCGCCGCCTCGTGGAGCATCCCACCGCGCCCGCCACTATAGGCGGGCGGCACGATGATCGTCGCATCTCTGGTGCCACGAATGAAGTAGCCGCGATAGGTCCCGCCGATACTGGCCGGAATGCTGATCTCGCGGTAAGGCAGCCTGTATTCGCCCGGCGATGGGCCATCGCCGCCGCAGGCCGGGTGCGTGAGCACCCACATGCCGACAGCCCCGAACAGCATTGGCAGCCCGATCACCGGCATCAGCACGGCAAACGCCGCCAGCCGCAGCACGCGGAACCAGTAGCGGCGACCTCGGCGCGGTGCGTTCGTCTGCTGCACGGTCTTCAAAGTTGCCAATTGTCTTGATTCCTTCGCCCAGTTTGCCCCCTCTCTGCGAAGCGGAGAGGGGGCTGGGGGGTGAGGTCAACCATGCTGCTACTTCTTCTCGAACCTGGCCTGTAGCAGTTCCATTAGCGTCGGCTGCCCGATCTCCTGCAACTCGTAGCGAACGCGCTGGCTCGGCTTGTTCAGCTTGATCAGCCGTGTCAGGTCAACCGGCGTAGCGATCAGCACCAGGTCGGCCTCCGTGCGGTTGATCGTTTCTTGAAGGTCCGCCACCTGCTGCTGCCCATAGCCCATCGCCGGCAGCAGCGTCCCGGTGTTCGGGTATCTGAGGAATGTGTCGCGGATGCTTCCGACTGCCGCCTCACGCGGATCGACCAGCGACGCTGCGCCAAAACGCCGTGCTGCCACCACGCCTGCTCCGTAGCTCATTTCGCCGTGCGTGAGCGTCGGGCCGTCCTCAATGACCAGCACGCGCTTGCCCCGTATCTGATCGGGCTGATCGACGAAGATGGGCGAGGCCGCTTCCACAACCTGCGCATCCGGATTCAACCTGCGCACGTTATCGCGCACCTCGGCGACGGCCTCCGGTGCAGCCGTGTCAATCTTGTTGATCACGATAATGTCGGCCATGCGCACGTTTGACTCGCCCGGATGGTAGCGGACTTCGTGCCCGGCGCGATGCGGATCGACCACGACTATGTGACAGTCCGGCTTGAAGAATGGCAGATCGTTGTTGCCGCCGTCCCAGAGCACAATGTCGGCTTCTTGCTCGGCCTGCCGCAGGATACGCTCATAATCGACCCCGGCATAGACCACTACGCCGCGATCCAGATGTGGTTCATATTCTTCGCGTTCTTCGATAGTCACGTCGTAGCGATCAAGGTCGTCGTAGCCGGCGAAGCGCTGGACGGCCTGCCTGGCGAGATCGCCGTAGGGCATCGGATGGCGGACGGCGACCACGCGGTAACCCATCTGCCGTAAGATCGTGCTGACCCGGCGAGTGGTCTGGCTCTTGCCGCTGCCAGTTCGCGCCGCGCAGATGCTCACAACGGGTTTGGCGCTGGTCAGTTGGGTGTGCTTCTGGCCGAGCAGCACAAAATTCGGCCCACCCGCCAGCACCTGGCTGGCGCGATGCATGACATACTCGTGCGATACGTCCGAATAGGCAAACACCACCTCATCGACCTGAAACTGTGCTATCAGCTTGTCCAGATCGCTTTCGGCGTAAATCGGGATGCCGTTCGGGTAGAGCGGCCCGGCCAGTTCAGCCGGGTAGAGGCGGCCATCGATGTCTGGAATTTGCGTGGCGGTGAAGGCGACAACTTCGTAGGTGTCGTTGTTGCGGAAATAGAGGTTGAAATTGTGGAAGTCGCGCCCGGCGGCTCCCATAATGATGACGCGGTTCCTGGTCATAAGGGAGTTTTCTCTAAAGATGATGCCCGGCCTCATAACAGAGGCCGGACGCCGCACATAAAGTCACAGTAGCTCCCCTCTCCACAAGGTGGAGAGGGGCTGGGGGTGAGGCGAATCTTATGCCGTCTGCCTTCTGAAGCCTGTCGTAATGCCGACCAGAAGGACACTCACCCCGTACAGCGCGACCAGGATGATCGTGATCACCAGCATCGTCAGGGGATCCGTTGTAGGTGTAATGAACGCCGAGATGGCAGTGGCGGCGACGACAGCATGACGCCAGTAGCGCAGCATCGACCCGGCAGTCACGGCCCCCAGCCGCCCCAGAATGAAGAAAACAAGCGGTGTCTCGAACACGGCGGCGTGCCAGAACAACACGGCTGTCAGGAAGCCGACGTATGAATCGGCAGTCCAGTTGATTCGAAACACGTCTGACTGGAAGCCCTTTAAGAAGTTGACGTAGGCCGGGACGAGGATCACCCAGGTAAAGACCAGCCCGAACAGGAACAGCGCCGTCGTGCCCGGCAGCGCCATCAGCACCCAGCGCTTTTCTTTGCGCGTCAGGCCCGGTAGGATGAACATGAAAATCTGGTAGGTGATGATCGGGCTGGCGAGGATCGCGCCCAGCATCAGCGCGACGCGGAAGAAAATCACAATGGAGTCGGTAGGCTCCAGGATTTGCAGATTATCGCCATACGTTTCTTTGATGGCATTCAGCACCGGATTGGTGAAGACAGTCGAGATCAGCATCCCGATAGCGATGGCAATGACGGCGCGGAAAAGGCGGGTGCGCAGCTCCTCGAGGTGGTCGAGGAAGCTCATGACCGCCCCTTCTTCTTCCTCCTCCTCCTGGACGACGTTGGTTTCCGGCGGCTTGATCAGCTTGGTGTCCATGCGTCATACCTTGTGGATTGCTCATCATCGGTTTTGGCAGTCTGGGTTTCGCTGCCCGGCGTGGCGGGTGTCTCTGGCGCGGGGGACGGCGGCACAGCAGGCGGTGTTGTGGGTGCAGCGGTCAGCGTCGCATTCAAGGCAGCCGAAGTCTCCGCCAATTCGGAGTTAATCACCTTCGCTGCCTCGCTTACAATGTCAAACCGGCCAGTGGGCAGCTTGGTCAGGTCTTTAGGCATGTCAATACCCGACTGTGCCAGTTCTTTCTGGAAGGCGTCCATCGTTTCCTGGAACATGGCCCGTAGCTGCGCAGCGTATTTGCCCGCCTGGTACGCCCACTCGATCATGCGCTTTGGCCCTGCGACCACGAGCATGATGATCAGGATGACGATCAGCTCTGCCGGCCCAACCCCTAAAATGTTCATAGCTTTATGTCTTCCTTCAGTGCGGCGCGCAGTTCCTCCTCGTGGGCGGCCAGCGTGCCAAGCACTCCATTGATGAAACGAGAGGCACTATCCGAACCGAAGTCTTTTGCCAGTTCGATAGCTTCGTTAATGGCAACCTTCACCGGAGTATCCCGCGCAATTGCAAACTCATAGATCGCTATCCGCAATACATTACGATCAACTACGGCCATCTGGTTTAGGGGCCATTCTGGTGCATGAACCTGGATTACCGCATCGAGCCGATCCTTGTAGGCCAGCACGCCGTTGATCAGCTTGTAGGCGAACTGGCGCAGATCGTCCGCCAGCGGCTGTTCTTCCAGCCGCGCGCTCATTACGTCCGCCACCGAATGGTGAGTACAATCCAGTTCGTAAAGGGCTTGCAGCGCGACGGTTCGCGCCAACCGACGATTCTTAACAGACACTGCCATTATCCACTATCAAACACCACGTCCTCGATATGCACGTTTACCGCGCCCACCGTCATCCCGACATTTTCCTGAATGTCGCGGGCCACTTGCTTCTGCACGTTGTAGCTGACCTGGCGCAGATTGGCGTCGGCCTGGGCCACGATGTACACGTCAACAACGACAGTCTGCCCGTCAATGAGGGCCTGCACGCCGCGCTCGGTGGGCGTGCGTCGCCACCAGCGGTTCACGCCGCCCGGCGTAGTACCCATCCGCACCACGCCCGGCACTTGCAGGGCCGCCAGCCGGATCACCGTCAGCAGGACGCCCGGCGCAATCGTAATCCGGTCATTGGGCAGCCGGGGCGCGTTTAGCTTATGGGTCGGGACAGGCTCTAGAGCAGCCATGTGGCCTCCTTGTGGCGTATTATAATCCACAAGCTGAAGGCGAGGCCACGTTTTCTGAAAATTCATGGGGCGCCAAAGGAGGCGCTTTAGTTCAGATCGCCGATGACAATGCCCTTGTCAATGTGGCGTTGGCCGCCGCGCTGCAATCGGAACGGATTTGCACGTGCAGTCTCGTATAGCTCGCTTCCTAACTCAGCGCATTTAGATGCAGGCTTGTGTGAGATACGCTGTTGAAGGAGTAGAATTCGCGCTGATGCTAACCCTCCGCTTCTATGCCCTCGCGCTTGTCTGCCCGGCGCTGCTGCTGCTGACGGTGCTGATCCCCTTCCTGACGCCCATCGCGCTCGTCTACGGCCTGGGGCTGGCCGTGCTGGCCTGGCTGGATCGGCGTTCGGCGGGGACGTCGGCGCAGTTCCGGGTCGAGCGCGACCACGACCAAAAGCTGTCACTCGGCGTGCCGAACCGGATTGCCATCCGGGTCGCGTCGCGGGCGCAGCGACCCATGATCCTTACAGTACGCGACGAGCCGCCCGATCTGTTCGTCGGCAGCGACTCGGCCACGCTGCAACAGGCCCTTGCACCGGGCGAAACGCACACGCTGGATTACTACGTCCGGCCTTTGCAGCGCGGCGATTTTGCCTTTGGCGACCTGAACGTCCGGTGGGAGGGGCCGCTCAAGTTTTACACCCGGCAGGCGGTCATCCCGGCCAGGGAGGGCGTCCAGGTTTACCCCAACCTGCACGACATCCGCGCCTACGATCTGCTGGTGCGGCGTGAGCAGCTTGCCGAGATGGGCCTGCACAACGTCCGGATGCGTGGCGAGGGAACCGCCTTCGAGAGCCTGCGCGAGTACACGCCCGACGATCCCTACCGCAGCATCAACTGGAAGGCGACGGCCCGGCGCGGTAAGCCGATCAGCACCGACTACGAACCGGAACGCAGCCAGCGCGTGATCGCTGTGCTGGATGTGGGCCGTATGATGCGCAGCCCGATTCGTGTGGACGATCCCGATGGCGTGTCGTGGAACATGGCGAAGGTCGATTTTGTGATCAACAGTGTGCTGCTATTCAGCTATGTCGCCACCCTCAAAGGCGATCAGGTCGGGCTGCTGGTCTTTGCCGACCAGGTGCAGCAGTTCATCCCGCCTGCTGCCGGGCGAGCGCATTTCCAGAAGCTGCGCGAAGCCATGTACGCGCTGCAAAGCCAGCCCGTCGAGGCCGACTATGGGCGAGCACTGGGCTATCTCCAGGTCCATCACAAGAAGCGGGCCCTGGTCGTGCTGTTCACGGACCTGAGCGGGGCACGCGCCTCCGAAGCGCTGCTGACTCACCTGCCCCGCCTGGCCCCACGCCATCTGCCCCTGCTGGTCACGATCCGCGATCCGGCACTTGACCAGGAAGCCGGGCAGCGCCCCGACAATTCGGATGCCGTATACCGCCGGGCTGTCGCTGAACAGTTGATCGACGAGCGCCGCTTGCTGCTCGATCATTTGCAGCGGCGCGGCGTCCTGACATTGGACGTGGATGCCAGCCACCTGACAATGGCCGTCGTCAATCGCTACCTGGAACTGAAGGCCAGACGGTTGGCGTAGCCAGATCGACGATTCGTCGCCGGGTGGCCGGCTGTCAAGCCTTGTAAAATAATCGTATATTTCCGCACAAGACCATGAATATAGTGTTAGACTAGGTAGACTTCGCTCGCCGCCCTTTGTAGAATAGCAATGGTGGCCTAGCCAGATCATCGTGTTGGATGGGGGGAGCCATGACGATCAGGTATAACAGAGTGCTTGCCTACGCCTTCATGGTGCTGGGCGCGATCAATGTGGCGCTGGGTGGCTGGCTGTTGTTGCTTCGTAGCTTCAACACCTCTCTCGTGATCGGGTTCGTCCTGCTGCTGCTGGCAGCGCTGTATCTGACCCGCCCTTACTTCACCATCGAAAAGAATCAGGTTGTGGTTTCCGCGATGGTCGGGCCGGTGAAGCGCACCTTTTTCTTTCGGACTGCGGAGGACGTAAAAGTCGAAGGCGGCAGGCTGTTTGTGCGCGACGGGGAGCGTTGGAAGCGTGTGCCCGTCTACCGCTGGATGAGCGATGCAGCCGACTGGAAAGCGATGGAAAGTAAGCTGGCCGCAGGTACACCAGGGCAAACCGTCTGAAAGGGACAGCAAAATGGGGAAACGAATCTACCTGATAGGTGCGCTCGCGCTGATCGCTCTATTGGGCTGTGCCCTCCACACTGCCCGGCCCGCGCGAGCCGATTCCCCTTCCCTCATGCGCACGCAAGCCGTCCAGATGACCTACGTTCGCGCTGACAACTATAAGAACCGTCTGATCAACGCCCGTGCCGCCTTCAACCAGATGCAAGCCTTTTTCGATAAGGTCGAGTTCAAGCGTGGCTTCAACTATTCATTTCTGCGGGATGTGTTGCACGGCAGCATGATGCCTTCGCAGGGCTACGTGAACACGCCCAAAGGCTACGCCTATGGTGCGTGCGGGGCAACTTCGGTGTTGAACCAGTTGGTGCAGACGGCGACCTTTCGGGACAGCGACGGTAAAGAAAAGCCGGTTTTCCAGACGATTATGATCTGGACGTGGAAAGGCGATAAGACCTATGGCAAGTATGGCGCCACGATCTTCCTCGACCCGACAGGCGTCAAGAACAAAGATTACATCTGGCGGCTGAATCCGGCCTACGACGGCCCTCCACCCAAGATCACTGGACAGTTCGATATGGACGCCGAGACGGTGTACCTGACAATGACTTATGCGGATGAGCCACTGCGCACCGTCGGCAAGGCCCAGCCCACACCGCAGCCCGCCGATCCGGGCGACAAGGCCGACAATCCAACTGTCAGCATCGAAGACCCGGCCCCCGAAGGCGCAGCGTCCGCGCCGCCTGCATCGTCCGACGTGCCGCCCAAAACCGCTGGCCTGCCGGAGCCGCCCCCTGACAACCTGAACAAAACCAGCCGGGCCACGCTGCTGACACAGCAGTTGACGGCGATCATTGGTTCGCGCAAATTCGGCGTGTCGATCCTACCCATTGGCGAGGCTGCCCAGAGCCTGGAACCAGTGGGCGTGAACCCGGACACGCAGCTTTTTGTTGCCTCGGCCTTCAAGGGGCCGGTGGCGATATACTTCTTCGAGAACGTGGACAAGAAAGTATGGAGCAGTGTCCCCGTCAAATACTGGGCCTTGAAGGACAAAGACAAAGACCAGGACAAAGTGCCGCTCGAATATCGCGCCGACTGGTTACAATACCACGACATCCTGCGCGATCTGTACTGGATGGCCGTCTACAGCGAAAACGAGGCGACGGGCGACGTGTTAATGTACGTCTGGCAAAACACGCCGCAGCGCTATAAAGGCGACAATCCGCTCATCGCCTTCAACAACTGGAGCCGGGACGTGGTGGGTATCGGCCCGGATTCGGGGCTGCACCTGTGGTTGGCGGGCCGGACGGCCTGCCGGGGCTGCGTCGATGAGCGCTATGGGCGGAAGTTCCTGGTCTACGGCGGCAAAATTCTGACGCCAAACAACACCTATTCGCCGCGCGATCTGGCGCGATTCTACGTCTACCTCGCCACCGCCGGGCGCGATCTTGGCTACTACAAGACAGCGGTAGAACTGCTGTCCACGACGCGCCAGCAGCCCGGTATGTTGGAATACTTCACCGGCAAGGCGGGCATCGAGGCAGCCAGCAAAGACGGCTTCGTCGGGCCGTACAGCGAATACAGCGACGGCTACTACATCAGCACCGACGCCGGGCTGCTGACTTTGGCCGATGGCAAGCAGTATGCCGTCGCGTTCATGGCTTTCGACGCGGGCGACCTGATGGCTGACTCGATCACGACGACGATCAAGATGCTGCTGCAGGCCAGCCGCAGTACGACAGTGCAGCAAACCACCGCAGGCCAGTAACCGGCGGTATGATCCCACACGCAAAATCGCTTTGCCTGTACGGGTTGATCGCGGCCTTAGCGATCAACTTGTTTGCGCTTCCAGCCCGTGCCGACGACCTCACTCGCACGCATACCGAAAGCATGTCCTTTGACGGCGAGCGCGATGACCCGGCGCGACTGGTGAATACGCAGGTTGCCCTCAGGCAGTTACAGCGATTCTTTGACAATGTGCAGTTCCAGCCCGGTGTGGAATACTCCTTCATTCACGACGTATTGCAGGATTCGCTGTCCCGCAGCCGGGGGTTTGTGGAGACGCGCAGCAGCGGCTTTGGGGGTGGGGTCAGCAGCGTGGCATCCCTGCTCAATGCACTGGTCCATCAGGCTCGTTTCTGGGACAAGAATGGGGCATCGCAAACCGTTTTTGAAGAAGTGGACGCCAAACCGGTCAAGAATGACAGTGCTGTAGGCGCTTATTCCGTCCTGATCTTCCTCGACCCTGGCAACGTGAGATCTTACGATTATGTCTGGCGGCTGAACCCGGCCTACGACGGCCCGCCGCCGCGCATCGTCGCCCGCTTCGACGAGACCACGTTCACGGCCAGCCTGACCGTGACCTACTCGGATCAGGCCCAACCGCCGGAAGCAGTACGTTCGTCGCACGACGCCGCGCTGCTTGCCACATTGCGCACCCTGATCGGGGATCGTCGGCTCGGCTTCACGCTCATCCCAATCAACAACCCCCAGGCCGAAATCAACATCAACGAGAATGCGCAGGTTCCCTCCGCCTCCGCCTGGAAGGGGGCCGCGATGGTCTATTTCTTTGAAAAAATCTCACCGGACATCTGGCGCAGCGTGCCGATCCGCTACTGGAACACGCGCAACGTGCGCCGCGTGCCCATCGAGTACCAGGACGCCTGGCTCAAATACCACGAAATCTTGCGCTGGGTGTACGTGATGACCGTTTTCAGTGGGAACCACGAGGCGGCCAACGTGCTGGCTTACATTTACGACAACACGCCGCACGAGCCGAACCGGAACCCGGTACAGGTCTTCAACGATTGGGCACGCCAGAGTCTGGGCATCAGTTCAGACTCTGGCCTGTTTAGCTGGCAGTACGGCAGGCTGGCATCGTCCAACATCATCGATACGCGCTTCGCCGGGCGGCGCATCATCGAGGGCGGCAACGAGTTATTTTACTCGGCCACCTTCTCCGCCCACGATTTTGCACTGATTTACTACCATCTGGCGACGGTGGGCAGCCAGCGCGGCTACTATGATAAAGCTGTCGAATTGCTGTCCATCCGCACCGACATTGTGAGCAAAATCGAAGGGCAGGTCGCTGATCATCCGGAGATTCAAACTGCCACCAAAGATGGCTACTTCAACCCGGCCAGCGAGAACAGCCTGGGCCACGATGTCAACAACGATGCCGGGCTGCTGATCTTCCCCGACGGACGGCGCTACGCCATCGCATTCACAGCTTTTGATGCTGTAGACATCGAGAGCGACGTGGTGGGCGTCGTGATGCGGGCGCTGATCGACAACCAGGTAGCAACCGCCTCGGTCAGCCGGTAAGTTCGCAACCGAGAAGGCTAAACCGGCGTTTCCGTTTGCAGTTGCAGATCGGATAACTGCCCCTGGCAGGACAGTTTGCGCCCGAAGACCGCGCCGAAAGCGGCTGTCACGCGATCTGCCACCTCCTGAATATCCACTGGATGGCCGAGCACCGCCTGCAAACTGGTGACAGGTTTATCCGCAATGCCGCAGGGTATGATGCCCTTGAAATAGTCCAGGTCGGGGTTGACGTTCAGCGCAAAGCCGTGCATTGTCACCCGGTGCACCGTGACCCTGACCCCGATGGCCGCGATCTTGGCGGGCGCTTCTGGTTCGCCGATCCAGACCCCGGTCAGGCCAGGATACGGCCAGGCCCTCACGCCGTAAGTCTCCAGCGCGTCGATCAGCGTTTGCTCCAGGCTGCGGACGTAGGCGATCACGTCGGCGTGCAGCCCGTCGCCCGCGCTCGGCAGTTTGAGGATCGGGTAACCAATCAATTGCCCCGGCCCGTGATACGTCACGTCGCCGCCGCGATTGACCCAGTGCACCTCAATACCGCGCGCCCGCAACTCATCCGGCGACAGCAGGACATTTTCGGCGTGTCCTGACGAGCCGAGCGTATAGGTGTGGGGATGTTCGACCAACAACAGCGTATCGGGTATCTGGTCTGCGCCGCGTGCCTTTGCCAGCCGTTCTTGAAGCGCCCACGCTTCCTGGTAGCCCATTCGTCCCGGCGAGATGACCTGGCAGGGGATATGGGCCTTCATGCACCACCCTTTGAACTGATGTCAACTTCCAGGTGTTGGTGCAGAAAATCCAGCATTTTGGCCCAGGCATCGGCAGCGGCCTGGGCATTGTAAGTGGGCAGGTCGTCGTTGAAGAAACCCGTCGTCGCACCGGGATAGACGATGACCTGTCCCTTGCCAGGCGACTGGGCCAGCGCTGCCCGCAGGCGCTCAATCATCTTCGGGGAAGCCGTCGGATCGTGCTCGCCGTAGAAGGCCAGGATGGGTGTCTCGTCGGCGGGCATCATCACCAGGTAATCGTCGGGGCGGGCATAGAAGGCGATGACGGCCTTCAGGTCGGTGCGATGCATCGCGGCGTGGAAGGCCAGTTCGCCGCCAAGCTGCCAGCCAATGACTGCCATCTTGCCGTTACAGCGGTGATGGGTTTCGAGCGCACGCAGCGCCGCACCGACGCGGGGTGGGCCAGCCTCGCCAAGCTGCCGTTGCAGCGCCAGGCCCTGATCGGCATTCTGGGCGGTTTGCCCGTCGAATAAATCTGGCGCAACCACGTAGAAGCCCAGCTCCGCGAAGCGCCGCACCTGTGTGCGCATGTGCGCGGTCAGGCCCCACCACTCGTGGATCAGCACCAACCCCGGAAATGGCCCGCCCAGCTCGGGATGCGCCCAGAATGCAGGCAAATAGTGGCTATCGGCCACGATGTTGATAAAGCCGCTGACAATCCGGTGCTGGACGCGCCTTGTCTCATACATCGCCTTCGTTCCTACCTGGCCGCCGAACGATTTCAGGCTTGCGCGTTCTTGGGTCTGCGTCCGCGTGGCCTGGCCTGGGCTGCTGCGGGTGCGGCGCGGCGCGGCTGCCGCCCCAGGTCGAGCTTGGCGCGCATCAACGACTTTACCTGCTGCTGCACCTGTGCTGGCAAATCGGAGAGCTTGATCTGCACGACGACTGTTTCCGGACTAGGCTCCGCGCCACCTGCCATGAGCAATCGATTGGCAACTTCGGCGATGAAATCAGGGTTATTATAGTTCAGCAGATCGAGTTCCGCTGCTGCGCGGCGACGGCCTCGCCTGCTCTGGGCTGGCTGCCCGGCATCCGGCACTTTCGTTCCGGTGACGACGGGTGGCGTAGCCCGCTCAAGACGCTGGCTCGCCAGTTTTACGGGTACACCCTTGAATTCTACGATCACAGAGCGAGAGCGATCATCGGCGGTGCTTACGACGTGGCCGATCTCGCCGGATTTGATGCTTTTCAACCCCTGTTGATAGGCAGGGTCTTTGCGACGCAGCCGCATGTCCTTGCGCACCGTAACTGCATCACCTACCTTAAGTCCTTTTGCCATGTCTAAACTCCTGAGGGGACGGATTTAAGCTGCGCATCGAACCACTTTTATGAGAACAGGCAAATATCTCTACGAAAACAGTGGGGAAGCGGCCTCACGACGAAACCAATTGTAGCGCGGTCTATCTGTGCTGCCACAATTCATAATCCAATGTGATGAAGCCTTTCCACTGCCTGTCTTGGCGCGCTGTGCCCTCATGAGTTGTTCTCACCTTCAAGGCTGCCATCTTTAGTTCTTATGGCCTGTCTCAGTAATGTATCATTAAGCCGCAACGGGTATACTGTGACCCAGGCTGAAAGGAAGCGAATGGAATCGATTCTGGGCATACTGGCCGTTTTGTTTCTGGTCGCGTGCAATGGATTCTTCGTGGCTGGCGAGTTCGCGCTGGTCAGTGCCCGGCGCACGCGGATCGAACAACTGGTCTCGGAGGGCAACGCCGCCGCGCGAGCCACCCAAAAGGCGATTGAACACCTGGACAGCTACATCGCAGCCACGCAGTTGGGGATCACGCTGGCGAGCCTGGGGCTTGGCTGGATCGGGGAACCGGCCATCGGACACCTGTTTGACCCACTGCTGCACCTGCTACCCGCCGAGTGGGCCGATACAGTTGGGCGCAGCCTGGCTGCCGCCATCGCCTTCGCGCTGGTCACGCTGCTGCATATTGTGCTGGGCGAACTGACGCCGAAGTCGATTGCCCTGCAACGCCCGGAAGGGGTGGCGCTGTTCGTGGCCCGCCCGATCACGCTCTTCTTGGGGCTGTTCCGGCCAGTCATCAACCTGATGAACGGGGTGGGCAACTGGTTCGTGCGGCTGCTGGGCTTTGAACCGGCCAGCGGCCATGCGCAGGTGCACTCACCGGAAGAACTGGAAATGCTGGTGCATACGACCCGCGAGGCCGGGCTGATCGAGGAAAGCGAAGAACAACTGCTGCGCCGGGCCTTCGACTTTGGCGACCTGCAAATCCGGGAGGTGATGCGCCCACGAACGGAAGTGGACGCTGTAGCCGTCGATATGCCGCTGCCCGAGTTGCTCAAGCTGATTGCCACGCTGCACCATTCTCGCTACCCGGTCTACCAGGGCACGCTGGACACGGTGATCGGGGTGCTGCACGCCAAAGACCTGCTGGATGCGATTGCCAGACAGCCTGACCTACTGACCAACAGCGCCGAGTTCAAGCTAAGTTCGATTTTGCGGACCCCCCTGTTCGTGCCGCAGACCAGCAGCGTGAATGCCGTGCTGGAGGAGATGAAGCGGACGAAGATGCAGTTCGCCATCGTGATCGACGAGTACGGTGGCATGGACGGAGTCGCCACGATGGAAGACATCCTCGAAGAGCTGGTCGGGGAAGTGCAGGACGAGTTCGACACAGAGGCCAGCCCAATCGAGACACGCGGTAACGTCACGGTGGTTGATGGGCTGGTGACGCTATCGGACGTGATCGAGCGCTTCGGTGAGCCGGAAGGCAAATATATCTCGACGACGCTGGGCGGTTACGTGGCCGAACGCCTGGATCGGATTCCGGCGGTAGGGGACATTGTGCCGTTTGGCGACTACGACGTGCGGGTGGAGGCAATGGACGGAATGCGCGCTTCCAAAGTGCGCTTTCTCAAGCGCTCGTCGGAACGGCCTGTCGGCCCCAAAGCAGCAGCGACAGACAACCCTTAGATTAGCGCCCATCGGGGCGCTGTTTCTCCATCACGATCCCATCTTCCCCATCGCTGTAGTAGCGCGGTTCGACGTAAAGTCGATAGTAGCCCGCCGTCTCATACAGGTGGATGGCCGCCTCATTCCCCGTGCGGACGGTCAGGCGCAGGGTAGGCTGGGTCAGGTTGTCCTCGCAGACGGCCAGCAGGCGGCGCCCCAGCCCCTGCCGCTGGTGATCAGGGTGCACGCCCAGGGTCACGATCCAATCGACGTGCGTCCCCCAGTTGGGCGACCCGGCCACGAAGCCGACCAGGTTGCCCTGCCTGTCGAGGGCCTTGAAATTGGCCCCGCCCGGCCACATGAGCAGGGTGGTCAGACTCAGGTAGGTGTAAGCGTCCAGGGGGAAGACAACCTGTTCGAGGCGGCGAATGGCGTGCACGTCACGCACGGAGGCTTGCAGCACCCGGTACGTCTGTGCCGGGCGAGCGTCAACCATTCCGGCGGCCTGTGCGCTGTGCGGCTACATCGGAGGGCGGGATCGCACCTTGCGCCAGATCAGTCTGATCGGCGTCCTGAAGGGCGGACTGGTAGCCTTTGTAGGAATACACGTCGTCCATGGAACTGATCGTGTCCGACAGAGAGGCGATTTCGTCTTGAATCTGCGAACGCAACCGTTGGGCGCGCCCGCTATCCATTGCCTTCGTGTCCAACAACTGCATCTGCGCGTAGACCGTGCTCAACTGTGCCAGGGTATTATCCAGTTTGATGTCGGTGCGCTTGACGCTGCTCTCAATCGACTTCAGGTTATCGAGCAATTGCTGGCGAATCGCCACCGCCTCTTCCAATTCGGCTTTGACGCCGGGGTCAGTCTCGACAGCCAGCCGGCGCTTCAAATTTTCAAGTTCTGTCGGCACGGCCCGCCGATCCCGATCAATGATGGCATTGGCTTCAAAGGTGTCGATGCTTTTGGCAAGGCGGTAAATGAGTTCGATCCAGTCGTTGATCTCGTTGGCGGTCTGGCTCAGGCTGACCTTCATGGCGCCGGTCTGCCGGCTGACAAAAGCGTCGATGTTCTTCTTGTATTCCAGGGCCTTTTGGAGGCGCTGTCGTGCGCTAGGGTTCTTGATGTCGCTCGGATCAAAGCGTTCCATCAACATGCGGCTGACGGCCTGCTGGCTGGCAACCGGGTCGGTCAGCGTTGCCACCAGGTAGATCGCTTCGGCGACCAGGCCGAACACCAGCCAGAACCAGGGCTGCCACCAGATAAACAGGTGTGGCACGAGGAAGAACATCACCAACGAGAAGGCGATATTCACTGCACTCGGCCAGGTGAAAAAAGCGTCGGTGAGCATTGCGCCCAGGGCACGCTGCTGGATTTGTTCTGAGGCCCGTCTTTCTCTTGCCATCGTCCTTCATGCTCCGGGGAACTGGTTGCCCAGTCCGCGTCATCGTCCATCCAGATCGGCACACCGACCTGACACAAATGCTAATTCTACAAAAGATAGCGCTCAAACGCTATGCCTGCGTTGAGAAGGGTGCATGTCACGAGGGTATATGTCACGATAATGCAGATGGGGCGTTCAAGAACCTCACCCCCGACCCCTCCAGGGGTGGCGAGCACCGCCCGACGGGGTGAGGTGGCCTGTTGAGGAATCGGGTGTAAGGGAGAAGTTGGTAGAGAGCGCCAACCGACCCGCAGTTGATCGCCCTCTCGAAGTCAGGCAGCCGTTAGCTCTCGCCTTCCCCTCTGAGCATGTTGTAGAGGGTACGGGTGGCTTTGGAGGGCGTAATGTTCAGCGTGCGCTTGAGCATGGCGGCCAGCAGTTCGTACTGGGCAAGCGCCTTACCGCGTTCGCCGCGCGCCTCGTAGAGCGCCATCACGTCGCGGTGGATGTCCTCGCGGTGCGGCACTTCGCGCAGCGCACGCAGGTAGTAACTGAGGGCGCGCTCGGTATCGCCCAGGGACTTATGGAGCCGCCCAACGCCGATCAGGGCCTCGGTATAGGTCAGCCGCAGTTCCTCGCGCCGCTGCGCGATCCAGGGCATGTCAATGCCGTGCAAAAACTGAGAACGGTAGAGGCGGATCGCCTGATACCACGCTTCGGGAGAGGCAGGCGCCTGCGTTTCGCGGCCCTCCTGGACGGCCCGCTCAAAGTTCGCTACATCGTAGTGAACGATCATCTGGCCGGAAGGGCGGTAAAAGCCACCCGAATAGGCGGTCAGTTCGTAGCCGAGCCGCTCGCTGATTTTTCGCTTGGTGACGTGGAAGACGTTGGTGGCCTCTTTGGTCGTCAGTTCGGGCCAGAACGTGGCAAAGATGTCATCGCGCGTGACCATCGGGTGATCGACGAAGTAATAGAACAGGTTGCGCGGCAGCGGGCCATCCCACGTATCCCTCGGCATCCCGTTGACAAACACGCGCCCACCCTCGAAGCCGTACACTTCCAGGTGGGGTTTTTCGGGCGCGGATGGGTCAAAGATGCCACCATCGATGACGTGCTGCGTACCCAGGACGACGGCCTGGCCGGAACGGACAAAGGCTGCCCAGGGCGAATACGGCAACAGGCGGCTGTTGATCACGACCTGCAAGCCGCGAGGCAGCCCGGCCAGCAGCTGCTCAAAGAACAGATCGGTGGTGGCGTTTTGCACCAGATGATCGAGGTTGTCCAGGATCAGGTAGCGCGGCCTGGGCCTGGCCCTGGCCAGATCGGCCAGCAGGGCCTCTGCCAGGTCAGCCGGGTTTGCCCTGGGCTGCGCCAGGGCCTGAGTAAGCTGGCGGCCAAACTGCGGGTCGATGTCCTGCAGCGCCTCAACCAGGGACGCCAGCAGCGTGCCAAGCGTTGAGTCCTGTTCGGTCAGGCTGTAGAAATAAGCCTCAAGGCCGGTATTGATGAACCAGGCCATGAGGGTGTTGCGGTTGCGCATTTGGGGCGCAAAGAGGATCAGTCGATGGTTTTCGATCTGGTCGGCAAGACTCTGCTGGGTTAGCGCTGTGAGGGTTTGAAGTTGCATAGGGTCTTGACATTCCTTATCGTGATATTCCGACCAACTGATCGAGTCGTTAGCCGCTGTTGGTGGGCACCAGGGGTAAACTTCAGATCAGCACAGCGGAATTCGGATATTGTGAAATTTCATCCTATTATAATGCAAATGGAGGTGGTCTGCACATACAAAAACAACTTTTTACGTTTTTTGCGAAAGTCTCATCCAGCTTTCCTTGAGAAATCGTGGATTTGGAAGCTGCGATGCCAGACCGGTCAGGCGCGAGGTAGCGACCCCGACTGGCCGGATGCCAGACCGAGTCGATCACCGACTTATAACTGAAAACGAATGAACCCCCATCCAATATACCAGTTATCCTGTCATTAGCATGGCTCTACCACATATCGGTTGCGGATTTGCTGACATCACCCAAGCAACAACCTTACAATTGGGAATGAATTGAACCAACCTCATGCTGGAGATTCCTTGTCCGTCGTATTGGATTGGGCAGGCAGTAATCCTCGTAAGTTTCCTAATGGGTTGTGACTCGGAGGCGCGAGAGGCAGCGTGCTGCCAACGGTTTAATCAGTTCTGGCGTTGTGTCAGGCCATGTTCCTGATCTAGACTTCAAGCCGCACACAGTGAGGTGCAGTATGCCCTTGCGCGGTGATCGTTTGCGCCAACTTCGACTGAGCCGGGGGTTCACTCAGGAGGCTCTCGCCGAAAAACTCAGCCTGGGAATCAGGCAAATACACCGCTACGAGAGGGGATTGAGCGATCCTTCCGGCAATATCGTGGCGAAGATCGCTAAAGAACTTGACGTTACGACGGATTATCTGCTTGGATTAAGCGATCTGCCAAATAATAATCAGCCAAGCGAACAAGCGCTGACTGCCCAGGAGCAGTTACTGCTTACCGCTTACCGGCGTAAAGAAGTGGCGCTGCTGGTGCAGATCATCAACGCGGCGCTGGACCAGGCCCCGGACGGACTGCCCGGCGCAAAAGGTGATGGGCCATCTACTTCGCGCCGACGCAGACGCCGCTCGCAGTCCGACCCGCCACAACCTCAGCGATAGGGCCACGCCTGGCCCCCGCAAAACTTTCGTTGACAGCCCCGATCTGGTACACTAGAATACGGTCAGCTAGATGGTTTGTCGAGCGGCCCCTTTTTCTGGCTTCCACCTGCGATTCACAGGCACAAAGTCATGGAGGCTTAATGATGTGGAGCGCACGTTTCTGCCAGCAATTCAGCACCATTTTACGCCCACAACATCTGGCCTCGACTCTTTCAGCGAAAGGCAGCCAGCGCCAGGCGATGGGCTTGCTGCTCCTGAGCCTGTTTTTTCTAGCCTGCGCAACGCGAACCAGCACGGCGCAGGCCCAACCGTCCCAGCAAGCGCCGCTCATTCTGAATATTCAGGGCGACCTGTGGGCCTGGGCTGGTCCGGGCACAAAGTTACAGCGGCGCACGAACTGGGGCTACAACAAAGCGCCGGTTGTATCGCCCGATGGCAAACAGATCGCGTATAAATCGACGGCCCAGGTTGCGGTGGATGCGATCAGGCGCGTGGGCGGCTACGGGGGTGGTGACCTGCCCGCCAATATCTGGGTGCTGGACGTTGCGACGAACAATGCGGTGCGCGTGGCCGACCAACCCAAAGATGCCTCGCTCATGAACCCCAACCGGCCCGATAAATACATTGTGCGCTCTGACCCGACCTGGGCCGGTGACGGCACGCTGGTCGTCTGGACAGAACTCGGGCAGGATGTCGCCGCCCAACCCCAGGGAGCCTACACGCTGGTCATCTACGATCTGGCGAGCAATTTGGCGCGGCGAATCGATCTGAAGTTGCCGCCACAATACGGGGTTCCCGCTGCGCCGCAGGTGGCAGGCAGCGCTGCTTACCTGGCAGTGCGCAGCACGGTGTTTGCTACCGACGCGAAGGGCAGCGCTACCGGGCTGGACTCGCTCCTGATCTACGACACCCAGGGGGCGCTCATCTCGACTGCGCAGATCGGCTTGCTGACCGAGTTCACCTGGATCAAATATCAGGGCAAGGACTATGTCGCTGTGGTGAGCATTGGTTCACCCGACACCCCAGCCGATCCGCACTGGCTGCTGGTCGAGCCGCGGTCTGGCAGGGTCAGCGAGATGCCTGGCATCCCGGAACTATACAACCCTGCGGCTCCGGATAGTCTCGGCCTTGTCCCCAGAAGTCTGGGGACCGCGCCCGATTGGCAGATCGTCGCGCCTGGCAAGCCGCTGGCGCAGCTTGGCACCATTGACGATGTATACGCGATCTCATCAGTGCTGACGATTTCCCCGGACGGTCAGCAATTCGCCTACGTCAAAGATGGCGCGGCCTACATTTACAGCGCGGGGCAGGCTGTCAAAGTGGGCGCGACGGAGGTGAGCGCGCTGGCCTGGGGGCCAATGGCGTGGCGAGTGCGGGAAAAAGTTGGATGAACATCCCTGACAGTTAAGCAACCGACAGCGTGAGGCGTCGGGGCAATGGAAGCGCGGCATGACTGATCCGCTGATCGGCAAGAAGATCGGGCAGTACGAAATCCAGGCGCTCATCGGGCAGGGCGGGATGGCGGCGGTCTACCGCGCTTACCAGTCAAGCATGAAACGCGACGTTGCCCTGAAAGTAGTGGCGTCGCTGGTGACACACGAGTCTCATTTTCTGCCGCGTTTCCACCGCGAAATCGAGTTCATTGCCAGCCTGGAACACGCTCACATCGTCCCGGTGTACGATCATGGCACTACCGAGGATGGAATCGCCTACCTGGTCATGCGCTATCTAAAGGGAGGCAACCTCGCCGAACGGATCCGGCAAGAAACGCCGCTCACGCTGGACCAGATCAACGCCATTCTGCGGCAGGTGGCGGAAGCGCTCGACTATGCGCACAAACGGGGCATCATTCACCGCGACATCAAACCGAGCAATGTGCTGATGGACGAGCAAGACAATGTCTACCTGGCCGATTTCGGATTGGCCCGGCTGATGGAGCCTGAACCGGGCAAGAAATTGACGGAGACCGGTTCGTTTCTGGGCACGCCGACCTACATTTCGCCCGAACAGGTGCAGCAGACGGCCATTGACCACCGCTCTGATCTGTACAGCCTGGGCATTGTGCTATACGAAATGCTGGCCGGGCGTCCACCGTTCGTGGGCGAGTCGGCCTTCACGATAATGCGCGCGCAGATCGATCAGGTTCCGCCGTCCGTGCGCGAATTCCGACCCGAACTGCCGATGTCGCTGGAAGCAATTTTGAGCAAGGCGCTGCAAAAAGACCGCAATGATCGTTACCAGACGGCTTCGGAGTTGGTCGAGGCCTTCAGCCGCGCCATCAGCGCAGAACTGGCGACACAGCCCATCGAAAACCCACTGGCTCCGGCCAGCGTGACGCTGCCACGCTTCCCGCTCAAGCCACAGACCACGCGCATTTTTGGGGCCGGGCTGGTGACGCTGCTGCTGATTGCGGCGCTCGGCCTTTTTGCGTTTCGCGCCCCGAATGGCACGAGCACACCAACGCCCGTTCCGACGGCTCAACCGGCTACGCTGGACGAACAGACCAGGCCCAAGCAGGGTGTGCCTGCCGATCTCAACTTCACGAGCGCAGAACTGAACGCAGCCCGGGCCAGCCTGAACGGATCATTCATCGGGATGATGGCCTGTACGCTATCAACGGACTACCACGCCAGCCTGGCCCGCGCCGTGCGAACGCAGGCGCAGGCCCTCAACCTGCCCGTCCAGGTCGCCGATTCGCAGGCTGACCAGTTCCGCCAGCCAGCCATTATCAACAGCTTCACGGCACAGGGCGCAAAGGTGATCATCGTCTGCGAACTGGATGACAAAGCCATTGCCCCGGCGCTGGCCGCTGCTCAGGCCGCCGGTGTCAAGATTGTGCGCTTTTCCGAAATCGTCTCTGATCGGGGCAGTGTCACGATCACCTTCCGCAACGAGGACATGGGCAAAGTTGTCGGCGAGTACACTGCCGAGTTGGTCAACAAGGAGATGAACGGGCACGCCAACGTCGCCATCCTGGACTACCCACCTGTGCCGTCCACTGTGAGGCGGGCCGATGCGATGCAGACGGCCTTGCTGGAAAAAGCGCCGAACGTGAAGATCGTGGGACGCTGGCAGGGGGGCCTGCCCGACGACGGCGAACGATCCATGACCGAAGCGCTGGCGCAGCATCCTGAGATCAACGTCATCATGAGCATCAACGACGCGGGCGCGTATGGCGCGGTGAAGGCATTGCGCAAGGCCGGCAAGCGGCCCGGCGATGTCATCATCGTCAGTGTGGACGCCGAAACGGAAGCACGCCGCATGATTGCCAACGGCGAGTTCTTCAGGGCCTCGGTAGACAGCGGCGCAGTGGCGTCGGGCGAACTGGCCGTCGATGCGGCGGTCAAACTGCTGGCGGGTGCACCAGTGCCGCGACAGATTCTTCTGCCGGGTAAAGTCGTGACCCGCGACGACCTCACAGCCACACTTGAGGCGACTGAAGCAAGGTAACCTCACTCCCTGCCCCCGCGCCGCAAGCGCAGAGGGGGAACCGAATGGCGCGAAATGGCGTCTCGCCTCTCCAGTTGGAGAGAGGTTGGGGATGAGGTCTAGCATCTTGAGAGAAGGCATTGCTTAGGACTATCCGTTCACTTCGACAATTATCGGGTATGGCGGGGCGCGGCATCGTGATCGCGGCGCTGCGCTACGGGCTGACCAGAGCGTTCCGGGATTCGCGCTACGGACGCCGCAAGCCACGTGGGGCCTTCAAGACTCCAGGGTACGTAAGCGCGATCCAGCCCCACGAGCGAGGGATCACGCTCAACACGGTACGCGGCGCGCTGCGGCTGACGGTGATCGCGCCGGACTGCGTGCAGGTGCGCTTCCAGGAGTCTGGCAAGTTCCAGGTTCCGTTTTCCTATTCCGTCGCAAAGGTGACGTGGCCGGAAGTGCGCTTTAGCGTGGCCGAAAACGACGAGACCATCACGCTGACTGCGCCAGAAATCGTGTGCCAGGTAGATCGAGCCACCAGCGGCCTGACCATCCTCAATGCACGTGGCGAAGTGATCAGCCGCGACGCAGAGCCGATCACCTGGCGGGAAGGCGAATTTTGCCTGACGCGCGCCCTGCCCGCCGATGAAGGGTGTTATGGCCTGGGCGAGCAGCCTGTCGGCCTGGATTTGCGCGGCAAGCGCTACGTCCTGTGGAACCATGACCCGCTCACTCTGGATCGGGACAGCATCCCGCCCTATTTCACCATCCCATTTTACCTGGGCGTCCACCGCGACCATGCCTATGGGCTGTTCTGGGACAACCCGAGCCGGGGCTGGATCGACGTGGGCGCGCGGCGGCCCGACCAACTGGTATTCGGCGGGTCATCGGGCGAACTGCGCTACTACGTTTTCAGCGGCGCGGACGTGATGGACGTGTTGAGCCGCTATACCGAACTGACGGGGCGAATGCCTATGCCGCCAATGTGGGCGCTTGGCTTCCACATCAGCCGGTGGAGCTACTTCCCGGCGGATAAAGTGCGGGAGATCGCGCAGGGCTTCCGCAGGCGGAACATCCCGTGCGACGCTATATACCTGGACATTCACTACATGGACGGCTTCCGCCCATTCACCTGGGATAGGGAACGCTTCCCCGCGCCGGCGGTGCTGATCCGCGAACTGAGCGAGCAGGGCTTCAAAGTGGTCGCCATCCTCGATCCGGGCATCAAGGTGGACCCTTCTTACCCGGTGTACCAGAGCGGCCTTCACGAGGACGTTTTCCTGCGCTATCCGAACGGTAAGCACTTTGTCGGCCCGGTATGGCCTGGCAAGGCCGTCTTCCCCGACTTCACCAGTCCGAAGGGGCGTGCCTGGTGGGCGGCTCAGTTCAGCGCGCTCACCAATCCGGGTGTGGCGGGGGTCTGGAACGACATGAACGAGCCGACGGTGTTCAGCCCCGGCGCTGACCGCGAATTACCTGACCAGGTGCAGCACGAGTTCGAGGGGCAGAAGGCCAGTCACCTCGACGCCCACAACGTCTACGGGATGCTGATGGCGCGGGCCAGCCACGAAGCGCTGGAAAAGGCACGGCCCGGCAAGCGGGTGTTCAATGTGTCACGGGCGGCGTTTGCGGGCGCGCAGCGCTACGCTTCGACCTGGACAGGTAGCAACCGCTCCACCTGGGATCACCTGCGCCTGAGCGTCAGCATGGTCATCAACAGCGGGTTGTCGGGGTTGGCCTTCACCGGGCCGGACATTGGCGGTTTTGCGGGCGATGCGGAACCAGAGTTGTTCACGCGCTGGCTGCAACTGGGCGTGGTGCTGCCCTATTTCCGCGTCCACACCGCCTTCAATACCGCCGATCAGGAACCCTGGGCGTTCGGGCAGCCCTATGAGGACATCGCCCGACGCACGATCAATTTGCGTTACCAGCTTTTGCCCTATCTGTACTCGCAGTTTGCGCAGAACGCCCAGAACGGCTGGCCGATCCTGCGCCCACTGTTCATGGCCGACCCTGCGGACGAGCGGTTGCGCGGCGTCGAGGATACGTTCATGGTTGGCGACACGCTGCTGGCGGCGCCCGTCCTCGAAAAGGGGCAGACCGAGCGAGAGGTTATCCTGCCGCGTGGCCGCTGGTTCAATTACCACTCCAACGAGGTGATCCAGGGTGGGCAGACGGTTCGTGTCAATGCACCGCTGGATACGCTGCCGCTCTTTGCGAGGGCGGGCAGCGTGATCCCGATCTGGCCGGTGCAGCAATACGTCGGGCAGAAGTCGATTGATGAACTACATCTGCGTATCTACGCGGGCAACGGCGAGGTGACCCTATACGAAGATGCAGGCGAAAACATGGACTATGTGAACGGCGACTACCGCTGGTTGTACTTTACCTGCAAGCTGCTGCCGACAGGCGGCGTGTCCATTGACTGGCGGCGGGCGGGCAAGTACAGACCCGGCTACGAGCGCGTTCGCTGCGAAGTGTACGGGATCGAGATCGAGCCGAAGGCCGTAGAACTGGACGGGCAGGCCGCGCCGTTATGGTATTTCGAGAAGGGGGTGGTAGAGTTTACGGCCAATAAGCCGTTCGACAGCGCGCAGATCATTGACCCGGCGGCAAGCGACAGGCCATCGGCGACGCTCTTACATTCGCCGTTCAAGAAGCCGTAAGCCGAAAAAAGGGACATCGATTACTGATTTTGGGAGATCGGCTGAAGGACGACGCGACAGGGGCAGCAGACTGACCTGGGATAGTATGGCGACGACGGCCAACACAGGATAGATAAGACCGGAAACGCCATCCCAGTGCGGCCAATCAGCCCCGTTGTGGTCACGCCAGGGTGCTGCGGATAGGCTGAAGCGATGGCCTTTTGGTGATAGAACGGGTAACAGCACCTGATACCCCGGTCGCTGTATGCCTGTTCAGAATTGTTATGGGCCTGAAGCAAACGTCTTGCTGCATCGCGTGTCCGTACCGCCGGACGTGCATCTGCCATGCCATCGCTATTCCAGTTTCCTATACCGTTCTTGCCCGGTTTTGGTTATGATCACCGGAATTGAATGCTGTGAGAGATGGGAGGGATGTGTTGTGAATAGACCGACTCCAACCCCGGCCAACAGTAACAACCTCAAGATCGGGGTCCTGGTCGGGTTAACGGTCATGGCTGCATTGCTTCTGTTTGTTCTGTTCCCGCTTTTTACCGCGAGCCGCGATACGATGTCAATGAGCGACGTAGCGGCGGCGGTGAAGGCCGGGAGAGTCAAAGCCATCGTCGTTCGCAATGACACTGACCTGCTGATTACGCTCCGAGATGGCATCGCCACCTCGACTAAGGAGCAGTCGGTTGACCTGATTCGCGCGCTGGAACAACTGGGCGTGAGCAAGGCCCAGCAAACGTCATTTGAGTACCGTGTCGAAACGTCAAACGGCAGCGGGCTGCTACTGAACCTGGTGATCACCATTGCGCCGATGCTGGTGATCGGCTGGTTTTTGTGGCGGATGCTGCGTTCAATGCGGGTGGGGCAGGATCAGGCGTTGTCGTTTGGCAAGAGCCGGGCCAAAGTGATGCGCGACGTGGAACGCCCGCTCGTCACTTTTGGCGATGTGGCCGGGGCCGACGAAGCCAAGAACGATCTGAAAGAAATTGTCGAATTTCTGAAGGAGCCTGATAAGTTTATTCAACTGGGCGCGCGCATTCCGAAGGGTGTGCTGATGATCGGGCCGCCCGGGACGGGGAAAACACTGCTGGCGCGGGCTGTCGCCGGTGAAGCGGGCGCGCCGTTTTTCAGCATCTCCGGGTCGGAGTTTGTGGAGATGTTCGTCGGCGTGGGCGCAAGCCGCGTCCGTGACCTGTTTGAGCGGGCCAAAGCCGAAGCACCCTCCATCATTTTTGTGGACGAGATCGACGCAGTGGGCCGGCATCGCGGCGCGGGCCTGGGTGGGGGCCACGACGAGCGTGAACAGACGCTCAATCAAATCCTGGTCGAGATGGATGGCTTCGATAACAACACCAACGTGATCGTCATTGCCGCAACCAACCGCCCGGACGTGCTCGACCCGGCGCTGCTGCGTCCTGGCCGTTTTGATCGCAAGGTGGTGCTGGATCGGCCTGATCGCGTCGGGCGGCTGGCGATCCTGGAAGTACATGTGCGCGGCAAACCGCTGGCCTCGGACGTTGACCTGGGAGCACTGGCAAAACTGACACCGGGTTTTGTCGGTGCTGATCTGGAAAACATGATCAACGAGGCAGCGATCCTGGCAGCGCGGCGTGGTAAAAAGGCGATTTCTATGCGCGAAATGCAGGAAAGCATGGAGCGTGTGGTGGCCGGACCGGAGCGCAAGTCGCGCGTGATCAGCCCTGCCGAGCGCAAGGTGATTGCCTTCCACGAGGCGGGCCACGCCGTCGTGATGCACAATCTGGCGAACGCCGATCCGGTGCACAAGATCACGATCATTCCGCGTGGGCAGGCGCTTGGCTATGCCATGTCATTGCCGGAAGAGGATCAATCGCTGGCGACCAAAGCCAAGTTTGAAGACATGATCACCGGGCTGCTCGGCGGGCGCGCAGCGGAGGAAATGACCTTCGACAGCGTGACCAACGGCGCGGCCAACGATCTACAACGTTCCACGCAGATTGCCCGCTCCATGATCACGCGCTTTGGCATGAGCGAGGCGCTCGGTTTGCAGACCTTCGGCGATTCGGAGACCGGTGCGGTATTCCTGGGCCGCGATTGGATGGAGCGGCGCGACTACAGCGAGGAAGCGGCTGCCGCGATTGATGCGCAGGTGCGTGAAATCCTGGATCGGGCCTACAAGCGGGCGAAAGACATCCTGCAAACCAACCACGCCAAGCTGGTCAAAGTGGCCGAAACCCTGATGGAACAGGAAACGATTGACCGCGAAATGTTCCAGGCCATTATGAGCCAGACCGAAGCTGTGTCGCAAGGCGTGGTGGCCTAGCATAGTTATACTCCCTTCTCAATTGAGCACAGAAGGGAGCCACAATTGAATAGCAGGGGGCAGCATGGTCTACGCATCGTTGATGGGCGCTCAGGTCCGCCGCAAGGAAGACCCACGATTGATAACGGGCAATGGAAGTTACGTTGCTAATCTGAAACTGCCGGGGATGCGCCATGTCGCATTTGTCCGCAGCCCTCATGCCCATGCCAATATTCACCGTATCGACGGGTCTGCCGCACTGCGCCGGGCCGGTGTTCTGGCCGTCGTGACCGGGCGTGACCTCGCACCGCACTACGAACCGATGCCCATGGCGAGTTCAGGGACCGAAGAACAGCCCCATACCCATTTCGCACTGTCTGTAGATCGGGTGCGCTACGTGGGCGAAGCCGTCGCCGCCGTTATTGCGGAATCCCCGGAGGTGGCAGAAGACGCGCTGGCCGACGTCGTCATCGATTGGGAACCCCTTCCGGCTGTCATCGACCTGGAAGAAGCCATCCACGACAACGCGCCGCGCCTGTTTGAAGACCTGCCCAACAATGTCGGCCATATCTCCCGGAACCGATCCGGCGACGTGGAAGCAGCCTTCGCAAACGCCTATCGTGTCGTTCGGCAGCGGATCGTTAGCCAGCGTGTCGCGGCAGTGCCAATGGAAGGGCGCGCAGTCGTGGTGGCTCCAGACCCGGCAACGGGGGGACTGACTATCTGGAACAGCACTCAGACGCCGCATGGCCTGCGCGCTGAACTATCAACGCTACTACACCTGCCAGAAAACCTGATCCGTGTCATAGCGCCGGACGTGGGCGGCGGGTTCGGCGTAAAAATCGGGGTCTATCCGGAAGATGTGGCGCTGGCAGCGCTGGCACGGCTCTACCGTATGCCGCTGCGCTGGGTCGAAACACGCCTGGAAAACATGCAGACGACAACGCAAGGGCGCGGGCAGATCGCCGAGGTCGAGGTGGCCGTGCAGCAGGATGGCACGATCACCGCCTTGCGCCTGTACCTGGTGGCCGACCAGGGCGCTTACGCCGTGCAGAATTTTATTCCTGACCTGACGGCGATGATGGTCGCCGGGGTCTATCGAATTCCGGCGGTGGATGTTCGCACGGCGAGCATCTTCACCAATAAAGCGCCGGTGGCGGCCTATCGAGGGGCAGGCCGCCCGGAAGCCAGCTATTACATTGAGCGCATGATGGATCGCGTAGCGGGGGAATTGGGCCTGGACCCGGCTGAAATCCGCCGCAGAAATTTCATTCCACCGGACAAATTCCCGTACCGGACTGCCACCGGGGTCACTTACGACAGTGGCAACTACGATCTGGCGCTGACGAGGGCGCTTGAGATTTCTCATTATGACGAACTGCGCGCAGAGCAACTTCGACGCGGTGCGAATGGAGATCGACTCCTGGGGATCGGCCTTTCAACCTACGTCGAGATATGCGGCCCCGGCCCCTACGAAAGCGCAGTGGTGCGCGTTGAGCCGGGCGGTACAGTCACGGTATTCACCGGCATCTCACCTCACGGCCAGGGCCAGGAGACGACCTTCGCCCAGATTGTGGCCGATCAGATCGGCGCCGATTACGATCAGATCATCGTCCGACACGGCGATACAGCAGTGGGGCCAATGGGCATTGGCACGTATGGCAGCCGAGGGCTGGCCGTAGGTGGTATGGCGCTTCTGCAAGCCGCCGTCGAAGTACACAAAAAGGCGCGCTACATCGCCGCGCACATCCTGGAAGCCGCGCCCGAAGACGTGGTGCTTGAGCAAGGACGCTACCAGGTGCGCGGTGTCCCTCATCGCGGGTTGACGCTGGCCGAAGTCGCCAGCCGGGCCTATTCCGATCAACTGCCGTCCGACATCACCTCCGGCCTGGAAGCAACCAGTTTCTTCCGACCACCGGACGCCACCTCGCCATTTGGTGCGCACGTGGCCGTCGTGGAGATCGAGCGCGAAACCGGGATCGTACACCTGCGCAACTACTATTCGGTAGACGACTGCGGCAAACGCATCAGCCCGCAGTTGGTGGCAGGGCAGGTTCACGGTGGTTTAGCGCAAGGCATCAGCCAGGCGCTCTGGGAGGAAGTGTATTATGACCAGGACGGGCAGTTGCTCACCAGCTCGCTGACCGACTATGCACTGCCCCGCGCGGATTGCTTCCCGACGTTCAACACCGACCACACAGAAACGCCAACGCCGCACAACCCACTCGGCGTGAAGGGCATTGGCGAGGCGGCTACCGTTGGTTCGACTCCGGCCATCGTCAACGCGGTCATGGACGCCCTCAGGCCGTTTGGTGTGCAGCATCTAGATATGCCGCTCAGTCCGGCGAAGGTCTGGCGCGCTATTCGAGGGGAATATGCGGCTCCACCCGCCGGTCTGCAAACCGCGTTGTTCTCCCGGCTGAAATTCTCGGATGAGGAGCACCGGAGCACGGACATCCTGTAATTGCACTCACGGCGCGCACATCAGCAGGCGGAAATCTGCACCAGAGGTCAGCCTGTCGCTGTGCTGCTTCACGTCGGCCAGCGGCGCGCTGTACAGGTACGGGGTCAGTGCGCCGTTCTCGTCGAAGCTGAGTTGATAATAGAGCGTCGTCCCGCAGGCCAGCATGGAGCCGACCATTGCCTTCGGGTCGGTGGTGATTTGTGACCCCTGGCCGACCTGCATTTGGCCCACGTCCACGATGATCAGCGTCGGCGTTACCAGGTAATTGGTTTGCCGATAGTTCCCGGCGGTCAGCAGGACTTTCTGGCTGTCGGGCGTCCAGGTCATCGTTTCAAAGGCCTGGCCCTTGCCCGCCTGCGCCGTAAAGAGCGCCTTTGACGCATTCAAATCGTACAGGCCAAGCGTATTGACCGTTACACCGTAGCCAGGGCCGCTGTCGTAGTCCTGGGCTGGATTGGCCGGATCGTTGAACAGGTAGGCCAGGCGGCTGGCATCGGGCGAAATGAGCACCTGCGTGACCAGCGGCCCGCCGCTGATCAGTGGCATCAATGCGGGCAGCGGGCGGCGCTCCGGCCTGTCGAAGTTGATTCCGGACAGGTCGAGGGCGTAGATGCCGCCAAACGCGCCGCCCTCCGTAAACGGCCTGTAGGCGATCACGAACAGACGCCTGCCGTCGGCGCTCCAACCGAGAGCATTGGCGACTCCGTCGAAGGGCGCGGCGTTGCCCCGCGCGCTGAATTTGCCCGTGAACTCAATGCGCTGGCCGCCATCCAACCTGACCAGGCCCAGCACCCAGTCCTGGGTGGCCGGGCTGGCTGTCGTATACGACAGGAAGCGGCTGTTGGCACTGAACTTAGCGCCCAGGACGCTGTGTCCGCTATCGACGGGAACCTGCACCTGTGGCCCCTTTAGCGGGCCATAGCGAAGGGTGTCGTGCCTGGCCTGTGCATCGAAGCCGTAGGCCACGTTCCACTGGAAGTCTGACGACACATCGACCACCGGCCCCTTGTCGAAGACGTGCAGCGCCCTGGGGCTGGCGCTGCCCGGCGCGTAGGAATCCAGGCGAATGCGTGTGGAAGGGGACTGCTCGTAAGTCAGCACCGCGACATTGGGGCGTGGTGCGGTTTGCGCCGAAATGCTGGCTGTGATCAGGACAGTCAGCAGTAAGAGCGAAAGAGCAGCCAATGGACGGAAGGAAACACGCATTGCACAACATGCTCCATGCGGAAGGCCGATCATGCCCCAGATTGTAAGTGCCTTTGCCCGAATTGGCGAACCTGTTTACACTATTTCTGCGAGCGCATCGTTATCGCCAGATTGCTCTGAGTTAGGGTTGGTGCTATGTCAGGCTCCAGTGCAGTTCCGTCTTTCTCCTACCTGCCTCCGGGTCACAAGCTCGGCAAGTATGAAATCAAAAGTCTACTTGGCCGGGGTGGAATGGCCGAAGTCTACCGGGCGCTCAATCCTGATCTGAACCAGGACGTTGCCATCAAGGTGCTGCATCCGCACATCATCGATTCGGAGGCCGCCATCACCCGCTTCCGCCAGGAGGCGCAGGCCATTGCCGCACTCAGCCACCCGAACATCATCCGGGTGTTCGATTTTGACACGGCCAATGGCATGTACTACATGGTCATGGAGCTGATCGACGGCCCGACTCTGCACTCGATCATGTCCGACTACCCCAAAGGAATGCCGCTCGACCTGGCAACCGGCATTTTCCGGCAGTTGGCCGACGCCGTTGCCTATGCGCATGATCGAGGCACGATCCACCGTGACATCAAACCCGGCAACGTCCTCATGGCCGGTGGCACGCGACCCGTGCTAACCGATTTTGGCCTGGCCCGCATCGCCGGTGGCGAACGGCTGACCGCTTCGGGGATGAGTTCGGGCACACCCGCCTATATGTCGCCGGAACAGGCATCGGGCGGCGAGATCAGCGGCGAGAGCGACATTTACTCACTCGGCATCATGCTATATGAGATGGTCACGGGCAACGTCCCCTTCAAGGGCGATTCGTTTGCCACCGTCCTGCTTCAGCACCTTCAGCAACTGCCACCACGTCCGAGCGAGAGTATTCCCGACCTCGATCCGCGCGTTGAGCACGTGATCCTGCGTGCGCTCGAAAAAGACCCCGCAGACCGCTTCCATTCGGCCCGCGAGATGATCACCGAACTGGAAGGCCAAATGCCAGATGGGCCGTACCAGACGGTTCAATTTGAGACGGAAGAGGTTGCCAAGCCGGGGACGATGCAGGTGCGGCGCACGATGGTCTTGCCGGAGCGTCCATCGGTCATCACCAGCACGGTCAGCACCATGCAGCGCAACCCCGTTCTGACTGCCGGAGGGATCATCGCCGTTGTCTTGCTGCTCATCGGCGGGGCGCTGCTGCTAACGCTCCAGCGCTTGCAGACGGCGCCCATCCCGCCCACTGCCGCAGTGACGGCTGCGCCGGTTGCGCCAAGCGGCATGGTCTTTATTCCTGGCGGCACGTTCACAATGGGTACGACGCAGGGCAATAAGGCAGAAGGGCCGCCGCACGATGTCAGCGTTGGCAGTTTCTTCCTGGATCGCACTGAAGTGACGAACAAAGATTATCTGAGTTTTGTCGTCGCTACACGCAGCCATGTGCCTGCCACCTGGTCAAAGCCGCAGTCCACGAACTGGGTGATCGAGGGCACAAATCCGTTTGGCATTGGCGATTCGATAGACCGCTTTAGCTACGACGGCAAGAAGGTCACGCCGTTGCAGGGAAGTGTCCGCTTCGACGTGAATGCGGCCTCGGACACGGGCGAGGTAGACGTGGACTTCACCGGGCCGGTGACTTATCAGAAGGGCGTGACAAAAAACGGCCATTGGAAGATCGTCCACAAGCAGTTCAGCAACGAAAAGGATTTCTTTCAGGGCGGCATCGCCGAAGGCGTGCAGATGCATGGGGATACGGGCCGCGAAGGCTCGTTTTACCCGACCCTGACCAGCACACTGGCGACCTGGGGCTGGGCCGACCTGTACCTGGACGACAAGCTCCTCTTTGAGCACCTGGGCATTCATACCATGTATACCCAGGGCTTGCGCAACGATGCCCACCAGATTCTCAAGGGGCAGGCCGAATGCTGCTACACGTTTCGGGACTTCGATAACGGCTATATTGACCCCTCCAGACAGCAAATCGTGATCTTGCTGTTCAGTGAGGGCACGTATGGCGCGCCCAGGCCCGCCGACGACTCGATCTGGATGGAGATCAATTTCACACAAGTCAAGGTAATTCAGAATGCGGGCGGCGCGGTGGCGACCTTCCCGCCGGGCATGGAGAACCGCCCGGTGACGGGCGTCACCTGGGGCGATGCAGTCGCCTATTGCGAATCCGTTGGCAAAAGACTACCTACTGAAGCCGAATGGGAACATGCCGCGCGTGGCCCCGAAGATACGATTTATCCCTGGGGCAATACCCAGAAGGTCAATGGCGTTATCCCGGCCAACTGGAACAGCAACGCACTTCAAGACGTGGGCAGCTACCCGGCGGGTCAAACCGCTTATGGTGCCCTGGACATGGCGGGCAATGCCTGGGAATGGGTCAACGACTGGTTCCAGGCCGATTATTACGCCAGCAGCCCCAAAGACAACCCAACCGGCCCGGCCAGCGGCGAGATGCGCGTGCTGCGCGGCGGCGGCCCCATCCAGCTTGACGGGGCGGGGCCGGATGAATATCGCACAACCTATCGCCTGGCGCGCAAGCCGGAGACCACCGATCCGGCCTTCGGCTTCCGCTGTGCGCAGGATTACAAGCCGCCGGCGGCGTGAGGCATGCCCGGCGCTCAAGCATCGGGCTGAATCCACACAGCCCGCTAAAGCAAAAGGGCATCCGGGCGAAGGCTCATCGGGTATTATTTCTTGTGTTACTATCCAGTTGAAGTCACCTGATCACCTGAAAAACAGGCATACAGATCAGGCGTGGGCCTTAGCTACAGGTTGTAGCTTTCGGAGGAATATGCAAAAAAGCGCGCCAGAAGAATAGCACAAGTGTTCGTTAGTGTCAAGCGCCTTTTTCCCGATGGATCATCCATCATACTGGCGGGTCGTGACGCACCAGGTTTACCCCTCGGTGCCGATCTGCTTCGCCAGCTTTTCTCCATGCACATTCCGCCACAGGAAGGCAATGCCGCCGAGCGCCGCCTGAATGAGCACCAGCAATCGCACCAGCAGTGCCACCCCAAGCGCCACCGGGCGGGCCACCCCGATCTGCCCCAGGAAAAAGACGTAAGTGCCCTCGCGGACGCCCAGGCCATTGAGCGAAATCGGGATGACATCGACGGCAGTGGCGATGGCGAAGAATGACGCAAAGGCCGCAAAGGGTATGGGATCGTTGAAGGCCAGCAGCAGCGTATACACGGATGCCAGACTGAGCGCCAGCGTGATCACCGACTGCCACATGACGGCAGCCAACAGGCGCCACTCATGGCGATACAGGCGGAATTCGTCGTAGACTCTGGTGAACTTGCCCCAGGCGCCTTGAAGGCGGACCGGCAGGCGTGCCCCAATCGCGGCCAAGACGTGCCCGGTCACGTCGAGCCAGAGCGCCCAGACCATGACCAGCGACCCGACGAACAGCGCGTGCACCAGCAGCGCGATCCCGGTGGGCAGGGTGGGCACGGTCAGAGCAAACAGGCTGCCCGTCGCAAAGATGGCTAACATGCCGCTGCCGCGCTCCACGACCACCGCCGTCACCGATTCTGCGCCGCGTCCGGTATGCCGCGCCGCTTCGATGGCGCGCACCGCGTCGCCGCCCATGCCGGACGGCAAAAAGTTGTTGAAAAACATGCCGATGAAGTAGCTGAAGAGCAGGTAGCCAGGCGAAAGGTGAATGCCGCGCCAGCGCATGACGACGCCCCACCGCCAGGCCTTCGAGGCCACGCTCGCCACCGACAGCACGAAGGCCAGCACGACCAGCGGTACGTTCACCGAGGCCAGCGTCGACCAGAATTCGGGCGTCGCCAGGGTCGGGATCAGGAGGGCGATCAGCGCCAGGCCGACGATCAGGCGCAGGTAGCGCCACAGGCGTCTGGAACGGAGCACTGGTGTTGCGCCTCTTAGCGCGGTTTACGAACCACGACGGTGATCGACATGTTGCGGTTCAACAGGTCGGCAACGGGCGGATGGGCCTGGCTGGTCTCGACGGACGGGCCGAAGCCCTTGACAAGCTGTTCCAAAGTGAATGTCCGCTGCTCGCCGGGGACAAACAGTCGCTCGTGGATTTTCTGGCGCACTGTTTTGGAAGTCTGCTCTTCGGGGCGGCGGCCCGTCAGCAGGCGCGTTACGAGCGGCACGATTCGCTCTCCGCCAGACAGGACGAGCGGCTCAACCCACGATGGCGCAGCGCTGAACAGCTTTGCGCCCGCCGCTTCAAAGGACGACCAGAACCCGGTGCGCAGCGTATGGACGACGGCCACCCCGCCCGGGCGCAGCACCCGCACGATCTCGCGCATGGCGGCCTGTGCGTTCGGAACGTAGTGCAGCACGCCCCACGACCAGATCACGTCGAAGGAAGCGGATCGGTAGGGCAGCTCGCTCAGGCTGGCCCGCGCAAAACGGCCTGCTGGCGTCTTTCCAACGGCCAGACGCAGGCTGCCCGTGCTCACGTCGAAGGCGGTGACGCTGCGCGCCCCGACCTGACCGAAGGCGGCGCTGTAATCACCCGCGCCGCAGCCCGCATCCAGCACGTCCCGATCCCGGATCGCCTCAGTCGGAATCAGCGATTCGATCAGGCGCAGTGCTTCGTCGAGCGGCTGCGCCTGCTCCGTCACGCGATCCCAGAATTGTCCTTGCTGGCTAACGCTTGCCATCGTCTTACCCCTCGCCTCAGCCGGTGAGCCGAGAGTGTAACCCTAAAGCGGCGAGTTTGAAAACGTGCCCCTCTTTCTGAAGAGACGAATTTACTGGCTAGGCTCCTCCTTCGGCAGTGTGTACAGGCACTTCTGGTAGTCGTGGCCCATCTCGATGCGGAAATCCACCGTGCGGGCCGGGTCAGGTTTGGCAACGACGGCGGAAGCATTGACACGCAAGGTCGAGAGGATGGCTTTCAGGCTGTTCGGTTTGGCGTTACCCGTGTAGTCGTAGATGACGGTCTGGTCGCGGTTGGCGATGCCTTCCGTGCCGATAGCTGTCGCGGCGAAACCCTGCCACGACAGCATGTCGGCAGCGACCTTATCTATGCCCTTGAGTGGCAGCGCCGCGCCGATCTCGATGCTTGGCGCCTCCCCGCCCAATCGGTTCTCTGGCGGCGGCAGCACGAAGTTTTGCATGGCGATTTTCATGGCGTCCGGGTTGGGCAATAAGACATAGGCCCCGATGATTGCCGCGCGGAAGTGGACGTTCAGCGCCAGGTCGATGCGCTGAATGCGCGATGGATCCGTCGCCAGACCCGTCGGGACAAAGCCCAGGATGTCGGTCAATGTCATGTCCGTTTCCACCAGTTTTTGCACTTCGGGCCACAACTGCGTGACCTGCGTCAGCAGTCCGGCGTCTTTGGCCTGCCGCCACATAGCCCGCAGCACGTCCATCTGCCGCCGCCCCCGGTCAAAGTCGCTGCTGCTGCCCCGGCTGCGCACGTACCACAGCACCGAATAGGGATCGAGCTTGTAGTGTCCGACAGGCAGTGTATACAGTTCCCAGCTCGATTCGTCGTAATAGGGCAGCTTGGGGTCTTTCAGCTTATAGCCCTGGATGCCGCAATCCACGCTGATCTCCAGCCCACCGAGTTTCTGGATCAGCTTTTGAAACTCGACAAAATCTACCCGTGCATAGAAATCGAGCTTGATGCCCAGGTTGTAGAGGAGCGTTTCTTTCATCAATTTGGCCCCGCCGCCCTCGCCATACTTGACGTTGCCATAGTTGTAGACGGTATTGATCTTGACCATCGTGTAGTTCGGCACGTAGACCAGCAGATCGCGCGGGATGTGCACCATCGTCACCGTCTGGCGAGTGCGGTTCACGGCCAGCAGGATGATCGTGTCGGTGCGTGCGGCTGCGCCCGGCGTGATCGTGTCGCTGCCAAACAGCCCGATAATTGCCACGTCGTCGCCGGAGGCCACCGGAGTCGGCATCATCGGCGGAATGGCCGTGACGGGCGTTTCAGCAGGGGTCTGGTACGTGCCCTCGATGACCAGCGTCGGGATCACCGTGGGCGTTTTGCTCGGGCGGGTCGCGGGGGTGGCCGTTGGGGGCGGTGGAGTCAACGTTTGCGTGGGAGGGCGGCTCGCCGTGCCGCGCGGCGTGTTGGTCGGCGGCAGGGTTGCGCCCGCCGCGCTCAGGCTAGTTGGATATATGCTCAACAACAACATCGCCCCGGCGAGCAACAGCAAGCCGGAGCGAAGCAGGATAAGGCGATCTGGTTGCTTCATCGTATTGTGTTCTGCCCCACCTCTATCGACATCGAAGAAAGCGCCACAAGTATAGCGCCGACTGCGGGGCAGCAAAGGATTCTCAGACTCCCATCAGGCAAAGAACCAGCGGATGATCCCGGCGGCCTCGCGTTTGCCCTCGCTCTCGCCTTTCTGCCGAATGGGGCCAATCATCACGCTATCCTTCTGACATTTATTACCTGACGGACAGCAGTTTCCACGTTATTGTCCACTCAGGCAGAGATGTAAGACATTAAGGGCAGCGTGATGAAAACGAACAGGCTCTCCCGTCGTCAGTTTCTGCGCCTTGCGGGGGCAGCCACAGGGAGCGCTGCCCTCGCCGCGTGCGGCAGTGTCCGCAGTGTCGGCAGCGTGCAGCCCGGCGTCACGCCCCACAAGGCAGGCCAGATACAGTTGGTCTACCAGGACTGGCGAACCGATTGGTTCCCGCCGATGGTACAGCAAATGCTGGCCGAATTCCACGCGACGCACCCCGGTATCCGGGTTTTTTACGTGCCCGACCCGGAAAATCTGGAAGAGAAGATGCTGGCGGACTTTCAGGCGGGGACGGCCCCCGATGTGTTCCAGGGCTGCTGCGCGCACTTTCCGATCTGGGCGCAGCGCGATTTTGCACTCGACCTGCGGCCTTATGTCAGCGCCGACCTGGATAAAGCCACCATTGAGGACTGGGACCCGGCACAGTACCACGCCTTTTTCACCAGGGATGGGCGGCAGTACGCCCTGCCCAAGTATCACGGGGCACTGGCCCTGTACTACAACAAAGACCTGTTTGACCAGTATCGCGTCGATTACCCCGATGGAAGCTGGACACACGACGACTATTTGCGGGCGATGAAGCGCCTGACGCATGATCGAGACGGCGACGGCAAAACCGATCTGTGGGGCAGCATGATCGACGTGTCCTGGGATCGGGTGCAAATCCACGTCAATGGTTGGGGCGGCCACTTCGTAGACCCGACTGACGCCGCAAAGAGCCTGATGTGCGCGCCGGAGGCGACGGCGGCGATAGATTGGCTGCGTACCCGTATCTGGGATGACCGGGTGATGGCGACGGTACCCACTACGCAGATGAAAGGCACACACGAAGCGTTCATCAACGGGCGTGTGGCAATGATCGAAGACGGTTCCTGGGCGCTCAAGGACATCCTGGCGGGCGCAAAATTCCGCATCGGGGTAGCGCCCTTCCCGGCGGGGCCGGTGCGCAAGGTGACGCTCGCCACGACGGACGGCTTTGGCATTTTCGCCGGGACGCACCACCCGGACGCGGCCTGGGAACTGCTCAAGTTCCTGATCAGCAAGGAATATGGTCGGGCAATGGCTCGCGCCAACTTTTTGCAACCGGCCCGTGCCTCGCTGGTGGACGACTGGATCGAGGCTATACGCAAGGAATATCCGCAAGAGTCCAAAGATGTGGACCTCGCCGCCTTTGCCGACGGTCACATCAAAGGCTATTCGGTGGTGGCCGAGGTCTTCGCCAACATGGAGGATGCCAAACGCATTGCCGATGATGCCTGGAATCGGGTGCTGACGTTCGGACAGGCCCCACTCGACGATCTGAAAGCGGCGTGTATCCAGATTCAGGCCGCGCAGACCGGAGCCGGGCAGGGGCTACAGGGGCTACAATGAAATTGAAAGTCCGGCGCGCCCGGTTGCGCACCAAAATCATGGCGGCGTCGTTCATTCCGACGGCAATCATCCTGTGCGCGGTGGCGATCCTGACTTTTTATGCTTACCAGCGCGTTGCCGAGGAACTGGTCATCGGCAGGAACCGCGAATTGATCCGCTTATCGGCCAGCCAGCTCCGGAGCGATTTATCGAATTACACCGATCTTCTGGCCGGGCTGGCCCGTACCTCGGACATCTATCTGGGCAACCCTCTGACGCAGACGGCAGCCTTGCAGCGGGCCGGGAACCGCCTGGTGGTATTGGATGCAGGCGTCGTGATCCTGGATGAAGAGGGCCGCGTGACGGCAACCGAGCCGCGACGACCTGAACTCTTCAGCCAGGATTGGTCGAGCCGCAGCTACTTCGGCCAGCTTGCTCGCGGGCAGGCCCAGGCTTTCTCCGACAGCCTTTCGGATGGGCCACAGGGCGAGGAGGTCGTGGCCGTCGCCGTGCCGATCCGCAACGACATTGAGGAATTTCGCGGCGTCATGGTCGGTCTCTTCCGGGTGCGGGCCACGACCTTTAGCGCGTTCTATGGCGGGATCGTCAAACTGCGCATCGCGGACAGTGGCCGGGTTTACCTGCTCGACAGCACGGGCCAGGCTATTTACCATTCCGACAGCGACCAGATTGGGCGTCACATTCCTACGCAGTTCATGCAGCCCTATACGCTGAAGGGGCAAGCCAATGCGCTCCGCACACAGGATGCCGATGGGCGCGACGTGCTGGCGAGTTTTGCCCCTGTGCCCGGCACGCCCTGGGTGCTGGTCAGCGAGGAGGACTGGGCAACGCTCCTGGCCCCCAGCCGGGGCTACGGCCAATTTCTGCTGCTATTACTGGCGCTTGGCGTGGTCATCCCGGCACTGCTGGTCATGGTCGGCATCAAGCGCATCACCGACCCGATCAGCCAGTTGATCGGCGCGGCGCAGGAGGTGGCGGGCGGGAACTTTGGACGGCAGCTGGCCGTGCATACCGGCGATGAGCTGGAGGAACTGGTCAGGCAGTTCAACCTGATGTCGGCGCAACTGCGCGAGTCGTACACCGCCTTGCAGAAGCGCAACGATGCCCTTCAGGCCGCCTACCAGACGATGGAACAACGGGTTCGGGAACGCACCTACGAACTGGATCGGCGATGGCAGGTGGCCGAAGCCCTGCGCGACATCCTGGCTTTGATCAATTCCAGCCGTTCGCCGGACGACATTTTGCAGCACATCGCGGAACAAGCCTGCTGCCTGCTCAACTGCGACGCGATTGCCTTCTTTCAGTTAGATACAGAGAGCGGAATGCTCTCCATCCAGGCGGCGCAGGGGCTGGAGGTGGATTACGTCGCCGGCATGGTCATCCCGCTTGGCAAAGGCGCTGTCGGCAGAGCGGCATCCCAGCGCGAACCGATCATCTTCACCAAGGCTGCCGACGCGCTGGCCGAATTTCAGGATACTGCGCTGCCGCTTAAACGGCTGGCACTTCTGGATCGTATGATCCGCCATTATCAGTCATTTTTTGCTGTCCCGCTGCTCATCAAGGGGGAGATTTACGGGTCGATAGCCCTGTATTACTGCGAAGCCCGCGATTTTTCCGACGAGGACATTACACTGGCAAGCACGTTTGCCAGCCAGGCCGCCCTGGCAATCGAAAACGGGCGGCTGCGTGCTCAGGCCGAGCGGCGCGCCGTCGCTGCCGAGCGGGATCGTATGTCGCGTGAACTGCACGATTCTGTCACGCAGTCCATTTATAGCGTCAATCTATACGCTGAAGCGGCGGCTCGTCTGCTGGACGATGGCCGCCCCCTGGAAGCCGCCAACCATCTGCGTGAACTGCGTGACACGGCCCAGGAAGCGCTGCGCGAGATGCGTCTGCTAATTTTTGAGCTGCGCCCGCTGGCGCTCGAAAAAGGCGGACTGATCGCCGCGTTGCGCGCGCGCCTGGATGCGGTAGAAGTGCGCGGCGGGATACAGGCTGAACTTCAGGTCGAAGGAGCATCGCACGCCGAGAATCTATCCCTGGCTGTGCAGGAGCAGCTTTACCATATCGCGCAGGAAGCACTCAACAATGCGCTGAAACATGCCAATGCGCGGCATGTCCGTGTCTGTTTGTGTATCACGCAGGCCGCCGTCAGCCTTGACATCTGTGATGATGGGAAGGGCTTCGCCCTGGATGTTGCCAGGGAAAGCGGCGGGTTCGGCCTGTCCGGGATGAAGGCACGCGCTGCGCGCATTGGCGGCACGTTGAAAATCGATAGTACACCGGGTAAGGGGACCACTGTCAGCGTGGCTGTACCGGCCCTCAACCCCGAACCGGTAGGAGATAAAGCATGATGTCTGAGAGCCAGATCAGAGTTCTTCTCGTGGATGATCACGCCATCGTGCGGAAAGGCGTCCGCGCGCTGCTGGCGACTGAACGCGGCATTCAGGTGGTTGGCGAGGCGGGCGATGGCCTTGAGGCCATCGCGCAGGCGAAGGCGCTGTGCCCGGACGTGATCCTGATGGACTTGATCATGCCGCAGATGGATGGCATCGAGGCTACCCGGCAGATCACGGCGCAGCAGCCTGGAACACGTATCCTGGTGCTGACCAGTTTCGCCGCCGACGACAAGGTCTTTCCGGCCATCAAAGCCGGAGCCTTAGGCTATCTGCTGAAGGATTCCGGGCCGCAGGAATTGGTGCAAAGCATCCACCGCGTCTACCGGGGGGAGCCGGCGCTTGAATCGTCCATTGCGCTCAAGGTCTTGTACGAACTATCGCATCCGCCACAGAAGCCGCCGACGCCCGACCCGCTGACGGAGCGGGAACTGGACGTGCTGCGGCTGGTGGCCGAAGGCCGCAGCAACAAGGAGATCGCAGAGCGGCTGGTCATTACCGAGATGACGGTGCGCACCCACGTGAGCAATATCCTGGGCAAACTGCACCTTGCCAGCCGTACTCAGGCTGCGCTGTACGCGCTGCGCGAGGGCATCGCCTCGCTGGATAACGTCCCGACTAACGAGGACAGATGACAGGCGCTATTTGATGCTCTTGATCTTGAAGATTAATTGACCGGCGGGTGCTTCGACCTTCACCTTGTCCCCGACCTTGTGGCCCATCAAGGCCCGGCCAAGCGGACTCTCGTGGGAGATTTTGCCTTCGCGGGGGTTAGCTTCGGCGGCCCCGACGATGATGAACGTTTCGGGCGGTTCGCCGCTCTCCTCAACGGTCACTTCGGAACCAATGCCGACAGTGGCCGCTTTCTTGCCATTGTCAGAGACGATGATGGCGCTGTGCAGAAGCGTTTCGAGGTACTGGATGCGTCCTTCGAGGAACGCCTGTTGCTCTTTTGCATCGTGATAGTCGGCGTTCTCCGAAAGGTCGCCCTGAGAAATCGCCTCTTTGAGCTTGGCTGCTAACTGTGGGCGTTTGACGGTCTTGAGTTCTTCCAGTTCGCGGCGGAGTTCGGCAGCGCCTTCTTCAGTGAGAAACTTTTCTTCGGCCATCCATACACCTCATCTGGTAAAGCATGGGAGGATAGGTTACAACTTTCAATGCGCCCGGTCAAGGCCGCGATACGGCCAGAAGTGACGACATATCAGTGCTTCTTTACAGATCGGGGCTGCGCTGAAATAGCTGTGGAGAGAAGATGGCATCCCAACCTCTTGAGCTTGCCAGCGACGTTGCGGCCCGGCTGGGAAAGATTGGCAGTGTCGTGGCTGTCGTCCTGGGCGGGTCGCACGCGCAGCCGGACGAAGCGGCGCGGGTTTACCCGCAGCAGAGCGTCATGCGGACTGCGCCCAGCGCGTGAGGCCGGGCCGGTTCAGAAGACTGCCGTTGTCTCAGGCGCGGGGGCCGCCTGGTTCTGGAAGCCGCCGATCCACTTCTCGAACAGCGCCGTCAGGTCTTTGCCCGATACGTCCTCGAAGACACGCTTGAAATCTGCGGACGTGACCACCGCGTATTTGTAGCGCCGGACATACTCTTTGAGCGCCCTGTCAACCACGTCCCTGCCCAGTTCGCGCTCCAACTCTACGACAAACAGCCCGCCCTTGTTATAGACGATAACCCCGTAGGCCAGCGGCGTAAAGCTGCGCACCGGCTCATCGACGGGCATGTCCGGTAGGCCCTGACCTGTGTAGCGTTCGTAGTTGCGCTGGTAGCGGTTGATGTACTCGTTCCCGGCGGCCTCACCATACGCAGCGCGGGTGTAAACAAACTCCGAGTAGCGTGCCATGCCTTCATCGAGCCAGGGGTGCTCGACCTGGTTATTGCCGATCAGCGAGTAGAACCACTGGTGCGCCGTCTCGTGCGCCACTGTGATTTCCAGAAAGTCATTGCCTTTGACCCACGAATTTTCCGCGATCTGCACCAGGCCGGGGAACTCGACCCCGGTGGGCGTCGGGTTCTCCACCACATTGAATTCCTTGAAGGGGTACTCGCCATAGGCTTTATTGAAGGTCTGCATCGCAAACACAGCGTACTTCATAACCGCGTCCGTCGCATCGACGGTGGGATTGGCCGGGTCTTTGTAATGCACCGCGTTGAGCCGGGTTCCATCCACCTCCGTCGAATCCACCACGTAGCGCGTGCTGGCCTGGAAGGCAAAATCACGCATCGGCCCGGTTACGCCGCGATGGGTGAGCGTGCCATCCGCGTTTTCTGTCTTATCGATTTCGACGCCGCTCATTGCCACCGTCATGTCGGCGGGCGCGGTCAGCCGCACGTCATACAGCCCGCTTTCAGTATAGGCCGGGTCGCCCTGCGGCGAGGGCAGAGACTTCCACCAGCCGAGTCCTATGTCATACACGGAGAGGGTCGGATACCAGGCCGTCGCCGACACGACGTTATGTACGAAGCCGAAGCGCCCGTAAGAGGCATCCAGCCCGCGCGTCATGGTCACCGTAAAATCCAGCAGCATCTCGACGGCCCGGCCCGGTGACAAAGGCTGCTGCAAAGGGATGGTCATCACTGTATCCAGCGCCGACAGCACCGGCTCTACCACGCTACTGCCCACCGTAACGTGTGTGACGTTCATCCGGCCCGCCAGCACAGGCGAATTTGGGTAGAGCCGGAACACAATCTCGTTCAGCACGTCCGGCGTGCGGTTGGTGAAGCGCACCCGCTCCGCACCGCGAATGATGGCATCCGTTTCGATGCTCAGACGTGCCACGATCAGATAGCGGTTGGCAGTGGCAAATGGATCGACATCGCTGGCAAAGGCGGGTTTCATGGCCTGCCGGTAGACGCTGACGTCCGACCAGTTCACGGCAGGCAAGGCGGCGGGCGTCGAAGTTGGAACGGCGGTGGGCGTGGACAGCGGGACGGCGGTTTCAGTCGGTTGCAGGGTGGCCTGCCCCACCGCCGCAGCGGGCGCACCGATCAGCCCGGCCAGCAGCACCAACACAGTGATACTGAGCAGGACCAGACGTGGCCCGCGCCGACTCTGTTTGAGATTCATACAGCACCCCTCAATCAATGGCTAACAGTACACAGCGATGCGAACCAGCGGCAATTCTAGCAGGCAGCGCCACTTTCGTGAAGATCGCCAGGTAGATCGGCAATTCTGCGCCCACCAAAACTGATGTCCGATTTTCTTTGACACACTGGCGACAATGTGATAAATTGTACATACACCCTTTGATATGCGAAATCAGCGGATTTCCAACGACCTGTTTGGAGGCGTTTCGGTACGGTGTTAGAATGCTCGCCACTTGCGACTTTTGACCCACCCGCGCCGATTCCAGGAGGATAGGCATGGCAACAGCTCCCGTCACCAGAGGCAGAGCCGCCTCGGCCACGACCAAAGCCGCCGAAGCACCGGCGGCTTCCGATGCCCAGACCAAAGGCATCAGTCGCCGCGAATTCCTGTATTACATCTGGGGGGCGAGCATGGCGCTCCTCATGGCGGAATCCGCAGGCGCGATCATCTGGTTTTCACTGCCGCGTTTCCGGGCGGGCGAGTATGGCGGTATTTTCACCATTGACCCTTCCACGCTACCGGCAGTTGGTTCCCCCCCCGTTGGCAGACCGGACGGCAAGTTCTGGTTGAGCAATACCAAGAACGGTCTACTGGCGCTCAGTATGATCTGCACGCACCTGGGCTGTCTGTTCAAGTGGGTGGATGCCAACAATCGTTTTGAGTGCCCCTGCCACGGCTCGAAGTTCCAGGCTGATGGCACGAAGATCAAGGGCCAGGGGCCTGCCCCGCGCAACCTGGATCGTTTCGTGATCACAGTGACGAAGCCCGGCGGTACGGACAAGACGAATGCAAACGGCGGCCCGGTCAATATCGAGGGCGCAACCAGTATTGCCATCGACACCGGCAAAAAGATCAAGGGCTGGCCGGAAGGCTCGGCTCCGCAGGTTTAGGAAGATTTACACGGCGCAATCGCCGTAAGGGAAGAGGAGACTGCCATGTCAGTATTGCCTATTCCATCTTTTCTGGATGACGTAAAAGAAAAGGGGATTCGCAAGGCAACGCTCGAGCTGATCGATGAATCGGTGGAGCGCTTTACGGCGGGCCTCAATATCCAGGACATTCGTGAAGTGCTGCGCGGCGAGGCCCCCTCACGGCGGCCCAACCCACGCCTCACGCCGCACGCCGATGCTTTCTGGATGCACATGCGGCCCAGCTACTATCATCAGGCGGTAACCGGCATTTACCCGACGTTCCGCCTGGGCTGGCTCTCGACCTACTTTTTCGTGGTCGAGATCATCACCGGCCTGTTCCTGATGATTTTCTATACACCCTCGCCGGAAGCGGCCTACCAGAACATGCTGAACATTCTCAGCAACGTTCCGCTCGGCCAGTTCGTGCGCGACCTGCATCGCCTGGGCGCGGAAGGGATGGTGCTGGCCGTTGCGCTGCACACTATCCGCACCTTTGCCACCGGGTCGTTCAAGAAGCCCCGGCAGTTTACCTGGTTCAGCGGCATGGTCTTGCTGCTGTGCACCCTGTTTCTATCATTTTCAGGCTATTTGCTGCCCTGGGATCAATTGTCTTTCTGGGCGGTGACCATTGGCACGTCGATGGCTGAAGCTGCGCCGCCCGAAGTCGTCGGCACGAACGTGAACCTGCTGCTGCGCGGTGCGCCGGACATTGGCGCGGGTGGGTTGCTGCGCTTCTATTTGCTGCACGTGTTCCTGCTGCCGATGCTGGTCGCTATTTTCCTGGGCGTGCACTACTATAAAGTCGTGCTGCACGGCGCAAGTTTGCCGCCGCAGTTGGAAGAAGTCGGCCAGGATACGGCCAAGCGCGTTCCGATGGATAAGCGCGTCTACTTCACACCCGACATCCTGACCAACGAATTGACCTGGCTCGGCCTCACCAGTTTTATCATGGTCGTGGCGGTCATCTGGTTCTTCCACGCGCCGCTTGAACACCACGCCAATCCGCAGGTCACGCCGCTGCACACCACCGCGCCCTGGTATTTCCTGTGGCTACAAGGAATGCTCAAGCTCGGCGACAAGGTGTTCTGGGGGCTGGTCGTGCCGACGGTCTTACTCGTTACGTTCATGATCTGGCCGTACCTGGACGTTTCGCCGAGCCGCCGCTATGCGCATCGCCGCTTCGGATTGAGCCTGATGCTGCTCTTCATCACGGCCATGCTGTTCCTGACCTATATGGGCACGCCCAGGTTTGGCGTCGACACGGCAGGCGACCAGGAAGTGGCCCAGGCGCTCGCACCCGTCGAGGGCGTCGGCCCGCTGCGCGAACTGCCCTTTGATGCCTGGGTGAACGGAACGTACTGCACGGACGACCTGACCAAAGATCATGCCCTGCCCATCGTGGATTGGGGCGCGCAGCAGCCGCCAGTCCCGCTCTACCCGGACACCTCGCAACCCGTCACGTGCCAGGCTGTGCCGGAAGGCCGTCTGCGCGATCTGATGCAAACCTACAAGGACCTGATGGTTCGCTGGGGTGCGCGGCTGCCGGGTGCGGTGGGTATCTTGCACGTACAGGACGACCAGAAGACCCAAAACTCGGCCCAGGACCTGAAACGCATCGACATCAAGATCATCTGGTATCTGGCCGCGCTGGACGCCAATAACCAGTTGCAATACGAAACGGGGCCGGATGGAAAGCAGCAAGTCAAACTGCAAACCGTTGAGCGCCAGATCGATGCCAACGGTAATAAGGCGGTAGCGCCGGTCATTCAGACCTCCGGCAAGATCGTCTTTGTCAACCGTCTTTCCGAGTACCACGGCGGCGGCGAGTAGGCCCCGCAAGGAATCAGGACAACACTATGCTTAAAGCAGGCAGGGTACTCGTACCGAATTTTCAAAATCGCGTGCTGCTGGGCATTGCCACCTTCTCGGGAATGCTGCTGCTCGTGTTCTGGATCGCTGTCAACGAGCCGGGCCGCATGGATGTGTTCACGCAGCAGTATCATGGACGTTCGATTGAAAACGGGGCCGCAACCTTTGCCAACAACTGCGCGACCTGTCACGGCCCTGATGCCCGGGGCATCACCGGCAAGGCCCCGGCGCTGAACAACCCGATGCTGTTCCTGAAGGACAACCCGGCCAAAGTCGCCGCAGCCAAACTGTCTGACCTTCAGAACCAGCAGAACACGCTGAAGTCGCAGATCGACACTTACAACAAGAACACACAGGATCTGGCGGCAGCCACCGAAGCCTTGAAGAAGGCTGCCCCTGGTTCCGCCGACGAAACCGCTCTCAAGAAGCAGATCGCAGACCTGTCCAACCAGGTCAAGAACTTTGATCTGGCAAACACGCAGAAGCAGCTTGACGCGCTGACGCCGCAGGTACAGGCGGCGCAGGCGGACTTGGATAAGCTCAAGGCACAGGGTTGGGATCCCAACCGCGACACGCGCCTGGCTGAAGTCAAATGGGGTGGCCGTCTTGAGGATTACCTGACCTCCACCATCATTTCTGGGCGTCCGGTCAGTGCGGCGTACTGGCCGCAGCCGATGCCCGCCTGGGGCCAGCAGGCAGGCGGACCGATGCGCCCCGACGAAGTGCAAGACGTGGTCGCCTACATCATGAATTTCCACGATATGGCAGTCAACCTGACTCCCAAAGACGTGAACCAGCAGTTCAAGCTGCCATCGGAAGGCGGCGCTGCTGCGGCTAACAAACAGGTGCTCGGTACCAATGCCGACCCGAAGGCGCTGGCACAGGCTGGCCTGGGCGGTGGCGATCCGGCAGCGGGCGAGGCGCTGTACACCAGCCTTGCTTGCGGTCCGGCCTGTCACCTGGCCGGTCAGATTGCTCCGGCGACGAAAGGAACCTACACGCGCATCGTCAACGAGCGCCTGAAGGACCCGGCCAACGCCAACAAGACGCCCGAAGAGTACATTGCTGAAAGCATTCTCAAGCCCAATGCTTACGTCGTGCCCGGCTTCACGGCAGGCGTCATGCCGCAGGACTTTGGTAACAAGATCGACTTGCAAGACCTGAAGAACCTGATCGCCTACCTGGAAACGCAGAAGTAAGGTGATCTACGTCGATCAGCAGAGAAAGCCCGGCACGTAGCCGGGCTTTTTTTCAGGGACTATTTGTGTTAATCCAGAACGTTATTGCTGCGTTCAGTTCTTACGGAACTTGCCCATGAAGATCACCAGGCTCGAACTATTTACCGTGCCGCCACGCTGGTTGTTTCTCAAGGTCTCAACGGACACGGATGTGTGCGGGTGGGGCGAACCCATCGTCGAGGGCGCGGCTGGCCCAGTGGAGACCACCGTCCGCGAAATGGGCGAATACCTGGTCGGGCGCGACCCCGACCAGATCGAAGACATCTGGCAGGCGCTGTACCGGGGCAGGTTTTACCGGGGTGGCCCGATCTTCATGAGCGCCATCGCGGGGATCGATCAGGCCCTATGGGACATCAAAGGCAAGCGTTATGGGTTGCCCGTTTACCAGATGCTCGGCGGGCCGGTGCGCGACAAAATCCGGGTTTATTCCTGGATTGGTGGTGATCGCCCGGCGGACGTGGCGAACTCGGCCAGGCAGCGGGTCGCGGCGGGCTTCCGGGCGCTCAAGATGAACGCTTCGGAAGAAATGCACTACATCGAGTCGTTTGACAAGGTGGAGGCCATTGTCGAGCGGATAGCCTCGGTACGAGAAGCCGTCGGCTCCGGCGTCGGCATTGCGGTTGATTTTCACGGACGCATCCACAAATCGATGGCGAAGGTGGTCGCCAGAGAACTGGAACCTTTTCACCTGCTGTTCATCGAGGAACCGGTGCTGCCGGAAAACAACGAGGCACTCAGGGAGATCGCCAACCACACTGCCGTTCCAATTGCGACAGGGGAGCGCATGTTTTCGCGCTGGGACTTCAAGACACTGTTGCAGCAAGGCTACGTGGACATCATCCAGCCTGACCTGTCTCACGCAGGCGGCATCTCCGAAGTCAGGAAAATCGCGGCGATGGCGGAAGCGTATGATGTGGCGCTGGCACCGCACTGCCCGCTGGGGCCGATTGCGCTGGCGGCCTGTTTGCAGGTGGATGCCGTCGCGCCGAATGCGTTTATCCAGGAGCAAAGCCTGGAAATTCATTACAACCAGGGCAACGATCTGCTGGACTATCTACCGGATACGTCGGTGTTCAACTACACCAGCGGCTACGTCGGCCTGCCCACAGAACCGGGCCTGGGCGTTGCCATTAACGAGGATTACGTGCGAGAAGCGGCGCGCCGGGGCCACCAGTGGCATTCACCGGTCTGGCGCAACGACGACGGCACGGTGGCCGAATGGTGAAACCGGATGGCCCTCAGCAACCGGCAACTTAATGATGCAAATAGACGGTGCAATCACCAGCGATGGATTGCTCCGCAGCCAGCACGACCTCCAATGAGCGCCGTCCATCCGCCCCGGTGACGACGGGCGTGTCGCCTTGAGCGACGCACTCAAAGAAGTGCTCCAATTCCAGCCGGGCCGCGCCCGCAGGCTTGCCATTCAGATTGGGCCAGTGGCGGGTGTCGGGCAGCTTCCAGCCCTCTCTATCGCAGGCCATGACGTTCATCGGCGTGAGATTCAAGTTGAGGACACCCTGTGTGCCGATGACGTTCATTTGCACGTCGCCGAAGCCGCCCCACGATGCTGGACTCGCCCAGCCAGCCCACGTCTCCGGCAGGCCCCAGCCGACTTCTTCGACGGCCAGCGCCCCGTCCTCGAATTCAATCGTGATCCAGGCGAAGTCGTAGGTCTTTAGCTCTTCCCAGACCTGCCCGCGCACGGCCTTTGCCGAGACTGCCTTCACCGTGACCGGGTGATACCAGAGGAACTGGTCAATGTCGTGCACGGCAATATAAGTGACGGGGCTGACGCGGCCCGCCAGGCGTCGTGCCTCGGAGATAGGGGTATTACGCCGGGCGTAAGCGGACAGGAAGCGGCCTATATTCCCACTCTCAATCGCCTGCTTGAGCATGGCATAGCCGGACTCGAAGCGGAGAATATGGCCCACCATAAGCTGTGTTCCGGCATCCGAGCAGGCTTTGATGATAGCGTCGGCGTCGTCCAGAGTGGTTGCCAGTGGTTTCTCAACGAAAAGGTGACATCCCTGCTGCGCAGCGGCAAGGGCTGGCTCGCGGTGGTCGAACTCAGGCGTTGCCACGATGACTGCCCCAACTTGCTCGCGCTTAAGCATGTCTCGGTAGTCCCGGTAAGCGGTGGCCTCACATTGCCGCGCGAGTACCTGTGCTCTCCCCCCGTCAACGTCGGCTACCGCAACGCAGCAGGCATAGGGCAGCGCATGGCCGATGCGGGCCAACAGGCTGCCCATGAAACCCGCACCGATGACGGCGAATCTGACCTGCTCCATCCAGAACTCCTTCTATGGTTGCCCCACCTGCCAAAGCAAGGCAAAGAAAGACAAGGGGCACGCGCCCCTTGTCTCCGGTTTCAGGATTTCTTCGCCAGCCAGCGCACGGCCTGCCGCCAGAACTGCCCATAATACTTCCAGGGCTGAAACAGTGCGGCCCAATGGGGTGAGCAGTCACTGGCAAAAGCCATTGAGCGGCCCTTGCCGAATTCCCAGGTCACGATCAGCGGATTCTCGTCCTCGCCTTCGCCGATCATCGCCACTACATCCGCTCCAGGCTTGGGGAAAATCTTGTTGAAGCCTTCAAACGGAGGCCATTCGTTGGCCGGAATCCCGGCGACAATAGGATGGTCAGGCTTCATGACCTTGACGCAAACGCCCTCCGGCGTCTCGACGCGGTCATCGATCCCCTCCCGGCAGGTTACAGGTAAAGCCTCTTCGACTGGTGTGTTGTAGTACCCACCGTGCCCAAAGCGGCCACTGAACGATGTCCAGCCGCCAACCATGAGCAATCCGCCACCATTTCGGGTGTACTCCCGGATGGCTTTCAGGCGATTGGTATGCGGCTGAGGCGTGCCCGGAATCCAGAACGGAAACAGCGCCAGCACTTCGCACTCGCAATCGCTGATGATCACGGCGTCATAGCGCGAGAGGTCTTCCACCGTGCGTGGGAAGTCGGAGATGGCTTTGTGAGGCGTCATGTGTGTCACTTCGATGTCGCCATCGGCCTGTAGGGCATCGATGAGCGGCTGACCCCAGACGTTGACGCTGAACCCTTTGACCTCGACGTTGAACGGCGAGGCCACAAAGACTGGCCCCAGGTTGTACGAAGAGTCGCCAGTATATAGAACCTTCATCTTGATCGTCTCCTTTGAGACAATGAATGATACCGATCACAGCGAAGCGCTTCTTCGCCGATAAGCGCCTAGCCATAGCCCAGCTCGCTGTAGCGATTGAGCTTGTCCAGGGACATCTGGATGAATGGGAATAGCGGGCTGCCGTGTGGGTGATGCTCCTGGGCAGCTTCACGCCAGGCGGCGATGGCCTCGTCAAATCTGCCGAGTTGCTCGCAGGCCAGGCCGAGCCGGTAGAGGATTTCGGCATTACCGGGCGTCAGCGGGCGGCCCACCCCGACGTTCTCCGGAAATTCAAGTGCCTTCCGGTAATCGGCAATTGCCTGTTCAATCTGGCCGGCTTCCATACGGGCGGCGGCGCGCTGCATGTGCGCGGCGGCATAGGCCAGATGGAAGCTCTGATCCATCTCGGTGGGCACAAATCTGTCCTCGGCCAGCCGTCGGATCGCGTGTTCGTATTGACCCAGTTCAACCAGCATAATGACTAACCGTTTGTGCAGGTCATCCCGCAGGGCTGGCAGCTTCTCGATGCGCTCGATCAGCGCTGCCCGTTTCTCGCTTAACCCTCGATCCTTATAGAGCCTGTCCAGGTTCAGGTACAGGTCCTGGTTTTGGGCGTTGATCGCCAATGCTCTCTCAAACGACTGGATCGCCCGTTCCGGCGCGTTGCGTCGCTGCCAGTAAGCCAGCCCCAGGTTGCGATGGAGCACGTCGAACGAGTCCAGGCCCGGCGCTGCTGCTTCCCAGAGCGCGATGGCCTCGTCGAAACGCTCGTGCGCATATAGAAAGTTGCCCAGGTAGTATTTCGCTTTGGGATCGGCAGGATTCTGCGCGAGCGCGTGCTCAAGGGCCAGCACTTCCTCCACGCGGCTGGGGAAAACCAGGTCGGGAGGCGCCTGCGCGGCTTTTTCCAGCCAGGGCCGCGCTTCGTTCGTTCTCCCTAGCTTGTGCAGAATGTCCCAGGCCAGATAGCTGACCAGCGGGTAATCCCAGCGCGGGGCCGCGTCCGTCAGGATGAGCAGGGCGTCTTCCAGCAGCCCGGCATTCAGATATGCACAGGCCAGGTCGAGGATGTACTGCCGGTCATCGGCCAACAGCCGCGCCAGCCGCTCCCGAAACGGATCGCCCTTGAGCAGCGCCAATTCGCGCAGTGCCAGGTGGTTCAGCGGGTCTCTCGCCAGCAGTTCTTCGAGTGTGTAGACGGCCTGCTCCGTCTTTCGTGCGCGACGGAGTGCGGCGGCCAGCAGTACTGAGGGCGTGGTCGAGGCTTCATCCAGCGCGCGGGCCTGCTCAAACAGGAGGGCGGCCTTGCCCCAATCACTGCGCCGGAGCGCGATCCGCCCCAGCCCGCACAGCGCGGCGGCTGCCAGCGGCGACTCCTGCGGCACGGCCTGAAAGCTGGTTTCAGCCTGAGCAAACTGTTCGCGGTAAAAAGCCACCAGCCCTAAATAATAATTGGCTTCCACATGGCCCGAGGCAGCCGCTTCTCGCAGGTGTCGTGCGGCCCTGTCCAGGTCAGCGGAACGCAGGTACATCAGCCCCAGTTGCCGGTGGGCCGGCCCGTGCTGAGGTTCCTGAGCCAGCGCCTGGGTGTAGGCGTCGAGGGCCTGCTCGCGGTTGTCAAAGTTTTCGTGCCTCAAACCAAGCCTGTAGAAGTCGTCGGCGGTCACAGGTCCTTTCACGGACGCGGGTTCGGCAGCTTCAACCTGTTCCGCCTGCCGGTCATGGACGTAATTGAGAAGCACCTGGCCCTTTTCATCGCTAACGATCAGCGTTATCGCGTGCCCGGCCAGTTGGCTGGCGCGAACCGTCCTGGTGGACAGCCAGGGTTTTTCTGGCGAGATGGTGACGGTCTCTTCGAGCAGAACACTGCCAGGGATCGACAGGCTGACCCTGGCCGGTCTGAGCGGGCGAACGGGGCAGATGCCAACGCTCAGATCAACGTCGCCTGCTTGCTTGCCCGGTGCGAGATGGATACGCGCGCCCAGCTCGTCGCTGGCGCAGGTCAGGCCGCCAAGCCCGCGCAGGGGCAGCCACCACTCGCGCCACTGGCGGACCTTGCCGGGCGGCAGGAAGTCGAAATCGAGCTGCGTCTCCAGCGCCCCGCACTGGGTTTCGGCATACACCGAGCCGTCATCGGTGAGCGAGGTCTGGTTCACGATGCCGACGGGCGACTGCCCCCACGACCATAACTTCATCCCGGAGACGTTCCGGTGATCGGCGAAGTGCGCGTACCCGCAGTTTGCCGAGTGCTGCCATGCGCCGAAGAAATCCCACTGCACGTTACGCCCAAAGATCGAAACCTGGGCCAGCATATCCTTTTCCCAACGGAAATTCACCGGGTCGTGCAGCCGGTCAGCGGGCCACATCGGCACACCTTCCATGCCGGGCAGACCCGGATCATGCTTGATCAGGTCGAGGCGCGCCCTGGGCCATGAGGCTGTGCCCGCGAACTCGTAAGACCTGACCCGGCGCAGCGGGTAGATAAACTCTGTCCCTGGCTCGGAGACGAGCGAGGCGTTTGTCCAGTAATGGTAACGCCCCGCCACGAGCGCCGGGTTCTGGAGGAAAACGTCCTGGGCCAGCGCACAGCGATCCGGGTAAAGCGTGAGCGTGACCATCCAGCGCATCTGCGACATGTGTTCCAATCCGCCAATCGAGATCGAGGCGCTGCCATCCGCGTGCTCGTGCATGTGCCAGTTCACCGGGTCGGCGGTTGTGGGCGCGTGTGCAACCGGGAAGCTGAACTCCACCCCACCGGAGAAGAAAGCCCCTCGGATGGCAAGAGGAGCGAACTTGATCACGCTGTTCTTATAGAACACTTCCCGTCCTGACACCTTGTCGTAGACGGAGTAGACCCGCCCGCCCAGGTCGGGCAAAACCGTGACCTTCAGGTAACGGTTTTCCAGATGCAGCGTCCGGTACGTTTTTTCGACAGGGACGGTGGCGATATCTACGAGCAGGGTGTACGGATAGATGTGCGCAACGCCGTACTGCGAGTGAAAAACCGGATTCCGGTTCTCGGCCAGGATCGGATAGGTGGGCAGTGTCAGCGTCCCTTCGTAAGCCGCTACCTTTTCTTGCACACTGGTAGTCACCTGGGGTCTCCTTTCCTGTCAGCCCGAACACAGGCTGCCCATCGAGAATGGCCTTAGCGGAATGTGACCGAGGACGACAGCCCTTCGGTCAGCCAGCGGCGCATCGTCACGGCCAGGATCAGGGGCGGGATAATTGCCAGGGTGATGCAGACCGAGATGAGCGTATAGCTGGCGTCCGGGTTGCCGGAGACGGAGGCGATAATAACCGGACCGGTCTGCGTGTTGATCGATTGGGTCAGGAAGCGGGCGAACAGAAACTCATTGTAGGAGGTCATAAAGGCGAAGGCTGCCGCCGCGACCAGACCGGGCAGCGCCATCGGCAGAACGACCCTGACCAGCGCCTGAAAGGTGTTGCACCCGTCGATCATGGCTGCCTCTTCAATTTCCTTCGGGATGTTCGTGAAGTAGAGTGTCAGGAACCAGACAGTGAAAGGCAGGGTGAGCGCCAGGTAGACCAGAATCAGCGCCAGGTAGCTGTCCAGCAGGCCCAGGGATTGTACGATCACATAGTAAGGGATGGCGATAGCCATTGCTGGCAGGAGGCGGCTTGCCAGGATGAAGTTGTAGGAAGCATTTTTGAACCTGAACCGTCGCCGCGCAAAAGTGAAGCCCGCCAGCGCGCCGAGCACCACGTCAACCGCCATGACCGAGAGCGCCACCACGAAGCTGTTTTTGAGCGCTGGCGCAATCAGGCGCGCTTCCTGAGAGATCCGGCTGCGGAGCTGTCCCTTAACCTGATATTCCTGCGGAATCGTGCCAGTAAACACGTAATTGTAGTTCGCCAGCGTCGGATTCTGAGGGATAAAACTCGGCGGTTTGCGAAGCAGTTCGTTCTCGCCCTGGAAGCTGGCCGTGATCACCCACAGGAACGGCCCGGCCAGGTAGACGATCAGCGCCAGGCCGATCAGGTTCAGCAGGGCGGAGTTCAAAAGGCGCTTCGTCCTCGGGACGTTCATGGCTTATGCTTCCTCGGTGCGCAGCGCACGCAGATACAGGATGATCAACACCAGGGTGATGAGCGCAATCACGAAAGCCAGGGCGCTGCCGTGTCCCAGGTTGAGGTTTTTGAATATTTCGGCGTAGGCAAACCAGCTTATCAGGGCAGTCGCGTCGGCAGGGCCGCCGCCCGTCATCACGGCGATGATGTCGAAAGTCAGGATGGCGGTCATTGTCTCGTAGACCAGCACAACCAGCAGGGTTGGGCGCAGCAGCGGCAGCGTGATGTGCCAGAAAATACGCCAGTTGCCGCCGCCGTCGATTCGGGCCGTTTCGTAGATTTCTTTGGGAATGAGTTGCAGCCCGGCCAGGAAAAAGATAGCGGCGAGCGGGCCTTCCTTCCAGATTTGCGCCAGGATCAGGCTGACCCTGGCTAACTCGGGTGTAGCCAGAAACGGAATATAGTTATTGATGATGCCCAGAGAATACAGCAGACCGTTCAGCGCGCCGAAGTCCGCATTGAGCAGCCACTTCCACAAAAGCCCGCTGGTCACAGCCGGGATCGCCCAGGGAAGCAGGATCAAGATTTTCACGATGCCCGCCGTGCGCACCCGCGTGTTGAGGAACAGGGCGACCAGAAGCCCGAAGACGATCACGCCCAGCACGGCAGCGACAGCATAAATTCCGGTGACGGCAATCGAGTTGGTGAAGTAGTAACTGCCAATGGTTTCGCTGAAGTTTCTCAGCCCGACGAACGGATGGCTTTTGGGCTGTGTCAGCACGTAACGATGCAGGCTGATCCACAGCGAATACAGGACGGGATAGATGGTAAACAGCGCGATCACCAGGAAGACCGGCAGGATAGAGAGATAGGGGTAGACCCGTTCCCAGTTCAGGCTCCTTGCCGGACTTTTGACGGCTGAAATCTGGCTTGCTCCCATAGCGCGCCTCCGGCTCACAGTCGCTAGAGGGCGATGGCCCACATCGCCCTCTACTCAGGGTACAGCGCTACTGCGTGCTTAACTCGGTATATTTGTCGGCCATTGCCTTGAGCGCATCGGCGGTGCTTTCCTGGCCGAGGATAGCTTTCTGAACTTCGGCGCGAGTGAAGACATCCCACGAACCATACCAGGGAGTCAGCCCCTCCTTGATGCGGGCCAGCTTGGCCTGAGCCTTGATGGTCGGGATGTCACCCCAGGCTCCAAAGGCTTTAGCGACATCTGGATCGTCAAAGAGCGGTAGTTGGGCGAACCCCAGGCCGTTTTCCACCGCCCAGCGCTTGACGACCTCGTACTTGCCGTTGGTCTTGCCGCCGAAATACTCCAGGAATTTCCAGGCAGCGTCCAGTGTGGCCTGGCCCTGCTTGGCTGCTGCGCTGCTCATGGCATAGAAGCGCACGTAGCCGACAGTGGCGTGGCTGCTGCCCGGCATGAGCGCCATCTTGAACTTGCCCGCGAAGTCGGAACTGGCCGGTTTGTTCAGTTCGGCCAGGTTGTACTGCGGGAAGATGGTGAAGGTGTGAGCGCCAGCCTGCATACTCTTCACCTGGTCGATCTCGGCTGTCTGAAGGCTGGCCGGGTCGAGCAGCTTCTTATCGTAAGCGGTCTTGAGCCAGTCAATGGTCTGTGCGGCAGCGCTGCCGGCTTTGTTGAAGGTCGGGGTGTTCTTCTCGTCGAACATGGCCCCGGGGCCGTCAAAGCGCGAATAGACCATCGAGTAGAACGCCTCGATAGAAGCGCCTTCCTGCTGCGAGAAGGCCAGGATGATGGGATACTCTGCAATGCCCTTGTCCTTGATCGTCTGGGCCTGGCTGAGTACGTCGTCCCACGTCTCTGGCGGCTTGGTGATGCCCGCTTTGCTCAGGTGCTCCTCGTTGTAAACAAAGACGATGGTATCGGCGTAGTAGGACAGCCCGTAAATGTGACCGTTATAGGTCATGCCCTGCAACGCATACGGAGCCAGGTCGTTTGAATACTCTTTGACCTGCGGGAAGTGCGTATCCAGCGGCTCAAGCCAGCCGGCATTTGCCCACTCCTGAAGCCAGTGATCCGAGCCATAGAGCACTTCCGGTGCGTTGTTGGCGGTGAAGCGCCCGACCATCGTGTCGTGGTACTGCAACCAGGAATAGTCCTGGAGCTTGACCGTGATGTCGGGGTTCAGTTTCTGGAAGTTCTGAATGTTGCTCTGGATGGTCTCGATGCCGTATGACCAGACCACGAAATTCAGATTGGTCGCTTGAACGGCTCCCACCGGTAGCATGGAGCCAAAAGCGAGGAATACTAATGCCACGAACAGCAGTCCGAGGCGGCGGAGGGATCGAATAGAAGTCTTGGGCCTCATATTTTGTTCTCCCTACATTAAGTTGATGCCTCTTGTATCGTTTGCCCCGGCCTGAGCCAATCTCTGTTCAGGCGGGACGATGGAATAACGCGCTGTTTCACCTCCTCTCCTGCCATGCTTGCGCTGTTTCTCAAAGCGACCCTTAGAACCCGGCTGTTACGAGCGAAGCAGCCCCCAGGATCGCGGCATCACCGCCCAGTCTGGTCAACTGCACCCGCTCCGGGGCAAAAGCCTGCCTGAAGACGTAGGACTGTGCGGCCTGGCGTTCTAACGAGCGCCGGATGGGCGACAGCAACAGGTCTCCCGAACGGGCTACCCCGCCGCCGAGAACGACCAACTGCGGATCAAGCATCATGATCAGAATTTGGATGGCGTCAGCCAGGTAGCTTCCCGTCTCTTCGGTGGTTTCCAGCGCCAGCGGGTCGCCGTTGGCCGCCGCCGCAAAGACCTGCTCGGCGGTGATTGGCTCCTGCTGCGCAGTCGCCATCCGCACCAGGGAGGACGCCCGACCTGCATTGATCTTTGCGGTGGCGCGCGCGGCGATAGCCGGCCCCGACGCCAGCGCTTCCAGGCAGCCCTGCGCGCCGCAGTTGCAGCGCGGGCCGTGCCGGTCAATGACGGCGTGGCCGATCTCCCCAGCCATCCCGTTCGGGCCGCGATACAGTTTTCCGTCCAGGATCAGGTGGGCCGCGATGCCAGTACCGATGCTGAGGTAGACCATGCTGGACAACCCCTGCCCTTGTCCGTGCCGGAATTCCCCCAGGGCGGCCACCTTGACGTCATTGTCGATGAAGCATGGCTTGCCCAACATTTCTTCCAGAACCCGCTTCACCGGGACGTCGTGCCAGTGCAGGTTGACGGAGACAATGCCTATACCCGTTGCGGGATCGACCAGGCCAGGGATACCGAGGCCAATCGCCTCGACCTGTTCCCGCTTCAAGCCCGAGGTCTGGATCACTTCATTAACGGCGTCTGCAATGCCGCGCAGGATGTCGGTGGGGCTGCCTGCCGGGGTAGGGCGCTGTCCGCGACATACGATCTGTCCCTGCGCGTTGACCAGGCCCGCAGCAATCTTTGTTCCTCCCACATCGACCCCAATCGAAGCGTTGGGCACTTGTGAAGAGCCTCCCATATAGACCCGGCGCGCCGAAAGCCAAGTCAAGGCTAGGTCAGGATGACATCGATCCCCAGTTGTCTGATCTTTGCCACTGTTTCAGGCGGGGCCTGGTCGTCCGTAACGAGCGTGCTGATGGCGGTGATGGGCGCGACGAAAGCCGGAGCGACCTTGTTGAATTTGCTGTGGTCGGCGACCAGAATGACTTCGGGCGCGAAATTGATAATGGCGCGCGCGGTCAGCGTCTCCGGCAGATAACCGCTGGTCAACCCACCATTGATGTCAATCGCCCCCATACCCATGATGACTTTGTCGGCGCGGAGTTCTTTGAGGATCAGCTCGGTGAAGTGCCCGATGATCGATAGTTCCGAATGCCGCAGCACGCCGCCGACGATAATCAGGTCGATGTTCTGATTGTGCGCAAGCTGGTTGGCGATGTTGAGTCCGTTGGTAATGACCGTCAGGCGGGCGCGGTCTTGCAGGTTGCGGGCAACTTCCAGGGAGGTCGTTCCGGAGCCGAGGAAAATGGTCATGCCGTCCTGGACGAATCGGGCTGCCGCGCGCCCAATTCGCTGCTTCTCTGCCTCGTGTTCCACCCTGGACACAAGCAACGGGCCAGGCGCGGCATGATCGATAGCGACGGCTCCGCCATGTGTGCGCCGGATTTCGCCCGAATCGCCCAGCACTGCCAGATCACGTCGGATCGTTGCTTCGCTGACGCTGAAATGCTGGCTCAATTCTGTGACAGTGATCTGTTGTCGTTCCCTGACCAGTTGCGCAATTTGTTGCTGTCTATAACGGTTGAGCATTCCGCACAGCTTATCAAATCGTGTGGTGTGACCTTCATCGATTGCGCGCAGAAAACGTCACAAAAGAGCATAATCGATGATTATTTCTGCTCCAATCATAGTTGATTATCTCGAAAATGTCAATCTGGTGATAAGATTTGATCGATTGCGCGCAAAGACGAATCGGCGCGCCGATTCCCCGTGCACAGGATGAATCTGGTTCTTTCGCAGGTGTTTAGAGCACAATCGCAGCAAAACGTTCGAGGTCTGCGGAACGCGCAGTTTGTTCCAGCGTGTTCCATTCGGTATCGATCAGTGTTAAGCCGGCTAACTGGGAAAGGGCCGTTTCAAAGCTCGACATGACGGCCTGGCTGTCCACGGAGTGGCCGAGAAGGTCGGCGAGTCCGCCCACCCGCTCTGAAAGCTGCCGGGCCAGCGCCAATTGTTCCGACGCTGTAGCAGCCATCAACATGGCAGTTTCGTGTGGCTCCCAACGCAGGTGTACTGCACACTGGAAGAGTGCCCCACCACGCCGCCGCATCTGCGCCAGCCCAACGGTTTTTCGCTGCCCGACAGCTACTTCGTAGGGTGAAAGGCTGCCAAAGCAAACCTGTCTAAGCAGCGGGGAAAGCGTCTGGCTGTCGGCTCGTGCTTCGGCAATCGAAACAGTGCGGGCCGCCAGCCCCAGGTCGCACAAGGTGGCGACCCAGACCTCGCCGATCCAGCGGTACGACTCGGTGACGCTGTGCATGTAAAGCGGGTGTCCGCGCGGCAACGTCAGGTCGAGCATCAGGAGTGTCTCGTCACCCAATACAACCCCGCCGCCGCTTCTACGCCGGTGTATGGTCAGGTTTGCTTGAGCACAGGCTGCGGCGTCGATGATGGCGGGCTGTTGTGATGGGCCGAGCAACAAAGCCGGGGAAGAAAAGCCATACCAGCGCAGTGCCGGCCTGGCGTCCTGTTCCAGCCCTGCCAGCAGTGCCGACCCTGCTGCAAGCTGCAAGTCTGCCCGCGCGACGCTGTACGGCAGCCGCCGGGCGACGTGCAGTGGATCAACGTTGTTCACAGCGACTGCTGGTCTTCTTCTGCACGGTTTAGAGTTCTTCGCTCCTTCGTTGCTCGAAGCTAATGCCGCGAGATTAAGATCGATAGATCGGTAGATCGGTTGGCAATTCGGACAGGGTTCACTACGCCAGCTTGTAGCCGAAGCGGCGCAATAGCCCCTTGCGCCAGGCGATTCCGTCGTCATCTTCGACCCCTTTGACCTTGAAGCCATCAATGACGCCGAGGATGCCCCGCCCCTGTTCGGTTTCCGCGATGACAACCTGTGTCGGGTTGGCCGTTGCGCAGAAGATACGGGCCACTTCGGGGACGGCCTTGATAGCGTTCAAGACATTAAGGGGATAGAAGCCTTCGGCCAGGAACACGATGAAGCTGTGCCCGGCGGCCAATGCCAGCGCATTGGTCTGGGCAAGGGCAATCAGGGCCTGATCGTTGCCGCTCCAACGCACCAGACAGTCACCAGAGGCTTCACAGAAGGCCAGCCCGAACCGGATACCGGGGACGGCGTTGACCAACGCTTCGTGCAGGTCTTCGACGGTTTTGATAAAGTGGCTTTGGCCCAGGATGAAATTGATATTGTCGGGTTTTTCTATGGCGACTGTCTTCAGTTCCATTCGCAGACACCTCCAGGTCTGTGGTAAAGGTTGCTCCGTTAGAACGGCTGTGGCTGGCCGTGAGCGAACTTGATCACAAGTCGTTGGCGAGAACGGGCACGGATGGCCTGCTACCTCTCAAATGATCTAATATTACCACCTCTGAACTTACCTTTGAACGGCCAACCGCAGCAGCGTTTTACAATATCTCCTCAATTTTCAAATAACTTTCATATACTTCGTTGTTATTGTTATCCGTCGAATATCCCACAGCCCGTATTTAGACAGGTCTGGATGGAGTTTTAACGATGATTAAGGCTGAAAACTTGACGAAATCTTACGGCTCCATAGAGGCCCTGCGTGGGGTGAGTTTCGAGGTCGGCGCGGGGGAGATTGTAGGATTGCTTGGTCCCAACGGCGCTGGCAAATCGACCACCATCAAAATCCTGACCGGCTATATCCAGCCGGACGATGGCAGCGTTGCTATCGACGGCCTGGATGTCCTAGCTCATCCGCGCGAGGTGCAGGCGCGGCTGGGCTACCTGTCGGAAAACACGCCCCTCTATCCCAACCTTTCAGTACAGTCCTACCTCAAGCTGATGGCCGACCTGCGCGGCATCCCGGAGGCTGACCAGAAGCAGTGCCTTTCGGACGCGATTCACGCGACGGGTCTGGTGGACTATCGCACGCGGCGCATCGGCCAGCTCAGTAAAGGGCTGCGCCAGCGGGTGGGCATTGCCCAGGCTATTCTGCACAAGCCGAAGGTGATTATCCTGGATGAGCCAACCATTGGCCTGGACCCGACGCAGATCGTGGAGATACGGCGGCTGATCAAGCGCCTGGCGCAGCACAGTACGATCCTGTTTTCGTCGCACATTCTGGCCGAAGTGGAGGCCGTTTGTGACCGGGTGATCATCATCATGGCGGGCAAGGTCAAAGCTGACGCGCGCCTGGATGAACTTGAGGCGACCAGCAACACGATCCTGGTCTTGCAGCAGCCCGTGGGAGAGATCGAGCAGCAGCTTGCTGTTCTGCCGAATGTTCAGGGCGTTGAACCGTTCCAGAGCCGCGATGGTTATCCGGCCTACCGCGTGATCAGCAGTGCAGACGTTTCCCCGCAGGTTTACGAGGCCGCCAAGGCGCAGGATTGGCCGCTGCGTGAACTGCGCCGTGAAGTGGTTACACTGGAATCGATTTTCAGTCAGTTGGCTGCCTGAGTCAAAGGAACTGATCTATGAAGCAAGTGCTGTCTATCACCCGCAAAGAACTGGACGGCTACTTCGGATCGCCGATGGCGCTGATCTTCGTCGGTATTTTTCTGCTGGCAGTCCACTTTTCGTTCTTCTGGGTCAGCGGCTTCTTCGGGCGTGGGTTGGCCGATATTCGTCCGCTGTTCCAGTGGATGCCTGTCCTGCTGATCCTGCTGATCTCGACGTTGACCATGCGCCAATGGAGCGAGGAGCAATCAACGGGCACGCTGGAAATGCTGTTGACGATGCCCGTTCGGCTGTCGCAGCTCGTGATCGGCAAATTCCTGGCGGTGCTGGCACTGGTGTGCGTGGCACTGCTGCTGACGCTCTCATTGCCAATCACGGTGCTGCTGCTCGGCCCGCTCGATCCCGGCCCGGCCATCGGCGGCTACCTGGCGGCGGTGCTCATGGCTTCGTCGTACATCGCCATCGGGCTGTTCGTCTCGTCCCGCACCGACAACCAGATCGTGTCTCTACTGCTGACAGCTATCCTCTGCGGGTTGTTTTATCTGGTTGGTTCGCCAACGATCACGGCCTTCACCAATGCCGGTCTCTCGGACTTTTTGCGGGCACTGGGCACGGGGAGCCGTTTCGAGAGCATCGAACGCGGCGTCATTGACCTGCGCGACCTGATCTATTATGGCACGCTAACGCTTATCTTCCTGGCGCTGAACATTCTTTCCCTGGATAGCAAGCGTTGGAGCACCGGCCTCAAGCTGAAGGATTACCGCTTCAACCGGCGGCTCGGCACAGCGCTGTTGATCATCAACCTGATCGTCTTCAACCTGTGGATGGCCCGCGTGAGCACGGCCCGCGCCGACCTGACCCAGAACGGGCAATATACGCTCTCGCCCGTGACGCGCGATCTGATGGCGAACCTGCAAGAGCCGCTGCTGATCCGGGGTTATTTCAGCCAGGACACTCACCCGCTGCTCGCGCCGCTCATTCCGACCATCCGCGACATGCTGGAAGAATACAAGATCGCGGCTGGCGACAAACTTCAGCTTGAGTTTGTCGATCCGATCAAAACGCCTTCACTGGAACAGGAAGCCAATCAAATCTATGGCATCCGCCCGACGCCGTTGCAGGTCAATGATCGCGGCAAAACGTCGGTGGTCAACGCCTATTTCGACATCCTGATCCGATACGGGGATCAGAATACGACGCTGAATCTGCTCAACATGATCGACGTGCGCAGCAACGGCAATGCGCCAGATATTCGCCTGCGCAATCTGGAATACGATCTGACCAGCAATATCAAGAAGGCGGTGTTCGGCTTCCAGAGCATCGACGCGGTGCTGGCCTCGCTCAAGCAGCCGGCGCAGCTAACGCTTTACTTCACGCCGAAGACGCTGCCGGACTCACTTAAGGATGCGCCGAACATAATCAACAAGGTGGCACAGGACATCGCGCAGAAATCCAACGGCAAATTCACCTTCAAGGGCGTGGACGTGTCCGATCCAAAGAACGGCGTCAGCGAGCAAACACTGTTCAGCAAATATCAGATCGAGCCGATCTCGGCGGGTCTGCTGTCGCCCGACAAGTTTTACCTGCATATGGTGCTTGAAGCGGACGGTAAATCGGAGGTGCTCTATCCGTCCGGCGACGTGAGCGAGGCGCAGATCAGGACGAGCATCGAGTCGGCACTCAAGCGCTCCTCATCGGGGTTCCTGCACGCGGTTGGCCTCTGGACTTCGGCGGGCCGGAACATTGACCCGATGAGCCAGCAAAGCTGGCAGCAGTACAGCACGCTTGAGCAGGCGCTGCGCCAGAATTACAACGTGAGCACCGTTGACCTGTCCTCCGGCCACGTTGCGGACGATCTGGACGCGCTGATCCTGATCGGCCCACAGGGGATGACCGACGTGGAACGTTACGCCGTCGATCAGTTCCTGATGCGCGGCGGCTCGGTCTTCGTGGCTGCCGGGAACTACCAGATGAGCGTTGATCCGACGGGCAATCTGGCTTTGCAGCCGGTAGACAACGGCTTGCAGGACATGTTGAGCAGCTACGGGATCACCGTCGAGAAAAAACTGGTGATGGACACTCAGAACGTGCCGTTCCCGATCCAGGTTCAGCGCAATCTGGGCGGCGCAACGGTGACGGAAATCCAGGCTATCAACTATCCGCCGTTTGTCGATGTGCGCGCCAGTGGCATGGACAGCAGCAACCCGGCTACTGCGCGTTTGTCCGCCGTTACATTACAGTGGGTATCCCCGATCACGATTGATCAGAACAAGACCAAAGGCTTGAAGGTGACGCCGCTGTTGAAATCTACGGCAAAAGCCTGGACCACGACGAACACCAACACGCAGCCCAACACCGATCTGTATCCCGATACCGGGTTCCCGGTTGAGGGGTCGCCCGGCGTGCAAACGCTGGCCGTCGCTGTAGAAGGCAGCTTCGCCAGCTATTTTGCCGGGAAGCCGTCTCCATTTGCTGCTACGCCCACCGCCAGCGCCAGCAGCGCGCCCACCGCACAGCCCTCGGCCACGCCTACTGCAACGGCCACGCCCAAAGCAGGCGAAAGGGCAGGCTTCATCGCCAAATCACCGGACACAGCGCGCCTGATCGTCGTTGGAAGTTCTGAGTTCCTCAACGACACGCTGTTTAACCTGGGCCAGCGGCTTGGCGTGGACACAGCCACGAACAACATTCAGCTTGTGCAGAACAGTGCCGAGTGGTTTACCGAGGACGTGGCGCTATCCAGCATCCGCGCCAAGTCGGAAGCTGCCCGCGTGCTGATCCCACTCAGCGATGCAGAAAAATCTCGCTGGGAGATCGGCAACTACGTCTTTGCGCTGCTGACGCTGATCGGCCTGGGCGCGATCTGGCAGATCCGCCGCAGCAGCGAAAAACCGATGGAACTGGCCGCGCCAAGCCAGGAAATACGGCCTATGCAGCCTGCCCGCCAGGGAGGAGCATGACGCCATGCAAGCCAAGACCAAACCGACCTTCAAATTGAACCTCCATTTGCGCCGCCTGAACCGCTTCAATCGGCTCCTGGCCGCTGTCCTGGTCGTGCAGCTTATTCTGGCGGTGGCCGTCTATTTGCCCGGCGTTGCCAGTGTCGCGCCATCTCACGGCCCGCTGTTGCAGGATTTCAAACCGGAGAGCGTGACAGGTCTGACCATCCACGACAAGGACAACGGCAGTCAGATCGTTTTCACCAAAAACAGCGCGGGCGAGTGGGTGCTGCCCAAAGCCGATGACTATCCGCTATCGACGACCCAGATCACCGGGCTGCTTAACAAAGTGAAGGCGCTGGATACGAGCCGATTGATCGCGCAGAACCGCTCCAGCCAGAGTCGGCTCCGCGTCGCACCCGATGCCTACGAGCGGATGTTGGAGATCAAGCAAGGTGATAAGGTCGATAAGCTGTACATTGGCAGTTCGGAAGGCGCGAGTGCGGCTCACACCCGGCTCAACGATCAGGACCTGGTTTATTTGACCAGCGGCCTGACGTCGGGCGACGTGCCGACCAGCCTTTCCTCCTGGATCGATGCGCCTTATTTCACCATCAACCAGGCAAACGTCGTGCGCATGGTCGTCACGAACAAGCAGGGTACGTTCGAGTTCAACAAAACAAACAATGCCTGGACATGGGCCGGTCTGCCGCAGGGCGAAAAGCTCAACGCCGACAAGATCACCGGACTGCTTGGGCAAGTTACCAGCGTGACGCTGACAACACCCCTCGGCAAGAGCGATCAGGACAAATATGGCATGAAAGCGCCGCTGGCGACAATCACGCTGACCACGCAGGAACAGGTGACGCTCACCCCAACGGCAACTACCGGGGCTGGTCTGCCGTTTGGCCGCAGTGCAACACAGTCTGCCGCGCCGCTCCCGACAAAGATCGTCGAGAATACTTATACGTTGAGGGTAGGCGCGAAGCAGGACAGCGGTAACTATGTGGTTAAATCGTCCCTATCACCCTACTATGTGGAGGTATCTTCGACGCTGGCCGAGGCGTTCATTCCGCTGGCGAGGACGGACCTGATCGTGCCACCCGCTACAGCACCGGCGACTGCCTCCGCTGCTGCCACCGCCACGCCGGGCGCTGCATCTGGCCCGGCTCAGACCGCTGCGCCGGGAGCAACCCAGCCCGCGACGGCAGCCCCGACGCAGGGCGCAACGCAAAGCGCATCCACGTTCTAGACCACCGAGGCCGGGGTCATTCCGGCCTCGGCTCATTATTTATTGCTTCACCGCCTTTATCGGGAAAGATGTGCGCCGCTGATACCATGCCATGCTGTTCCTTGCGTTCCTTCGCAGTCGCTTTCACCGGCGATCCGGGATCGGGCTAGTTCTAGCTTGACGAACCCGGCATTCAACAAACTCAGAGACCGTCTGGAAAGAGAGGGATTAGGCAAAGAATGTGGGAAGGGCTAAGATCGCGTGCCGTCCATGAGATAGGGCATGAACGATGGGACGGCAAGGGTATCGTATGGACCTGAGTGATGCAGAAGGGGCGATCTTGGAAGGGTTAGTGGCCGCGCCGCTGCCCGGTGGACGGCCAGCCCGCTGGAGCCGCCGCGAGATTGTGAACGCGATTTTGTACGTGTTGCGGACGGGCTGACAGTGGCATTTGTTGCCGCATGATTTTCCACCGTACAAGACGGTGCATGACTATTATCGGCAGTGGCGACGAGCGGGGATTGGGGAGCGCATCAATACAGTCCTGCGCGAAAAGTTACGTATTCCGCTGGGCCGAGACGCACAGGCCAGTGCCGCCATCATCGACAGCCAGAGCGTCAAAACGACGGAAAAGGGGGACCACAGGTTATCATGGTGGCAAGAAGGTGAAAGGGTTGCGCTTGTTCTGGGCAAGGTTGGGAATGAGGTGATGATTGAAGCATACTTTGCGGGCGTCGCGCGTATCGAAGCCACTATCGGCGTTGAAGACCGCGCCAGCAATCGAGAGGCCAAGGCGCTTCATAGCTTTGAAGGCGGCCTGAAGTTGCTGAGGTCGAAGGCATCGTTATGATTACCGGCGACGATGTCGGTCATCGCCACGCTGTTGCCATTGTGGTCGATGATGGGCAGGATGTTGGAGGTCTTGGCGCGCTTGCGTTTCTGGTCAGCGAGCGCTTCGCCGCCCTGGCGAGTGCGTGGCTGCCGTCCAGGTTCAGAACCGACAAGTCCAACTCGTCTTGAATGGTCAGGATACTGCCCTGCCACCCCCGCTCCAGACTCCCATCCCGGCTCCACTTGTGGAAGTGGTGATACACCGCCCACCAACTAATCTCGTTAACCATCGGGTTGTCCATGTCACGCTCAATCGGCAGGGCCGCCCACTGACAGCCGGTGTGCAACCGGTACAGGATATAGTTGAAGATCTTGTAGAGCGGGATGCGGCTCACAAAGCCTCGTTTCGCCGTACTCAGAAAGGGCAAATATGGGTCTTGAATTGGCCCTCGGTTACACTCGTCGGGATAGTGCTCATAGCGGTTTACCTTTGCCGGGATTTTCTCGCTATGATGCACTATCTCCTTTCTTCATCCAAAAGTTTCAATGAGTTCTCTGCTTGCGCTCAGGCGATTGACAGGCTCATCGCAGATGTGCCGGCCCACGAACCCCTCATCAATCGGCGAGAGGGGAACAAAGCTCAGAATAGCCCGACGACGTTGCCATTCTCGTCGATGTCCACCTTCTCGGCGGCAGGGTGATCGGGCAGACCGGGCATAGTGCGCATTTCGCCACACAGTGGGTAAATGAAACCCGCGCCGACGCTGGCCCGCACCTCTCGGACGGGGAGCGTGAATCCCTTCGGCGCGCCTTTCAGGTTCGGATCATGGCTCAGGCTCAGGTGGGTCTTCGCCATGCAGATCGGCAGCTTGCCGAAACCATTCGCTTCATAATCCTTGATCTGCCGCTCGGCCAGTGCTTCGTAGGCCACCCCGTCCGCTCCATAAATCTTCGTGGCAATAGTCTCGATCTTGCTCTTGATGGGCTGATCGAGGTCGTACAGGAATTTGAATTCGTTTGGTTTTTCAGCGGCGGAAACGACCATCTCCGCCAGTTCAATGGCGCCCTTGCCGCCGTTGACGAAGTGTGTGGCTACCGACGCGCCGAGCGCGCCAGCCTCAACTGCCATGCGTCGGATCACTTCGATTTCCTCAGCATGATCGCCCTCGAACTGATTGATGGCGACGACGGGCGTGACGCCGTGCAGCCTGACATTTTCAATGTGCTTAACCATGTTGGCCGCGCCAAGTTCCACGTCCTGGGGGTTGCAGTCCAGCAATTCCTTTGGCAATGCTTTCCCGGCCACAATCCTGTACTTGCCGCTGTGCGACTTCAAGGCACGCACTGTGACGACCAGGACGGCGGCATTCGGTTTCAGGCCACTGTAACGGCATTTGATGTTGAAGAACTTCTCCGCGCCAATGTCCGCCCCGAAGCCCGACTCGGTCAGCAGATAGTCGCTGCACTTGATTCCGATCAGGTCGGCCAGGATGCTGCTGTTGCCATGTGCAATGTTGGCGAATGGCCCGGCATGGACAAGGGCCGGCGTGTGTTCGAGCGTTTGCAGCAGATTGGGACGGATGGCGTCCTTCATCAGCACGGTCATCGCACCTGCCGCGCCGATCATCTCCGCCGTCACCGGTTTTTTGTCATTGGTCAGGCCGATCACGATCCGGCCAAAACGCTCGCGCATATCCTTGATCGAAGTCGTCAGGGCCAGGATTGCCATGACCTCGCTGGCGACGGCGATGTCAAAGCCGGTCTCGCGCAGCACCCCGCCCTCGGCCTTGCCCCCCAGACCAACGATGATCTGGCGCAGTGCGCGGTCATTCACGTCCAGCACGCGCTTCCAGGTGATGCTATCGGTATCGATATTGAGCGGGTTGCCGCGCATCAGGCGATTGTCGATCATGGCTGCCAGCAGGTTGTTCGCCGCGCTTACGGCATGGATGTCGCCTGTCAGGTGCAGGTTGAAGGTCTCCATCGGCACAATCTGCGAATAACCTCCCCCGGCAGCACCGCCCTTGATGCCGAAGGTCGGCCCTTGTGACGGCTGTCGCATGGCGATCACCGAGCGCTTGCCCAGGTGCTGCAGGGCCTGGCCCAGCCCGACCAATGTGGTCGATTTACCCTCACCGAGCGGGGTAGGGGTGATGGCGGTCACATCGATGTAGCGGGCATTGGGCCGATCCTTGAGCTTGTCCAGGACTTCAAGGCGCAGCTTGGCAACGTAGGGGCTGCCGTAGAGGTCCATGTCGTCGGGCGTGAGGCCCATCTGGTCGGCGATTTCGTGGACGTGTTTGAGGGTAGCCTGCTGGGCGATGGCGAGGTCACTGAGCATATGATCGGTTCCTTCCGTTGAATACGTTTCTTCCTGTTGAATACGCGCGCAATCATTGTATCGAACGTATTATAGGCCCGGCGGTTGCATTCATCACGTCTTGTGCAGTGATTCATCAGCCTTTATCTCAGATGACGATTTGACTACTCCTGGCAGACGCAATCAGGCACCGCCACTCGAAAGTGTGTAGAGTATGGCAACGTACAGCGCGCTCAACTTTTGAGGGCCGTTTCACAAAGGCCGCCGATCAGGTAAAATTAGCCATCCCTCACGTGTTGATCTGGAAAGTTCCCCTATGTTCCATCGTGTAAGGTTCGCCATCCGCTACGCGCTGCGCAATATGTGGCGGGATCGCCAGCGCACCGCTTTCGCTCTGTTCAGTATTGCAGCAGGCGTGGCGACTGTGGTGGCGCTGCGGATGCTCGGTCTGATGCTGACCGACGCGCTGACGGCCAACGTGCAGGCGTTTTTGCGAGGCGACATCGTTGTGCAGACTGCCTTTCGGGGCCCGACCATCAGCTTCCTGGGGCAAAGCCCACCGCCGCCCCTCAATGCGCAGAATATCCGGCTGATCGATGATTGGGCTGCCAAAAACAACGTCGAGGTCACCTACAGCCTGACCAGCGAACTGATGCAAACGGCAATAGTGCAGGGCGACAGGGCAGGCCGTCCGGCCTTTGTTCTCGCCAATTTCATTGATCCCAAGCGTTATCCGTTCTACGACGTGATTCGTGCCGATGCGCCGTCCGGCGTGTTGTTGTCGAACCTGCTGCAAGGCCCCAATCAGGTGGTGGTCGGGCGGCGCGTGGCCGATCAGTTGGGCATCAAAGTGGGCGATACGCTCCGTGTCGGCACAGCCAAATCGCTTTATACCGTTCGGGGCATTGTTCCGGACACCAGCGAGAGCAATTTCAACAACCCGTTCAGTTTCATGTTCAGTTTCGTTTACCTGGACAGGGCCTACGCCCCGGACTTCGGAATCGCGGCGGGCGCTGCTGACCGCGTGTTTGTGAAGCTGCCGCCGGGTACTAATCCCCAGACGGTGATTCAGCAAATTCGCCGCAACTGGCCCCGCCCCCTCAACGGCCAGTCCTGGCGCATCCGCGATGCGAGAGCTGTACTGAGCGATAACCGTATGTTGGCCGATCTGATTTCGCGCTTTGTACTGCTGCTGAGTTTCGTGGCACTGATCATCGGCGGCGTGGGCATCATCAACACAATGCTCGTGTCCGTCAATCGTCGTTCGCCAGAAATCGCCGTCTTGAAAACGCTGGGCCTGCAAGGGGGCGGCGTGGCCTTTCTGTTCCTGGTCGAAGCGCTGGTCTGGGGAGTCCTGGGCAGCCTGATCGGACTCGTGCTCGGTATCCTGTTGAGCGCCGTTGCCCGCTCGATGGGTGAGCAGGCGTTTGGCGTGCCACTGCCCTGGCGTCTGCACCTGGAACCGCTGCTGCTCGGTCTGGCCCTCGGCACTGTCATTACGGCGATCTTCAGCTTGCTGCCCACCTTGATGGCCGGGCAGGTGCGGCCCAACCTGGTGCTGCGTCAGAATGTTCCGCTGACCCGCGCGGGCTGCATCCCTGCTGTGCTCAGTCTGCTGGCGCTGATCCTGGGCATTGGCTTGCTGGTGGAAGCGATCAGCGGCGGCTCCCAGACGCTGGCAAATTTCGGCCCTCCGGCCTTTCGCCGTGCTGTGCTGCAATCGCCTATCCCGCTGGGTCTGCTCGGCACGATCATCGTCTTTGCCATCCTCGGCGCAGTGATCGTGCTGATGTGGCTGCTGGTCTGGCTGCTCGGCAAGTTGCCCAGTTTCCGCAACCCCAACCTGCGGCTCGCCATTCGCGGCCTGACACTGCACCGCAGCCGCACTGCGTTGAGCCTGCTGGCGCTGATTGTGGGTATGACGGCACTGAGCGGAACGCTGATCATGGCGCGCAGCATCAATACCTTGCTGTATACCAGCCTCAGCGAACCTCTGGGCGGGAATGTCATTGTCTTGCCGCTCCTGCCCTTATCCGATTCGGCGGTGCGTTTGAGGCTGGATACCTCGCCGGGCGTGACGGGCTACCGGGACGTTCGTCTTAATACCACGCGGCTCATCGCCATCGATGGCGATGCGAACTACAGAAGCCGCCTTCCACAGGAAGACGAACTCCAAAATGAACTCTTTTTCGATCAGTTGAACTTCATGATCGGTGTGAACACGCACGGCAACCCACCGCGCGGTAGATTGCAAGATGGGCGCTTCTTGCAGGCGGATGACGCGGGCAAGCTCCGCATCGTGATCCCGTACCACCCCGAACTGGACACGCTCGGCGTGCATGTCGGCTCCATTTTTACCTATAACGTGAATGGCAAGAACCAGAAGTTCGAGGTGGTCGGCATCGTCGCGCCCGATCCGCGCGCTGGCTTCATTCCGTTCAGCCTGGGAGACAGCGCTGTGCAGGCCCCCCTGAACGTCATTCCGCAATCTCTGCCTTTCGATCTGATCATCGCCAATGTGCAGAAGGACTCGATCAACGACGTGATGGGCAGCGTCGGCGCTGTGCCGGGCGTCTTTGTCTTTGATATTGGCGTGTTCGATTCGATCATCAGTCGCCTTCTGAGCCAGATGTCGGCGCTGCCGCTGCTCGTATCGGCGTTGTCGCTGTTTGCGGCGACGGTGCTGATCGCTACAACTGTTTCCCTGGCGACGATGGAACGGCGGCGGCAGATCGGGATTCTGAAGGCGCTCGGCGTCAAGCGGCAGCAGGCGCTCAACCAACTCCTGATCGAAAACGGTATCGTCGGCCTGGTCGGAGGACTGATCAGCATCTTGCCGACGGTGCTCATTATCCTGGCGGTGCCTGCCATGACCGAAAACCTGGTCAAGCTGCCAATGCCCACCGACCTGATCCTCGTCATGCTGGCGCTGGCGGTGGCGATCACCCTGGCGGCCACGCTGCTCACGGCGTGGTCGGCGGCTGGCGAAAGGCCGCTGAATGCCCTGCGCTACGAATAAACGTGCTCAATACGTCCCGGCAACGATCCAGCGCCCGGTGGTATCGTCGAGGCGCAAGACTGTGTTGCGCGCGCCGTGATCGATAAACAGGATACTGCTGCCGATGGGTGACTGCCTGCGCCCGGCAAAATCACGCTCTGGCGCGTAGGCCCAGCCCAATTTGGCGCGAACACTGGCGTTTTCCCGCCATACCTTGCCGATAGCGCGCACCGGCTGATAACGGCCCGCCGGTGGAATGATGGATGGATCGGAAGGCTGTTCGACATTGCCATTGTAGCGGTCATCGAAGCGCTCCCAGGTTCCGTCGTTGTAAATAACGTACACCGATGGGCCGATCACCCCGGTGATGGCGGCGTAATAGTACGCGCGGCCACCCTCAAAGTCCTGCCCGGCTGCGCCCGTGTTGTAGAGCGGCCCCGGGCAGAGATTGGCCTCGGTGACACTGCTGTTGAACGCGAAGAACCAGGGCGTCGTGCAGCCGGGCAAGACCGTCGAAACGACGGCGGGCGAAGGCGCGACGGGCACTTGCGGGACGCGCAGTTGAGTCCCCGTGAAGATGACGTCGGCGCTGGTCAGGCAGTTGGCCGTGCGCAGCGTTTCGCTGGTCGTATTGGCGCGCCGTGCAATGGAGGACAGGGTATCGCCGCGCTGCACGGTGTAAGTGGGCCAGTCGGTGCGTGGTGTGCAGCCAGGGATCGTCCCGCCACCCGATGCGGCAGACGTTTGCGTCGGCGCGATGGTGGGCGTGGCTGTCGGCTCAAAGGTCGCCGTGAAAAGCGGCGCAGTGGTCGCGGTTGGAATGGGTGGCGTGGGCGAATCGGGCGCAGTGCCCAGGTTACAGGCCAGCGCCGCCAGGATAAGCGGAATCGTGAGCAGCAACAGACGCACGCGATTCATGAAAACTCCCCCTGATAACCCACGTGCGCACAGTATAAACCTTCTGCGGCCAGAACAGGCATAAAGACTGCATCAGAGAGTTTATGGCACGTCCAGGCAATCGATTGATGAACTGCCATCGCCGGTCAATAATAGACCACATTCACGGCTGATAATCTCGGCGAGGATGCTATGCTCAATCTTGATCTGGTTCGCAGCCAATTCCCGGCCCTGGCGTCGGGCGCAGTCCACCTCGATAACCCCGGCGGCACACAGATTGCCCGGCAATCTCTCGAACGCATCCAGCATTATTACCAGCATACCAACGCTAATCACGGAGGGCGATTTCGCACCAGCCATGAATCGGATGCGATGGTAGCCGGGACACGCCAGGCTATTGCCGATTGGCTGAATGCGGCCCGCCCCGAAGAAATCGTCTTCGGGCCGAATATGACCACGCTTACCCTGCACATGAGCCGCAGTCTGGCGCATCTGCTCCAACCCGGCGACGAAATTGTGCTGACGCACCTGGATCACGATGCCAATGTTGCGCCCTGGCTGCTGATCGCCAGAGAGCGCGGTTGCACGATCCGCTGGGTCGACTTTCACAGGGAGGACTGCACGCTCGACCTGGACAGCCTGGAACGCGCCATCAGTTCGCGCACGAAGATCGTCGCCGTCGGCTACGCCTCCAACGCCGTCGGGACGATCAATGACGTGCAGCGCGCCGCGCGGATCGCCCACAGGGTGGGTGCGCTGTGCTACGTGGATGCCGTGCAGTACGTGGCGCATGGCGTGGTGGACGTGCAGGCGCTGGACTGCGATTTCCTGGTCTGTTCTGCTTACAAGTTTTTCGGCCCGCATTGGGCTGTCCTGTACGGCAAGTACGATGTGCTGGATCGTCTGACTGCCTACAAGGTTCGCCCATCGAGCGATGTGCCGCCCGAAAAATGGGAAACCGGTACGCCGAGCTTTGAGGCCATCGCAGGCACGCTCGGCGCACTGGACTATTTTGCGTGGCTCGGCCAGACTTTTGGCGGCGCGGATAAGCCCGAACTGCCACGCCGCGAGGTACTGATGGCCGGGATGGAAGCCGCTCGCCGCTACGAACGAGAACTCAGCCGCGCCCTGATCAGCGGACTCCAGACCATTTCGGGGCTGCGCATCTGGGGCATTACCGACCCGGCCCGCCTGGACGAACGGGTCCCCACCGTATCGTTCACGCTGGAAGGGCACTCGCCAGATGCAGTTGCCGAGGCGCTTGGCCGAGAGGGAATCTACGTCTGGAATGGCAACTTCTATGCACCCGAAGTGACCACGACGCTTGGCCTGGAAGCCAGCGGCGGCATGGTGCGCATCGGCGCGGTGCATTACAACACACAGGCTGAGATTGAACGCCTGATCGACGTATTGTGCCGCCTGATGGAGCAGCGTGAGTAAATACCATCGCATGATGGTGCTGTCTTGTACCGTTCCGATCTTGCCCAAGCGATTTTATGTTTTGACATGCAGTATCGCTAATGCTACACTCCCACCAACAGCGGCCCGGCTACCGCTGCTTTTTGAATTCACAGAGTTATTTGGTGCATTGCTACCTCTGCGAAGGAGAGTCTTCTCTATGAGAACCCACTTTGTTAGGTCGCTTACCCTTTTGTTGTCCGTACTCCTGATCGCCGCGCTGGCCGCGCCAATGCTGACACACGCTCAGGAAACCGGCCTGCTGGCAAAGGTCAAGGCGCGCGGCAAGCTGATCTGCGGGATCAATGGTGGGCTGCAAGGCTTCGGCTTCGTGGACACCAAAACCAACTCGGTGGGCGGCTTCGATGCCGACTTCTGCCGTGCGATTGCCGCCGCGATTTTTGGCGACGCAAAGGCCGTTGACTTCAAACCTGTCGCCGCTGCTGATCGCTTCACGGCGATCCAATCCGGCGAGATCGACGTCCTGATCCGCAACACGACTTATACCTTTGACCGCGACACCAAGCAGGGCGCGGACTTCGGCCCGACGATTTTCTACGATGGGCAAACGGTCATGGTGCGCGTGGCTGATAAACTCGCCAAACTGGAAGACCTGAAAGACCTGACCGTCTGCGCGATCAAGGGCACGACCACCGAGCAGAACATCAGCGATGCGATGGCGGCGGTGAACACGAAGTTCAAGCTGGTCACGTTCGACCAGGGGCAACAGGTCGTAGACGCCTTTAGCTCCAACCGCTGCGATGCTGTCACGTCTGACCGTTCTCAGCTTGCCAGTTGGAAGGCCACCTCGAAGGACCCGGCAGCCTGGACGCTGTTCGACAACAACCTGAGCAAAGAACCGCTGACACCCGCCTGGAAGCAGGGCGATGCGCAGTGGGGCGATGTGGTACGCTGGTCAATCTATGCCACCATCCTGGCCGAAGAGGATGGCATCAACTCCAAGAACGTGGACGAGATGGCCGCCAAGAGCACCAATCCCGAAGTGCGCCGTTTGCTGGGCGTGGAAGGCAAGCTGCACGAGAACCTGGGGTTTGACAAAGCCTGGGTTGCCAACATCATCAAACAGGTCGGCAACTACGGCGAAATCTTCGAGCGCAATCTGGGCGCGGACACACCTTTTAAGCTGTCACGCGGCCTGAATAATCTGTGGACGAAGGGCGGGCTGATCTACGCGCCTCCGTATCGGTAAGACGGCGGAAGATCGCGGCCATTTGCCTCACCCCCTGACCCCCTCTCCACAGAGTGGAGAGGGGGGAACCGGACGGCAGTGAGTCAGGATATGACCCCCTCTCCGTAGGCAGAGCGGGGCCGGGGGTGAGGTTCCACAACACAACTCGCCCGGTCCTCAATAAGATTGTCAAACGATGAGCACGTCTTCCGTCGAACCCTCCTTCTCGCAGTCGCCGCCGCTGTGGCGGGACCTTCGCTTCCTCCGTGCTGTTGGTCAGGTCATCTTTCTGGCTATCGTCTTTTTCTTTTTGAGCTGGTTCATCACCAACACGCAGCAGGGTTTGAAGCGCGCCGGGCTGACACTTGGCTTCGATTTTCTGGAACAGCCCTCATCGTTCCAGATCGACGAGGGCCTGACGGCGCAGCCCCACTTGCGGACGGACAGCTTTCTTCACGCCTTCGAGGTCGGCTTTATCAATACCCTGCGTGTGATTTTCATTGGCCTCGTCCTGACCACGATCCTGGGCCTCATCATGGGCGTGGCGCGCCTGTCCACCAACTGGCTGATCCAGCACATCGCCATCGTGTACGTAGAGATCATGCAGAATACGCCGCTGCTCGTCCAACTTATTTTCCTGTACATTGGCGTGCTGCTGACGCTACCCTCGGTGCGCGAAGCGGTGGTGCTGCCCGGCCCGGTCTACCTGAGTGTGCGTGGGCTGGCAACCCCGGCCCTCGTACCGACGGACAAGGTGGCGACATGGCTGGTTGTGGTGCTGATCGCGGTTGGTGTCGGCATCGTCGTGTGGCGGGTTCGGCGGCGCGCATGGCTGCAAACCGGGCAACCCACTTATGGCGCAGAGCTTGGCACAGCCATCGTGGTCATCGCTGCCATCGCGGCCTGGCTGGTATTGACGCCCTTCGTCGTCAGCTTGCCACGCACGGTTGGCCCGCGTTACGCCGAAAATGAAGGCTGGATTCTCTCTCCGGAATTCGCGGCGGTGCTGTTCGGGCTGGTGTTGTATACGGGCGCATTCGTGGCAGAAATCGTTCGTGCCGGGATTCAAGCCGTACCTATCGGACAATGGGAGGCAGCCCGTGCGCAAGGCTTTAGCCACTTCCAGACACTGCGCCTGATCGTGCTGCCGCAGGCGCTGCGGGTCATGATCCCGCCGCTGACCAACCAGTATTTGAACCTGATCAAGAACAGCAGCCTGGGCGCAGCCGTCGGTTATTCGGAGATATTCGGCGTTGGCAAGACGATCCAGTTGCAATCTGGCGCATCGGTGCAGGTGATCATCATCGTCATGATCACCTACCTAGCACTCGACCTGTTCGCCGCGTTGATTATGAACATCGTCAACACTCGCTTCCAGCTTAAAACACGATGACATCGACCACTGCCCCCACCGTTATGGAGCCTCCCCAACTGGCCCATGCTACCGGGCCGTTTGCCTGGCTGCGCCGCAATCTGTTCCGCACCATCCCGGACACGATCCTGACCCTGGTGGTCGCCTTCATTCTGGTCAGTCTGCTCTCGCGTTTCGCAGCATGGACGGTCAGCGAGGCCCAGTGGGCGGTCATTACCGAAAACTTCCGCGTCCTGATGCAGGGCCTGTACCCGCTTGATCAGGCGTGGCGCGTTGCGCTGGCCGTCGTGATTGTGCTGGTGCTGGCCGGAATGAGCCTGGGCATCTGGGGCCGGGTCGTGGCGAGCACAGTGGTAACGCTGCTCGGTGCGGCGATCCTTTTTATGATCGTCCCGATCATCGACGGCGCGGCGTGGGGTGAAAGCGGACTGGGGTATTACCTGGGCCGTGAAGTCCTGCCGCTGCTCCAGGTGCTGCGTCTTCCGGTGCTGGTGGCAATGGTCTGCCTGGTTGCGGGGTATGGCGCCGGCTGGATTTTCAGCCGCATCAATCGCCGGGCGGCCAGCCGCGTCACACTGACCCTGTGGCTGGTGTCGATCCCGGTAACGTTCTTTCTGGTGCGGGGGGTGGGCGCAGCTTCACCCACGTTGCCACTTGTGCCCACCAGCCTGTGGGGTGGGCTGCTGCTCACGTTCATGCTGGCCTTCGTCGCCATCGTCTGCTGCTTCCCACTCGGCATATTGCTGGCCCTGGGGCGGATGTCGGGTGGCACGCAGTCCCGGCGCGTAACCCGTCCTGCGTACTGGTGGTTGAATCCGGCGCAGTGGCCGCGCGTGCTCCTGGAAGGCTGGCGCAACCTGGGCCATTACCCGGTGATCAAGCTGTTCTGTGTGGTATATATCGAGTTCCTGCGCGGCGTGCCACTCGTCACCGTGTTTTATACGGCCAACCTGATCGTGCCGCTGGCCCTGGGCAGCACCGAAATTGACGCGGTGGTGCGGGCGATGGTCGCTCTGACGCTGTTCGAGGCGGCCTACATCGCAGAGATCGTGCGCGGCGGCTTGCAGGCCATTCCACCGGGCCAGTTGGAGGCGGCCAAAGCGCTCGGCCTGGGGCCGATCCAGGCCACCTTGTTCATCACGCTGCCGCAGGCGCTGCGGATCGTAATCCCAGCGCTGGTCGGGCAGTTCATCACCATGTTCAAGGACACGTCGCTGGTCGCCATCGTCGGCCTGTCCGATCTGCTCGGCATTGCGCAGAGTATCGTCGCGCAGAAGGAATTCACCGGGCGGCAGCGGGAAGCGTTCGTTTTCGTGGCGATAGTTTACTTTGTGTTCTCCTATGGTATGTCGCGCGCGGCCCGGCAATTGGAGCGCAGTGGCTCCGGCAGGCTGCGGCAGTTGGGAAGGGGCTGACCGAATGGCCGAGAAAGCGCCGATCATTATTGCGCGCGACGTTCATAAATGGTTCGGCGACTTCCATGCCCTGCGCGGCATCAGCCTGGAAGTGCAGGCCGGGGAAGTGGTCGTGATCGTCGGGCCATCGGGGTCGGGCAAATCCACTTTCGTGCGCACCATCAACCGCCTGGAAGAACACGACCGGGGCGAGATCATCGTGGACGGGATCGCACTGACCAACGACGTGCGCAACATTGCCGCCGTCCGCCAGGAGATCGGCATGGTCTTCCAGAGCTTCAACCTGTTCCCGCACCTGACGGTCATGCAGAACATCACCCTGGCCCCGATCTGGGTGCGCCGTTGGCCGCGCGCCAAAGCCGAAAAGATTGCGATGGAACTGCTGGAACGGGTGCGCATTCCAGAGCAGGCACACAAATACCCCGGCCAGTTGTCGGGCGGGCAGCAGCAGCGGGTCGCCATTGCACGGGCGCTCGCCATGCAGCCCAAGATCATGCTCTTTGACGAGCCGACCAGCGCCCTCGACCCGGAGATGATCAAAGAGGTGCTGGACGTGATGCGCGAGTTGGCGCGCAGTGGCCTGACCATGCTGGTCGTGACGCACGAGATGGGCTTTGCCCGCGAGGTCGCCAACCGGGTGCTGTTCTTCGACATGGGGCAGATCGTGGAACAGGGGACGCCCGCCCAGTTCTTCACGGCGGCGCAGACCGAGCGCGCCAAGCAGTTCCTGTCGCAGATTCTGGCGCACTGAGATGGGCGGTGCTCTTCAGCCGTCTTTTGGTAGAGTCCATAAATGTGGGATGCCTGTTGCGTCCGTAGTTTCAATGGACAGGATACCCCCGCCCACAGCGGCCCAAACATGGGTGCTGGATGCGCGAGCCTTGACAGCATGTGGTATACTTAGCTCATGATTACCTACCACGAGGCGCGGCGTTCAATGCGTTGCCTGCCGTGGCCGGGGCAAAACATCCCGGCGAAGGCGGGCCGTTACCGTTTCACAGCCCGGTAGCGCTCGTTCCTGTAACACGGCAATACAAACCGTCGGCAACCCCGGCGGTTTTTGTTTTCCGGCGCGGCGGCTTGTTACAATGATCTGGCTCAGGGGAGGAAACACATGGCTGAATATATTCACGTTTCGGTAGCCTGGCCGTATGCCAATGGCGACCTGCACGTGGGGCATCTGGCGGGTGCGTATCTGCCCGCCGACATTTTTGCGCGTTATCACCGTTTGAAGGGCAATCACGTCCTGATGGTTAGCGGCTCGGATGCGCACGGTACGCCGATTTCGGTGGAGGCCGACAAACGCGGCATCCCGCCGAGTGAATTGTTCGAGTATTATCACAGGCGCTTTCTGGAAACACAGAAAGCGATTGGCGTCAGCTACGACCTGTTCACGCATACCGACACCGAAAACCACCACCGTATCGCGCAGGACATCTTCCTGAAGCTGCTTGAGCGGGGCTACCTGTACCGCGAAACGCAGCGTCAGTTGTACAGTGAAACCGAGGGGCGTTTCCTGCCAGATCGCTTTGTCGAGGGCGAATGCCCGGTCTGCCACTACCCGAATGCGCGCGGCGACCAGTGCGACAACTGTGGCAATTTACTGGATGCTGTCGATCTGATCAACCCGCGCAGCAAGACCGACGGCAGCCGTCCAGTGCTGCGGGAGACCGAGCATTACTTCCTCGACCTCAAAGCCTTCATCCCGCGGCTGCGCGAATATCTGGCCGATGGCAAAGCCCACTGGCGCCCCAACGTGCTGGCGCTTTCGCAGAATAAAGTTGAGACGCTGATCGGGCGGCCTATCACCCGTGACATCGATTGGGGCATTCCCGTTCCGATCCCGGGCTGGGAAACCAAACGGCTGTACGTCTGGTTCGAGGCGGTGATGGGCTACCTGACGGCCAGCATCGAATGGGCGCACAATGTCGGCGACCCGGAGGCGTGGAAAAAGTGGTGGTACAACCCGCCCGCCAAAATCTACAACTTCATCGGCAAAGACAACATCGAGTTCCACACCATCATCTGGCCCGCCGAGTTGCTAGGGATCAGCGGCATCTACACGCAGGACGACTCGACGCCGATCAACCTGCCCTACGACGTGCCCGCCAACGAGTTCATGAACATCGAGGGCCAGAAGTTCAGCAAGAGCCGCAACTGGGCGGTCTGGATTCCCGACATTCTGCAACGCTACGACCCGGACGCCATCCGGTACTGCATCGCAGCGGCCTTCCCGGAGTCGAAGGACGCGGACTGGAACTGGGCGGAGTTCGTGCAGCGCAACAACAACGAACTGGTGGCGGCCTGGGGCAACCTGGTCAACCGGATGCTCACCTTCGCCCGCAAGAACTTCGACGGCGCTGTGCCGACGCCCGGCCAACTGGCCGACGAGGATGAGGCGATCATCGCCAAAGCGGAGGCCGCCTTTACCGTCATCGGCGACCTGCTGGCCTCGGTCAGGCTGCGCGGCGCCTTGCAGGAGACGATGGCCCTGGTGCGGGACACGAACGCCTACCTGGATCGGCGCGCCCCCTGGAAGCGCATCAAGGAGGACCGGCAGGACGCGGCGACGGCGGTTTACACGGTGCTGCGCGTGATCGACAACCTGAAAATCCTGCTTGCGCCATTTTTGCCCTTCACGGCGGAACGGCTGCATGGCTACCTGGGCTACGACGGGCAATTGTTCGGCGATCAGGTGATCGTCAACTATCACGAATCGACGCGCGATCACGAGGGCCTGACTTACGACGCGAGCAAAGCAACGGGCCGCTGGGAGCCAAGCCAGTTGAAGCCGGGGCAGGCGCTCCGCGAACCCGCGCCGCTGTTCAAGAAGTTGGGCAACACACCTGCCGAAGAAGCCGCCATCATCGAGTCGGAGCGGGCGCGGCTTGGGCAGCCGACAACCTGAGCCGGACGAGGCAGCAAGCATGAGCTACGAAACCATCGTCGGGCCACTGTCGCGGGTGCTGTGCTGCCTGGTGCCGTTTGCGTGGCTGCCCGCGCTGGTCATCTACTACGTGGCCCGACGAGGCTGGCGGGTGCGGGACAAGGAGTCGTGAAATGAGCCTCACCCCCGACCCCTCTCCACTCAGGTGGAGAGGGGTGGTCGTTTCGTGTATCAGTGCCCATCGGTTCCCCCTCTCTGCGAAGCGGAGAGGGGGTCAGGGGGTGAGGTAAATGCAGCTTCGCCCCTCTCTCCTTCTCGTCCTGATCGTCCTGGCCTACCTGGTGATCGGCACGCTGTACGCTATCAAGACCCCAGCCTGGCAGGTTCCCGACGAACCGGCGCAGTACAACTACGTGGCCCAGGTCTACAAGAATGGCTGCTGCCCCAAGATGGAGCCGGGCGATTGGGATAACGACTACCTGGAAGCGATCAAGGCGGCCAGATTTGCACCATCGATACTGGAACGCCTGAGTACCATCCAGTACGAGGATCACCAGCCGCCGCTGTACTATCTGCTGGTGCTGCCCGTCTATGCCATCAGTGAGGGCAGTCTCACGGCGCTGCGCCTCGCCTCGGTGCTCATCGGCGCGGGTGTGGTGATCCTGGCCTGGGCGGCGGTGCAGACTGTGTTCCCGGCGCAGCCCTGGCTGGCGCTGGCGACGGCGGCCTTTGTCGCGTTTTTGCCGCAGCACGTTTTTATGATGGCCGGAGTGGAAAACGACAGCCTGGCGGAACTGATCGTCGCGCTGGTGCTGTTCCTGGGCGTGCTCTATCTCGGCGGCAGGCGGCAGATTCACCCGCTGATCCTGGGCCTGCTGATGGGCGCGGCGTTCATCACCAAGCTGACCGTCTATCTGCCCGTAGTCGGGGTGATCGGGCTGGCGGTGCTGCTGCGGGCACGGCGCGAGTGCTGGCCGATGGGCCGATTGCCGCGGCAATCGGCCTGGATACTCGTTCCGGCGCTTTTGATCGGCGGCGTCTGGTGGACGCGCAACATCATCACTTACGGTAGTGTGGCCGATTTCATGGTGCAGAAAACCCACGATGCGGTGGTGGTCGGGCAGGAACGCACCGACGACTATCAGGCGCAGCACGGCGGCGTCGGTGGCTGGCTGCGCGACGGGGTGAGTATCACCTTTCACAGCTTCTGGGGGCAGTTCGGCTGGATGGGTGTGCCGATGCCCGACTCGTTCTACACGGGGTTGCTGGCTTTCACAGTCTTCGTGATCGTCGGCGCGTTGATCGCCGCCATCCGCTGGCGCGGCGCACTGAACGTCATCCAGCGTGAGCAGCTACTGTTGCTCGGCACAGCGGCGTTCCTTGCTTTCGCCGCGTTTGCTGGTTATAACTTCAAATTTGTACAGTTCCAGGGCCGCTATTTGTACCCCGGTCTGATTCCAATTGGATTGTTTGTCGCCGCCGGACTGGCGGGCTGGGCCCCGCTGGTCGCCCCGCGCTCCCCGGTGGCGAGATGGCTGACGGTAGGCATCGTATGCCTGCTCGCCCTGCTGGATGTTTATGCGCTGTACAGATTTATCCTGCCTATGCTGGCCTGATCTATACTAAAGGCTTTCATAAAGAACGCAGAGGAGACGTTATGACCAACGGTAGCCGCGCATCCGAAAGACTGAACGCCACCAGCCGCACACTGGTGGAGGGGCCGAGCCGCGCCGTCGCGCGCTCGTACTTCAAGGCCATCGGCCTGAGCGACGACGACCTTGCCAAGCCGATTATCGGCATTGCCAACACCTGGACGGAGATCGGGCCGTGCAACTGGCATCTACGCCGGTTGGCGGCCAAAGTCCGCGAAGGGATCAAAGCGGCGGGTGGAACGCCGCTCGAATTCAACACTGTGAGCATCTCCGACGGCATTACGATGGGCACGGAGGGCATGAAAGCCTCGCTCATCAGCCGGGAGATCATCGCGGACAGCATCGAACTGGTGGCGCGCGCCAATTACTTCGACGGCCTGATTGCGCTGGTGGGCTGCGACAAAACCATTCCTGGCGCGGTGATGGGCCTGATCCGGCTCAATATCCCATCGCTGGTGCTGTACGGCGGGTCGATTGCAGCGGGCCACTTTCGGGGGCGCGACGTAACCGTGCAGGACATGTTCGAGGCGGTGGGCGCGCACGCCAAAGGCAAGATCACTGACCAGGACCTGCACGAACTGGAAAACGTGGCCTGCCCCGGCCCTGGCGCCTGCGGTGGTCAGTTCACGGCGAACACGATGGCAACGGCTATCGAGATCATGGGCATTTCGCCGATGGGCATGAACGGCGTCCCGGCCATGGACCCCCAGAAGGACGACGTATCGCGGCGGGCGGGCGAAATGATGCTCGACCTGATGGCCCGCGACATCCGCCCGGCACAGATCATCACGCGCAAGTCGCTGGAGAACGCCATTCGCTCGGTGGCGGCGACAGGCGGCTCAACCAACGGCGTGCTGCACATGCTGGCCTTCGCGCGGGAGGCCGGCATCCCGTTCACCATTGACGACATCGAGGCGATCAGCAAGGCCACGCCGCTCATCGCCGACCTGAAGCCCGGCGGGCGCTTCACCGCGCCGGATATGACGGCGGCAGGTGGGATTCCGCTGCTGGCGAAGCGCCTGCTGGAAGGCAACCTGCTGCACGGCGACTGCCTGACCGTGACCGGGCGCACGCTGGCCGAAGAAGCGGCTAACGCCCGCGAGACGCCGGGCCAGGAGGTGATCCGCACGTTGTCCAACCCGGTCAAGGCGACGGGCGGGCTGGTCATCCTCAAGGGCAACCTGGCGCCCGAGGGCAGTGTCGTCAAGCTGTTCGGCTACGAGCGCGAGTACTTTCGTGGCCCGGCACGCATTTTCGAGTGCGAAGAGGACGCCTTTAAGGCGGTGCAGAGCAACCAGATCAAGCCCGGTGACGTGGTGGTGATCCGCAACGAGGGGCCAGTCGGCGGGCCAGGAATGCGCGAGATGCTGCTCGTGACGGCGGCGCTGCAGGGTGCGGGTATCGGCGGCGACGTGCTGCTCATCACCGACGGACGCTTCTCCGGGGCGACGCGCGGCCTGATGATCGGGCACATCACGCCGGAAGCGGCGGCAGGCGGCCCGATTGCGCTGCTGCGTGAAGGTGACACCATCACGGCGGACGTGAAAAAGCGCGAACTGAACGTCGAACTCTCCGCCGACGAACTGGCCGCGCGCAAGGCGCAGTGGAAGCCGCGCCCGGCCAACTATACCAGCGGCGTCATGGCGAAGTACGCCAAACTGGTTGCCTCCGCCTCGGAAGGGGCGGTCACGAAGTAGGATCACGTTTTTAGGGTTGGCCCTCATCCCCGGCCCCTTCTCCCAAAGGAGAAGGGGAGACATCTGTCTGTCAAGTCCCTCGCCCTGAGGGAGAGGGATTTAGGGTGAGGGCAGGTTTCATAGTCAATTGAACTTACCTCACCCAACCCCTCTCCGCTTCGCAGAGAGGGGAGAGCGAAAGCCGGGTGAGGTTCATCGCACAATCAATACGGGAACTATTGTCTCATGCACTTGTACGTCGTTCGACACGGGCAGAGCTTCGTCAACCTGCCCGATTGGGATGGGCTGGACTCGGATTCGCCGCTCACGCCGCTTGGCGAGAAGCAGGCCGAAGCGCTGGCCGCCTGGCTGCCCGGCCAGCTCAAGCACATCGACGCGCTCTACAGCAGCACCATGCGCCGCGCCAAGGCGACGGCGGCGCGCCTGGCTGCGGCCTACGGGGTTGAGATTTGCCTCGATCACCGTCTGCGCGAAATCGGCAATAACCGGATCGATCACTCACCTTTTCCGGAGGGAGCATCGCCTTCAAGGTCGGATTGGAACGCCTTTGAGCCGACTGAGCGCCCCTTTGCCGGCGTGGCAAAGGCCGAGGGCAGCGAGAGCATCATGCACTTTCGCATTCGTGTCGCTGCCTTCATCGAGGAGATGATCGAGCAGCATCCTGAGCAGACGATCATTGCCGTCTGTCATGGTGGGGTAATGGGCGCTGTCTTTGATTACTGCTTCGGGATCGGCCCCTGGCCTCGCTGCGAGATATGGACATCCAACACCGGGGTCACGCACTTCGAGTACGTGGCCCATCCGGGCCGTGAAACGTGGCGGCTCCACGAACACAACACCATCGAACATCTGCACGTTTACGCGGACATGCTGGTTTGAAGTGCCGACCATTGGCGAGACTCTGAAGCGGGCCACCGCGACCTTGATGGGACTTTCCGGTTCGCCCCGCCTGGATGCCCAACTGCTGCTCGGCCATGTCCTGGGTAAACCCCGCGAATACCTGATCGCGCACGACGAGCAGCCGGTCAGCGACCTGGATATGCACACGTTCGACAAGCTGCTGACGCTGCGCGCCAAAGGAATGCCCATCGCCTATCTGCTTGGCTCGCGGCCCTTCTATGACCGCACCTTCAAAGTGACACCGCATGTCCTCGTGCCGCGCCCCGAGACGGAGCACCTGGTCGAGGAGGCACTGGCCTGGGGCAAAGATCGTCACCGATTGCGCATAGTGGATGTGGGCACGGGCAGCGGCGTGATCGCGTTGACGCTGGCGGCGCATTTACCCCAGGCGCAGGTGATCGCCACCGACGTGTCGCACGCGGCGCTGGTCGTGGCCCGCGAAAACGCCGAAGGACTGGCAAACGTCCGGTTCGTGCAGGCCGACTTGTTGGCTCCGCTGCGCGGCCCCTTCGACATCATTGTGGGCAATCTGCCGTACATTGCGACGGGCGACATCGACCTGTTGGAAGTCGCGCACTTCGAGCCGCACGTAGCGCTGGACGGCGGGCCGGACGGCCTGATCATCATCCGGCGGATGTTGCAGCAAGCGCCTTCTCGGTTAGCAAAGCCGGGGCTGCTGCTGTTGGAGATCGGCGCGGAACAGGGCGCAGCTGTCGAAGCGCTGGCGAAGGCGGCCTTCCCCGAAGCCTCGGTGAGCATCCTGAAAGACTTGGCCCGCCATGACCGGGCGCTGCGGGTTGAGCAATGATCCAGGGCGCAGTACAATAGACGCTCAGGGTTATGCATTGCAGGCAAAAGACCATGACTGACGAGTCCGAACTGAACGTACACGAGACGGTGGCCGAAACGCCGCTGGCGGAGCCGCCGTCCGAAAATCCGAACCCGGACGATGCCGACGCGGACGCCGACCTCTCGCGCCCGGCGCGTGCCACGCAGTTCCGGCAGCAGCGCCGCTCCCAGGTCAGTACGGCTTTCCCGGCCCTGCTGCTGATCGCGCTCGGCCTGCTGTACCTGGCGAACCCGGTTGAACTGACGCGCCCGCTGGCGATTGGCGTAGCGGTGCTGGCGCTCGGCCTCAGCCTGGTGATGCGCTTTCTGCTCAATGGGCGGCGTGAACGCGGCCTGTTCTTCGTCGGGGTGACGATCCTGCTCTGGCTTGGGCTGGTGGCGCTGGCCTGGACGAACGACGTGGAGATCAGCCAGGGCTGGCCGTTGGGCGTCAGTGCCATCGGGCTGGCGATGCTGCTCACCTTTGTCTTCGAGCGCAGCCATGATCGCGGCCTGCTGCTGCCCGGCGTGCTGCTGATCGTGGCGGGGGCGATCCCGCTGCCCTTCACCTTCGGGATACTGTCCGAATCGGTGCTGAACGGCGTGGCGCTGTACTGGCCGGTGCTGCTCCTGCTGGTGGCGCTGGCGATCCTGCCGCGCGCCGTCCGTGATCGGGCCGAGTAGCGTTGCGGATTGCGATTGACGCGAGCCGTGCCACCGTCGCGGCCCGCACCGGGACGGAAAACTATGCGCTGCAACTGATCCGGGCCATGCTGGCGCTGCGCACGCCGCACCATTTCACGCTCTACTTCCGGGATAGGCCGCGCGCCGATCTGTTCCCCCTTTATCCAAATGTCGAGCACAAGATCATCCCCTTTCCGCGCCTGTGGACGCATCTGCGCTTTGCGGCGGCGCTGTGGGCGGATCGGCCCGACGTGACGTTCGTCCCGGCCCACGCGCTGCCGCTCGTCTTTCCGGGCCGTGCAGTGGCGACGGTGCACGACCTGGGCTATCGATTCTTCCCGGAGGCGCATCCGGCCTTCGAGCGCCGCTACCTGGACTGGACGACGCGCCTCACAGCACGGCGGGCCACACGTCTCATCGCCGACTCGGAGGCCACGCGCCGCGATCTCGTCAGCCAGTACGGGGTGGATGCGGGTAAAATCGACGTAGTGTATCCGGGCGTCGAGGGCTTGCAGCGCGCATCGGAGGCCGAGATTGCGGCAGTGAAGGCCAAGTACCATCTGCCGGAGCGCTATTTGCTGTTCCTCGGCACGTTGCAGCCGCGCAAGAACATTCGCCGCCTGCTGGAAGCGTTTGTGTGCGTGGCACAGAAAGACAGCAGCGTGGCCCTGGTGCTGGCGGGCAAGCGCGGCTGGCTGATCGAGCACGTGTTGGCCGAGTTCAAACACCCGCAGGTCGTCCTGCCCGGCTACATTGCCGACGAGGACGTGGCTGCGCTGTACAGCGGCGCGCTGGCGCTGGTCTTCCCGTCACTGTACGAGGGCTTTGGCTTCCCGGCGCTGGAAGCGATGCGCTGCGGGACACCCGTTTTGTGCGCCAACACGTCATCGTTGCCGGAACTGGTGGGCGACGCGGCGCTGCTGGTCGATCCGCTCGACGTGCAGGCCATCGCGGACGGCATGGCGCGGTTGGTCAGCGATGCGGCGCTGCGGGCCGATCTGGTGCAGCGCGGCTATCGTCAGGTAGAGTCGTTCACGTGGCAGCGGGCAGCAGAGCAGACGATGGGTATTTTGGAAAACGCAGCATAATGAGATTGACCTCACCCCCGCCCCCTCTCCAACTGGCGAGGGGAGTCAATACCCGATATAGTGCCTGTCGTTTCCTCTTCTCTGCCAGCGGAGAGGAAAGCAGGGGGTGAGGTCAACCGTGTCTCTAAACCGTCTCCTCGCCGTCGAACTGGCTGATATTGGCGACCTGATCCTGGTCACACCCGCGCTGGCTGCCCTGCGCGAGACGTTCTCGACGGCGCAGATCGACATGCTGACGACGGCCCACGCCGCGCCGATCCTGAACGGGACGGGGCTGGTCGATGACGTGCTCCTGTTCAACAAGTTCGCCTTTGACCGCCCGCGCGATCTGCTGCGCCCGGCCAATCTGCGCGAAGCCGTGCGGCTGGCGAAGCGGCTGCGGGCCGGGCATTACGACGCCGTGCTGATCTTCCACCACCTGACGACCCGCTTCGGCGCGCTGAAATATGCGGCGCTGGCAATGGCGACGGGCGCGCCGCGCCGCGTTGGGCTGGACAACGGTAAGGGCTGGTTCCTGACGGATCGCGTCACCGACCTGGGATTCGGCGCGAAACACCAGGTCGAATACTGGCTTGAGGTGGCCGGGTTGATCGGTGCGGTATCCAGCGACAGGCGGCTGCACGTCGGCGTCAGCAAGGCGGATCGGCAGTGGGCACGCGAACACCTGCCCGACGGCGAGACGTTTGTGGCGGTACATCCGGGCAGCGGCGGCTACAGCATGGCCCGCCGTTGGGAGCCGGAGAAGTTCGCGGCGGTGGCCGATGCGCTGCACCTGAATTACGGCGCGTCGATTGTCCTCGTCGGCGGGCCAAACGACGGCGCAGATGAAGTCTTGAAGCATATGAAGCACGCGCCGATCAACCTGGTCGGGCAAACCACGCTCAACCAGTTGGCGGCGGTGCTGGCCCGCTGCGAAACGTATATCGGCGCGGACTCCGGCATACTGCATCTGGCGGCGGCCTCCTCGCCCAAAACACTGACCTACGGGCTGTACGGGCCGAGCAATCACCTGGCCTGGGGTCCCTGGTGGGCGGACACGGCGGCAGACGCCGAGATCATCCGCAGCGATGTGTTGTGCAGCCCGTGCAGCTACGTCGGGCATACCATCGGGTTGCGGAATGGCTGCGCGGCCCGCACCTGCATGAAGCTGATCAGGCCGGAGGATATTCCAGGTGTCGTCCTGGATAAGCAAGACGGCTGGACGCACCTGGAGCGTTACAAGTCCTGGCGTGAACGCAGCGCCCCTGCCCTGACAATCCTGGGCGTGCCAATAGACGCGCTGACCTTCGATGACCTGCTGGACAGGATCGGTGCTTGGGTCGGCGGCCAATCGGCCCGGCAGATTTGTACCGTCAACCCCGAATTTGTCATGACGGCACAGCACGATGTGAACTTCTTCAACATTCTGAACCGGGTTGATCTGTGCATTCCGGACGGCGTCGGGCTGCTGTGGGCAGCCCGACGGCTCGGCCACCCGCTGCCCGAACGGGTGACCGGCTCCGACGGCGTGCCGCTGATCGCGGAGCGGGCGGCACGGGAAGGCTGGCGGTTGTTCCTGCTCGGCGCTGCGCCCGGCGTGGCGGAAAAGGCGGCACACATCCTGTGCGAGCGCTACCCCGGTTTGCAGATCGCCGGAACATACGCGGGCAGTCCTGCCGCCGAGGAGGAAGACGGCATCGTGGCGCGGGTGAACGCCAGCCGCGCCGACATTCTGCTGGTGGCCTACGGCGCGCCCAACCAGGACAAGTGGATCGCGCGCAATTTGCCGCGCCTGCAAGTCGGCGTGGCGATGGGCATCGGCGGCGCGCTGGACTTTATCGCCGGGACGGCAGCCCGTGCGCCTGTCTGGATGCGGCAGGCCGGGATAGAATGGCTGCACCGTCTGATCCGCCAGCCCTGGCGCTGGCGGCGGATGTTGAAACTGCCGCTGTTTGTGCTGGCCGTGCTGATGCGCGGGTCGCGCGGGCCAGCCGCGTTCGTCGGAGTGGACAATCGTCGTGGCAAAGCATAGGCAGTTGACCTCACCCCCCACCCCCTCTCCAGTTGGAGAGGGGGAACCAGCAGGCGCTGTTCAGGGTTCTGGCTCCCCTTCTTTGCTTGCGGAGAGGGGGGCAGAGGGTGAGGTTCATCCCCTCCTCTCCCTCATCAATAAGCTATCCGGCTATCGAATCCTGGTTGTGGGCGACGTGATCCTGGACGAATACCTGACCGGGCGCACGGATCGCCTGAGCCGCGAAGCGCCGATCCCGGTGCTGGAATTCGAGCGCCGCGAGTTTATCCCTGGCGGCGCAGCCAACCCCGCCGCCAACATTGCCGCGTTGGGCAGCACTGCCGTTCAGGTGGGTGTGATCGGCGACGACCCGAATGCTGCCGCGCTGCGCGAGATGTTGCAGGCGCGCCGCATTGACCCGGCTGGCCTGGTGATCGATCCGGGACGCCCGACGACCACCAAGACGCGGATCATGGCGCAGATGGGCCTGCGCTTCCCGCAGCAGGTAGCGCGCATCGACCACATTGACCGCCGCCCGATCAGCGGCACAACCGAACAGGCCGTGATCGCCTGCCTGGGCACGCTGGCGCAGAACGTGAGCGCCGTCATGGTCTCGGATTACCTGAATGGGCTGTTGACCGCGTCCGTTGTGCAAGCGATACGAGCGCTGGGCAGGGAACACAGCCTGCTGCTGACGGTGGACGCGCAGGGTGACCTCCACAAATACACCGGGTTCGATCTGGTCAAGTGCAACGCCGACGAAGCGCTGCGCTACCGCCCGCTGCGCAGCCCGCACCCCTGGGCGGACGACGATTTCGCCAGCGCGGGCCGCCTGATGATCCGCAAGCTCAAATTGCGCGGCGGGATGCTGATCACGCGCGGGCCGGATGGCGTCACGCTCGTCCAGGCCGATGGGCAGGTGGCACATCTGCGAGCGCCGCATATCGAGGACGTGTACGACACGGTGGGCGCGGGCGATACCGTGCTGGCCGTCATGACGCTGGCACTGGCGGCGGGCGCATCCTACGTGGACGCGGCGGCGCTGGCGAATCTGGCGGCGGGCATTGTCGTGCGCAAGGTCGGCAATTACGCGCCGTCGCCCGACGAGCTGCGGGCAGCGGTGGGAGGTGAGGCAAGCCCCAGGCTAAAGCCGCAGGGCTGAGATTACAAAGCCCCTGACGGGGCTAAAGGCAAAATCGAATAGCCTGGTGCCCCTCTCCAACTGGAGAGGGGCGGGGGTGAGGTCAATGTGTCATTCTGCGACCTCTACCGCGCTGATGGCGTCGGCCAGCGTCGAAACCACGTCGCCCGCGACCACACTGGCCTTTGTCCCGACATAGTTGGCGGCCAGTTCGCCCGCGTAGCCGTGCACGTAGGCCGCCGCCACTGCCGCGTCAAACGGATCAAGCCCCTGCGCCAGATAGCCGACAATCGCGCCCGCCAGCACGTCCCCCGTTCCGGCGCGGGCCAGGGCCGCGTTCGCAAAGGGAATGACCGAGACGCGGCCATCCGGGTCGGCGACGACAGTATGTGCGCCCTTCAGCACAACAATGCAGTTCCACTTGGCAGCGGACGAGGCGGCCAGCCCCAGGCGATCCGACTGCACGATCTCAGTGGCGGAGCGCTTGTCGTCGCCCTCGATTTTCGCCAGCCGGGACATCTCGCCGGGGTGAGGGGTCAGGATGGTTCGGGCGGGCAGCCGGGTCCACCACTCATCCATCCTGGACAGCAGATTCAGCCCGTCGGCATCGACGACCAGCGGCGGGAGCTTCTCGTTGTCTTTTTCGTCCACCGTGCTGACCGCTTCCCCGGAGGGCACGAAGCCCAGCCGCCGCTGGGAGCGTGCCGATTTTTTCTCCCGCACCAGCAGTGCTTCCATAAATTCTCGGGTGGCGTCTTCCTGGGTCAGCCCTGGCCCGACCAGCATGGACGTATATTTAGGCATCTCCTTGCGGAGCAGCGTCACAGCGGCCTCGTTGATCACGCCCATGTCGTGGGGCAGCAGCAGCCAGGTCGCCTCGACAATGTGGTTGGCAATGGCCGGGATGACAGGCTGCGGGGCGGCTACCGTCACCAGTCCTGCACCGACGCGATAGGCGGCCTGGGCAGCCAGCGCGGGCGCGCCGATGTAATTCAGCGATCCGGCCACGATCAGCGCCTTGCCGAACGTGCCCTTGTTGGCGCTGGCCGGACGCTCCGGCAGCAAGCGGCGAACCGAACGCGCATCGACGAGCGTTCGCTTAATATTGTCGCGCGGGGGGAATTTCTCCGGCAGCGATAATGGCGCGACATGCAGCACCCCGACGGCATCCCTGCCGCTGAAAGTGACGTGGCCGGGCTTGGCCGCCTCAAAGGTGATCGTCTCGTCGGCATAGAGAGCATTCTTGTCCAGTTCGCCCGTGTCAGCGTTCAACCCCGTCGGCAAATCAACGGCCACGATAATCGGACGCCGCGCTGTGTCTGCGGTGGGGCGCTCTGGCGTGACGAAATTCGGGCGCGGGCGATCTTCCTCTCGATCCGAGAGCGCCTTGTGCACCTGGCGCATGACCTTTTCGATCTCGCCACGCAAAGGCAGTTTGGAGCCTGTGCCGAGCAGCGCATCAATGATCACGTCGGCGTTGGCGATCATGGTGCGCAGAACGCGGTAGCCCTGTTCGGAATCGGTGGGCGCGTCCACGACCAGCAGGTTGGCGGCCCGTACTTTGGCAAAGTTCTCGTCGCTTTCGTCGCGCGGCTGCACCAGGAAAAAGGTAACGGTGGCTTTGGTTTCCTCGGCGATCAGGCGGCCCGCCACCAGTCCATCACCGCCGTTGTTGCCCGGCCCGACCAGCACGGCCACGCGCGGTTCAGGAAATTCGGCCACAATCTGTTTGACGCGGTTGGCGACGGCCCGCCCCGCGTTATCCATCATCTGCGCATAGCTGACGCCCGCTTTGTCGGCGGCAGCCTCAATCGCACGCATCTCCTCAACCGTTGCGATCTTGATCATCGTCTCTCCCGCATTTTTGACTCATGCTTGACCTGGTGAGGATTATAGCGCGGCGCGATCTGCCCGTGTGGGCGTTTATCTATTTCTTACGCGGCTTCCAGATGCCCGCCTCCCGATACCAGTCCAGCGTGCGACGCGCCCCTTCCCGGAACGAGATCGGCTGGAAGCCCAGTTCGTGGATCGCCTTCTGGCTGCTGACGCGCCAGTTGTTGAAGACGTAGGAACGCAGATTGAGCGGGTAGTATGGCTCGATGCGAGTATATTCGCTCAGGGCTGTCCAGAGATAGGCCAGTGCGATCATGCTCCAGCCGGGCACGTTGATCCGGAAGTGAGTGATGCCCGCTTCATCGCTGACGATATGATTGGCTTCGTGATGTGTCAGCGTCTCGCCGCAAATGTTGTAAACCTCGCCCGGTTTGCCCCGTTCGAGCGCGGCCAGGATGGACGCCGCCACATCACCGATGTAGGCCGGGAACGTGATCAGCTTGCCGTTGTTGACCTGGATGAGCAAACCCTTGAGCGGGTCTTCAAAGAACAGCCGGTTGAAGGCATAGCGCCCATGCGGGCCATAGAACGCGCCGGGCCGCAGGATGACGATGGGCAGCCCTTGCTCGCGGAAGACGCGCAGCGCCAGTTGCTCGCCTTTCAGTTTGCTGCGCTGGTACGGGTCGGCGGGATTGGTCGGGTGTGTTTCGTCCACGATCCGATCCGGGAGCGGATTGCCGACGACGACGACAGTGGAGATGTGGATGAACTTCTCGACCCCGGCCCGTACCGCTGCTCGCATGACATTGGCCGATCCCTCGACATTGGTGTGCTCGAACTGCTCTCGCTTGCCCCAGAAACTGAAGCGCCCCGCCGCGTGAACGACGTAGCGGCAGCCTTCGACGGCGCAGGCGATCAGCGCTTCGTCCTCCACGTTGCCGGCCACGACCTCGACGCCCAGATCATGCAGCCAGGGGTGTTCGTCGGGGTGGCGGGTCAGGGCGCGGACACGATAACCCTGCGCGACCAGCAGCGGCAGCAGATTGCGCCCCAGGAAGCCCGTGCCGCCAGTGACGAAGATGATGGAAGATGAGGCCGTGTGTACGGTCAAGTGATATACCTTCGACTTTGGATAGCTTAATGAGGTTGCGCGGTCTGTTTGTCGGACATCACGGCGATGGCATCTCGCCACAACGCCTCGTTGACGCCCGGCTCGAAGGGGAAATAGTAGGCAATCCGATCCAGCAGCCCTTCGTAGCGCTCGCGCACGCGGCGCGCAAGCTGGTCGTGCGGGGCAACGACGGCAAACTCGTGCAGCATGTCGTCGGTGATCAGGTTCGCCATGTCAAACCAGCGGCTCTGCCGCGACAGGTTGTTCAGCTCGAGAGCGGTCTCACCCCAGCCGTGCAGTTCCAGCACTTTCTGGTAAGTGGGCGTGCTGCCATAGAAGGCGATCTGCTGCTTGATCGGCGCTTTGGCGTTCTCGATCGCCCGTTCGTTCGCGCCCGTCACGACGAAGATCGCACAGGCCAGCGTCACGTCGGCGCGCGCACGGCCAGCGCTGGCTGCGCCTTGCCCGATGTTGGGGATGATCACCTCTCGCAAGTAGCGCGGGGTATGCAGCGGATGGACGTGGAAGCCCTGGCACAGCTCGCCCGCCAGCCTGCACAGGTAGGGATTGACCCCGGCAATATAGATCGGGATGTCAGGCGTCTGGATCGGCCCCGGCGTGAAAAACGGTGTCATGAGTGTGAAGGTGTAGAACTGGCCCCGGTACCTGAGCGGCACGTTGCGCTGGAAGGTGTTCCAGATGGTGCGCAGCGAGAGGATGTACTCCCGCAGCCGAGGGCCTGGCGAGTCCCAGGTGGTGCTGAAGCGTTTGGTGATGTGCGGTTTGACCTGCGTGCCCAGCCCCAGGATGAACCGTCCGCCGGACTGTTCGGCCAGGTCCCAGGCAAGCTGGGCCGTGACCATCGGGCTGCGCGGAAAGGCAACGGCGATGGACGTGCCCAGTTCGATACGGCGGGTGCTCGAGGCGGCCAGAGTCAGCGGCAAAAACGGATTATGGGCGGTTTCACTCGTCCACAGGCCGTCAAAGCCCAGCCCCTCAATGGCCTGCGCCGTCGTGGTCACACTGCTCAGGCTGCCGGGCGCGATCACTGCGTCGAATTTCATAAGTGCCTTACCTTAGCGGAGAAACCCGATTCAAGTATCGCCGTTGCGGGCTGGAAACACAACCGAGAAATCAGATGTGTTCATCAGGCTCCTACGAAAGCGACTCGCCCGGCATGGTATACTGGAAGAAGTATAGCGTCGGCTGTGCGCTCAGTAAGGAGAAAATCGCAATGCGATTCATCCGGGCATTGAAAACCCTGGCAGGATTGCTGGCGGTGCTGTTCATCGGCGTGACCGCAACGTTGTTTATCGGGCTGCCGCGCGTTGCCAATATGCTGGCCGACCTGTTGGGAACCGGGGCGGAACAGATCGCCCACTGGTGGCCGCTCGTCCCGATCTGGCTCATCTTGATCCTGGTGGCGATTTTCTGGGTCTGGCGGCCCTGGCGTCAGTACCTATACGCGCAGAAGGCGCAGGGCCTGGTCGTGCAGCGGGGACAGGGCCGCGCCTACATGGACACGGAGTCGGTGCGCCAGCAAGTCTACGCTGCCGTTGTGAAAGTACCGAACGTCCAGCGTGCTGAGGTCACCATCCACAACGACCTGGGCCGAGCCGTCGTGCAGATGAACGTTCTGGTCGATAACGACATCAACGGCCCCAAGAAGAAACAGGAGATCAGCCGCGAGGTCAAGAAGGTGGTACAGGATCAGCTTGGCGTGTATCTGGCGAGCGAGCCGATCATCAACCTGAGCCTGACGCCCGTCGGCGCGGAGATTCCGCACGCTGTTCCGGCAGCCGCGCCCCAGGTCAGCCAATCGCCCACGTCGCCGCGCACCCTGCCTGCCGAGCCGCCGCGCCGGGCCGCTGTCCCTCCTCCGCCACCGCCTAAGTCGGAGCCGGTCAAGCCGATTACCCGTGTTGAGCCAGAAACCACTGTTATACCGGAACCGCTGTTGAAAGCCGATGAAGGCAAAACTGTGGCAAGCGAGGCGGCTACCACAGAGACGCTCGTCACCGGGTCACGGCCTTTCACGCGGCGGCCCTTTACTCCGCCTGCCGGGAGCAGCACGCTGCCCGATCTGCCCAACATCGAAGATCAGCCCAGGCCGCCTGCCGAAAAGCCGCCGGAAGACGCGCCTGCCGACCCGGCGGACGAGGACAGCCCAGCGGCCCAGGCCGACAACGACAAAACAGACACGCTGTCGGCGAGTTAATCCTGTCCCGGTTTAGCAGCAGAGTACACCGGGCGTTACAGCCTATGCCGACGGGCTGAGACCTATCTCCGGGATTGCGGGTAGCTTGCTATCAAAGAGCCACGTCTGGAAGAAAGAGGTGAGGTCTTGCCCGCTGACTTCGTTCGCCACCTTGATGAAGTCTGCTGTGTTGGCATTACTATAGCGGAAGCGATCCGCATAGGTGCGCATGATGTTGAAGAACGTCTCGTCCCCCACATGCATCCGCAGGGCGTGCAGAACCAGGCTGCCACGCAGGTAAATCAGATTGGTATCAAACAGGGTCTGGACGTCTGGTCTGCCTGTCTCGCCTGTCCCTCGCTGCGTATCCAGCAGGCGGTAAATGCCACGCATTCTACTATCCAGCGCGTCTTTGCCGCTGACGTGTTCCAGCCATAGGAATTGTGAATAGGTGGCAAAGCCCTCGTTCAGCCAGATATCTTCCCACGATTTCAGGCTCACACTGTCGCCAAACCACTGGTGCGAAAGCTCGTGCGCGACAACTTCTTCCGGCGCGATCTGCCCGACCCGCCGGTTGGCACTGCGCGTTCGCCCGAACAACGAGAGGGTCTGCGTTTCCAGCGCAAAGCCCAGTTCGGTATCGGCGATGACGACGCCGTATACATCGAAGGGATACGGCCCGTAAATGCTGCTGAAAAAGTCGATCATTTCCCTGGTGCGGCTGTACATCTGGGTTTCTTCGGGCGCCATGCCTTCCGGGAAATAATTGCGGATCGCCACTCCGCCCGGCGATTTATCGGTCTGCATGGTGTAGCGGGCAATATCGACGGTGGCAAGGTAGCTTGCCATCGGCTTGCTTTCTTCCCACAGATATGTTGTCGTGTCGCCGTTGTCGATGGTGTTTTTGAGCAGCCCATTGGCCGCAACCACGTAGGGTTTGGCGACGGTCACGCGGAAGGTATAGCTGGCTTTATCCAGCGGATGGTCGTTGACGGGGAACCAGCCCGCCGCGCCCGCCGGTTCGTTGGCGGCGAAGGAGCCGTTGTTGTACCAGCGCCAGCCAGTCTCGATGCCGTCCACGCTGGACGTTTCGGGCGAGCCGTCGTAGGTGATGGCAGTGGTAAAGGTATCGCCCATCTTGAGCGGTTTCGCGGGGGTGATCGTCAATTCGTGTGTGCTCCGGGTATATTGCGCTGGCGCATCATTCACGGTCAATTGGCGGATAGTGAAGCCTGCGAAGTCCAGGTTGAAAGCCGCCAAATCCTGTGTGGCTCTGGCTTCCATCGTGACGGTTCCAGACAGGCTTTCCTGTTCCATAGCCGGCTTGAGATCGAGCGTGTAGTGCAGCGCATCGTAGCCGCCGTTGCCCAGGAGTGGGAACAGCGGATCGGCCAGGCCATCCGCACCGGTTGGCCCCGCAGCGCGCGCCGGGCCGAAAGTCAGCGAACTGACCAGAGCCAGTAACAAGAGCAGTTTGCTTAATTTGTTGCGCATACCCGTATCCTCACGCTGACAATAACATCTCAGCCGGACATGGAGCAGTTTACCCCATGCCCGTCCCTTTGAGCATATTCCCGCCTGCCATGATCTGAGAAGTGGACAGTGTTGCGCCAGAGTAGGCCATCCCTGGCGCAACTGAATGACGTTTGGCACTATTACTTGCCGCTGACAGGCAAATGGCGGATACTGTCCATTTGTACAACTTATATAATTTGATGCCGCGATCTTTTGGTCAGTCAGCAATTGCAGCGCAGCCGCGAACTGAATAAAATGGCGTACCGATTGGCTTTGAGATAGACAATGCAACCTCTAATCCGAATCGCCCGGCAATTTGACTTTCTCGCACCTGTCGTCGTTCCCATTCTGGCGGTGCTGGCGGCGCTGGCGGTGGGGGCAGTGTTTCTGCTGGTGCTGAACGTCGATCCGGGCGTGGTCTATGCACAGTTGCTCGACGGCGCGGTAGGCAACACTTACAGCCTGACGCAGACCATCGGCAAAGCGACCCCGCTGCTGCTGGTCGCTATCGGTATTTGCATCGCTTTCCGGGCCAACGTCTTGAACATCGGCGCAGAAGGACAGGTGATCATCGGCGGGCTGGCGACGGCGGCCTTTGCGCTCACTTTCCGCGATCTGCCGCCCTGGCTCATGGCGACTCTGTCGTTGGTGGTGGGCTTCATCGGCGGTGCAGTCTGGGGCGGGATCGCGGGCGCGCTGAAGGCATGGTTCGGCGTCAATGAAATCCTCAGCACGATCATGATGAACCAGATTTCAGTGCAAATCTTGATCTGGCTGCTGACCGGCCCCTTGCGTGACACCAGCGCCGACGCCACGAGCGCGAACATTATCCAGACGGCGGAACTGCCAAAAGCGGCGTGGCTGCCCTCCATCGTTCCACAGACCTATTTCCACACGGGCGCGCTGCTGGCAGTGGCGCTGGCCTTCATCGCCTTCTTTTTCCTGTGGCGGACGGTGGCGGGCTACCGCATCCGCGCGGTGGGCGCGAACCCGGATGCCGCGCGCTATGCCGGGATCGATGTCCAACGGACGATGGTGCTGTCAATGCTTCTCAGCGGCGGGCTGGCAGGGCTGGCGGGCAGCGTCGAAGTGATGGGCGTCACCCACCGGGCCATGCAGGATTTTTCGACAGGCTACGGGTTTTCGGGGATCGTCGTCGCGCTGTTCGGCCTGCTGCACCCGATTGGCGCGATCCCGGCGGCGCTGCTGTTCGGCGGGCTGCTTGCCAGCGGAACCACGCTGCAATCGGCAGGGGTGAGCGCCGCGATGGTGACGGTGCTGCAAGGGTTGGTCGTGATCTTCGTTGTGGGCAGCAGCCGCTGGACGCAGCGCACCCGGCGGGAAATCGCCGAACCGCCGCCCCGTGCCGAACCCGGCGTGGTAGCCGTCCAGGAGCAAGAGTTAACTTCATGAGCGCCGAAAACGTACCACAAGTCGTCCAGATTCTCGCGCAGGGCGTGGCGGCAGCGACTCCCTACCTGTATGCCGGGTTGGGTGAGGCCGTCGGGCAGCGCTCGGGCGTGTACAACCTGGGTGTGGATGGCATCATGCTTATGGGCGCGTTCACGGCATTCTATACCGTGTACACGACTGAATCGCTGGCGGCGGCAGTGCTGTTTGCCGCTATCGTCGGGGCGCTGATGGGCCTGCTGATGGCCTTCATCAGCGTGACGCTGCGCGCCGAACAGGGCATCGGCGGGATCGGGCTGTACATCTTTGGCCTGGGCCTCTCGACGCTGCTGTTCGACAAACTGGTCAGCACGCCACTTCCCGTCAACGGTTTTCCGGACATGCCCATTCCCGTCTTGAGCGACATTCCGATCATCGGGCCGATCCTGTTCGACCACAACCTGATGGTCTACGGTGCGCTGCTGCTGACACCCGTTGCCTGGTTCGTCCTGAACAAGACGACGTTGGGCCTGAACATCCGCGCCGTCGGCCAGAACCCGCAGGCGGCAGATTCGCTGGGCGTGAACGTGGCACTGGTGCGCTATCTGACGGTGACGTTCGGCGGGCTGATGGCGGGCATCGCGGGTGCGTCGTTATCTATCGCCCTCACCAACATTTTCCAGCACAATATGACGAATGGCATCGGCTTTATCGCGGTGGCGCTGGTCTACTTCGGGGGCTGGTCACCGCTCGGCATCCTGTTTGGATCGCTCCTGTTCAGCATAGTGACCACTCTACAGCTCTGGTTGCAGGCGTTCGGCGTCCAGATTTCGCCGAGCCTGACGAATATGATGCCAAACCTGGCAACCATCGTGGCGTTGATCCTGGCTGTACGTTTCTACCGAACGTCCGCGCCGCTGGCCCTGGGACGGCCTTACAAGCGCGGCGAAAACTGAAGGGTTGAGGTTGATTTCCATGTGCGCTCTGGGTGGCCCTGTGCCGCCTTTATGCGAAAGTACAATTTGAGGAGAAAAGCGCATGAAGACTCGTTTCCTTGCCATGAGTATTGTTCTGGTCGTGGTTCTCGCCCTTTCGTCCATCGGCCTGCCGCACAGCGCGCCAGTCCTGGCCCAAACCCAGGCCGCCACAATGGCCCCGCTGACCAAGCCCATCAAGATCGCTATCATCATGCCCAGTGCCAAGAATGACCTGGCCTGGAGCCAGGCCATGTACGACTCGCTGGTTTCCGTGCAAAAGGAACTGGGCGGCGACAAGCTGGTTCAACTCACCGTCATCGAGAATATGTTCCAGGTTCCGGACGCTGCTGCCAACGCCCAGAAGTTTGCGCAACAGGGTTACGACATCGTGATCCTGCACGGCACGCAGTACGGCGCATCCATGTTCGACGTGGCCGCCAAGTTCCCGGACGTGTCCTTCGCCTGGGGCACGTCTACGGACGTGGGCAAGGACAAGGGCCTGAAGAACGTCTTCGCCTACGAGGCCCGCGCTGAAGAAGGTGGCTACGTCTTCGGGACGATGGCGGCCATGATGAGCAAGACTGGCATCCTGGGCGTGGTCGGCCCGGTGAATGCAGGCGACGCCAAACTGTATATCGATGGTTTTGAGCAGGGTGCGAAGGCTGCCAACCCCAAGGTGGAAGTCAAGAAAATCTTCACCGAGAGTTTTGGCGACATCCCGAAGGCAACGGAAGCTGCCAAGACGCTGATCAGCCAGAAGGCCGACATCCTGACCGGCTCCGCGCAGCAGGTCCCGGGCGCGATCACCGAGACGCAGAAGGCCAAGCTGATCTGGTTCAGCACGGACACCGATCAGTCGGTCAAGTGGCCGGATACCGTAGCCGCGTCGATGGTCTATGACTGGACGGCCATGCTCAAGGACATGATCGCCACGCGCGTCGCTGGCGAGAAGGGCGGCAAAGCCTACGATATCTCGCTCAAGAACGGCAGCCTGAAACTGGTCTTCAATTCAAAAGTCAAGGTTCCAGACGAGGTGATGAAGGCCGCGAAGGACACCATGCAGAAGATCATCGATGGGTCGCTGATCGTGGTTGGCAGCCCGGCAGCGATGGCTGCTGCGACGGCGGCTCCAACGATGGCGGCAACGGCGTCGAAGTAAGGTAGAATTGATCTCACCCCTCTCCGCTTCACGGAGAGGGGTGGCAGGGATGGCGATTGAGCGGTGGGGAGCGGGTTCGAGATGGTTGCGCGGGCTAAGGCAGTCAGGAAACAGGCCAGCTACACGGCAGATGATCTGTGGGAGATGGCATCCAGGCCGGAGTATGAGGACAAGCTGCTTGAACTCATCGAAGGAGAACTCATCGTGATGACTCCCTCTAGCTCCGTTCCCTCGATGATCGGCATTGAACTGGCGAGACTGATCGGCACTCACGTGCGAGCACACAATCTCGGCTATGTTACAGGTGCGGATGGCGGATTCAAACTTTCGGACAAGACGGTGTTGGCGCCGGACGTTGGCTTTGTTGCTAAGAGCCGTGTGACCGCGTTGCCGGATCGCTTTTTCCCGCTTGCGCCCGATCTAGCTGCCGAAGTAGTGTCGCCCACCGATTCCATCTTCAAGGTGCAGCGTAAGGCCATGAAGTACATTGCTTATGGCACGCGGTTGGTCTGGATCATCTATCCAAAGGAAGAGGCTGCCGACGTGTGCCGCCCTTCCCAGGAAGGCGACATGAGCGTGCAGCGCATCACCATTGACGGCGCATTGGATGGCGGCGATGTGCTGCCCGGTTTCAGCCTGCCCCTACGCGACCTGTTCAGCATCCTGCCAAAGTGACCCGAACCCGATCAGGCCCCGCCAGCCTTTGAACGGAGCTACTGATGGAAACCGTCGAAATGCGAAAGATCGTCAAGCGCTTCCCCGGCGTGCTTGCCAACGATCACGTCGATCTGGACGTGCGGCGCGGCGAAGTGCTGGCACTGCTCGGCGAAAACGGCGCGGGCAAATCGACGCTCATGAAAATCCTATACGGGATGCAGCAGCCGGATGGGGGCGAGATTCGGATCGACGGCAAAGCGGTGCGCATTCAATCGCCCGCCGACGCGATCCGGCTTGGCATCGGCATGATCCACCAGCACTTTATGCTGGTGCAATCGCTGACGGTAGCCGAGAACGTGGCGCTAGGGCTGCGTTCGGCGCGCCGCCCGATGCTCGACATGGGAACGATCATTCGCGGCATCCGCGACCTGGGCGAGCGCTACGGCCTGAAAGTCGATCCGAACGCTTACATCTGGCAGCTTTCCGTCGGGGAGCAGCAGCGTGTTGAGATCATCAAGGCGCTGTACCGCAATGCCAGTATCCTGATCCTGGACGAACCCACCGCCGTCCTGACGCCGCAGGAAGTGGTCGAACTGTTCAAGGTCTTCCGCCAGATGACGGCGGACGGTCACGCGCTGATCTTCATCTCGCACAAGCTGTACGAGGTGCTGTCGATCAGTGACCGGATCATGGTGCTGCGCGATGGGCGCGTGGTCGGAACGGTGCCGAAGGAAAACGCCACCCGCGAAGCGCTCGTCCGCATGATGGTCGGGCGTGAGATTTCGCTGCGCGTGGACCGCCAGGATGTGCCGCTTGGCGACGTGCGGCTGACGCTGCGCAACCTGTCGGCACTCAGTGATCGCAAGACCCCGGCTCTGCGCAACGTTTCGTTGGACGTTCGCTCCGGCGAGATCGTGGGCGTGGCGGGCGTTTCGGGCAACGGACAGCGCGAACTGGCGGAGGTGCTGGCCGGGCTGCGCCCCGCGACGAGCGGTTCCTTCCTGATCGATGGCGTGGACGTTGTTCATGCTTCCGTTTCAGATCGGATCGCCGCCGGGTTGGGCTACATCCCCGAAGAACGAATGCGCGACGGCGTGATCAGGGAGTTCAGTGTGGCGGAAAATGCCGTCCTGCAGACGCACGGCATACCGCCCGCGTCACGTTCGGGTGTGCTGCGCTTCGGCGAGATTCGACAGCATACCCAGCGCTTGATCGAGGGCTTCAACATCAAGACGCCCAACCAGCGCGTGCAGTTGCGCAATCTGTCCGGCGGCAACATCCAGAAGTTGATCCTCGCGCGCGAACTGACCCGCCAGCCGCGCGTGCTGATCGCTGCGCAGCCGACACGGGGCGTGGACATCAACTCGACGATGTACATTCACCGCTGCTTGCTCGACCAGCGTGCCAAAGGCACGGCCACGCTGCTGATCTCCGAAGACCTGGACGAAGTGATGGCCCTCTCAGATCGGATCGCTGTGATGTACGAGGGCGAAATCCTGGGCATTGTGCCGCGCAGTGAGGCAACGCAGGACAAACTCGGTCTGTTGATGGCGGGCGTCAGGTCGTGACCCGCCACAGTGTCACACGGGATAGGCCGCCGGGGCGGGGATAAACGGCCAGTGGCGTCCATTTTCCTCCAACAGTGGTCGGATCGATGCCCACCGGCTGGTCTTCGGCCAGCACATAGACTGTCCTCGCCGCCTGCAAGGCGCTGATAATTCTGTCACGGGCCTGCGCGCCCATGCCTGTGCATTCGAGCGACGTACCGGGCGGCAGGTAGTATCGCGCCCGCTTGCAGCCGTCGGTAGTCATGCTGGCGATCACAGGATGCGTGCCTACCGTTTGCGGAAAAGCCCGGACTGCCTCTCGCAACCCATAGCCGGAGGGGTGCTGGCTGACGTACTGTTCAAGCATCGGCGCGGTCATCGGGAAGGTAGAGGGATCGGTGTAGGCGACGCGCCATATGCCTAAAGCTGCCAGCGCAATCGCTGCGCCGCCAAGCGCCAGCGCCGTGATCGCACGGCCTGGAATCAGGCGCACACTGGCCCACCCGACTGCTGCCACCACTGCCAGCAATGGCATGATCACGCCGAAATGCCGATCCAGCACTTCCGTCCCAAACACGATCATCACCGCCAGCGGCCCAAGCACACTGCCCAGCACGTGCAACCCACGCCGCCCGACCAACGCGCTCAACGGCACGCCGATCAGCGCCAGCGTCCACAGACCGTTTACAGTGAGCAGCGTATCGGTGAATGTTGCGGTGTTTAGTGTCGTCCGTTCACTGATAGACAGCTTCGGGCCGCCCACCCATCCGCGCGCGATGGAGAAAAATCCGCCGCGTGTGGCCGAATACAGGCTGGCGGGCGTGACGATGATCAATGCGATGCCGTAGATGAGCACCAACCGCCACAGCCGAACTCGCCAGTCCTGGCCGCACGCGAGCAAGATTGCCAGGAGCGGCACGCCGACAAAGGGCAAGGCGCTGACCTTGAAGAGCAGCGCCAGGCCAAGCGCGATTCCGCCCAGGATGGCGGCGCGGCGCGTCTGTACGTTGGGCAGCAGGGCCAGCGCCAGCAGGACAGCGGCGGCCCCGGCTTCGATGTCGGCCAACGCCATCCGCTCGAAGAAAAACAGGTAGGGCATGGTCAGCCAGATCAATCCTGCGACGAAACCTGCACCGCGCCGCTGGCTGGCCCGCCGCGCCAGCGCCATGCCCGCCGCGCAGCCGACCAGCCCGACGAACACGGTTGCGATCCGCCCGGCGAACACCGGTGCAGACTGCGGGTAGAACAGGGCGATCAGCCACACCCCGGCGACTTTGCCATCCTCGATGTCGAAGAAGGGATGCAGATTCCAGACCTCGACGGCGCGCGAGAGGTGCAGCCCTTCGTCGTTGTGGAGCGGCAGCGCGTCCAGCGCCGTGACGCGCGACCCGAAGAAGACGAGCAGGATCAGGATCTCAAGCCATTGGATACGGAAACGCCGCATCGGGCTATTCGCTTTCATGGTGGTCTGGGCTGGTGTTCTGAGTCACAATTCGGCCACTTTGGGTCAAGAATATCCTGTCTATGACATACCGTATCTGTCGTACTTTCGCTTCTGATCGGCGCTGGTGGCTGGCCGGAGTGACGCTCACGCTGCTCCTGATCGCCGCCAGCCGCATCGTCCAGTTGAACACGTTGCAGATGGACGGCGACGACATCTGGTCGATCTGGCAGACGTTCGGCTCGCCGCTGGACATCATCCGCTGGACGCCGCCCGACTGGCCCCCGCTGTATTTCCTGAGCCTGGGGGCCTGGAAAGAACTGGCCGGCATCCAGCCGATTGTACTCCGTTTTGGCTCGGCGCTGGTCTTTCTGATCGGCGTGGCCTGTCTGTACCGGCTGGTGCGGCGGTTGTGGGGCGAACGGGCCGCGCTGGCCGTCATCCTGGCCTACAGCGCGTTCGGCTTTGTGTTGTATCTCAGCCTGTTCATCCGCGCTTACGTCTTCCTGCTGACGCTGACGCCGCTGGTCTTCTGGATGGCTATCCGCTACTTCGATTGCCCATCGGCGCGGCGCGCGATATGGCTGGCGCTTGGCATGGCGGCTATGTTCTACAGCCATTACACGAGCTTGTTCCTGTTGGGGCTGCTTGGCCTGTATACGCTGGCGGTCTATCCTCGCCAAGTCTGGCGCTGGTGGCTGCCTGGTCTGATGCTGGCCGCCGTCACCGTGCCCCACCTGATCGCCAAGCGGGAGGCGTTTGCCACCCGGACGATTGTGTACCAGGGCTTGCAGCTTGCGCCGCTGCCGGAAGCACTGCTTAACCTGGCGACCACTTTTGCCGGGCCTGCATTCCTCTGGCTGGCCCTGCTGTTTGCGGCGGCTACTGTACTGATCGTGGCACGACGGGCGTTCAACCCGCAGGTCTTCGTCCTGGCGATCTGGGTGCTGATGCCTGTGGCCGTGTACCTGCTGCAAAACCGGCTCGGTCTGTTTCAGAGTCCGAAGTACCTGTGGTGGGTGCTGCCCGGCCTGGCCCTGTGGATCGGGTGGGGGGTATCGCGCCTGCCGCGCACGGCGTACCGGCTGGTCTCGGCATCGCTGGTCGGGGTTATGTTCCTGCCGAATGCGCTGGAGGCCCGCCAGCCCGCCTTGCAATTCGACACCAGTTTCAAGTTGTTGCGCCAGTATTTGCGGGCCGGAGATGTCGTGATGCTTGACCCACGCTGCCAGTGCAGCGATACGGAATCGTGGGATTACTTCATGCGCCTGTATTTCCCGAATGGCCTGCCCTTCGTCACCGATCCGGTAGGTCATCCGCGAATCTGGTACGTCGAGCGTTCCTGGGACAAGGACGAAAAACTCGAACAGTCCGTTGCCAATGGGCGGATAGCAGGCGTGTTCTTCGGCCCACCGACGCTGCTGTTCCGCCTTTACGAGGGGCCGCCCGATCCGAAGGGCATTCTATTTGAGAACGGGATGCGCTTTCATGGCGCAACGGTGGACGGTGTCGCCTCACCGGATGGTGTGGCGTTTCACGCCGGGGAGACGGTACGGCTCAAATTGTGGTGGTCAGTCGATCAGCCAATCAAGCTGGACTACAGCCTGGGTGTGTACCTGCTGATCGATGGCGCGGTAGGGGCGGAGGTCAATGGGCCACCACAGGCCGCCGATGGACCGAAAGAAACGAGTCGCTGGCTTCCGGGCCGCTACTATGTGGATGAACGCGCGCTGACGCTGCCTGCCCGTATGTACGGGCAGGCTTATCCGCTCTATATGGCCGTGTACCAGTGGTGGGACAACGCCCGCATTGCCGCACCGGGCGTGGATGGCAGCAAGCTGCTCACGATTACGTCGATCAGCATCCATGCCTGGTGAGGCGGAGTGTAGTCCAGGATCAATACCTTTAAGTTAAGGCGATATACCTCACCCCCTGCCTCCTCTCCGCTGCGTAGAGAGGGGGAACCGATGGCCCAGACTCCCCTCTCCAGAAGGTGGAGAGGGGTTAGGGGTGAGGTAAACTACCGCCCCTCGCAGCCTTATCTAAAAGGTATATTGATCCAGGATTGGCGGGGCGCTGCGCAGCGCCCCGCCCCTTCATTCCTTCGGCGGCTACTTGAGAATGAGGCCCGTCGTGACCAGCGTCCCCACCTCGGCCAGCAAACGCGGCTCTGTCTTAAACAGAGTGAAGATAAGCTCCCGCAGCCCCATGGTTTGCAAAGGCAGGCCAGATGCCACGTTGATCAAGTGCGCGAGCTGCTTTTCTTCCATCTGTGTCAGCAGTTTCCGGATGCGGTATAAGGCACGGTGCTGTGCGCCGAATCGATTTTGCCAGCGCGTTTCATATTCGCTCAGGACCCTGGCAGAAACATCGCCCCTTGCCAGCGCATCTGCGGCGACCTGCGACGCAAGATCGGCGCCGATCATGCCCAGATTGATCCCACCGGCTGTTAGCGGATCGGCCTGATGGGCTGCGTCCCCAACCGCCACCAACCCGCTCGTCACCATTTTCTTCAATGCGCCGGTGGCCGAGACGCCCCCGGCTACCGCGCCGAGAATGTGGGCTTCGGGATATTTACGCTCGACAAAGCGATCTAACAGGCGTTGAGCAGACACGTCGCCAGCGCGATTGGCGGCGATGACCAGCCCCACATTGGCTGTGTCGTCACCTTTGGGGAAGACCCAGCCATAGCCTCCGGGGAACGCCTGCTGATCCAGATGGTACTCGCAATTGGTTGGATCGAACCTGCCCCTCAGATTACCCAGCAGATACTGAAAGCCCACATAGTAGTCGGCCATCGGTGGCATCGTTTTCAGCCCGGCCCAACGCGCGACCTGCGATTCGATTCCGTCGGCGGCAATGACGAGTCGGGCCTGCACCTCGCTGGACCTGCCCAGGCTGTTGACGCGGATTCCGACCACGCTCGCCTGTTCGATGAGCAGCCCCGTCGCCTCGGTTCGAGTGCGCACTTCGGCCCCTGCCTGCGAGGCGAGGCGTGCCAGTTCCCAGTCAAAAACCTTTCGATCTACGACCAGCGTTGGTTCAGTGGGCGGAATCTTCACACAAGCACCGCTGGCACTGTGGATTGAATAAGTCGAGACGCGGGCCTTCACCCAGCGATCATCAATCTCGATATAGGGCCGTGTTGAATCAGCCCCCACTGCCTCTGCACAGCGCACTGGGACGCCGATCTCCTGGCGTTTTTCAATGAGCAGGACGCGAAACCCACGTTCGGCTAACCGGCGCGCTGCAACCGATCCGGCGGGGCCTGCCCCTACGACGACTGCGTCATAGCTCTGCCTCATGACGACTCCTTGACTGTCGAAAGGGCGTGGACCGGGCACATCCTCACACAACGCTCACAGCGCGTACAGGTTTCGTCGTTGATCGACAAGAATCCATTGTGCAGAAAGAGCGAATCGGGTGGACAAACCGCCACGCAAGCCCCGCAGTAAAAACACAAGCTGTGATCGACGACTACATGGCGATCCGATGTCTGATACCGGTTAACACTGCCGCGCTGATCGCCCACCACCCCCCTGACTAGCTGGCTGAGAGTCATAAGGTCCCCCTCCTCACGTGCCCTAAACTTCCGGTCAATGAGTGCCAGGCACAATCTCCATTGAGATCAGGAGGCTCGCTGGCCGCAGCGTGTTTTTGTCGTCCCGGCAATGACCAGGCGAGGGGCCGAAACATCCGCCGGGACTGCAAGACAAGCCCAGGGCAGCGGTGTAAAGCTCATAAGCTCGCCACCCCACTCGGCCTGTGCCGATATAAGCTGCGACCAGCCAGCCATTCAGTGATCTCCACCCGCCGGGCTGACGACTTTATTACTGGTGTGCATCGCCCGTCCAGATAGATCCTGGTACCATGCCTGATCTCCCCAAAACCACCGAGTTGCGCCGTTCGGTACATCACTAAGCGAGTCTGCTCGGGTTCTGGAATAAGATTCGTCCGATCCTATGTTAATTATAAACAACTGATAGCGCTGATCGTCAACAGCCATGAACAGCGCGGATGCATTTCCGAAAAGCTGAAGATGGGCTTCGCTTCTGAGGCGTCAATACGGGTCGGCCATTGTCGAAGGTTGTTGCGGTAGATGCGAAAGGTACGATCCGGCAGGTCGGTGATGGTCGCGGGCCGAAGCGTGAGGCTGATGGGCTGATCCATAGTTCCCCCACCGGACAGGTCATTCAGCCCTTAGCTTATCCGATCCCTGAGGGCAGCGAAAGTTGGTATGACGTCTGGGTGCGGCAGATTTGCGCCCCGGATCGCATCCGAGTATCTTACGTCCATCGCACAACGAAAGCCCGGAAAGAGCCATGAAAGCAGTTATGAAGGTTGCGCCGGGCGTCGGCCACGTCGAACTGCGCGAGATCGACGAACCACAGGTCGCCGCCGGGCAGGTCAAGATCAGCGTGCGGGCGGCGGGCATTTGCGGCACCGACCTGCACATCTACAAGGACGAATTTCGCTCGTGGCCGCCCGTCGTCCTGGGCCACGAAGTGGCGGGCGAGGTGGCGGAAGTCGGAGAAGGCGTCAGTGGGCTGGAAGTGGGCGCGCGCGTCACGACGGAAACTTACTTCTCGGTCTGCGGCACGTGCCGTTACTGCCGGAGCGGGCAAAACAACCTGTGCCTGAACCGCCGCTCCATCGGCTCGGCAGTCAATGGCGGCTTCACGCAGTACGTCGTCGTCCCGGCCCAGAACGTCCATCTGCTGCCCGACAACGTGGATTTTCACGCGGGCGCGCTGACCGAGCCGCTGGCCTGCGTCGTACACGCTACTCTGGAAACGATGACCGTCGGGCCGGGCGATGTGGCCGTGATCGCCGGGCCGGGCGCGATTGGCCTGCTGACGCTCCAGGTCGTCAAGGCAGCGGGCGCGACGGTCATTGTCCTGGGCACGGACGTGGACGTGCATCGGTTGGCGCTGGCCCGTGACCTGGGCGCGGATCGCGTGCTCAACGTGCAGCATGAGGATGCCGCAGCGCTCACCACCAGCCTGACCGAAGGCGGCTTCGGCGCGGACGTGGTCTACGAGTGTTCGGGCGCTGGCCCGGCTGCCGCGCAGCTTCTCAGGCTGGTGCGCCGCAGGGGGCGCTACGTGCAGATCGGGTTGTTCGGCGCGCCCGTGGCCTGGGAGATGGATCAGGTGTGTTTCAAGGAACTGTCCGTGACGGGCAGTAATGCCAGCACGTCCTCGGCCTGGGACAAAGCGATCCGGCTGATGGCTGAAGGCAAGGTACAGACCGGGCCGCTTATCACCGGCATCTTTGATGTGACTGACTGGCGCAAAGCCTTCGATGCCTTTGAGTCGCGCAGCGGCGTGAAGACCCTTTTGAAACCGGTGGGCTAAGACCAATCAGCCCGGTTCTGGTCTCAATTGAGTTTTGGTTATGTTTTTGTGAAAGGAGCACAGGTCATTCACCGATACACTGAGAGTGCGTTCAATACTGCCCAACTGGAAACTAAGGACGCAGAGGTACGGCTATGCTCAAGGTGCTGGTGGTTGACGATGATCCCGATATTTGCCTGCTGACGCGGCGCTTGCTTACCACGCTTGGCTGTGAATCGTTCGAAGCCAAAAACGGCATTGATGCTGAAGGAATCGTCAAAAGTTTGCAGCCTGACCTGGTTTTGCTAGACATCATGATGCCGATCCAGGATGGCTATGAGACCTGCAAACGGCTGCGGAGCCAGGGTTATTCCGGCTCGATCATTATGATCAGTGCGTTGCAAGAACAGGCCGAAAAAGTCAAAACGCACGCAGCGGGTGCCAATGCCTACATCCAGAAACCGATCACGCGGCAGGTGCTTGCGCTGCACATCGATCACATCCTGGCTCGCCAGAATCCGCAACTACAGTAGCTCGTTACAACTCGCCAGTTCGCCACCGCAGCCACCGGCCCATTAGCGCGCGAGGAAACGTTTTCCCTGTATCGCGTGCGAAAAACCGCTTTCTCGTGCTAAAGTTTAGATTTTCGCACCATCGAGGTTTGACAACGCCGTTATCGACATTCTATAATGTCGTGGCTGGACAATCGATAATGTGTGAATTTTGGCGGCACAGAGCGACTTATGGACAGGACAAATAGTAACCAGAGTAACCAGAGTCGAAAGTTGACCCCCATTTCTATTGAGACTCAGCGTTCGGATCATGTGCCACCGCCTCCGCCCGACGAGAGCTACTGGTCTGCCCTTCTCCGCGAAGGAGAAATCGCTTCCAGCGGCCCGCAGCGTTACGGCGGATCGGACTGGGATAACTTCGCCGCCGCTGGTTCCTCTTCCGCTGCCTCGACAGGCGATACTAATAACCACGAATGGGATCGGATCCAGCAAACTTTTGACGGCGACCAGACCGTCGAGTTGCCAGTGGTTGGCTACAATCGAGGAGGCTTGCTGGTAGAATGGGGCAGCCTGCGTGGTTTCGTTCCAGCCAGCCAACTGGTTGATTTCCCGGCGGTGGCCGATGCGCAGGCCCGCCGCGCTGAATTGACGGCTCGAATCGGCCAGCGTCTCACGTTGCGCGTGATCGAGCTGGATCGCGCCCAGAACCGCCTGATCCTGTCGGAACGAGCAGCGCAGGTGCAGCCTGGCACACGCGCCAGCGTGCTTGACAGTCTCCGTAAAGGCGACATTTGTGAAGGGCGCGTCACCAACCTGTGCGACTTCGGCGCGTTTGTTGACCTGGGTGGCCTGGAAGGGCTGATCCACATCAGCGAATTGAGTTGGGGGCGGGTCGGCCACCCGCGTGACATGCTTTCACGGGGGGACACGATCAAAGTCTACGTGATGGACGTCAGCCGCGAGCGTGGGCGCGTAGCGCTCAGTGTCAAGCGCCTTCAGCCTGACCCCTGGGAGACAGTGGAGCAGCGCTACCGCGTCGGCCAGATCGTCGAAGGGGTGATCACGAACGTGGTGGACTTCGGCGCGTTTGCCTGCGTCGAAGAAGGGCTGGAAGGGCTGATCCACGTTTCTGAATTGGCCGAAGGACATTTCCTGCACCCGCGCAATGTCGTGCAGGAAGGCGAACGAGTACGGGCGCGCATCCTGAATATTGATGGACATGCGCGGCGGCTGGGCCTCAGCCTGCGCCAGCTTGAGCATGAAGAACCCGTCGTCGAGCAGGCGCAGCCACGTCAGGCGTAATCTGCGGGTTGGCATCATTGCCAGGTATTGTACGGAAGGGCGGTTCCTGCGAACGGCCCTTATTTCGTTTGGGAATCCCACTGTCGGCCTACGCTCAGGCAATGCGGCGTGAAACGGCGTTATCGTAAGAGGAGACGCCGTTGTCTCCACGATACTTGATGATCTGAGGCAAAGCGATGAAACGTTCATTCCTACTGTTAGCACTCGCTGCGATTCTCCTTGGTAATCTGGCTGTTGTGCCCGCACCTATCCGCGCCGAAGGCAATTCTTGCCTGGCGGCGGAAGCACCCGGCTGTACCAATGGGCTGCCAACGGACGTATATCAGCGCCTGCTGGGCGAAATGCAGGCCCATCCTTCGCCCGACGTGACTCCCATTCCGGCTGACATGAAAGAGGTTCGCTCCTACAGTTTCTTCCGTGTCCTGCCCGATACGACACTCTACGATTCACCGAACGGGAATCCCGTTGGCAAGATGGAGGATGGCTTTACCTTTGTGTCTGTCTATGCCGTTAAGGACGGCTTCGCTCAGTTGCGCAACAAGCTGTGGGTGCGTCGTAATTCTCTGAAGCAGACCTATTCATCGCAGTTCACAGGCGTTCTGTTCGACAAGCCTCTGGCCTACCCGATGGCCTGGGTCATCCAGGCGTCAATTCCCAGCAGCTATCCGGGTGGACCACGCAGCATCAAAACGCCTGCTATCAACCGTTACACGCGCGTGAACCTGTTTGCTACCGTCAACGTCGATGGTTGGGACTGGTTTCTGGTGGGACCGGGCCAATGGCTTGAACAGCGCAAACTGGCCCGCATCATGCCTGCGGCTAACCCCGGTGCGACGGGCAAGTGGGTAGCCATCAACCTGTACGAGCAGGTCTTGAGCGCCTATGACGGTGATCGGCTCGTCTATGCCACGCTGATTTCCTCTGGCCTACCGAATTTCCAGACCAACAAAGGCACATTCAAGGTCTGGCATCGTGCCCTTTCCACACCCATGAGCGGAGCAATGGGTCAGCCCGATTTTTACTCCCTGCCCGCTGTGCCCTACGTCATGTTCTTCGACAACGACATCAGCCTGCACGGAACGTACTGGCACGACGGCTTTGGTTTCAAGCACAGTCACGGCTGTGTGAACATGTCTATTGCCGATGCGCGCTGGCTATACGAATGGTCGGGCGATAGCGAGCTAACCGTCCTGGTGTGGGACAGCCGCGCCGCGTAGACTTCCGACCTCCTGGCGAGCGGCTTCCCTGGGGGAGTCGCTCCAGACACAAGATACCCTTCCTTGCTATAGGCAGATTTGCTATAATGATCATCCGGCTGGCCCCGTAGTTCAGCGGATAGAACGAGCGTTTCCTAAACGCTATGTCGGGGGTTCGATTCCCTCCGGGGCCACAGCCTCCGCCTGGGGTTTAATCCCAGACGGAGCGCCGTTTTCTGGGGTTTCTCCGTCCTCATAAAGTGCCGAACGCAGCACAAGGAATCGGTCTGCCCAGGGCTTCAGCCGAAAGTCCACAATACGGCGGGAATCTAGGTCGTAGATCACATAGCTGAACAGGCTTCGTGCCATCCCCTGTCTGTCTTCGTCATCACCGACATCCCAAAGCTTCGCCAGTTTGTCGATGGCATCCATGCACATCGCCAGTTCCAACGCAGCCTTTTCTGTTTGGGTTGTTCGGGCTTCCCAGTGGGCGATTTCTCGCTCGTTGAGTTCAACACGGCGACGATACTCATCCTTGTCAATGCGGCCATCACCAAACAAAATCACTGCCGCCTCAATGCGGCGTCGGCATAGAGCAATTGCTTCCTGCTTCTGTTTTTCCGGGTCTTCTTCTTCGCCATTTGGATTGCGGAGTTTGTCTGCCTGGATTGCCAACTCAGTCATCAAGCTGAGAGCATCTTCTCTGATAGTCAATAGCTTGATCAGACGCCCAAAGTCCCCCTCATATTTGGCAGCCGGAACACTCTTGTTACTACAACCGCAGTGAACCCCGGTCTTGTGACGATAACGGCGTTTGTCCCCACTTAGACGTGAACGCAAGCGTGGATCGTTTTGTTCGGCAGCCAGTTGTTCGCAGCGTGCACAGTAGGTCATCCCGTTAAGGGCATAGATGCTTACGTCCTTATTGACGCCATCATTGCGCGGCGCAAGAGCGCGATCCGCAAAGACCTGAGCAACATCGCGCAGCAAATCGAGTGGAAAAACCGCACGTTCCGGTACAAAGGGGATGTTTTCGAGATCAATGTCTTCGGGCCGACGCTTTTTGGCGCTTTTCTCATGAACAATGCCACCATATTCGGGCCATGCACGAACCACGCGGCGAACGTCATCCTTATCCATCGGGCGCGGGATACCATAGCGGTCTTTGAAAGGCCAGCCTTCAATGTTCAATTGATAAGCAATGACCTCAGCGCCGTATTTGTTCTCTTTGTAGAGCGTCAGGATACGCTCGGCGCAGTCAAAGTAGCTACGCCATAACGCGCCCTCATCAGGCGGTTGATCGGGTTTGCCTGCAACATATCGTCCATCGGGCATCCACCATGCACCGCTCTTGGAAGGCTCAAGATAGCCATCCTCCCGACGACGTGTGCCAAAAGGAACGTTAATGACTTTCCCCTGACGTTTGCGATGGGCAATACTATCTTTGGCGCGGCGAGAAATATCGACAGCGTAATACTCATCCATAAGTGCCGCGATCATGACGCTCATGCGTCCCATCGGACCGGAAAGATCGATATTCCGTCCTGGCGCGGCCATCACAAGCTGCACATCATGTTCTTCGGCAAAATCAATCGGATCACCGACGCGCCAGCCTTTGCGGTGCAGGCGGGCAAGGTCATTGGCGACAATCGCTACAACGTCGGGATCGCCTAAGCGTGATTTGAGTGCTAACCACCCCGGACGATTCTTTTCACTCTGCCCGGATTTGTGGCCTTCGGTATCTTCATACCATTCAGGAATCCAGCCACGTCGATCACATTCAATCTGGATATTGGCACGCTGACGATCAGGACTGTCCTTATCATTCTCGTCTCGTGTATATGAGAGGCGAACATAGCAGAGAGCAACATTGCGGACGACGGAAATGGACTGCTTTTTGCGGGGTGGCATAACCGATTCCTCCTGAAAACTTATAAACCTTGCAAATGGTAGCGAGAGAGCCACCGACAAGGTAAAGTCTGCCGGAGGTCGCTGCGCTATCTAGGGTAGTGCATCGGCTCAGAGTGCAGAGGTGCTACCAACACTTCTGCACTCGCAATGCACTCAGAGTAACGCTATCCAGAGTCCTTGTCAAGCTGACTATCATCGCCTTTATTCAACTGCTTGGCGCATATTCCGGCCACGACTTTGAGAAATCCAGCCAGTTCGCGCCGTACATCGGGCAAGTTGTAATTGCTATCAATCTTGTCACCCAATTCGCGGCAAACCGTCAGTGCGTACTGGTCGATTTCTTCGGGCGCTGGTGGGTAATATTCAATGGGACGCGACGTTGTAAAGGTTACAGGTTTTCGTTTAGCCACTGCTTCACGCTCCCGCCCGTCAGTACAAATTCGGTAATGTCCTTGCCCCAGGGAACCTGAATGGTGCGCGCCCGTTTGGTGAGCGCTTGCAGCCGCGCTGCGCCTTTCATGCCTGCTTCGTCTGCATCATAGGCAACCAGGATCGTCTTGCAGTGCAGCAGCAGCGGCATCCAGTGCGGGTTGAGCGACCCCGACGCGCTGCCGAGAGTCGCCACACCGATCATCCCATTACTTTCCTGTTCCGCCAGCAGCGCGTCGAACTCCCCTTCCACGAACAGCACGGTTTCATGGCCTTCCAGTGCAGCCGCGTTGTACAGTCCTTGTGCGTTACCGCCTGCGATCTGCGTATACTTCGGTTGCCCTGCCGCACGGCGTACCTTGACCGCCCAGAGTTCCTGCCCGACGAACCAGGGGATGGTAATGCCGCAGGGGACGGTCAGCTTGCCGATGCGCAGCCATTCCCACGGACGCCCCGGCACATAGCCAAGCCGCGCTCGCAAGATCGTTTCTTCAGTCAGCCCGCGTTTCTTGAGGTACTGCATAGCACGCTCGCCGTCAGGACTCCACAGCGCATTTTCTGCGCCATCCACAATCACCTTTGCTGCCGTCTGCCATTCATCTTTGGGTGGCTTGGCTTCGGGCAGGCTGTGTACTGGCCGGACAATCTGCCGCTGGCACGAGCGCATGGACTTCAGTGGCCGCTCTGCACCCAAATATTCACAGGCTTCTGCGAACGACAATCCGCGATAACGCTGAAGCCAGTCCAGCGCATCACCCTGCATACCGCACGCGCCAAAGCAGCGCCAACCGTTTTCCCACACCGCCAGACTATAGCCCTTCTGCTCGTTGTGGAAGGGGCAGCGCCAGAGCAGCGCCTTCCCACCGCGACAACGCGAGGGGCCAAGATCGGCTTCGACAATCAACCGGAGATCATGCTGTTCTTTCAAGTGTTTCACATCCGTCATCATGGTCTTCCCCACCTCACCGGATTGCGTCACCCCTCGGTGACAGGTGACAAAATCGCTATCGTGTCTACCTGTCTTTTACCGGGGACAAGATCGGTCAATTGAAATCAGTTTTTCGCTCAATCACAGCCTGTTATGCGTGTTCAGGCCGTTGGCTGCGCCCCGATCCTGTCACCCCCTTGAGACAGGTTGCCAAAAAACAGATCGTGTCTCCTGTCCCCGGAGGGTGTCAGATTAATCGGTCAATCGAAACAGGTCGGGACGTGGGCCAGGCCGTCCCTCAGCAGTCGTCGGGACGCGCTGAATACGGTTGTCCTGTTCCAGCGCTGCCAATGCTTCGGCGACAGGCTTGCGCGTGGTCTTGAGTGTGCGATAGATACTGCGCGTGCTGAGGCCGTCCGGGTGTGCCGTAAGCAGGCGCAAAATACGGACTTCGAGCCGCAGTTCTTCGCTGTCGCCCAATTCATGGAGTAAGCGGTGCGCTGAAGCTCGCCAGCCTTCGGTGATGTGCTGCGCCCGATACCAGTGCGCCAGCCGCACCACAGGTCGGTTTTGCGCGCCTGCATCGGCCCAATCCAGCGCCGCCAGACAGATGGCGATTTTGAGCGCCTGAACATGCAATCGCCCGTACACCGCGCGCAGACGGTCATCGAGTGAACTGGCGGGGGCTGTCAGCCTGCGCAGCGCCTGTTCGTAGATGTGGCACGGCTGCCAGATGTCGGCCACGAGCGACCACGCTTCACGGTGTTTCTGGTCGCCCAATGCTGCCGGGTCTGGCGGTGTCGGCAGTTTTTCATGCAAACGCCGCAGCCGGGCGACCAGCGCGTCAGGATTGAGTTCGCCAGCAGGCGCAGGCCGCTCTGTATAGTCCGGTTCGGGCGTGAGCAATGCAAAGCGCGCCAGATTGCCGTTGTACCAGTCATTAGGTGTCAGCGCGGTTGCCAGTTCAGCGGGCGTCGCCGCGCCCAGAATGCTCAGGGCTGTGTCGCGGATAACGACCATCCCGCGATTGTTGGTATTCGAGTCCAGATAGGGTGGGCAGTCGTAGAGCTGCATGATCAGTTCTTTCATGCCCGACATATAATCTTTGGTCATCGACTTGAATAAGCCGGACAGTTCATCGCGCAGAATGCCCCGCTGCGCTGCAAAGCTGTTGCCTTTCGTCAGCCTATTCCGGTCAGCCCGTGGGATAGTCTCAAAGTTGGGCGGCAGCACGCCACCGAGCATGTTCATGAAGTTTTCGGGACTGCCCGGCTGCGGGAGGATCATGTGCGGCATGGCGGCACGGGCGACTTCATTCGCCAGGCTCAAGCCAGCCGATTTCCGGTAATAGGTAGAGACGGCCACAATCATCAGGTACAGGTTCGGGAAAACCTGCTGCCGCCAGGGGGTGCTGATGAACAGCCTGCGCCCGATGGCAACCGCCGCCAGGTAGAGCGCAGCACCTTCGTGAAAGAGGAGCGGCGTTTCGTTGGCTGACGCGCCCGCCCAGGCAATATAGTCGGTGATCCATTGCCCGACGCTGCTGCCTTCCCGTTCCTGGTCAGCCGTTAACCGAGCCTCTTCTGGCAGCGGCGGCATGAGGGCAATATCCTGATCGCCTCTAGCGGGCAGTGGCGTGTTGGGATTTTCCGCCAGCACCTGACGCAGCAGTTCCGGCCCCAGCAGGCGGCGCAGCAGACTCATATCAGCAGGCGTGTTCAGATCGAGATGGGTGAGCAGGGTCGCCATTAATCCACTGACTGGCACATCCGACCAGGGCAACCCGACCATCACCCGCGCCAGCGCATACGAGTCGGCGCGGGACAATACCGCACGCCATTCATTCATTGTCCCGCCTCGACTTTCTGCGTGGTCTGGATATTCTGAACAGCGCGACGTTTCAGCGCGTCCAGCACCATCAACCGCACCAGTTCCGCCGTGCGCCGCTGGTCTTGCTCTGCCGCTACCACCAGTGCTGCATATTCTGTTTCCGTGAGGCGAAAGCCAATGGTTCGCGTGCGCGGTATTTTCTTTTCTGATTGCATAGGGTATTCCTCTCTCTCGTTGTCCTATACAGGCAGGATACCGGAAGAGAGAGGACGAGTCTTGGGGAAAATTCCAGATTTCGATGTAGAAAATTCCCCAACGGTCTGTGGAATTCCCCAAAAACGGGTGGAAGATTCCCCAGGCAAATGTGGAATTTTCTATCTTGACAAAATGCGAATATATGTTCTATAAAGCTTGGTTCCAAAAAACATACGAAGTACCAACCGAATCTATAATTTACGGCTGCCTAGCCTATCCATATAATTGCTGAGCAGGCGAACACAAGTTCTATTCATTCCGCTACCTGCCTGACTAAAAACATAAGGAGGAGCTATTGAATGTCTTTGATTCGAATCGCAGTTCTAGAAGATCGTGATCTGGTACGTTATGGCCTACAAGCAGTCATCGGTAAGCTGGAAAACTGCCAGCTTATCGGCGTGTGTGCCAATGTCACGGAGCTTAATCAGCAGTTGCAGCGCGACTGCCCACATATCCTGATTCTGGATGATACTCTGCCGGGCATCGATACGCCCAATATGCTACGTCGGTTAAAGGACGAGTATCCGGCCCTCAAAATAATCGTTTTAGGCAGCAACCTGGCAGCAGATAACCTCTATGCCCTTTATGACGCCAACGCCGATGGCTTCGTCTTCAAGGGCGATGAGATTTTAGAAACGCTGCGCCAGGCTGTCTCTTGTGTGACTAAAGGGAAGATTTTTATTTCGCCGGACGTTTCGACATCGGTGCTGACCTATCGGAAATCGAGCAAGCCCATCCAGCTAACGGAGCGACTAAATGTTGTCCTGTCCTTGATGGCGCTCGATTTTTCGGTGAAGGAGATTGCCCAGACGTTGGGCGTGTCCGATAAAGCTGTGTATAACGCGCGTGACCGACTCAAGGAACTACTCAACGCCGATAACCCTGCTGAGATACTACGTCGAGCCGTTGACCTGAGACTTATCGAACCCAAGAAAATCGACAATGCCTGATCACGGCGCATACTTAGCCAGCAGATCATCAATGGCCTGGCGAATGTGGGGGGGTAGTTTTTGGATGCGTTGGCTAAGGATGAATGTCGCAGGATCGATAGCGAGCAGCGGGGCAGCATCAGGGAAAGCCATTGCTAGCAGCGCGACCAGGCTGGTGTTGGTGGCTTGCGCTAACTTTATCAGGAACTCGATAGACGGGCTGCCCACATCTTTCTTGCCATGCTCACGAAATTTGATGATGGTCGGGTGCGTTACGCCCACAAATTCGGCGAACTCGCGCACCGACATTTGTCGCTTGTGAAGTTCCTGGTCGATGAAGTCGCCCAGACTGGTTTCAGGATTCATACTTGGCCTTACTTGACAACTCTGGTAAAATGGTAACTATGATTATTATACGGTAATCTCTGTTTACAAACGAGAACGAACTTGCCGCTTGCGGCGCTTTTTTTAGTCTCGACGGTAACAATAACTACCGTATGGTAACGAATAATAACAACTAAAAACGGAGGACGGGATGATGGTGAAAACGGCAGTACATTCAGTGGATACCTTGACAGTGGGACTGGACATTGGTTACGGCGTGGTGAAAGCGATCACGGCACAAGCGGCTGTCCTATTCCCTTCCGTGTGCGGCTACGCACGTGAAATCAAATTCCAGGCCGATGAGATTGCGGCCCGTCATCCCGGCGATCAGATCAGCGACGACGATGGGCTGTGGTTCCTGGGCGACCTGGCGCTGGTGCAGCTTCCGCCCGGTGAACTGCTGCGCCTGCGCGGACGTACCGCTGATGAGGCAACAATGGGCAATGTTTTCCGGGCAAGGCTGGCAAAGGCAGCGCTTGGCAAACTGCTGGTCGGCAAGCGCGATGCAGAAGTTGTTCATGTTCGGCTTGCCAGCGGACTTCCGGTGGATCACATGGCGGATGCGCCTGCCCTCAAAGCGGCGCTGCTCGGTCAGCATCGTATCAAGACTGATGCAGCGGACTTCATTGCCAACGTGACCGATGTGATGGTCATGCCACAGCCACAAGGCACGATCTACGCCCAGATTTTGACGGAAACAGGCGAAGTAAACCCTGCCCATGACTATCTGCGGACAGGGGTGTGCGACGTAGGAACCTACACGGTTGATCTGGCGCTGGACGATGACGGCGAGTTCGTGGATTCTGAGAGTGGCAGCGTAGAAGGTGGCGTCTCAGCGGTACATGAGCGTATTGCAGCGCTGCTGGAACGCGAGTATCGCCAGAAGATTCCGTTCAAGATGATTGAAAGCGTCCTGCGCACGGGCAAGTTCCGGGCGCGTGGTGAGGAAGTGGACTACCGTGAAGCCGTGCAGGAAGCACTCGAACCGCTGCGCAGCGCGACACTCAACCTGATGAGCGACAAATGGAAAACTGGCACAACCATCGACATCATCTATCTGTCGGGCGGTGGCGCTGAACTGGTCTGCGAGGCGGTAGTAGCCGCTTATCCACAGACGAGGATTGTTAGCCAGCCGCAGATTGCCAACGCGCGAGGGTATCTCAACTATGCCCTGTTTGCCGAACGACAGGCGGCGGGACGCTGACATGACCACGCGCGAGACGCGGATCAGCGTAAACATCAAGCTCACCGTCGGGCGGGACGATGACCTGATTGCGTGGCTGGCATCGCTGCCACGCGGCGAACGGCAATCCACCGTCAAGCACCTGCTGCGCGAGGCGGTGCGCCAGCATGACGGGAACAGTCATCTGGCGCAGATCGGTGAAGATACAGCCTGGGTACGCGCCGCGCTTGCCGACCTGCCGACCTGGATGGAAGCGCTGTTCTCCCGTTTCGCAGTCAGTCAAGTTCCGCAGGCGATCTTACCAGAATCCAAACCGACACGGACGGGTCAGCTTTCGGCGGAAGGCATGACCCGCCGCGAGAAACGTATCGCCAAAGCGACCTGGTAAACAGAAAGGACACGTATGCTGCGCATCGTTATCGCTGATGATGTAGACCTGGTGTTGAAAGGAATCCAGAGTGTGCTGGCTGGCTGGTCGGACGCCGAGATTGTTGGCGTTTACCAATCGGTGTCCGATCTGCTGGATGGCTTGCAAAAGCACACTGCCGATGTGGTTATCCTGGATGACCGGATCGACCCGGACTATGCGCCGCTGAAGGTCATCCGTGACGTGCAGGCCATCACGCCGAAAGCCAAAGTCATTGTTCTGGGTACGATTGTGGACGGCATGGTCGTCCAGGAATTCTTTGCGCGAGGGATTCACGGCTACCTGTACAAGAGCGATACGTTGGCCGACTCGCTCATCCCGGCGATCCGGGCAGTGGTGCAGGGTAAGCTGTACCTGTCACCCACTGCTGGCGCGGAACACATGGCAGCCATGCAGGAAGGGCGGCGGCGCTGGCAGCTTGATGAGGAAGCCTTAAGGGTGCTGCGGCTGCTGGCAAGCGGCGGCCACGTCAGTGAAATCGCTCACCAACTTCACGTCTCGCCGTATCGCATCTACTCTGTACGGAACAAGCTTCGGGCGCGATTCGGCGCAGAGAACAATGAGGCCATGATCAGTCGGGCCACAGCAGAGGGCTTCCTGCCCTGACAATTATCGCGGACGTTCAATCACACAGTTTGTGTAAACGGTGTAACCAAAACTAGAACTTCCAGTTTGGTATGAATATGCGGCTACAACACGCCAGCCCTTGTCCGCATATGACTTTATTTCTCGGCAATCAATTGTGTCCGTTTCAAAACTTTGCCCCGGGGCAATGGGTTGTGGAACTAACTTAGCTAGCAGTCCAGTACCACTGAACAGAGTAGCGCTCAACAATACAAGCATCAAGAACATGAGCAGAATTAAGCTGCCGTTGACTCGTTGTAGCAGTTTGATTTGACGATTTTGCTGCTCGATTTGCAAATGCGAACTGCGAACCATTTCCTGCAAATTGGTATTAATCACTGATTCGGCGCTTTCCCCAAACGAAGATAGGATTTCTGGCGGTGTTGAGATGGAATGAATTGGTTGAAAGGCAGGCGTATCTGGTGCGATCTCATCAAGTTTGTTCAACCATTGCTTTGCAGTGGGGCTATCAATTGTCAGCAAAAGTTGTCTTGCTTCCGAATACCGCTTTTTCTGAATTAAATCCTTCGCAGCAAGCAATTGTTCGCGGGCCATTAGACTCCTCAGCGTAGTAGTCCGAAGCACACCTACCATACAGTATAGAGCAGTGATGGACATTTTTATCTAACAGACACGTATTAACGCTAAAATTGAGCGCTTTCTCTCCAAAATTGATGGCCTGCACCACGCAAAATTACGCCGATCCTGACTCCCGTTTCTGTACTATGAAGCAGATACACCAACATAGAAACGGGAGCAGCGTGTGTGAAGAAATGGCTTTTCGGACTTCTTGCCCTCATCCTTATCGGCACAGTCGCTGTGTTTTTTGTTGTCAATGTCAGCAGCCGGGAAGCTGTCGCTGAACTACCGACCCTCGCGGTACTCCCCACTGATACAGTGACTAGCACGCCGACCACAACGCTGACGCCAACGGCGACATTCACTACGACACCCACCAGCACGAGTACGCCAACAGCGACGCTTACTCCAAGCACTACGCCCACCCTGGCTACCCTTGTCTTGCGTGTCACCGCCAATGATTCTCAGATGATGATCAGCCCAACAACCGCCCCATCTTCAACGCCGACGGCGACCAGTCAGCCAACATCAACGCTCCCTGTGCCACCGCCGCAGATTCCAGCCGCTTCCACAAGCACCGGGCCAGGCTGGGTACGCTATGAAACCAGTGACACGGCCTTCGAGTACACCATTGGACGCTGGTACAGCTATCGAGCGCCACGCGCCAGCAGTGGCAGTTATATGTATTCGGCTGATGCGAATGCAGTTGCCATCCTGCCCTTTGAAGGCGCGGGCCTGCGGGTGCGCTACGTTGCATTCAGCTTGTTTGGCATTTTTGAGATTCGCATCGACGGCAAGATGACGACTGTCGTGGACAGCTATCGCCCGCGTGCCGAAATCCTGACCACCGACATCTTCGGATTGGTGCAGGGCAGGCACACGCTCGAAATTGTCAATACTGGACGCAAGAACGCCGCCAGCGGCGGCTATACCCTGGCGCTCGACAGCGTGGAGATTTACCAGGGCAATGCACCTACCTATACGCCGACACCTTCAGCCACACCGACGGCAACGTTTACGCCAAGTCCTGTGCCGGTCAAGGACATCAAGCTCATCAGTGGGCCACCCGCACTCAAACCGACGAGTACGCCGTTGGCCCCGTTTCCTGTTGGCGCATCGCTGGTCATCGCCTACGACGAGAATGGGAACAATGCCGTCGATCCGGCAGAGGGCGTGAGCGGTATCTCGGTCAGGCTGGTCAAGATTTCGACCAATGAGATCGTGGCGTCCGGGTTCACCAACACCGAAGGTTTCATCCGGCTGCAAACGCTGGCGGACGGGCCAGTGCGCCTGGTCGTGCCGTACTTCGGCAAGTTCTGGGAACTATCGTCCGGGGGCGGTGTAGAACCGCGTTTCACACTGATTCTGCCGCCTGGTAATCAGCCGGGGTTGATACCATGAAGAAGCAAACCGCGCTTTACGCACTGGCGGCTTTTGCCATGCTGCTGCTGGCTGCGCTGGCCTGCACCGCCGCCAAGCAGAACCTGGACATTAGGGGACTGCCACAGTACATCTGCCCATCCGCCACGCCGCGCCCAACCCATACACCTTATCCGACCAGTATGCCGAACTATCCTCCGGCGTTTCAGGCCAACCTGAACTACAGCTACGTCGATGTGACCCGCAGCACGGTCATGGTACAGTACATCGCGCAAAGTGTGGGTGCGGTGCAACTCAGCTTTTCCGGCGTCACCGATACGGGAAGCGCCTGGGTGGGCAGCAGTGGCGTGCTGACCATTGGCTATGCGTCGTATGGTGTTCCGGGCAGCAGTGGTAGCTATCCGGTCACACTGCCCTATAACGTGACGAGCGCAACGATCTCCATCAACGGCTACACATTTGGGGTTGTCCGCTATCCCTACCCGTACTTCACGAGCGCCAATCCGTTTCCGTGCTGCCTGCCGGGGCCGATTTACCCGACGCCTGTGCCGACCTACACACCCTATCCCACACCGACCCTGTACGTCCGCACCAACGATTACTTCTTGGGCGACCCCATCTACACCAGCGGCACGCTGCGCGTCCGGTTCAAAGTCACGCAGATAACGAGTCAGTCCACCAGCGTGCCTGACCTGCAAGGCAATCCGCAGAATATCTATGTGTGGCAGCTTGAGGTCAAGAACATCGGCAGCGTGGAGTATGCGCTCTTTCCCGTCGGGCAGATGTACATCAGCCAGATCGTCACGCCGGGTGGTACGACGATGGATGGCGTGTGGGGCGCGAGCCTACAAGCAGCGCAGGCTGCGAACGTGACCACCAACTACGATCCCGTCGGGCTGCAACCGGGGCAAACCCAGACCTTCACCCTGGCCGCCTTTGGGCCTGTCGGAACGGTTTACCGTCTGAGCTACGCAATGGACTCGTCGGAGCGCGGTGGTGGGCCAACGCAGGTTCCCGGCGCAAACATCGTTTCGTGGCTGAATGCAGTCAATACCATCTGCACAGGTGAGATTCAGGAGCCGTAAGGATGCCTATTCTCGACGATCTGATTCTGAAGTTCTACACGTTTCTCTACAACCTCCTCTACATGCTGGCCGGGGCGCATTGGGGCTTGATGCGCGGCGTGTTCATGATGGGCTACACGGTGGAACTGCTGACCAACTGGATCACGACGCAGGCATTCGCGCCGCTTATCCAGCAGACGGGCGACAGCTTGCGTGTGGCAACCAGTCTGGCCTTTGTGTTCGCGCTGATCATCCTGGGATTGACCTACCTCATTGCGTCGATTGTGCGGCTGGATATTGTCAGCCCGCGCAATGCCATCCTGTGGTACTTCGCAGGGCTGCTGTTCTTCGGCATTGGCCCAGCGCTCTATCAAGGCATGAATGACTTCCGCCGCACGGTTAGCAGCGCGTTCTATCTGAGTGTGCTGAACACCATTCAGGGACAGACTGGCGCGGCCTTTTCGTCGCTCAACGGCGTGCAGACGCCTGACCTGGGCATTCTGACGCCCTGCGACAACTTTGGGCCGTACCTGGGCAACAGCGCGCCGACGATTTCCGGGTTGGACGTTGCATTGGCCTACATGCGGGCCGATGGCATCGACGTAATGGGCTATCCCTACCCGGTACGTGATAACTGTCAGGCGCATGTGCCGCCGCAGTCCTTCCCCATCCCCTGGGAATGGCAGCGACCTAACAGTTACTTTGATAACGTCAAAAGCCCACCCTTCTTCCCGCAGATGACCGAAGACGAACGGCAGGCATCCATCAATACAGCAATGCGCTCTCAGTGGAGGCTATTCTCGGCCTGGCCGTTGGTGTGGTTCGGGGTGTTTGAGCAGATCACGGCACTGTGCATCGGCATTGCGCAGGGCCTGACGTTCATCTCGTTTGCCTGCGCCATCTTGTTCGCTTTCTTCAAGCGAACCGAAGGGATTGCCTGGTCGCTAGTCGATCAGTGGCTGTCACTCATTGTGCAAGCTGTGATCATTGCCATGATTCAAGCGCTGGTTGTGTCATTCTTCCTGGCAGGCGCAGCCACCAATAACGGGCTGGTGGTGGTCGGTATCGGCCTGATCTGCCTGGTGTTCATGGCAATCCTGCTCTGGTCGGGTGTGAAAGCCATCTGGCGCAGCTTCAATGGACTGTTTGAGGCGATGAGCCGCGCCACTGGCGGCATGATTGCCACACCGGGCGCAGCCGTACAAACGGCAGCTTCGGCAGGCATGGCAGTGGCAACAGGCGGCATGTCGTTGGCCGGGAATGCTCTGGGTGGAGCGTCCGCACTGATGAATGGCGCATCCTGGGCGCAGGCAGCGGGTATTACCTTCGGCGGTTCACAAACGCTCACGGGTGCAGCACGGATGATTACTCGCTTGCCGGGGCTGCGCGACTCGGAACTCGAAGATGTGGCGGATCACTTTGTGGAGGGTGCTGCGACGCGACAGGTAGCCCGCAACGTGCCGTTCGTGGGGCGGGTGACTGGCCCGGCGGTTGGTGCGGCATTGCTCTCGGATCGCAATCCTAACCATGCCTACGAAGATGAAGACGGGAATCGGCGTCAGCCGATGCTCGTTCCAGCAGTCGGGAGTGTACTATCCGGTTTCACGCGGGGACCCGGCTGGAAACGCAAGCAGCAATCGGATGAGGGTGGAGATGATCTGCCTACAGGGGAGTTCACACCCGTTGCCACCGTCAGAATGGGGACGTTTACCCCAATTGCGCCCGTTTCCGGCCCAGAGGAAACGCTAGAGCGGGACATCAGCCAGCTTGATTCTGATGAAATTGCCAACCGTCAGCGCAGCGACTATGTGGCGCAAGAAGGCGGCGAAGAAATGGAACGGCACATCTCGGATGTGGCCGCCACAAGAATGCCATCGGCGCAGAGCAGCGATTCTGCACGACTGGACAGCGCCAGCAGTCGGCTGGAACGGGCGGCTGACCAGGCAGGCGACAGGCTCGGACGTGCCGCCGAAGGGCTGGAACGCGCTGCTCGTCAGCAGCAGATGCAGCAGTTTGAAGGGCGGCTGAATGTGACCGGAACTGCCAATGTTGCCGGGACGATGGGCGACGTGATCGCGCTACTTCAGGCGCAGCGCGGCGGTGAAAGTCTGAAGGGCGTGGACAACTTCACGCTGGCCGGAACGATGGCGCAAACGCTTGGTGTGATGCCCGTCGAAAACGGTAAACCGCCGATTGAAAGCGACCCGGCGCGGTTCGGCGTGTTTGCGAACCAGGCCCTCACAATGGGCCTGAGCGGTGAGCAGACCGAGCGGGTGGTGCGGGAAGTCAAGGAATCGCCTGATGCCAAACTTCAACCCGAAACCCGCACGGAACTGATCGGACAGGCCCGCGAAACCCGAAATCGTTCCTGGGAAGACGCCAACCAGGAAGTAGATCGCCTGGAACATACCGCACGGCTGCTGCCTAACGACATTTCGGCCTATGGCGTGATGACGGTTCCCGTTGCGGCATCGACTGCGCCTGTCGTCAATGTCGAACCTGAAGTACACGTGCGACCCACTGTGCATGTGACGGTGGAAGCGCCGCCGGATAGTTCCCGTAGTGACGGTTCACCGGATAACACGGCACTCAGCGGCAGTGACGCCATTCTGGGCAATCCCACAGCGGAAAGGGAGGACGCATGAGCGATATTCTCCACTATCACACGGTAGATGACCTGCAGGCCCTCTCGCTGGCGGAACTGGCTGGTTTGTGGGAACTGGTCCCGACGGATCGGCAGCGGCGGTACAAAAGCGTGTATGACCGCGAAGTGAAACAGGCTGGTGCGGTTGGCTCGGATGCGCCGGAAAAGCAGGTGGCGGAGGAACTACTCAACCGCTACGTGTCAACGGCGCTTGTGCCGATTGGCGCGCGGTGGGCACGGACACCGATACGCATTCAAGAAGCTGTCAGGAACGATACCGATCTGGTCGCGCCGGAGGCCGTCGAAGAACAGAGCCGTCGCAAGAAACCGCCAGTAGCGATTCTGGCAGTGGCAGGCGCAGCCTTTGTCCTGATGGTCTTCCTTATCCTGCCCCGGCTCGGCGGGCGCAACGCGAAGACAGCGGTGGACACAACCTTGACTGTCACCACAACGCAGACGGCGACGCCTGGTAAAAGTCCGACACCCACGCCTATCGCGCTGGAACAGCAGGACTCGGTGATTCAGAGTGGGGACAGCAGCCGGAGCGCCGCTTTCCCGGTTAATCTGCGCGTCACGCTGCCCGGCGCGTCACAGCCGCGCGTGTTTGTCGTGCAACGCCGCGTGATACAAACTGCCGAATGGAATTTCGACCCAAACCCGGACACTGCTTCCTACATTGCCGGGCTGACCGTTCGCCCGGTGATTGGCATCCCGTTCTCGACGGAGAACGCCGCGCTGTTTCGCAGCATGGCTGACGGCACAATTTTCACCCTGCAAATGAATACCGGGGCAGCGCTGCGCTTTACCTTTGAGCAGCGCCTCACCGTCAGTCGGAGCGATACAGGCATCTTCCGACAGGTGGGGCCAGGGCTGGTGCTGGTGCTGATCGGCGAGCGCGACGCGAACAATGCCCTAACCGCCATCCGTATCGTGATTACGGCGACCTATGCGTCTGCGCAGGAACTTGCCCGCGACGGCGCGCTGACCGGACTGCTGCCTACCCTTCTGCCCACGCTGACACCTACGCCGCCCCCAACGCTGCCACCACTTTCACAGCTTGAGGTGCAGGTGATTTCCGTCGAAACGCAGCAGAACCGGATTACGGCTCAGGTGCGGATTTACAACGGTCAGTCACAGCCAGTGCAGATTGGGCCAGACATGATCTGGCTGGCGCTTGGTTATGCGCCACAGCCGGATGGCCCGCGCATTCCGGCGCAAAGCCTCACCCCTTTTGAGATACAGCCCGGCCAAGCGGCAGACCTCACACTTCGTTGGGTATTAGCAGGCGAACCCTACGGCACACTTGGCATAGGCGCTTACCAATATGCCGTTGCGCTGCACTGAACGAAGGCCCTCTCAAAGCTATCGAGAGGGCTTTTTCGTTTTGCCCGAATAGAGCCGTTATTGTACACTTCGGCGTGTAGCTGCTGATTGTTTCCATCGTTGTCCACCCTGCTGACTCGTTACCCGCTGTACAGGCTATCGCTTACAGGTGTTGTCGGAACGATCTACAAATGAGAAAGGATGGAAATCCAGATGCCAGCCGAGCCAGTCATTTGTCCTAAATGTGGCAGAACCGATGCAGTCCGCAAAGTGACTTCCATTCTTTCCACGGGAACAGTTACAACCGATACGCGCGGGTTTGGATTGACCGACGATGAACGGGGATTGAAATTCGTTGATGTTTACACATCGTCCACCTCGCAGTCTGGGCTTGCTGCCAGGTTGAGTCCTCCGGTTGAACCTCGCAAACCATCCGGGAACCCGACCATCTTCCTGTTTATGCGTATCGGGATTGCGCTCATAGGGTTGGTTTTTCTGGCTGCTGCGTTCACCTGTGCCAGCACAGTGCTGTTATTTACCTCAACGGTGGGCCGACTGCTTATTGTGGCTGCCCTGGTTGTGTTTATCGTCGCTTTTGTTTTCGCTGTTCGATGGGTAATCTTCGGCTCTTGGCGGGATAGGCACAAAATACGGCAAGAACGTGAGCAGTACCCGGCACGTCATGAACGCTGGCAGAGGGCATATGAACGCTGGCAGCAGCTTTACTACTGTGCACGCGATGATGGGGTGTTTTTGCCAGGAGCGACGATACTGATGCCAGTAGACCGCATGAACGAGCTGCTCCACAATGTCAAGCAGAAGAATGGTCACAGCTTTAAGGTTAAGCTGGTTTCAGGCAGATACCGATCATAGTTTTCATCTCTACGATAGGTTGGAGCGGCGAGTAGCGCTGATGTGGCAGTAGTTGAAGCCTGGAGCGTGGGCTTTCTTTTTGTATCGAGTGGACTGCTGCTATTGGCCGCCCTCAAATCTCGATGACCTGGCTCATCATTATTTGACCGTTCTATTTCCACAAGTCAACTACAGACCTCGTTTGTACTAATTTTGCTCCCTAACTTCTCAAAATTGAATGCCGCTGCTGCTCAATTTTGGGCAGTTGAACACGGATGCTCTGCTATCCTGAGCAGTGTCAGGACAGCGCAGCGTTTCGTGGCATACGGCCTCACCCACAGTTTACTAGCGCTGTTTATCCCACACCTGTCCTGCCCTGACACCTCATCCATTTCGAGCAGGAGAATACCTACCTTGTCGCTGAAAGACGCTATTCAGAAGCTGTTCACCGACGCTAGAGACATCGCGCAGCTCATCGCGCCCATTGCTGCCGTCCTGGGCTTTTTGGGGCTGGGCATCATGTACATGGGCAGTAGCTGGCCTTTGATCGGGGATTGGAAGCGCGACAATCCAAAAGCTGCTAATCAAGTTGTCATGGGTCTGCTATTCGTCATTGCTGCGGGCAGTATCACCACCATCATCTCGTTTTCCTGAGCTTTTCCCGTCCAGTCCAACCCTTATCGGAGGGAAGCGCGGGCGTGGTGCGCTTCCCATAGCTTTGGAGTCTGCATTGCCTATGGTGGCTGAGTTCAAGTCCCACATCTTGTCCAGAGACGAGAAGGGGTTCATGGGCATCCCCTTCAAGCGGCTGCTGCTGGCAGGCGTTGGCGGTGGGATTGTTTACACCTTCGCCAAGATCGCCATTTCGGATTGGTCGATCCCGCTGGCTGTGCTGACTGCCGTCGTGTTCATCCTGCTCACGTCGCCGCAAGGCGGCATTCCACGTTGGCAGCGCCTTCTGTATGCCCTGCGCGGCGGGTTGATGCTACGGGCCGAGCAGCAGCCGGAAAGTCTGCCCGGCAATGCAGCGCGTTTGCTCGAACTGCCTGCCGACCTGACCGCCCTGGATGCCAGCGTCATCTTCGCTGCGCCGACCCTGTTCACCGAAGCCAACCTGAGTGAGTGGGTCACGTTCGCACGGGCTGCCGATGCGGATCATGTCGATGGGCTGGTGTTCATCGATACCCCGTTGGAGGTGAAGTAATGCCGCGTGACACCAAAGAGACTCCTGCACGCACCTTCGTTATCGAGCCGTTTGACATTATGCTGCACGCGACGGATACGGGTGTGCAGGCGCTGCAAACGCGGTTTGGGAACTGGTTGCGTGCGCTGACCAGTCCGGCCCGCTTCGTGTGCTGGCAAATGCCCGCCACGCTCGACGACAAGATCGCCTCTGTCACCCAAACCGCACGCGAAACGGACAATCCACAGCGGGCGCGGCTGCTGATGGAATACCGCCGCCATTATGAAGCGCTGCAAGCCTCCGCCGAATACCAGTGCTCCCTGTGCGGGATGGCGGTGTGGAGCGACGAAAATCCGCGTGCGCTGGCGGCGGGCATGGTGTCGGCCTTTGATACACCTGTGGTAGAAGCGGCCTGGCCTGCGCTGTTTGAAGGGCGTTACGCGCTGCGAGATAACCCATTCTGGTATCTCGCGCCGGTGGGCCGTCCCGGTGGTCGCCCGGTGTGGGCCATCCTCAACAGCTATGAGTTTATGCCCTCAGTGTGGAACTTTTTCCGCCCGCTGGCATCGCTCTTGCGGCTCAACTTCCCGCTGGCGCTGGCCGTCGATATTCCGCGCATCTATGACCGCAACGAGGGCATTGACGCGGTGGAAAGCATCATCGCCGCCCATCAGGTGCATCTTGCCACCATTCGGGGTGAGGACAGCCGCTCAGTGACGCGGGTGGCCGACTGCCGCCGCGCTTTGCAAGAGATGAATCAGGGCGATGCGCTGCACCTGGCACAGATTACCATCGCTGTCGCCGCGCCTGATCTGGACACGCTCAAGCAGCGGGTGCAGGCGGTCATCAATGAAACGCGAGCCTGGTTCCTGCTGCGGCAGGAAGTTGGGGAACTGCTGGCGCGCTCGGTGGGCTTCTTTGCGGCCAAACGGACGAAAGAGATCAACATCCCGCAGACCACCTGGCCCGTCACGTCGCGGGAATTGGCGCTGATGCTCGCGCCGCTCGGCTATCGGAAGCTGTCCATGACGGAAGGCATTCTGCGCGGGGAAGCCGTCGGTGCAGCCTATCCGATGTTTCACGACAGTTGGAAGGACAAACGCGCCACGCATGAAATCTGGTGCGGCGTGAGCGGCTTTGGCAAGACGTACCTGTGCAACTGCTACCTGAGCCGTGAATACGCCGAGAATGGTATCCCGTTCGACCTGCTCGAACCGATGGGACACGGCAAGCATATCGCGCGGGCGTTCGGGTTGCCCTGGCATGTCCTGAGCGCCAAGAACACCACGCTCAACCCGCTCGATCCGATGTTTCCAATACTGATCGAGCAAAAGAGCCATACAACGCGCATTTTCGAGACAGTGTTGGGTCGTCCGCTGTCCGGTGGGCAGCGCCAGAATATCGAGCGCGGCTTGCTCGGTGAGGCGCTCGACATCCTGTATCGCGGCTTTCCCAATCTGAGCAAGGTCACGCCCGATCTCGCGCCAACCTGCGACATGGTGTGCGACGTGCTGACCGGGTTGGGCGACAAAGACCACATCCGGGTCATCGCCCGCGACCTGGCGGACGAGATCGCCGGGCTGTGCTGCGGCAGCGGCCCCTGGGCGAGCTTCCTCAACGGTCAAACCAATCTTGACCTGGCACGGGGTGGCAGGCAGTGGGTCGGGCCGCGTGTGTTCTCGTTCCACGAGATGTCCGAAGACCCGATCATGCTGGCGATTGCCTACACACAAGTCCTGTCTGCTATTCGCCGCGACAGCCTGCTCGACGAGCAGCCGCGCATCATCGCGGTGGATGAGGTGTATCGCCTGATGCGACACCCGTCTTTGTTGGACTTCCTGATCGAGGCAGCCAAGACCTTCCGCACCAGAAGGAAGAAGCTACTCGCAATCGATCAGCAGATGTCAGTTTTTCTCGAAGGCAAAGCGCGACTGGTGTTCGAGAACTGCCCGATCCGGGTCATCTTCAACCAGCGCCAGGGCATGAACGTTTTTCACGAAGACGCAGCCTTTCAGCATCTCAATCAGCAGCACCGGGACATCATTGCCGCGCTGCCACGCTTCCACTATGTCCTCGACATCCAGGACGAAGGGCTGTGGTACTTGTACAACCGCAGCAGCGAATCAGAGATGGAACGTTTCCGTACAACCTGAAATCGGAGTGAAGCTGAGATGGATTACCACCTGTTTGATGATCCTGATCCCGACGCTGGAACCTACCAGCGGACGGAAGATGAGGCGGTAAGGAATGAATTCCGCCTGATCTTTGAGTCGGAACGTGAGGATGAGATTCAAGATTACGACGAATCCACCCCCGAAGACCTGGACGAGATGAACCGCACTGTCGATGAAGGCGGGCTAGAGTTCGACCTGTAGGCAGAAAGGGAGGGGAGATGGCAAAACCGACGAGCAGCCCTTTTCAGGCGATGGAGGAGGAAGCCTACCATGCCTTTCGAGAATGGCCCATCCTGCTGGTCATGCGCCAGAAGGAACTGGAAACGCACCTGGCGACTGTCGCCGCGACCCCTGCTGTCGCACCGTCGCCTGCGCCGTCAGATCAGGCAGATGCTGCGGCAGTTGACCCACGACCTGTCAAGCAGATGGAGTTGATAACCCGTGAGTGACATCACGTTTGAGCCAGAGGATACGTCGTTCGAGGATTTCATGAACAGCCTGCCCGCGACGCCTACGCCTAATCTTGATCTGGGTGTCGATGACGCGGAGTTCAGTGCGCTTATTGACGAATTGGCGCAGGGGTTTCCAGCAGCCGCCGAACTGGACACTACGCAGCCGGAGATCGATCCGCAGGAACTGGAAGCCTGGCTGGACAGCCTGGACCCAACCACCGTGGAGATGGACTTCTGAGGTGTGGCATGACAACTGAACAGAACGTATCGCAGAGGGCGCGCGTGCGCCCTCTCCCGAAACCAACGGGACAACTTTGCCCGAAGTTTGGCGGCGTGCTGCTGGAACGGTTCGGTGTGCTGGGGCGCTACACAGGCTGTGCGAACTATCCGACGTGCGCCTATACCACAGGTGGAACCTTTCGCCCGGTCAGGCTGACGAAGAAGGGGTGAATGGATGACTGATACCTTCATGCAAGAACCGATGCCCGTCCCCGATGAGCAGATGGGGCTGTGGGACGCGCTGCCGCCTGAACCGGACGAATTCTGGGATGAGCCGCCCGACGAGGACTGGACTCCGCCCGAACCGCCAGAATTGGTGGATGAACCTGTGGCGACCAGTGAATCACCCGTTGTTAATGAGCCATTTGCGCCGCCAGTAGATGGGGCAATCCAAGAACCCGTATACGAACCGTCGAATGCCTGGGAACGCTTTCTGGCGTCGGCAACACCGGAGGTTAACCCGGACATTCTCGACAGTGAGCAGCGCAGTCGCGCCCAGGCGCTCAACCTGGTCGATGCCCGCTTCGTTGGTGTGGAATATCAAAACGAAGCAGGTCAACCGACAGGCTATGGCGTGGGCTGCGTTGAAGTTTATGCAGATGCGGCACAGGAAAACGGCGTGGCAGGCAGCTACCTGGAAATCGCCGCCTTTGATAATCCGCTCGATGCAGCGGCGCTGTACGACACACTGCAAACACCTGTCGATAAAGGCTGGATTGCGCATTACTCCGTGCATGAACTGGCTAACTTTGCAGCGGAAGAACACGACCTGGCCGATGACTGGCGAACTGCAACCCCGGACGACCTAGCGATCTATGACTGGTATGCCGGGCATGACCTGACCTTCGAGCCGTCGCGTGAAGTGGAAGCGGAACAATCATCAGCCGAACCGCCCAACCCGGCGTTCAATGCCCTGAGTGCAATTGGTATCCAAGCGGCTGACTTCGACCCGGCGCTAGACCCGCCACCGTTCTATGACCCGGCAACAAGCACGGCTTACTGGATTGGCATCTTTCAGCCTGATCTGGAAGACCCGTCTAACTGCGTTGCCAGCGTGCTGTCCCTGGGGCGTAACCCGGAAACGGGTACGCTCGAAGCGCAGCTTGCGCCCTGTGTACCGGGCGATTGGGACAAAGCCTTCGAGAGCAGTCAGCATCTGCTCGGTGTCATGGAACGAGAAGGTATCGACGCTTGTTTCTTGGCCGCCGAGTCGATGGCTGTTGCTACCGACCAGCGCGACCTATGGGAAACCGGACGAGGCATGACGCTCGAAGGCGATTATGCCGAGCAAGCGGCGGAATATACACGCGAAACGTGGGAGTTGGAACTATGAGTGATACCCTCAACCCGGCTGGAACACCGGAAACGAGCAACGTGCAGCCGCCAGTTCAGGACTACTTTCAGCGGATGATGGAGGAAGCCAGGCAGCGCCGGGAAGCTGCTGCGCCGCTGGAAGGCAAAGTCTGGTTCGATGCGCTGTTCGGGGAGCAGAAGAAAGGCGTAACGCTACTGGAACCAATTGACGACACAGTGAACTACGCCATCGCGGTGAACCCTGCCGATCCCTACACCAATGAACTGGTCGTCGAGAAGTATTGGAAAGACACGGGCGGGTTCGTCGGCTATGACACCATGACGGTCAACCTGTTCGACAGCGAGGACGATCCGGCTGAGGCCGAGGGTGAAAAGCAGGTACTGCTCGACCTGCACGCAGCGCAGGGCCTAGAAGCGATGATGCACGAGGCTGAGCGTCGCGCCGAGCAGCATCACTATCTCCGGCCTGAGCGTTCTGATCCGGCCTTGTTCCGGCATGGACCAGCAGACCGTTTCCAGACGCTTCGAGAGCGTGAACTGGTACAGGTCAGCCAGCCTGTCGAAGTCACTCCCGAAAGCATCGCACTGGACGATATACAGGAAATCGTCATCGTCCCGCCTGATGACGACTGGTTCACCCGCCAATACGACTTCGGCCCGTCAAACGAACCTGGTATTGATCTGTAACAGCAACGCCCGGTGAGGAGCCGGGCGTGTTGTTCTTATATCGCCTAGTTTCTGTCTCGTGCTTCAGAACGATTTCAAGAGACTCCGCAGGTTTTTACTCGGTCTTACAACAAGCTGCCGAATGAGGCGCGGCGCTCGTTTAAGTTTGCCGCCGATCATCAGTTGCCCCGGATTTATTCCGCGATCCACCTGTTTCACTTCCAGTACAAGGAAGTTTTCCAGTTCAATCCGTCCACCCGTAGCCAGTTCTTCGGACCAAACCTCGATGAGCGCTTCGAGCATCTTCTGCACGTCATGATTGCGCAGGCGGGTGCGCCGCCCCACTTCCGCTACGGTCTTATTCTTGTCCAGTGACATTTTCACCTGCTTCCTGCTCTACTATTTTTGCCGTCTGGCGCTGCTGCAAGCGGTTTTTCATGGCGCGAATATCGGTCATAGTCGGGTTTGCTGTGTTTGCAGACTGCGCTTTTCCTGATTTGGCTTCCGCCATACGCTGTTTGGCTGCTTCTGCGAAGGGGTCGGCAGCAGGTACTGGCTTCGGCGGTTCTGCCACTGCAATAATAGGTTGCTTGCGCACATTCACACCGCGTTCAAGCATCAGTGGCTCGTCGTTCTGCGTGGTAGCAAACCGCGCCTTCCAATCTTCCCGCTCATACAGACGGGTCAGTCGCGCTGTCAGGATAACCTGCGTGGCGAATGCGGGTTCGACATAGCGGGCGAAAATGGTGCAGTTGCCGAGTTGTGGCGTCACGACTTCATCGACGGTCAGTAACGGGCGTTGGCGGAAGTTGGCTTTCTGAGGATCGGGATCGGCGTCGGCAGTCGTTGTGCCAGAGGCTTTGCTATAGAAATCAGCGGTATCGTGGTCGCAGCCGCCGTAGACAATCTGCGTCGCCAACCCGGTGAACAGCGCCTGTGTGCCTTCTGTGCCGTAGATCATGTGGAACTGGCCCTTTGTCTGCGCACCGATTATGCTTTTTCTGAGGTGGTTGTCGTGTTGGACAAAGAATCACGCAAGGGTTTACCTTTGCGTGATTGAATCAATCGGCATGAGCTGTAGCTAATTACTAGCGTCCCGACAGTCGGGGAGAAAGGGTTTGCTCCGCGATTCTATGGGGGATTTCTGGTGCTCATCCGCCGCCGCCGATTTCATTTCCGGTTTGCAGCATATTTCTAAAAGCGCCACCTCGCCATACGACATGGCTTTCCATACGTGAAATTCTCCAGCCTTCCGGGGTGTTTAGTAGCTGCGCTGTGATGACACTGCCAGCCAAAAAGTAATTCTCCGTCGAATTTACGTCGCTCGATCCGTTCGCCCAAAGGTGCATGGCGACTAAGTTGGCTCGCACGGTGGCTTGTTCACCATCGATTGTCACTTCATGGCCGATAAGGAGGTGTTGCGTACCCCTGAAACGATCAAAACTTTCCTTATGACTCTTCCCGATCCGCTCAGGACCAACCATCGCTGCACCATTGGGCCTGATTACTTCTGCATTCGGAGTGAAGATCAGTTGTAAATGCGCAAGTTCGAAGTTTTTCTCATCGAGCGCGCGGAAGTAACGGTTAAACACCTGCGTTACCTCAGCAGTAGCCATCCATTGGTTTTGTTTCTCTAACATCGTTTATCCTGCTTCTCTCATCTGCTTTGACAAGCCCTGTGAATTCCGCTCATTGGCTGGCAAAGGCTTCAAGGAGCACTTCCTCGGTTTTCTGATCGTACTGACGTTTGAGGACCTTAACGCGCTCATAGCATAAATCGTCACTCATTTCGAGCCGCAAGCGCTGAATTTGTCCGTCGATCTGGGAGATGATGTCTTTGATGCCCTGACCCGTTGGGGTTGCGCCTTTTGGCAATTGCTTGCCGCTTTTCTCCATGACTTCCTCGCTGACGAAGATCGGCGTATTGACCTGCACAGCTAACGCGAGGGCATCGCTTGGGCGCGCATCAACCTCGTGAGTGGCATCACTGGCACGAAGGCGTACTGTCGCGTAATATACGTCGTTTTTCAGGGCACTGATCTCAACCGATTCCAGGCGCGAGCCTGTGGCTTGTAACAGCCGCGATACAAAGGTCGGCATGATTGGCCTGCCGAAGTCATAGCCTCTCATACCAAAGGCGATGGCCTGTCCTTCAGCTGCTCCAACCCAGATGACGATAGCGCGATTGCCCGCCTCGTCCAGCAGAATGACCTGATTCGCCGGGCTTTTTTCTTCGCCGCGCGTATTGGGCTTGCTAATGACATCCACGATTTTGACCGGAATCATCCTTGTTACTCCTCGCTTAACCGCCACTGCGGGATGGACTGATAGCAGGCTAGCCTCTAGCTGGCGTCGGGCTTTGTGCAGACGGCCCTTGAACGCCGTAACCGAGATGCCAAGCATCTCAGCACCATCGCCCAAACTGAAATCCTCGTAATAGCACAGCAGAACGGCCGCGCGATTTGCGGGTGAAAGCGCTTCAACGGCGTTCATCACGGTGCGTCGCAGTTCCGATCCCTCGGCAATCTCTTCCGGTGTCGGACTCTGGTCGAGCAAATCACGGTACGCCCCACCGACCAGCACATCCAGCGAATAGACGTTGCTGCGCTCAGTGCGCAGATACATCCGGCACACATTCAAAGTGATGCCATACAGCCAGCTTTTGAACGAGCGTTCCAGTCGCAAACTATCCAGGGATAGATATGCCTGCAACAGTGCGTCCTGGGTGAGATCGTGAGCAAGCTCGGCATCGCCGACCATGCGCCACGCCAGCCGACTGACCATCCCTTCGTAGCGCTCGATCAAAATGCCGAACGCAGCTTTATTACCAGAGCGTGCCGCCAGCACTAACTCACTATCAGTCCACGAATCCATCAATGACTAACCACATTTTTCGATGCGCATCTGTATAGTAGTGGCAGTTCGAGGGCAAAAGGTTACTATACAGCCTCAGAGAGGACTTCGAGTACATGAGATTCTCCGACTTGGTTTTGTTTGAGCAACTTAACCCTATCCGGCATTCCTCTGCACCGCAAGACCGTTCTCCTCTATTGTCGGTGACAAGTACGCATAACTGTACACGTTGGTATCACTCAATATCATCTCCAACTCCAGTTTTCTTAGGCTGATCACGGTGCTGATCTGGAAATCGTCAGCTATTATCTGGTTTGTAATTGTGATTTCCGCCGCAATTTTAGAATAGACAAAGATTCCGGAATAAGTTTAGAAAACGTCGGATACCAGATTTTCAGATTCCGCCGTAGTTTTAGAATAATCTTCAGTTCAAAGATGAACGATTTTCAAGGTTCATAAAGTTGGGCGCATTAGCGCCTCCGTTGAACTTGCTTACCGTTTAGCACAGACCTTCCGTTAGGCGATCAATGGCGATTGAAGGCATATATGATCCGTGTAAGATCCCGTTGGTAGCAATCAGCTAGAAAAGCCAACCTTTGAGCGTGTTAACGTGGTGATTCATAAGCCAAGTTTTCAACAGTCCGTTGCAAATCAGCCTCAGTTCTCTTGATGTAATTCATCGTTGTATTGTAGGAATGGCAGTATAGTGAGATTATCTCGCATCTGGCACAGTGGGTAGTGGGGTACCGTAGAATGAGGGATAAACACAAACTTATGCCTTGACTCTCCCCTTACAGGAAGGAGTACGATTCGGTTGGTAAATCAACATTAAGGGAAAGTAAATCGAATGGAAAGTATTTTCTCAAGTGTGATCCAATTGGCGACGGCCATTCAGACAAGCCAGCTTTCGGCGAGAGAAGCGCTGGACGCACATTTGAAGCAGATCGAGAACCACAATCCAGCCTTAAATGCCGTCGTGACCTTGAATGTGGAGCGCGCCTACGAGCGGGCGAAGGAAGCCGACGAAGCACAAGCACACGGCACACGATGGGGGCCGCTACATGGTGTACCCTACGCGCTGAAGGATGCGCACGCGACAGCAGATGTGCGTACCACAACCGGAGTCCCTTTCCTGGATCATATCCCCGGCGACGACAGTACCGTTGCAGCCCGCCTCAAGGCGGCAGGTGGGATTCTGATAGGCAAAACGAACGTTGCGGCAATGCTGGGCGATCCCGCCCAAACCGATAATCCAATCTTTGGTCGTACTCGTAACCCCTGGAACCTGGAGCGGACTCCAGGCGGTTCCAGCGGGGGCGCAGCGGCAGCAGTGGCTTCCGGCATGACTCCCTTCGACATCGGCACTGACCTGGCTGGTTCGATCCGCATCCCGGCGCATTTTTGCGGCGTGCTGGGTCTGAAACCAACCGAACATCGTGTCTCGCTGGTTGGGCTAATCCCTGGACTACCGCCGCCCCGAAGCATTCGCATCATGTCCTGTATTGGGCCGATAGCACGGACCGTCGAAGATCTGGCGCTCCTCTATCAGATTATCGCCGGGCCAGACGGACAGGATACGGATGTGTCACCCGTTCCGGTTGCTGATGTACCAGAAGTTGAACTCAAAGCCTTGCGTATCGCCTATGCCCCGACCTTTCCGGACCTCCCCGTTGCTGCCGATGTCCGTCATGCCATCGAACGACTAGCTGGACAACTTAGTTCTGGCGGCGCACTCGTCGAAGAAGCGGCCTTTCCAGCGCTCGATTATGATCAGACCGTGCGTAGTGCGGGTGAATTGGTTGGTATGATGCTTGGTGCATTTCAGCCTGAATCCAATCAGTCGCCGACAACCCTTGCCCATTACCTGGAAGCGCTGCATCGGCGCGATCAGGTTATTACCGCCTGGGAGCAATTCTTCAATACCTGGGATGTGCTCCTCTGCCCACCCGCCATGATGACAGCTTTTCCCCACTGTGACACGGGCGCACCGCTTTCCCTTGACGGTCAACCAATTGAATATTGGGCAATAGGCGGACACGCCACCTTATTCAACTACACCGGCCACCCAGCGGTGGTGCTGCCCTATCAACTGGATCGTGATGGCCTGCCTATTGGCGTGCAGATCGTGGGAAAGCGCTGGGCGGACTCGCGCCTGCTGGCTATCGCCAGGGCCTTGTCGCAAGTGACGGGTGAGTTCGGACGGCCATCGGGGTATTAAAATGTTCAAGATCGGTGACTTCTCGAAGTTGAGCATGGTCTCGGTTAAGGCATTGCGTTACTACGATGAACTGGGCTTGCTCAAACCAGCGCAGGTGGATGCCTTTACGGGCTATCGCTACTATTCGGCCAGCCAACTGTCCCGCCTGAACCGCATCCTCGTGCTGAAAGACCTGGGCCTGTCGTTGCAGCAGATCGCCATGCTGCTCGATCAAGACTTGACCGCCGAACAGATTCAGGGAATGCTCCGGCTCAAGCAGGTCGAATTGCAACAGCAGGTGCATGAGGGCCAGGCTCGACTGGCGCGCATCGAAGCCTGGCTACAAACCTTTGCCCAAGACGCTGCCATGCCGCGCTACGACGTGATTCTCAAAAAAGTGGATGCGATCCGGGTCATCCAGGCACAGGAGGTGGTTCCCGTAAGAGGGCAGATCGGCTCAACGCTGGGCCAACTGTTTGGGCAACTATTTGCTCATCTCCAGCAACACAGTGCTGTCCCCACCGGACCGGGTATCACGGTGTACTACGACTCAGAGTTTTGCGAACAAAACATCCACGTTGGGGCCTGTCTCGGCTTTGTGGGCACGATTCAGGAGAGTGAGGCGGTGAAGGTGGTCGAGCTGCCTGCCGTACAAACGATGGCCTCGGTGATCCATCATGGCAGTTTCAGCACCTTGAAGCAAATGTACAGCGCCATTCTGCGCTGGATTGAAACAAACTCGTACCAGATGAACGGCCCCAACCGTGAACTCAACTGTAGTAGTTAGGACTTAATCTGACACATCGGGTAAACTCAATATGAGCAATGAGGTGTCAGAATGAACAACGAACAGAAAATCATCAAGAACAAGTTGGGCTTGCTGAAGCTGGCGGAA
>Ga0070741_10000239_pt1 | contig 209992 bp, 209 predicted proteins | sample Coa_R1_4_FD_66440 | JGI IMG/M metagenome (GOLD analysis project Ga0070741, IMG submission 66440) | Surface soil microbial communities from Centralia Pennsylvania, which are recovering from an underground coalmine fire - Coalmine... | ecosystem: Environmental > Terrestrial > Soil >... | reverse complement strand
GTGGCGCGGACCGGTTCCATGGTGCGGGCGAAGAGAGCGCGCAGCACGCGGCCCCCGTCCATGGGGTAAGCGGGCAGCAGGTTCAGTCCAGCCAGATAAATGTTCGCCCAAACGAAACTCTTAAGCAGGCTGCTGGGCTGAACAAAAGGCCAGGTCCAAAGCTGTTTCCCGGGATTGATGCCGAGAATCAGCCCGGCGGAAAAGGCCGCCAGGAGAATACTGAAGATTGGACCCGCGATGGCGATCCGAACTTCGCGACGCCAATCGAACTTCCCGGTAGCCGCCTCGGCAAGGAGCCGCGAGTCGTCGAGCATGGTGACGCCGCCGATCGGCAACAGAACAACGGACTTGGCGGGAGAGCCTTGACGAAGGGCGACAGCAATATGCCCAAGCTCGTGCAGGACTACGCAGCCAAAGATAATGGCGGCCAGAGCTACGTCTCGCGTGCCGTCGGCGTGCCCTTGATGGGCCGCGTATTCGGTCCACCAGATAAATAAAGGCAGGACGAAGAATGTCAGATGCACGCGAAACTCGGTTCCAAACAGCCGTCCTACGGGAATTGACCAGGTCCTCATTTACTCTGTTCCGAACGCGACGCTCAACATTCTATATATTAGACGCCCGATGGGCGGATCGCGTTCCTGAGTACCCAATCGAAAGTACCTGCTGGTCCGCTCCGGAGCCGAGGTTGGGTTCGATGAGAGTGATTTCGGGCAAATATCGAAGCCGAGCCCTGCAGTCATTGCCAGGCATGGACATTCGTCCGACGGCGGACCGGCTCCGCGAAACACTGTTTGATGTGTTGTGCGCCGGCGATCCGGGAGCCCTCGAGGGTAGTGTTTGGCTGGACCTGTATGCCGGGACCGGGGCCGTAGGGATTGAAGCTTTGAGCCGCGGCGCGGCGTCGGTCACGTTTGTGGACAAAGCTAGAGAAGCAGCCGAGGTAATTCGGAAAAATATCAAGTCTCTCGGGATCGAGGCTGGATTTGCGGTGAGCGTCTCCGAAGTGCGGGTTGCGTTGAAGCGACTGCCAGTCAGCGCCGACTATGTCTTTTTGGATCCGCCGTATCGGCTCCAGCAGGAATATGGGGAGACCCTGAGGGTACTCGGCGAGGGACAGCTTGTGAAGGACGCAGGGATCGTTGTGGCGGAGCATGATCGACGGTTCGATCCCGGAGAGGCACACGGGCAGCTCCGGCGATATAGGACGCTGAGGCAAGGGGACGCGGCCTTGAGCTTTTATCGGCGAGGCAACGTTGCTTAACAACGACAACCAAGAAAGAGGGACGCGGGCTGAGCCAATCCTCTGCCCGCCCGCGTTCACTCGCTGCGCGTTAACTCAGATCAGTCGCGATCGCGCCAGCGGTAGTCATCGCGGTCGCGGCGATACCGGTCGTCCCGATCATGATCCCCACGACGGTAACGATCATCGCGGTCCCAGCGGCGGTCATCGCGATCGTGATCGTTGCGGTAGTACTCGTTGTATCCATAATCGCGGTTGTACCGGTAGTCGCGGTTGCGATAGTAGTCATATCGTTGCTCGCGACGGTCGCGACGGCGGTCGTGGTCGTCATCATGGTCCCGAGCCTGGGCTACTCCCGTAGTTCCTAAAAGCATTCCCCCCGACAACAGAGTGACCGCAGCATTTTTCCAAAAGCGTTTCATGACACCTCCAAGCCTATAAAGACCCGGTGGCGCGATCGGGACTTCATCGGTCAAAGGTGCAAACACGCGTACAGGTGGGAAGTTGCGCAAGTAGTTAATGTGCGATGGCTAACCGACGGGATGACGGAAGTGTCATGATCCGGGCGATGCTACATCAGTAGCTCATTGGTGCGGCGCACGATGGGGTGCTGCATCTCCTGCAATTCGTTCTTGACCTGGTTCAAGCCAAACACGCACTGCTCGAATTTCTCGGAGAGCTTGGCAAAGAGCGGGGCGACTTTGGTGTATTCGAAGTGCTCGAACTTCGAAACGATGAAGTAGCTTTCTTTGCCTGCCTTGATCCAGTCGACGAAATTTTCAATACGGTCGCGGCGGAGGCGGAAACGGTTGATGCTCTCCGGGAACATGCCGGTAAAAAAGAGCGTGTAGTCGCCGATGTGCTTGCGGACCTGGCGCTCGCGATCGAACGATGGCGCGGGGCCGTATACCGGGTCAGACTCCATGAGCATTTCGCCCACATCGGCGAGCGGGCGCCCGGTTGTGTTCCGGATCTGAAACAGCTGCTCGGCGTCGCAGAACTCCGTCAGCAAGTGCGCGACATAGGCGATCAGTTGCGGATCGCGGAGGCCTATTTCTTCGGCATAGTGGCGGCCGACCAGCTCAGTAAACAACTGCTGCAGCGGATGCGTTTCCGGAATCATTGGGCCCCTTTCGTGAAACGCCCTACCCCCGTGGGCCTTCACTAACACCTTATTGCCGAGTTCTTATCGCAGCTTGGTCGCGAGTTCAAGTGACTTTCGTAAGACATGCTGTGAAAAGCACTCACAAATATTAGAAGTCGCGGAAACCCGCGTAGTTGCTAGACGAAAATTGTTAGCAGCCGGCGTGAGTGACTGCTAATCGAAATTAGTACAGGCGGACATGTACGGCAGTATTGGGCGCACCTGTATGTGAAAACGCGTTTCACCTAATTTCATCTGGAGCGAATCATGGCACGACAGAACATCTCCGGGAATGCTCCCTGGGAAGCGATCGTGGGTTATTCGAGAGCGGTGAAGGTTGGACCTTATATTCACGTTGCCGGCACTACGGCCACCGGGCCGGACGGGAAGATTGTGGGGGTTGGCGATCCCCACGCGCAAACCGTGCAGGCGCTCAAGAATATCGAGGAGGCGCTGAAGAGAGCCGGCGCCTCAATGAAAAATGTCGTGCGCACCCGAATGTTTGTCACCAATATTGCGGACTGGGAAAAGATCGGCCGAGCGCACGGAGAATTCTTCCGTGATATCCGGCCGGCGGCAACGATGGTGGGGGTTACGGGACTGGTGTCGCCGGAGATGCTGGTCGAAATTGAGGTGGATGCAATCGTGGAATAGGCTTCGGGCGTCAGCATTTTCGCCGCGGATATTGTGGGATGAGCCACGCTACGGAGGAATGCAAGGGTCCTTCGCTGCGCTTAGGATGACAAACAACAATAGTTTGAAATACACGGTACAATCGAGCGCCTTGGAGGGACGGGATGCGAATGTGGCGATCGGTTGTCGCGATTTGTTTCGTTTTGGTCGGAGTCAGCGCAGCGCAGCAGAAGCCTGCGGCGGCGGTAAATGTCGTTGTCATTCGGGCGGGAAACCTGATTGACGGAAAGTCCGATGTTCCGCGTCGCAACCAGGTAATCGTCATTCGCGGTGACAAGATCGAGACTGTGGGTGATGCCGCTAGCGCGAACATTCCCGCCGGAGCGAATGTCGTTGACCTTTCCAAGCAGACCGTCCTGCCCGGCTTGATCGATTCCCACACGCACATTTTCTTACAGGGTGAAGATCCAGCTGAGGGCGGATATGACGCCAACATTTTGAAATACCCACTATCGTTAAGAGCGGCGCGGGCGACGGTGTCGGTCAGGCGAGCGCTCGAACAGGGATTCACGACCTTGCGCGATTTAGAAACGGAAGGCGCCGGATATGGAGACGTCGGGATAAAAGAGGCGATCGAGGGCGGCTACATTCCCGGACCTCGGTTGTTCGTGTCCACGCGCGCAATCTCGACCACGGGAGGATATCCGCTGGAGGGGTATGCTCCCGAGCTGACGATGCCAAAAGGAGTGCAGATCGCGGATGGCCCCGTGGAACTGCGGAAGGCGGCGCGCGAGCAACTGGACCAGGGCGCGGACTGGATCAAGGTGTACATGACGCACCGTTCATGGGTGGGGAAGAAGGGCGAATTAGTTTCGCAACCCACACTGACTGTCGACGAGCTGAAGGCGATTGTCGATGAGACGCATGGTTGGGGGAAAAAGGTGGCGTGCCATGCATACAACGGAATCGGTCTTCAGCGGGCGCTGGACGGCGGATGCGACTCGATCGAGCATGGGCTGGAGATGACCGATGCGCAGATCGCCCAGATGGTAAAGCAGGGGACGTGGTATTGCCCGACCCTTACCGTGTACTACCTCGATTGGGCTCCGGAGAATACTGCGGATGGGCAGCGCGACCGCAAACGGGCGTCGGTACACGAGGACACATTTAAACGCGCCTTGAAAGCTGGGGTGAAGATCGTGTTCGGAACTGACATCGGCGGAATTCCCTGGACGCAGCCCATCGCACAGGAGTTTCCGCGGATGGTGAACTTGGGCATGGCACCGATGGATGCCATCAAGAGTGCAACATCGCGTGCGGCGGAGATGCTCGATATGTCGGGGCAGATCGGGGTGATCGCGCCGGGAGCTTATGCGGATGTGATTGCGGTCGGAGGTGATCCGCTGAAGGACATCAACGAACTGGGAAAGGTTCAGTTTGTCATGAAGGGCGGGCAGAAGATAGTTTCGAGTTTCTAGTTGCGGGTTTCGGGTGAGCGTGCCAGGCAGAGTGGGACTCTCTACGGGCGAGGACGCCCGTAGCTCCATAAACTGGGAAAGGTGCAGTTCGTGATGAAGGGCGGGCAGAAGATAGTTTCGAGTTTCTAGTTGCGGGTTTCGAGTGAGCGTGCCAGGCAGAGTGGGAGTCTCTACGGGCGAGGACGCCCGTAGCTCCAAGAGCTGGGAAAGGTGCAGTTTGTGATGAAGGGCGGGCAGAAGATAGTTTCGAGTTTCTAGTTGCCGGTTTCGGGTGAGCGTGCCAGGCAGAGTGGGACTCTCTACGGGCGAGGACGCCCGTAGCTCCATAAACTGGGAAAGGTTCAGTTTGTGATGAAGGGCGGACAGAAGATAGTTTCGAGTTTCTAGTTTCGGTTTCGGGTGAGCGTGCCAGGCAAAGTGGGACTCTCTACGGGCGAGGACGCCCGTAGCTCCATGAGCTGGGAAAAGTTCAGTTTGTGATGAAGGGCGGGCAGAAGATAGTTTCGAGTTTCTAGTTTCGGGTTTCGAGTGAGCGTGCCAGGCAGAGTGGGAGTCTCTACGGGCGAGGACGCCCGTAGCTCCAAGAGCTGGAAAGGTGCAGTTTGTGATGAAGGGCGGGCAGAAGATAGTTCCGAGTTTCTAGTTGCGGGTTTCGGGTTGTCACGAACGGTGGACCGAGCGGTGTCGATCAAATAGGCGTGATCGAACCTGAAACTCGAAACTAGAAACTCGAAACTTCGTCTTGACATCTGCTGGGCCGGGTTCATAATGCCGCAATCTTTTCTGCCGCAGTGGAGTTGCGGCTGCGGAGGTGAGTATGAGCATTCTCGAATTGTGCGATCCGGAACCGGCGGCAGTTTCGTTGGAGGCGACTGTGGCCGAGGCGATCCGGATGATGCTCCGCCAGCATGTCGGCGCAGTAGGCGTAATCGATTCGGAGCGGCGCATCGCGGGAATTTTCACCGAGCGTGATGTCCTCATGAAGACATCGCTCAGCGGCAAGGATCCGGAGCAGACGCCAGTCCGCGAGGTCATGACCACGCCGGTCGAGTTAGCTTCGCTCGCAATGGGACCGGGAGAGGCAATGTCGACGATGGTGGAGAGGCATTATCGACATCTGCCCGTAGTCGATGAGCAGGGCAAGTTGCTGGGGATGCTCTCGATACGCAACCTGCTGGAGTGGAGAATCGACGATCTTTCGCAGGAACTGGACTCGCTCGAGCAATACGTCTCGAACGATGGGCCGGGCGGGTAATCGGTTGCGAGTACTAACTTGCGAGTTGCGAGACTGAACCAAGATTGATGATTGCAGATAATTCCCGGTTGGCAAAGACAATCGCCGTGGTCAGGATGGCCACGGCGGTATTTTTTCTGCTGTTCGGCGAATACAAGGTCGCGGGGCCGGGATTCGCGCACGGAGGATTTCAGCAGTACCTGCGCGGGTACATCGACGGCAGTGCGATCGGTCTGTACCGGCCAGTGCTGAGCCATATTGTCCTGCCTCACGCGGTCTTTCTAGGTTATGTGGTGGGCCTGGTCGAGTTGTTTATCGGGATTTCTCTGCTGCTGGGGTTGTTTGTTCGAGCCGGATCCGTGCTCGGCATCTTGCACATGATAAGTTTGACCGCTGCGACCTGGTGGGATCCCGGCCACGGTGTGCCGGTGTGGCGCTACTTCGGGGCGGAGTTGGACCATCTGCCGCTGTTGTTGCTGTTCATCATCTTTTATGTTGCAGATGCGGGACGAGTCTGGGGATTGGACGGGCGGTTGAGCCGAAGAAGGTTTTAAAAGACGCGTACGCTCCCCGTCAAAGTTTCGAGTTTCGGGTTTCAAGTTTCGGGTGGATCGAGTACGAACCACTGCCCGTTCTTTGTGCCAAGCAAGATCGAAATATACACATATTGAGGAGCAAGGGATGAGACTGGGTCGTGCTGCAATCTCGATAGGGATGCTGGTGCCGGTTGCCTTACTGTGCGTGGGACAGACGGCTGCACCTGTCCGGCATGTGGTCGTACGGGCCGGGCGGCTGCTCGATGTAAAGACCGGGAACACCTTACAGAACCAGGCAATCGTTATCGAGGGCGAAAAGATTGTCAGCGTGGGACCGGCGGGGTCGGTGAAGGCGGCGTCGGATGCAACGGTCGTCGATCTTCCGAATGCGACAGTGTTGCCAGGACTCATCGACGCGCACACCCACATCACCTTCAATCCCAGTTTTGGGTATGAAACGCTGGGAATTTCCATTCCACGAGAAGCACTAGTGGGAGCGCACAATGCGCGGGTCACGCTGGAGGCCGGGATCACGACGGTCCGGAATGTAGGTGCGCGCGGGTACGCCGATGTTGCCCTGCGGGATGCGATCAACGCCGGGGATGTACCGGGTCCGCGCATGATTGTCAGCGGGCCGGCACTGAGCATTACCGGCGGGCACTGCGACAACGATCTGCTGCCCTTCGAATATCACGCGAGCAGCGACGGTGCTGCCGATGGAATTGAAGGTGTGCAGCACAAGACGCGGGAGATCATCAAGTACGGCGCCGATGTGATCAAGATATGTGCGACGGGTGGCGTGTTGTCGAAGGGCGACGACCCCAACGCATCGCAGTACACGCTCGAAGAGATGAAGGCGATCGTTGCCGACGCGCATCGGCTGGGGAGAAAAGTAGCGGCGCACGCGCACGGGGCCCAAGGGGTGCAATGGGCGTCGGAGGCCGGTGTGGATTCGATCGAACACGGCCACTTGATGAACGATGCCGCGATTGCGACGTTGAAAAAGAATGGAACCTACCTGGTTCCTACTTTGTACCTCGTCGACTGGCACAAGGAGCACGCCGCACAGGCGCATCTGCCCGAGTACACCATAAAGAAGATGCAGATGGTGTCAGAGGTTGGGCAGAACAATGCGAAGAAAGCGATCGCCGCCGGAGTGAAGATCGGGATGGGAACCGATGCGGCGGTTTACCCGCATGGACTGAATGCGCACGAGTTGGGAGTCTACGTTCGGCTTGGCATGACGCCCCTGCAGGCCATACAGACTGCAACTGTTAACGACGCCGACCTGCTCGGATGGACTGATCGAATTGGGACACTCGAGCCGGGGAAATACGCCGATATCATTGCCGTCGATGGCGATCCCTTGAAGGACGTGACGACACTTGAGACAGTCAAGTTCGTGATGAAGGGTGGAGAAGTCATTAAGAACCAGTACGCTAAATAGTTGCGAGTGGAGAGCAGCACCATCGAATAGCAATTCTCAAAGCCTGCATCGTGGCCGCACACCCGCGGGGCGGCCATTTTCTTGCGATCGGCCCGCGTGCGCCTTCGATCACTCTCCCGTCACATCCGTGCATTAGGAAAGCGGTGTACAATATCGTTTTTCTTGCCGGAGTAACCGGCATGTCGAAGGAGATTCCATGCTCCGTGGCGTGCGTCTGTGCTGTACCACCTTCCTCGTTCTTCTCGCGGTTTGCTTAAGCTCTCTCCCTTCGTCGTCACAAGGTGCTCCACAGAAGGCGTCGTGGCCGTGGATGAACACCAGCTTGTCGCCGGATGAGCGGGCGGATCTCGTCCTGAAGCAGATGACATTGGACGAAAAGATTGCGCTGCTGCACGGGACGGGAATGGAAGGATTAGGGCCGGTCAGCCCCTTGGCTATCAACTCGAATGGAGGGGCAGGGTACGTTGTGGCGATTCCCCGGTTGGGGATTCCTGCAATCCAGATGTCGGACGCGGCGTACGGCGTGCGCATGAGCGGGCAAAACGGGCGTTACTCGACGGCGCTGCCGAGCGATCTGGGTGCGGCGGCCAGTTGGGATTTGCAGGCTGCCTATGAGTATGGGGCTTTGATTGGGCGCGAGCTGCGGGCACAGGGCTACAACATGTCGCTGGGTGGCGGGGTGAACCTGGCCCGTGAGCCTCGGGATGGTCGCACGTTCGAATATCTGGGCGAGGATCCCGTTCTGGCGGGAAGAATGGTCGGACAAGTAATGAAAGGACTGCAGGCGCAACATGTGCTTGGTGACATCAAGCACTACGCCTTGAACGACCAGGAGAGCGGTCGCAATGCAGTCAACGTCAACATCGACGAGCGGTCGATGCGCGAGTCCGACTTGCTGGCGTTTGAACTGGGGCTGGCGGGTTCGGACGCGGCGGCGATCATGTGCTCGTATAACCGGGTGAATGGCGACTACGCATGCGAGAACAAGCACCTGCTCACCGACATCCTGAAGAATGATTGGAAGTTCAAGGGCTTCGTGTTGTCGGACTGGGGTGGAACACACAGCACGGAAAAGGCATCGGCGGCGGGACTGGACCATGAAGAGCCGGGGTGGTGGTTCTTTGGTCCTCCACTGAAGCAAGCCGTGCAGTCGGGCAAGGTGCCGATGGCGCAGATCGATGACCATGTGCACCGGATACTGCGGTCGATGTTTGCGACCGGAGTCATTGACGATCCGCCGCAGAAGAGCGTGGTGGATGTGGTGGGCGGATTCGAGGTAGCACAAAAGATTGCCGAAGGCAGCATGGTGCTCCTGAAGAATGATCAGAACCTGTTGCCCTTGGATGCCGCCAAGGTGGCGAGCATTGCCGTCATTGGGGCGCATTCGGATATAGGGATGATTTCGGGCGGAGGTTCCGCCCAGGTGGATCCTCCGGGAGGAAACGCGATCATGCCTCCGGGGAAAGGCGCCACGCACTGGCAGGACAAAATCTGGTTTCCAACCTCGCCATTGAAGGCGATTCGCGGCAAGGTTCCAAAGGCAAAAGTAGAGTTTAATGCCGGAACCGATCCGGCATCGGCTGCGGAGTTCGCGAAGAGTGCCGATGTGGCAGTCGTGTTTGTGTATCAGTGGGAAAGCGAAGATATGGATCTGAAGACACTCGGGCTGTCTGATAACCAGGACGAGCTAGTGAACCAAGTCGCAGCGGCGAATCCGCACACGGTGGTCGTCGTCGAGAGCGGCAGCCCGGTGCTGATGCCTTGGGCCGACAAAGTCCAGGGAATTCTGGAAGCGTGGTACGGAGGGAGCAGGGGCGCGGAAGCAGTAGCGAGTCTTTTGTTCGGCGACGTGAATCCGAGCGGGAAGCTGCCGATCACGTTTCCGAAGAGTGATGCGGACTTGCCGCATCCGAACCTCGTGATGCCTCCTCCGGAATCGAATCCGCCGGCCATCACAGGTTACGGACCGGAGTGGCAGAAAAGGACGAGAGGACTGCCGGCATTCCAGGTCCACTACGATGAAGGGCTGAAGGTCGGGTACAAGTGGTACGACGCGGAGAACAAGCAGGTGCAGTTCCCGTTCGGGCATGGGTTGTCGTACACCACGTACCAGTACTCGAACTTGAGAGTGGAACCTGGGCCGTCCACAAAATTGACGTTCACGGTGGCGAATACGGGAAGCCGGCCTGGTGCGGAAATTGCGGAGGTCTATGCGGCACTGCCCGCGAACGCGAATGAGCCGCCGAAGCGGCTGGTTGGATTCAGCAAAGTGCAACTGAATCCGGGAGAGAGCAAAGAAGTAGTTGTCGAAGTCGAGCCGAAACTGCTGTCGATCTGGAACGTCCAGCAGCACGGATGGCAGTTGCTTCCCGGAGAGTACAGCTTCATGGTAGGGGGGTCGTCGCAGAGTCTGCCGCTGAAGCAAGCGGTGGAATTGAAATAAATGCTTGGGGCACCCGTAGTCGTGGAATTGAAATTTTCGTAACCCGACTCTTTCGAAGGCGCGAGAAAGTGGGGCACCCGCGCGCAAAGGTCGCCGATAAGTTCCTCGCCAGGTATGGGGCGGCTGACGTAAAGAAGTACTATTCGAAACTCGATGTCGCGGTCAGTGCGACGATCGGCCACACTTCGCTAGTACTTTTTTACTAGTGCTATGTTCCGACCAGGTCTCGTATTCTTCCGACCCATTATGACCTGGATCAAAACAGTCCCACTATCCGAGGGCAACCAGCAGTTGTTGCAGGCACTGCAAGCCCAGCATGCGCTGTATCCGCAGGAGTATGCCGCGCCGGTATTCAAGATGGACAGCGAGGTCGCCGGGATTGTCGGCTCGCACAGCTTGATTCCCGAAGCCCTGCACCATGCGTTTTCTACTTTCGGAGTGCTGCTGTCACCCGAGTTGCCTCTTACGCGACGGCAGCACGAGATGATTACGACCATGGTGTCGGTCACGAACCGATGCTTCTATTGAATCGAATCGCACGCAGAGTTTCTGCGTCGAGCGACTTTAGATGAGGAACTGGTAAACGCACTTCGGCAGGATTACACGAAGGCTGATATCTCAGAACAGGATCGAGCCATGCTCGACTACGTGGTCAAACTAACAAAGGACGCGACCAAGTGTTCTCCCGAAGATCATGTTCGATTGCGCAGCGTGGGTTTTGATGACCGGGGCATTCTGCAGATCACGCTGATCGCGTGCTGGTTTAACTACATCAACCGTGTCGCGGACTCGCTTGGCGTGGGACGGGACTGGAGTTCAGAGGACCTGATTCGGCAGCCGGGGCAACCTAAGGCAGCCAGTTCTTCCACGCGCTGAGGCGGCAGCGGGATACGGAATGGCGGTTCCGACTTAATGGGATTTCGCAACTGGGCCCAATACTTTGAAACCGGAGATGTTGATATGAAGCTTCGCACGATCAATAAGAAGGTCATGCTCACTGGTCTTCTCGCGACCGCAATTTGCCTGAGTGCGGCGGATACACCGACTGCAACGGTAAAGGGTTACGTGCTCGATTCGGCATGCGCATTCACGAAGGGCCTGCAGAAGCCGATCAGCAAGGAATGCGCGACTGCCTGCGCGAATGCGGGATCACCACTTGTAATCCTGGCTGACAATGGTGAGATCTACTGGCCCATTGCCGCGACTACACCATCGAGCGGACAGAACTCCAAGCTGCTGCCATTTGCGGGCGACAAGGTCGTCGCGAGCGGGAAAGTCTACAAACGGGGCGGCTCGCAAGCGATGGTGATTGACAAAATCGAAGCACAGAAGTAGGCCGCCATCACAACAAGCCTGGTCACCAAGAAAATCGAGGCCGCGGGAGCGCCGACTGGCGCGGAAGAGTCTGACCTTCACTATTACGGATGGCGAGTGGTCCTGGCCGCCTGCTGCGGAGTGATGGGCGGGTTCGGCTCGCTGTTCGTCTATACGTTCTCGGTTTTCGTCAAGCCGCTGGGCGCGACGTTCGGATGGGGGCGCGAGTCGATCTCACTTGGCTTCGGCCTCGCGGCCATTACTCTGGGCATTTCCTCTCCACTGATCGGGCGCATGCTCGACCGGCTCGGTCCGCGCCGGGTCATTCTGCCGTGCATTGCCATTTTCGGTTGCGCGATGGCTTCGTTAGCGCTGCTGCAATCTAGGCTGTGGCAGTTCTATGCCATCTGCATTGTCCTGGGACTGTTCGGCAACGGCGCCGCCCACCTGGCCTACTCGCGCGCGATTTCAACTTGGTTTCAGCGCCGGCTGGGCACGGCGCTGGCCTTTGTCATGTTGGGAGCTGGGTTAGGAGCAATGATCCTGCCGGTGGTCGCGCAGGCTGTACTTGGGCGCTTGGGGTGGCGAAGTGCCTATGCCTGCCTCGGTGGGATTGCCTTGCTGCTGGGATTGCCGCTCAGCTGGCGTTATGTGGTGGATCGCGGAGCAGTGCAGCACCGCGCCGAGCCTCCGTCCCAGTCAGGGTTGCACTGGCAGGAAGGGCTGCGTTCCTTTTCCTTCTGGATTATCGTCGCTGTACTGTTTATTGGGTCGATCAGTATGAACGGGGCGATCACGCAATTGTCCGCGTTGCTGACGGACCGCGGTATTTCCGCCGGAGACGCCGCGCTGTGCGCGTCGATCCTGGGCGCGTTGAGTGTGCTGGCCAGAATCGGTGTCGGCTGGCTGCTCGACCGCGTCTTCGGCCCCTATGTCGCGTTTCTAGTGACGCTCACGACGGCTTCGGGCGTTTTTCTGCTCGCTCGCGCCACGCACGTTTCGACAGCCGCCATTGCAGCGGGACTTATCGGGATAGGAGCGGGTGGCGAAGCTGCCATTACGCCGTACTTGCTCACGCGATATTTTGGGCTACGCGCTTTTGCAACTCTTTATGGGCTTACTTGGACGTTCTATGCTGCCGCGGGAGCCGCAGGGCCGGTGATCCTGGGACGGACATTCGACATGACCGGTTCCTATACGTCTCTGCTCACGACATTGGCGATGGCATTGTGCTTAGCTGCTAGCATGAACCTGTTGCTGCCGAAGTATCCGAATCATGCAGCCGAGTCGAATGGCTGGTGAGGTTGTACAGCGCGTTGCAGGGGCAGGAATGTCACGGTATGCGGTCAATGTCATTCGGTAAATTTTCCGTGGGGATGTCTATTCGAGGAACTCGCGCACCTCAACCGGTACTCGGCAGGCGATGACCGCCTTGCGGCCCCAATCCAGCGCCTCGCTCATGTTGGCGCATTTCAGCAACCAGAAACCGCCCACATACTCCTTAGCCTCAGCGTAAGGTCCGTCGGTAACCGCCACTGCGCCACCGGGCTGCGCGCGCAACGACTTGGCTTTGCCGATCGATTGCAGACCACCAGCAAACATCCTGACACCCGCGGCTTGCATTTCCTCATTGAGCGCATCGATATCGCGCATCATGGCCTCGCTTTCCTGGGAAGAGTCGTAGTTGGCGGGGTGTTGAATCGCGACCAAATATTGCGGCATGCAGTCTCCTAAAGTGGTCTGGGACGGGCTAGATGGCCCGCGTTCACTATAAGGACGAACGGCGAGAGCGAAGTTCGACAAGCTGTCCGGAAAATCTTAGATCCCATTGCGTTGATCCTGGAAACAGCAAAGGCCGGCTCGCGCCGGCCTTTTCTCGCGGACAGGAGTGTCCGCGACACACTCTGGATTTAACTACTTCTTGGGGGCGATTGCGTCCTTCGCGGCTTTGGCGACGCGGAACTTCACCACCGTCTTTGCCTTGATCTGGATCGGCTCGCCGGTCTGCGGGTTGCGTCCGACGCGGGCTTTGCGATGCGCTTTTACCAGGCGGCCAAGTCCGGGGACAACGAACACGCCATTCTTCTTGGTTTCTTTGATCGCGGTGTCGGCAAGGTGCTCAAGGAACGTCGCGGCGGTCTTGTTGTTGATTTCAGTCTTCTCGGCCAGATGGCGGACGAGTTGCGTCTTGGTCATTCCTGCTGCCATGAATCCTCCTAAATTGTGACGGTTGAGGTCGAGGAGCATCTTATATCACGAGAGCTGTGGAAAAGAAGCGTTTCCACCGCATTTTTACTGGTTTTTTTGCAAGTAGTAGCACAAAAGGTGCATAAAATCGGGTTTTTCGGGCGCTGCGTTCCAAAATGGGGCATGGCTACAGGGTTTCAAGCGACTGCCGGCCGTACGCCGAACAAGAGCATCCGTGCCCACGAATTGGGGTACATGCAATAATCGAAGGGGGAGAAACGTCCAATTGAGTTGTGCGATTTGCGAAACACGGAGAGAAAAGCGCTTTTGCCTCGCGGTTCATGGCAAGATTTGCCCGCAGTGCTGCGGTGAGCAGCGCGAAGTGACGCTTGACTGCCCGAGCGAGTGTGTTTACCTGCAGCAGGCCCGGCAGCACGAGCGTCCTCGCTCGGCGGAAGATTTGAACGATGCCGAGTTGTTCCTCAAGGTTGAGCTCGGCGATCAGTTTCTGTACGAGCACGAGCACCTCATCATGGGTCTGTCCTATGCATTAGCGAAGCGGGCTCGCATGGATCGGAACCTCAATGACAGGGACCTGATTGCGTCGCTGACTTCGTTGGCGAAAACTTACGAGACTCTGACGAACTCGGGTCTTCATTATGAGTCGCCAACCGCCAGCATAGGCCAGCAGGCAGTCGCGGATGAAGTCCAGACAATGATCAAGGAATACCGAGAGGCTGAGCAGAAGCACATCGGGTATACGCGACTGCGGGACTCGGACGTGCTCAAGGGATTGGTATTTCTGGTACGCATGGCACACGGGCGGACCTCGGGCCGGCCGAAGTCGCGGGCGTTCGTGGATTTTCTGTTTGCCCAGTTCCCGGAGGACAAGTCGGCGATTGCGAAGCCGGAGGATGCCGGGTCCAGGATCATCACGGCCTGAGCGGCTCGAGTTCACCGGGAGATCCCGCGGGAACGGAGACGAAGCAGGAACAGTGTGGGTCCGCCGAGGGCGACCCGTAAGTCACTGTTTCTAGTACGCTTAGCTGGCCCAAGGAATCCCAGTGGTTGTAGATCAGCAAAACGTGAACATCGTTAGTACCCGGCGGGAATGGGGGAATCAGCAGCACGCATGGCTATTTCGCGAACATCTATGTACAATGGAAGTGCGTTTGATTTAAGCGGTTGTAAGCAGTAACTCTGCTCCACAGCGTGACCTGCCTGCAGCACTCCGAGTAAACTCAGCGCAAAATCAGATAAAGGAATTTGCAACACAATGGAAACAGGTACAGTGAAGTGGTTTAATGACGCCAAGGGCTATGGTTTTATCAGTCGTCAGAACGGCGAGGATGTTTTCGTGCATTTCTCGGCCATCCAGTCCAGCGGTTTCCGCAGCCTGCAGGAAGGTCAGCAGGTCCAATTTGATGTCGTGAAAGGCCCTAAGGGCTGGCAAGCGGAGAACGTGAAGGCTCTGTAAACCACTCCAACAATTTGCGACGAAGGGCGGCCGGGTTGGTCGCCCTTTCTTTTTGAAAGCAGCAATTAGCAGTTGGCACTTAGCATTTGGCTATGTCGTGATTCTGCACATTGCGTTCATTGATAACGAGCAACTGCCTATATCAGCGGCAAAAGATGTTCTGTTGTGATGCAGATTGTGAATCCAGTCGGCGGCTCCGAAGCTCTTTTGGCCAGTTGCTAAGTGCCAATTGCTAATTGCTAATTGCTGTCCTCTAAAATAGGGGCGTGGGGATCTCCTGATTTGACCCATTTCACGGAAAAATTCGATGTAGTCGTCGTCGGCGCGGGGCATGCCGGATGCGAGGCCGCGATGGCGGCTGCCCGGATGGGGCTGAAGACCGCCCTGTTTACCCTGAACGTCGACTTGATCGCACAGATGTCGTGCAATCCTGCCGTTGGTGGGATCGCCAAGGGCCACCTGGTTCGAGAAGTAGATGCGCTTGGCGGGATCATGGGTGAAGTCACCGATGCTGTTGGCATCCAGTTCCGCCTGCTGAATACGTCTCGCGGACCGGCGGTGTGGTCGCCGCGAGCGCAATGCGATAAGCAGGCCTACCGTTTAAAGATGCGCGAGGTACTTGAGTCGCAACCCAGTCTCAAGATCAAGCAAGCTGAAGTGGCGGATCTGATTATCGAACAGGCGTCGGGCTCCGGGCGTCAGGCATCAGGAAACGGGGAGCCGGGCCTCCCTGACGCCCGAAGCCTGACACCCGACGCCCAAGTCAGGGGCATTCGTCTGCGCGATGGCCGCACGGTTGGCGCGAGCGCCGTCATTATTACTACGGGGACGTTTCTGAACGGGCTGATTCACTGCGGGGAGCAGCAGTATCCCGCGGGACGCAGCGGTGAACCCCCCGCCGTCCTACTTGGCGAAGCCTTGAAGCAGCTCGGGTTGCGGGGGTGTCGGCTAAAGACCGGAACTCCGCCTCGGCTGGATGGACGGACCATCGATTGGTCGAAGTTCCAGGTGCAACCCGGGGATGAGGATCCGACCCCCTTCAGCTTCCGCACCAAGAAGGTAGCGCATCACGAGCGGCAGGTCCCGTGCTACATCGCGTGGACTACACCTGAGACGCACCGAATCATCAGCGAGAATGTGCATCGCTCGCCGATGTACAGCGGGCAGATTAAGTCGATCGGGCCGCGATATTGCCCGTCGATCGAAGACAAGATCGTTAAGTTCCCGGATAAGACGACTCACCAACTGTTTCTCGAGCCAGAAGGCCTGAACACGCACGAGATTTACGTTAACGGCATGAGCACTTCCTTGCCCGTGGATGTGCAACTGGCGGTCGTCAAATCGATCCCGGGTCTGGACACCGCGGAGATGCTGCGGCCCGGCTATGCGATCGAGTACGACGCAATCGATCCTACCGAACTGGAGCGGACGCTTGAAACCAAGAAGATCGCCAACCTGTTTCTGGCGGGTCAGATTAACGGGACTAGCGGATACGAGGAAGCGGCCTGCCAGGGCATCATGGCCGGGATCAATGCTGGGCTGAAGGTGAAGGGGGAGCCGCCGCTGATTCTGAATCGCACCGAGGGTTACACAGCGATTCTCATCGACGACCTGATTTCCAAGGGGACGAATGAACCGTACCGGATGTTTACGTCCCGGGCGGAGTTCCGGCTGCATTTGCGAATTGACAATGCCGACCGGCGCTTGACGCCCCATGGACGACGAGTCGGCCTGATCTCGGATGCAGACTGGGCGGAGTTTCAGGCGAAGCAGGACCGGCTGGCGGGACTGCAGCAGACGCTGGAGAGCACCAGGCTTACATCTGGGATGATCGAGCAGATTAAGCGCGAAATGGACGAGAGCCGAGCTGCCGAGAGCTTAACGGCTCGAGAAATCGTCGAGGACGGCACTTCTACGGGCGAGGACGCCCGTAGCTCCATTGGGGAGGGCGGCCGTAGCGCCACTGGAGAAGACGCCCGTAGCTCCACTGGAGAAGACGCCCGGAGCTCCACTGGAATCGATTTGTCGAGCGCAGTGGGACAGACGATGGCGCAGTTGCTGAGGAGGCCGGAGGTCTCGATCGAACGGCTGGCGCCGGTACTGCGAGAGCTTCGGCCTGATTTCTTTGACAGAAACGGTGCGACTCAGGATCCGGACCGGCTGCCGGTTGAGGTTCGCAACGAACTGAAATCCATTGAGACCGAAGTCAAGTACGCCGGCTATCTTAACCAGCAACAGAAGGCGATCGAGAGGCTGAAAAGGGCCGAACAGCGGAACATCCCTGAGTGGTTCGATTATTCGTCGGTCAGCGGCTTGTCGCGGGAGATGAAGGAGAAGCTGGTCAAAGTCAGACCGCGAACTCTGGGCCATGCGGCACGGATTCCCGGCGTTACTCCCGCCGCGGTTTCGCTGGTGAACGTCTACATCGAGATCCAGGCGCGCCGAAGGGAGCAGGCGGCGAGCGTCTAGGGCTCTTGCATTACTTCGCTTCTGAATTCACCGTCCCTGGAAAGCGTGCTCCGCTCTCCTGGCTAGCTCATCGTGAGCACGACGCGGAATCTCGCTTTCCCTGTAATCATCTGCTGGTACGCTTCGGAGGCTCGCTCCAGCGGGTACTTCTCAATCATCGGACGAACGCCGGTCAGGGCGCTGAACTCGAGCGTTTCTTCCGAATCCTTCGCGGTTCCAGACGGCCAGCCAACAATTGAGCGACGCCCAGGAATCAATTGCAGAGGGCTAATCGTTAGTGGCTGTGTGTCCGCGCCGATCACGAGCAGCTTTCCGCCAGGCGCCAAACCGTCCACCGCGGACGAGATGGATTTCGCGTCCGGAGCGGTGGCCAGGACAACGTCAGCTCCACCCAGCTTTTGAAGAGCTTCGGCGGGATTGCCCGCGGCAGTGTCGATGTATTCGTGCGCTCCCAGTTTCTTGGCCAGCGGTTCCTTGTCTTTATTTCTCCCCAAGGCAATCGTGCGGAAACCCATCTGGCGGGCATATTGAATTCCGAGGTGCCCCAATCCTCCAATGCCTTGTACGGCAACCAGATCCCCCGGGACAGCGCCGACATGGCGGAGGGAGTTGAAGACCGTGATTCCAGCACAGAAAAGGGGGGCCGCATCGGCGGCGGAGAGAGTCTCAGGTATCGCGGCGACCGCTTCTTGTGGCGCGATCATGTATTCGGCATAACCGCCGTCGAAATGGAGAGCAGTGATCTTCTCATTCCGGCACAGGATGAAATCACCACGACGGCAAGGGCCGCAGATAAAACAATGGCCGCCATGCCATCCCACACCAACCCGTTGACCCGGCTTCCAAAGCTTAACGTCAGCTCCGACGGCATCTACGCGGCCAGCAATTTCGTGTCCGGGCACACGGGGATACTGAATGCCAGGCCATACGCCATCTTTCACGAGAACATCGCTGTGACAGATGCCGCATGCGTCCACTTTGACTCGGACCTCGCCGCGCGCAGGATCCGGGACTTCGCGCTCCACCAGTTCGAGATCTCCGCCGGGTTTGCTGACCTGGACAGCTTTCATTTTGGGCATTCTGACTTTCTCCTTGAAAGCTTCTAGATGCGGAGGCGGGAGGGACGGATGTTATCTAAATCCAGGAGACGTAGTGGTAAGAGTTACGGGCTGTGGATTGCGAACAGAAAAGACGTGCGTCAACTATCGAGGCTTAAGCCCCGGCAGTTTTCTGGGCCGCGAATTTGACCTCGACGGCACGGCGCTCTTCGTCGGAAACTTTGAACATCTGCCGATCCACGAAAGTCATGAAGCTTGCAATCAAGTTGTCGGGGACCTGGTGAATTCGAGTGTTGTAGGTCGCGACGTTGTCATTGAAGAACTCGCGGCGGTCCGCGATTCGTTCCTCGAGTTCCGAGATGCGGTTTTGCAGCTTAAGGAAGTTGTCGCTCGCCTTGAGCTGCGGATAGTTCTCCGCCACCACGAAAAGGCTGCGTAAAGCGGTGGAAATCAAGAGTTCGGCCTGGGCTTTTTCTCCCACCGTGGTGGCCGACATGCCCGCAGTCCGGGCCTGGGTGACGGCGAGGAGAGTTTGCTGCTCGTGCTGCATGTAGCCTTTGACGGTTTCAACCAGATTGGGAATTTCGTCGTGGCGCTGCTTGAGTAGCACATCGATGTTGGCCCAGGCGCGATCGACGTCGTTGCGCATCCGAACCAGTCCGTTGTAAATCATGATCCCGTAAACCAAGCATCCTAAGGCACCCAGCAAGATGGCCATGCCGATGACGACGTTCATGTCAGCTCCCATTCGGTGTTCACAACAGATTAGGACGGAACCGAGCTTTTTGTAAGCAGACAGTGTAGGTACGGACAATCGGGAGTAACTGGCCTCGATTTCACAGAGAAGAAGAGGCCAACCTCCGGCCTGCGTGGTGGTTTGTCGGGCCACGGTATTACACTATTCCGCTATGGCGATATCGACCCCGACCCGCACCAACCCGCTTTCCTATCTGACCGACCAATTGAACGATCTCCGGGCGAAAGGCACTCATTTCAAACTTCGCGTCCTCGACGATGAGCAGGCGCCCGTTTGTACGTTCGATGGCAAGAAAGTAATAAACCTGGCTTCGAATAACTACCTGGGGTTGACGACTCACCCTAAGCTCCGGGAGGCGGCGCTTGAGGCGACGCGCAAGTACGGGGTTGGCTCGGGCGCGGTGCGGACGATCGCCGGGACCATGAAGATCCACATGGAACTGGAGGAGAAGATTGCCCGCTTCAAGAACGTCGAGGCATGCGTCGTCTTTCAATCGGGCTTCACGGCGAACGCGGGCACGGTTTCGGCCATCCTGGGCAAAGAGGACTTCATCATCTCCGACGAGCTGAATCACGCATCGATCATCGATGGGGCGCGCCTGTCTCGCGCGAAGATCCTGGTGTTCCGCCACAAAGATGTGGCTCATGCCGAAGAACATCTGGCCAGCGTAAAAGACCAGCCCGGGCGGAAACTGTTGATTACTGATGGCGTTTTCTCGATGGATGGCGATATAGGAGCGCTGCCCGGACTGTGTGGCCTGGCGGAGAAATACGGCGCGATCATGATGGTCGACGATGCGCATGCTTCGGGGGTCCTTGGTAGAAACGGCCGCGGCACCATCGATCACTTCGACGTGCATGGCCGGGTGGACATTCAGGTGGGCACGTTGTCCAAGGCAATCGGCGCGCTGGGCGGATACGTGTGCGGATCCCACGACCTGATTGACTTTCTCTATCACCGGGCGCGGCCATTTCTCTTCTCGACATCCCATCCTCCCTCCGTCGCAGCTACCTGCATTGCCGCCTTCGATGTGCTCGAACAGGAACCCGAGCGGATCGACAAACTCTGGGAAAACACTCGCTTCTGGAAGAAGGAGCTGGGAGCACTGGGCTTCAACATCGGCGGAGTGAATACGCCGGTCAGTGAAACGCCGATTACTCCGATCATTATCGGCGACGGCAAGCTGACGATGGACTTCTCGCGAGAGCTGTTCAAGGAAGGGGTCTTCGGTACCGGGATCGCATTCCCGACCGTCCCCGAAGGAAAGGCCCGCATCCGGACCATCATGACCGCAACCCATACGCGGGAGGAACTGGAGCGGGCACTTGAGGTGTTGAAGAAGGTTGGGAAACGGATGGGGATCCTGGGCTAGCTTTCCATTTAGGGTGCCGGCTCGCGTCTCGGGTCGGCGCGTCAGGTGATGCATTCCTGTCGCTAGGTCTACCGAACAGCACCAAACGTTTGTTGAGTGTGTACGTCTATCCAAGTTGCTGTCTTAATCAGGAGAAACTGGATGCGCTTGCGCTTACTCGTCGCATTTCTTGCCGTCATTTCCGTCGTACCCGGATTCGCTCAACAAACCACCCCGGCCAAAAATCAGAAGACGAAACAGCCGGCCGCTCAGGCACCCGAAGCCCGGCCCCCCGAAACTCCAGCCGCCCCCGAACAAAAGCCGGAGCAAAAGCCGGAATCGAAACCCTCTGCGCCGCCCGAGGGAGGTAAGGCCGAGCCAGAAGAGCACTATGACGTGACCGAGGTCCCTCCTGTCGTAACCCATCACCAGATCACGGTGGGCGGCAAGGTGCTGAAGTACACAGCGACAGCGGGCCGCCTGCCTATCAAGCGGGACGATGGCAGGATCGAGGCCGAGATGTTTTTCGTCGCCTACACCCTGGATGGCCAGGAAGCGAACCGGCGTCCTTTGACCTTCGCGTTCAACGGCGGACCGGGCTCGGCTTCGGTGTGGTTGCATATGGGAGCGCTCGGCCCAAAACGAGTCGTACTCCAGCCGGATGGATTCATGCCGGCCGCACCATATCGCTATGAGGAGAACCAGTACACCTCGCTCGATAAGACGGACCTGGTTCTGGTTGACGCCATCGGCACCGGGTTCAGCCGCGCCGCGAGCAACGAATTGTCGAAGAAGTTCTGGGGAGTCAAGGGAGACATTGAAGCCTTCGGAGAATTCATTCGTCTGTACCTTTCCCGCAATAACCGTTGGACCTCGCCGCTGTACATGCTGGGCGAGAGCTACGGAACCACGCGCGCTGCGGGCGTTTCCGGTTATCTGTCGGAGAGAGGAATCTCGTTCAACGGGGTCATGCTGCTTTCGACTGTGCTGAACTTCGAGACGCTGGAGTTCACCAAGACCAACGATCAGCCATACGAATTGATTCTCCCCTCGTACACCCTGATTGCGGCGTATCACAAGAAACTTGCCCCCGAGCTCATGCAGGACTTGGCGAAGACGCGCCAGGAGGTGGAACAGTGGGCGTCAAGTGAATATGCGCTGGCTCTGGGCAAAGGTGACGCACTCTCTCCGGTAGAACGGCAGAAGGTCATCGACCAGCTTGCCCGGTACACGGGGTTGTCCAAGGAAGTAATTGACCAGGCAAACCTGCGCATCGACGTCAGGAACTTTACTCATTACTTGTTAATCGACCGCAAGCTGCGCGTAGGGAGATTGGACGGACGCTTCACCGGACCGGATCCAGACGGCCTGATGGATACACCGTTTCACGATCCGGCCAGTTCGTCGATCTTGCCGCCCTACACGTCGGTATTGAATAACTACGTGCGTGAGGAGCTCGGATACAAAACCGACATGCCGTACCGAGTGTTCGCGTTTTCAGAGGGCTCTGGGTTTGCCAAGTGGGACTGGGGTTCTGCGATTGAAGGCTTTCCTGATACCGCCACCGCTCTGCGGCACGCGTTAACTGGGAATCCTTATCTGAAGGTGCTCGTCATGGAGGGCTATTACGACCTGGCGACGCCGTATTATGCGGCGAACTTTACGTTCGACCACCTCGACCTGTTGCCGGAGTACCGGAAGAACATCTCATTCGCTACCTATGACGCCGGGCACATGGTCTACGTGCACACCCAATCGCTGGCGAAATTCAAAGGAGACGTCGCCAAGTTCATCGACCAAACGAGCGGCGGACAATAAAGCTCAGGAGTGAGTCGGCTTCGCTCGCAGAAGATCGTCGAGGTCGCCGACCTTCTCGCTTAACAGATTGATCTTTCCCGCAAGTCGTTGAATGTCAGAGGCGGCACGGCGGTTCACGTCGTAGTCGAGTTCGCTGCGCAGCCGGTCTTTTTTGTCCTGCCGGTTCTGGCTCATCATGATGATGGGCGCCTGAATTGCCGCGAGCATCGACAAGAACAGGTTTAAGAGGATGAAAGGATAAGGATCCCAGGCAGAGCGGCCGAGGCGAACGTTCATCAACGTATAACCGATCAAGATCACAGCGAAGGTAAGTATGAAGCTCCAGGAGCCGCCGAAGCGGGCAACGCCATCAGCCACGCGTTCTCCGAGAGTTTCTTCTTCATCGATGATTTCGTTGGGGTGCCGGTTGGCCCGCAGTCGGACAAGCTGATGCGACGCGTGATACTGCCTCCCGATAACCGCGAGCATATCCATTCCGGCGAGAGGCTTTCGCTGCAGCAGGATGGAGATGTCATTGCGGTCGACCTCGACGCAAACCGACTCTTCCAGCGCGATCGCCTCGGTTTGATGCGGGGTTTCCTCCAGCATGGACGCAAAGCCGAAGAACTGTCCCGGCGCGGGCTCATCGATAACGACTTCTTGCTGGTCCTGGTCGACGGTGGTAATCCGTACGCGTCCTGATACGAGAACATAACCGCGGCCGCCGGCGTCCCCGATCTTGTAAATGCGTTGCCGGGCGGCAAAGGTCTTGAGTTCCACCTGCCCGGCCAGAACTGCCGTTTCCTCTTCGTCCAGCAGCGAAAAAAGGGGAACGTGTTTGAGGACTTCGGGGTTGCAAACCATTGCTCACCTCATGTTCATCGATATTGGCTTGTTCATATATATAACCAATCCGGTGCTGGGTTAGGCCGACCAGCATACAAAAACCGCTGGTCAGACCGCCTGCACGTTGACACGCATCCGGTAAGCCCTCAAACTGCTGCGTCGGACTTGGTGAGGAGTGTGTGCATGAAACGTTTGTTTGTGCTGGTTGTTCTCGCGGTTTTTGCCACTTCCGGGTTGGCACAGCAGGTGACGCCAAACAGTGCGGAGAACCCTGCGCCCAAGGTGACTTACATCCTGGCAGGAAGGCTCTTCGATGCGACCTCCGACAACGTGCGAGAGAGCGCGATCATTGTCGTCGAAGGCGAGCGCATTAAGGCGGTGGGTTCGGCCGCGGATATCAAGGTCCCGGCTGGGGCTACGGTCATCGACCTGACCAGCGCGACGGTATTGCCGGGGCTGATCGATTGCCACACCCATCTCAGCTACCGCGCTGACCGTTACAACGAGATCTACCATTTCAAGGACAGTCCGTTCACCCATGCGTTCTTTGCCGTCGGGAATGCCAGGAAGACGCTGGAAGCTGGTTTCACCACAGCGCGCGACGTCAGTTCGCCGCCATTTCTCATGGTGGACTTGCGAGATTCCATCAACCAGGGCTTCACTGTCGGTCCGCGGATCGTGGCCAGCGGGCCGGGCATTTCGATTACGGGCGGGCATGGTGATTTGAACAATTTCCCACCCGAAGTACAGGTCACGATGTTCCCGGAAGAGCGGGATTTTCGAATCGCCGATGGAGTGGACCAAATCCGGCATGTTGTGCGGGCACAGATCAAATACGGTGTGGACGTGATCAAGATCATGTCGACGGGCGGGGTATTGTCGAAGGGTGACAGCCCGGGCGCCCCGCAGTACACATTCGAGGAACTAAAGGCAGCGGCCGATGAAGCGCATATGGCCGGGCGAAAGATTGCCTCGCATGCGCATGGCACCCAGGGGATAAAGAACGCAATCCTGGCCGGCATCGATTCCATTGAGCACGCCAGCCTTATCGACGACGAGGGTATCCGGCTTGCAAAAGAGCATGGAACCTACCTCGTGATGGACATCTACAACGACGATTACATACTGAACCAGGCGCCGAAGTTCGGCCTGCCGCAGGAAAATATCGACAAGGAACGCATGGTTGGCCAACTGCAACGGCAGAACTTCCAGAAGGCCGTCAAAGCGGGCGCGAAAATGGCGTTTGGTACCGATGCGGGTGTTTATCCCCACGGCGATAATGCCAAGCAGTTCTACTACATGGTCAAGTACGGGATGACGCCGGCGCAGGCCATCCGGGCGGCGACTTTCAACGCGGCTGACCTGATTGGACGATCCAAAGATGTTGGGACGATTGAACCGGGGAAGTACGCCGACATCATCGCCGTTCAGGCCGATCCGCTGGCGGATGTTCGAGCCCTTGAAAACGTTAGTTTCGTCATGAAAGGCGGTGTCGTATACAAGAATATCCAGCTAAGCAGCCGCAAATAGTGGGTTTCAGAAGGTGACCGAAGTTACCGCTCGTTTCCGGTGGACAGCAGAACTCTTCGGCCCCTCTCGGGTTAAATGGATCGAGTGGGTCACCTATGAAGAAATCGAACTTTTTGTGGTTGGTCTTGCTGCCCATCTTGGTGATGTCGGTCGCTTGGGGACAGACGGACAAGCCGAGTTCAAAGGCTACGCCGCAGATGGGCTCCGACATGAAGGACATGCCGGAGATGGATGGCGATGCCGGCGCGAGTGCGCACCATGCCATGCATTCCATGGAAATGCGTCACATGGATATGGGTCCGCACATGAGAATGACCGTCCTGCGCGATTCGAATGCAGCTGATGACCAGCGGGCGGAGAAGATAGTCGCCGGTGCGAGAGCCGCCGCTGATCGGTACCAGGACTATCACGTCGCCCTGGCCGATGGTTTCAAGATATTCCTTCCCAATGTGCCGCAAAAGCAATACCACTTCACCAGCCGCCGGAATGCGATCGAAGCACAATTCCGCTTCAACCCGGAGCGTCCAACATCACTGCTGTATGAAAAGCATGGGGACGACTACAAGTTGATCGGCGTCATGTACACGGCGCCGAAACGGATGAGCGAAAACGATCTAAACAAGCGCATCCCGCTCAGCGTCGCGCAATGGCACGAGCACGTGAACCTTTGTGTTCCACCCAAGGACCGCCGCCAGGAATTGTGGGGACCTCACCCGCAGTTCGGGCTAAATGGGTCGATCACCACCAAGCAAGACTGCGATATCGCCGGCGGCAAATTCTATCCCGTGATCTTTAACTGGATGGTCCATGTATATCCGTTCGAAAAAGACAAGCAAAGCATCTGGGATGTCGACCGCCAGCACGATCACCATGATGGCGATTAGCGTCGGCGGCAGTAGTTTGCCTAAGTTCGTCGTGGCAAGCTAACCTGACAGGATGTCGGATCGACTGTTTAAACCGAGCAGAGCGCACAAGCTGGAAGACCCTACCCGCCGCACCTGGATGCCGATCGAGGATGTTCTGAACAGTCTCGATCTTAAGCCAGGAATGCGGGCTGCCGACATAGGCGCAGGAACCGGCTACTTCGCAATCCCATTAGCCCAACAGGTTGGACCTGAGGGAAAGGTGTTTGCGGTTGACTTGCAACCGGAGATGCTGGACTTGCTCCGAGCGAAACTAGACCAGGCTGACGGTCCCGGAAATCTGGAGTTGCGACAGGGCGAGGCGGGGAGCACAACTCTGAACACGGCGTCGGTTGACCTCGTCTTTCTGGCGAACGTGTGGCATGAACTTGATGAGCCGGCGGCAGCGCTGAGAGAGGCATATCGGATTTTGCGTGCAGGTGGGCAGCTTGCCATCCTGGATTGGCGTCCCGACATGCCTTCGCCGCCCGGCCCACCCCAGGATCACCGCGTCTCGGCCGCTGATGTTGAGTCATTCCTCATGACGAACGGGTGGCGCACAAAACCCCCCAAGATGGTCGGCCAGTATAGCTATCTCATCGTGGCCGGCCGCCAACTCTGATTGAGCCTGGCAGGGTTATCCGTCACAGCGGACGGGTCGTTCATCCCCCTAAACTTTAGGTATGTCTGCGTGCTCCATCCGCGTGCGCGGCGTGGTGCAGGGCGTCGGTTTCCGGCCCTTTGTTTACCGGTTGGCGTGCGCATACGGTTTAGCCGGATGGGTGCTGAACGGAGACCAGGGAGTCGAGATATTTTTGGAGGGCGCTGACACTCGGTTAGCCGATTTCGTTCGCGATCTACGCACACAGGCACCCCCAGCCGCAAGCATTGCCGAGGTGGAGGTTCAGCCCACGCAGGCCGCGGGTCTTCAGCGCTTCACCATCCGCGAGAGTGAAGCGAGCGAGCACCCGACGGTCCGAGTCTCTCCCGATTTGCCGGTGTGTGAGGACTGTCTGCGGGAGTTGTTCGATCCTTCCGACCGACGCTATCGGTACCCATACATCAACTGCACCAACTGCGGCCCGCGCTACACGGTTGTTCTCGGCATTCCGTATGACCGGTGTAATACGACTATGAAAGAGTGGCCGCTCGATCCGCATTGCCAGTCTGAATACGCGAATCCGGCGAACCGGCGATTTCACGCGCAACCTGTGGCATGCCCGCAATGCGGGCCGAAGTATTACCTGAAGACGTCCAACCGTGAGGTCGGAGGGGCGGCCGCGCAATCGGAAACCGTTGCTTTGCTCGGCAAGGGCGCCATTGTCGCGATCAAGGGCTTGGGTGGCTACCATCTTGCTTGCGACGCTCAGAATGCAGACGCCGTGTCTGCGCTACGCGAGCGGAAGTACCGCAAGGAGAAGCCGTTTGCGGTGATGGCGAAAAACCTGGAGCTGGCCAGGACGATCGTGGACTTATCCGACGAAGCTGAAGAGCTGCTAAATGGAGCGGCGCGGCCGATCGTCCTTGCGCCGGCGAGAGCTCATCTCCACGGCATCGCGCCGGAAAGCAGCGAACTCGGCATCATGTTGCCCTATACACCTCTGCAGCATTTGCTTTTTGCGGAAGGGGCTCCCGAGATTCTGGTGATGACCAGCGCTAACCGGTCGAGCGAGCCAATTGCCTACGAGGACGAGGCCGCACTGGCGAGCCTCTCGGGAATTGCCGACGCCTTCCTGGTTGGTGAGCGCCCGATCGCACGCAGGGTTGACGATTCGGTTGTACGGGCGAGCGTGTTCGGCCCGGTTGTTCTCCGAAGGGCGCGCGGGTACGCTCCCGGTGCTGTAGCCACATTTCCCAATCATGTACCGTTGCTGGCGCTCGGCGCTGATTTGAAAAATTCCATCACGCTGGTCGTCGAGGGGCAGGCATTCGTCAGCCAGCACATTGGCGATCTGGACTATTTCGGCTCCTTCCAGGCGTTCCAGCAAACCATCGTCGACCTGCTTGCGATGTATGACGTTCGTATCGACGAATTGCTGGTGGCCCATGACGCGCACCCGGAGTACCGCTCGACGATTCACGCCGCGGGTCTGGGCGTATCCGATACGGTTGCTGTTCAGCATCATCGCGCACACATCGCTTCGGTGCTCGCCGAGCGCGGCGAGTGGGATAGACCAGTTGTCGGGGTGAGTTTTGATGGAACCGGGTACGGTGACGATGGGAGCATCTGGGGTGGCGAGATCTTTGTGGGAAGCGTGCGCGGAGGTTTCGAGCGTGTCGCCCACCTCCGTCCGGCGGTGCTGGCAGGGGGCGATGCGGCTGCTAAATTCCCTGTTCAGGCGGCCGCCGGGTTCCTGCACCAGCTCGATACGGCTCTGGATTTCTCTGCGCCGCCGTTCAGCTTTCCGCGCCGCTTCGTCAGTGCACGCGAGCTGGTGAAACAGAAAGTGCGAGTATTTCCGACTACCTCCGCGGGCCGGCTTTTCGATACGGTCGCGGCGCTCCTCGGATTCACGCGGGAAATGACGTTCGAAGGACAGGCTGCGATGTGGCTTGAGCAGCTTGCCAGGCGCGGCGACACGCGTGGATCGTACCCATTTCCGTTCGACGGCGCCGAACTGGATTATCGGCCTCTGCTTCAGGCCGTCATAGCAGATCGACTTCGTGGGCGTGACGTATCGGAGATAGGACGTTCGTTTCATCGAGGGTTCGCACACGGACTATGGAGATGTGTTCGGCAAATCTGTCGTGAACGGAGCATCGACACGGCCGTGTTATCCGGCGGCGTGTTCCAGAACGAAGTCCTTTTGGAAGACATTAAATGGCTGGTACACGACAGCCCGCTGCAAGTTTGGACAAACCACTTGGTTCCACCGAACGATGGCGGTATCAGCCTGGGACAGGCCGCGCTGGCGATCTTTGCCGCCGAACATTGTGGATGAACTGATATGCACGAGTTGTCCATTGCGCTCAATTTGATCGATCTGGCGAACGAGGAAGCGCAACGGCACGAAGGACGCGTGAGTGCCTTGCATGTGAAACTAGGTCGCTTGTCGGGAGTTGTGCAGGCGGCGTTACTCTCCTCGTTCGAGGTCGCGGCTTACGGCACTCCGATCGAAGGCGCACGGCTCGTAATCGAGGAAGTCCCAACGGTGATTTACTGTCGTGAGTGCAGCGCAAAAAGGGAGCTGGAATTCATGGCATCCCTGTTCTGCCCAGTGTGCGGCTCGAGCGGCACCGAGTTATTGCAGGGCAAGGAAATGGAGCTGACGTCATTGGAGATGCAGTTGTGAGCGAAAGCCCAAGGATCGTCGAAGTCCGCAAAAACATCCTGAAGCAAAACGACGCAGTCGCTAGAGCGTTGCGCGACTGCTTTCACAGCTCCGGAGTATTTGTCGCGAGCCTTGTTTCGAGCCCGGGTTCGGGGAAAACGATGTTGCTCGAAAAAATCCTTACGCTCCTCCAGCCTCAATACCGAGTGGCAGCGCTCGTCGGAGATCTGGCAACGGAGAACGACGCCCGTCGCCTTGCCCGTAGCGGTGCTCCGGTCAAGCAGATCATCACCGGCACCGTGTGCCACCTGGACGCTACGATGGTGAGCAAAGCGCTGGAGAACTGGAACGTGGGAGAACTCGATTTCCTGTTTATCGAGAATGTTGGCAATCTCGTCTGTCCGTCGTCGTATGATCTTGGGGAAGACCTGCGGGTGGTGCTGACGTCGGTGACAGAGGGCGAAGACAAACCCTTAAAGTATCCGACCATCTTTCACGGAGCCGACATCGCGGTACTCACCAAGATGGATCTTGCAAAGGCGGCGGAGTTCGATGAAGAAGCCGCCATCGCGAGCATCAACGCGGTGCGTCCGGGCATCGATATCTTGCGCGTTTCGGCCAAGACCGGTCTCGGTGTGAAGGATTTCCTGAACGAGCTTGTCAGGCGACGAGAGAGATCGGCGGCATTCAGTAGAATCGCCATGTCGACTCAGAGTATCTAATCACTCACATCGAAAATGATCGGCCTACTTTCCATCATATTCATCGGGTTCTTCCTGGGCATGCGGCACGCCACCGATCCGGACCACGTCATCGCCGTCAGCACCATCGTTAGCCAGCAGCGCAGTGCAGCGCGGGCGGCATGGATCGGGATATTTTGGGGCCTCGGCCACACGGTCACGATCTTTGTAGTCGGCAGCGCCATCATTCTGTTCAACGTCGTAATCCCCGCCCGGATCGGCCTTGCGATGGAACTGTCAGTCGGATTGATGTTGATCCTGCTGGGAGTGTGGAACCTGGCCAGCTTCGTTCGGACACTTCCCGCGGCGGCTGGACGAGAACATGAACCCGTTGTTCACTCGCATGTTCATAGTCATGGCGACTACATTCATACCCATCCGCACCGTCACTCGCCGGAAGCGCATTCTCATGGCGCGGAACAGACTCCGCTCGCAAAGTTGGACCGCACACTCGGGAAAACCAGCACTTATCAGCTTGTTCGACCGTTGGTTGTCGGCATCGTCCACGGACTGGCTGGGTCTGCCGCGGTAGCACTCCTGATACTCGCGACCATCCGCAATTCCACCTGGGCCATTGTTTACCTGCTGGTGTTTGGCGTCGGCACGATTGCAGGCATGATGCTCATTACGATGAGTGTCGCTTCGGCATTCCATTTTGTCGGGCGGCGGTTCGAGGTATTTGGCCGGCGGCTCGCGCTGGTATCGGGGGTCATCAGCGTAGTCTTTGGAATGGTGCTGGCGTATGAAATCTGCGTGGTGCAGGGATTGTTCGGCAGCGCTCCCCGTTGGACACCCCACTGATTGTGCTCAGTCAGCACACTTCAACCGCGTGACTTCCGTAATGTCGTCCCGTCGCTAACTCACAGATTTTGTTCCCGTCTGCCTTCAGAATGGCTTTGTACACCGCGCGTAGGGCTAAGAAAACTACTTCGCGGGAATTCAGGGGAAAAGCTGAATGGCAAGGCTCGTAGGGAATTGGAAGCGCGGGTGCGAGTCGTTTGCAGTGTTGTTGACCCTTATCTCGTTGGTTGGACTCTGCCCAAGGTTAGTGGCCCAGCAGATCACGCCCAATGGCAGCCGCAAAATGACAAGAGTTGTGAAGCCGTTGTATCCGCCGCTGGCGCGGACTTTGAAATTATCCGGTCGAGTGAAATTCGTGGTCACAGTTGCTCCGGACGGAAACGTGGTCAGCAGCAAAGCGGTCGGAGGCCACCCTCTGCTGGTTCAATCCGCAACAGACGCCGTCGCAAAATGCAAATGGCAGGCTGCGCCGCAACAGACGCAGGAAACAATAGAAATCAATTTCGAAACTGCCAGAGAGTGAACGTGCGCTCGAACCGCCAGCCGTAGCCGCCCTCTTCGACGTTCCAGAAAATAAGCATCATTGTATGGTGTTGTCACACAACCGCCGTGCCCCTTACAAACACGCTGCGCAGCCTGCAGGCGCAAATTACAATCGTGGTTGCGCCCGGCTCACGCGGCCTCGGAAATTGTCGTGATGCCAGGGTGGGCGACTCGTTCGCTAAACTGTTAGCACGCGATGGGTCAACCCAGCCCTTTGCTGCTGGGGTTTGATCGACCGCGATGGCTCCGTTCTCGCAGGGAACAATGATCGGAAAAGGCGTTGTTGAAGGCACACTTTCGCGCGGTGAACTGCAAGACTTGGTGGCGCAGGCAGCTGACGAACTTCGTCCGCGCGGTAGGCGCTTCCTGATCATCATTCCTGACGGGACGCGCACTATGCCGATGCCGCTCATGTTCGAGCTGCTGCAGGAGCAGATCGGGACGCGAGCCGCGGGGTGCGACTACCTTGTCGCCCTAGGCACGCACCCATTCATGAGCGATGCGCAGCTGAGCCGGTTGGTGGGGCGTTCCGTGTCGAACGAGACATGCGGCAGCGCACGCGTATTTAATCATCGGTGGGATGTGCCGAGTACCTTCACGCAGGTGGGTACGATCAGCGCCGACGAGGTGGTGGAAGTCTCACGCGGACTTCTGTCGGAGCCGATCGCGATCAAGATCAACCGGAAGCTGTTTGAGTATGACCATGTGGTGATCTGCGGGCCAGTGTTTCCGCATGAGGTGGTGGGATTCTCGGGAGGAAACAAGTACCTGTTTCCCGGCGTGAGCACGGGAGAGATGATCGATCACACGCATTGGTTGGGAGCTCTGCTGGGTGCCTACAACCTGATGGGGACAGCGGAGACGCCAGTTCGCGAACTCATCGACCGCGCTGCCGCCAAAATCACGGTTCCCATCAGCTGTTTCGCACTGGTGGTCCACGGCGAAGGTACTGCCGGGATGTATTTCGGTCAGGCGCGCGAAGCGTGGAATGCAGCGACCGAGCTTTCGGCGCAAAAACACATCGAGTGGACGAACCGTCCTTATCGGCGCGTGCTTTCAGTAATGCCGGAGATCTACCAGGACATCTGGACGGCGGCGAAAGGCATGTACAAAGCGGAGCCGGCAATAGCCGACGGAGGCGAGGTCATCATCTATGCTCCGCACATCACCGAGCTGAGTTACACGCACGGACGAGCCATCGACCAGATCGGCTATCACTGTCGAGATTACTTTCTGAAACAGCCCGGGAAGTTTGCAGACGTTCCCCGTGGAGTCATCGCTCATTCCACGCACCTCAAAGGGCAGGGGGCGTACGATGTGCAGACTTCCACAGAGACCCCTCGCATTACTGTGACGCTGGCCACTTCTATTCCGGAAGAGCGGTGCCGTCGAGTGAGCCTGAATTACATGGATCCGAACAACATCGATTTTCGCGAGTGGGAGAATCGTGAGCACGAGGGAATCAAGCTGATACCGCGGGCGGGCGAAACGCTGTATCGGCTGAGAACACCGGGTGATTACGCTTCTTCTGACGCCAGCCGAACCGGTTCCAGCGTCGGCGCCAGAAGATGAATGGCCGCCAGCGCGACCAGGTAAGCCGAGGCGGCGATCAGAAACGGAATCGAATAGCTGCCCGTCCGTTGCAACAGATAGCCCACGATCTTGGCAATTAGCATCCCGCCAATTGCGCCGGCCATGCCGCCCATGCCCACAACCGAGCCAACCACGCGGGCAGGAAAAATATCAGAGGGCAGGGTCAGCAGGTTGCACGAGAAGCCTTGATGAGCCGCCGCTGCCAGTCCGATGAGGAAGACAGCAGTCCAAGTTGACGTGACCCGCGGCGCGAACAAGATCGGCGTGACTGCAACTGCGGATACCAGCATCGCGATCTTGCGGCTTGCGTTCAGCGACAATCCGCGCTGGATCAACGCCGATGAGATCCAGCCTCCCGCGATACTGCCCGCGTCCGCCATAAGGTAGATGATGACGATCGGTAGTCCCAACTGAAGCAGCGCCAGGCCGTGCTGCCGCTGAAGGAAATCGGGTATCCAGAAAAGATAGAAGTACCAGATCGGATCGATGATGAATTTGCCGGCCACGAACGACCATGTCTGGCGATGGGGGATAAGCCTCGACCAGGAGATGTCCGTCTGGTTCTGGATGCGGTCACGTCGGATGTAATCGAGTTCTGCGGGGGAGCAGCGCCGATGCTCTTCCGGGCGCCGGTAAACCTTCAGCCAAAGCACCAGCCACAAAAATCCCAGCGAACCAACGAAGATGAATGCCCACCGCCAGCCCCAGCGGACTGTTATCCAGGGGACGATCAGGGGAGTCAGGATTGCGCCCAGGTTCGAGCCGGCGTTGAAGATCCCGGTGGCCAACGCGCGCTCCTGCTTGGGGAACCACTCGGCGACTGCTTTGATGCTGGCGGGGAAGACTCCCGCTTCGGCGAAGCCAAGGCCGAACCGAGCGGCAAGAAAACCTGTCACCGAAGTTGACATGCCATGGGCGATCGACGCGACGCTCCATGCAGTCATGGCGAGCGCGTAGCCGATCCTGGTACCAACGCTGTCGAGCAGACGGCCGACAACGACCATGCCAATCGCATAGGCAGCCTGGAAAGCGAACACCAGATTTCCGTAGTCGATTTCGCTCCAGCCCAGCTCGTGCTGCAGCGTGTTCTTCAGGACGCCAATTACCTGGCGATCCATGTAGTTCTTGGTAACGCCCAGAAGCAGCACCGCACAAATCACCCAGCGGAATCGGCCGACTCGCTGCGAGAGTGCCGGCACAGCGTTGTTGTTGGCTGCTGGAGAATTCATGAGTGCTTGAGCATTCCGGGCGTGTTCAAGGCTTGTCGTCGCAAGCCTCAGAATCTGATGGAAGCCCGAGTCCCAGGAACCGACGTGCATTGCCGAAACAGATATTCTCCACCATTGTTCCGATCACCTTTTCGTCGCGGGGCAGTTCGCCACGCTCCACCTCTTCTCCCAAAAGATTACATAGAATGCGCCGAAAGTACTCGTGGCGGGGAAAGGACATGAACGATCGCGAATCCGCCACCATTCCGACGAATCGTGAGAGCAGGCCGGTGTTCGACAACGCATTCAATTGCGCCTCTATCCCGTCCTTCTGATCCAGGAACCACCAGGCGCTGCCGAACTGGATTTTCGACGCGACCGCTCCGCCCTGAAAGCCTCCGATGGCGGTGGCAAACACGTAATTGTCCGCGGGATTGGAGTTGTACACGATGACCTTGGGCAGGGCGGACTCCTGTTCGAGTTGGTCGAGATAGGAGCACAACCGCTGCGCCTGCGGCCAATCGCCGATCGCGTCGAAGCCGCTGTCAGGCCCAAGTTCCCTCACCTGGCGCGTGTTGGTCTGTCGCAGTGCTCCCAGGTGCAACTGCTTGGTCCAGCCTTTCTCGGCATCCAGTCGACCGAAAAATAACATGAGATACGAGGCGAATTGTTCCTGCTCGTCCTGGGAAGCCGGTTTTCCCATGCGCACCCGCGCAAAGATGTCGGAGGCCTTTGCTTCTGAGCAGGGCGTTGCATAGCAGTACGGCAAACCGTGATCCGAGAGCCGACCTCCCGCCGAGTGGAAGAAGTCATGACGTTGCTTCAGGGCTGCCAGAAAGTCATCGAAGGTGGCGATATGCACGTTGCTGGCTGCCTGCAGGCGATCGGCCCACTTATTGAATGCTTTCTCATCTGCAACGCGCAAGGCGGCATCCGGTCGAAAAGTTGGATAAACCCGGAATCCGCGTTTCGCGCTGTTGACAGCAAGATGATCGCGAAGGTCGTCGCAAGGATCGTCCGTGGTGCAAGCGACGCGCACGCCGAAGTTCCGCAGAATGCCTTGTGCCGTCAGAGCCGATTTTCCGAGACTTGTGGAGGCCTGTTCCCAGATGCGGGGCGCACTCTGCTCATCCAGAAGGTCATCGATTCCGAAATATCTTTTGAGTTCCAGGTGCGTCCAGTGGTACAGCGGATTGCGCAAGGTGAATGGAACCGTGCGTGCCCAGGCGAGGAACTTGTCATATGGCGGAGCATCTCCGGTAATCAGGTCCTCGGGAACTCCGTTCGCGCGCATCGCTCTCCACTTGTAGTGGTCACCTTCCAGCCAGATATCAAACAAATTCTGAAAACGCCGGTTGTGCGCGACATCGGGGGATGGAAGATGGGAGTGGTAATCAAGGATTGGCTGCTTCGCCGCATACTCGTGGTAGAGATGTCGGGCGGTCTCTGAATGCAAGAGGAAATTCTCGGTTATGAATGCGCCCGTATGTGAGTGATTGAAAGTCACCATGGGAGCCCTGATCGAAACCTTTTATTCGCCCTGCCGCCATTGAGTTTATAACCTGCTTTTCACGTAATGAAAGTCTAACAAGCGTCGACCGGCGGCCTGTCCGGCTTCTGTATAATTCCTGCCGAATCGCGCTGCACGCGGAGAAGTGACCCGATGTTGATCCGAGTTTTTCAAGACAAGCGTAGCCTGGGACGCGCGGCTGCCGAGCAGGCCGCGGTTGCGATGAGAAAGGCGATCGATCAGCACGGGGCATGTCGGATCATCGTGGCTACAGCCGCATCGCAGCGGGAATTCCTCGAGAGCCTGACTGCCGACCCAAATATAGATTGGACCCGTGTCGAAGCCTTTCACCTGGATGAGTACGTGGGATTGCCCATGAGCCATCCCGGCAGCTTCCGCAAAATGATGATGGAGCAGTTGGTCAACAAGACGAACATCAGGAAATACCATTTGCTCGCCGGTGACGCGCCCGACCCATCGCAAGTGGCGCGAGATGTGGGCAAGGAACTGGCAGCGGCCCCCATCGACATCGCGTTTCTGGGAATCGGCGAGAACGGTCATATCGCCTTCAACGATCCTCCGGCGGATTTCGAGACCCAGGAACCCTACATTGTTGTGACTCTCGACGAGGCTTGCCGTCGACAACAGGTAGGGGAGGCTTGGTTTAGCGACATCTCGCAGGTTCCAAAGCAGGCATTATCGATGTCGGTGAAACAGATTCTGAAAGCTAAAGAGATTCTTGCGGTGGTGCCGGACCAGCGCAAAGCAGAGGCGATCAAGAAGTGCTTTGAAGGAGAAATTAGCCCCATGGCGCCCGCATCCATATTGCGGACTCACCCGAATGCAACCGTCTATTTAGACCGGCATTCCGCTTCTCTCTTAGGCTCCGCCCTTCACGATGCGCTCGAACATGAGTCGCAGGTCGTCGTGAGCGGCTGAGATTCGCGACCCAAAGTGATGGGCATTTTCGGAAGGCCGGCGGCAAACCGCACCATTCCGCATCTGCGCTGGTGGATAGGCGCGCTGTTATTCGCCTCGACGGTCATTAATTACATCGATCGCCAGACTCTCTCATTGCTCGCGCCCTTTTTGAAGGTGCAGTACCACTGGACGAATACCGACTACGCAAACATCATTATTGCTTTTCGCGTGGCGTACTCGATCGGTCAAGCGGGACTGGGCAGGTTCATGGACCGCATCGGCACACGGCGAGGACTTAGCCTGACCGTGGCATGTTATTCGATGGTATCGATCGCAACCGCGCTGGCGCGTGGCTTTTTGAGTTTCGTGGGATTTCGGTTTCTGCTGGGTGCGGCGGAATCCGCGAATTGGCCGGCCGCGACGAAAGCCGTCTCGGAATGGTTTCCGAGACGCGAACGTGGGCTCGCGACGGCGCTGTTCGACAGTGGTTCGTCGCTCGGAGGCGCCATCGCTCCATTCCTGATTTTGCCGATCTACTTCCGTTGGGGATGGAAGCCCGCGTTCATGATCCCTGGCGTACTCGGCTTTGTGTGGCTGGCGGGTTGGCTGGTTCTCTACCATCGGCCGGAGAACCATCCTCAGATCAGCGAGTCAGAGTTACGCATGATCCAAGCTGACAGGATGGACTCGGGCCGCGGGCAGGCAGTTCGTCAAGTGCGTTGGCTCGATCTGCTGAAACTGCCGCAGACGTGGGGCACAATCGTAGCCAAGACGTTTACCGATCCAGTGTGGTTTTTTGTGACGGACTGGTTCCCAATTTACCTGGTCGCCAAGGGCATCGAGCTGAAGAGCGGTCTTGTCGCCGTCTGGATACCATTCCTCGCAGCCGATTGCGGGAATTTTTTTGGCGGCGGGCTGTCGGGTTATCTCATCAAGCGAGGATGGTCCTTGGGAGCTGCACGTAAAGCTCTAGTCGTCTTTGGTGGCCTGGGTGTCACGCTTCTGATCCCAACGATTCTTACGACAAACCTCTACATGATTACATTTTTGTTCGCGGCCGCGACCTTTGCGTATGCGTCCTTTACCACCATCGCCAACGTGCTCCCGTCCGATCTTTATTGGAACGAATCAGTCGCGTCGGTGAGTGGGTTGAGCGGCGCGGGCGCGGGAATCGGCACTATCGTCGCATTCAAGCTGATCGGACACTTTTCCGATGTGCGGCAAGGAACGGCTACGCATGTGTTCGACCCGATTGTGATTGTCGCCGGACTAGTCCCGTTTGCAGGTATGCTGCTGGTCCTGCTGTTGGTCAGAAATACGAAGGCGACAGAACAAGGGTTGGTCAGGCCAATTTAAAAGAGGATCGAGAGATGGATCCGGGCCGATGTTGGATGAAGGGAAGCTATGGGCTACAGCGGTCTTGAATTGAATGGCAAAGTTGCGGTGGTGATCGGCGCTACCTCGGGGATAGGCCGAACGCTTGCTGTCGGCTTAGCCAAGGCGGGTGCGAATGTAATACCCACGGGACGCCGTGAAGACCTGGTTGCGACGGCCGCAGAGGAAATCGAGAGGACTGGCCGCCGATCTCTTCGCGTGTCGTGTGACGTGGTCGACCGAACATCGCTCGAACGGTGCTTGGATGCCGCCGTGGGAGCATTCGGGAAAGTTGACATCCTGGTAAATTCGGCAGGGTTCAATCGGCGCGCGCCAACCGTCGATTTTCCGGAATCAGAGTGGAACCGGCTCATGGATGTAAATCTCACGGGAACGCTGCGCGCCTGCCAGGTTTTTGGCCGGCATATGCTCGAGCGCCAGTACGGACGCATCGTCAACATTGCCTCGATGGGTTCGTTTCTTGCCCTGTACGAAGTCGCAGCCTACTGCGCCAGCAAGTCAGGAGTAGCTTCGTTGACGAAATCATTGGCCATCGAGTGGGCGCGGCAGGGCGTGTGCGTCAACGCGATTGCGCCGGGCTACTTCCGCACGCCGCTGACTGAAAAGCTTCTCACCGGCACGGGTCGCGGCGAAGAGGTGCTGTTGCGAACGCCGATGAAGCGATTCGGAGAGCTTGAAGAACTGGTAGGAGCTGCAATCTTCCTGAGTTCCGACGCGGCCAGCTTCGTTACGGGAACGGTTCTGTGCGTTGACGGAGGGTTCCTTGCCAGTGGGGTGAACCAGTAACTTGCATGGCGGCGAACTTCCCAGGATCGATTTCGATTCGTGCTCGATGCCCCGACCCAACCTCTTCGGCCTGACGACAGATCGAAGCGATCGTTGTCTCAAGCAAATACTTTTTGGATGAGTCTGCTTGAAGAGGCGCGCGCAGGGCACGTTGACGCATGCGCGCGGCCTCCCCGAGAGAGCTACATTTCCATTTCACTTGCCGTCTGTGCCGGCACCGCGACGTCCCCACGTTGGTTCTTGGACCCAAACGGCACAAGCATGGGCACGCGGCGGCGATATTCGGCATATTCGGCGTGGAAGCGGATGAGATCGCGTTCCTCGAACTGGATTGCGAGCAGGATGTACGCGGTTGTGGCGATGGCAAAGACCAGGTGCGCCACCGTCATCAGTGGGGCTGACCAAAAGACGAGCAGCCATCCCACGTACAAGGGGTGCCGCACGACGCGGTAAAGCCCGGGAGTGCGGAAACGAAGCGGCGTGTAGGGGATGCCTCGCAGGTGCAGCCAGACTTGGCGCAATCCGAACAAGTCGAAGTGATTGATAAGGAAGGTAGCGGCCAGGACGGTCAGCCAGCCAATGGCGTAGAGACCGTACAGAAAGCCTTGGCCGACGCCGCTCTCCACATCCCACACCACGCGCCCCATTGGCTCCCATTTCCAGAACAACAGGAGCAATGCCAGGCTGGAGAACAACACATACGTGCTGCGTTCCACCGAAGCCGGCACCAGGCGGGTCCAGGCGCGCTTAAACCATTGGCGTGCCATCACGCTGTGCTGGACCGCAAACAGTCCGAGCAAGGCGGCATTCACTGCCAGGGCGTAGGAAAACGGTAGGTGAGGTCCGGAGTCAATCGACTTCGGAACGACAAAGTTGCCTATGAAGCCGATGGCGTATAGGAAGGTGGCAAAAAACGCCAGATAGCAAACGACTCCATACAAGAAAGCTACGATTCTGCTGAACATTTTTGGTTCGGGCCTCCTGCCCTCGAGGCGAAACGCTGTTGGTTTCTTGGTTCGTCCGCCTCTGTTAAAATTTCGACCACTTGGGGCTCGAGGTTGGGCTGTGCACCACGTGGGCGACCGTGATTCCATATCCGGAACGCTCGCTGGCTGTCTTCAAAGCCCGGTCAAATCTTTTTCAAATCGCTGTTAAAACCACGTATGTCGCAGTCAGAACAGGTGTTATACGAATTCGGCCCGTTCCGGTTGGATCCGTCCGAGGAACTGTTGCTGGAGGGCACGCGGAAGATTCCGCTCACACCGAAGGCGTACCAAACCCTCTTAGTGCTTGTGGAAAACAGCGGTCGCACGTTGGGCAAGGACGAACTCTTACAAAAAGTCTGGCCCGACGCGTTCGTCGAAGAGGCCACGCTGGCGCAGAATATCTTTACCTTGCGCAAGCAACTTCGCGATGACCGTGGAACCGCGCAATATATCGAGACAGTACCCAAGCGGGGCTATCGCTTCGTAGCTGAAATACGCCATGTGAGACCGGCAACTGCTCCCGTTCGACAACCGCCCAGGTTTGCCGGACACACCTTCGCATCCGCTGCACTCGTATTGGGAGTACTGGCGGCTGTTCTGGCGGGGTGGTACTGGAGTCGGCCCAGGGCACCCAGCCAAGGGGCCATGCACGCAACAACGAACCAGAAGCCGACGACACTGGCGGTCTTGCCGTTTCGAGGCCTTTCGGACAATGCGGGGGACGAATCCTGGGGCATCGGCATGACCGACGCCATCATCACTCGCCTCACCTCGCTGCAAAACCTCGCGGTGCGGCCGACCGCCTCGGTATTGAAGTACACCAAGAATTCCGTCGATCCGGCCCAGGCGGCGCAGGAATTAGGAGTGGAGTCGGTGCTCGACGGAACGTATCAGCGCGCCGGCGACCGAATCCGCATTTCGGTTCAGCTAATTGAAAGGAACCAGTCGACGCGGTGGGCGGAACACTACGACCTCAGAACTAAAGATTTACTCAGCTTCCAGGATGAGGTTGCGCAGAAAGTAGTAGATGGTCTGCGGGTTGAAGTGTCGGGCGAAGAACGCAACTTGTTGGCGTCACGCTCGACCAGTTCCCCGGAAGCATACGATCTGTACCTGCAAGGACGTGTCTACAAAAACGACTATTTTACGCGGACACAGCTGGACAGCCTGCGCCGCGGAGAAGAGGTGTTGCGGCGAGCTGTGGTCATTGACCCCTCGTTTAGTGATGCGCATGCTTTGCTGGCCACGCTGTACTTGCTCGAGTGCGCCAACTTCCGTGAGAACGCGGCAGCCAACTTGGCCCTGGGGGAAAAGACAGCTCGGCGCGCTCTCGAGTTGAAGCCGAATTCCGTAGAAGGCCTTCAGGCTCTGGGTTTTGCTATGGCGCAAGGCGGCCGCAATGAGGAAGCTATTCCCACCTTGCGACGCGCGGTTGTCCAGGCGCCGAACTCCGAATTCGCATGGGATCTGCTTGGCTATGTCTATCACTACGCCGGTCTTGATGAGCTCGCCGAACGCGCCTACCGACGCAGCCTGGAACTCGATCCCACTACTCCCCGCATTCACTGGATGCACTCTCGCATGTTGCTGTACATCGGAAGAGTTCAGGAGGCCGAGCAGGGAGTTCGGCAAGCTTTGGTCATACATCCGGAGCAGTTCAAGGCCATGGCATATCTGGGTGAGTTTCTTTACTACCAAGGCAGGCTCGAGGAAGCTGAGCCGATCCTGCAGCGAGCCGTCGAGCTAGGGCGGAGCAGCGGAGACGAAGCGGCAATCTTGATGTCAGCCATGCTGTATGCGTCACGCGGACAGAAGGACAAGATGGACCCGAGTATCTTTCGCGAAAAGCCAGAACTCGTGGCTGACGGGGACCGGGCGTACTGGATTGGCAGTGCCTATGCCTTGCTGGGCGACAAGCCGCAAGCGCTGGCGTGGTTCCGGAGGGCGATTGACCTGGGAGACCACAACTACCAATGGTTTGCGCGCGACAAAAACTGGGACAAGTTGCGCGGCGATCGTGACTATGAACGCATGCTTGCCGAGGTTCGCAACCACGCCGATAGGTACCGGCAGCAATTTGGCGCTTCTCCGTTCTGAGATTGCAGTTCGTCTAGATCACCAGAAAAAATAACGCGTAGACACGCGGCGGTTAGTCCGGCGACCTACTTCGCGTACACATGATCTTGTTTTGATTGGTGGCGGCGGTTGGACTCGAACCAACGACCTACGGATTATGAGACCGTCGCTCTAACCACCTGAGCTACACCGCCACGGTAAGAACATCCTGACAAACCAACAACTTGCAAAAGTAACCCGAGCGGGTTACGTCTGTGCCATAGAACATTTTAGAACATTCCGCTACTCTGTCTGCGAAACCAGAGGACAGAGATGGCGTACCAACAAGGGTCGATCTACCTGAACAACGGCACATGGTACTTAAAGTATCGCACAGCGGTGAAAACAGGAACAACTCAGCGGGTTCATAAAACCGTTCGTCTGTGTGCGAAAAATGGCACCGAACACCATGAAAAATGCAAGCACACAGGTGAACACCGCGTAGAGAAAAGTTTCGCTGATCTGCGTGCTGTGCTCATGCAGGAGATCAACGCGCAGCAGAACAACGGGAATGATCCGCGCCGCGACATGAGGATCGTTGAGTTCTGGGAGCAGGTTTACCTTCCCTACTGCGAAAAAGAATACAAAGGCAAGGGGATGAAGCCCTCCACGATTCGTGGCTTCAAACAGATTTGGCGTCAGCACCTCCAAGCACATTATGCGGAGTGCACGTTGCAGCAGTACACCGCTGACAAGGCGCGCAGCCTCCTGCACAGCCTTAAGACGAAGCAGGGGAAGAACACGTTGAAGCACATCCGCGCCCTCGGGAGCGCGATGTTCAGCGAAGCGATTGAACGGCAACTCAGACGGGACGTGAACCCGTGGCATGTCAAGCTGCCGAAGGACTGCAAAGAGTCGAAGAAAACGCAGCACTACACCTTGGCTGAGGCTCAGGACATCATCAGTGCTCTTGTGGATCACGTTGATTGTCAGCTAATCATAGCCCTGTCTTTCTTCCTTGGTCTCCGACCTAATGAACTAGCTGCTTTGCGTTGGGAAGATTTCGATACTGACAGCGTATGGATACGCCGTGGCATTGTTCGTGGGAAGCTGGATTGTCCCAAGACTGATGAATCAAAAGCCGCTCTTCCTCTGATTGATCAAGTGCGCGTTCCTCTTGAACTGTGGCGTATGAAGAGCGGCAATCCATCCAAAGGATGGCTGTTTCCGAGTGGCGGTGTACTGAGTGAAGAACGAATCACCGATCCTGACATGAAGCACTTCGCAGGCGGATGGGCTCCCATTGATCTGCATAACCTTGTCAGTCGGATCATCATTCCGCACGTCAACGGTTCAGATCGGTGCATTCCCTGTGACTGCGTTCCTCAGAAGTCCGGCGTCACATGGAAAGGACTGTACTCAGGGAGACGCGGGGCTTGCACTTTCGCAGTTGAAGCGACGAACGGGAACTATGCCGTTGCACAGGCTTTGTTGCGTCACAAGAGCATGGTGACAACGCTGAATGTCTACAAGAAAGCGATTAGCACCGAGGCTTTCAAAGAAGGCATGTTAGCTGTTCAGCAGAAGGCCCTCGCTGCGAAGGGCAGGTAAAACCGGCCACATTGATACCGAAATTTGGAGTTTCGTTACCTTCGTAACTTTCTTCCCTGTGCTGAACTTGAAACTGCTGCATCGAAAGCGGACGATGCCAAACCGGAGTTCGCAATGAGCTACAAAGTTGAAATCCAAGATGAGTACAGTTTCGGTCAATGGTTTTCCGACGACCTGCGGTTCGCCACGGAAACAGAAGCTAAGGAACGGCTCGACCACACTCCCAATTCAGGTTGGCTTGGCATTCTCGACATGCGCGTGGTAGCGAGCGACGATCCCGTCAGCGCCATTTGGTCAGAACGGGGTGTCTGGCGCAAAGACGGACAGCCACTCCATCGTCCGGCACCCTTCCTAACCCCAGAAGAACTTCGGCAGGAAGGTAAACTACTGGCTGCTGCATGGGACAGGATTGTAGGTGAAACGGGACGCAAGAGGGGGCCTCATGCCTAGCGAATGGCTGAGCATCGTGAAGGAATACGAACGCCGGAAGAGAGAAGCAACAGAACGAGGCGATAAGCTACTTTGCGATTCGTGCCGGGAACGTGAAGCAATCGCGTACCATCCCCAGAAGTTCGAGACTCGGTGTGAGACGTGCTTGCCTGATCCGGCTGGAGCAGGTTGGGTGAGTTTTCAGAAAAAAGCCAGTTGAACCCCTTTTTAGATTGACATATTGTTAATCTTTGTTCAATTTGCTTCTGCCGCTCGCTTTGAACACGATAGATATGTGGGATTCACTTGGGAGATCGAAATCCGTGATTCGACTGCTTGCAATTTTGATCACTGCCACTTTGGTGTTTGGGCAGGCTCCTGCACAAAAACGGCTGATTCTCTCCCCAAAATCGAATATAGATACAGCTACCATCTCGGAGGGATTTGCGAAGTATTGCCCAAGCATTGTCATTACAGAAAATGAGGCTAAAGCAGATTACGTCTTAGAGGCCTCAAGTCGAACCACGTATTCAGATGGTGACTCTCAAAGCCGTTGGCATTTTGCGCTGCTGAACAAGGATGGCGATGTACTGATGACGACCCACCCGGAGGTGCACTTCAAGAACAGGTTTAAACACCATTTTGAATCGGTCTGCAAATACGTGAACAGCAATTAGCCGTTGCAACATCTGAAATGGTGCCAAAGTCCCATCATTCGAGAAAGCGGCTTTAACGACTGAACTTATTCACTTCGGTTCAGGTGCTCGAAACAGGGTGGAAATCTTCGGCAATATCGCTGCGGGGACTTCGAACATTCGAGAACCTAATTCTCCCTCTACCCTTTTCCCTCTGATGATCTCAACAAACGTGCGGTAGGAAACTTCCGCGTCTATATATTCCAGCGTTGCCCACGTTCCAGTGCTTGTTTCGCCGTCCCAGCGAGTTGAAAGAGGGAGACGCCTGCCGTCCACCATCAAAATGAGTTCGTGATCCTTCATAAAGTTCCAGCGGCTGCCAGCAGCGAAGAAATGAAGCGTAACCTCTTCTGGGACACACAAAGGATGGTTGCCATCACAAGTGAAGACCGGTCTCAACGACAACCAACTTAGACCGGACCCCGAATTGAAGGGTAAGTCAATTCCGTGCTCAAGAGTAACGATGGTTTCATCCTTAAACTTATCGTAATGCACATCCTTACGAAGCGTGGCACTGGGCTTGTACGAACCTCCGGGCGTCAGTTCCGGTGGGATTTGCTGGTTGTCGATTTCAACGGGTGGAGGCACCGGAGGATAAAGCGACGAATTTTGCTGTGCATCGAGTGAAACAACGGAAACTGCTACCATGACCGCAAGAATCAAGGTCCGAACCACGAACAAACTCCTTTGATCGATTTATGATGATTTCCGGGAAACGATTCACGATATTAGCGCTTGTTTGGGTTGCCAGTCTTCTTGGCTTCTTCCTCCGGCAACCCCTTCACCAGTTCACTAGCAGGCTGCGGAAAAACTCGGAAAGTCAGGCAACAAGCTCGCTACCTGCCCACAAGGCCAAGATGAGCAAACTGGCGAGGCTCAGCTTTCCTCTTGCGACGTTTGCGGCAATGGAACCGACAAACAACAGCAATGAGATGAGGAGGAACCAATCAGCGAGACGGGTGGTGATGTAGTGCGTGCCGAAGCCGCCGATCTGTCCAGCAGCCACGAAAGCGAGGAATAGAATCCAGTTCGCCAGCACAGCAAGTGCAACAGCGGCTGGCCACACGGCGCGAAGGCCACTTGCTCCTCCTTTACTCACTCTTTTCCACTCACGCAAAGCCAGAGCAATAAAGACGGGCGGTGCCAGGATCCACAGGACCGCGATACTGAGCCGAACTATGGCTACGGCGAGAGTCGCCATCGCCCAGCAGTGTACAACGCTGTACCAGAAAACTCTCTTGTTTCCACAACACAGCCTGATAAGAGGAAGACATGCGTGGAAAAGACGAACAGCAGTTGGACGTGTTCAGTTACATCAGCCCCGAGCAGCGGGTTCCCCAGAACCATCCGCTACGTTCGCTGCGGGCCATGACCGATGAAGCACTACAGCAGTTGCAACCTCGGTTCAATCGCTTGTACGCCAAAACTGGGAGACCGTCGATTGCGCCGGAGAAGTTGTTGCGAGCTCTCTTGCTGCAAGCGCTGTATTCGGTGCGCAGCGAACGAATGCTGATGGAACAGCTCGACTACAACCTGCTGTTCCGCTGGTTTGTAGGCTTGAATATGGATGACTCCGTCTGGGACGTGACTGTGTTCACCAAGAACCGCGAGCGCCTGCTCGATGGGGACATCGCCAAAGCTTTCTTCCAAGCTGTGCTCCGGCAAGCACGTGAACGGGATCTACTCTCGGACGAACACTTCACGGTGGATGGAACATTGCTGGAAGCATGGGCGAGTCTAAAGAGTTTTCAGCGAAAAGACGGTAAGCCACCGACTCCGCCGGGCGATCCTGGCAATGCGACAGTAGACTTTCACGGCGAGAAACGGTCGAACCAAACGCACGAATCGAAAACGGACCCAGATGCAAAGCTGGCACGCAAAGGCAGGGGCAAGGAAGCCAAGCTGAGTTATAACGGGAATCTTTTGGTAGAGAACCGCAACGGACTGATCGTGAACACAGAGGTGTTCGAGGCCAACGGAACGGCGGAGCGCGACGCGGCGCTGGTGATGCTGGAACAGATCACTGGCACGAAACAGGTCACAGTGGGAGGCGACAAGGGATACGACACGGCGGACTTCGTAGCCGAGTGCCGAAACCTAAAGGTCACACCGCACGTGGCACAAAACCTGGAGCGCCCAGGTGGGAGCGCCATTGATGCCCGCACGACGCAGCACGCCGGGTATGCCATCAGTCAGAAAAAGAGGAAGCGCATTGAAGAGTGCTTCGGATGGCTGAAGACAATCGCACTGCTGCGGAAGGTTCGGCATCGTGGAATCTTCAAGGTTGGATGGATGTTTACCTTTGCGGCAGCCGCTTACAACCTTGTTCGCATGCGAAATCTGGCGCTTCAAAGCGCATAACTCAAGGCGGCAGTCTGTTCGCCAAAACTGAGAAGAGCCTCAGGGCTCAACGTAGTCACAACTCTTCCTTGAGTCACAAAAGCACGTCATCTGGAAGGGAATCTAACTCGCGACATCCCTTTTTCCGCAGCCTGCTAGTGTAGTAATGAGCAGCATTCCACGAGTGCAACGTCTCGCCACACCTGCACTCGCATGAATCCTTGTCCCGCATCGGAACATGATGTTTCGTCAAATACCAGATGCGTCCGCACTTCGGACAGGTAATTTCGCCTTCGTCAAAAGGAATAGCCATAGTCCGATTTTACCGGGAAGGCCTATCTACTGCTTCCCCTCTCCTTCGAGCTTTCCACTTTGCCCAACGTGCACGCTGAGCGGCTGCGATACGTCTCCGTGCGCCAGTACTCATTCTTGAACTGCGTTTCGTTCTCGGGCGTACTCCGTTCTTCGATTCTAGCTCGGTCAGCGCCTTGCGTGTTTTCTGTAGCTGTTCATCTGAGTATCGACCTGAGCAATTCCCTTCAAGTTCATGCCTTCTATCCTGTTCAGAACTCTGAGTTTTAGCATAAACGACTTCGCCACAGGATTTTTTAGATTCTTTTCAATCGCTTACGGATGGCAGTCCACATTACGTTTTTTGCTATCTTGACTTCATTTCGGAATGAATACATAGTTGCGCAGATATTCGGTTTGGTTCGGTACTTCGGTTGCCAGTAGCTACAGCGCATGAGGAGGTGCGACCGACACAAAAAAAGGAGGAATTGAATGCAGCACAGTGACACCACATCACCTGCAATAACCATCCCGCATAGTTCCCGCGATGAAATCCTAACCGTTCCTGAACTTGCGTCCCTGCTGAAAATGAGTCGGCGTCAGGTCTATGAACTGACGCGAAGCCGTGGACAGATAAAGCAGGAGCATCCCGTCCCAATCTTGCGAATCAACGGCAACATCAGATTTTCGAGGCGTGCTGTCGAAGCGTGGCTCGAACGCATCGGCGGATCAGGCCGTGTGCAATAAGGCAGGAACAGGCTGCCGTTGTACGACCAGAGCACAGATGACATTATCGGCTGCTGAAGGATGTGGGCAGGCCTATAAGTCAACCTTACGCATGCACCAGCGTATTTGATACGGGAACTTAGGGCCGGTTGTTCGAAGACAGGACAACATAGTATCTGTGAGACACCGAGTCAGACACCAAGCCGGATGCTTGCACTGAAGGAAGGCGTGTTCGGTATGTACGGCTGTTCGCCACTCGGAACTGCTGAAGGGGAAGAGCTTCAGCAAGCCATCACTTCTTTTCAAACGATTCGATTTTCTTCAAGTCTTTCTTGGAAAGCGGATGTGGGTCATGACTGACTTGCAATCGACAGCAAGTGGGTGATTGCCCGTTGCACGTAAGAGTCATGATGTCGCTTGATGGTGACCGCATACCGTTTTGATGTGGCAGGGTGTAGTGCCCATCATTCTCATACGATAGGAAACACGCGGAAGGGACAGACGATGACCCTGCGTAGGCATGACATGCGAAAAGGTCACCTTTGTCAACGGAGCGACTCTCGGAGTGGTCTGGGTGACCCGGTTGCCCTGACCAACTTGTCATGAACCCCGGCTCTTGTTGCGTCGTGCAAGCTGGAACGTTATGGGTTTTGCTGTTAGTAGTTGTCTGAGCTGAATCACTGTAACCGCAGAGAACACAGAACAAAAGCGTAGAGACTAGGTGTACATGCGATCTTTGCATACCGACTCTCCTTCATTGATTGTTCTTATTGGCAGGGGAAGACGGACGTGGATTATAGCAATTATTTTCAGTTTGTAGCGATGGTCCACTCTAGTTTGCGACCCGGCTTTCAACCCATCATGTGCGGTTGGATCGCGTTCCGTCAGGTACGTGAGTGATCTGACGTTAACAGCACAGAGGATCAGCCGATTGAGTCGGATTTGAGCGACGGTTAGCTAGACCGACCTACATTTGCAATCGATTGATTTCAAGCATCATACCAAGCCACTTAGAACACATTTAGAACAATAGATGGCGTATCGTATACGCACGCCGTTCAAGCTAAGCTTTGGAAAATAGGGTGTCTAACCAACCCTCTCATGACCCGGAGCCGGGGAGTCTCCCCACCATTCCACGTGTCGCTTAAGCTGGCGCAGCCAAACTGCTTTCCGAAAAGGGGGTCAGTACCGGTGGCGAGTTTATACGTGAAGTACAAGCTTAGGGACGTTGAAAGGGACACGATGCAGGGCGTTTTTCCAAAGAGAAATTAGGGTAACGGCAGCTATACAAAGGAGGCAATCTATGGGAAGACCAAGTAGGAAACGGTTCCAAGAAGCGCTGCGGGCGCTGAAAGCTGCTTGTAAACATGACGGACTGCCATTCACGCTCCGCATCCGAGCGGCTGAGTTGATTTGTGCGATTTACGGAGTACCACTGCCGGAGAGCAGCATCAGGATCAAAAGAACTGTGAAGGAGTTGGTCAAAGAAGGCGAATTCGACCGGCAACTACGCGAGCACGTTCGGGAGAAGAGTAAGCAGGACGCTGTAGCCGCTGCGCGTGCGTTTTTGGCCAGCATGGAACAGCAGAAAGGGATACAGACGGCATGAGTGAGCTTAATGCATTGCAGGCGATAGTAAACGACACGCGCAGATCGACTGAAGAAAGACAAACAGCCGCAGAGCACATTCTAAAGCTACAGGGAAATGCGACTTCGAGCGGCCAGATTGATCCGAGAAACGTGAGAGAAAAGCCCTGTGCATCCATCCATCGTGTACTAGCTAAGTGGGGTGGCAGCTACGACCCCGAGCGGGACCAATGGACGTTTGACAAAGATAAGATGGCTTCAACTCAGAAAAAAGAGGCTGAGAAGTCTGGGGCGACACAATAATGAACGTGACGTGTGATAGAACAATTTACAGAAGCTTTAAGTTGCTGTTAATGCATTAATTCTGCTTTATTTCTGGCGTGTTTTCTGCTATTATAATGTTCTTCTTTGGATAGTCTTCTCTCGTCCTGACCGGCGCTTCCCTCGGCATAAAGCGAGAGTCGTAAGAGCGTCAAAGGACAGTCCCGCCAATTCTTGATTCCTGTGCTAAGGCTGTGGTCCTCACAGTCGGAGGACTGCCATCCGCTTTGTCTGTTGACCCTGCGTCAAGCGACCTCAGACACATAAATCACGGAAACGGAAACACAAATTCAGAGCTACATTCCTAAATCCTTGAAATCAAATTAAAAAACAACAAAGAGAAATAACAAAATCGTGTTTCCGTTTCCTGATTTTTTGAGTGTGGGTAGCGCGGACAGCGATCAGCGTGAGCCAGTGCGCCAACTGTGAAGGTCACAGGTGCGGCACACGAAACGGTAGCCGTATTCGATACGGCCCGTGAGAAATAAGAGAGGATTCATTACAGATGACTAGTTGGTTCGACATTCCAAAACCAGAGACGACGTGGCTTATAGACGGTCTCATCACGTCAGACGGACATGCATCAATTTGCGGAAAGCCCAAAGCAGGCAAGTCCACCTTCGTCCGAAATCTCATCGCCTCAGTAATCAAAGGTCAACCGTTCATAGGTAGAGCAACAGACCTCCCCGAAGGAACGGGAAGGGTACTGTACATCCATCTAGACCGAAAAGATCAACCGTGGCGTGTGGCCAATGAACTCAGGCACCTTGGCATTACCGCCGAAGAATCTCCCCGGCTGATTTTCAGGACAGCACAAGACATTCCCGGTTCATTCGAAGAACGGCTTAAGTGGCTTCAGCAGGAAACATCTCAACATAAGCCATGCCTGATCGTCATCGATCTGCTATGGCAGTTCGTCGTGGCGAACAACAGCAATGACTACAATGCCGTCCTCAACGGTATCAACACTCTTCAGGATTCACTGATCAAGATCGGATACAAGGGTGCTCTCCTTGTAACGTTACATGGGAGGAAGGCAACAAATCCGAACGAACCGTTTGATGACGTACTCGGCTCGACGGGACAGCGCGGTAGTTTTTCGACAAACATCATGCTGACGCGATACAGAAAAGAGGGCGTCTACACGATCATGTCAGATCAGACTGAACGCGATGAGGTGTACGGCGAGATTCCCGAAACCGTCTTGCGCCGCAAAACAGATGGAACGCTAGCGTTGAACCGACCCTTCAACGAGCTAGTCAAAGCAGAAAAAGAACTTAAGGCAGAAGGGAGCGTTCGCAAGCTCCTCGCATTCATTGGTGAGCATCCCGGCTGTAACATGCCAGAGATTATGGATGGTCTGAACATCGCCAAAAAAAGCGCCCTGAAATTTCTCGGGATGGCAGCGGGTCTCTGGTACACAACCGGTGAAGGCGAGAAAGGCGATCCGCATAGGTATTTCCTTCGCTCATCCGATGTAGATCCACAGGCAGCGGCAACGGAGGTCATCATCCATGACTGGACACACTAAGTTTTCAAGCGTTGAAGAGTTCACCGCGATACGCGATAAGTTGATTGGCTTGTGGCTTGAGGGCATACCCAGACTACGCCCTAGCAATGCGCAATGGAACGTGTGGCTACAACTCCACGATTCACGCACGATGATGCTGGCTGTACTGAAAGCAAGCAAGAAATACCGGCAGCTAGATTGTGCGATGACGCTGGACCATCTGGTTAGGTATACCTCTTCCGTTGCGAACTCCATTGAATGGCAGGGGAGGAATGCATAGTGAGAAGGGACACGACAACTAGCACATGCATTCAGGTAGAAGATGAGCGCAGGAGGAAGCACGAACGATGGTTTACAGGTTTGTATGACGAACTCTGCGACTACGTGTTTGAGGAGATTCCTGTTTTGGACGCGGACACGGCGCTTTACCGGCTAAAAGTTACTCTCCCAAAGTGTCGAGCAAAAATTAAAAGTCAATTTCGCAAGTGGGCTGTTGAGCAGATCACGAAGCAGGCGGACGAAGCCCGATTTTTTAAATACGCCCAGAACCTGTCACGGCCTGAGATGTTGATTCTCGCCAAAGCACGTCCAGTTCGGAAGGGTACAAAGCCATTCGAATATGAAATCCACGGTGAAAAAGCGTTCATCCGGTTAGAGGATGCTCGCGGTAATGTATTGCCGTGGATCATTCCGGCACATTGGTTGCCGGTTGCGAAAGCTCTCTGGCCGTGTCATGTGAAGCGGAACAAAGCTGGCCTATACGTCTCAAAGAAAGTTGCGAAACAGCGTCTCAATGGACGCTGGGGTCAAGCTGACCTGCCGGTCCACCGGCTTTTTCTAGATTGCGATGACGCCGTGCCGGTCCGTGCACGAGACGGGAATCCGCTGAATTGGGCTGACGACAACTTGCAAGTCCACAAAACGGATTCATTCGATAGTCGCACTGTTTCCTTGGAGAGCTTTTCCAACGTGTTCTCCCTTGGTTGGAAACCTGCAATCTCGACGAAAGTCCGGCTTAAGCAGGATCGGGTCAGCACCCGATCATATACGAACGAGCACGAGCGCAGAGTGTGGGAATGGCTCAGAGGTTTCACCCCCCACGCGTGAAGAGGGGTGTTCGCAAAAAATTCGTCCGGAATTAGGGGAAGGTTGACAAAGATAGAGGATTGCTCAACGGGCATGTATAGGCGGTTTTGTAAAAGAATAATAGAAGGGGATCTAATGTTCGTCTTGTTTAGCGCCGTTGTGTGCGTATTCTTTACGCTTAATCTCATCGGAACGTTTCTGACCATGAAGGATACGGGTCGGCTCAGCTTGAATCAACGACTGCTCGTTGCGACTATACGTAATCGTTACAACGAGTCGGTTGACAGGTTGGAAGAACTCACTGGTATGGTTGAGAATGCGCTCGATTGCCTTGTAAGCATTGATGCAAAGGCAAGTCGAGTCCTCCGAATCGAAGTGAGGCTCTGCTTCGTGAGTCTCAGCCTTTTTGCTTGCCGATCTCTTTGGCCGCTTTCGCGGCGCAAGTTCGATGGTCGTCGGTGGTATGTTCTTCGAACGTTCGCCCGCATAGAGAACAGACGGCATTGGGGGAAAATTCGACTCGTTCCGGCTGTCCCGCAAAGTAAGCAGTAATTTCTTCGCCACGTTCAACCATGGGTGCCTCCTAGACGGGAGTTGTGGAAGTTGGGCGTGTTTTAACGACTGCGACTTTACCATAGGTTGCGCACCTCGACTATTGGACGCAGGTCGGGAATCCGACAGGAAAGCTGGAAAACAAAGGACCAAACAGGTTTAAGCGGGCAACTCCTCCATGTGCGCCCGCTGGACGGGCCGCTTGACGCTTGCGCGATGCGGCCCTGTTCCACTCAAGGATTAGAACATGACTCTTAATTCATTCATCAACTTGGTAGGGGAGACCACGACTACAGGTCTGCACCTATTTACGATTCTAAGACGAGATGAAATTAACCTTCCCGTATACGGTGCGCGTTGCATTCGTTGCGGAACCTCCGGCATCCCGGTACCGCATCGGCACGTTCAACAAGAATCAGCACACTGTCCAAACCCGCGCTGCGGAACCGAAGGTCCGGAGTCGAGAGGGACAGCACGCGCACAGGTGATGAGCAGTTACCAGACAGGAAACGCTCGAAGCCAACTAGAAAGACGGGAGCATGCGCAGCGGGAGAGAACAGCACAACAGCGAAGACCGGCAAAGCCTGTTTTTGACCCAAGCGCATTGACAATACCGGGACCGGTCCCATGGTAAGGAAGGATTAAGTAACGTGACCTTAAGACAGCAGATCGAAATTGAAAAGTTCAAAGAGGAACTCGCTCTCGAAGAACAGCAGAAGCGCGAAGCGGAAGACCAGCAGAACTATCAAGTCTACGTTTCGCAGATGCGGGAGCAGCGAGTAGAGCCAATACCGTTTGAGAAGTGGCGAAGTCTCATTCCTGAAGAGTTCCGTAGCGCCGATGCAAAAGCACGGGGAGCACTCGCAAGCTCCCGTGCATCGTGGAGACAATTGGTCAACATGACGGCTGAGCGTCTTAAGCAGCACCTTACTGATGATGAATTTGAAGAACTTGGGTTCGAAGGTGAGCGTATACACGGAGTCTTTGAGGTCTCCGAGTTCGCGTTGCGCGACGCAATGCAGGCGTTCATCGCTGCGGAACCGCGATTTAATCGCGATCTACACCTCGAAGTGCTGAGTGAGTTCATTGCCAAGCAAGGTATTGATCCGACTTCGGCTACCAACCTCCGCGTTGCATTCGATTTGCTTGTGAAAATGAACATGCTCCCGGAAGCACCTGAGCAGCGCGTTGAGGAGCAAAGATCAGCGCTGAATGGCGTGAATCTCCGGGTCGAACCTGATCCTGAAATCGAGCGTCGCAACCGGCTCCGAGATTATGAAGAAAAAGAAATAGCCCGCTACGCAGGGAAAAGTTACACACAGCGAGAGCTAGACCAACTGGACAGTGAAACATTTGCGAGAATCGTGCGGTTGAGGCGATTCACGGGATGGCTTCCTCCTTCAGCGAATCTGTAATGAATGAATTTACGTCGAAAGCACAAGTCGTAGGAGGAGCATTTCAAGACGGGGAAGGCAACGTTCTCTCGAACGGCTACCTGATCTTGGAACAAACCAAGACGAGGACAGTCAACGGCACAGGTCAAATTTGCTCCGGTATAGAAGCGAAGCTCTTGCGCTTGAACAGTTGAGGGGGCAGAGGTTGTGCTCACGTTTGTTGATCATCGCCATACTCCGACAATCCCTTTCCGATTCCTTTCTCTACTTCGAATGAAATCATGCCGAAGAAGAAGGGTTGCACGGATTGTTGTTGGTAATACTTAGACATCCGTTCGAACTGCTCTTCGGCATCTTCGCGGCTGTCCTGAACACCGCAGTTGGCTGCTTCCTCAGGACTTATGCAACACAATCATGTACTTTTTTCCATAGCTAGCCTCCATTGTTTAGACGGGACAATTCGTCATCCGGTGTATCCGTCCCGGAGCTTCTGTAGAGCTTCTTCAACAGGTCTCATGCTCAATCCTGCAAGTTTCGTCTGAGCGATTGCAGTACTTCCTCAAGTGACCAAATCTGTCTTTGGAGCGCTCTGCGTTGGGCAGCTTTGCTAGAGAGAGCAGACATGCTGCCTGCCTCTAACTTACTAAGTGACCTTGGTTACTGATAGAAGTGGCGGGTGTCGACCTACAATTGTTGTTGATCAAAGAGGGACCCCATTCGCACAAGCATTCACATGTCGAAAGGAACCGTATTATGTTTTGTTCAAAGTGTGGCACTGAGACGCCCGATGATTCGCAGTTTTGCCGCGAATGTGGCCGTGGACTGAGCGCAGTATCGTCCGCAAATGGCGCAGCAGCAGCGGTCGCACCTGCACCAATATCCGTTGAGCGAAAGAAGAACCGGAAAGCATTCTGGGCCTTGCTGGTTGTTGCAGGCTTGGTGATCTATTGGGCGACAACAAGCCGCAGTCCCGGTGCACAACAAGTTCAGCAGCTTGTGAAGCAACAGCATACGCAAAGTATTTCAAATCCTTCGCAAATAGTTGCCGCGACGGCGTATTCCTATTTCAAGATGGATGTACCACAGGGGGCTTCAAGCGTTCACCTTCAAGGTAGCTTTACAGCTAATGGGGGCAGCGGAAACGACATCGAGGTACTCGTTGTCTCCGAGCAGGAGTTCCTTAATTGGCAGAATCGACATCCGGCAAAGACGTTCTATAACAGCGGGAAGGTGACTGCCGGAAGTGTCGATGTCAACCTTCCTCCGGATGCAGGTACGTACTACATCGTCCTTAGCAACACTTTTTCGCTGCTGAGCAGTAAGAATGTTCAGATTAACGCGTCTTTGACGTACTACCAATAAAGAGAGTTGGTCCGAAATGAGTCTTGGGCAGGTATGCAGGTACGCGTTGTTCTCCTTCGTGATTGCGTTTTCCTTTACGCCAAACTGTTCTGCAGAGACCCGTTCCGCTCAAGACATGGCGAAAGAGTGCCGGGTAGCACTCGATTTGTTGCAAGGACATGTAGAGAAGAGTTTTCAAAGCACACTTTCCGCGGGCGAGTGCGTCGGCTACGTACAAGGTGCCGAGGACATTTCGGTTGCCATGGCTGCCAATGTGAAGTGGTTCAGAGTATGCATTCCTGAGAGTACGTCAACCATGCTCCTGATCCAAAAGTACATCGCATTCGTTGACAAGAATCCTAAATACACGTTAGCTTCCACAGCTTTTCAGTTGATGCTAGCCGAGGATTTTCCTTGCAAGAAATAGTTAATCTTCATCGGCGTCACTTCGGGTAGTTACCTGGATCACAGATCCCCACCCGTATTGACTGGATATAATCTGCGGCCTATGACGTGGCGTTTTAGAAAGTCATTCAAGCTTATTCCGGGTGTTCGGCTGAACCTGTCAAAGAGCGGGTTGAGTTGCAGCATTGGGGGTGCTCCCCTGACCTTGAACGTCGGGCCAAGGGGTCTATATGGTACGGCCTCTCTGCCGGGTACGGGTGTTCACCTCAGACAGCGGCTTTCGGGCGGATCACGCACGAACGGACATCATGCTTTGCCGTCGAACAGCTCGAACCTTTTTCCGGCTCCTCAGCCCTCGGTTTCCCTACCTGCTCCGATTGCCGTGGACATAGCACGCGTTGAAGAAATTCGCAGCGCAAGCACGGAGCTTCTGACCAGCGAGAGCCTGAAGGAACTGAAGCAATTGCTTCAGATGACCTATCAGGAACATGAGGATATTACCAATCAACTCAGCAAAGCACGGAGCGAGAAGTCACGTGCTCTGAGCCGGTTCTGTTCGTGGAACGATGGTTTTGTATTCAAGCGAATCTTCAAGCAAAAGTTTGCAAAGCGTAAAGAAGAACTAGAGTCATCAAATGCCAAGGTCAGTGAGCTTGAAGAACAATTGAAGCTCACGGCTGTTGCCACGCAGATTGACATTTCAAAGGAACAGGCCGACCCCTATTTCCGGCTGCGGGATGCGTTCGCAGGTGTTTCCGAATGCGCAGCAATCTGGGACATCAAATCGCATCAGGCAATCGACAGCATTAGGGAGCGCACGACAGCCCGGACGCGGGTTGACCGTCAGCGGGTGGCATTCTCAGTCGGAAGCTGTGACCTGATCCAGTGGGAGCAGAAGGTTCCGCACATGGAGAACGCAAACGGCGGGGATATGTTTCTGTATCCCGGCTTCATTCTCTATAGGGCTGCTAGAGAGGCTTTCTCGGTTATCGACTACCACGACTTGAACGGCAAAGCAGACGTTGTGACTTTTCAAGAACAAGACACAATTCCTGAGGATGCAAAGGTAGTCGGGCAGACGTGGGCGAAGGCCAACAAGGACGGCAGCCGGGACAAGCGTTTCCAGAACAACTATCAGATTCAGGTTGTGGCCTATGCCTCATTTACGATGAAAACGCAAACCGGGCTTTGGGAGGAATTTCAGTTCTCGAATGTGGAACGGTTCAAGAACTTCGTTGAAGCCTTGAATGCTTTCATAGCGTCCTTTGAAAGCAGCAAAGCATCCCAGACAATCCAGTGAACTGAGCATCAGCGTTGCTGGCTACGCCTCAGCAGTAGCAAGTATTGGCTCGTTTGTGTTTTCTATACGGGGCAGCTTTAGCTTCCGGGTCACAATCTCTGGCATTTCGTCGTAGGTACGCCCGTCTAATGTCCGACCGTTGCGAATCTTCCGGACTCCACCCCATTGTTTAAAGAAGAACGGAACACGTTGCTGACGGCATTGCCGCCTCACGGAGAGCACCCATTCGCGGTTCATCCGCCTAGCCCCAAAGCCGCTTTCCCCTCCAACAATTACCCAATGAATGCCGGAAAGATCGAGTGTCCCCAAATTCTCAAGGAGCGGTTCTATAGACAGGAATCGAACAGACGCAAGAGAGGACTGCAAATGCGAAATTCGCGGAATGCCGTGTTTCCTGTCCTCCACGCTTGTGCCCCACCAGATGTGACTTTCTTTAGCGGCGTCGGAAAGACTTCCGTTCAGAAGGTCACGCATTCGAACAGATCGTTTCGTTAGCACTTGATAGGTGTGCCAGTTCGCTTGAACCATGACATCTGCAACCAAACGGATGTACTTGTCTGGAACTGAATCGTGGAACAAATCGCTCATGGAATTCACAAATATTCTTCGTGGCTTGCGCCAGCGCAATGGCTCAAATAGCTTTTCGGGCACAAGCCTGAGATCGAAACCTTGTTCATACGGGTGCCCCTTCACTCCCCGGAACCGTTCCGCAAACGTTTCTGCGTAGCAGTGCTTACAACCGGGGCTGATCTTTGTGCAACCCCGCACGGGGTTCCACGTTGCGTCCGTCCACTCAATTGAGGATCGCTCTGCCATTACAGGGTGCCTTCTCTTCGATATTTGTTCAGAATGTCCATGACGATGTTTTCCGCTGTTTCTTTTTGTGCAGCGAAAAAAAGGTAATACAGTATGGCGTTTCTTGAGTTGCGCATAGGTACTGGTTCAGGTACATATTTGAATCCCGCAACTTTGTGCAGCCTTTCTCTAAATGCCTCGGCTATCACTTCGTTTGTCTGCTTTTCAGGGTAGCCAAAAAGATTTCCTGTAGTTGAGTAGGCAACATTTCTCCATGACTCATCACCCCAAAAGGCAGTCATTCTTTCTACATCATCAGGCGAAGCATCGTCAGGATTCCAAAAAAGGGCATTTCGATTCATGTCCATGATTGGAAAGTTCAAGAAAATCTCGATTGTTTTTGTGTCAGCGGCAGCCTTAATGACGTTCCAGTTAAGGTCTAGGCCGTACGGGTCGAGAATGCAGAGTGCACGTTGAAACTGGTCATATCGAATCCTCGGGAAGACCTTGGACACAAGAACGTTGTTAGCGTCCCCACCCTGAACGTGAACGTGCTTCATGCCAGCAGTCTGACGCTGTAGTTCCGTAACCTTCGTGCTATCGAGATCAACGAAATACAGATCTTCAAATGGAGGTGTAACGTTCAAGGCATTCAGGGGGCTGCCTAAAACAAGTTCCTTGGTTCGCTTTCGGATGTGCGTACCTGCACCTGCGAAACCGTCGATGTAGTTTGGATGCAGGTTTCTAGCCTTGAGAATTGTCGTGTATGCGCCAGCGTATTTCTTTTGAATATCCAGCTTCAGTTCTGACCACTCACCAATCTCATCGCGCTTAAGTTTCTTGCGGTTCTGCGGGTTCATGCTTTCAGTATTGTGCGCTGATGTCGAAGAGACGCCAATGCTCCCCATGAGATACTCCGCAAAAATAGTATAGCGAACAAATAGCGAAACTGTTAATATTCGTGGGTGGATGAGAGCCGCAAACGAGTCCTATTGATTGCTGCTTCTATTATCACGGCGCGTAAGCTCTCACAGCACGAGGCGGAAAGCGGGTTCCCTGGGACGATCAGTGCCATAGGTAACGCAGTCCGATGGGCTGAAGAGATTATGGCGGAAATTGACCGACGCTGGCCCTCTTACCCGAGCAGGGGTGAACCACGGATTTGAACATGGAAACAGTTGACGAATGTCTCTGATTTGCTGAAAGTGCAGATATGCGCCCGCGTCTTGAGGTTCGTGATCCTATCCATGGGTTCATCTATAGGGAACCGGATGAACGTGACATCATGGACACGGCAGTCTTTCAGAGGTTACGACGGCTGCGACAACTCGCCCTAGCAAATCTTGTCTATCCCGGTGCTACACATTCCCGATTTGGGCACTCACTTGGAGCGTTTCATCTTGCGGGAAAGATCGCCACGGCTCTCGGCGTCGATGAGACCGAAAGACGCCTTGTGAGGCTTGCCGCTCTGCTTCATGACGTTGGGCACGGGCCATTTTCACACGTCACCGAGCCGATACTGAAAAAACATAGCGACGCCAAGAAACTTGGGCCTGACATCAAAGAAGCGAAAATCCACGAATTAATTAGTTGGCACATCATAAAAAGCAGCCCTGAATTGTCTAAGCTCATATCGGATCGCCAAAGAGAGCAAGTCATTGGTCTTTTGAAGGGAACTTGGGGGCATAGCTATCTGCAGGAGATTGTCTCCGGGCCGATTGACGCCGACAAGCAGGATTACCTGCTTCGTGACAGCGTGTTTTCGGGCGTGAAATATGGCGTTTATGACCAAGAGCGGCTTAGCAATACGCTCTTGATTCATGAGGACAACGACGATCTGTTCTTGGGAATCTCCATTGACGGTATTCACGCGCTTGAACAGTTTGTGCTTGCCAAGTACTACATGACGACTCAGGTGTACAGGCACAAAATCCGTTTGATTACGGACTCCATGATTGAAAGAGCGATTGATCTTGGAATTGAAGAGGACAAAATTGATTGGTTGAAATCGCTGTACTCCTACGATGGTTCAGATGCGTACATAGAAGAATACCTCACGTGGTCTGATGACCGACTTGTCAATGAGATTTCGAGAAAGGGTGCACGCAAAGGATATGCAAAAGAATTGTTTGAAAGGCTGTACAATCGGCGGCTTTTCAAATGTATATTGGACGTAGATCAAAACGACTTTCCTGATCCGAACATCCGCAATTTTGTGTTTGGCGATTCAAAAGAATTTTTTAAGCCTTTGGAAAAGGCTGTCGCTGACCACTTCAAGTGGGAGCGTAACCACGTCATTGCCTACAAAATCAGTTTCGATTCTGCCGCAAAGACAGAGAGCGAAATCCCCGTCATACGCAGAACAAAGACAACGCTCTTTCACGATGAATCTGCACTGTTCAAGTCAGTTGACCAGAAGATTCGAGAGCAGAGATTTCACATCTACGCACCAATGAAGTACGAGGACGAAAAACACAAGATGAAGAGTGCCAGGGAGTTCAAAAATGTCATCCTAGAGATGATCGCAAAGCTTGCGGATCGTCAAGCTAAGCTGCCCTTGGAAGGGGGTGAACACAAATGAATGCTTCCCAATTCGTGCTATCCCTGATACATGCTTGCGGCGGCAGAGTACAAGGAAGAACGCTATTGCAGAAAACCGGGTACTTCGTTTCCCTGTTAACGGGTCTCCCCGTTGATCTTCGCTACAACGCACACTTCTATGGCCCGTATTCCGCGACCATGGACGGAACCGTTACCCAACTTAAGAACCTTGGTTTTGTTGAAGAAGCAAGCACTGGGTTCGGAATCGTGAGCGGAGGGTTCGAAGTTCGGCGATTCGATTACTGTCTCACTGATGATGGCAAGAGAATTTGCGACCCGATTCTGAAGACGCCTGAATACAAAGCGATAGCAGATGCGGTACAGAAAATACAGAACGCGGGGCATCCTGACTACATGGAACTCTCGATTGCTGCCAAGGCGTTTTACATACTGAACAAGCAAGGTAAGCGAATGACCGCTCAGGAACTCTTGAGCGAAGCGGAAAAATTCAATTGGAACATCTCCGAACATTCGCTATCTCGTGCCGTTGACTTTCTCAAGCTGGTAGGCGTCGCTACATCCTGAGATAAGTGAATTCCCGATTCATGGCCTCAAATGCCTAACCGTGGTGCCACTTCTGTTTTGCTCCTTCCGCGTTCACCCGATCAAAGCGACCGTTCTTCTTGCAAACTATCCTGCCGGTTCTTTTCTTACACTGACGTTGTGGGAGTTTGGGCCTCATCTACACCTTTTAGTGCCACTTCTACGTGCTAGTAGTGAGGGGGTTCGTCAACAAACTCACTCACGTATACTGAATTCGGGCGTCGTGAGAGCCCGATTCTCAAGCGAGAGCGTTGCCTTGTGGATACCACATACTGTCCGAAATGCGGAGAGGCAGCCGACATCTCAATGGTTGCCGAGGAAAATTCTGTTTCAGTGAAGGATCAGTCGATAGCCTGTGTTGCCCGAAATTTCCTTGTGAACTGCCCGGTGTGCGGGAGTTTCAACCATCAGACATTCGGCCATCACGGTACGCTGTCTAAGAAGGAACTCGCCGCGATATTCCCAAAGTCAGAACGGAAGGCTATCAAAGCCGGGATGTCTCCTAAGGAGCAATCGCAATTCAACCGCAGTATGGAAGGAAAACGGATGCCGAACGATGAGGAAATATGCCGTTGGAAATCCATCAGAGGCAAGCCACCGGAGTCATGAGAGAGACTCTTCGGTATTTCGGCTGGTTAGCTGTACGTTTGGGCACAGTTGCGGCTTTGTACTTTGTTGTCCGCGCATTGTCGCAATACGGGACTACAGTCGCAGTCCTCGTGGTTGGAGCGTGTGTACTCCTGCTCGTGATCTTAAATGGTGGCCGCCGTCTGTAAACAATTCCATACTGCCGGACGGCAATCCAACTCTGTAGAACATTCTTAGAACATTTCTACCCGAACCGGCCCAAAACGACGTAAGAAGGGGTCTTCCTGCCGTTCTAAAATGTTGAAATGAAACAGCGCCGAAGGATTTTGCTTGATTATGAGACCGTCGCTCTAACCACCTGAGCTACACCGCCACGGTGTGAAATGCGGGAGGGAATAGGGACAAACGCCGAGCAACGCCCATGCTGAGCGAATCGGCCATTCACGATGCCAACCTTTTGATTCTAAGGAGCGCCCTCCGGGGTGTCAAACTGCGCAGTCATGAGATGATTCTCTGCCGGCCAAGCGCGCCGCTGTAAAGCGTTTCGACAGTTATCGACCTCATGCGTTCCTGCCAATTATGAAATCGATTGCCGTCATCCCGGCGCGACTTGAGTCGACCCGAATGTCCCGGAAAGCTTTGCGTTTAATCGCCGGCACACCGATGGTCGGATGGGTATACGAGGCGGTCCGCTCGGCTCCAGGTCTGGCCGACGTGATCATCGCAACCGATTCGGACGAGATACTCGAAGTTTGCCGGCGAAACAACTGGCACGCTTGCCTGACCTCCACGTCGCACCGCAGCGGCACCGAGCGGGTTCACGAAGTATCGGAGAAGATTGCGGCGGACGTTTACGTTAACGTCCAAGGCGATGAACCGATGATCCGGCCGGAGCATATTTCGGTCCTGCTGAAGCTGATGGAAAGCGACGCGGTGGAGGTCGGTACGCTGAAGACCGCGGCGGCCGTCGCAGATGTCAACAATCCCAGCGCGGTCAAAGTGGTGACCGACGGAGCCGGAAGCGCGCTTTATTTTTCTCGTGCGACGATTCCAGTCGACCGCGACGGTTCGGGGCAGGCCCGACGCTGGAAACATCTCGGCATTTACGCTTACCGCAAACCTGCACTGGACCGGTTTGTTCGCCTTCCCGAGTCTGCATTGGAGAGCGCGGAGCGCCTCGAGCAGCTGCGCTTCCTTGAAAACGGAATTTCGATTCACGTCGCCGAAACGCCCTATGACACGGTGGGCGTGGACACGGAAGAGGATTTGCGCAGGGTAGAAGCTTTATTGCAGGGCTCGTAGACGCGTCCTACGTGGAGCTGTTCAGCGGCACTTCCAGCGTGATTTCCGTCCCGGCTCCCGGCCCGGACTCGATAGAGAAGGTTGCGTCGATCAGGCGCGCCCGTTCCCTCATGGCTGCGATGCCGATTCCTGCTCGGCGGCCCGCTTGTTCTGGAGGTAGCCCAGCGCCATTGTCCCGAACTTTGAGGCGGATGGCACCGTCATGCGAGTCCAGGCGTACTAGTACGCTGTCAGTCCTGGCGTGCTTCGCCACATTGCGCAATGATTCCTGCGCGATGTGATAAATGCTGCTGGCAACTTCCGGGCTAAGAGAGCCAGGCACATCGCGCGCGACGAATTCGGTAGCGATCCCGGTGCGTTCCTCGAATTCTTCGCAATATTGCTCAACCGCAGCTTCGAGGCCGATGTCGTCCAGGATGGACGGATGAAGTTCGTGCGAAATCTTCCGGACGGTTTCGGCAGCTTCCGCTGCGCGCAATTGAAGGGGGCGCAGATCGGCGACGAGTTCACGGCTCAAGGGATCGGCTGCGAGCTTTCCGATGTCGATGGCCAAGTGCGCTAGCTGCTGGCTGAGGTCGTCATGGAGGTTGCGGGCGATGCGGCGGCGCTCGTCGTCTTGAGCTGTCATAATGCGGCCGGCGAGCACGCGGAGATCCTCACGCTGCTTTCGCATTGCCTGCTCGTCGGCGCGTCTCTTGGAAATGTCCGATACAAATGCCACCGCCAGCGTTCCATTGGCTGAGGAGAAATAGCTAAGGCTGATTTCCGCGTAGAACTCGGTCCCATCTTTACGGCGTGCCCGAAGATCGAGTCCGAGTCCCATGGGCCGCGTCTGCGGACTTGCGAAATAACGGGCGCGGTAATCCCCGTGGGATTGCGACATGGTCGCCGGAACGAGGTTCTCAATCGGTTTCCCGATCAGTTCGCCTGCCGAGTATCCGAAGAGCCTCTCGGAGGCAGGATTAGCGATAACAATGTTGCCGCCGCGGTCGACGATTACGATACCCTGCGCCGCCGATTGGAACAGAGCCTGCGCGGTCGATTGGCTCTCGTTCAGCGCTTGCTGCGCCTGCTTCATCGCGGTAATGTCCCGAGCGATGGCCGAAGCGCCGATGATTACTCCGTCCTTGTCTCTGATCGGCGAAACCGTGATCGAAACCTCAAGGCGCCTGCCATCTTTGGTGACGCGCACCGACTCAAAATGGTCGACGCGTTCGCCTTTTTCAATGCGCGCCAAAATCGAGGGAATCTCATCCGCGCGCTCCGGAGGAGCAATCAGGGAGAGAGGTTTCCCGAGCATCTCTTCTTGCGTATACCCGTACATCCGTTCGGCACCCTTGTTCCAACTGACGACCGTTCCATTCAAGTCCTTGCCGATAATCGCGTCGTCGGAGGAATCCACAATGGCCGCGAGCAACATGCGCGAGTCCCAGATGTCTTGACGGGATTCGAACTCCGCCCGGCTATGCTGGGGAAGACCGCCGGGCTGGCTTTTGCGGCTCACGAGTCCTCCAGAAGGAAGGTTGGCAGGATTCGGGAAGAATAATACACTGCCTGCCAGACCCGACCATGAGAGCTCGCGTTCTATTAGGGGATGATCACGCCCTGATACTCGATGGAATTCGTACCGCCTTACAGCCGCACCACGATGTTGTCGGCCAGGCGCAGGACGGAAAAGCACTCGTCGAGGCGGCCGAACGGCTCAAACCGGACCTGGTGGTTCTCGATATTGGCATGCCGGTGCTGAACGGCTTTGAAGCTGCCAAGCAGATCCGGGAAAAGGTTCCTTCGGCCAAGTTGATCTTCCTAAGCCAACATCTGAATCCCGCTTACCTGAAGCATGCCTTGAAACTCGGCGCTTCGGGGTATGTGCTGAAATCGGGAGCCACCGAGGAATTGCAGCAGGCCATCGCCGCTGCCCTCCGCTCGAAGACCTACATCACGTCCGCCTTCGGAGCCGAACACATAGCCTCTCTGCGCAACCGCTCTGGCGAACTCAGCGGAGCTGCTGAAGAGTTGACTGAGCGCCAGCGCGAGATTCTGCAATTGATTATTAACGGCAAAGTGAACAAGGAAATCGCGGATATCCTGCATGTCTCCATCAAGACGGTGGAGTTTCACCGTGCTCGGCTTATGGCTAAGCTGGGCGTCAAGACTGTTGCAGAACTCACCAAAGTGGCTATCCAGCAGGGCTTCATCGTCGAATGAACTAGGGTATACCCCAGTCGTCCGATCGCCGCTGATGCCTTACCGTAATGCAGGTTGGAGAGAAGCAGGCGACCCTTGGAGAGACCGAGAATATTGCTGGCGGATGATCACGTAGCCATGCTGGAAGAAGTGCGCACGTTACTGAACCAGGACTATGACGTCGTGGGCGCGGTGGAAAACGGCGCAGACCTGGTGTCCGCAGCCGAGAGGCTTAAGCCCGATCTAATTATTTCTGACATCAGCATGCCCCGGATGACTGGTTTTGAAGCTGCCGCCAAGGTTCGTGCCTCGGGTTTGGATGCCAAGCTGATGTTCCTGACTGTGCAATCGTCGCCTGCTTACTTGAAGAAAGCGCGGGCATTGGGAGCAAGCGGATACGTTCTCAAGGTGTTCATTGCCGAGCAACTGCGCCCAGCGGTGGCCGCGGTCCTGTCGGGGAAAAGCTACTTTTCTCCGCAACTCCCTCGGTCGGGCGACGAATCACCAGTCTCAGCTTAACTACAGTGCCGCCACGCGAGTTCGTAGCTCATTGGCCACGGCGGTCGGGTCCGAGTCCGCTGAAAAGCTTACTGGGGAACCGATCCGCACTGTGACTTTGTGGGGCAGAGCAAACTTTTTTCCGGCCTTCTTCAATGCGTATAAGCCGTCGATTCGCATCGGCACAATCGGAACCCGGAGGCTATTCGCGAGGATACCGATTCCGCTGCGGAACGGCAGCAGGTCGCCCGTCGCCGTGTGGCGGCCCTCGGGAAAAACAAGGACGCTGTAGCCCCGATTGATCGACTCTCCTGCGTATTCAAAGCTCTGCCGGAATCCCGCCTCGCGGGGTAAGGGAAAAATGTTGAGCAGTGCCGCGCCCAGTGCCCACGCGATGCGATCGTTGATGCGTCCAAAGACTCCTCTGGAAGACGGCGGTGTTCGGAGAGCTTCCATGGCTTCGCCGCCGGCGGCTGCGGCCAGGCGATGGCGAAATCGTGCGGGCAAAGCCGCGAGGATGAAGCCGACATCGACATCATCAATATGGTTGGAGATGACGAGCACCGGGCCGCGCAGGCTCCTCAGATTCTCTCGCCCAACGATTCGCGGATATCCCAATAGAAACACGGCCGGGCGCAATAACAGGTAATGTGCGGCCAGGCGGATCCAGGTCACCGGCCAGCGCTGAGCCCATCGCGGGTAGTGGTATTGCACGCGGGGTCGCGGCTCTCCACGAAGCAATCGCTCCAAGTCGCCCACTGTTGCCGCGGAGGAAAAACTGCTATCGCTCAGGTCAACCTGGTATCGCTCCTCGAGGGCGCTCATTAGTTCGACGCGCTCCAATGAAGTAAGGTTAAGGTCGTTCTCGAGATTCGCATCGGAGCGCAACGCAGCAGGCGCCCGGCCAGTAACGCGCCCTATTATTTGGGACAGGGCGCTGGAGCCAAAGCCCGGCGTGGCTACTGCGTCGGTGGCCTGCTCAACTACTTGCTGGATGGTCGCGGTCTTCGGTTTCCCGGAAGATGTGCGGGGGAAGTCCCCGTCCGGCCACACCCACCAGGTACGCATTCGCTGATAGTCGGCCAAGGATTGGTTTGCGCGCTGGACGATCGCTTGCGGATCGGTTTCTCCGCGGAGTATCAGCACTGCGCATGGTTCGGCATTGCCGCCACGTCGGACCCCGATCACGACACAATCCCGGATTTCTGGCTGCGAACGCAAGGCCCGCTCCAGGTCCTCGGGATAGACATTCATCCCCGCGGGAGTGACGATGACATCCTTGCGTCGCCCTTTGAAATATAGGTTGCCATCGGCGTCGATCTCGCCGATGTCGCCGGTGCGATACCACCCTTCCGCATTGGCGACAGGCTGCAGTTCCCGGCCGCTCCAATATGCTGAGGCTACGCCCCCTCCTCGCACCAGGATCTCGCCATTCTCGTCCAGCTTCATTTCCCTCCCGGCGAGGACCTTCCCGACCGATCCCTTCCCGAGTTTGAAGGGATGATTGACGCTGATCAGCGAGGTGGTTTCGGTGAGGCCGTAACCTTGAATGACGGCGAAGCCAAGGCGGCCCCAGAACTCCTCGGTCTTAGAATCCAAGGCGGCGCCGCCGCAGATGAACGCCCAGAACTTCCAGCCAAACTGCCGGTGGATGTCGCGAAAGATCCACCATCGGTGCAGGAAGTGCTTGCCCTCGGAAGTCTCGAACCGACGGCGGAACCGGTCGAGGCCGCCCGCTTCTTCCAGGTCGCGTTCGATCTTCTCTTTTAAGGATTGAAGCATGCGAGGAACAGCCACGAGCACCGAGACTCGTTCCTGCCGAATGGTCCGAACCACTTCCGACGGCGCGAGCGCGTCTTGAAAAATGACGGTGCCGGCCATCAGCTGCGGCAGGAATATCCCGAGGAATTGCCCGAACACATGACTGAGCGGCATCAGGTTCAGGAACCTCACCGGATGTACGAGGCGTTCGTACCGTAAGTATTTGCCGATCTCGATTTCAAGCGGCTCGATGTTCGAGAGAACATTGCCATGAGTGATGACTACTCCCTTGGGTTCGGCGGTGGTGCCGGATGTGAACACGATTTCCAGTGGATCGGTGGGCGTTAATTCAACCCAAGCGTAAGCTGCAGAGCTGTGATTCCCGACGGACTCGCCCAGTTCTTCCAGAAGGAGATGCGGCGAGCCGTGCAGTTGAACTGAATGATCTCGCGAACAGACTGCCAGCTTGGCGTCCACTTGCCGGTGCACGCGCTTGGCAAAGTCGGGGGTTGCGACATCGTCCATGGGGACGACAATCACACCACGCAGCACGCATCCGAGAAACGCGGCCACCCACTCAGCAGAGTTTTCTCCCCATAGGAGAACCCGGTCGCCTTTCGCGATGCCACGGGACTCAAGTTCGCGCGCGAACTGTCGGGCGGTTCCGAGAGTCTGGCCGTAAGTCCAGCGAACTGGCCGATAACCGTGGTGGTTGAGGAAGGCGGGCTCCGCCGCATGACGTTCGTAGTTCGCAAGGTAGTCAAGCAGCGAGCGGCGCGACATTCGGACATCAATTGTAGCTGGGCTAATACAAACGCCTAAACCAGAGGTGGGACCAGCCGGCGATCACCACGGCAATGCGGATTCGTGCTTTAGTGATTACTTGGCGGATGCCTGCTGAACTTCGCCGCGGCCAACGCCGAGCGCGTCGGCGACCCTGTTGATGTAGTTGAACCAGGAAGCAATGAGCGTGATCTGGAGGATTCCCCTGTCGTCAAAGCCGGCGTCACGCAGGCGGTCGTGGTCGGTGGGACTCACTCGGGTGGCATCCTTGGTCAATTTGACAACATAATCCAACATCACGCGGTCTTGGCGGCTGATCGGCGCCTTCTCGTAGTCAGTCTCGAGGGCACGCACCATGGAATCGTCCAATGTCACTCGACGCAGAAACTCTGCGTGTGATTCGATTCAATACACACACCGATTCGTGACCGAGACCATGGTGGCAATCATTTCGTGCTGCCGGCGCTGCAAGGGCAGATCGGGTGACATAAGGGACCCGAAGGTGGCAAAGGCATGAAAAAGGGCATCCGGGATGAGGCTATGGGAGGCGACGATCTGAGAGGCTCCCCCGTCCGGAGCGGGATGGACCGGGGTAGCATACTCCTTGGGATACAAGGCTTTTTGGGCCTCCATGGCTTGCTTCAGCTTTTCGCTGGCATCCGAAATGGGAATGGTCTTGATCCAAGTCATAGAAACACTTGCCCTTTAGGTATCTTTATGCCTAAAATGCTGCCGTTTCCAAGCTACACGTTCCGGCATCCTTGTGCCAAGCCCTGGGAAGCCATTCTCTAGCTGGCCGGTTCTCCCGCTAACTTCCCCGGGCGGAGGGAAAAGTCGATGAGCTATATGGTGTGGAAACTGGCTCGGCATACGCCAAGGCCGGTCCTTCTGGTAGTGCTGATTTTCCTGCTCTCGTCGCTGGCCCGGGCCTAAGATATTCCCAGAAGTGTGTGCGTCACAACCAGAAGTGACAATCCTCACTGAGGATAGCTGTGTGCGTGCCGAAAATCGCAGCAGCCGACCCAACCAGTCCCGGTGCGGTGATCTTTGTTCTGGCAAGCGCAACCAAGCCCCGCTAAACCCGGCGGCGCTCAAGGAGGTCTCACAATGGCGCAAAACTCTCTGACCATCACGGACAACCGGACACAGCAGACTTACGAGCTGCCTGTCGAGAAAGGCACCATTCGCGCGATGGACCTGCGGCAGATCAAGACCCAGCCCGACGACTTCGGCATGATGACCTACGATCCCGCCTTCATGAATACCGCTTCGTGCCGCAGCAGCATCACCTTCATCGATGGAGACAAAGGGATATTGCGCTACCGGGGTTACCCCATCGAAACGCTGGCCGAGCACTGCTCGTTTCTGGAGGTCGCGTACCTTTTGATCTTCGGCGAGCTACCCACCGAATCTCAGCTCAAGAATTGGATCGACGAGATCACCCACCACACCATGCTCCATGAAACCACCAAGAAGTTCATGGAGGGCTTTCGCTATAACGCCCATCCCATGGGAATGCTGATCAGCACGCTGGCAGCCCTGTCCACGATTTATCCGGAAGCGAAGAACATCTTCGATGCCAACAACCGGATGCACCAAATTGTGCGGTTGATTGCCAAGATGCCCTCTCTGGCCGCCATGGCTTACCGTCACAGCGTGGGCTTTCCGTATGTCTATCCCGATAACGAGCTCACGTATTCAGAAAACTTCATGAACATGCTGTGGAAGATGGTGGAGCCGAAATATGTGGCCAACCCTGTCCTGGCGCGGGCGCTGGATATTCTTTTCATCCTGCACGCCGACCATGAGCAGAACTGCAGCGCGAACACCATGCGATGCGTGGGCAGCGCGCACACCGATCCGTACCTCGCGACCGCGGCAGCAGCCGCCGCCCTGGCAGGACCTCTGCATGGTGGGGCAAATGAGGAAGTTCTAAAGATGCTGGATGAAATCGGAAGCAAGGAAAATGTTCCGGCTTTCGTGAAGAAGATAAAAGAAGGTCATGGCAAGCTGATGGGCTTCGGCCATCGGGTCTACAAGAATTACGATCCGCGCGCCAAAATCATCAAGTGGACAGCCGAGCAGGTGTTCGAGGTCACCGGGCGGAACCCCAAGCTCGACATCGCCCTCGAACTCGAGCGTATCGCCCTGCAGGATGACTATTTCGTTAAGCGCAAGCTCTATCCCAACGTAGATTTCTATTCCGGAATTATCTACCAGGCCATGGGATTCAAGCCGGAGATGTTTACGGTGCTCTTTGCGATTCCCCGCACCGCGGGGTGGCTCGCCCAGTGGCAGGAAATGCTCCTCGATCCAGAGCAGAAGATCGCCCGTCCTCGCCAAGTCTGGATGGGACACGAGGTGCGCGAGTTCATCCCCATTACCAAGCGGGCGCAAGTGGCAGTGACGCGCTAGCAGGCCGCAAACCCAGCCACTGGACCTCACACATTCCCACGGCTCGTCTCCTCCGGTCTGTGGCGATGTGAGAATCCCTGGCCACTCAGCTTGGATATCTGATCTGGGCCTCCCAAACCTGAAAGCCCCGAAGCTTGATTACTCCTGTGCGCGCCTATTACCTCGGTAACCGGGCGGTTTCGAGTAACCGCATTACAATTGGCACTATCGCAGGTCACCAAGGCGATCTTTCGGTCAGTCGTGCCGATAGAACTCAAAGGTAGTAAGCCGCGAATGGGGATCACCCATTCCCGAGGAACGTCAGCCGGAGAGTCCGCACTTTTATGGCGTTTGGTCTAGGTTTCAACAAAGCGAAAGTTCTCAGCGCCGCGGAGAAGTACGTCCAGCAGGGCAAGCTGCAAAACGCCATCGCTGAGTATGAAAAAGTTCTAAAGAACGATCCCAAAGACCTCACGGTGCTGAACACCGTTGGCGATCTCTATGCTCGCCTCGGCCAAACCGACGAGGCATGCAGCTGCTTCAAGAGCGTTGGGGATACCTATGCCCAGCAGGGTTTTACGGTCAAAGCGATCGCGATGTACAAGAAGCTCACCAAGCTGCGCTCGACCCTCGAGAGCGTGCTCAAATTGGCTGAGCTTTATACCCAGCAGGGATTGTTCAACGATGCCCGCCAGCAGTATTTGCAAGTGGCGGAAGAATTTCTTCGCTCCGGGGAGCTAGAACAGGCGGTCCGGATTTTCCAGAAGACCCTGGAAATGGATCCGGAAAACGTCGCCATGAAGGTTCGTCTCGCCGAGGTTTACATACGGCTGAAGAAGAAAGACGAAGCCTGGCAGATTTTCTCGAGTGCCGCAGAGCAGCTCCGTTCCAGAGGGCAACTCGCGTCCGCCGAAGACATTTTGCAGCGCATGCTCACGCTGGATCCGAAGAACAGCCAGGCGCTGTTGATGCGCGGCCGGAATGCGCTAGAGGCAGGCGACAGCGCTGCCGCAATTCACTACCTGCAGCAGGTTCCTGATATCGATTCCCAGCCTGACGGGCTCAAGGCCATGCTGAAGGCTTATCTGGCTGCGGAGCGATTGACCGAAGCCGGCGTTCTGGCGACCAAGCTGGTTACCGTTCATAACGATGTCGAAGGGCTATCAAGTTTTGTCGACGCCCTGATGAAGGGTGGTCTGTACCAGGATGCGCTGAATATTTATCACCAGTACTCCGATCGGCTCATGTCGGCCGACCAGGCCAAGGTGCTGGAGAATTTGCACACCATCATCGGGCACGTACGCAATGAACCCGAAGCTCTCGAAGCTCTCCTTGAGCTGTTCAATAAAGCGGGAGAGAACACTCACGTCACCGAGGTGACGGAACTGCTCGCACATGCAAGCGTGCAGAAAGGCGAGCTGGAAAAAGCGCGCGGCCTGTATCAGCAGTTAGCGACGCTTGAGCCACAGAACCCGATCCATACTCAGAACCTGCAGCAGGTTTCGTCGCGGCTGGGCAGCGCCCCGCGCTCTGATGCAATCACTGCGGAAGAGGGCGCCGTCATTGTCGACGAGTTGGAAGCCACCGCGCCAACCATCGATCAGGCCTATCCAGAGAACGTTGCGACTGCTGTTCGGGCGGCACTCACCGATGCGGAACTGTTCGTTTCCTACAATATGCCGGCCAAGGCGTTGGGGCCTCTCATGTCGGCACTGCCGCAGGCGCCCGATGACATCAAGCTGAACCAGCGCCTGGCTGCGCTGCACACGCGAGCAGGACGGTTCGCCGAGGCTGCCATGTCGTGCCGCACGCTGGAAAAGGTTTACTCCGGGGCCGGATATGCGGACGAGGCTGGCCGATATGGCGATCTGGCCCGCCGCTATGAAGAGCGCGCGGGAGTGGCTACACCGGAGCAGTCTTCCCAACCGGTCGGAGAGGTCTCGTCCGCCGCGGCTGCGCCGTGGCCAGCTGCGCCGGCGCCATTTGAAATTCAGCCGCCCTCGTTCGACCACGTCGGAGAACCGGAAGCCGTTGCGCACGAGCCGATGGCTGCTCCGTCTAACCCGACCGGGCAGGAAATTGATCTGTCAGAGGAGTGGGAAGACACAGTCACAGAAGAGCCCGCGGCCGAGGTCGCCGATGCTGCGCCAGCCGAGACTAGCGCTCCTGCAGCGGGGCCTGCCGACGAAGATCTGGTGCCCGAAACGATCGACGAAATCAAGTTCTACATCCAGCATGCGATGCGGCTGCAAGCCTTGGCAGCCATGGCGAAGCTGGAAGCGATCTCCAAGGACGAAAAGCTGATCGAAACTCTGCGGGCGGAATACGAAACGGCGTTTGCTCCGGCACCCGTTGCCACGCGCGCTACCGAGCCCGCTCCAGTGCAGGAGATCGAAGAAGTTACCGTCGAAGAAGAACCCGCCGAAGAACCACCGGCGAGAGCGTCAGCAGCTCCAAGTGCCGCTTCTCTGGACGATTTCGTTGCAGACCTCGACGCCTCTTTGGGCGACGAATTTACGATCGCAGCGCCGGCGAAAGCTGCACCCAAGGCGGCGCCTGTCCCGTCGCCGAAAACACCAGAGCCGAAGAAGCCGGAATTTGTTCCGGCTGCCGCGTCGGCGAACAATGGCGACGTCTTGGGCGAATTCGTTGCCGACCTGGAAGGATCTTTAGGCGACGATTTCCTGGCGACACCTCCGCCGGCAGTTCCTCAACCTGCGGCAAGACGCGCGCCGTCTGCCCCCGCTGTGGCGGCTGCGGCACCGGCTCCGGCGTTTGCGCAACCCGTTGCGACGGTCGCGGCGCGGCCGGTTCAGCCAGCCCCGAAAGCAGCGCCTGCGGTTGCGGCCGCCCCTGCTGCCGCACAAGCAACGGACATCGCTGCCGGAGCTACCGACCTGATCTCGATGTTCGACGAGCTCAAGGGCGAGCTCGAAGAAGAGACCACCACCACAGCCGCCGAAGAGGATCCCGAAACCCATTACAACCTGGGGGTTGCGTTCCGCGAAATGGGCTTGCTGGACGAGGCCATCGGCGAGCTGCAAAAGGTTTGTCACATCGTAGAGAAGGGCCATCCCTTCCCGCAGCTGATGCAGACCTACACCTGGCTGGCGCAGTGCTTCCTCGATAAAGGAGTGCCGGAAGCGGCAATCCGCTGGTACGAGAAGGCGTTGAAGATTGGTACGATCGACGAAGATACCCGAACGGCGCTGCACTACGAATTGGCGTCGGCGTATGAAAACGCCAACAAGCGCGACGAGGCGTTACGCCATTTTATGGAAGTGTACGGCACCAACATTGATTATCGTGACGTTGCCGAGCGCATTAAGGCCCTAAAGTCGTAAAATCCCTACATGCTGCAACTCTTGGATTTAGGGACATGGCGCCCAGAAGGTGTGCCCTGCATGCCGGGGAGGCCGGCGTGAGCGCCGAGCGCGAGCCAGTCCTGGGTGTAGGCCCGGTACAGTTTGGTGAAACTCAGTTGCCGGATGGTGGCCCACCACTGAGTACGCTCAGGCGACCGGAGGCGGACACGAACGTATCCGGAGTGCGCTTGTGGTGGCACCGTGTCTCTGTGTTGTTCTTTGTGTTCTTTTGCGCGGTGCTGGGCGTGATCCTGGTCGTTTTCCCCTGGCGTGACGAATGGACCAACAACTTCGTTCTTAATAGCTACCCGACGTTACAGGACTTCTTCGGCAGCGGCTTTGTACGGGGGTTGTGCTCTGGCCTCGGGCTTTTGGACATCTGGATCGGATTTTGGGAAGCGGTGCACTACCACGAGTGAGTTTCTGAAAGATCCCCGCAGAGAAATATATGAGTGACCACAAGGCAAAGCCTGCACCGCTGGCGTATCAGAACGAACCGTTCCTGAACAGTCCCGATGGGCGCATTCTTCGCATCATGGCGGAGTATGTCGAGCCTCTGGCCCGTTTTCGGCGAGAGCAAATCCAGGACACGGTGGTATTTTTCGGATCGGCGCGCCTGCCCAGCCGGGATGCAGCGGAGAAGACTCTTACCGGACTGCAAGGAAGACGTCACCCGGATCACGCCGACGAACTCAGGCGAGCGGAAGCCGGCATTAACATGGCCCGGTATTACGAAGATGCCCGCCGCATGGCCTTTTTGCTGACCGAGTGGTCGATCAAAATTCCCGCCCGCCGTCGCAGGTTTGTCGTCACGACTGGCGGTGGTCCCGGAATCATGGAAGCTGCGAACCTGGGAGCCCACGAGGCGGGCGGTAAGACCATCGGATTGAATATCAAGCTGCCGTTCGAGCAGTACCCGAATCCCTACATCACACCCTCCCTGAATTTTGAGTTTCACTACTTCTTCATGCGGAAATTCTGGTTCGCTTATCTGGCGAAGGCGCTGGTTATTTTTCCGGGTGGATTCGGCACACTGGACGAGCTTTTCGAAATCCTCACGTTGGCGCAAACCGAAAAGCTCGCCAAGAAAATTCTGGTAGTCATCTACGGCCGGGAGTATTGGGACAAGGTGCTGAATTTGAAGACCATGGCTGAGTCGGGGACAATTTCTCCGGAGGACTTGGATCTATTCAAATACGTTGATTCACCTGAGCAAGGCTTTGAAGTCCTGCGGGACGGTCTGACCAAATATCATTTGGGAGGTCCGGCTCCCACCGCAGAGAAGCTGCCAGAGATCGCGAGAACAAGGCCGTAAGACTGCAACGACCCGATTAGCACTAAGTCTGTGTGAACGCTGGAATCGACTTCTGATCGCTTCCCAGGGTTGGTACTTGCCCCTCCTATACCTCCGATAATTGCACACTTCTAATTGCGACCGACTGCATTAGAATTCCTGCACTGCGAGGATTCCATGGCCATCACCCGCCGAAACGTACTGTTTGGAATTGGAACCGCTGCGCTCGCCTCGGTAGCTCGGCCGCAATTGACGGAAGCTTTCTTTCAGGCTTCCACCGCGCCTGCTGTTTTGTCGGAGAAGGAATTGATCCTTCTCAGCCGGAACGAAAATCCTTATGGCGCCTTTGCCAGCGTCCAACAGGCGATGCAGGACGCGCTGAAGAAAGCGAACCGCTACCCTTTCGAACCGGATTACGACGGCTTGGTGGAACGTATCGCGCAGCTCCACGCCATCAAGAAGGACGAAGTGGCCGTTGGCATGGGATCAACCGAACTGCTGCGCATGGCGGCCGATTCCTTTACCGGGCCGGGGAAGCGGCTCATCACGGGTGATCCAACATTCGAGGTTGTCGGTATTTATGCCACGTGGCGCAATGCCGACGTGGTTAAGGTGCCGCTGACGGCCACGTATGCGCACGATCTCGAGGCAATGCTGCGCGCGGCTCGTGGAAACTCGAATGGCGGCTTGATCTACATTTGTAATCCCAACAATCCCACCGGCAGTATCACGCCAGCTTCAACGTTGGCGGAGTTCGCTCGAAGCGTGCCCAGCGGGTACGTGGTTCTGATCGACGAGGCCTACCATCATTTTGCGGTCGATATGCCTGACTATGCGCCCACCGCTCCCGCGTCTAACGTGATCGTTACCCGGACCTTTTCCAAGGTGTTTGGAATGGCCGGCATACGCCTGGGATATGGTGTCGCCCCGGCGAAGCTCCTCGAACAGATGGAACACGCGCAGCTCTTTAATGACATGAACATTGTTGCCAGCAGTTGCGGGTCGGTGGCCCTGGATGATGTTTCCGCGACACAGGCCGCGGCGCGGCGCATCATAGCCGACCGCGCCGAGTTCATGAGGCAGTGCGCTAGCCGCAAGCTGCGCGTCATCCCAAGCTACGCAAATTTTGTGATGGTTGAAACCGGCAAACCGGCAAAAACGATGCGCGAAGAATTTCGCAAGCGAGGAATCGACGTCGGCCGTCCGTTTCCTCCGATGCTGACTTACCTGCGGGTTTCTTTCGGCCTTCCGGATCAAATGCAGCTTTTCTGGAAAGCCTGGGACGAGATCGTCTCCTAATTCGTAAGCTTCTCTGGTCGAGAGATTCCAGAAAGTCAGACCTGATACCTGATGCCTCATCGCTGTGTCTTTTGCTACATCACGGACCGCCGTCAGTTTTCCGGAAATGCCGATTCCCAGCGGCGACAGTTGCTGGAAAAGATTGCCGAGGCCGCGCGCGTGGGCGTCGACTTCGTTCAGCTACGTGAAAAGGACCTGACTGCCCATGACTTGGAGCAGTTGGCCCGTGAGGCGGTGAGCGTGGTTCGAGAATGCTCACCGGAAGCGGGAAGCATGCGACCTGGCACATGTCTGTCGATTAACTCGCGCAGTGATGTCGCCCTAGCCGTGGACGCCGATGGAATCCACATGCGCTCCGACGACATTTCGGTGGAAGATGTGAGAGCGATCGCCTCGTCGGTGAGGTATCGAAACTCCGGGACTCAGGCTTCGAGGTGGATTGTCTCGGTATCCTGCCACTCAAATGACGATGTCAAGAAGGCAGCTGCTGACCACGCTGATTTTGCAGTTTTCGCGCCCGTATTCGGAAAGAGGGAAGCTCCTGATGTCCACCCCGCTGGCTTGGGCCTTCTCCGGGAGGTTTGCCGACATCGAATCCCCGTGTTCGCACTCGGTGGCGTCACCATCGAAAATGCGGCTTCGTGTTTAGACGCGGGCGCTGCAGGCGTAGCTGGTATTCGTCTCTTCCAGGAGAACGATGTCGCAGAGGTGGTGGCAAGAATCCGGACTCAGTGACCCGGCCACTTCTTCCCCGTCTTCAGGATGTCAACAACCCGCGCGAGTTTTCGACACCGCGTGTCTTCCTGCTTGGGTTCGGTGAACGAGCGGACCATCTCCTTTTGAAATGTGTATGACAGCTTGTCCCAGGCAGAGCTTGCAGCCTTGCTCTTGGCCAGCTCTTTTTTAAGCTCGGCTGGCGGCTCGATAGTGCGCGGCGCGTCGTCACGTTCCAGAACAACTGTGACCGTGTCCCCCGCTTTTACACCCGCACCTTCGCGCATGCTTTTATTCACGACCATCCGGTGACAGCCGCCCATGGGCATCAGAGAAGAGCGAAACTTATAACCGTTGATGGTGCCGTGCACGGGCACGCGACCCTTGGTACCGAATACTTTCTGAACATCGAATGGCGCCGACAGAGCGGCGACGGAGCTGCCCTCCATGCCATCGAGCTTCACTTTGAACTCAATCTTGCCCATCGCTAGCCTTCTATGACATCTTCCGCCGGATCATACGGCGAGTCGCAGCCCTGCCGCAACCAGGCTGCGCCGCGTCATGCTAACCTCAAAACATGAACAGCCCTGCTGCCAGCTCTGGCGTTCGAGGCACTGCGATCTCCCCAAGTATGGTGATCATCCCTGAGGGGTGGTTTCAGATGGGCTGCGAGACAGGGCAGGATAATGAGCTTCCTGTTCACCAGGTGTGGATCGACGCTTTCTTCCTGGCTGCATACCAGGTCACGAATCGTGAGTACCAGCGGTTCATCCGTTCAACCGGTCATCCGGCGCCGCCGTTTTGGACCGATTCGAATTTCCATCGTCCCGATCAGCCGGTTGTCGGGGTTTCCTGGTACGACGCCATAGCGTATTGCGATTGGCTGAGCGCAGAAACACAGCGTGCTTATCGGTTGCCTACCGAAGCGGAATGGGAACGCGGCGCTCGCGCAGGGTTGGAAGGGAAGCTTTTTCCCTGGGGTGACGATCCGCCACAATCGCGGCCTGACTATGCTTCCCGCTGGAAGGCTGGTCCTGAGCCGGTCGGCTCCGCTTTGCCGAATGCATACGGCTTGTTCGATATGTGTGAGAACGTGCACGAATGGTGTAGCGACTGGTACCAGGCTGACTACTATCTTTCGTCTCCCGACCGCAATCCATTGGGTCCACCCACCGGAACCCGGCGTGCATCGCGAGGAGGCTCCTGGCGGCACCACATCAAGATCTCACGATGTGCTGCGCGGTCCAGCATCCCTCCTGAGTTCAAGTATGCCGACTATGGATTTCGGGTCTCTACTTCACGCTAGTGATTGCGCAGGCGATCCCAGCCTTTAGGCGTCGCGGTAAACCACGTTACCGCCGACGATCGTTGCCATTACTTTTCCAGTGAACTGCCATCCGTCGAAGGGCGTATTGTGTGATTGTGAACGTGACCGGGCTGCATCAAACGTCCACTTCTTCTTTGGATCGAAAATGGTGACATCCGCGAAGTTGCCAACCGCCAGCGATCCTCGTCCTCGCAGGTCGAGAACTCGTGCGGGACCGGATGTAAACAGTTCCACGATTCGCGTCAGCGGAATTCCGTGTTGGCGGTGCAAGACCGTCACGGCCAAACCCAGGGCCGTCTCAAGGCCGGTAATGCCAAATGGAGCCCGCTCGAATTCCATCTGCTTCTCGTGGAGAGCGTGAGGGGCATGGTCCGTGGCAATGGCATCGACGGTGCCGTCAGCGAGGGCGGCAACCATGGCTTGACGATCGGCGCCCGACCGCAGCGGTGGATTCATCTTGAAGCTGGTGTCGTACTCGCCAACGTTGTTGTCAGTCAGCGTGAAATGGTGCGGTGTGACTTCGCACGTAACTCGCACGTTATTGCGCTTACCTCTGCGCACGGGATTGAGCGCTTCCGCCGTGGAAAGGTGAGCGACATGGAGCCGTCCGCCGGTGGCCTGGGCCAAATGCACATCGCGATCGACGATGGCCGATTCTGCCGTCGACGGCATGCCGCGAAGTCCCAGACGAAACGCCGTCGGTCCTTCGTGCATGGAGCAATTCTCGGTCACGCGGGTATCTTCAGCGTGTTGAATCACGCAGAGATCTGCTTGCGAGGCGAGTTCGAGAGCGTGCCGCATGACGTTGTCGGCGAGGATGGGCCTCCCATCATCGGTGACAGCAACGGCGCCAGCCGCACGTAGCGCGCGAAAATCGGTCAGCGCCGCTCCCGCGCTGGCTCGGGTTGCGGCTGCGATGGGAAAGACGTTGACCACGGCCCCTCGACTCGGCTGACGCAGCCAGTCCACCAATTCGGGCGAGTCCACGACCGGAGTCGTGTTCGGCATGCAGCAGACGGAGGTAAATCCGCCACCCGCTGCTGCGGCCGTACCACTTGCAATGGTTTCCTTGTGCCTCTGCCCCGGCTCTCTTAAATGAACATGCAGGTCGATGAATCCTGGCGCGACTATCAATCCGCGCGCGTTGAATTTCTCCCCGGCGCTGTCGCGGATCTTGTTGGGTGGGGCAATCTCGGCGACACGGCCATCGCGAAGAAGAACGTCCATCGAAGCATCGATGCCGGCTGCGGGGTCGATTACACGACCACCGCGAATAAGCAGTGAACCTCGGTCGCGTTGGTTAGTCTTTCTCAACCTTGATCGCTTTCTCGCTTTAAAACTGTTTCTTCATTGTTTCCCCAGGGCCCTTGCCAGGATTGCCATGCGCGTCGGCACTCCGTTCCGAACTTCCTCAACGATCACCGATTGTGGACTGTCGGCAACCTCGCCCGTTAACTCGAGCCCGCGAATGATGGGTCCGGGGTGCATCACAATCGCATCACGCTTGGCTGATCTGAGGCGAGAGGCCGTCATTTGATAGCGCGCGATATAGTCTTCCAGCTTGATTTGCTTTCCGGCCAGGCGCTCCTTTTGAACACGCAAGAGCATGATCACGTCCGTGCCACGAATCGCTTCCTCAAGGTCCCTCGCCAGACGAAGGCCCGGAGCGATTGTGGTTGCAATTTCGGGGACGAAATCTGGGGGGCCGCATAAGGTGATGCGGGCGCCGAACTTGCTTAACAGAAAACATGCGGATCGCGCCACCCGGCTGTGGTAAATGTCTCCGACAATCGTGACCTGCAGTCCCTTGAGTGACTTCTTGTGCCTCAGAATCGTGTAGGCGTCGAGTAACGCCTGAGATGGGTGCTCGTGCATGCCGTCCCCGGCATTGACGACAGGAATGTCCAGGTGCGAAGCCATGAGGTGCGGAGCCCCGGCATTCGGGTGGCGCATCACGATTACGTCAGCGCCCACCGCTCGCAAGGTATAACCGGTGTCGAGCAACGACTCGCCCTTTTCAATGCTCGAACCGCTGGCCTGCACCAGCACGGTCATTGCACCCAGCGACTTGGCTGCAACTTCAAAAGAACTGCGCGTCCGAGTGGAAGGTTCGTAGAACAGAAGAACGACACGTTTTCCGCGAAGCAGAGGACGCGGTTTTTCGGGATTCATCCGCCGAGCCAGCTTCAGCAGGGAAACGATGTCATCGGCTGAAAGATGCTCGATACCGAGTAACGAACCGCGTGCGGCTTTGGGCATGGAGTCGTTAATCTTGGGTCGCTGGTCCTCGCCCGCGAAAGCCGAGGACCCGCGACCGAAGACCAAGGACTCAATCACTCCCGTTCGACGACCAAAACCTTCTCTGCGTCGTCGACTTCGCGAAGCTTCACTTCGATGATTTCTGCCGCGGTGGTCTGGACCTGCCGTCCTACATAGGTCGCCTCGATCGGAAGTTCGCGATGCCCGCGATCGATCAACACGCAGAGTTGCACCAGCTTCGGCCGCCCATAGTGAAACAGGGCATCCATGGCCGCGCGAGAAGTTCGTCCCGTGTAAAGAACGTCGTCGACCAGGATGATAGTTTTGCCGGTGATATCGAATCCCAGGTCGGTCTTTTGCACCAGCGGCTTCGGTCCGACCGTCGACAGATCGTCACGATACAGCGTGATGTCGAGAGTGCCCACTGGAACTGCTTTTTTCTCGATTCGCTGGATCATGGCGCCGAGTCTCTGTGCCAAGGGCACTCCTCGCCGGCGGACTCCGACCAATCCCAGCTCGCGAATTCCGTTGTTTTTCTCGATGATCTCGTGCGCGAGGCGAACCAGTGTGCGCTCGATTTCGGATGCCGACATGAGCTGCGCCTTCTCGCGAAGGCGAACGCCGCTGCGCTGATTAGGTCTGGTTGCCATGAACCGTGAATGATACGCGGGGGAACGAATGGCTGGCAAGGTGATGGGAACGGTTGCGATCGAGCAGGCGTGGCCCGCGCTTAACCTCGAGGTCGTCTAGCAGCTATTCCGGCGGCAACAATTCCGCCAATCATCGAGAGAAGCAAGTAAATAACAAGCGTGGCCACCAGGAAAATGGCCAGCAGCACGGCAAAACCATCTGGCGAGCGGAAATAGTCCAAAACCTGCTGTGTCTCTGGAGTGGGATTGCGGGCCGCAGCTTGCTGCAAGGAAGCCATCATGGCATCTCGCAGCCGGTTCCCCGAGTGGAGAAACAGCGTGCCGGACGTAACCACAATCGAAAAGATGAAGAATGCGAGTCCTCCGGCCACTGCGCCCAGCCGTGCTCCCATTCCGGTCGTCACGAACTGCGTGGGCTCTCTGCGACGATAAAAGTAAACAGACATGAAGCCGCCCAGCAGAACGCCTATGCCCAGGAGAAAAAACACCGCTTCAATCGTGGCCGCCAGCAAGAGCCCGGGAAGAGCTACGCCCCAACGAATGGGCGTCGAATTGAGACGTGGTGGCCCCTGGGAAAACTCTGGGTAAGGTTGCGGGTCGGGAGACAATCGAGACCCAGAATCGCGGACGGTGGGTGGCGCTGCTTGCGAATCGCCTGACTTCAGTTCGCTTTCAACACGGATTTGCGGTGCGCCACAGTTCTTGCAGAAGGCACTGCCCTCTTTCACTGCGGCGCCGCAACGATAACAGGACTTGTCCACTGGTTTCAAAGGTATCGCAGTGCTTAGACGCAAGCAACGTCCGACAAACGCGAAACTGGCTTGCGGAGGGTTGTCTCAGAAGAGAAGCTGGCCCGAGTGTGCTTCTGCAGACTCGGGCCCTGGGACTTGCGTTAGATGTCGAGGTTCTTCACATCGAGCGCGTTGTCTTCAATGAACTTGCGCCGCGCCTCCACGTCCTCGCCCATGAGGGTAGTGAAGATTGTTTCTGTCTCGGCAATGTCCTCCAGCTTTACCGAAAGGAGGGTACGCCGCTCTGGATCCATCGTTGTCTCCCAGAGTTGTTCGGCCGTCATTTCGCCCAGACCCTTATAACGCTGCACGCTGAAGTCTTTCTTCCCCTCGCCGAGGACGTAGTCGAACAGGTCGCGGGGAGAAGTCTTCTCCACCACCTCGGCTTCTTTCTTCAGCTTCGGCGCCTTGGTGGTCTTCCTGGCGGTCTTTTCAAGATCTTCGCGCTCCGCATCGCTGAGTTCTTCTTCGGCGTTGCCATTGCCGGAGGTCGAGCCTTTGGGCACTACCTCAACCACAAAAGGCGGCTCCATGTAAGGTTCAATCTGCTTGAACTTGGCCGTCATCTGCCGATATTCGGGAGACGAGGCTAGTTCCCAGGTGATGCGGTGCTCGGCGCCCTGCGAGTTCACAAACCCCGCTTCCCACAGGTTGTGCTCTTCGTCGAAGTGCATATCGACGCTCTTGAACTGCTGATCCTTCTGCAACCGCTTGAGTTCTTTCTCAAGCTTCTCGATCTTCTTGGGCGGCGTCTTCTTGTCGCCTTCGAAATCGGCACGCTTTGACAGATCGAGTTTCGGCAGGATCTCGGTGACGCGCTCGTTGCGAATGCGCTTGTCGACCTTGTCGAAGAAGCCCAGGTACTCATTAAGCACGGTGATGAACTTCGACAGGGCTGTGCCCTCCAGCTTGGCGGCGCCTTCTCCGTAACGCACGATGAGTCCCTCGGCCGCACGCTTCACCATTACTTTCACGAATTCGCGGTCGTCCTTGATGTACTGGTGCGACTTGCCTTTCTTGATGCCGTACAGCGGCGGCTGCGCTATAAACACGTTGCCGCGCTTGATCAGTTCCTGCATGTGGCGGAAGAAGAACGTGAGCAGGAGGGTGCGGATGTGGCTGCCGTCGACATCGGCGTCGGTCATCAGGATGATCTTCCCGTAACGCAATTTTGTCGGGTCGAAGTCGTCCTTCGCGATGCCGGTGCCCAGCGCCGTGATCATGGCGCGAATTTCTTCGTGACCGAGCATCTTGTCGTAACGCGCCTTTTCGACGTTAAGAATTTTTCCTTTGAGCGGCAGGATAGCCTGGAAACGGCGATCGCGGCCTTGCTTCGCGGTACCGCCGGCGGATTCGCCCTCGACCAGGAACAGCTCACAGCGGTCTGGCTGGCGCTCAGAGCAATCTGCCAGTTTGCCCGGCAGGCCGCCGCCGTCGAGCGCGCCTTTGCGGCGGGTGAGGTCGCGGGCTTTGCGGGCGGCTTCGCGAGCACGCGCCGCTTCGATTGCCTTGTTGATGATCTTCCGCGCAACGGTCGGGTTCTGCTCGAAGAACGCCCCAAGCTTTTCGTTGACGACTGCCTGCACCACGCCGGCAATGTCGGAATTCAGCTTGCCCTTGGTCTGACCTTCAAACTGGGGCTGCGGCAGCTTTACGCTGACCACTCCAACGAGACCTTCGCGAACGTCATCACCCGTGAGGTTCTCTTTCACATCTTTGAACAACGCAAGCTGCTGGCCGGCATAGTTGATCGTACGCGTCAGAGCCGTGCGGAACCCCGATAAATGGGTTCCACCATCGACGGTGTTGATGTTATTGGCAAAGCTGAACACGGTCTCGGAGTAGCCGTCGTTGTACTGCAAGCCGATCTCTATATGTACCGTGTCCTTGTCGGCTTCCATGTAAATCGGCTTATCGTGCAGCGTCTGCTTGCCCCGATTGAGGTGCTTGATGAACTCCGCTATGCCGCCGTTGTACTTAAACTCTGCCGTCTTCGGTTCGCCGGTTTTCGGGTCGGTCGTGCGCTCGTCGGTGAGCGTGATGAGCAGGCCCTTGTTGAGGAAGGCCAGTTCGCGGAGACGCTGGGCCAGCGTGTCAAAGTTGTATTCGGTCGTGGTGAAAATTGTCTTGTCGGGAACGAAGTGAACCTTGGTGCCGCGCTTCTTGCTGGCCCCGGCTTTCTTCAGTTTGCTGGTGGGCTCGCCTTTGGAGTACGTCTGCTCCCAGGTGAAGCCGTCGCGCCAGATTTCGAGATCGAGGTCTTCGCTGAGCGCGTTCACGCAGGACACACCCACACCGTGCAGTCCACCGGAAACTTTGTAAGTCGACGAATCAAATTTGCCGCCGGCGTGCAGCTTGGTCATGACGACCTGAGCGGCGGCAATCTTCTCACCGTCGATGTCCATGGGGTCAACGGGAATACCACGGCCGTTGTCAATCACCGTGATCGAATTGTCGATGTGGATGGTGACTTCGATCTTGTCGGCGAATCCGGCGAGCGCCTCGTCAACGGAGTTATCGACGACTTCGTAGACGAGATGGTGCAGACCCATTTCGCCGGTCGATCCGATGTACATTGCCGGACGTTTGCGGACGGCTTCCATACCGCCGAGGACCTTGATGGAGTCGGCGGTGTAATCTCCGTTACCATTCGCTGCAGGAGTCTTGCCGTTTTTTACTTTTGCTTCCGCAATCGCGGGTGTTGTGAACGTTTCTTTACTGGCCATTGAGCTCCGTGGAGAATGCCCGAAACAAGCTTTCGGCTGGATGCTTCCCGGGACAGCCGAGGACGCCTCAAATTATTGAATTTAGAGATATTTAGAGGTATCCAGAGCTATAAAGATTGTACCACAGGGAGGGGTATTTTTCGACCCCGAACCGGAGGGGTAAATGGAGTGAAAACAGCGATTTACGAGTGGGGTTGGCGATGATTCCGCCCGCATATCGCAGGAAGTTGTGTACACCCGTATTGTTCTTCTTTCCTACAGGGTTTCGTCGGCAAATTCGGCCCCCGCGGCAGTGAATTCATCGATCACCGCTGCGCCGGTTTCGGTGTGCCAGAGAACCCTAAGTGGCCGATCAACTCCTCGACATCATCCTCACTGCCAGCAATGAACGTAAAAGAGACCACGTAGCCTTTGTCGATAAGGGCCAGGGTAGACTGGCGCATCGTGAGCTTTCCTATCTCTTTGCTGAAATCTGCCCGCACGAGGGCCTTGCCCCTGATCGCTACGTCATAAGGCGCGTTCACGACTTTGAAGCCCTTCGAAGTCGTAACCTCGGTTAACGGAGCGAAGTATTGCGACGCATCCTTCAGGCCAGGGTAGGTCGACAGGGCCTCGGCTGCGACCAGCACAGATGAGTTCACGGTATCGCCTGTCGCCTCTGGCGGCCGCTCAAAGACCGACAAGAGCACAACCGAGCTCTGCGATCCGCCTGCCTCCTGCCGCATTTGCTCGGTTCGATCTACCCACCCAAACGGCACCTTGTACGAGAACGCAAAGAACCGGTTGCGGTAAAGATTATCGGCAAGCACCCCAACATCGAGTGCGGGGGTGGCGCGGGTGACCGTTTTCGAGTGCCGCGAGGAGGACATGCCACTCTGGGCGAGCGACGGCACGGCAATCAGAACTGAAATGCCAATCGCGAATAGCCGAGAGCTCGCGTACCGATGCACCCGTTGATTTTATAGGAGCCGAACCGGGCGACATTAATCCGGCTGCAAAGTAAATATCACCGTGACCTGAGTTTCAACTTTGGCAGCCCGTCCATTCAACAGGTAGGGAGTGTACTTCCACTCTTTCACCGCAGTCAGCGCGGCCGGAGCGAGCAACGGATCCCCGGAGATCAAGCGCACGTTCTCGACATCACCGGCTTCGCTGATATCCGCGGTCATCAGTACCGTGCCTTCAACATGCTGCTTGCGGGCCTCTGGAGGATATGTGGGTTGCACCGCGGTCTTGATAAGTGCTTGGCTCACGCTTTCAGAAACGCGAACTTTTAATGGTTTCGAAGGGTCGGGGGGCTGTACAGGGTGGCTGGAGATCACTCCGGTGATCGGCGTATTTTCGCCTCGGAACACCACACTGTGGTGCAGTGATTGCACGAGTTCTGTCAGTTGTTCCTTTCGCTGGACGACAAACGTCCAGCTCAGGAAAAATCCGCGTCTCTGTGTCGCGATGAACGTCTTGTAAAGGACAGCCGGTCCCGACGGATCGGCGTAGTCGACGCGGTAAAAATGCTGGCTGCCCACGTCTTCGTCCAGCCCTTGATGGAGGATCTCGCTCCCTTGTGTGTGCCAGCTTTCGGCCAGCTTGTGAACGTAACCCGAGAGCGACAAAGAAGGATAACGAGCCGCGATGTCCGAAATGATCAGCAGCCGGTCCCGGTACGGAGTTTCGTTTTCGCGATCTGCTACCAGCAGGACGAAGCTACCGTCGCGCAGCTCATGCGCCAGGTCCTGGCGGGGCTCCCATCCGGTCGGCAATGCGAAGGAAAAATCGAGCAGGCGGTTCGTATAGGTAGATCCGTCTAGTGCGCCGGCGTCCGCAACGCTGGGGGAAGGTATACCGGGACTATTCTGTGCAGCGACAAAGCAGGCGTACAGGAGTACGCCTGCCAAACTGAATCGGGTTACTCGCATGCGAGAGGTCTTAGTCCGCGGCAACAGCCTTGCTAACTGGTTGTGCGCAAAAAGCACAGCGCCGCGCGTCGATCGGGATCTCACTGAGACACTCGGGGCATTTTCTTGTTGTTGGATCGGCCGGGGCTGGCGCCTTCCGCATGCGCGACACCAAGGCATTCACGGGTGTCACTACGAAAAAGTACACCGCGGCTGCGACCAGGAGGAAAGCCACGAGGGCGTTGATAAAATCGCCGAGCGCAAACACGCTCCCGTTCACGGTGAACTGGATGGCCGAAAAATCCGGCTTTCCCACCAGAGCCGCGATGAGTGGTGTCAGAAGGTCCTTGGTGAACGCGCCGACGACGGTTGCGAATGCCGCGCCGATTACGACACCGACGGCCATGTCGACAACGTTCCCGCGCAGGATGAATTGTCTGAAGCCTTTCAGCATAAGCGCCCCCCTGTTTTCGCGGTCAATGTACGCCGCATAACGGCTCTGGTCAAGGACATGCGCAAATACTCATCGGCAGGAAAAAGGCAAGGGCACGGATTGAATCCGCGCCCTTGCTTGAGTGAGAGATAGATTGAGCTACTTTAGCTGCAGAGGCTCCTCCAGGCGGAAGCTGACTGCTGACTCGGCGGGCAACACGATTTCCTTGTTCCCGGTAAAGGCCGCCCCAGCCGTACCAGCGCCACCGCCAGCCGCCGCGCCGATCAGAGCTCCCTTTCCACCGCCAGCCAACCCGCCAATCAAAGCTCCCAAGCCAGCGCCGCCGCCAGCCATGACGGCTGTCCGTTTACCCTTCCCCTTTTCGGTGCGGGTGACGGAGGATGTTTGAACCTGCTGGTCGGTACCATTGATGTTGATCGATACCAGCTTGATCTTAAGAAGCGCGCCTCCCTTGAATTTTCCCAAAGGCTTGGCGTCGACTACCGTCCCGCTTGCACTGGCACCGGAGGGCACAACCTGATTGCCATCGACCTTGATGGGTTGAGTCAACGTCGCTGTAAAGCTCTGCCCGGGAGTGCTGATCTTGGATCCCACGGCGTTGCCGAGGCGCACAGTAATCACAGTCCCGCTGGGCACAACCAGAGGCTTGGCCTCGGCGTTGCCCTGTTCGGGCTTGGTAGCCTTAGTTGCCGAGTCGCTTGCTGCTGTCGGACCGGCGTTATCGGCTCCCGACGCTGCCGGATTTCCGGCAGATGAACTGTTCTGGACCGGTTTACTGCTGCAAGCTGCCAGTGCGAAAAACAGTAGAAGAGACACAAAAAGCGCGAGGATACGCAAGCGCATCACCGACCTCCAACAAGATGATTTATCAGACGCAAAACGCGGGCGCAAATAACCGTCGGCCAGGGTACTTCTAGTCTAACCGACTACGAAGGGGATAACCCAGAGGATTCTTGTTAATGCTTATTGGAAGGTACCGTTGTGGGAGCAGCGGCCGCCGCTGCCGCATCATGGTGGTTATCCGCCGGCTCAAGTCCGGGGAGTGGAAGAGTCGGGCTGGCATCGGCTGGCGGCAATGACTCCGGCTCTGGCGCCGGGTCCGCGGGCTTAGGAGCAAGGAACTTCGCACTGTTCAAAAGCGGTCGTCCGAGGGAGCCGTTGTACCCGCTCCACGGACCTTCCTGGGCCAGGTCGCGCTCAAAGTGAGCGCGCATGCTTTCCATCTTGGAATCGAGATCATCAAGGTAGTGAAGCATCAAAGCTTCAGGAAACATCGGCAGCTTCGGCGAGCCAAATTCATATTGCCCGTGGTGGCTGATGATGAGGTGCTCGATCAATGTCTTCAGTTCGGGTGAGAAATCCGGCACGAGCTGGATCTTCTCCTGGAGCATTTCCAGTTCGATAATCATGTGACCCAGCAACTGGCCGCGCGTCGAATAGGAGAATGCGCGGTTGTAGGTCAGCTCGTGGATTTTGCCGATATCGTGCAGGAAAGCCCCCGTAAGGAGCAGATCGCGGTTGATCTGCGGATAATTGCGGCAAATCAGATCGCAGGAACGGAAGAGGGAGACCACGTGATCGAGCAGCCCGCCGATATAGGCGTGATGCAGAGTTTTTGCAGCCGGTGCAGTCCGGTAAGCAGTGGCAATCGCAGGGTCGTCAATGAACGCCTTGATTAACGCTTTTAGCTGAGCGTTCTCGAGACTATCAATAAACCCACACAGCGTGCGCCAAAGTTCATCAATGTCTTTGGTGGTCTTTGGCAGGTAGTCGGAAAAGTCGACTTCGGTGTCCTGCAGCCGGCGCAGTTTATGAATGGTTAATTGGAAGCGCTGGTTGTACTTGTTGATCAGGCCTTTGACTTTGATGAAATGTTCCTGATCGAAAGCATTGAGCGCGTCATCGACGTTGTCCCACATCTTGGCTTCGATCTGGCCGGAGCGGTCAGCCAACGTAAGCGCCAGATAGGGTTCGCCTGATTTCTTGGGTTTGATTTGCTTGACAGCTACGACAAAGCTGGAAGTGATGACCTTGTTTTCAAATTTGCACGCGTCGCAAACGTAGAAATCCTTCATGGGTTCCAGGAAGAAGCTACACAACCGGGTAGTCGAGTCCCCGGTCGCGCTCAGCTTAAACTAAAACACGCCGAACTTCTTCTTCTTTTTGAGGTTTTTGGCAGACGCTTCTTTGACGTTGGTCTCAATCGGATTGGTCTGCTTGGCACTGGCACCGGTGTCGATGTAGCCCGGCTTGATGTAGATGAATGCCTCTTCGCGCAATTTGGTCAGATATTCGCGAAGCGCAGGCTGAAGCTTGTCCATATAGATGGCTTCCTGAATCTTCGGCTCCACTTCTTTCAGCGACGGAATCCCCGAGGGGATATGCTCGGTCACCTTCAGGATGACGAATCCCTGACGCGTACGAATCACGTCGGAAACGTCGCCAGTCTTCATCGCGAAGAGCGTGTTCTCCAGTTCGTGCAGCGTGCCGTCTTTACGGAACACGCCAAGGTCGCCGCCCTGCGCGGCCGAGGTGTCGTCTGAGTTCTTCTTCGCGACGTCTTCAAACTTGGCGCCATTCTTAATCTGGTCGAGAAGGCCCTTGGCTTTGGCTTCCCCCGCGGCTAACTCTTCCGGCGTAGGATCGGCCGCCGCCGCTTGGCCATTGGCAGCGGGCTTTTGCACCGAAACGAGGATCTCGCTAAGCCGAATCTGTTCCGGCTGCTTCATCTCACTCTTGTGCTCTTCATAGAACTTCTGCTCGTCGTCTTTGGTGGGCTGCGGAATATGCTGCCCGACTTCTTCGCCGATGACCTTCTGCGTGATGATCTGGTTTTTCAGGTTCTGCTTAAAATCCTCGAATGAGACACCCTGCTGCTCGGCGGCCTTGCCGACGTCTTCAATCGTCTCCAGGTTCATCTGCTTCCGGATTTCGTCGAGGCGCTTCACGAGGTCGGTATCGGCGGTGATCCCGAGGTCCTTGCCCTTGTCGAGCAGCAGGTTCTGGTCGATCAATCCTCGAAGCACATCGCGTTCGCGTTCCGCGTAGATACGGTTCGCATTCGAGGGGTCCTGTTGCTGGGCCTCTTGCTTAAGCTGCTCCCGCTCCTTCTGAAATTCAGAGCGAGTAATGATCTGATTATTGACCCGGGCGATAATCTCCTCGACGATCGAGTCCGCGCTCAGCCCAGCAGGCATGGCGACGAGAAATACGGCTGACACGAATAACAAAAGCTTTTTCATAAGCCATTCAACGCACAACTCTTCCGGATCCCATGCTTTTCAGAGTACTTCCAGGATCGCCGAATCAGAGCTGAGCGGTTATCAAAATTGTACTCCCTCCACGCTCTCTGAGCTACCGCGGGCCGCTGGTATCATTGACCTTCTTCGGACTTTGCGGAGGTGACGTGAAAGCCCTGAACGCTGTCGTCACGTTATTAATGATGCTTTCTTGCTTGCCAATCGTTGCAGCCGGCCAGAAAGGCCCGATGCCTGGTCAAACACAATTGCAGCAAATGGCTGCCCGATTCGCACCAACTCCGATGCGGGTTGATCTATCCCAGCTTTCACCCGGCGACCGCCAAGCCCTCGTGAAACTGGTGGAGGCAGCGCGAATCCTCGACGATGTGTTCATGAAGCAATACTGGAGTGGGAATCTTGATCTTTACCAAAAGCTGAAAAGGGACCGGACGCCTCTGGGCCAGGCTCGCCTGCATTATTTCTGGATTTGCAAGGGGCCATGGTCCGATATCGACCAATACAAGGCGTTTGTTCCGGGAGTGCCCGCGCGCAAGCCACTCGGCGCAAACTTCTACCCGGAGAATATGACTAAAGATGACTTCGAGCGCTGGGTGGCGACTTTGAATCCCCAAGATCAAGAGCAGGCAAAAAGCTTCTTCACTGTGGTGCGGTGGAAAGCCGCGAGCGGCGGGAGGGGAACCAAGGAACGCGACGAGTTGACGCTGGTTCCATACAACGAAGAGTACAAAGACGACCTTACTGGGGCAGCCGCTCTGCTTCGTGACGCGGCGGGCCTCACGGACAATGAATCGCTCAAGAAATTCCTGAACAGCCGTGCCGATGCATTTCTGTCCAACAATTATTACGAAAGCGACATGGCGTGGATGGATCTCGACGCTCCCCTCGACGTCACCATCGGCCCGTACGAGGTCTATAACGACGAGCTCTTCGGGTACAAGGCAGCGTTTGAGTCATACATCAATCTACGGGACGAGAAGGAGACCGCCAAACTGCAGAGCTTCACCAAGCACCTGCAGGACGTCGAAGACAATCTCCCGATCGATCCGCAATACCGGAATCCGAAGCTCGGAGCGGCGGCGCCGATTCGCGTCGTGGACGAGATCATCAGCTCGGGCGATGGTGCCCATGGCGTCCAGACGGCCGCGTACAACCTGCCAAATGATGATCGCGTGGTGCAACAGAAGGGCAGCAAGCGCGTCATGTTGAAGAATGTTCAAGAAGCCAAGTTCCGCAGCGTTCTTCTGCCCATCGCTCGGCGGACCCTGACCAGGCAGGCCATGGTCGACGTGAACTTCGATTCTTTTTTCACCCATGTGCTCGCGCACGAATTGATGCACGGCTTGGGTCCACATCAGATCAAGATTGGCGATCGCGAAACCAACCCTCGTCTCGAACTGAAGGACCTCTATAGCGCGATCGAAGAAGCCAAAGCCGACGTAACCGGCTTGTTCGCCTTGCAGTACATGATGGACCACAGCAAGGAAATGGGACTTGGCAACACGCTCGCTTCCGATGAAGCCGCACAGCGCCAGTTGTACACGACCTTTCTCGCATCCGCGTTTCGCAGCCTGCGCTTTGGCCTGGAAGACGCGCACGGCAAAGGCATGGCTATGCAAGTCAACTACCTGATGGACAAGGGAGCGTTCGTCCCGCACGGCGACGGTACTTTCAGTGTGAACATGGAAAAAGTAAAAGATGCGGTCCGCGATCTGGATCACGATCTGCTGACGATTGAAGCGCAGGGTGACTACGCCGGAGCCAAGAAGATGCTGGACGAACTCGGCGTCATTCGCCCGGTTCTGAAGCGTGCGCTTGACCGGTTGCATGACATTCCGACTGATATCGAACCGATCTTCGTGACGGCCGATGAAATTGCCCCTTCAGCGTCTGCTCCTCCGGTGCAGACAAAAGCCCCGGTTCGCAAGAAAGCTCGCAAAAAGCGATAAAAAAAGGGGTGTTTAAGGCAAAAATTTGGGTGGTCCAGCCAGCAGCTCTCCTGGATTTGACATCTAAATTGACACACGCGCGCCTATCACGTCTTTTCTTGAGGTCCGAATGCAGTACTGCCGTGCTGTCCCTGTCCGACTCGGTTCGTCGTTGCCCGCCGCTCAGTCGTCGCGCGCACCCGCTCGCTGGTCCGTTCTCTGCCGCACGCTAGTACTCTTTGTCATTCCTGCCCTAGTGACAGGTGCCGGAGCGCAGTCGGACCGCGACGTACGCTTGTACCAGGATGCAATCACGACTCTGCAGCGCCAGCAAGACCCGATCGACTTGCAAAGGTTTGTCTCGACCGCGCCCTTCGGACACCTGAAGGATGATGGACTGCAGTGGCTCATCTGGGAATTCCGTTCTTCGCATGACGGAAGGGCCAGGCAATGGGCAGAAGAGCTCTTGAAGGTGCAACCCAACAACGCACTCGCGCTGGCCACGGTTGCCGACGCGGAACATCAGATCGGCATGTCACGGCGTGCATTAAGCCACATCGATGAACTCAAGGCCCCGGAAGGAATGCCCGGCGCACAATTCGAGGGTCTGAAAGCAGAGTTGTCACGCGATCTGAATGGTGCAATCGGCTTTGCCTTTTATCAGCGAAACGATCTGCCATCGGCTCGGATTTACCTGCGCAACGCCATCTCGGCCAGCTCTTCTAACGCTCAATACACGTATGCGCTCGCGATTGCTGACCTATATGGGAAAGATCCCGACGAAGCCGAAGGTTTCCAGATGCTGGCGCGTACGGTAAACCTCATGAAGGGCAGCCCACAGGGGCAGCAATTTGCGGACTTTGCGCGTCAGAAATACATTCGGCGAGGCGGATCGGACGCGAGCTGGGACCAGTTTCTTCAGAACACAGCCGGCGGTGTCGCGTTGGCGCGAGCCGATAGTGCTAAGCCGCCCGCGATTACGAATACGCCAGAGCCGGTGAAGCCGGCCACTCCGCCGGTGGCCGAAGCTGCCAAAAACTTGCCGCCGCCAGCTGCGGAACAACCCCGCCCGACAACAAACGCCGCCGTGCTCGAGGCAACACCGCCCGGCTTCCCTGTCCGCACCCAGCGTCCCCTGATGCCCGCCGGGGCTCCGTTTTCGCTTGGCATCCTGGTGGAAACGGCCAAGACGTCGCCAGCCAGCCGGCGCGCCGTCGTAAACAGTCTGACCGATATGGTGCGCCATTTGCGCGAGGACGATGAAGCCTTTGTCGTTTCTTTCAGCAGGCAAGTTGTTTTCGAGCAGGACCTCACGGGAAACGCCAAGGCACTTGAGTCGGCGATCGACAGCATCAAGCCAGACCGCGGTACGGCGTTGCTGGATGCAGTTGCCTTTGCCGCTGGCCATCTGAATCGCATTGCCAAGAACCAGAAGAAGGTGCTCCTGGTAATCTCCGACGGAGAGAACGAGAACGAGCAGGGTACTCCACTCGAGGTATCTGGAGAGCTGAACGCCAGCAAAGTCGAGATTTACTGCATTGGAATGGGTGCGGACTCGTCCGACGATCGTTACCGTCTGCAAGCGCTCGCACGCCGCACTGGTGGGCAGGTACTCTTCGTCGATGGCACCTCGCAATTCCGGCGAGCAACGCAAGACATCGCGAAGAATCTCGGCGTAGCTTTTCCGTAAGCGGACAGACCTGTCGTCGTAAGTTCCCTGCTATTCCCAGCGCCTTCCATCTAGAGGCGCGCGACAAATCTGTTAACCCGTGGACGTATACTGTCGAATGCAGCGCCAATCCTTGTGTACAGCTGCGATGGAGGTTCTATGCTCCCCCGACTGTCCATCGTCGAACGCCTCTTCCTCTCCGTTTTGCTTCTGATTGGGCCTGTTTTCACGTTAGCCGCTCAAAATCCAGCCAGCGCTTCCAGCGGCGGATGGAAGGATGTCGAGCAAGCCATGGGACGGCCGGGCCAGCCTCAACCCGGCGATGTAATGAAGTTCTCCATGCCGCGCAAAGATTTGCATGTCACGCTGAATGGTGTGGCAATCAAACCGGGATTCGCCCTCGGGTCATGGGTGGCCTTTGTCCGTCATGGCGGTGAGGCCATGGTCATGGGTGACCTCGTCTTAACCCAAGACGAAATCGCGCCAGTGCTGGCGAAGCTTCAGAGCGCCGGCGTTCAGGAAGCGGCGCTGCACAACCATCTGCTCGACGAAACGCCGCATGTGATGTATTTGCATATCGCCACTCATGGCGATCCTGTGCAGATCGCGAAAGCGTTGCATGAGGCGCTGTCCCTGACCAGGACTCCCGGGCCGGATACGAGTGCGGCCCCGCAGCAATCGACCGAACTCGGTTTCGATCAGAAGCAGGTGGAACAGATATTGGGACGGAGTGGGAAAGTGAATGGAGGACTTCTTCAATTCAGTATTCCGCGCTCGGAACAGATCACCGATTCTGGAATCGCAGTACCTCCGTCCATGGGGGTTGCGACCGCCATCAATTTCCAGCCAACGCAGGGCGGGAAGGCCGCCATCACGGGAGATTTCGTGCTCTTGGCCAGCGAGGTAAATCCAGTGATCAAGGCCCTCACGGACAATTCAATCCAAATGACAGCATTGCACAGTCACATGTTGACCGAGGAACCTCGCCTGTTCTTCATGCATTTCTGGGCGAACGACGATGCGCTGAAGCTGGCGAAGGGACTTCGCGCAGCTTTAGACCAGACTAAATCCGCAAAGTAGACTTAGGAAACGTCCACTCGGCTGAATGTTGTCCGAACGAGGCTTCAATTCTGCGCCAATTTTTCAATGACGAACGCTGCCCTGGCTAACGCAAGTGAGTCGAACGGCATATCGGTTTCACTGCCTCGGTTCGTAGGGTACTTCCTTTGGCTAGGCACAGTGGGATTCGGTGGCCCGATCGCGCTGGCTGGGCACATGCAGCAAGACTTGGTTGATACGCGGCGCTGGATCAGCAGGGATGACTACGTGGAAGGGCTCGCACTCGCGCAACTGGCGCCCGGCCCACTCGCTGCCCAGCTCGCGATGTACTTGGGATACGTGCGTGCGGGCATCGTCGGCGCGACGGCGGTTGGTATCGCATTCATTCTCCCTTCTTTCCTCATGGTATTGGCTCTGTCCGCGGCGTACGTACGATACGGAGGCCTGCCATGGATGCAGGCTTGTTTTTACGGCATTGGCGCGGCGGTGATCGGAATCATTGCGCGCTCGGCATTCAGGCTGACAAAACTCACACTCGGGAGTGACAAGCTGCTTTGGGCGATTTTCGCTGCGTTGGCCATTTCCACAGCTTGGACCTCCCAGGAAATCATCTGGTTGTTCCTGTTGAGCGGAGTCGTCAGCCTGATTGTTAAAAGCATGCCGCGCCGGTCGTCAGCATCGGCCGCTGGTTTCCTGATAACGGCTCTTGCCATACCCGCCGGTGGCCCGCTCACTGAAATCTTTCTGTACTTCGCAAAGGCCGGTTTGTTTGTCTTCGGAAGTGGACTGGCGGTAGTGCCTTTCTTGTACGGTGGTGTCGTTCACGGGCATCACTGGCTGACTGACAAGCAGTTTGTAGATGCCGTAGCTGTCGCCATGATTACGCCCGGCCCCGTGGTAATCACCGTCGCCTTTATCGGATATCTGGTTCGCGGCATGGCGGGTGCCACGGCCGCTGCCGCCGGAATTTTCCTGCCTGTGTATCTCGTCGTGGTAGCACTCGCGCCGTCTTACAAAAAATGGGCTAGGAATCCGCAACTCAATGCCTTTGTGCGAGGAGTCACGGCAGCCGCAACGGGGGCAATCGCCGGTGCAGTAATCGTGCTCGCGCGACGCTCGTTAGTCGACGTCCCTACAACCCTGATTGCGCTTGTCACTCTTCTGCTGTTGTTTCGCTGGAAGATACCAGAACCAGCTTTGATAGGGGCGTCCGCGATTGCTGGTCTTTTGCTGCGCGGCGTTGCGCACTAGAGAACCGGGGTAGAGCTACGCCTACGACACACGCGTCCTGACACCTTCAATCACCGACGGCAACCCTCATTGCTGATGCCTTGCGTACCAGAGCCAGCGCGGTGACATCATTGGCGGAGCGTCGCTTGCGCGTGAACTGCTCTACATCCTGAAGTATTTCGGCGCAAAGTTGCTGAGCGTTCTGGAAGCCGTTCTCCTTTAACCTGCGCTTCACTGGCTCCAGGCCAAATTCTTCACTGCCTCGCCTGGCCTCGGTGACGCCGCGAGAGACCAGCACGAGGGCGGCGCCTGGTTCTATGGCGACCGTCGGTGCATCGTGGGTGACATGGGAGAACAACCCAAATGGCAAGCCGGTTGCCGGCAACACGGTTACCTCCGGGCTGTCACGTACAAGGCCCGGTGTGTGTCCTGCATTGCTGTAGCAGATCGTGCCTAAGGACTCGTTGTAGCACCCGAGGAAAGCCGGGCAAGATCGTGGTCCATGCGCCGCGTCCATAACGCTGCGGTTGATATCGAGCGACAACTCGATCATTGATTCAGCTTCGTTGATGTCGTCCCGTGAGAACAATTCCGTTCCCAGTTCACGGAAGGTCCTCCGCGCAGCAGCGACAATGGACCGGTTCTCTTGGAACTTTCCCGCTACGTCGAGCAAACCAAAAAGCACCAGGTGAGGCGCAACCCGCAGGAAGTCGTAGAAGTCTCCGCCGACCCGTTGGCCTTGATAGATGGCAGCGAGATCCGCTCCAGACATGTCCGGCACGCAAACTGGAGTTGTCTCGCTTGACGTTGGAAATCCCTTTTTCCGCCCTGGCAGCGGCAGTCGCATGGCGGTCAAGGTACCATAGGTGAGTACCTGCTAACCAGCAATCCCCGCGCGAGGTTTAGCTACCGTATTTTGAGGTCAGGAATCTTCCGATTTCGGCCTGCAGGTGGGCGTAGTCAGAGTGAATGACGGAGCGCAGCGCCACCTCGGTCGGACTGCCCTCGCCAAGTCGTTCGAGAATACGTCGCAGGTCGCTCATACCATAGCTCTCGTTGATGTATTCGGCTGCCGCCAGGGATTCGGCGTAGGCGAGGTTCGCTTCCGGCGATGAGAAACGGACGAAGCTGCCCTCCAGCATATTGAGGGGAATTTCCCGTTCAGAAGTGAAAAGACGCCCAAGCTGCCGTCCGGAACCGCCGACCGTGCGCGGCTCGATCACTTGCGCAATCCCTTCGTGCAACCATTGCGGGCATCGTCCGTGCGAGGCCTGGTTGATAAAGGAGTGTGCCAACTCATGTTTCAGGACGCGCGCCAAGTCCGGTGTAACCGTCTCGACACCTTGAATGGGTATGCGGAGTTTGCCGTCATTGAGGGCGGCCGACCAGGATGGGGCCTGTGTCACGTCGAAAAATGTCTGGTTCGTGAACAGGAAGACGGAAATGTTTTCTCGCGGAGATATGCCTAACTGTTGTGACAAATCGGTATAAGCCGACTCGAGCGTCGCCAGGACAGCGCGGCGCAGCGTGTCGGAGGTCTCGTGACCTTCATAGTGCAGCGTGAAATGCAAGCTGGCCCGTTCCGTGAACTCCGCTTCTGCCTTGAGTTCGCGCTGGGCCTTGGCGAGGTAGGTCTCGACCGCGGGGTCAGGCCGAAGTTCTAACGAATGTTTCCACGACTGAATGGCCTCGCGGGTTTTGTCGGAGGCATATTGAACGAACCCAAGCACTGCGAAGCTGTCGGCGGAGGTGGGAGCCAATTGGGCTGATCGCTGTGCATAGGAAAGCGCCTGGCGCATCATCCCCATACGGCTTAATACCACGGCGTAATAATTCAGGATGGTAGGGCTGTCGCCCTGGAACCGGAGCGCGGTCTCCAGGAAGGAGCGTGCCTGGGGCAGGTTACCGGACTCGAGTTCGTGCTTGCCTGCAATGAAATACGCTGCAGCAATGGCCTGAGGCTTGGCGCTGCTCTCCAGAGCATTCAGAGCATCCTGGTCGACATGGCCGTCGCGAATGACCTTGGAGGGCAAGTCAGCGTCGGACGTCAGCTCTTCGTTCGGTACGAAAGCGGGGAGGTCGCCGTGATTTCCCGGTACGCTGGCAATCTCAGGAGGTACTCCCCCGGCTTCGATACGTTCTACCACCGATTTTGGGATCGCGAAGGAGCTTTCGCCAACGTCATACTCTATGTGCGTCCCGTTCTCGTGAACATGGTCAGCCCAGATTTTCCGGCCGTTTTTTAAGTGAATGGTATCGGCTGTCGCGGCAGAGGCAGACACCATCAGGAGCACGAAGATGACAGAGGGCCGCACAAGAGCGCATTCTAGCAACGGAGAAAAAGGCAGTCGTAATGACCGAAGTAATCTCCAGACACCGGATCTTGGCATTCATGCTGGGCACGCTAGCCTTGTGCATCCCTTCCTGGGCGCAGAAAGAGCAGATTCCATCACCTTCCACCAACATCCGTATTCAGACGGAAACGGAACCGGGACGCGCCGCCGAACAACTTTACCTGCAACTTCGAAGTGTGGGGCTGGATCCGCAGCGAGTCTTTCGAATTCGGGAAGCTTCACTGGATCGGGATCAACTTCATATCAGCCTTGAAGACGGAATGATCGGTTTCACCCAGGATGTTTATGGACACGTTACCGGAGCATTCTTTGAAGGTGACGGAGAGATTCTCCTCGTACCACCCGGTGAATCGGAGCGCGCGTCGATGATGCTGTTCACGAATGCCGCCATCTTGGAGCAGGACTTCAGCACCGCGTATTTCCGCTTCAATGACGACACGTTCGCTGAATTGCGGCCATCCCTGAGAGCACCCGAGGATACAGCCGAGTTCGTAAGCAAGTGGAGTGCGGCGACCAAGAATCTTGCGGAAGGTGATGCCCTGCGGCTTTTTTTGACCTTCAGCCGGGAGTTGCCCGTAGCCGGGAATGGACCTGGCAGTCCGGCGGAACCGCAGCCGATCGATCGGTTGCTGCACGCGAAACTTCAAAGCGAAAAGCTAGGTGTCTTCGACGTCTACTACGACACGCTTGCCTCCGAGCAAATCGCCGTTGCCCAGGCCAAGACGGTCGATGGCACCGGCTACTACAACGTCTGGACTTCGTTCTCGTCGCAGAGGGCCCAGGAAGTTCCCGACGAGATATCGATCGGCAGCTACCAGATTCAGTCGGAAGTGACTCCGCCAACGACGCTGAAGGCGAAAGCCCGCATGGACATCGACATCTTGCGTGGAGGGAGCCGGGCGCTACTGTTCGAGCTTTCGCGGAATCTTAAGGTAAGCATGGCGAAGTCAGACGGCCAGCCGCTGGAGCTGATCCAAAACCAGGCTTTGGAGGGAACAGCACTGGCGCGACGCGGAAATGACCTTCTGGCGGTGGTCTTTCCCCGCCCGCTAGTGCGCAATGAAAAAATCGAGTTGGAGCTCTCCTATGCCGGCGATGTCCTGTCGGAAGCAGGCGGAGGTTTGCTGTATGTCGGGGCCCGCGGCATTTGGTATCCGAATCGCGGAGCGGCAGTTGCCAACTTCGATCTTCAATTCCAGTACCCTCCTGGTTGGACCTTGCTGGCGACAGGAAAGCGGGTGACTGAGAGTGGGCCCTCATCGGATGCGGCCCAGACAACAACCAGTGCGCCGGGGCAGAAGCTTAGCCGCTGGGTGAGTGAAACGCCCATTCCACTCGCTGGCTTTAATCTCGGCCGCTACGTTACAGCGACTGCGTCAGCGGGAACGGTGCCGGTGGAGACCTATGCTGCGCGCGGCATGGAAAAAAATTTTCCCAAGGTGCAGGAGCAAGTCGTGCAGGTTCCGACCATTTCCCCGACGCATCCCAAGCAGCCTTCAACCGTGATTGTTGCGGAATCGGCGCCGTCGGCTGCGAGAAATGCGCAACTGGTAGCGGATGATGCGGCGCGTGCAGTTGCTTTCTACGCTGAGCGCTTCGGACCATACCCGTACCACAACCTGCAGATCACCCAAATGCCAGGTCTGCTGAGCCAAGGTTGGCCCGGTCTTATATTCCTCTCCAGCTATGCGTTTCTCACTCCAGAAGAGCTGTCCAAGATGCACTTGGATCCAGTCTCCGTGATTTTGGATCACCAGATCACTGCTCACGAAACCGCGCACCAGTGGTGGGGAGATCTCGTGTTCTGGCGCGGGTACCGCGATCAATGGATTTCGGAAGCGCTCTCCAACTATTGCTCGATGATGATGCTGGAGAGCCAAAATCCTGAGGCATTTCACGCTGCCATGAAACGATATCGCGATAACCTGGTGACCAAAAACAAGCAAGGGCGCCAGTTGAGAGAAGCAGGACCGGCGACTCTCGGGGTCCGACTGTCCTCCTCGGAATTTCCCGAGGGATATGAGGCGATCAGTTACGGCCGCGGAACATGGTTGTTCCATATGCTTCGCCACCTGCTCGATGACGGCGTGACTGCGGAAACAGACAATGGCGGCGCTCCCTCCACACCCTTTATTCGCGCGCTCCGCAACTTACGCGACCGCTACGCGGGCCAGTCGATGACAACGCGACAGATGCTCGATGGCTTTGCGGCAGAATTGCCTGCGTCCGTCCGGTACGAGGGCAAAAAGTCGCTCGAGTGGTTCTTTGAGGGTTGGATCAATGGTACGGCCGTTCCGCATTTTCAGTTGCAGGGTATGAAGATAACTCCGAGTGGAAACTCCGTGCTGGTGACGGGCACAATCCTGCAGAAGGACGCTCCCAAGGAACTCGTAACTTCCATTCCCGTGTACGCGTTGTTGGACGGGCAGCGGCGAGTGTTTGTTGGCCGAGTGTTTGCGGATGGATCCGAGACTTCATTTCGCCTGAGGGCGCCGGCGGGTTCGCGGCGAATTTTGCTCGATCCCGACGCAACTCTGCTCCGGTCAGATTGAGGGATTAAGGGCAACTGGGTTTTCTGGTGTGCGTGGCGCCTTCTCGGCCGGATTGGGACTAGTCGAATCTTTCTCGGTTTTGGCGGCGCGGTGGCCGGCCGCAGCTTCCGCCTGAGTTCCTAGAACGACGACATCGACTCGGCGATTGAGCTGGCGCCCTCCAGCAGTGTCGTTCTCGGCGATGGGATGGTATTCCGCGTACCCAGCTGCCGAGAGGCGCGCTGGATCGAATCCGTACTTCACGATCAGCAGGCGAACCAGTTCGGTTGCCCGGCCGGTGGAAAGTTCCCAGTTCGACGCAAAGTGTGCCGTGTGGATGGGCACGTTATCGGTGTGTCCCTCGATGCGAACCCGGTATTCACGTTCCAGGAGAATTCTGGCGATCCGCTCGAAGGCAGGCTGAGAGGCAGCTTTCACCTGGGCGGAGCCGCTGTCGAAAAACCCAACCTCGCGGAGACTTATGACTAAGCCGTCACCATGCACTCGCAACGCGAGTTCCTGCCTTTTGATTTCCGGAGCCAGTTGTTTTTCTAGCTCTCGGCGCAAATCGGTAAGATTGCCGTCGGCAGAACCGGAGCCCAGTGCACCCTTTGCATTAGGAGCAATTTGCCCCAGCGAGGCTGTTTTCTCGACGTTCTCGATGGCTTGCACCGTGTTGAACGGCATGGGTTCAGCACCACTCATGGGTACAGCACTGGTCGACGCGGGGAACACGCCGAGTTCTTGAAACGCGACCTGGATAGCCATCGCCAGCTTGCCGACCTTTCGCTGGTCCACTTGCGAGGACGAATACAGCACGACGAAAAAAGCGAACAGCAGGGTTATGAAATCGGCGTAAGAAACTAGCCACCGCTCATGGTTCGCATGTTCGGGATGGCGCTGGCGTCGACTCATTCGGCAGCGGCTCCCACCGCCTTGCTCTCTGCTGCTGCGGGTTTGCTCTCGGCAAGAAATCCCAGCAGTTTGGTTTCGAGCATACGGGGATTCATTCCTTCCAGGATCGAGATCACGCCCTCCAGCGTCATCTCACGAATAACCTGTTCCTCGCGAATGCGGATCTTCAACTTGCCGGCGCTGGGAAGAAAGGCCAGGTTGGCGGCTGCGACCCCATAGATCGTGGCGACGAACGCCACCGCGATTCCTTTCCCGACCTCCTCAATGTTGTCGAGATGTTGCATCACCTGAATCAGCCCGAGAACGGCCCCAATGATTCCAACGGTTGGCGAAAAGCCGCCAGCCGATTCAAATACCTGGGGAATCTTCTCGTCTTGTTCTGCTTTATTGTCGAGTTCGAGCTCCATCATCTTGCGCAGTTCGTCGGGTTCGGTGCCGTCGACCGCCAGCATTAGAGACTTTTTCAGGAACGGTTCTTCAATCTTCTCCAGTTCGGTGTCAAGAGACACGATGCCGTCACGCCGCGCCTTGTTCGCATACTGCACCAGTTGCTGGATGAGCTGATGCGGATCACGTTTTCTCTCGATAAACACTTGCGCCAGACGGCGAACCGCATCGAGAAACACGGGCAAGGGGAACTGCAACAGAACTGCGCCAATGGTTCCCCCAAAAACGATCATTGCAGCAGTCGGCTGAAGTATCTGGGAGAGGCTTCCTCCCTCAAGCAGCAAGCCGGCAGTAATGCCTCCGAAAGCCAACAGCACTCCGCCGAAGCTTGCCTTATCCACGGGTCACTCCTCTGTATCCTGGCCGGGGTCGAGGGCAAATGCAGCCAGTCTGTTGGCAGAGGTCTCCCACGGCGGCGCCAGTCCGCGCAGCACGGAGCGGCGGAATTCGACGATGCGCTCCAGCACTTGCTCGGCAGTCTCGCGGACGACGATTTTCTCGCTGGTCACGAGGGTGATGACCGTGTCGGGAGCTTGCTCAATGAATTTGATCAGGTCGGAATTGACCGCCAGAGGCTGATTGTTCAGGCGTGTCAGGCGAATCATCGGTGCTCGCTTCCCACACGGCGCGAAACGCCTAAGGCAGGCGAACGGCCCGTACTTTAGACATCGGCGGAGAAACCCCTGGGTTGAGGGTTGTGGCCCAAGTTGCCGATGTTACCGTCGTACCAACACTGTTGCACTTTCGTTGCTAAAGCGGATTTTTCCTAAGCCGATTTCCCGGTTGAACGCAATTAGGTTCCGTGATCAACCAAGGGAACGGTCGCAACCGCAGGGGCGGAAGGCGGTTCCGAAGCAGGCGGAACCAACCAAAGGAGCGATTCACAATGGCTTTAAGCATTCTGAACAACATTCCTTCCCTGGCCGCCCAAAACCAACTGGCGATCACGGGATCGAACTTGCAAAGAACACTGTTCCGGATGTCGTCCGGTTCGCGCATCAACAGCGGCGCTGATGACGCGGCGGGCCTGGCGATCGCCGACGGATTGCGAGCCAACATCACGGCTCTTACACAATCCGCCCGGAACGCGAATGACGGCGTAGGCAGCCTGCAAGTGGCCGACGGCTCCCTGGCGCAGGTCACAACCCTGTTGAACCGCGCCATTACGCTGGCCACCGAGTCGGCGACGGGCACGGTTTCGAACACCCAGAGGACCGCGCTGGATGCCGAGTTCACGGCGATCAAAGCGGAAATTGACCGGATTGGGTCGAACACCACTTTCAACGGAACCGGCGTGTTCACCAATACTGCGACCAGCATTTTCCTGAGCGATTCCACGTCAGCGGGTGCAGGAACGATCTCGACGACCACCGGCCTGTTGTCGTCAGCAGCGCTGGGCTTGGTCGCGGGGACGATCAACACCAACGTTCCGGCAGTGGCCGCTACAGCAACCGTCAGCGCGTCCGGTCTGCCCAGTGCGGGTGAGACGATCAACATCGGGGGCCAGACCTACACCTTCGTGAGCAGCCTGACGGCCGCGAACCAGGTCCTGATTGGCGGCACCATGGCCGCTACGATCTCGAACCTGGCGGCTGCCATCAACGGCACGGCGGGTGCGGGCACGACCTACGGTACCGGGACCACGGCAAACGCCAATGCCTCGGCGGTTGCAGCAGGAACTGTCCTGAACCTCACGGCGAAGACGGCGGGCACGGCCGGCAATAGCCTGGCCCTGAGCTCGACCAGTTCCGTACTATCGCTGACCGCGTGGGCCGGTGGCGCCGCTGCGACGACCACGACTACCACGATGAACAACAACCTCCTCACTGCGGCCGATGCGCAAGCCGCACTGACCGCGATCAACCAGGCCATCCAGAACGTGGCCAGCACGCGCGGCAATCTGGGAGCAGCCATCAACCGGCTGCAGAGTGCCGTCAACGTGATTCAGAACCAATCACAAAACCTGTCCGGAGCCGAGGATGGGATCCGTGCGGCCGATATCGCTCAGGAAGTGGCGAACATGACCAAGTTCTCCATCCTGAACCAGACCGGCATCTCCTCGCTGGCACAAGCGAACCAGATGCAGCAGAGTGTCCTGTCTCTGCTCCGCTAACTTCAACCATGAGGGGCAGAACAGTTCTGCCCCTCTCTCCCCGTGAAGGACCAGCATGCGGATTGACGCGGCCCAGTTAAACATCACGCTTCCTGCAGTCGCACGCCAGGGAGCTCATACCAACCCGCCTGCAGCCGCGCGCGAGACTTCTCAGACTGCGAACCCGATATCGCAACCAACCGCGCCTCAGGAACGGCTCCAGATTTCGTTCGGAGAAGGTCAGATCCTGATCTATCGGTTCTTCGACCAGCAGACAGGCGAACTGGTCCAGCAGATTCCTCCGGAAGAAGTTCTGCGCGTCGTCCGTGGGATTCAAGAGATGTTGCAGAAATCCAGTAATCAGGAACAACTCGATCTTCACGCCTAGGCCGTTAATTCGAGCTCACGAGGCCGCTAATGATCAGTCTTAACTTGAATCCGAATTCCGCGGACAATGTCGGCCTTGATGTCACATCGGTCGTCGACCAGATCGTCGCATCGGAGAGCACGCTCGAAACCACGTGGAAACAGCAAAAAACCTCGCTGCAGCAGCAAGCCAGCATCCTGAATACGCTTCAAAGCAATTTGGATACGTTCAGCTCCAGCGTCAACTCCCTGAAAGATCCGCTGGGCGCGTTGAGCGCGTTGCAGGTGACGTCATCTCAGCCGAGCGTGCTTACGGCGGCGGCGCAGAACGGAGCTGACTCCGGAACGCACGTTGTGACCGTGAACAACCTCGCCACGACTTCGTCGGCGTACACGGACGCGGTGGCGTCGGGTAGCGCCACACTTCAGACTGGCACCTTCACCCTGGAAGTCGGCGGTAACGCGAGCGTCGTCGTGATCGACGCGAGCAACAACACACTCGATAACCTCGCGGCCTATTTGAACGCGCAGAGCCTGGGCGTGTCCGCCAGCGTCATCAACGACGCGAATGGTGCTCGCTTAGCTCTGGTGAGTAAAACAGCGGGCGCACCGGGAGACATTGCTATCACCAGCAATACCAGCGGACTGGTGTTTCACAAGGCCGTCAACGGCGTGAATGCGTCGCTCACAGTCGACGGTGTGCCGATCAGCAGTGCCAGCAACACGGTTTCAGGCGCCATCGCCGGGGTTACGCTCAACCTCGCCAGCGCCGCTCCCAATACTGAAGCCGTGCTTACGATCACCGCGGACAGCGATAAGGCTTCCCAGGCGGTAAGGAAATTCGTTGATGGCTACAACGCAATCATTGGCTCGCTGAATTCGCAGTTTGCGGTGAATGCGGTTAGCGGAACGCAAGGCATTTTGGCGGGCAATGCCGCTCTCCGCACGCTTCAGACCAGCCTGTTGAGCAATATCACTTATGCGATTTCGGGCAACAATGGTCTGGTGAACCTCGCGTCGCTCGGTGTCGAGATGGCCAATGACGGCACTCTCAGCATCGACGACACCAAGTTCAATGCTGCCCTCGGGAATCAATTCACGGACCTCAAAAACTTCTTCCAGAGCGCCGGCGGTACAGGATTTGCGCAGGTGTTCAGCAATCAGCTTGCGCGGATTGGAAGCTCAGTGGATGGAATCATCGCCACCGGGCTGGATGAGAACAGCGCCGTGCAGCGAATGTTGACGGACTCGATTACGCAATTCGAAGACCGCATGGCAGTTCGGCGCCGGCAGTTGATCACTGAGTACAGCCGGATCGACACGATGCTTCGTCAATATCCGCTCATCCTTGCGCAGATCACAGGCCAGCTGTCCGGTTTATCTCAATCATGAGTGATCCACGGTTTCAATACAGGACCGAGATGGCCCAGGGGGCGAGCCCCCAGAAACTGGTCATACTGCTCTACGAGCAGCTCATCCAAGACCTTCACCGGGCGGTTGCGGCGATTGAGCGCAGTGATGTCGAACAACGTACCCAGGAGCTCTCCCATGCACTGCTGATCCTGGGTGAACTCCAAGGTCGTCTCGACATGGAGCGCGGTGGCGAAGTCTCATCCAATCTGGACCGCTTCTATTCGGTGCTGCGGGCTTGTTTGCTTGATGCGCAATTCAGCGGGTCAAAGCACGTACTCCGGGACCAGATCGAACGCCTGATTGAAGTCCGTGAGGCTTGGGTAGAAGTAGAGCGGTCGTCGCCCCGGACGGCACCTTTGGGCGGTCCGACTGGCATAACAGGTGCAAACGAGAACGACAGTAGCCATACGCCGGCCGACTGGAAAGCGTAATGCCTGATCGCGCTGTAGAACTTCAAGACATCAACGAAGATATTGAGAAATTCCTCGCGGTAGCCGGCACGGTCACACAAGGCACGCTTCCCCCGGTGACGGCACAGCACTTCTGCGAACTGTTACGAGAGATACAGCAGGCTGGATTCTTGGTTTCGCAGGATCTGGCGACTGCGAACACTGATCCCGAACTGCGGCGTTACCGCCGAAACCTGGAACGCTTGCGGGGAGTACTGCCTCTCGTAGAAATCCAGCTCAGACTCGAGCAAGCACGGCTCAAGGCGGAGTGTGAGGCGATTGATTCTGCGTGTGACTGGGCAGCGGCTTCGCAAGCCACATCCAATCACTCCAGGTAATCAAACAGGCTGCTCTGCCCGAAGCGGGCTCCGGCTTGCAAAGTGGCGTTTCGTGCGCTTTCAGCATCGGTTAGCCGGCTGATTGTTTCCGCCAAATCTGCGCCCCCAATCTTATTTTGCTGGTCCGCGAATTGCACCTTCTCGGCGTTAAGAAAGTTCTGCTGATCCTGTAGCCGAGCTATAGCATTGCCGTAGAACACGCGCTGCGCGGTTACCTGATCGAAAGCTTTGCGTACCGCGACCACCGCCGTATCAATATTGGCATTGGATTGCAAACCCACGATCAGATCATGGATGGCCTGGAATACGTCGCTGCCGGCAGTCGTGAATAGCTGCGAGCCAGGCAGGTTGACGGGTACTTGCAGGCTTTCTCCAATGCCGACTGCGTTTACGCCATTGTTTCCGACGTATCGGACTCCCGACGGCTGTGTAGCGTCGAGCACGAAAGGCGCCGTGCCGGAGGCGGTTCCACCAAAGACATAGCGGCCTTGGAAATTCAGGTTCGCCAGGCTGAGGAGTTGCTCCTGCAACCCTTGTACCTCCTCTGCCGCTGAAGCCCGGTTGGAATCGGACAAAGTGCCGTTCGCTCCCTGCACCCCCAGGCTGATCGCCCTGGTCAACACGCTTACGACCGAACTCAGAGTCGAATCGGCAGTTTGAAGTTCCGCCTGGATGCTGCTGATGCTGCGCAAGAATTGGTCAGCTTGCGCAGACTGCGCGCTGTTGCCGATCAATACTGCTGCGGCGGCCGGATCGTCCGACGGTTTGTTCACCCTGCGGCCGCTCGAGAGCTGCTGGAGTGCCAAGTCTTCTTCCCGCTGTGTGCGCTGTAAGGCGGCCAGCATCGATGCGTTGCGGTCAGGATTTACGCGCATGGATCAATACCTCCCCAGGTTGACAGCGGCGTCCAGCAACTCGTTTATGGTGGTGACCACCCGCGCCGCGGCCTCGAAGGCCTTCTGGTAGCGAATCAGGTTCGCGGCTTCTTCATCGAGCGACACCCCGGAAATATTGGCGCGCTGGCTCTGCAGCTGCTGCAGAATGAGGTTCGAAGCATCTTGCTCGGACGAGTTCGTGGCCACCTCGTTTCCCACCTTGAACACCACATTGGCATAGAAGTCGAACGGGTTCTGGCCGCCGGCAATCGCCTGTGTGCGGACCGCGGTGAGCTTGGCAATATTTCCGTTGCTGCCGGAAGCCCCGTCTGAGCTGGCAGCAATCAACGCCGGATCGCCGATATTGAGCGTCATGCCAGCGGCCGCTCCTGCTCCCGATGCGGCGGGGGCAACGAACAGATCGGTTCCAGCGATGCCGTTCAGGTCGAATCCTGCATGATGCGCGGTGTTTAGGTTCGTGATCAGACCCGCAGCCAGAGTGTCAAGATCCGACATTACATTCGGAATAGAGATATCACGCAGCTGCAGCAGCCCCGCCAGCCGTCCGCCTGATACGCTAGCCGTAATGTCGCTTCCGGCGGCCAGGATGTGCTGCATCCCGGAAGGCGCAACCTGAGTTTTGAGGTCGAAGCTCTGGGCGCCCGCTACCAGGGCTGTCCCGGATGCGGTGGTGAGTGTGATTCCGCTATCGGTCGGAATAACTGATACATCGATCAAACCGGATAACTGGCGTATCGCTTCCGTGCGTTGATCGACAAAAGCGCTCGCGTCCTGGTGAATGTTCTCGAGACTCTGGATTTCGCTGTTCAGTTTTGCGATCTGAGCTGTCAGCGTGTTGATCTGGGCAACGCTCTGGCCGACGTCGAGATCGACATTGCTCTGCTGCTGTTGAAGGTTGCCGGCGATTGTCCGGAAACTGTTGGCCAGGTTATCGGCCGCGGTGAGCACCGCCTGCCGCATCGGGATGCTTGCAGGGGCGGTCGCTAACTGGTTCAAGCTGTTGAAGAACTTCGAAAGATCGTCGGCAATATCGCCGCCTGTTCCGCTGAACATCGGCTCTACCTGTTGCATGCCGGTAACGACCGCATCCAGCTTGCCTTCGCGTTGCGTTTCCGCTGCAATCCGGAGATCGAGAATGGGATTGCGCACGCTCTCGATTCTCTCCAGGTCGACACCTGTGCCAAAGCTTAAGCGGCCGACGACAAGGGGATCGGATTCGACGAAGATTGCGCGTTGGCGCGAGTATCCTGGCGTGTTGGCGTTTGAGATGTTGTTCGTGGTGGTTTCCAGCGCGCCCTGGTTGGCCAGCATCGAACGCACGGCGATCGAGAGTGCTGTTGTCAGGTCTGGCATGTTCTTTCCTGTGGCAACTCGGCCTCGCGATTCGGCGGAGCATAAGCAACGGCAGCGCTCTCCAGCAGGTTGGCAAAGACTTGCAGCGAATGCCGGCTTCGCCGTAACAGTGCCGCATGTGTGCGGTTGAGGACGCGCAAGCGATGCTCAATGTCTCGGTACTCGGCTACAACGGAGCCCTTGCGGTCCTCCGCTGCCGATAGTCCCGGCCGTTCAGTGCTCTGGCCGAATGCGTTGCTCGATTGGGAACCTTGCCGGAGAGCCATCTCGGTTTCGCGCAACTCCCGGCAGAGATTAATCTGATCGGCGGTGGCCCGCTCGAATGTTGTGAGATCCATGCTGGCCAGCGCCGCCTGTGCTGTTTGCAGCGAGTCCGCAAGCTGCCGCATCAATGACAGCCGGTGCGGCGGCAAATCTGCGGCTTCGATAGAGTGGGAAGGCATAGAAAATCACGCCAGCCGATCGAGTTGATGTGGGTCTGGTTCCAGGTCCATATCAGGCTCTGTGTCGGTAGACTTGTTGAGATCGCGTTCGCGCCGCCGGCGTGGGGAAGAAGACTCGCGCCGCGTAGCCTGGGAGTTTGCTTCCGGCACGCGGGAACTAGGGGGCAGGCGCTCTGTAGACAGGTCGTCCATTCCGCATTTGCCTGCTAGCGGATCAACTTAGACCGTGACAGCATCTCCGAGAACACGGCATTTGCGACGTGCTCCGCTGGAGCCTGATAAGTGCCACCCTCGATGGCGGCTTTCAGCGGGCGCGTCCTCTCGCTGCGAACCTCCGGAAGACGGGCGAGGTGATCCTCGAGGGCCCGCATCTTGCTTTGATCCAGCGAAAGATGCGCCTGGTCGGTTCCCGCCGAGGATTTGTCCGCGATCTCGGGCCGCTTCGGCCGCTCGGATTTCGACGCCGACGTGGTCTGATTGACTTCCGTCGACCCTACCCGTAAGTCGATTCTCATGTTAGTTGCCCTCACCGCTTCGCCTGCAATTGAAGTATCGGCGCGGTATGAGAAAGCTTTAATGAGAAATCAGGGCTAATTTGGGGTGGTGCAGGCAAAGAACTTAGGATGCACTTTCCCCTGGGGACAGCGAAAGTGACCTTTCGTGCTGGCGCCTGGGTACTTTTGTGCCTCAATCATCCCTCGATGAAGGTTCTCCAGCAGCGCCAGTGAACGAGTTCAGAGCTTCGCTGCCAACACGATAATGAGGATTACCGCGATCGCAATGACGATCAACACCAGCAGGTGATCGGTGATAGCTCCGGCCGCAAAATCACTCTGTGCTTTGTTGGCGCGGGCGGCGAGGTTGGCGAGTTCAGCGTCGCCCAACCGCATGGTGGCTGTCTTCACCTGCTCCGCGCTAATGTGGCGGTCACGCAGGGCCTTCTGTGCTATCGGCGTCGAGAAGAATGCATTCAACGTCTCAATATTCTTCTGGCGTGCCTGAGTAGCAGCAACACTGGCATGCTGCAGTTCTGAAGAACTCACGACATGGGTCTGCGCGAAGACGGTGGGCGGCGGGGTGACGAACAAGAATGCGAAAAAACAGGCAATTGCAAATCGTAACTTTTCCCAAACTCTCACGTTTGGACTCCTTACCGGAAGACTTGCTCGGAGATACTCAGGCCATTGGATTAAGAGGTTTGTTGAGGGGTTGTACGAACTCTGCATTGTCAACTAACCGCCGGGCAGTTCCCAGAACCTGAAAGTCAGTTACTTTGGTCGGTTCACTTTCTGGAGCTCTGCTTCTGCTGCTATCGATCTGATAATGGCGCGAGTGGATGGCCAGACAAAACTCGGGACCGCCTTGTCTTTGTTGTTCGGACTACCTTTTTGTATGGCCGGCCTGGCCATACTTTTTGGCGGCCTGCATAGTACGAACGGAGCTCCTGTGCCCTGGCCAATCGCCGCTATGCTCGGTCTTTTATTTCTGTCCGGCGGATTGACGGTCCTCTTCGGCATCAGCTGGGCAGCCAAGAAGTCCCGCCGCGAGGCTCAGGCGCGAGCCCAGAATCCTTCCAGCCCCTGGTTGTGGCGTGCTGACTGGGCGGAGAACCGGTCGAACAGTAAGACGAGATCGTCGATGATCACGGCCTGGATTTTTGCCGTCTTCTGGAACGCGATCTCGACGGGTAGCATTTTCGCGGTACCAGCCGGGACTTATCGCGAGAAGCCGCTCACTTGGTTGATCTTTCTATTCCCTGCGGTTGGCCTGGGACTATTAATCAGGGCGATCCGCGAAACCGTGGCATGGTTTGAGTTCGGCAAGACCTATTTTCAGATGACTGCCGTACCCATCGTTGCAGGGCGCGAAATGCGTGGGGCGATTCAGGCTCGCTTCCCCAAGCCGCCGGAGCACGGCGTACGGCTGAAACTCTCGTGCGTAAATCGGATCGTGACCAACTCCGGACGTGATCAGACAACCTCGGAGAACATTATCTGGCGCGATGAGCACACCGTCTCAGCAGCTGAGCTGTACGCCAGCCCCACGGGCACGACCATTCCGGTTACATTCCATGTTCCCTTGGACGCGCGACCTACGGATTCGAGCAACCCGCACAATTCAATCATTTGGATCTTAGAAGCGGACGCGGACGTTCCGGGCGTGGACTACAAGGACGTTTTTGAACTCCCGGTCTTTCACACCAAGGACTCGCCTGCCGTTCCGGAGGAAAGCGAACGCATCGAACGCGTAGCCGCGCCGATGGCACCGACCATCCGAGTGACTCCCACCGCTGAAGGAACCGAGTTCTATTTCCCCGCGGCCAGAAACAAGAGTTTCGCGGCGGGAACCAGCATGTTCCTGGTCCTTTGGACAGGCGCACTGGCCCTTGTGAGTCATCTGCATGCGCCCGTCATTTTTCCTTTGGTCGCGGGGTTGTTCGAAGTTCTGATCTTCTATATTGCGCTGCAGATGTGGTTCGGGACGTCGGACGTGATCGTCACTCGGCAGGGCGTGCGGGTGCGCAGCGGCCTTTTTAACACGGGCAAGGTTCAAGAAATTCCCGTGACCCAAATATCTGAGATAAAAGCCGTCATCCGCTCACAGCAAGGCGGCGCGACTGGCACGCCCTACTACGACATTCTTCTCGTACAGAACAGCGGCACCAACACGACGCTCGGCCAAACGATTCGCGACAAGGATGAAGCCGAGTGGCTGGTCGCGCAGATACGCGCCGGTCTTGGTCTGGGCAACGCATCCAGGGCTGCAACGGCAGGTCGATAACCCTTTTCTGCTGTGCGACATTCGACTACAAACAAGATGCTCGCCTAGGGTTTTCACTAGTGCCTCTTTTTGTCCGTCTCAGAACTAGGATTCGACCTAGTAGCTGCCAGGTGTTCGTCTGCCTACACTACAAACACTGAAGTGGGAGTAAGCAGAAATTCATAAAAGGATGGCAACCATGCTGAACACCATAACCGCCGCACCGAGGCCGGAAGCCAATTTCATACCAAGTTATTCAGAACGGGCAAATATGCCCTACGGCCTGCCGGTCGTCGACAATTGCGTTACCTGCCCGCTTCGTCACAGCAACTTTTCGTGCGCACTTTCCAAAGGTTCGCTTGAGGGTATGGACCGGATCAAGCACGCAACGGCGTACCCTCAGGGCGCCCTCGTCTTCGTCGAAGGCCAGGCTCCCCGCGGAGTCTACGTCCTCTGCCAGGGCCGCGCTAAGTTAATGGCGACTAACCGGGACGGCAAAACTTTTATTTTGAAGATTGCACAGCCGGGCGAAATCCTTAGCCTGCATGCGGCGGTGAGCGGCAAAGCCTACGAACTGACCGTTGAAACTTTGCAGCCCTCCCAACTTGCCTACATCAGCCGCGAAGACTTTCTGCGTTTCCTCAAGGAACATGGCGATGCCTGTCTCCATGCGGCCCAACAACTCAGCAACGACTGCCAGTCGGCGTATGACGTCATTCGGTCGATCGGCTTGTCGCATTCAGTTTCGGAAAAGCTTGCTCGGTTACTGCTGCAGTGGACAGCCGATGGGCGTGTGGTCGATGGAACCATACGGTTGAAGCTGGCCCTGACGCACGAAGAGGTTGCCCAGTTGATCGGCACTTCGCGTGAAACCGTCACGCGCACGTTGAGTCAGTTGAAGAAGAAGGGAGTACTCGAGTTTGCCGGCTCGACGCTGATCATCCGGAACAAGGCTGCACTGGAGAGAATGGCAGAAGCGTAGTAACCCTCGTTTGCTGCGCCCTGATCCGAGATGAGGCTAGTCCTCGTATCCCTGGGGATGTTCGCGATGCCACTCCCAGGCGCTTCGGACAATCGATTCAAGATCGGGAAAGTTTGGAGTCCATCCCAGTTCATCTTGAATCCTGCGTGAGCTCGCGACCAGCACAGCCGGATCGCCCGGCCGGCGCGCGCTCTCCACGGCTGGAATCGGATGCCCCGTGACTTTCCTGGCCACATCGATGACTTCGCGGACGCTGAACCCTCGGCCATTGCCGAGGTTGTAAATCAACTGCTTACCTTCTCCGAGCGCGTCGAGGGCTCGCAGATGAGCATCCGCGAGATCGAGCACGTGGATGTAATCCCGCACGCATGTCCCGTCCGGTGTCGGATAGTCGGATCCATAGATAGCGATGTTGTCACGCTGTCCCAAGGCAACTTTCAAAACAAGCGGGATCAGGTGGGACTCGGGACGATGGTCCTCGCCGCGATCAGGCATGGCCCCCGCGGCATTGAAGTAACGCAAAGTCGCATAACTAAGCCCGTGAATACGGTGGAACCAGTCCAGCATGCGCTCGACCAGGAGCTTGGATTCGCCATAAGCATTCGTGGGCGCGAGCGTATCGGTCTCTTCGATCGGGGTTCTCTCTGGGTTTCCGTAAAGCGCTGCGGTGGAGGAGAAGACGAACCGCTTGACCGCTTGCTCCAGCATGGTTTCGAGGAGCGTTAAGGTGGCTGCGGTGTTGTTGCGGAAGTAACGCTCCGGCACCTTCATCGACTCGCCGGCTTCGATGGAGGCGGCGAAATGGAGAACGGCCTCTGGCACCCGCGTGCGAAACGCGTTGCTCAACGCATTCCGGTCGGCAACGTCTCCGACGATCAAGTCCGCTCCCTGGGGAATGGCTCTGCGCTTGCCGTGGCTGAGGTTGTCGTAGACGGTGACGCTATGTCCGGCGCGCAGCAATTCCGCCGTGACCACGCTGCCGACATATCCCGCACCGCCCGTCACTAGTACGTTCACTCGCTTTCACCTCGCTGTGCCGAAAGACGGAAACGAAATGGGTGAGCGGTATTTAAGGTCCGCCGCTGCTGGCGGCACGTTTCCGGTCATCCACTTCAACTCGGTTGCGGCCACTTTCCTTGGCACAGTACAGGGCGCGATCGGCGGCGCGAATCACTTGGTCGACATCGCGATTCCGGGTGCTCGATTCGGCCACCCCAATGCTGACTGTAACCGAAACCTGCTCAGAGCCTGAGCTGCTGTACTTTCCACCCTTTCTGGGTGGCCGTTTGCGGCGATCCGATCCCCGTGGCTGGCTGCGGCGGTCTAGCGAATTGCGCACCGTGAAGGATGATTGCTCGATCGTCTGCCGCAGATCCTCGAGCGATTCGAGGGCTTCTTCGGCGCATTTGCCGGGGAACACAATGGAGAACTCTTCCCCGCCGCAGCGGAACGGCTTTCCACCGCCGCCGACTCCCGCCAGGTGGCGCGCGACCATCCGGAGAACATCGTCCCCGGTCTCATGTCCATAGGTGTCATTGAATCTCTTAAAGTGATCGACATCGACGATAGCTATAGCGTACTGGGTCTCCAACCCGGCAATTACCTCATTGAACGCGCGGCGCGCCGGCAGAGTCGTCAGCTCATCGTGATACGCCATCTGGTAGGAGGTTTCGACTACCGCCACCAGGAGAATGACAGCGCCGCTCGCTAAATAGGCGCTAGGCACGCGTCCTACGCCATCGTTATGTAGAGCAAGAACAGCGGCCATCAATGACCAGAACGAACCCGCTTCCACCGGCTTCTTGTATCGCAAGTAACGCAGCGCAAAGATAAGGAATCCGGCGAGTGCAAGCGCCAATGCCGGGACCGGGATTCGCAGCCAGAGCAGCGAGTGACGGCTGAGCCATGCCGGAGCAAGCAGGTGAAGCACCCCAACTTGTCCCGGCCGGCTGATGACCGCGACGAACACGGACTCGAGCAAGATAAGCAGCAGGCGTGATGCAACAGAAGGAGCCGTAAACCCCCGCTCCTGTGCGAGCGAGAATGCCAGGAAGTTGAACGGGATGAGCAAACTAACCGCAGCGAACGCATTGTGACCCACAATGCTGGACAACGGGTTAGGTCCCGAAAAGAATGCCAGGGCCTGCTCTGCCAGTACCAGGGTCAAAAGAATAAAGAAGACGCGCGTGGAATGGAAACGCCAGGCCAGCAAGAGGCCGGTTGCAAAAGCGGCGACATACCCGAAATGCACCGCGGTTGTGGTTAGAGGAACAATACTGGTGTTCAGCAACACAGCGGTCCCGAGCAAGAGCAGGCCACCAGGCACGAGAAACGCCATAGCCGTTGTGTGGCGAACGCTCACAGGGACCTTCCAAAGGACAAGTAATGAATTATCACTGTCACGAGAACGCGGGTTAATAACCCGTCAGGTTCCTGAAAACCAGAGTACCAAACAACCGCTGGCGGATGACCTTATTGAACACCAAGGGTCGTAGCTAAATTCAACTCGACTCTGAGCTTCCATTCCGGAAACCACTACCTTAGTGCCGCAGGGTGCTTATTGCTTCAGTCACACAACCCTCTTAAATTCCTATTCATCATTAGGAATTTTTCAGATGCGAATGTTAATCGTGGAGTCTGACCCCGCTCTGGCCAGTTTCTTGAAACAGATTCTGCTAACGGAGAATTACGACGTTGAGCTTTGCGGAACCAAATCAGCCGCGGTCCAAGTGTCGCAGCATGTCACCTGGGATGCCATCATCCTTGATCTTGCGCTGCCGGCTGAACTGGTAATTCTCAAGCAGATCCGAGTAGCCAAGCCGGACATTGTTCTCGTCGTATTGTGCTCCTCCAATAACCTGGATGACCGCATCGCGGCATTGCAGGCCGGAGCCGATGAGTACATGACGAAGCCTTTTTCGGTAATCGAGCTTTCCGCCCGATTACGCGGGTTGTTGCGCCGCTGCTCGAGGAATGGCGCGATGCTGCAAGTAGGCGACCTCAAACTGGACCGCGTGCAGCATACGGTCACGCGTTCCGGGCGGCCAATCGCTCTAACACCTCGTGAGTTCTCTCTCCTGGAATTCCTGATGTGCAATGCGGGGTGTCAACTCACCCGTGAACTCATCCTGCAGCATGTTTGGGGCGTAACGGAAAACACGAAGACTAATCTGATTGACGTTTTCATTTCTTATTTGCGGGAAAAGCTTGGCGGATCGAAACTGCCGCCGCTCATCCATACCGTCCGAGGGGTAGGTTACGAGATCAGATGTGCTCCGGTGACCACGTCGGACAACGTGCCAATTGCCGGACCACACCTAGGTGCCGCGAGCTGAGGTGCAGTATGCAGCCTGTTCCTTGCTTCTCTGTACGCTCGGAAGAACTAATCATCGCCAGTCCCAATCCAGCACTGCGAAAGTACTTTGCCGATTCCAGTGACGGCGATTTGCCGGAACAGGCCATGGGAGGGGCTGAAGCACTTGCCCGCCTCGAGCATAGCAAGCGCCGGTGGCTCCTCCTGGATAGAGATCTCCCCGACCTTAACGCGGAAGAGGTTGCTCAGATGGTGCGCAATCGTTTTCCGCAGGTTCGGCTGCTCATGGTGCGCCAGTTTCCTGCCCACGGCAGAAGCAGATCGACCACGTTGCTGGCGCGCCCGTCAGAAGCGCGTGACCGCGGAACAGTTGAGCAATCGGATCGTTCCCCGCGGCGAGTTGCAGCCAGTCCTCTTCCTGGAATGATCGGGCAATCGGAGCCGATGCTGCATGTCTATCGTATGGCCCGCCTGGTCGCCTCGCGAAACACCACTGTCCTTTTGACCGGCGAAACCGGTACTGGCAAGGAGTTGGTGGCGCGTGCGATTCACCAGCTAAGTCCTCGTGCAAACCGTCCTTTAATAGTCGTCAACTGCGCTGCGATTCCCGACTCGTTGCTGGAATCGGAACTGTTCGGACACACGCGCGGAGCTTTTACGGGAGCGGTCCAGTCGCAGATCGGCCGCTTCCAGGCTGCGCAGGGGGGCACTTTGTTTCTCGATGAAATCGGGGAACTCCCGCTGTCGCTTCAGCCCAAGCTCTTGCGGTTCTTGGAAACCAAAGAAGTGCAACGGCTGGGCAGTCCGGAACTCGTGCGCATCGATGTGCGGGTGATCGCCGCAACCAACGTCGACCTGGAAAGGAAAGTGGACGAGCAGCGGTTCCGTGAAGATCTGTTTTATCGTCTTTCCGCTTTTTGCATCGAGTTGCCGCCGCTGCGGCACCGCCGCGAGGACATCCTGCCGCTAGCCAAACAATTCATCGCCGGCACATCCCTCGAGGCGCACAACTCGCCTCCCGAACTCAGTCCAGCGGCGGTGCGCATGCTGGAAGATCACAGCTGGAACGGCAATGTTCGGGAACTGCAACTTGTCCTCGAACAGGCATGCATCCTCGCTGACAATAATGCTTGCATCGAAGTGGAACACATTCGCTTTGCGCCGCGCCGGCAGCGCACCCCGCATCCGGAGGCAGCGCCGCTCGATTAATGAAATCTCATGTGCAAAGTTTGCCTTCTGGAACCCGCCTTGCTAGGCCGATTATGCCTATGCTGTCTTCGGCTCCAGATACTGGCCAGTTGCTGGCCGAACAGCGTTCTTTGCTGAAGGCGTTCTCCTCATTCACCGAGGCGGCCGGATCGCTGGAACGCTCTTATGCTCAGCTGCATGCGGAAGTGGTGCGGCTTCGCCACGAACTGCATCAGGCCAACACCGAACTGGAGCAAGAGCGGGAAACCGCGCGCCGCCTGCAGTCGCTGGCCGAGGCGTCGACAACGTTGGCACACGAGATCCGAAATCCCTTGGGCAGCCTGGAATTGTTCGCAGGCCTGCTGGCCGAGAGTGATCTCGAGCGCGAGCAACTCAGCTGGGTATGGAATCTGCAGGCGGGCTTGCGGACTTTATCGGCGACCGTCAACAATGTGCTGCAACTCCATCACGGCGCTGCCCCGCAGATAATGGCCACCGATCTCAGCCAGCTCCTGCGGGACAGCGTTGAGTTCCTTCGACCGTTTGCGGTTCAGTCCGGGATTGAGATTGGACTGCGCGTCGGCTCCGGGACCTTTCTTATCCAGGGCGACCGGCACTGCTTGCAGCAGGTATTTCTGAATCTCGCGCTGAACGCCTTTCATGCCATGCCGCAAGGTGGACGTTTAGGGATAGAGGTAGTCCGGCCGCAAGACACCGAATGGGTAGAAGTTTCGGTGACTGACACAGGTTTCGGAATCGCGGGCGACTGCATAGAGAAAATCTTCCAGACCGGCTTTACTACGCGGCCTGGGAGTGTCGGCTTGGGGTTGGCTGTATGCCGGAAAATCGTCGAACAACACGGCGGCTCGATCGTTGCCCGAAGCGTAGTGGGAAAAGGCTCAACCTTCATCATTAGGCTCCCGGCGCAAGGAGCGGGGGAATGAACCGGGTTTTAGTAGTCGACGATGAAGCCGGCATGCGCACTGCGCTCGAGGCGAACTTTCGGCGGCACGGCTGGCAGGTGGACACTGCATGCGGAGCGAGAGAAGCATGCAACAGATTCCAACGTTTTCTTCCGCCGCTGGTGGTCACCGACATTCGAATGCCGGATGGCGATGGGTTGTCGGTAATGCGTGAGGTCCGCTCCATCGAGCCGCGGACCGGCGTCATCCTGCTTACCGCCTACGGCAGCGTGCCGGACGCAGTCAATGCCATGCGCGACGGTGCGTGTGATTATCTGGTGAAGCCGGTCAGCTTCGAACAGTTGGAGCGTTCGGCACGGCGCATTCTGGATCAGGTGTCTCCGCCAGATCGTCACGAGGACCCGTTCGTCGGGCATTCCGCAGCGCTGCAGCGGGCTTTGCAACGGGCTCGGCAGGCGGCCGCCAGCGACGCCGATATCTTGATTGAAGCCGAGAGCGGCACCGGAAAAGAATTGCTGGCTCGTTTCATTCACCATCTCAGCCGCCGCAGCACGCAGCCTTTTGTGGCGGTGAACTGCACTGCATTTCCTGAAACTCTTCTGGACAGCGAACTATTCGGGCACACCCGAGGAGCCTTTACCGGCGCTCTGGCTGCCAAGCCGGGCAAATTCGAACTGGCTGATCACGGGACGCTGTTGCTCGACGAGGTGGGCGAGATGCCCCTCAGCCTGCAACCCAAGCTTCTGCGTGTACTCCAGGAACGCGAGTTCGACCGCCTCGGCGACACCCGCACACAACATGTCGACATCCGGGTGATCGCCACGACCAATAGGTCGCTCCGGACTGCCGTAAAAGAAGGCAAGTTCCGCGATGATCTTTACTATCGGCTGAACGTGATCCCGCTGACCCTGCCGCCGCTGCGCGAGAGGCTTGAGGATGTCCCTGAGCTGGTCCGCTACTTTGCGCACCGCAGCCACGGCGATCCGGAGCGATTCTCGGCGGATTTCATCATGGGGTTGCAGCAATACGCCTGGCCGGGCAATGTGCGTGAACTGGAGAATGTCATCCGGCGTGCGGTCGCGATGGGAGACAAACTCGAGCCGGCGAGTGAGATGACCTCGAACGGGAACCTGGCGGGAGACATGACGCTGTCGCCGGGCCTGACCCTGCGCGAACTGGAGAAGCAGTTGATCGAGCGAACCCTGGCGCAGACCGGAGGCAATCGGTCGCGCGCGGCTGAAATGCTGGGTATCAGTTTGCGGACGGTGCGCAACAAGATTCGTGATTATGGTCTTCCTGCAAGGAGCGCGTATGCCAATGATTAATACGCCGCAGCTTGTGGCCCTGGCCCGCTTCCTGGACGTGAACGCATACCGACATAGCCTGATCACGTCGAACCTGGCGAATATCGACACGCCTGGCTACCGTACCCGGGACATTAACTTTGCCGCCGAGCTGCAGCGGATACAAGACCCGCTTTCCTCCGCGACTTTCACCCCGGTTTCGCGGCCGGTGGAAGGACTGATCGAGCGGCCCGATGCCAACAATGTCAGTCTCGAGCGGGAAAGCCTGCTGCTCGCGGAAACCCAGCTTCGATACCGGATTGGAGTGGAGTTGATCCGGGCCGAGTTTCGCCGGTTGTCCATGGCAATCAACGACGGGAAAGCACAATGAACCTGTTTGGGATGCTCGAACTCAGCGGATCGGCGCTGCTGGCGGAACGTCAGCGTGCGGAAATCGTGGCCAGCAACATGGCCAACGCGGAAACTACCCGGACGCAAGAGGGCGGTCCGTATCGCCGCCGTCTTCTGCTCTTTCGCGCACAGCGCATGCAGCCGTTTGCCTTGATGTTGGCCGGCTTTCGCAGTGCGGGCCAGGGTGTGCGAGTGGAGCAGGTGGTCAGCGATAACACTCCCGCAATACGGCGTTTTGAACCGGGCCATCCGGATGCTGACACGCAAGGGTACGTCGCGTATCCCGCGATCAACCCGGTCGATGAGATGACGGACCTGCTGGGAGCGGTGCGTTCCTACGAATTGAATGCTGCCGCAGTGCAAGCATCGAAGAACATGATCCAGCAGGCGATCGCGATTCTCAGCTAGGAGCCGAGACATGAATCCGGCGGTTTCTTCTTTGCGCATTCTCCCGGTCGAGACCGAGATCCGTCCGCTGCGTCCGGATAACGAGCCCTCGGTTTTCGAAGAGAACCTGCGTGCCGCGATGGACGGCGTCGAGGAGGTCAGCAGCCGGGCGCAACAAAAGGTGAGCCAGCTGTTGCGCGGCGACGGCGTCGATGTTCACAGTGCGATGATTGCCGTCGAGCAGGCTGAGCTGTCTTTCGAACTGATGATGCAGGTGCGCAACAAAATCGTGGAGGCCTACCAGGAGATCGCCCGCATGCAGTTCTAGTGCGGGGTGTTCGACCGGGGGGCTGAGGGCCAAGGTAGCCAATTGCCGTGGCGGAAAACAAGCCAGCCGCGTTTCAGCAGATCAGCCAGTTCCTTCGCGGACTGACTGTCTCCCAGCGGGTGCTATTGGTCGGCGGAGCTGCCCTGGTTGCGGGAACACTCTGGGTGTTCGTGTGGCTGCTGGGCAAACCTAAGTTTGTGACGCTTTATTCCGGGCTGCGTTCGGGCGATGCGCAAGCCATGGGAGCCAAGCTCAGCGCGCGCGGCATTCCTTTTGAACTATCCGCCGATGGCGGCAGCATCCTGGTTCCCGCCGAGCAACTCGATACCAGCCGCTTGGAGACCGCTTCGCAGGGGCTTCCGCGGAACGCGCGCATGGGGTTTGAGCTGTTCGACAATCCCAACTGGGCGGGAAGCGAGTTCAGCGAAAAGGTGAACTACCAGCGTGCGCTCGAGGGAGAACTGGAGCGTACCCTGCAAACCTTGAGCGAAGTGCAAGCTGTGCGCGTACACCTCGTCCTTCCGCGGGACTCGCTGTTTTCCGATCAGGAGCGCGACGCCAAGGCAGCCATCATCGTGAAGACCAATACGGGGACGCTCTCAGAAACCGCTCAGAAGGCGATACCACAACTGGTAGCGAGCGCGGTCGACAAGCTGCGTCCGGAAAAGGTAACCGTCGTCGATGCCGACAGCAGCGCTTCTCTACTGCATGCCCGCGGGCCATCCGCCGGGGCTAGTGACCTCGATGACGAACTTTCCAAGGCCCTGGTTCGAACCTTGGAACCGGTAGTGGGACCCGAGCATGTGCGCGCCAGCGTCCACGTGGAATACGACTCCAGCACCAGCGACAACACCGAAGAGATTTACGATCCTAAAACGACGGCGACCACCAGCATGCAGCGGGCAGAAGAGAACATGGGCGGCGCTTCGCCGGCGGGCATACCGGGAACCGCCAGCAACGTTCCCGGCTCGGCTGCACCTGGCGTGACTGCGGCGGCGCAGCGCGACACCCAGTCATCCCGCTCCGAGAGCTCAACTTATGCGGTCAGCCGCAGCGTCCACCACATTGTCCAGCCTGCCGGGCGCTTAAAACGAGTGACGGCTGCAGTTCTGGTCGACGATGTCTTCGAAACACAAGTACAGAATGGAAAAGAAGTCAGCACACGGCGCAAGCGGACGCAGGAAGAGATGAAGCAACTCGAACAGCTGGCGCAAGCCGCGATCGGGTTCGATACCTCGCGCGGAGATATCTTGGCGATTGAGAACCTTTCCTTCCAGGAGTTGGCGATCGAAAAGCCGGCACCGCCGGGCAAATTGGATCGCTCCCGGCAGCTTATCCAGCAATGGTCGTGGTTATTCCGCTACGCAGCGGTAGGCCTGCTGTTTGGCATCGTGTACATGCTGCTGCTGCGGCCGGTGAAGAAACAGATACTCGAGGCGTTGCGCCGTCTGCCGGAACGGGCGGCACGAACGGTTATGGGACAGGAGCCTGTGGCAGTCGCTGGCGCGGGAGCGGCTACGCTGGAAGCGATCAATCTGACGTCCGGAACTGAACAAGCCAGAAAGGCCAGTGCGCTGAAACACCAACTCACCGAAAAAGTGAAATCGGAGCCAGCCGTTGCCAGCCGCCTGGTGCAGGGCTGGATACGCGAGGATAAGTCGAAGTGATGGGCGACGCATCTTCGTCGAGCGGTCCTCCCACTGGGCTCAACAAAGCCGCCATTCTGATGGTGTTGCTTGGAGAAGAACCTGCCGGGGCGATCTATCGCAATCTACCGGAGGAGGATCTGCGGCTCATCACGGAGCAGATCGCGAAGCTGAAATATGTGTCGCCGGATGTTGCCTTGGCCGTTCTCGAGGAATTTCAGCGGCTGAGCATGACGCAAGATTACCTGGCGCAGGGCGGCAGCGAATATGCCCACAAGCTGCTGGTCGCCGCCTTCGGAGAGGAAGGAGCGCAGCGGCTGATCGAGCAGGTGACCGCATCGAAAGACGCGGCTTCCGGACGGTTGGAAGCACTGGGCAAGATTGATGCCCAGCAATTGGCGAAGTTCCTGGAGGCCGAACATCCGCAAACCATCGCCCTGGTGCTGGCTCATCTTGACGCGAAACCGGCGTCCGAACTGCTGATGAAATTGCCCGAGGCTTCCCGTTCCGAAATCGTCAAACGCCTGGCCAAGCTGCGGCAATTTTCTCCCGATGTGGCCAGCAAGATCGCCTTGGCGATGAACGAGCGCCTGCAGAATCTGGGGGACCAGGGACGGCGCGCCTGCCCGGGGGTCAAAACGGTAGCCGACCTGCTCAACCGCCTTGATCCGGTGACAGGCAAATCGATTCTTGAGGCCATTGAGCGCGAGGATGCCGAACTCGCGCTCAGCGTTCGCAACCTGATGTTCACCTTTGAAGACTTGTTGGGGGTTCCGGAACAGAGCATGCGCGAGTTGCTCGGCCAGCTCGACAAGAAGACCCTGGCGTTAGCTCTACGCGGAGGATCCGAAGAGTTGAAAAGCTTTTTCTTCAAAGCAATGTCTTCACGGGCAGTTGAAATGCTGAAGGAAGACATGGAAGTGCTTGGACCCGTCCGCTCGCGCGACGTCATCAAAGCGCAGCAGGAGATTGTCGGGGTCGCTCGCAACCTGGAAGCCGAAGGAAAAATCAGCCTGGGGACGGAAGGCGAAGATGAGTACATCGTCTAGCACCGCCAGCGCCCCCTCCGCCCTTCGTTCTTTCGACTACGCGGATGTCGCGCCAGGCCGGGGCAGCGGCACTTCCGACGACATGCAGAAACAGATTGTGGCAGCGGCCGTTTGTGAAGCCGAGGCGCGCGCCAAGGCGGCTTTTGCGGAGCAACTTGCTCGCGAGCGGGACGTCCTGCGATCCGCGCTGGCCGATTTTGCCCGCGAGCGGCAACTATATTTTCGGAAGGTGGAAAGCGAGGTATTGCAACTGGCGCTGGCGATCGCGCGCAAGATTCTGCAACGCGAAGCGCGGGTCGACACACTGTTGCTGGCCGGCCTGGTGCGCCTCGCACTCGAAAACATCCATTCCAGCACCCGTGTAGTGGTGCGGATTCATCCGACCCAGGCTGCGTCGTGGCGTGAATACTTTGCGCAGAATATCGATCCGCCCGATGTTCCGGACATCATCGAGGACCCGGCGGTGGAAGCGGGCCGCTGCATCCTCCAAACCAGCGTAGGCACGACACAACTCGGAATCGAGCCGCAACTCAAAGAAATCGAGCAAGGCTTGCTGGACCTCTTGGCTCAGAAACCACAAACTGGATAGCCGATGTGACACCGCGTGTTTCACTCCAAACTTCCATGCCTGAACTGCTGTCCTCCTATTTCGCTCGTCTCGATATGTCTTCGGCGTTGCGCTGGGAAGGCCGAGTCACCGAAGTCGTCGGGCAGCTTGTGGAGAGCGATGGTCCGTTCTGCTCGATTGGCGAGGTGTGCCAGATCGTCGACGCAGCGGGCGCGGCTTACCCGGGAGAGATCGTTGGATTTCGCGGCAACACGGTGCTGTCTATGCCGCTGGAAAAACCTAAAGGCATACGTTTCGGTGATCGCGTGATCACTTGGGGCGCACGTGCCAGTTTGCGAGTGGATGAAGAAATGGTTGGCCGTGTTCTTGATGGTTCGGGAGATCCACTGGATGGGCGCGGGCCCTATTGTGGCCGTAGCTACCAGATGCTGGATGTGCCAGCCCCGCGACCGCTGGAACGTGTACCGATCCGGCAAATGCTGGGTTGCGGGATTCGCGCCATCGATGCATTTCTGAGCTGCGGACGTGGCCAACGAATCGGCATCTTCGGAGGCAGTGGCGTCGGCAAAAGCACGCTCATCTCTATGATGGCGTGCGGCACGAACGCCGATGTTACAGTGCTCGCATTGATCGGCGAACGCGGCCGGGAAGTCGGACAATTCCTGGAAGCGCTAGGCGAGGAAGGCCGACAAAGATCGGTGGTGATTGTCTCGACTTCCGATCAATCGCCACTGCTGCGCATTCGCGCCGCCCTCGCGGCTACGGCAGTGGCGGAATTCTTCTGTTCGCGGGGCAAACATGTTCTGCTCGTCGTCGACTCGCTCACCCGCCTGGCCATGGCGCAACGGGAGATTGGCTTGGCGGCGGGAGAACCGCCTACCGCGAAAGGCTACACTCCCTCGGTATTCACGCTGCTCGCCCGACTGATCGAGCGGGCAGGTAATTTCAGTCACGGCAGCGTCACCGGCTTCTACACTGTTCTCATGGAATCGGACGATCAGCAGGATCCGTTGGTCGATGGGGCGCGGGCACTTCTCGATGGACACGTCATGCTCGATCGGCGTTTGGCAGCACGCGATCACTATCCCCCGATTGCAGTGCTCGACAGTATCAGCCGCCTGATGTCCTCGGTCTGCTCCCCTGCCCATCTGGACCAGGTGCACCGTCTTCGTCTACTCCTGGCGGCCTACACTGCCTCCGAAGACCTGATCCGCATAGGTGCATACCAGAAAGGCGTAGATCCTGGACTGGATAAGGCGATTGCCATCATGCCGGAGCTCGAGATGTTTTTACAGCAGCGCCCCGGAGATAAGCCGACACTGGAGGAAACGCTCGACCTCCTGCTACACATCAAGAGTTGAACAATGAGTTTCCGGTTTCGTTTGGAAGCCTTGCTCAGACTCAAGCGCAGTCTTGAGCGACAGCAGGAGCTCCTGTTGGCGGCGGCGCACCAACAAGTGGCTGTTTTGGAGCGCCAGGCGCACGCCATTCGTGCCGCGCGTGCCTCCCTATTGAATTCGCGCAACCAAGCAGCCGCGATTGGCGGAATGCCCGCGTCGCAACTCCACTTTTACGAGAACCGTGGTTCGTTGCTGGAGGCTCTTGAAAAAAGCGTGAATCGACAACTGGAAGATGCTCGCAAACTGCGCTTGGCCCGATCCGCCGCGCTGGCTGCCGCTCGGCGTGAACGCGAACTTCCGGAGAGCTTACGAAACCGGCAACTCCGGGAATATCGCCAGCAGGAGAGCCGCCGTGAACAGCGGCAGTTGGACAATCTACATTTGCTGTTGCTCAATGCCCAGCGACGACGATCCTAGCTCACCTCATACCACTTCGCGCGGATCACTCCCCGCACATACATTGCCCACCCGGATAGGCAGATTCTGCCGTTCTCCGCGCCCTTGACCGCGATGCACCATTTTCCTTTCCGGGCAAGTTCGCCGTTACCGGACACTTACGCCGGGAACTGATTTCTGGTTTCGATGACAACTGTTGGCGGGGCAAGTGCTTCAACCAGAGCGAAACGGATCAGTCGGACGAAGCATACCTGTGGACTCGATATTCCAGACTGTCGCAGCGGTCGCAGCCGACACGACAAATGGCTCTCCCCCTATCCCGGGATCTGGAGGTGAATTCGCGGCAGTCCTCGACGCAATTCTTGATGAATTCTCCAAGAACTTTGAGGTGGTGAATGGACGGACCACCCCGGAAACTGCAGGCAACGTTTCAAAGCCGGACCCCGCCAAGAAAGCGGATGAAAGCCCAACAGACTCCGTAACGAACCTACCAGTTGCCGGGTTGTCTTGCGGCATCGTTCCGACGCCCACGATGACGGCTGAACCCAGGCCCGCCGCCGCAAACGTATCAGAACCTTCTCCGGCCATATCAGGTGACACTGTGTCCGACAACTCCCGACCACCACAAAGCTTTACTGCAGACATGGCGACCTCAGAGGGCGAGGTTATGCCTGGAGACACGGCTTCGCCGACTCCCCACGCTTTCGGCGTGGGCCGGATTGAGCAGGGTGCCCCTGCGGAAGCAGGCGTGACTGAATTGAATGCACGCGATAACGGTCAGCCGCGCGTGGAAAATTCAAGCCGCTCTTCGAATGAGAAATCACCAGATCAGCCGCCCACGATCATCCCCGACGTCGATAGCCAGTCCAGCACGTCGACAGTCGAAGCCAGACCGACCGCGCCGCCCACGGTTCCCGAGAGCAGCGATGCCCCACGGGTACGCGAGTCTGCCAGCACAGTAGGAGGCACGGAGGTGGACGTGTCACTGCCGGAGCCCACGTCATCTGCCAACGAGCCTGCTATTCCATCCACCGTTGACGTAGCGGTGCCATCGACATTGGCAACTGACAAGCGACCACAGTCCACGAATTCCTCAAGCGCGGAACGACACAATGATTCCGGGAGTGTCCGACCCGACGCTTCCCCGCCGCTACCGGTTGACGACGGAGAATCGCTGAAGAATGCCGACGTACCGACACCGCAAAACACATTTGCGACGTTGACACGTGATTCTGGCCGCTCACAGCGCGACACAACCATCCGCGCTGCTCACCCAACCGACGAACGCGAGAGCGCGCCGGTTCTTTCGGCGCACCCGCGGGTTGACAATCAAACATCCGTCTCTCCTGCGGCAATTCCCGATGCGAGAAGGGCAGATCAGCCGAGTGGTGCCGCGATGCCGCCGGTCACGAACCCGCGACCGCCTCATGAAACGGATCCTACCGCTACTCAGACATTCATTGCGGACTCTCCGGTGCACCAGGCCCGCTTGGCCGGAAAAGGCGATCAACTGGAGATGCACGTGGCCCTGCGAACCGCCGCATTGGGGAACCTTGAGGTGCATACGACGGTCCGCGCCGATCAGGTCGGCGTGATCTTCGCCAGCGAGAAAGCCGATCTGGGCAACGCTCTTGCAGCCAACCTCCCGTCGCTTGAAAACAGCGTGCGGCAGCACGACCTTCGGCTGGACACGGTGCAATTCGTGCTACACACACCGATGTCTGGCAGTGATTTTTCTTCCACGCCGCAACACGACAATCGGCCGTTTCACCAGTCCGCTTACGACCCGCACTCCGCCATCGGAGAAGCCGGCGAAAAGGTAGCGCCTGAAGAGGCGGTCGATTTGCCCGGCAGGCACGGGCTCAGCATTCACGCCTAAGAAAGGAGCCACATGCAGATCCATGCTCTAAGCCAGTCGAGCGACAACAAAACCGCATCGGCGTCGCAGAGTTCAGGAATGAGTGACATCTTTCTGCAACTGCTCACGGCGCAGTTGAAGAGCCAGGGCCCTTTTGACCCACTCGATCCCAATCAGTTCGTCAATGAACTTGCGCAATTCAACACGCTAAACGAGGTCATGGAGATCCGCCAGTTGCTTGAACAAGTCGCGGCGGCAGCCATTCCGCCGGCCAGCGACTCGGCCACAAAAGGAGGACAGTAATGCCGGTCTTTTCTATTCCCTTATCCGGTCTGACAGCCAGCTCGGCCGCACTCTCGGCCATCGCCAACAATCTCGCTAATCTCAACACGATCGGCTACAAGGACACTCGAGTGCTGTTTCGCGATCTGTTTTACCAGACGATCGGATCCAGCGGAGCGGGCGATCCTATCCAGCAAGGCGCGGGCGCGTCGGTGAGCGCCATGCCTTCGATTTTTACCCAGGGCAATGTGGACCCTAGCGGCGTTGCTACCGACGTTGCCATCATGAACGACGGGTTCTTTGTCGTCGAAAAAGACGGCGTGACGTCCTACACCCGAGCCGGCAATTTCAGCCCGGATGACAATGGTTTCCTGATGACATCGGAAGGACAGTGGGTCATGGGTTATCCAGCGGTGAACGGCGCCATTGCCACCGGCCAGGGCTTGACGCCTCTGAACCTCGGAAAAGGGACCATCAGTCCGGCGACCGCCACTACCTCGGTGCAGATACGCACGAATCTCGACGCCTCGGCAGCCGTCGGTAGCACTCCTTTCAGCACCCCGGTCACGGTTTACGATTCGCTCGGCGCAGGCCATGTCCTCACTTTCACTTTCAACAAGACGGGTTTGAACACGTGGGCGTACCAGATCACAATTCCCGCCGCTGATGTGGGCGGCACCGGCGCACCGGTGTCCCTCAACGCCGGCACGCTCACATTCAATGGTGCGGGAGCTCTGCTCACCCCGGCTGCCGACGTCACAGGGATCACGATCAACAACCTGGCCGACGGAGCCAACAGCCTGAGTTTTACATGGGACCTGTATTCCAACGGATCGGGTCTGATGACGCAAGTCAGTTCCGCGAGCAGCACCGCGTCGCAGCAACAGGATGGCAACCCGAGCGGATCGTTGAGCGATTTCAACATCGGTTCCGATGGCATCATCACCGGAACGTTCAGCAACGGGCGAACGGCGATTCTGGGACAACTTGTGCTGGCGAATTTTGCCAATTTACAAGGCTTGCTGCGGACGGGGCGCAATGGGTATGCAGCCACACTGGCCTCCGGCCAGGCCGTCGTCGGGGCGCCTGGGACAGGCGGACGGGGAACGTTAGCTGGTGGAGCGCTGGAACTCTCGAATGTCGATATCGCCAAGGAATTCGCACAGCTGATCATCGCGCAGCGCGGGTTTCAAGCCAATGCTCGCGTGGTCACGACCTTTGATGAGATCACGCAGGACACGATCAATCTGAAACGATAGAACGGAGGAATTAACCGTTCTTAATGAGAATGCTCCAACCATAGTGGCGAGCCGCGCTCGCGCGGCGCTTCAGGGTCGGGCGCGGTTCGCATAATACAAGCCCTAGCAGCAAGTTGCCGGGGCTCGGCATTGCGCTGCTCGCTAACGACGCCGGAATGTGAATTGCTGGTGTCGCACCGTGCCCGAAGATCCCGACAAAGCCCCCGACAATGCGACGCCGGCCGAACCGGTGAAGAAGAAGAGCAAGTGGCCGTTCCTGGTAGCGGGTGTGCTCCTGCTTGCAGTCGTAGGGGGAGCGTTGGTCTGGATTCTGCGAAGCCGCTCAGGCCCGCCAGAAACGCCGCCGCCTGATGAGCCACGGATCAAGGCCACACTGCACCTTGAAAGCTTCGTCATCAACCTCGTCGACGTGGAGCAAAGAGCATACCTGCGGATCGGCGTCGACATCGGCCTAAGCAAACCGGTAAAGGCAAAAGAAGGGGAAGGCGGCCCGCCGACAGCGCTGGTGCGGGATACCATCGTGGGAGTACTCGCACTCTCCAAGCCCGACGAACTGCTCACCGCGGACGGAAAAAACAAACTCAAGAAAGACTTGCTGCAGGCCTTGCACCAGCGTGCTCCGGAGCTGGGTGCGCAAGAGATTTACTTCACCGAGTTTCTCATTCAACGCTGAGGGTTATGGGAGAACGCCCCAAGTCGGTTGAAGATTCGGCTCCCTGGGACCGCGTTCTTGGCCTGGGATGCGATCTGCGAGTGGAAATCGAAATCACCGACTTCCGCGTGCGCGATGCCACGGCGCTTGCACCTGAGGCCGTGATCAGCACGAAATGGTCGGTGAGCACCGAGGTGCCGCTCGCCGTCAACGGCCAGTTGATCGCCTGGGCCGAGTTCGACGTATGCGATGGGCACCTGGCGGCACGAGTTACGGAGTTGGCATGAAATGCGGGTCAGGGACGGCGCCGGAAGCTGGGTCGTGGCGGGACCAATCACTCAGGTGCATCCGCACTCTGCGGGACTTACTGACCGCCTGCTCAGGATTGCTACGCCATCGCCAGAAACCAAAGCGGCTCCGAGTGTGTGAAACGCTCTCCCTGGGTGAACGCCGGTTCGTAGCGGTCGTGCAATTCGAAGGGCGGCGCTTTCTTCTCGGGGGTACGGCCAGTTCGGTGGTACTGCTCTCTACGTTACCGGCGGCTGGCGAAGAGTCGCTGACATCAATCCCGGAAGCCGGAGAAGCGGCATGACCAGGAGGGGGCTGCGGTTATCTCTGCTCGGTTCGGTTCTGCTGTTGCTGAGCAGTGCAGCTATGGCGGCTCCTCGTCACGCAAACGATGCGGGCTTGAACTGGTCGGCTGGCGGAGCGCATGGCTCGGTGCCGTGGAACATCGTAGTTCTGCTGACTCTCCTCACGCTGCTTCCCGCCCTGCTGCTTGCCATGACACCCTTTGTTCGGCTGCTGGTGATCTTTCATTTCCTTCGGCAGGCGCTCGGGACACAAACCACGCCCAGCAACCAAACACTGGTCGGCCTGTCGCTGATCCTGACGTACTTCCTCATGCAACCCGTGGGTAGCGCGGTTTATCAGGACGCGCTGCGGCCGCTCGAAAAAGGCTCGGTCGACGTGCTCGAGGCGGTCGACCGCGGGTCGGTTCCGCTGCGCGGGTTCATGTTGCGCTTTGCGCGCGAAAAAGACCTTGCTCTCTTCTTGGACTTAGCCCGGCAGCCTCGCCCGGCTCATGCCTCAGATCTGTCCATGCGCATCGTTCTCCCGGCATACATCCTTTCGGAACTGAAAGCTGGATTTCAGATTGGCGCAGTACTGTTCTTGCCGTTCCTGGTCATCGATATGGTCGTGGCGGCGATTACCACATCCATCGGAATGCTGCAGTTGCCGCCGGTCGTGATCTCCACCCCGCTCAAGATCCTGCTCTTCGTCATGGTCGATGGCTGGAACCTGGTGGTGGGATCACTCATGAAGAGCTTTGGCTGAGGTGTGTATGGGACAAGCCGTCGAGCTGACAAGAAATGCGCTTGAGATGGTGTTGTGGCTGGGTACGCCGCTGCTGTTGATCGCGACGGTGATCAGCCTGCTCATCAACATCGTCCAGGTGCTGACCTCGTTGCAGGAAACCACGCTTTCCACCGTACCCCGTCTGGCGGCGGTGGCGGTCGCAGGCTTCCTGCTGATGCCGTGGATGGTGCGCAAGCTGGGCGTTTATACGCTGCAACTTTTTTCTGATTTTCGGCCATACCTGCAATAAGCCGGCCATGGATGTCTTTCGCTTAGAACCGATTGTGACAGCCGCCGCATTTGTTGGAGTGCGCATAGGCAGCCTGATGGTCTTTGCCCCATTTTTCGGCAGCACCGCCATTGCGGCGCGGGTGAAAGCCGGGCTGACGGTTGTACTCACGGGATTGCTTTACAGCGTCATTCCATCCCCGCAACTACCGGCTTCGCTCGTCGAGTGGATACAACTGATCGCGAACGAAACCCTCGTCGGGCTGTTGTTCGGAATAACCATTCAATTCATCTTCGACGCCGCCCAGCTTGCCGGGCAGGTGCTCGGCATCCAAATGGGCTTTTCCCTGGTCAGTATTCTGGATCCACAGACTCAGGCGGACAGTCCGGTGCTGTCTATCTTTCAGCAGATGGTAGTCCTGCTGATCTTCTTGCAACTTGACGTACATCACTGGCTGTTGCGCGGCTTGGCGGCCAGCTTCACGTATGTTCCGGCGGGTTTGGCGACCGTCAACCTGACGTTGATCTCGGAGGTGTTGCGGGCGGCCGGAGGGATGTGGCTGGCTGCCATCCAGATTGCCGCCCCCGCGCTGGTGGCGACGATGCTCGCCGATGTGGCTCTGGGATTTTTGGGCAAGGCTTCTCCCCAGTTGCCGGTTCTCTTGGTCAGCCTGTCAGTGAAAAGCGTTTTGGGATTGGTCGTGCTGGTAGCGGCCGTCGGGGGATGGCCGCGCTTTTTCGAAAGGCACTTCACCGACGCCATCGTTACAGGCGAGCGCCTGCTGCAACTCGCAAAAGGATAAAACTTGGTCGACGACAACAAAACCGAACAACCGACACCGCGGCGCCGGCACCAGGCACGGGAGAAAGGGCAGGTCGCCCGTAGCCGCGAACTCATTGGCGTCATGGGCACCGCCGCAACTGTCGGAGTACTGGCCGCGACCATTTCGACCTTTCCAGCCCACTGGCAGTCGCTTTTCCGGATGGCTCTCAACAAGGCGGTGGAAGGAGACCTCGAGCTGCAAAATCCTCTGGCGCTGTCTGCGGGGTTCAACGTCGTTCGTAATGCTGCGCTCGGGATTGCGCTGGGATGGGCTGTAGCGCTCATATCAGCCGTCGCTCAGGGAGGCTTGGTCATGGCGCCGGCCTCTCTGTCCCCCAAGGCGGAAAGACTCAGTCCGGCGGCGAAGCTGCGTCAACTCTTCTCCGTAGTTGCGGTCAGCAATCTGCTGAAATCACTCCTGCCGGTTGCCGCGATCGGCTATGTCACGGTCAGCGTGTTGGCACGCGATTGGGACAGCATGTTGCGGCTTCCGGCTGCGCCACCGGGCAGCTTATTCGCCTTTCCGCATCAGCGCATGTTTGAGATTGCGTGGAAATCGACATTAATCCTGCTGGCCTGGTCGGGCGCCGACTATCTGTTTCAACGCTTTAAGTTCGAACACGACCTGCGCATGAGCCGCCAGGAACTCATGGACGAGTTGAAAGAGACCGAAGGACACCCGACGATCAAGGCGCGAATCCGCCGATTACAGCGGCAGGTGCGTAGGCGGCGCATGTTGAAGGACACGGAGCGCGCCACTGTAGTGATCACCAACCCGACGGAATTTGCGGTGGCGCTCGAGTATGGGCCGGAGATGCCCGCGCCCGTGGTAGTCGCCAAAGGACGTAATTTACTCGCCGCGCAGATCAAGCAAATCGCCCGTTGGCATGGCATTCCGCTTGTTGAGAATCCACCGCTGGCACATGCCCTGTATCGCGCGGTCGAGGTGGGCCAGTCGATTCCCGCGAAGTTGTATGCCCTGGTCGCAGAGATTCTGGCCTTCGTTTACCGCGCCCAGGCGACGGCAGCCCGGCGGGGAGGGTACTAGCCGATGGCATCGACTGTTCAACCCGGTCCCCCCGGAGGATCAGCCAGCGAATGGATCGTGCCGGTTGCGGCAGTCAGCCTGGTATTCGTGATGCTGATCCCCATGCCGGCGGTCGCGCTGGATCTGCTGCTGGCAACCAGCATCACGGCTTCAGTACTGGTTCTGCTGTCCGCCATCCAAATCTTGCGTCCGGCACAGTTTTCCGTTTTCCCGAGCCTATTGTTGTTGCTCACGCTGTTCCGGCTCTCGCTGAACCTGGCCTCCAGCCGCCGAATTCTCCTGCATGGCAATGAGGGAGCAGCCGCCGCCGGCCGCGTGATTGAAGCTTTTGGACAGTTTGTGGTGGGCGGGAACTACGTAGTCGGGTTTGTCCTGTTCGTCGCGCTGATTGCCATTCAATACATCGTGGTCAGCCATGGCGCCGTGCGTACGGCAGAAGTGACGGCTCGCTTCACGCTCGACGCCCTGCCGGGCAAGCAGATGGCGATCGATGCCGATCTGAATGCGGGGCTTATTGATGAGGCTCAGGCACGCATTCGCCGCGAGCAGATTGCGCATGAGGCGGAGTTTTACGGCGCTATGGACGGCGCTGCCCGATTCAACCAGCGCGATGCATTGGCAACCATCCTTATTACTGCGGTCAATATCGTCGCCGGCTTTCTCATTGGAGTCTTCCAGCTGGATATTCCCTTTCGCGAAGCGCTGCGGACTTACACGGTTCTGACGGTGGGCGACGGGCTGGTCACGATGATCCCTTCGTTGCTGGTGTCGATGGCGGGCGGCATGGTGGTGACGCGTGCCTCATCCGACAGCACGCTTTCCGTGGACGTTGGCAGGCAATTGTTATCGCGACGCCGGCCGTTGTTCATCGGGGCTGGAGTGATGCTGGTGTTGGCCGCGGTTCCGGGGCTCCCCAAGTTTTCGTTTCTGGTGCTTGCCGGAATCGTAGGTCTGCTGGCATGGCGCGCGCCCAAGCCAAAACCTGAAGCGCCGCCGTCCGTGCCGGAAAAGAAGCCACAAGAAGTGCTCGAAGATCTTTTGAAACTCGATGAACTGAGTCTGGAAGTCGGCTACGCGCTGGTGGCGCTGGTGGATGCCCAACAGGGCGGGCAGCTTCTGCAGCGGGTGCGGGCTCTGCGGAGCAACTTGGCCGTGCAGCTCGGATTCATCGTGCCGCCGGTGCATATCACGGACAACATGCGCCTGAAGCCGCGGGAGTATGTGATCTCGATGCGCGGGGTCGAGCTGTCGCGCTGGGAGATGGAAGCGGACAATCTGTTGGCCATCAACTCGGAGGCCGCGCCGCCGCCGCTGGCGGGCATTGCGACGCGGGAGCCCGCCTTTGGCGTCTCGGCACTGTGGATTGTGCCCGCTCTGCAGAACCAGGCATTGGCCTCTGGATACGCCGTCGTCGACCAGACTTCGGTGATGGCTACCCATCTTTCGGAAATCATCAAGCAGCATGCCTACGAGCTGCTGAGCCGCCAGGAAACCAAGCGCTTGCTCGACCGGCTGGCCGAAAGTCATCCCAAGCTGGTCGAGGAACTTGTTCCCAAGGTGCTAAACCTGGGCGAAGTGCAACGCGTCCTGCAGCAACTGCTGCGCGAACAGGTATCGATCCGGGATCTGGCCAGCATTCTTGAGGCGCTGCTCGATGCGGCGCCGTCCACGAAGAATCCCGTCCTGCTGGTGGAAGCCGCGCGACAGGCGCTGGGCCGCGCTCTGGTGCGGCCGCTGCTTTCTGCGAGCGGCGACCTCCGGGTGATCACCATGGACGAGTCGCTTGAACAAGAGCTGAACCAGGCTTTCGGCCCGCAGACCTCGGCTACGATCGCGGCCGGGCTTCAGCCCAATTTCTTGCGGCGAATTCTGGAAGGCATGCGCAGGCTGGCGGGCGAACAGGTAAACCTCACCGCGCCCGTGGTGCTGTGCGGCACTCCCGGCCGTTTTCACCTGCGGCGCTTGCTCGAACCCTTTCTTCCCAAGCTCGTCGTCCTCTCTCCCGGAGAGATCCCTCCCAGGATCCAGGTGCAGTCGGTAGGCGTGTTGCATTGACCGTCAACATGGGAAAGGACGTAAGCCATGGCAAATTCGCAGGCTTATCAAGGTTCCGGTGACAGCGAGAGCCTGCTCATGGAACAGCTGCCGCACGTGCGCTACATTGCCCGGCGCATTCATGAGCGGCTTCCCAAGCATGTTCCGCTCGAGGATCTGGTGCATGCGGGGGTAATTGGCCTGATTGACGCAATTCACAAGTTCGACCAGACCAAGCACGTGCAGTTCAGCTCCTATGCCAAGTTCCGCATTCGCGGCGCGATCCTCGACAGCTTGCGTGAAATGGATTGGAGCCCGCGCGCACTGCGCCGCAAAGCCCGCGGTATCGAAGAGGCACACAACCGACTGGCCACGCGGCTGGGACGCTCGCCCACCGAGCCGGAACTTGCCAAAGAGCTGGGAATGGAACTACATGAATTCCAACTCCTGCTGGGCGAGCTCAGTGGACTCGAGATCGGCAGCCTGCGAGTGGAGTCACAGCGCGACGGCACCGACGAAGACCTCTGCGAATACATTTCCGGAGCACCTGAAGAAACCCCTTACTACCGGTGCCTGCAATCGGAGATGAAGCAACTGTTGGCGAGATTGGTTTCCGAGTTGCCGGAACGCGAGAGGCAGGTGCTGGCGCTTTATTACTTCGAGGAGCTGACGATGAAGGAAGTCGGCGACGTTCTGGGCATCGGCGAGTCTCGCGTATCGCAGATCCACTCAATGGCGGTGTTGCGGCTGCGGGCACGCATGCAGGAACTCAACACGGCGGGAACGCTAGTTAAGGCCGCCACCGTAGGCAGTTCCTGGTAAAGGCAAGGACAGCATGGAAAAGGTCCTCAGTCAGGCTGAAATTGATGCGATGGTCCAGACCCAGCGGACCGGCACTGCGCCCCCGCTGCCAGGGCGAGGCCGTAGCATCGAAGAGTGGAATATTTTGAAGGCGGGCCAGATCGGCCCAGTGCAGATGGCGGCAATTCAGCAGCTGCATGAGAGCTTCGCACTCGGGCTGTCTCGCTCGCTCAGCGCCTACTTGCGGGTGGGGTTTGACGTGAAGTTAGCATCCGCTGAGCACCTGGCCTATCGCGAGCTAGTGCAAGGCTTTCCGCCGGAGAGTTATGTGGCCTCCTGCGCTCTGGCGCCGCTTGGAGCAACAGCCGTTCTACAGCTCGACCATGCCGTCGCATTCCCGGTTCTCGATCTCTTGCTCGGCGGCGAGGGTAATACACCTGCTCCCGCACGGCCGATCAGTTCCGTGGAAGAACAGATCATCGAAGAAATACCACGAATCATTTGCCGTGAACTGCAAACCGCGTGGCAGGTGCTTCCGCTGGAATTCTCGTTGCAGCGGCGCGAAGCCGCGTCGCAGGCGGAGAGGCTGATGGCGAGCGATCAGAAGGTCCTCGCCTTGAGCTTTGAGGTGCACGTCGGGGAACTTCGTGGAACCCTGAATGTTGCGGTGCCCGCAGTGGCGTCTTATGCCTTGCTGCGGAAGATCTCGGCCCAGTCAGTACACGTGGGATACCGCGGGTCGGTCGAGTCGCAGGCTCTGCTTCGGCGACGTCTCCTCGAATGTTCTTTCGAAGTGGAATTGTGTGTACCCGCGGTCCAAGTGCCGGTGCGGGAGGTTGCCAATCTCCAGCCCGGGCAAGTGCTCGTCGTTGCGCTGCGGGCTGATTCGGAGGCGGAGTTCGTTGTCGCCAAACAGCCTATGTTCACGGCAAGAATTGCAAAGTACGGCGACCGCCGGGTCGCGCAAATCCAGCAGCCGGTGTCAAAGGAGCGTGCGAGGGAGGCAGCATGAGCGATCAAAAACAGGCGATGAGCCCGGAATTCTCCGAATTCGCCTCGGCTTGGGCTGAAAGCCTTTCGGCAGTCCTGGGAAAGATTACCGGGCAGTCTTTCCCGTGCGCGATGAAGCCTGACGCTTACTCTGCGGCCGATACGGACGTGCATATCGGCGCCATCACCGCCGGAGGAGTGCGCGGCGAGATGGAGTTGCGATTATCGCGAACCGCCGCGCTTGGCCTTGCACAGACTTTCATGGGCGAGAGTCTCGACGAAACCAAGTCCTTCGAAGGACCTTACCACGAAGCTACTGAGGAATTGTTCCGGCAGATCGCAGGAGACACGGTGCTCCGACTGAAGGCACGCTGGGGCGATGTGCAGATGACGGTGCAACTGGGCTCCGCGCCGTCATGGCCGGCCGCAGAACGGGTATTGCTGGAGGCAGGCTCGTCTCCCGTGATTGCCCTCGAATTGAATGTCAGCGCCGCGCTGGCGTCAGCTCTGCGTTCGCAACAAACCGGATCGGCCGCCGCACTTCCTGCTCCACCGACCGGCCTTGCTGGTTTGATGGATATCCGGGTCGCGGCAAAATTGCGTTTTGGCACGCGCCACATGCTTTTGCGCGAAATTCTGGAGTTGTCTCCCGGCTCCATTGTGGAGCTTGATCGCAGGGTGCAGGAACCAGTGGACCTGCTGCTCGACGGCAAGCTTGCGGCTCGCGGCGAAGTGGTGATCGTCGATGGAAATTACGGGATTCGCATCACCGATGTGGTGCTGAACTCTTGAGCTTTGCGCTTCCAATCCGGCGTCCCTCTGTCCTGTGGAGCCAGGCAACCCGAACTCTTGGTGACATGCTGCGCTCGCGCGCCTGCCAAAGCTGTGCCCGTCAGATGAGACTCCGCACGTGGAATTCTGCCGTGCTTTTCGAAGGACACTGGTACTGCTCACCGGAATGTGCGGAAACCAGGGTGCGTTTGCGCCTGTTGGACGGCGGTTCAACCGGCCGGGCGCGCGAAACGACACACCGCATTCCCCTTGGACTGATGCTGTTGTCGCACGGGCGCCTGAACTCGTCGCAACTGCAATGCGGCCTTGAGCGACAGCGCGACGCGGGCCATGGCAGGATTGGCGAATGGTTGCAGAGCTTGGGCTATGTCAAAGATCGCGACGTGATCGCAGCACTGGCGGCCCAATGGAGCTGTCCGATGATGAAGGCCGACTTTCATCCAAGCCGTACGACGTTAAGCCTGGTGCCGCAGAGCTTGCAGGAGCGTTTCGCGATGGTTCCCGTCCACTTCTCCTCTATCACTCACGTCTTGTATGTTGGTTTTGAGCAGCAGATCGACTACTCCCTGCTCTATGCGATCGGCCACATGCTCGATTGCCGCGCTGAGCCGTGCATCATTTCTCATGCTGACTGGCTGAAGAACCGAAGGGATCATCGTGCCTCCGTCGACGTCGTGTTTTGCCACCCATGTGATGCGGACGAGACCGCGCGCATTGTGCGCAGCTACCTCGCGCGCTATGGGTCGTGCGAAATGCGAATGGCTCGTCTCAGGTCGGGAGTATGGTTTCGATTACGTTCGGGAGACACAGCAGGGGACATCCTGTTCGACCGAATATCGTCGGAGACCCCATCCGGCCACCCATCCCAAACACTCGCCTGAAGTTTGTTTCTTTCCTGCCGATAGGACTAGTACACATCATCGCTGGTATTGGCAGGTGTGCCGAAGCCGCTCGTTTTTGCCTGCCCTGCAGGCCGGAAGATCTTGCCGAGTAGTGACCTCCAGCCCGGCAAGATCTTCCCCATCTCTTCCTGCGGCCAATTATCGCGTCTGCGGAATGAGCGAATTACCTCGTTGCACGTGCTGTGAGTTGTGGTTCGCCGATTGCTCTGCTGCAGGGTGGAACTACGACAATGAACAGCGGCTACTATGCAGCGTGTGCCGGGTTTCGAGCGCGGCTCGAGAACCTCGATCTGGCTGCACATAATCTCGCGAATGTGAACACGACCGGCTATCGTGGTCAGCAACCTACCTTTGAATCCATTCTCGCCGCTTCGGGTTCGATGCCCGTGAATGAACTGAATCGCGCGATCAACAATTTCGGGGTACTGAGCGGCAGCCGCACAGACCTGCTGTCCGGCAGCATGGAACGAACAGGCAATCCTCTCGACCTGGCAATCGAAGGTAATGCCTTTTTTGCGGTGCAAACACCTCGGGGGGTGCTCTACACGCGGAATGGTAACTTTCGCGTCTCGGGTACGGGACAACTCGTCACTGGCGAGGGCGACCCCGTACTCGGCGAACAAGGGCCGATTTCGCTGCCGGGCGGCGAGGTTTCCATTAGCGCCGACGGAACCCTCTCATCGAGCGGAGCCGTGGCAGGCAAGCTGCGGCTGGTTGACTTTCCTTCAGCAACAGCGCTTACGGCTGCTGGTGGCAGTTACTACCAGGCTGTCGATGGCAAGTCACAGGTTGCAAAAGGTTCCTATGTCCGTCAAGGGATGCTGGAAGGTTCCAATGTGAACGCGGTGGCAGCGGCGGTGGGGCTGATTGCTTTGCAACGCCACGCAGAAATGTTGCAACGCGCTCTTTCGGCATTTAACAGCGACTTCAACCGCATCGCGGCGAACGATCTGCCGCGCATTTAGGAGGGACCGCATGTTCCGGTCGCTTTACACGGCTGCCAGCGGCATGATGGCGCAGCAACTGAATCTCGACAATATCGCTAACAACTTGGCAAACGCGAGTACGGCCGGATTCCGCCGCCGTCGTCTTCAGTTCCAGGACTTGCTTTACCAGAACATGATCATGCCAGGTGCCGCCGCGACCCAGCAAACCACGGTGGCTGCGGGACTCCAGATCGGCCTCGGCGCGCGAACCTCGGCTTCCGAGATAATCCAGTCGCAGGGCGATTTCAACACCACCGGCAACCCGCTCGATTTGACAATCAAAGGCCAGGGCTTCTTCCAGGTCACGCTGCCCACGGGGGAAACCGCGTACACGCGGGGCGGTACGTTTCACCTCGACGCTCAAGGAAACGTTGTGACCGCTGAAGGCGACCCGATTGAACCCTCGATCACGATTCCGCCCGATGCCACTTCGATCACCGTGGGCGCAGACGGTACGGTCAGTGTGACGCAGCCCGGCCAGCAACAAGCGCAACAGGTGGGAAATCTGCAATTGGCTATCTTTCCCAACCCGGGTGGGTTGAACAGCATCGGCAAGAACCTGTTTCTGCAAACCACTGCTTCCGGAGATCCCATCATCGGCACGCCCGGCGGCAGCGAGGGTCTGGGCAGCATCGAGCAGGGAGTGCTCGAGGAAGCCAACGTCAACGTGGTCGAAGAATTTATTCAGATGATCATGGCGCAACGGTCCTACGAGGCCAACTCGCGCGTGGTCAGCGCCGCCGATCAGATGTTCCAGCAGCTTAATCAGCTGGGACGATGAGTTCCTGGCATGAGCCTGAATAGCATTGCAGCTGCCGCATCGCTCACATTCGCGGTTTTGGTCGTCGGACAGCAGGCGCTCGGGGTGCGTGAAGCTTTCCTCAGCCGCCGTTCCCCGACAGCCCAGAGTGTTACCACCCTTATTCGCGACACGCTGCGCACGTATGGCATTGGGGAACATGATTTGCCAACGCATGACGAACTCGATTTTTCTTCTTTACCGGTGCGCGGGGGTGCGGGTGCAGACCTCCTCTTGGATTCCGTAAAGTGGAACCACGTAGCCCATGGCTTTGATTGTCGCGTGCGCTGCGGAGCGGGAGAATGCCTTCCCTTTCTCGTGCAGATCCGCGCGGATGCCGCCAAGTCGCTGCGGATTCGCGAACGGCTCGCTTCTTTCGCCAGGCAAAATGACACGCAACCAGCCGCGGCCGGTACGAATCATGCAGTGGGGAACGTCAAAAAGACACTCGTCCGTCCTGGAACACACGCCAGACTTCTGCTCGAACGAGACCACGTACGTATTGTTCTGCCTGTAGTCTGCCTCGAGCGCGGCGAACGCGGAAGACGCATTCGCGTTAGGACTATGGAAGGCAACCGGATATTTCGGGCCACCGTGGCTTCCGCTGAAACGCTGACGAGCTCGTTTTAGGAGCGTGATGTCATGAGTGCAATACGAAGGGCGTTGCTGGTCGCGTTTATGGCCCTGGTGGCAATCAACCCGGCAGGCTCGCGCGGCAAGGACAAGAAGCAGGAAACACTCGCACAGTACGTTGCGAAAGTCCAAACAGCCCCGGCTAACCCAACGACACGGATGCCGGGCAGCCTCTGGTTGGATGATGGCGAGCTGGCAAGCTTGCCTCGTGACTATAAAGCCTTCCGGCTGGGAGACCTGGTCACAGTTGTCATCGTCCAGGACACCAGTGCCAGCAACACGGCAAATGTCACGACGGATCGGAGCTTCAGCGCGAACTCGGGAATCGATGCCCTTGCCGGACGGATAAAGACGGGCGGAATTCAAAACTTGTTCTCGCCGCACTCGGCCGCGACCTTGCAGGGCAAAGGCCAAGCCACGTCAAAATCGAGTTTACGTACTAGTCTGGCAGGACGTGTCGTCGCGGTTCTCTCCTCCGGGGCGCTGGTGATTGAAGCCGAGCGCTCGATTCTTATGAACAACGAGCGCCAGACCGCGGTGTTGCGCGGCGTAGCCCGTCTCGGAGACATCGCTCCTGACAATACCATCCTCTCCAACGATCTCAGCAATCTCGAACTCGAACTGAAAGGTAAGGGCGTCGTGAGTGAAGGTACCCGTCCGCCCAACGCGATCGTGCGCATATTGCTGCGCATTTTCGGATTCTAGGAGAGTGTCATGAAACGTGTTCTCCTGCTTTGGATCACCGCGCTGCTACTCGTAGCGGAAGGATTGGGCGCCGACGCCGAACCGCGTACCGTGTTGCTGCGCGATATTACGACGGTCGAAGGCGTGCGGCAGAATCCGCTGATCGGATATGGCATCGTTGTTGGCCTCAATGGAACCGGCGACCGCCGCCAGACGATGTTCACCATCCAGACCCTGGCTAATGCCCTGCAACGCATGGGCGTCCAGATTCCTACGGGAACTGCTCGCGTGAACAATGTCGCTGCGGTTTTTGTGACGGCCACGCTTCCGCCATTTGCCCACCCAGGTACGCAGTTGGACGTTACCGTCTCCTCCATCGGTGACGCGAAGAGCCTCGAAGGAGGCACGCTGCTGCTGACTCCGCTGTATGGCGCGGACGGGAGAGTCTATGCTGCCGCGCAAGGCGCCTTGACCTTGGGCGGATACAGTGCTGGAGCATCAGCCAATGCTAAGCAGGTCAATCATCCCACGGTGGGCAGAATTCCTGCCGGGGGCCTCGTCGAGCGCGACACCAGCATCGATCTTCAGAAACTCGGGAAACTGGCACTGCTGCTTAGTGATACGAACTTCCGCGCCGCCGACGAGATCGCAAATGTAATCAACCGGCAATTCAACAAGGCCGTCGCCAGCGCAATCGATGGCCGCCGGATCCAAATCGACCCGCTGGCTGCCGGCGAAACCAATATGACGGCACTCCTCGCCCGCCTCGAGACGCTGGCCGTCGCGATTTCTCCTCGAGCGCGGGTCATTGTGAATGAGCGCACCGGGACCGTCGTTATGGGCAAGGACGTTCGCCTCAATGCAGTTTCCATCTTGCATGGCAGTCTGTCGATCGAGATCGCGACGCAGTTTGCGGTCTCTCAGCCGGAAGGATTTTCCAAAGGGCAGACCACCGTAGTGCCACAACAGGAGGTGCGCGCCGACGAGAAGCCAGCCCGGCGGGTCGAGTTAACCGAAGGGGCGACGGTCGAGCAACTCGTCAGCGGCTTACAGGCGATTGGCGCGACGTCACGGGACGTGATCGCGATTCTTCAGGCGATCAAGCGTGCCGGGGCTCTGGAGGCCGATTTGGAGGTGATCTGATGATGCCATCGGTGGATGCCGTCCCCGCATTTGTGTCCACTGGCGAGCGCACCCCTAACAATGTTCATCAAGCCGCGCGCCAGTTTGAGGGCATGCTTCTCGCATCGCTTCTGCAGTCGTTCCAGAAAACGTTCTCGTCGATTCCCGGCGATGAGAAGGACTGCGCCCATTCGCAGTATGAGTACATGGAAGCTGAGGCAGTAGGCTCGGCGCTCGCATCACGCGGCGGTATCGGTCTGGCTGACCTGATCGAAAAGTGTTTGCAGAAGTGATTCCTGCGCCGGTCTCCGCGTATCAGCGTCCCACCTGCACCTCAGACCTCGTATAATCAGCGAGTCACCTGTTTTGTCCCTCTGGCCCAACTTGAATGAGGAGAATGAAACGATGGCTTCTTCGCTGCGGCAGTGTGTCAGGATAATTACGGCTTGTTGCCTGGCCGCCATTTTCGCGGTTCCCCCCAGTTTGTTGGCGCAGACACATATTGTTAGTCCCGCCGAATTACAGAAAGAAATCGCTCGTGCCACCAACACCAGGCAACAGAACCTGAACAAGCTGAGCGGGCTCTTTACATCGTCTCAGGCACAGCGTGCTCTTGCCGCCTCAGGAATGAACATTCGTCAGGTCACCTCGGCAATGTCCGGTTTGAATGACCAGGAACTCGCCAAATTGGCTGCTCGGGCGGACAAGGCGCAGGCCGATTTTGCAGCCGGCAGAATCGACGACCACGATTTGCTCATCATACTGATTGCGATTGCCGCGCTGATCTTGATAATCGTCGCCGTGCATCACTAGAGCGGTTCATGAATCGTTGGGCCAAGAGTCTCATCACGCTTCTCTGCATCGCTGGTTCTCTTTGGGCCGCCGATGCGCCTGGTGTATGGCTCGACGTGCCGTTCATTCAACAGGAAAAAAACGGTTGCGGAGCTGCCAGCATTGCCATGGTGATGCAGTACTGGCAGCATCAGCAAGGGCAGGCGCCAACCGCGGACGCGGAGCAGATCCAGCGTGTCCTGTACTCCAGCAAGGGCCACGGAATTTACGCGTCGGATCTCGAGAGCTATTTCCAGCAGCATGGTTATCGGACGTTTGCCTTCCGCGGCGAGTGGAACGACTTGAGGGACCATCTGCAGAAAGGCAGACCCCTGATTGTCGCTTTGAAGCCGAGTCACGGAGCGCCCCTTCATTATGTGGTGGTAGCCGGGATGGATTGGCGGCAGAACACAGTGTTGGCCAACGATCCAGCAGAACGGAAACTCCTCAAGAGCGACCGTGCCGCCTTCGAGAAAGAGTGGAACGCCGCGGGCAACTGGACTCTCCTGGCCCTACCCGAGTCGTCTTCCTGATCATTTGCGCCCTCCTTATTATTGTCTCCACGCAAGCTGCACGTGCCGATACCGCCTCCGCGCGAGATGCCCGGATCAAAGCGTTAATCGATCAACATAGGTGGAATGAGGTTGTCCGCGAAGTAGAACGCGAAGCCGATCGCGATGCCGATCTTTACTACTACTATGGAACGGCACTGGCGCAGCTGAATCGATGGGATGAGGCAAAGGCGGCCTTCCTCGCAGGACGACACCTCGCGCCCCAAGATGCCAGGTTCCCTGTCGAACTGGGCGGAGTCGCCTTCAAGCAGAAGCGCTATGCGGAAGCCGCCAAGTGGGTGCGGCGCGGCTTGCGGCTCGATCCCTCGGACAACTATGCCAACGATTTCCTCGGCACAATTTATTTTTTGCAAGGCAACCTCGAAGCCGCGCTGAAGCATTGGAACCGAATCGACAAGCCCAAAATTCAGAACGTCAACGTAGAGCCTGGACTTCACGTCAGCCCGGCGCTGCTGGACCGGGCATTCGCATTTTCGCCCGCGGCTGTATTACGCGAATCCGATCTGCTGACCAGCCAGGCGCGCGTCGACGCTTTAGGAATCTTCCCGACGCATCGCTTTGAGCTCGCAGCTCGCGAGGACGGCAGCTTCGACCTGAACTATCGCGCCCACGAATTGAATGGTTTTGGCGCGAATAAGTGGGCAGCACTGTTGTCGGCGCTGCGAGGCCTGCCTTATGAAACGGTTTACATCGACTACTTCAATGCCAGAGGCTCCGCATTGAATGCGGGAGCCATGGTGCGGTGGGACGACCAAAAGCGCAGGCTCACGGCGACCATATCGACGCCTCTCGAACACAATCCGAAGTACAGGTGGGCGCTGGGAGCGGATTTACGAAACGAACTGTGGGGTCTGCGGTCGACGTTTGACTCGCCGACGTTTGCAGGATTGAACCTACGGCGCGAGGCCGTGACCGGCAGCCTGACATCATTCGGCGGCCGTTTAACGTGGTCACTCGGCGGGGAACTATCGGATCGCCAGTTCAGGACCACAGCAGTGCCGCCCAACCTCCTGCCATTCATCCTTCCGGCGTATCAGCTCAAGCAGACCTCAACATTAAGGTATGCACTCTGGCGCATACCCGAACGACGTTCCGTTGTCACCACCGCTGTATCAGCCGAGACTGGAGCAATCTGGTCCACTCCGAATCATAACTTCGAGAAACTGCAAGCGTCGGCGCAGTGGCATTGGTTCCCGCAGATCTCGGGCGATGATTACGCGATTCGAGAAGAAATCCGGGCCGGCAAAACGTTTGGTACGGTGCCATTCGATGAATTGTTCATGCTTGGTTTGGAGCGCGACAACGATCTTTGGCTCCGGGCCCATATCGGCACGCGAAACGGCCTCAAGGGAAGTGCCCCGCTGGGACGAAACTATTTCCTGTCGAATTGGGACCTCGACAAGAACATCTACAACAACGGTCTGTTCGGCATCAAGCTGACACCACTTCTTGACATCGCAAAAATCACCGATCCTTCAAAGGTTCTGGGCTCACACCAGTGGCTCTTCGACACTGGTATTCAACTCAAGTTCAGCGTATTGGGCGTGGGCATCGTCTTTACTTATGGCAAAGACCTGCGGACTGGAAACAACGCGTTCTACGCAACGACCGAACGCTGACTGATTTTCAGAACATTGGAAGTGCCGGACCAAGTGACAAACGGCTGTTCGTGGACCGAATCGCTTCGACAGCGTCATCCACCGCGGAAGAACTCGATGGCTCAAGCACGATCGCGACGTGTGCCTGGTTCGCGGCGTCGCTGGTGATGGATCGAATTGCGAACTGGCGCGCCCTGAGGATCGCCTCCACTTGCGGCGCATCGATTGAACGTAGGCGAAGATAGTGAGAAAGAAGAAAGTCGGAGCGCAGTTCGTAGCTGTGATGGGCGAAAGCAACCTGGATAGGAAGGCGGTTTTCAGCGATCGCGACCAGATCCGAGACGACAGCCACGGCGGTCGGCCCGCCGCCAGCACCCCGGCCGGCAAACAACGTTTCACCGCTGTGCTCTCCGCTTATGATAAGGGCATTCTCATTGTCGCGGGTCTGCGCCAATGGCGACTTGAGCGGCACCAACGCGGGTCTGACCGCGGCACGCAGAACGTTGCCGTCCACTTCCGCGGTTGAGACTTGCCGGATCGTGTATCCCAGCTGCTTAGCAAGATCGAAGTCGACCGCTTCAATGCCTGAAATCGAGCGGCTTGGGATTTGTTGCGGCTGAACCTGTGTATGGAAGGCAAGCCTCGACAGGATCGTAAGTTTGCAGCGCGCGTCGAGGCCGTGGATATCTTCGGCGGGGTCGGCCTCGGCGAAGCCAAGGTCCTGCGCCTTCGCCAGTGCGGACGAGAAACTCGTGCCGCGCGCCTCCATGTTGCTCAGAATGTAGTTGCACGTACCATTCAACACGCCCGAGAGCCGGACCACCCGATCGCCAGCCAGGCCCTGTTGAAGACCGCACAGAACCGGAACTCCGCCCGCGACCGAACCTCCATATTCCAATCGTTGTCCCATCTGCCGCGCCAAAGCGAGCAGTTCCGGACCGTGCTCCGCCATCACTCGCTTGTTGGCTGTCACGACGGACTTGCCCGCCAGCAGGGACTTCTCGATCCATTCTTTGGCAGGATCGACGCCACCAATCAACTCAACGACAATGTCGGCATCACTCGCCAACACCTGCTCGAAGTCTTCTGTCCAGTTCACCGACTTCGGGGTCCAATCCACGCGCTTGCGTTCCACGCGCCGATTCAGAACGTGTGTGAGGCGGAGTTGCGGAAGTGGTGTTCGGGAGAGAATGTCACCCACCGCTCTGCCGACAGTACCGAAGCCAACGATGGCGATCTTGCATGCAGGCACAAAATCGTTTCGCCGCGACGCAAGCGGCGGGCGCTTCGCAGGCTCATTCAGCGATGGAGTGACAGTGTTCATTGCCACGATTCACCTGCCTGGCAAAGCGCGTTGGAATTCGCGGTAAGGGAGGGCTGAGGGGGAGGAGTCTCACTGCTCGATCGGCCGTTACTTCTCGGAAAGAACATCCCATGGAGACGCTGGACCGAATCGACTGCTCTCGAGTCGTCTACCAGGAAACTGATCGTCCGGTCAGTCGCGCCTTGGCACACGACGCGGACGTCGAGGTCGGAAACGGAGCCAAATACCCGGCTGACCACGTCGGGTTGTCGTCGTATATTTTCGCCAATCAGGCACACCAGCGCCTTATTATTTTCCCAGCGAAGATTCGCCAACCCCTGAAGGTCAGCTGCGACGGCAGGCAATGCTGACGTGCGGCTCACCAAGAGGGACACCCGTCCCCGCGAGCTGCCCATTACGTCCACGGGACAATGATGGCGATCGAAAGTAGCCTGGATGTGATGCAACAGCTCGGACGAAACACCATCAGCTGCTTCAATTTCGACTGCCGCGATCCCGCGTTTTGCGGTAACGGCGCGCACAGAATTGCCCGAGGTTACATGTGCAACGATCTCCGTTCCCTCGCACTCGCAATTTCGAGAATTCAGAACGTAGACGGGAATATTTTTCTTTACTGCCGGTTCGAGCGTCGCCGGATGGAGGACCTTGGCCCCGAAGTGCGCCAACTCCGCCGCCTCATCAAAGCTCATCCTGCGAATAAGGCGAGCGTCGGGACACAAGCCCGGATCGCCCGACATGATGCCGTCCACATCGGTCCAAATCTCAATACGCTTCGCGTGCAGGGCGGCGCCGACAATTGTTGCGGTCAGGTCCGATCCACCACGGCCCAAGGTCGTCGGTACGCCATCCACCGTTGAGGCAATGAATCCACCAAGAACGGGTACTTTTCTTTGCTCCAGCAAGGGCTCGAGCACCTGGTTTAAGCATTGATTCGTTTCTCTCCACAGCGGGGACGCATGGGTATGCACGCGGTCGGTGATGATGCAGGCACGCGCGTCCACCAGGACCGCTTCTATCTCCTGATGACACAACGCCGCAGACACTACCTTGCTGGAAAGATACTCACCAAATCCAAGCAGCCGGTCCTGCGCCCGAGGATGAAACTCTGCGCCTCGCGCCACCTCGTGGAGCACGGAACGTGCTGCCTCAAAGTCGCTCTCCAGATCGGTGACCAGCGCCAGATACGCCTCACCGCAAACCAATTCTTCCCCGACCTGGTGATGGCGCTTGCGCAACGCCAACAGCCCGGCCTCGGCCTCGTCCAGGTCTCCCCGTTCGGCAGCTCTGCCCAGTGCAATCAACTGGTCGGTAACCCTGGCAAAGGCGCTGACGACCACCACCGGGGCGAACTTCAATCGACTCTGCACCAATCGGACCAGGCGGCGAATAGCGGGCGCGTCTTCCACGGACGTGCCGCCAAACTTCATGACCACGACATCTTTTCGCGACTGTCCCGCGGACCCGCCGTTACGTCGAGATGACTCGCTCATACAATCTCCTGACCTCGTGCACAAAAGAAAAACCCACCGCCAGTCTCTTCTGGCGATGGGCTCCGTATGTTTGATTGCTGTTTAGCTTACGGGGCGCCCCTCACCAGAAGACACATAATTCGTGTCGACATACTTGTGCCTGTCGATGTAATTCGTGTCGTCTTCTGGATCAGGTTGCCCATAAACGCGATTAGTGGCTGGTTCCCCCAGCATGGGTAACGCCTTGCTGATTCTCGTGCGTCACCATTTGCTCGAAGAACTCGGCCAGGCGCGCAACTAACCGGTTGCGGCCGCCGATGATGTGTAGCCCACTCTCGTGCTGATGCTCTTCCAGGACTTTATTCAAGCCAGTTTCTAGTTCATTCATGGCTGCACCCACATGCCTCTTCGAGGTTATTGCTTGCTTAATACAGTAATGGCTTCCCGGGAAGATGGGAAATTCGAATTTTGCATGAATAGGATCGGAAAAATTGTGATTGCTTATTGGCTGCCGCACTCAGAACTGGTTTCCTGCTTTGCTACTCGGCGGCAGCCTTCCGCCGACTCGTGAGTTCCTTGATGGTGGCGATGAAGGTCGTGGTCGCGCGGGGCAGGGTGCGGTCCCGCCGATAGACGACCCCCAGTTCGCGCCATAACTCCACATCTTCCAGTTCGATCAGCTTCACCCGCCCTGCCTGAGCGTCATCGCGGGCAAAGCAGGTACTCACCAATGACACGCCGAGGTCGGCGGCCACGAATGCTTTGATCATTCCCACGCTCGGGAGTTCCATGCGAACTTGAACGTCGGCGTTTTGCGACCGAAACAACCGGTCCAGCAAGCGCCGGGTATGTCCGGTCTTAGGGAACAACAACGGCTGCTTGGCGATCTCGCTGACCGGCACGACCTTGTACTTGGCCAGCGGATTTCTCGGGCTGACCATCAGGACCAGTTTGTCGCGGAATATTGGCTGGATCTTGAGGCTTGGTGACTTGATCGGGAGGGTCACGATACCGACGTCAATAGCGCCGTTCTCAAGCTTCTCGATGATCTTGTAGCTGAAATTCCGGTAGATACTGATCTGGACGGCAGGGTAGAGCCGGCAGTATTCGGCGAAAACATCGGGCAGAACGTACAGGCATGTGGCCTCGTTCGCCCCGATGCTCAGCGTCCCACGCGGAGTGCGGCCATGATCGGCGACCGCCATCAGCGACTCATCCCGCAGCGACTTCAGCCGCTCTGCATATTCGTACAACACTTGTCCGGCGGGGGTGAGCTTGACGGTCTTGCCCGAACGGTCCAGCAGGCGGTCTCCGTATTCTTGCTCCAGTTGCCGGATCTGCGCGCTCACTGCCGATTGTGAGCGGAACACTTTCTCTCCGGCGCGCGAGAAACTCCCCTGCTTTGCGACCTCCAGGAACGTGATGAGTTGATCGAAGTCCATTTCGTATTCAGCGGAATTATAAGGGAGCTTGCAAATGCACTAGGCCCGATCCATCAAACTTTCGCTTGAATGTAGTTCCATTTCGACCCGCGCACTCACATGACCAATGGGCCCGCGGATGGGATCGGTTGCGGAGATTCGAACGTCAACGACTCATGCGCGCTGAGACGTGCCAGGACGGAGGCCCATGCGTTCTCAGTCGAACACGGCGGCTGGATTGGTTCCACGCGCAGGAGCGGCAGCGATGCGGTGCTCAGCAATCTCGCGGCGCGCGGGCTTCCCGTCAACTGGACATGGCGGCGAAGGACCCGCCGCAACCAGCGTTGCTCTTGAAGTTCCAGGCTGGCGAAGCGAACAGATTGGTGGTTGCATTGATCGCCGGCGGCATTTCGCAACACGTAAGCCAGTCCGCCGGTCATTCCGGCGCCAAAATTGACGCCCACCGGGCCGATAACAACCGCGATTCCGGCTGTCATGTACTCGCAGCCATGCTGGCCCATGCCTTCGATTACTGCCAGCGCGCCGCTGTTCCGGACTGCGAAGCGCTCGCCGGCTTGCCCGGAGACGTACAGTTCTCCAGCGGTAGCGCCGTACAAGACAGTGTTTCCAACGAGAACGTCACCCCTTTCGGACGCCTCCGCTCCCGCACTGATCGCGATGCTTCCGCCGCACAGGCCCTTTCCCACGTAGTCGTTAGCCTCACCCAAGAGCCGGAAGTGGGCACCAGAAATCAAAAACGCCCCGAAGCCCTGGCCCGCCGTACCTACGAACTCGCAATCGGCGCCACTTAGCTCGAATCCAGATGAGCCCATGCGCCGCAGAATTTCGCCGCTGAAGTGCGCGCCCACAGCGCGGTCCGAGTTGGTGATCCTGAAGCGGTGCGAACGGCTTTGCAAGGATTCCAGTTCGTCGACAGCTCGGTTCAGTTGAAGCCGAAGTTCGCTGCTGTCCTCGTGGGGACAGGGAAATTGCAGTGGGGTATCTCCAGTTAGCTCCAGCAGCGATGCTAGAGCGCGCTCCGCTTCCGGCGTTTTCGCCGCGAGTAGCTCGACTTTGCCCACGATTTCGTCGATCGAATGGACACCCATCATGGCGAGCAGTTCCTGTACATCCGACGCAAGGGCGCGGAAGTAGGTTTCCACCATCTCAGGATTCCCGGTAAAACGTGCGCGCAGAGTCTCATTCTGCGTCGCGATACCGACCGGACACGTGTTGAGATGACACTGCCGCGCCATCACGCAGCCGATGGCCAGCAGTGCCGCTGTTCCGAACCCGAATTCTTCGGCGCCGAGGAGAGCCGCGATGACTACGTCGGTGGCAAATTTCAGCCCGCCATCGACCCGCAAGCGCACGCGCGCTCGCAGGCCAGCACGTAACAGGGCAGTGTGCGCATCGCGCAGACCGGCTTCCCACGGAATCCCGGTGTTCTTGATCGAGGTGAGTGGCGATGCACCCGTTCCACCATCGTAACCGCTGATGGTGATGACGTCGGCCCCAGCCTTGGCGACGCCGGTGGCGATGATGCCAACTCCAGTACTTGAAACGAGCTTTACGCCAATGCGTGCGCGCGGATTGATGGCCCGCAGATCGTAGATAAGCTGCGCCAGATCCTCGATGCTGTAGATATCGTGATGTGGCGGCGGAGAGATCAGCGAAGTTCCGGGAATCGCGTGCCGCAGACGAGCAATGTAGGGTGTCACCTTGATTGCTGGAAGTTGCCCCCCTTCGCCGGGCTTCGAACCCTGAGCCATCTTGATCTCAAGTTCGTCAGCATGGACCAGGTATTCCGCGGTAACCCCAAAACGTCCGGACGCGACCTGTTTCACCCGGTTGTTGGCCTCAGGGTTTTGCGTGTAAATATGCGGGTCTTCGCCGCCTTCCCCGGTATTACTGCGGCCGCCGAGGCGGTTCATCGCTGTTGCAAGCGTCGCGTGGGATTCCGGAGAGATCGCTCCCAGCGACATCGCCTGCGTGCTGAATCGGCTCAATAGCGAGGTTTCGGTCTCGACCTCCTCCAACGACAAGCGTTCGCCTTTTTTAATTTCGAGCAGATCACGAACCGCGACCGGCGCTCGCTCTTCGCCCAGGATCTTCAGCGCGGAATGGTTTTCTGGGCTGGGAAACTTCAAGTAGCGATGCATCCGCCGAACGTACTCCGGCGAACTTGAATGGCGCTCCGCATTATGCCGGAAGCGGTACAGTCCCGCGTCGCGGAACTCGGCGTTCGGTGCTCCGAATCCGGCGGCGTGATAGGCGAGGCAGTCTTCCAGCAAATCGTCGAGACTCTTCCCGCCGAGCACGCAACCGGCATCTCCGAAGAAGCGCTCGCAGACCTCGCGATCCAGTCCGACCGCCTCGAAAAGCTGGCTATTGCGGTAGCTGCCGAGAGTGGAAATACCCATTCGCGCCAATACCTTGCGCAAGCCTTTATCGACCGCTGCACGATAGCGCGCGGGACCGCCTTGGTTTGCCTTAGCCGCCAACTCGAGCGCCATGTAGGGCAGCACTGCGCTGGCCCCTGCGGCAATCAGCATCGCAACATGATGCGTGTCGATCACCTGGCCCGTTTCCACGATGACCGGGACCTTCCACGCGCCCGCCTCCATCATGGAATTCCATACCGCAGCCAGGGCGAGCAATGCAGGCAGTGCGGCGCGGGTGTGGCTGACACCCCGGTCGGAGAGAAGCACTAAGCCTGGGTTTTCTTCCGCAACCGCGTGCCCTTGCTCTGCCAGCTTGTCGAGCGCTTGGTGTGCTCCTTGCAGCCTTTCCGTCGCTGCGAAGGTGAGATCGATCCGATACACCGGCCCTAGCCGTTCAATGAGCCTGTCGAGTTGTTGCCGGTCGACCACGGGCGAAGTCAGCATCGTGCGCTCGCCAAGATATACGTCGAGCGACATTACATGGCTTTCGCGTAGCGGATCGATCGGTGGGTTCGTGACCTGAGCAAAGCGCTGCTTGCAGTAATCCCAGAGCGGCCGTCGCATGCTGGAAATAAATGCCGGAGGCGCGTCATCCCCCATGCTCCACAGCGCCTCGTGCCCCTCGTTCACCGGCGGCTGAAACAACATCCGGAACTGGTCTTCCGTCCAGCCCAGGGCCGCTAACGTACGATTTGCATCATTGTCGCCGCGTGGCGTAGTTTGTTCGGCCGGAACTACCACAGGCCGCGGTAGAGAAGCTGCCGCAAACCGGCGCTGCAGCAGTCCGAAAATCTCGGAAGGTCGAAAGAAAACTCCGTTTTCTGGATCGGCAAGCAGCATGTCGCCCGGCCCGAGGCGCTGCCGTTCTACAACGTGCTTATCGTGCAGGTCGGTGATGCCCACTTCCGAGCCGACAACCAGCAAGCCGTCGGAAGTCAGGGTGTACCGCATGGGCCGCAAGCCGTTCCGATCCAGCTTGGCGCCAACCGTCAGGCCATCGCTGAAAACCAGCGCCGCCGGTCCGTCCCAGGGTTCTTGCTCACGTGCACTCCGCTGGAAGAACCGCCGCAGTGCGGCTGGCATGTGGTCGTCATTTTCCCAAGCTGGAGGAACCAGCCGTGTCATGGTTTCAACTAAGCTGCGCCCTTCGGCAAGCGAGATCTCGAGCGCATTGTCGAAGCTCGCCGAATCGCTCATCCGGGGTTCAAGCAACAGGTGGCCGGCTGAGAGCCGAAGCTGACCCTTTAGGCAAGCCTCGCGTGCCCGCAGCCAACGCCGGTTGCCGCTGATCGTGTTGATCTCGCCGTTATGGGCGGCGAAGCGGAACGGCTGCGCGAGGCGCCAGCTCGGTTGCGTGTTCGTGGAATAGCGTTGGTGGAAAATCGCAAACGAACTCTCGAATCCAGGATCAGACAGGTCGAGATAGAAAGACGGCAACTGCTGCGGCGTCAATAGGCCCTTGTAGACGATCGTTTTGGTCGACAACGAGCAGAAATACGCATCCGGAGCCGTGACCTGGACATCCTTGCGCAGCCGGAAGAGAGCAGCTTCAAAATCGCCGTTTTCCGCAACACACCCAAAGAAACACTGCCTCATTTGAGGCAACGACTCGAGGGAGCGGGGTCCAATGATCGAACTATCGGTTGGGACCACGCGCCAGCCGAGACATTGAAGGCCATTGTTCTCGGCCGCTGTTTCGATTGTCTGGTACGCCGACGCCTCGCACTCTTGCGAGACGAAAAGCATCCCAACGGCAAACACTTCCGGCAACCTTATTCCCCAAGCCTGGGCAGCTTTGCGGAAGAACTTCTGCGGTATTGCGGTGAGCAAGCCGGCGCCATCACCGCTGCGTCCATCCGCGTCTACGCCGCCGCGATGAGCCAGTCGGGCCAGCGCGATGAGCGCTCTTTCCACGACTTCGTGCGATCCCGAGCCGCCCAGCTGCGCAATAAAGCCAACGCCGCAGGCATCATGGTCGGCCGAGAAGGTGTGACGATTTTCCGGCATCGTAGGGAATGTCTACCTTTATTCGGACCCAAAAATCCAATTGAGAATTTCGATTCCCGCGATGGATTTTTCCGGACGGGCATTCCGACCCGGCACAAGCAGCGTTCCTCTCCTGTGTTCATGCGGTGCCGAAGCGTCTCGCGCCTCGCAATTACTACTTGACAGCTGCCATTCAAGGCTGTGAATATCTATTCATCCAAATGGATAGTTATTCACGATGACCAAGCCCAGCCGCCAACGAGTGATCCTTGAACTGCTGGGCAACGGCACGGCGGTGACTAGCCAGGAAGAGTTGCAGCGAGCGCTCGCCAAGCGCGGATTCAAGGTGGGGCAGGCGACGCTCTCCCGCGATATTCGGGAATTGGGGTTGCTTAAGACGGCGCGAGGTTACGTGACTCCCGGCAGAGAGGCTGTTGCTGAGCCTCCACTGCCGTCGGTGAACCACCTCGTCCGCGAATTCGTGCTCGATGTCAGGCCGGCGCAGAACTTGCTCGTGTTGAAGACAGCTGTTGGCAGCGCTCAACCAGTAGCCGCCGCGCTCGATAGCGAGTCCTGGCCCGAAGTTGTCGGGACGATCGCCGGCGATGACGCAATATTGATCGTATCTCCGGACAAGAAGGCGACGAGCAAATTAGCCGAAAAGATACGAGGGATTCTTGCTCGATGACGGCAAAAATCAAAACCGCGGTTCTGGGCGCAACCGGGTATTCCGGTCTTGAATTGACGCGCCTCCTCGTTCGTCATCCTCGGCTGGATAAGCCTCTTCTGCTCCGGCGTGAAAATGGTTCCCAACCACCTGCCACACTCGCAGAAGTCTTCCCGGTACTCTCCGGGAACGGCGGCTATCCGCTTGAGAAATTTTCCTGGGAGGCGCTCCGCAATCGCGGAGTTGACTTACTCTTTCTCGCCACTCCCCATGAAACGTCGCGTGCGCTTGTTCCTGAAGCGGTGGAGCGCGGTTTGCGTGTTATTGATCTGAGCGGAGCTTGGCGGCTCAAGCAGGAGCAGAACCGCGCTGTGTACAACTTCGAAGATGAAGGTTCGCCGGCGGCTGTCGAGTTGACTGGAAAAGCTGTTTATGGGCTCCCCGAACTGAAGCGGGACGCGATCTCCCCGGCTGCTCTCGTCGCCAATCCCGGCTGTTATGCAACCTCAATCATTCTGGCCCTCGCGCCGCTCGTGAAAGCCGGGGTTGTCGACCGAAGTCATGGCATTGTCTCGGACTCGAAATCCGGCGTATCCGGCGCCGGCAAAGAGCCGACGTCGCGCACCCACTTCGTTTCTGTCGCTGACAATTTATCGGCGTATTCGGTTTTTGGCCATCGACACACGGGTGAAATCCTCGAGCAACTGAGCCTTCGCGCGGATGAGGTTATCTTCACGCCTCATCTCTTGCCAATTCCACGCGGAATCCTCTCGACCATCTACGTGCGTTTGCTCGAGCCCATGTCGCCGGTTGCCGTGGAAACCTGCTTACGGGAGTTCTACTCAAGCGCGGACTGGATCCGGGTGTTTCCAACGCCGCAGTTGCCGCAGATCCAGTATTGCCTGCATACCAATTACTGCGACATCGGGTTCAATTTGGCGGCCGACGGTCAACGGCTGGTACTCGTCTCCTGCATCGACAACCTGGTCAAGGGCGCTGCGGGTCAAGCAGTACAGAACATGAACGTGATGTACGGCTGGAGTGAGAAGGAGGGTCTCAGTTGAGAGTCGTAGTCAAGATCGGCGGCGCTGCTCTGGAAAACAAGCCCACGCTGCACAAGTGTGCGCAGGCGGTCGTCGACCTGGCGAGGGACGGACATGAGATCGCCGTCGTGCATGGTGGGGGCTCCGCACTCACTCGCACGCTAACGCTGCTGGGCAAGAAGAGTGATTTCATCAACGGCCTTCGCGTCACCGATGCCGAGACACGGGATGTCGCGCTCATGGTGCTTGCGGGAATTGTGAACAAGAGCCTGGTGGCAGCCATCGGTTCCACCGGTCAAGCCGCAGTTGGACTGTGCGGGGGCGACGGCTTGGCGTTTCGAGCGCGTAAGAAAAAGACCAATGGCACCGACCTTGGATTTGTCGGAGAGATCGCGCTGGTTGAACCGAAGTGGATTGAGGGAATCTGGGCACTCGGTGGGATTCCGGTGATCTCGAGTGTCGCATTTGGCAACGATGGCGAATATTACAACGTGAATGCCGATCAGATGGCAGCAGCGTGTGCGGTGGGCTGCCGGGCCCATGCGCTGATTTTCCTGACCGACGTTCCGGGTGTGAAGGATGCGGGTGGCTCGGTCATGCCCTGGCTCCCTCTGAACTCTGTCCCTGGCCTGATTCGTGACCGCGTGATTGGCGGGGGAATGTTGCCAAAGCTCGAGGCTTGCGGTCATGCGCTGCAGCATGGCGTCGGACGCGTGCGCATCTTGCCCGCAGAACAGGTTGATGTCTTGCCACAATTCTATTTTTCCAAGCTTGATTGTGGGACGGAGGTGCTCGTCGCATGAATCTGAAATCTGTCATGAGCGCCGAATCGTCGCTGCTGCTGCCGACCTACGAACGCAATCCGGTGATGTTTACTCATGGTCGCGGTGTGTACCTGTGGGACTCGCAAGGCAAGCGCTATCTGGATTTCCTTAGTGGAATTGGCGTGAACGCTCTTGGGTACGGACACCCCGCGATCCAAAAGACACTGTCCGAGCAGGCTGGCAAGCTGATCCATATTTCCAACCTTTTCTATCACCCTTATCAGGCGGATCTTGCGAAACGCCTTACGCGACTGTCCGGCCTCGATCGTGCCTTCTTCTGCAACAGCGGTACGGAAGCCTGGGAAGGAGCGCTCAAACTGGCGCGGGCCTACGCCCATGCGCAGAACCACAACGGCCACAAAGCCAAGTGGCGCATGATCGCGCTGGAGAACTCGTTTCACGGGCGCACCTTCGGATCGCTCGCGACGACAGGCCAGCAGAAGTATCGGGCACCGTTCGCTCCCCTCATGCCGGGAGTGAGCTTTGTCGGCTTCAACGACGTCGAAGAGCTGAAGCGCCAGTTCGATTCCAGCGTGTGCGCCATCTGCATGGAAACTATCCAGGGCGAAGGTGGCATCAATCCCGTCACTCCCGAGTTCCTGAAGCTGGCTCGCGAGTTGACCAAGGAAAGCGGAGCGCTGTTAATCCTGGACGAGATTCAATGCGGCTTGGGACGCACCGGTGAAAACTTCGCGTATCAGCATTACGGCATCCGCCCCGACATTGTTACCGTTGCCAAGCCGCTCGCCGCCGGACTTCCGTTGGGCGCAATCCTTGCGACCAACGAAGTAGCCAGCTGCATGCACCCAGGGCTGCACGGCACCACCTTTGGGGGCGGCCCCCTTTCGTGCGCGGTGGCGATTGAATTTCTCAAGCAGATGGAAAAACTGCTCGGGCACGTTCGCCGTAACGGCGACTACTTCTTCTCGGAATTGCAAAAACTTGGGAAAAACCACTCGTCCGTCTCCGCCGTGCGCGGAATGGGCCTGATGCTCGCGCTCCAGTTGAATTCAGGTGAGCTCGCGAAAGGGGTGGTCCGCGATTTGCTCAAGCAGGGAATTCTGATTAACCGCACGCACGAGACGGTGTTGCGCTTCCTGCCGCCATACATCATCGAGAAGAAACATATCGATGAACTGATTGCTGCGCTCGATTCCGCATTGCGGGGAGTCGCGGCAAGCGCCACCACCACTTCTAATAGGCGAGCCAGCCGTTCGCGTACCGTTGCCACCAAAAAAGCAAGGAGCCATCGATGAACAGCCCTACGATTGCACGACCGCAGGCCGACACCTATCCTAGGCCGAAGCCTTTTCGGTCGCGCGACCTGGTTTCTACCCGCGATCTCAGCCCTAAGGAAGTCGAGGCGGTCCTCGACCTTACGGCGTTGATTAAGGGACGTCCGGCGGATTTCCGCGGAGCTTTGGCGGGAAAGCAGCTGGTCATGTTCTTCGAAAAGCCGTCTTTGCGCACCCGGCTGACCTTTGAATCGGGAATGGCCAGTCTGGGCGGCGTTTCTTTTTTTGTCGACCAGACCGGGGAACGGCTCGGCGCGCGAGAAAAGCTCAGTGACGTTGCGCATAACTTGGAGCGCTGGGTAGACGTGATTGTGCTGCGCACCTTCGCTCACGCTACCGTCGAGCAGATGGCGGAGTATGCGTCTATTCCGGTCGTGAACGCATTAAGCGAACTTGAGCACCCCTGTCAGGCACTGGCCGACTACTTCACCTTGCAGGAAAGGTTCGGCAGTCTCCGGGGCGTTAAGCTTGCTTACGTCGGCGATGCCGCAAACAACGTCGCGCACTCGCTCGTGTTAACGTGCGCCGCCTTGGGGTCGTCGATTCGACTGGCGAGTCCAGCCGGGTACGAGCCCGATGCCCACATCCTTGCGGACGCGCAAGATATCGCCCAGGAAACGGGTGCGATTATCGAGAGCGTTCCCGATGCGCGCGAAGCTGTCGCCGGCGCAGATGCCATCTATACGGACACATGGGTCAGTATGGGTCATGAAGCGGAATCGGAGAAGCGGCACAAGACGTTTGCTCCTTATCAAGTGAATGAAAAGCTCATGAGCTACGCGGCGCCGCATGCGTTATTTATGCACTGCCTTCCGGCGAACCGCGGAAAAGAAGTAACCGACCCGGTGATCGACTCATCTCAGTCGGTGGTCTTTGACCAGGCCGAAAACCGGCTGCACGTGCAGAAAGCCATTTTGCTGTTGCTGCTCGGAGGCGCCATGGGACGCTTCCCACTGAGGAGTGCGAATGCCTGAGAAAGTTGTTCTCGCATATTCTGGCGGTCTTGACACCTCGATCATCATTCCTTGGCTCAAGGAGAACTACTCCTACGACGTAATCGCCATGGTAGGTGACGTGGGTCAAGGTGACGACATCGAGGCGGTCGTCGGAAAAGCCTACAAGACAGGCGCCAGTAAAGTTGTCGTCGAAGATTTACGCGAAGAGTTTCTAACCGGATATGTGTGGCCGGCATTGCAAGCCGGCGCGGTCTATGAACACAAGTATCTCCTGGGAACTTCGCTGGCCCGCCCGGTTATTGCAAAGCACCAGGTCGAAGTCGCGCTTCGCGAGGGGGCGGTCGCCTTGGCTCACGGTTGTACTGGGAAAGGAAACGATCAAGTCCGGTTTGAACTGACGTATCAGGCACTCGCGCCGGAGCTCAAAGTCATCGCTCCCTGGCGTGAGTGGACGCTGAAGTCACGTGAGGACTGTCTCGACTACGCCGAACAGCACGGCATTCCGGTTGCCGCCAGCCGCGAGAAGATCCACAGCCGCGACAAGAATTTGTGGCACCTCAGTCATGAGGGCGGCGAGTTGGAGGATGCCGCCAACGCACCTTTGGCGAGCACCTGGCAGATGACCAGGAGCCCGCAAGAGGCGCCTGATCGGGAAGAGCAGGTCGAGATTGGATTCGAGAAAGGCTCGCCAGTCTCAGTGAACGGCATGAGCATGGATCCGGTATCGCTGGTTGAGCTGCTCAACGAGATCGGCGGCCGGAATGCAATCGGACGAATTGATCTCGTCGAGAACCGCTTCGTCGGAATCAAGTCGCGCGGCTGCTATGAGACTCCGGGAGGAACCCTGCTGCTCACTGCTCATCGCGAACTCGAAGCGCTATGTCTCGACCGCGATCTCTTGCATTTCAAGCAGCACGTTGGTTTGAAATACGCCGAACTGGTGTATTTCGGATTGTGGTTCACGCCTTTGCGCGAAGCTCTCGACGCTTTTGTCGAAAGCACGCAACGCAACATCACCGGAACGGTGAAGCTCTCGCTTTACAAAGGCAACATTTCCGTCGTGAGCCGCCAATCGGACTTCTCGCAATACCGCACCGACTTGTCCTCGTTCACCATGGGCGACAGCTACGATCAGAAGGATGCGGCAGGTTTTATTCGCATTCTCGGGCTGCCCGCGCGCTCACGTGCACAGTCGCGCGTCGAGGTGACCAAGTGAAGATGTGGTCTGGGCGGTTTCGGCAACCGCTCAATCCCGAATTCGAGCATTGGCAGCGGTCGTTTGCTTACGACCGCCGCTTGCTTCCTTACGAGCTCGAAGCGAGCCGCGCCCATGCTCGCGCCCTGAAAAATGTGGGTGTGCTGTCTGCCGAAGAACTGGCTTCAACTCTTTTTGGATTGGATCAGATCAGCGAGAAAGCGAACCAATCCCCCGAATACCTTGACGACCCTGATGCGGAGGATGTGCACCACTTCGTCGAGAAGCAGCTGGTCTCGATGATTGGCGACACTGGACTGAAACTTCATACCGGCCGCAGCCGCAACGAGCAGATCGCGACCGATCTCCGGCTCTTCGTCCGGGATTCCATCGATCGCTTGGTTACTTCCCTTGCCGATCTTGCGAATACCCTGGTTTCGCGGGCCGAACAAGCCTGTACGGCCGCGATGCCGGCCTATACCCATTGGCAAAAAGCTGAACCGGTCCTGGTGGCGCATTGGCTGCTCGCCTACTTCGAAATGTTCGTGCGCGACGCGGAGCGCCTCGTTGATTGTCGGAAGCGAGTCAACGTGTGTCCATTGGGATCCGGCGCAGTGGCAGGCGCAACCTTGGCCCTCGACCGCCGTGCGGTCGCTGCCGAGTTGGGCTTTGACGGGCCCACCCTCAACAGCATGGACGCCACCAGCGACCGCGAATTTGCGATCGAGTTCGCCAATGCCGTGAGCTTGCTGGGACTGCATTTGAGCCGTTGGGCTGAAGAGATGATGCTGTTTTCGACGGCGGAATTCGGTTTCGTTCGCCTGCCTGAGGCCTTTTCTACCGGCAGCAGCGCCATGCCGCAGAAAAAGAATCCTGATCTGCTGGAACTTACCCGCGGCAAAGCTTCACGAATCATTGGCGACACGATGGCGCTGATGATCTCTATCAAAGGCTTGCCGCTCGCCTACAACAAGGACTTGCAGGAAACGCAGGAGCCGCTCTTCGATGCCGCCGACACCGCCCTCGGCGCGTTGCCCTTGATTACTGCGTGGATGAAAGCGGCAGAGTTCGACTACGAGCGCATGCAGGCAGCCGCGCAATCAGGCTACATGAATGCCTTTGCTGCGGCGACGTATCTTTCCGAGCGTGGTGTTCCATTCCGCTCAGCGCACGAAATGGTCGGCAAAGCCGTTCAATATGGCCTGGGAAAAAAATGTGAGCTTCACGACTTGTCTCTCGCTGAGCTGAAACAGTTCAGTCCAGTTTTTGAGCAGGACATCTATGCGCGCCTGACAGTCGCATCGGTATTGACCATTCACGATGTGACCGGTGGAACTGCGCCGACGCAGGTGAAAGAGGCACTGGCGGCAGCCAAACAAAAAATTGCGAACATGCGGGGGGTGGTGCATGCGTACGCGTAACGCCATTCTCCCCGACGCCGAGCAAGTCCATCAGCTGATTTCATCGCACTTCGAAAGCGGAACACTCTTGCCGCGAAGCTTTCCCGAGATTTGCGAGAACATCCGCGACTTCATCGTCGTCGAAGATCACGGTCAGATCGTTGGCTGCGGCGCTCTTCACCTTTACGGCCTCCACCTCGCTGAAATCCGCTCCATCATGGTTGCGGCAGCCTACCAGGGAAAAGGCGCAGGTCGGATGCTCGTACGAGCCCTGTTGAAGCAGGCTAAACAGCACCGGGTCACGTGTGTGTGCCTCTTCACCCGAATTCCCGAATTCTTCTCGGGTATGGGTTTCTCCGTTGTCACGCGCGAGGACATTCCTGACAAGCTGTACAAGGATTGCCACGTTTGTCCCAAGCTACACTGCTGCGATGAAGTCGCCATGGTTCGAGGCGAGTTGCCGGCATTTGCCATTTTGCGGCAACCCATACACGATCTCGTCAAACTGCAAGCATGATTGATACCCGTCCGGCAAAAACCATCTTCATTCCCAAAGGATTTTCGTTTTCTTCTGGCTGTGCCGGGATTAAACCCAGCGGCCGCCCTGATATTGCCCTCATTGCTTGCGAACCCCAAGCCAGTGCGGCTGCCGCCTTTACCGAGAATCAGGTTGTAGCCGCGCCGATCACAGTGGGCCGGGGGTTCCTTCGGGCAAGCCGAGGAAAAGTGCGCGCCGTAATCGTCAATTCCGGGAATGCCAACTGTGCGACTGGAGCGCATGGGCTGAACGGATGTAAGGAGGTGTGTACTCAATCCGCGAGACTGCTGGGAGTTCCGCCGCGCGAAATCTTTCCGTCGTCAACCGGCATCATCGGAGTGACATTTCCAGCGGAACAGATCGTAGCGGCTTTGCCGCAGTTGATCAGTCAGTGCGAGATGAGCGAAGCGGCTGCGCGCAGGTTCGCGGATGCCATCCTCACGACGGACACGCGCCCTAAGATTGCCTCCTCCGCGTTTCAAATCGCCGGCGAAGAGGTCCGCCTGTTGGGAGTTGCGAAGGGATCCGGAATGATTCACCCGAGGCTGGCAACCATGCTGGTCTACATCCTTACGGACATGGCAGCGACACCGGCTGAACTCCGCGGCCTCTTGCTTGACGCCTGCGCTGACACCTTCAACTGCATCTCCGTGGATGGGGACACCTCGACCAACGACACGGTCCTGCTGCTTGCCAGTGGTCGCAGCGGAGTGACGTTAACAAATCGAGCGGCTCGCAAGAATTTCCAAACGGAACTGAAGAACCTGTGCCGCTCGCTGGCCGAGCAAATCGTCAGCGATGGTGAAGGGGTTCGTCATGTCATCCGTCTTTCTGTCGAAAAGGCAAAGAGCCGCGTGGAGGCGATGCAAGTCGCGCGCGCCATTTGTCACTCGCCGCTGGTGAAGACCGCCTGGGCGGGCGCTGACCCCAACTGGGGCCGGATTCTAGCCGCTGTTGGCAATTCAGGCGTGAGGGTTGATCCGCGCCGGATAAACATTTTCATTGGCCAGCAGAAGGTGTGCGAGCGCGGTCAGTTTTGCGAGTTCGATAGAGTTCGCGCGCATCAGGATCTGAGCGGGCGCGTTTGCCTGGTTCGGGTTGAACTAGGGCGTGGCTCCCAATGCGTGACCTTCTATGGTACCGATCTTACCGACGATTACGTCCACATCAACGCCGAGTATTCCACATGACCTGCCTTGACAAGACCCTTTAGATAATCGATATTGTATCGATATTACGTGCAAGTCGTGGGGGCTTTCTATGAGTGAGCATTTTTTCGGCCGGGCGGCGGTAAGCGTGTATTGGGACCGAGCTGACAAGGTGGTGCGGGATCTTAAGACCGGAAAAGATTTGCCTCACTATGAAGGCTTGTGCCTGGTTTACCGAGACGTTGAAGGGCCCACTCTGGTCAACACGTTCCTCTCTAACGGCGAGCGCCTCTGGGACAGTTAAGACACAGGCTAGCTAATCTCCACTCGATTGCGGCCGTTTCGCTTGGCGGAATAGAGCGCGATATCAGCCTGCTGTAGTAGGCGTTGCTCCATGGTGTCGGCAGAAGAAGCGAACGTGGCCCCGATACTCACTGTGACTGGCACCTCGACTCCATCCACCGATATCGGGCTTTTGGCTATGGCCTCGCGAATGCGCTCCGCACTTGGACACACATCCTGCTTTGCGCAATCGGAGAGTACAACGAGAAACTCTTCCCCTCCGTATCGTCCGACAAAATCATAGGATCGGACGACCTCCTTGATACGTGCCGCTACCTCGCGTAACACGAGATCGCCGTTCAGATGTCCGTGGTTGTCATTGATCATTTTGAAGTGATCGATGTCCAGCATCAGAATGCCGGTACATCCGCCGGTCCGGAAGGCCCGTTGTAATTCCCGGTGCAACAGATCCAATACGGCTGCGCGATTCCAGATCGAGGTAAGCGAATCATGCGTGGCCTGAAAGCGCAAATTTTCACGGGCATGTATCAGTTCGTCCTGCAATTGCAGGATGCGTTTGCCCACCCTCAAGCGCGCTCGCAGTTCGCCCGCGTCGAAAGGCTTAGTGAGGTAATCGTCGGCTCCCGCTTCGAGCCCACGAATGACATCGCGCTTGTCATCACGCGACGTCACTAGCAGGATGTAGTGATACGGTACCTGCTCGCGACTTCGCATCCGGCGGCATATCTCCAAGCCATCCATCCCCGGCATGATCCAGTCCAAAATCACCAGCTCCGAAGCGTCATTTTGGTGGAGAAGTTCGAAGGCTTTCGCCCCATCGTCGACGGACGTAACCTTGTATCCCCAGCTGCTCAGCCAGGCTTCGAGGATGCGACGGAACAAAGGATCATCTTCCGCAATCAGAACGGAATTGCGCTCCCTCGGAGTCGATTGCTCCGCCTGCGAAACCGGATTTGCTAGAAAAGGTTCCACTATGTACCTTTTTTACTTACCTCTGCGATGCCGCCTGCGCGATGTGCAGTTTCGCAAGCTGGGCAGCTTGTTGTTGGTCGAGCGTGCGACCCTTCTCCCAAATAGTGCTCCAGCTCGAGCCAGTACTGTCCATCTGCGCGAACTCTGCGGCAAAGCGGGCACACGGGCAACAACGACGCCAGCTTTCGCTCATTTTCTGTCGAGCGATGCAAAGCAGAAACTTGCTCCTGCAATGCTTCCTCAAGTTGAACAATCCGCTCCCCCACACGGACCCTGGCGCGGAGCTCTTCCGGATCGAAGGGTTTGGTTACGTAGTCGTCAGCTCCGGCGCGCAGCCCCGAAATCACGTCAGCCGCGCTGTTCTTGGCGGTGAGGATGATCAAGTAGGGAGTTCGGCCACCGGGCAGTTCGCGAACCTTGCGACAGACTTGTGGTCCACTCATCCCAGGCATGACCCAATCGAGGATGGCCAATCGCGGGCTGTCTACCCGCTGCAGCATTGCCCATGCCTGAAGACCATCCACGGCCAGCATCACTTCGTGATCCTGTCCCAGGACGCTCTGCAGTAAGCGCCGGAAGAAGTCATCATCTTCAGCGATCAGCAGCCTCATAATTTGCGACTACCTGTCGAACTTGTTCCATCACCTGTTCAAGATTTCCTTCAAACGCGGGCAATTTCCGCATGGCATCCCGCAGGTCTCGGTTGCGGCCCATGTCTTCGAGTTCCTTGGCCTGCTGGCAAATTGCCGATATACCTAAGTACGCCAACTCGCCCTTGAGGCTGTGGGCTGCGCGCTCCAGTCCCGCAGCGTCGGCATTGTCGACCGCCTGCCGGACTTTTGCCAGCAGGCTCGGAGTCTCTTCGAGAAATATCTTCAACACGTCCCGCAGAAGATTTCTGTCACCATCCATTCGTTCCAGTGCCTGTGCTGGATCCCATCGCGGCCCGTGTACTGCTCCTCCATTCGTGCTGGGTGAATGCACCGCCTGGTCAGTGCTGCCGGTCGGTTGTGTATTGCTCATGATCGCTTCCTCAACTTCCTTGCTGCTAATGGGCTTGGCGATGTACCCGTCCATGCCCGCGTTCAGACAGCGTTCTCGGTCACCCTTCATGGCATGAGCCGTCATCGCGACAATTGGCACATGCTTGCCCGAGATTCTCTCCCTCTCGCGGATCTTGGCGGTTGCTGCCAAACCATCCATTTCGGGCATCTGCACGTCCATGAAAATGAAGTCAAAGGACTGGGTAGCGGCGAGCGAAACCGCCTCCTGGCCATTGTTGGCGACGGTCACCGTATGCCCAAGCTTTTCCAACATGCGTATGGCCAGGATCTGGTTAACGCGATTGTCCTCGGCGAGCAGGATGCGACGTCCGCCGGTGTCTTGCCGCAAATTGTGGCGGGTCACCAGTGTGGTCGGCCCGCTCGCTGCCTGACCGAGTACCAGCAATACGGCCGACAATAATTCAGACCTGCGAATTGGCTTCAGCAAGTAAGCGGCGATGCCCAGCTTGCGGCAACGCGCCGCGTCCCCATGCTGTCCTGACGAGGTGAGCATCATGATCATTGCCCCGGATAAATGGGGATCTTGCTTGATCTGTTGGGCAACTTCGAAACCGTCCATCTCCGGCATATGTCCATCGATAATCGCGAGGCGAAAACTCTTGCCTGAGGCGTTGGCTGTCCGCATAGCTTCCAACGCTGCGACGCCGCTTTCAGCCGTGCTCGGCTGCATGCCCCAGGCGCGGGTCATCTCTGCGACAATCCGGCGGTTCGTCGCATTGTCGTCAACGATCAACACGGGCAGGTTCAGCAGGTCCGTCTGCAAGCTCTGAACCGGCAGACCTGTTCGCACGGCCGCAACCCCGAAATGAGCGGTGAAATGGAAGGTGCTGCCGTGCCCGAAGTCACTCTCGACCCAGATTCGGCCTCCCATCAATCCGACTAGTCGCGCGGAGATGGCCAGCCCTAGCCCGGTCCCGCCGTAGTTGCGGGTGGTACTACCATCGGCTTGAGCGAACGCTTCAAAGACCAGCGATTGTTTCTCCGGAGGTATACCGATACCGGTGTCGCGGACAGTGAATTTCAGCTCGATGTCATCTTCGTTATCGCCAAGACAGGTGACGGTAGTGACGATCTCGCCTTGGTGCGTGAACTTGATCGCATTGCCAATGAGATTCACCAGGATCTGCCGCAAGCGGCCGGGATCGCCGACCATAAATGTCGGTACTTCCGGTGCGAGTTGATATGCGAGTTCGAGGTCCTTCTGGTGCGCGCGCAGCGCCATGGCACGCATAGTTTCCGCCATACTGTCGTAGAGATTGAACGGGATGGGATCAAGATCGAGTTTGCCGGCTTCCACCTTCGAAAAGTCCAGAATGTCGTTGATCACTCCGAGCAAAGAATCGCCGGACGACTTGAGCATTAAGAGGTATTCGCGTTGTTCGGCAGTAAGCTCGGTGTCGAGTGCCAGCTCCGTCATACCTAGAATGCCGTTGATTGGCGTCCGAATTTCATGGCTCATATTGGCGAGAAATTCGCTCTTGGCCTTGCTGGCAGCTTCCGCCGCCTCCTTGGAGGCTGTGAGTTCGGCATTGGCCGTTAGCAGTTCTGCCGTGCGGCAAGCAACCTCTTCCTCAAGGTGCTCGCGGTTTTGCTCCAGTTCGCGGTCGCGACGCTCAATTTGGACCAGCATGTTGTTGAACTGATCGCCAAGCCTGCCGAGTTCGTCACAGCTCTGAGTTTCGACACGGAGCGAGTAGTCGCCAGAATCGGAGACCGCTTTCACAGTCCGTACAAGGTCGAGAATTGGTTTACAAAAGAGTTCCTGGAGGCGGCCGGCGACGTAGAGGGTAATGGCAAAAGTGAAAACCAGCACGACAGCGAACGTGATGTTGTACCCGCGATAACGTGCGTGCAACCGCTCGAGGTCGGACTCGATATACAGCGTGCCCAGGGTTTCGCCGGCCAGGCGGATCTTCCGAAATTCGACAAGATGATCGCCCTGAAAGTATGTGGCCTCCGCCTGGATCGGAGGAGGTTGCAGGCGGGCGTCATCCCCGCCGCGCACGTACTTGGCAAATGGAGTGCCGCTTGCCGTGTAAATACAAGCGGCCGTGACGCTCGGCTCGGCGCGCAAAGCATGAAGCACTTCGTCACCCGCTGCGGCATCCTGGAACGTCAATGCTGCGGTGCTGTTGTTGGCTAAAACATCGGCGAGGATGCCCAGCTCCTGGGCCATCGCCTGTTTGAAGGCGTGCACGTCGTACGTCGCCATGGGCAGCGACACCGCAACGGCTGTCATCACGCCAACTGCCATAAACAGCGTGATGAGCTTACGCCGGATGGACATGTCCCGAAATTTAGCCGTGGCGAAAATCATGAAACCTACTCGGTTATTCGAATTGCCAATGACAGCAATTTCGAACTGATCTTCAGGCCGGCCGCCGTAGCCGCTCTGTTGTTGACCTCGAAGCGCACGCGGTCGTTTTCCAAAATGAAATTGATCATCGTGCCCTCCGGAGAGGAGCTTTCACCGACGATCAGGATTCCACGGGCGTCGTTCCCAGTTAATGCTGGTTTTGAGCGGGCCAACGCCAGTGGACCAGCAAAGACAATGTGACACCCGCGCACCTTCTGGCCGTTCCGCAGATTACGGACAGTTACCCGGCGGCCGGACACAGATTTTCCTTGAACGATCTGGTCGAGGTCGCTCCCGAATGGGTTCTCACCCAGGACACAAATCTGTACCGGGGCATCGCGAGTAGCAAAGGCCTCAGCCGGCCACTCTACGAATCTCGCGAAGTTATATAAAAATGCCGCTTTCACCTGGTATTCGGTATGGGACTGAGCCTGTGTATCTGTGATTAGGGCGAGCAAAACGACAGCCACAATCAGCATTGCGCAGGCGCTACTGCGTCCGGCTCGTCGTCTCTCTCGTTCCGGATTGATGCTGTTGCGCATGCGATCAAAATGCCCAAGTGACACGGAAGTACGCGCTGCGACGAGCTTCCGTCGGTGTAGCCACGTACAAAGAGCGGAACTCAGAGTGCCGATCTTCCAGCAAGTTCTGACCCCCTACGCTGAACTGCACGCGCTCCGTGGGGTTCCATGCAAGACGAATGTCGAAACGCACATACGGCGGAGTTTGTTGTTGTTGAAGACGGCTGACATAGTAGGTATTCGCATCTACGCTGAAATTTTGTGGAAGGTAGACAGTTGATCGGAGATTGAACTGATGACGCGGGTCGTCGATTGGCGAAAACTCGTCGGCGCTGCCATACGAGGTTAGCGGCGGCGACTTCTTGACTTCAAGCCAGCTGTAGCTGGTTGCCAATTGCCAAAAGTTCGCCGGACGGAAGGTGAGTGCCGCCTCTGTACCCCCGGCGGTCGCTTGACCCCGGGTAGCACTAAGCGCCGGGACAAACACGTGGGGTGGTGGAGGGCTGAGTTCGACAGCAGGCTGGCCGACAAAGATTATGTTGAGATCCTTGTAGTGATTCAGGAACGTCGCGACATCCAGGGAGAGACGCGAAGAGAATTGCCAGCGATAACCTGCTTCATAAGCCCAGAGCTTTTCACCTCCCAACAGGTGGCTTCCGAGCAGCCCCACCAGAACCGGTGTGCCGTGCGGGTCGAGCATGCTTGCCAGGTTTCCGCGGACATCCCACTCAGCACGAGATGGCGTGCGCACGGCGCGCGACACTGACGCCCATGCCTGGTGGTGAGTGCTTGCCGAATACGAAATGCGAATGGTGGGTTCGGCTTGCGCGCCGGTGTAGTCATCGTGCTCGAACTTCGAACCCACAGTCAGGCGGAAATGTTGCGGTACGATCAAGATTTCGTCTTCGACGAAACCGCTGAACAGGTTTGTCCCCCGATTTTCGGGGTTAAACGTCACAATGTTGCTGCTCCGCAGTCGGTCTTCCATTCGCCGGTAACCGAGTCCCCAAACCACGTCCTGGCGCGGCCCCAGCGAGTACCGTTGTTGGAACTGGAGATCGAAGGTAGTGATGCGCTGACCAGCAAACAGCTCACTTCGGCGAGTCGTATCGATGTAGCCTTGCAGGGAGAAATCCGAACGGGGTGAATACGTTCGCGTCCAGCGGGCGAGGAGGTTGCCTCCTGCAATATCAACCGTCTCGTCGGTGCTGTAGGTCAGCGGATCCACGGCGGGTAGGACGACATGCTGTCCCAAAGTTCCCCGATACACATCACCCTGCCAGGTCAGCGTGTCCCTTGCCGAAGCAGGCGTATCCACGCGAAATCCGCCGCGCCAAACTTCCAGGCCGTCCGGCGACCTCGCCCCGCTCGGGTAGGCCATTCCCTCCCGCTGGTTGTACTTGGAGAAAAGGCGAAAATCGCCGAGTTGACGGCTCTTGCCTCCGTAACGAAAACCCACGAACCGCTGTTCAGCAGTTGAAGCACCCGCTGTAACGAGGCCCCCCTTCGTCTCGGCGGCATGTTTGGTCAAAATGTTGATGACGCCATTCACAGCATTTGCGCCCCACACCGCGGCGCCAGGCCCCCGAATGACCTCGATGCGGTCGATGTCTTCGAGCAGAAGATCCTGCACCTCCCAATAGACCCCGGAGAACAGCGGCGAATAGACGCTGCGCCCATCGATCAAAACAAGCAACTTGTTGGCGAATTGGCTGTTGAATCCTCGCGCGCTGATGGCCCAGACATTGCCGTCAACTTGGGCGACATTGATACCGGGAACCATGCGAAGCAATTCCGGCACGCTCGTCATCCCGGATCGGCGGATGTCTTCCTGAGTAATGACAAAGATTGCAGCTGGAGATTCCAGTAGGGTTTGCTCCTTCTTGGCAACAGACGTGACCTTCACGTTGATGAGATCTTCAATGCTGAGACTGCCGAGATCGCGTTCCTGGGCCCGAGACAGCATGGGAAAGAGCGTTAGCCAGAACAGCAGTGGGCCATACAGACGCATACGCGTATTCCGCGGGATGTGCACAGCGCTTGACTGGCGATGGTATGGAAGACGACCTAGCCCTTGCGCCGGCAGGTTAGAGACGAGGGATGACGAAGATGGCATTTCTGACCGCTCGGAGTTCAATGTCTTTCTCCCAGTTAGCAAGTCCGCTTGAGGCGAAATGCGCGTCCACCGTGGAGCCACGGATTGGAGCGATTTCCCAGCAACTGACCCTAGCTCTGTTGCAGGTTGTACAGGCCTTCCGACACGACTAGTTGTCGCCCGGCGGTGGAGTGAGTTCCCCGCCGCCGTTCGCGGTCCTGTTACCCACCTGTACATCGGCAGGTTCGGCGGCTTTCTTCGTCGATTACCAGTTCACACCCCGGTACCTGGGAAATTTCCAAAACAGGAACGTAATCAGACGGGGACGGAAAGGCTGCTTCTTAGAAACGGCGGGAAGATTAGAAGCGATTAATAAACCCTAGCGGGTTGCTTTCGCCCCTCGACGTTCGCGGAACTCTTCGATCAGCAAGTACAGCACCGGGATAAAGAACAGATTAAGAATGGTCGACATGATCATGCCGCCGAAAACGGTGGTTCCGACCGAGTGCCTGCCGCCCGATCCCGCGCCTCGCGCGAACACAAGCGGTACTACACCCAGGATGAACGCAAATGAGGTCATCAGGATCGGGCGCAACCGAATGCGAGCCGCTTCGACCGCCGCATCGCGAATGCTGAGCCCTCGTTCGCGCAGTTGTTCGGCAAATTCGACGATCAGGATCGCATTCTTGCTCGAGAGTCCCACCAGCATTACCAATCCGATCTGGCAGTAGACGTCGTTCTGCAACCCGCGCAGCCACTGGGCGCCCAGTGCTCCCAGCAATGCCATCGGTACGGCGAGTAAAACTATGAATGGAAGTACGAAGCTCTCGTATTGCGCGGAAAGCGTGAGATAGACGACCAGTGTCCCCAGGCCGAATAGCACCAGTGCCGTGCCTCCCGAAGCCAGTTCTTCGAGCGATAATCCCGTCCACTCGTAGCTGTACCCCTGGGGGAGCAGCTTGCTACTGAGTTGCTCCATGACAGCAAGAGCCTGTCCCGAACTGAATCCCGGCGCTGCGGAACCGTCGATCTCCGCTGAGCGAAAGAGATTGTAATGACTGATCACCTGCGGCGTGGTGGTTTGGGTGATCGTCAGCAGGTTGTCGAGGGGAATCATCGCACCGCTATCGGATCGCACATAGAATTCCTCGATGTCTTGTGCCTTGGCGCGGTACTGCTTGTCCGCCTGGATATATACGCGGTACGAACGATTGTTGAAATCGAAATCGTTCACGTAAGCCGAGCCCATGTAAACGCCGAGCGTGTCCGTGATCTGCTGCAAGGGAACGTGCAAGCTCTTTGCTTTCTCGCGATCGATGGTGACCAGGTACTGCGGGTCGTTTGCCGTGTAGCTGGTGAATAGGCCAGCCAAATCTTTGCGCCCGTTGCCTTGGCGAACTATTTCTTGAGTGACGTTCGCCAAGTCCTGCAGATTGTGGCCGCCCTGATCCTGGACTTCAAATTGGAAGCCGCCAAATTCACCCAGCCCTTGCACCGCGGGAGGTAAGAACGGGATGACAAGCGCCCCGGACACACTCAACAATGGACCTCGAAGCCGGTTCAGAACTGCATCGGCCGAATGCTCGTCTCCTTTTCGTTGCGAGTAGGGCCGAAGCGACGCAAAGATAATGCCGCGGTTCGACGCGGTCCCGCTGAAGCTGAATCCTGCGATCGAGAATACGTTCTCCACCTCCGACGCTTTCTGCAGAATTCCCGTGACCTGCTGGCCGATCTTCCGCGTGTATTCGAGGGAGGCGCCGGACGGCGATTGGACCGCGATGATCAGGTATCCCTGGTCCTCGTTTGGCACAAATCCCTTGGGCACTCGAATAAATACGAAATACGTCAGTCCTAGTCCTGCCAGGAACAACAGAACTGCGATCGCACGGTAATTAAGGAAGCGGACAAGGGAAGCTCGATACCCATTGGTGACCCCGTTAATGACACGGTCGACCGCCCGGAAGAACCTGTTTTTTTCGCCCAGTTCCTTCCCCAAAAGCAGAGCCGAAAGCGCGGGCGAAAGTGTCAAGGCATTAAATGCCGAGATCGTGATCGAGAACGCGATGGTTAGCGCGAATTGGCGAAACAGGATCCCGGTCGTGCCCGGAAAGAAAGCCACCGGCACAAAAACGGCCACCAGTACCAAGGAGGTCGCGATGACTGCGCCAGTCACCTCTTTCATGGCCGCCGAGGCAGCCTTCCGGGGGTCTGTTTCGCCTTCACTGATGTGGCGCTCAATGTTCTCGATAACGACAATTGCGTCATCCACAACCAATCCGGTTGCCAGGGTGATGCCGAACAGGGTTAGAGTATTGATCGAGAACCCCAGCAGCTTCACGAAAGCAAAGGTGCCAACCAGCGAGACTGGAATCGTTACCGAAGGGATGATCGTACTGCGCCAATCCTCGAGGAACACAAAGATCACCAACAGTACCAGAAGGATCGCCTCGCCCAGCGTGCTGATGACGTCGTTGATAGATTCATGAACCGCATCCGTAGTGTCGAATGCGAGTTCGTACTTCATTCCTGGAGGGAAACGCTTGCCAAGCCGGGCCAGTTCGGCGATGGCCAACCGGTCGACCTCGATAGCATTCGCCGTCGAAAGCTGCGTGATACCGATACCCACAGCCTCGTGGCCATTGAATTCCAGCGTTGATCCGTAGTCTTCCGCTCCCAGCTCGGCGCGCCCCACATCATGCAGTCGAACCAGCGTTCCATCCGGGCTGCTTTTCAGAATGATGTTGTCGAACTGCGAGGGGTCGGTTAAACGTCCGATCGCCCGGACGCTAACCTGGAACGCCTGTCCGGCGCGAATCGGCGGCTGTCCGACTTGGCCGGCTGCGACTTCGACGTTTTGTTCCTGCAATGCCGCGACCGCATCGTCGGCCGTGAGGCCTCGACCGGCCATCTTTACCGGATCGAGCCAGAGCCGCATGGAATACCTGCGCTCACCAAAAATAAAAACATCGGCGACGCCCGGCACGCGTTTCAACGTATCCCGGACGTATACGTCGAGGTAATTGCTCATGAACAGCGTGTCATACCGGGCATCGGGCGAGTACACAGCGGCACCGAATACAAAATTATTCGACGACTTCGTGACGGTTACGCCGGTGGTCTTTACCGCATTCGGCAGGCGTCCCATCGCAGTGTTCACGCGATTTTGAATGTCGACTGCAGCTAAATCTGGATCTCTGTTGAGATCGAAGGTCGCGGTTATCTGACTGACGCCGTCGTTCGTACTGCTGGAGGTGATGTACCGCATCCCCTCGGCGCCGTTGATTTGCTGTTCGAGCGGTTGCGTCACCGCCGTTTCCACCGTTCGTGCGCTCGCCCCGATGTAGGCGCTGGTCACCGAAATCTGCGGAGGCGCAAGATTGGGGAACTGGGCAACGGGCAAGGAAGGAATCACGACCGCGCCGGCAAGGATGATCATCAGCGCGCAAACCGTGGAGAATACTGGACGGCGTATGAAAAAGTCGACGAACATGAAAAACGCGCTTCGGGCTTCAGGCGCCGGACTGCGGTGTTACCGGCATTCCATCCACCAGGAACTGCGTGCTGGACACAATCACTCGGTCGCCCGGTTTAAGGCCATCCAAAACGGCGTAATCGTTGCCCACAGTTTGCCCCACTTTGAGCGGCCGCTGGTGGGCGACAAACGATCCGTTCTGACCGGGCTCGGCGACAAACACGAAAAACTGATCGCCAATGCGCGACACGGACAATACCGGCACGACCGGCCGCTGCTGTGTTCCCCAGACGACTCGCGCGCGAACAAACTGCAGGTTGCGCAATTTTTCCTGGTTATTCGCGATCATCGCCTTTGCGAGCACCGTCTGCGTTGTATTGTCCACTTGGGGTGCAATGAAGGTAATACGGCTGTCGGCCACCACGTTTCCCTGCGAATCAACCAGCTGGACCGGAAGGCCCATCCTTAAATCGCCCGATCGTTCCACCGGGACGTAAACGTACGCTTCCAGGCTGCCCGGCTTATCCACCGTGGTTAGAACCGTGGTCAACGCGACCTTATCGCCCACGTGCACCGGAATGTCGCCTACCATCCCGCTACGCGGTGCGTCCACCTTGTAATAGTGAAGCTGCACCTGCTGTTCATGCACCTGGGCTTCCAACGATTGCAGTTGGGCTTGCGCCGCTTCGAGGGCGGTCCTGGACTGGTCCAGATCCTGTTTGCTGACTACACCGGCGGCATATAGTCCGCTTATGCGTTGGTACTGTTCCCGCGCGTAGGCGACGTTTGCTTGCTGGGCTGCGTGCGCATCCTGCTGGCTCTTGACCGTCGCCTGCTGCTTGGAAGGGTCGATCTGCATGAGCGGCTTGCCCGAATCAACAAGTTCTCCGGAATGAACGTAGATGTCGGTAATTACCCCCTCCACCTGGGGCATGACCACGGCGGAGTCCCGCGATTTCAGCGTAGCGACGTACTCGGAGGTATCGTTCACCGGCACATTGCGCGCAACTTCCACCTTAACGGGCATTGCCTGCGGGCCCTGCGCATGCGCGCTTGTGTCGGATCCTCCTTTGCAGGAAACCGTAAACACAGCAAGGCCGAGCGCCAGAAGCGCAATCGTGCCGCGCCCGGCGTAGGCTGAAAAGCTCGTCCGCTGTGATGTGCTGGACCGCATTCCAGAGTACCCTACCATGCCGAACCCATCGCCGGGAGTACATGCATCACAAAGTAGGATGACAAACTTAGCTTTGACGTGGTCTACCTCCGGGGGGCCGGCCAACAGCAGCCTTGATCGATTCTGGTCCCCTGCCGGCATCCTTTGTCTACGGCCTTGCTGCCTGATAGATTGGAACTCGGATGAAACCGCTGAGAAGTTTCGCCAGTGACAACAATGCCGGCGTTCACCCGGCAGTCCTGAAAGCGCTCGCGGACGCCAACCGCGGTCACGTGGCCGGGTACGGTGACGACCCTTTCACGGACTCGGCGGTTGCGAAATTCCGCGAACATCTCGGCCCTGATGTAGAAGTGTTCTTCGTCTTCAACGGTACCGCCGCCAATGTGCTCGGCTTGAAGGCGCTTACCCAGTCCTATCATGCCGTGATCTGCACCGAAGCTGCCCACATTTATACCGACGAGTGCGGAGCTCCAGAACGATTTACGGGATGCAAGTTGATTCCCATTTCCGCGCCCCACGGGAAGCTCACGGTTGATGCGGTCCGATCCGCTTACCACGGCATTGGCGACCAGCATCATGTCCAGCCCAAAGTCGTCTCGCTCACTCAGGCCACGGAGATGGGGACCGTCTACAAGCCCGAAGAGATCCAGGCCATCGCAAAATTCGCCCACGAAAACGACATGTTCGTTCACATGGATGGCGCTCGTATCGCCAATGCGGCCGTGTCTCTGGGACTGACACTCCGGCAAGCCACCCGCGATCTCGGCGTTGACGTCCTCTCCTTTGGTGGAACCAAAAACGGATTGATGGGTGGCGAGGCGGTGGTCTTCTTCAGACCAAAACTCGCACACGACTTCAAGTTTCTCCGCAAGCAGGGAATGCAGCTGAACTCCAAGATGCGATTCGTTGCTGTCCAATTTGAAACTTTGCTTTCCAACAATCTTTGGTCCGACAGCGCGCGCCACGCCAATGCCATGGCCAGAATCCTTGAATCGGAAGTAAGGAAGATCAGGGGACTGGAAATCGTTTACGCGGTCGAGGCGAACGGGGTATTTGCGCGCATTCCGCACAAAGCAATCGCGGAAATCCAAAAGCGCTACTTCTTCTATGTCTGGAACGAAGAACAGTCCGTGGTGCGCTGGATGTGCTCTTTCGACACTACCGAGGAAGATATCCGCGATTTTTGTGCTTACGTCGAGGAAGTTGTCGGACGCGTTTCCAGCCACACTGCCCTTGCTTTTTAACTCTGGTTTCAATAGAGTGGCGCATCTACTCAGTATTGTTATGCGTCGTCATCTAAGGCTTGTCCAAGCGGTTTTTGTTCTCCTCGTACTAATCGTTTCCCTCAGTTGCGGCCGCGGGCGGGAACTTGTCTCCATCACTGTGCAGCCGTCTCAGGCTACGTTTTTCACCCCGAATCCGAGTGGCCAGATCCAATTCACAGCATTGGGGAACTACATCCATCCCCCCGTCACGCAGGACATCACCAGCCAGGTCACCTGGAAGACCGACGTGACCCAGCTCGTGACCATCAACTCCGGGGGTATTGCGTCCCCGACCGGCACGGGATGCGGCGTGGCCAACGTCTCCGCCACCATGAACCAGCACGGCAATCTGGTCACGGGTACTGCCACGGTGACGGTGAACGATCCTACCAATCCTGTCTGCCCCGGAAGTCAAACCCAGGCAGTGTTGACTGTCGTACTAAATGGTTCGGGGACTGTAACCAGTTCACCGGCCGGCCTAACCTGTCCCGGACAGTGCATCGTCTCGTTCAACACGGGAACCGCGGTGATCCTTACGGGTACTCCCGGTGCAGGAGCCACTTCCGTCAGTTGGGTCGGTTGCGACTCGTTCTCAGGTAATCAGTGTGCGGTAACACTGAGTACAAGCAAGACGGTGAACGCGACGTTCCAATAGGGCGTACTCGTACTTATTCGAGATCCTTTAATAGTTGCTGCGTCGTGGGCTTGTATTTCTCTTGGTGTGTCTTTTTCTTGCGATCCGGCACGGCCCGCGTGGGCGGCACCACGCCGATTCTTTCCCGTGCGACCGCCTTAACCGCTTTAGTCGCACTGAATCTCTTTTTTTTCTTCTTTGCACCCACGGCGGCCTCCAGCAGCGCTCATTCGCGATCATTATGCAATAATCAGGGGGCGCGGCAACGCGGCAGTCCCGGTTAGAGCTCCCCATGGAAGAACGCGATTTCTTCGACGAACGGCCGGAAAGAAAGACGGCAACCCTGAACTGCCCTCACTGCCATCAGTCCGCTGATTACGACATCAATTGGCTCGTGCGTACGAAGAAGCGCCAACTGCCCGGACGCGCCGATGAGCGCGACCGCGCGCGCTTTGCCAAAGCCCGCTCCTACATGATTCGAAAAGACGACATGATGATGTGCAAGAACATGCGTTGTCGCAAGCGGTTCGAAGTGTCCGGCGTGCAATCGGTTGCGTTCCTGGATTGACCTCCGCCGAGGCAGATACTCATTCTTCAGCTTGTGAATACAAGATTCATGTCTTTGGGGTTGACCGCGCCCGCCGCAAAACTGAAGGTGCCGTTCTCTTTCATTTCTTGCGCGGCACGGACAAACGCACCCAGCGCGGTGCGCGCCAATGCGCTCCCGACGCTCACACGTTTCACGCCCAGCGCTGACAATTCAGCCAAACTCAACTGAACGCCTCGCAGTCCCATTACGACGTTCACCGGACGATCAACGGACCGAACAACCGAGGCAATGTCCTCTTTGATCGCCAAACCCGGCGCGTACAGTACATCAGCGCCCGCTTCCTGGTAAGCCTGCAAACGCGTAATTGTGTCCCTGATGTCGGGCCGTCCATGCAAGTAATTCTCTGCTCGCGCCGTCAGCGTGAAAGGAAATGGTAGGCTCCGTGCCGCGGCCACGGCTGCGCGGATTCGTTCAGTGGCCAATTCGATCGGGTAGATGGGCTGGTCTGGTCTTCCTGTCGCGTCCTCAATCGATCCGCCCACAACTCCCGCCTGTCCCGCAAGACGTATGGTCTCGGCCGCCATTTCCGGCGCATCTCCAAAACCATTCTCGAGGTCAGCGCTGACCGGCAAATCTGTCGCGGACGCGATCGCCGTGGCATAGATGAGCGTTTGTTCACGGTCCAAGGAATTGTCCCGGCGTCCCAGCGAGAACGCGTATCCCATGCTGGTGGTCGCCAGCGCTTCGAATCCCATGTGCGCCAGCAACCGGGCGCTGCCAACGTCCCACGGATTTGGAATGATGAAGGCGTGAGATCGCTGATGCAACGCGCGAAAACTTCGAGCTTTCTCAGCTAACGTGGGTGCAACAGCCGATGCCGTCATCCTTGGGCCTCCCTGTTCCTAAGGATTAGACGTTCCACTTCGTCACGAAGGACCAATGTTTCCCGCAACCGGAATCGCTGAGCGCGTTTAACCCCAGTCGCGTCACTTCCTCAATGACTGCCCGTGATTTATACTCTCCCGTTTGCCCCTACGCTGGCGAACTCACAGGGTGGGCAGGAGTCAGTTTGTGAAAATCCTGGTTTGCATGAAGCAGGTCCCGCAGAAAGATGCCCCGCTGAAGCTCAACGAGAGCGGCGCCTGGATTCGGGAGGATGTCTCCTACGAGGTCAATGAGCCCGACGCCTATGCTCTAGAAGAGGCGCTGCGTCAGAAAGAGAAGCACGGGGGCGAGGTTGTGGTGATCACCTCCGGCCCCACGCGGGCTGCCCAAGTTCTTCGCGAGGCGCTCGCCAAGGGTGCCGACCGGGCCATTCACCTCGAAGATAACGCCTTTGTCGGCCTCGACGCTCTCAATACTGCAAAAGCGTTTGCCGCCGCCATCAAGGACGAGAAATTTGATCTGATCTTTACCGGCTTGCAATCGGATGACTACGGCTACGCGCAGACTGGTGTGATTCTCGCCGAACTGCTGGGCTGGCCGCACGCCACCATCATCATGCAAATCGAAAAGAATGATGGCGGAATCCGGGTTAAACGTGAGCTGGAATCCGGGTACTTCCAGTTCGTCGATATGCCTTTGCCGGCTGTCCTTACGATCCAATCCGGTATAAACAAGCTGCGCTATGCGACCCTGATTGGCATCAAGCAAGCCAAGAACAAGCCTCTGCGTAAGGTCGCTATGACCGATGTGCAGTCCGCGGTGGGAAACAACTTGCAGAAGATCGAGCGTCTTTACGTTCCGCAAAAGACCAAGAAAACAGAGAACATCGAAGGCCCTGCGGGCGAGGTCGCCAAGAAACTGGTCGAGAAGCTGCGTAACGAAGTTCGGGTGATTTGAGGGGCGCTCAGCAATGTTAAGCGCTGATTGCCATGGTCTACCCGTTGTGTTCGCCCGGCATCTTAGAAGCACTATGGCGGACATACCGAGCGAACGTATTCAGCGTGAAACAGGGCTTCTTGACAGGCAGCGCCGCGGCGGCGTGATTGTCACGGTCGGTAAGGTACTGCTCTGGGTGGACCTGATCCTCGCGATCTTCGTCTACGACGGGATCCGAGCCGGCTCCCACCTTTATCTATGGTGGGTGGTTGGGGAGTTCATCCTGGGTGCTGGCCTGATGGTCTGGGGCAAGGCCATGCGGTCGGAGGCGAGTCGGAGACTAGCAGAGATGTCTCCTACCGTCGGCGACCGGAACCTCGCTAATGAGATCGAGCAACAGCGCCGGGCTAGCTGATCAGGTTGTACGTCACTGAAAACCGGGCAGAACTGAAGCCATACTTTGCTGTTGGGCCGGAGGTCGGCCCCAAGGAGGCACGTATGGCGCAGGCACTCGACAAGCATGAAACCGGCACAACCTTAATGTTTGCCGGACTGGCAGTCTGGATAGCAAGCTTGCTGGTGGTTTTCTTCCTACCGGCAGCGCTTAAGATCGGTTATCACACAACCTTTGTCGTTGTCATCGCAGTGCTGGTAGTGCTCGGCATTGTCATGATGGCGAGTGGTTACGGGATCCGGAGGGATACGGAACAAGAGTAGTTCCAGTACCGCCCCGCTCGGATGACATTTTCTTTAAAGCCTGCCGAAGTTAGCGTTTGTAAGAACTAAGAACTGAGGTCCCATGCCCGAGTCCATTCTTGTCGTCGTTGAGCAGCGTGAAGGCAAACTCAATCGCGTCTCATGGGAGACGCTCACCGCGGGACAAGCCTTGTCCGCGGAAACTGGCTGGCCACTTGAAGCCGCTGTTGTCGGCGGTTCCGTCTCCTCCATTGCCAATCAGGTCGCGGGGAAAAAGGTCTCCAAGGTATATGCGGTCGAGTCGCCGAAGCTGGAACCTTATACCCCAGATGCCTTCGCCAGTGGTCTGAAGCAGTTTCTTTCTCAACGTCAACCCAGGCTCGTGCTTATGCCTCACACCTACCAGGTGCGCGATTTCGTGCCTAAGCTCGCCACCGCCATGGACCGTACCGCCATCAGCGATTGCATTGGTTATAAGAAAGAGGGAGACAAACTCGTCTTCACTCGCCAGATGTTCCAGGGCAAGCTGGCCGCCGACGTTAGTTTTGCGTGCGAGACGCCCTGGTTTGTGACCTTCCAGAACGGCGCGTTCCGCGGCGACAAGGTGGAATCGGGTGCCAGCGCAGCCCCGGTTGAAAGCGTTGCGGTGGACATTCCCGACGCCGCGATTCGCAACAAGCCGCAAGAGGTCTTCAAGGAAGCCAAACAGGCCGTCGACCTCACTCAAGCGGAAATCATCGTTGCGGTGGGGCGAGGCATCAAAGAGCAGAAGAACATCGAAATTGCTAAGCAGTTGGCGGAAGCACTGGGCGGCGAGATCGCGGCATCCCGGCCGATTTGCGATTCGGGCTGGCTCCCGATGGATCGCCAAATCGGTTCGTCAGGCCAAACCGTCGCACCCAAGCTTTACCTTGCTCTCGGTATCAGCGGCGCGATTCAACATATCGTAGGGATGAAGGGATCCCGCACCATCATCGCGGTGAACAAGGACTCCGAGGCGCCAATCTTCGAAATCGCCGACTACGCGGTAGTCGGAAATCTCTTCGACATCGTGCCACCCCTTATCGAGGAAGTGAAGAAGGCAAAGGGAGCCTAGTTTCGAGTTTCGCGTTTCCAGTTTCGAGTATGGTGGGAGATTCTGCCCGTGGCCTACAGGTATAAGGACCTCATCGTGTGGCAGAAGGCAAGGATTCTTGCTGCAGAAATTTATCGCGCAACCGAGCCATTCCCAAAGTGTGAGTTGTACGGCCTCACTTCCCAGGTCCGCAGGGCGGCAGTGTCGGTGGCATCAAACATTGCAGAAGGTCAGGGCCGAATGACGTTGGGCGAATTCGAACACTTTCTTGGTATGTCACGCGGATCGCTGTTGGAACTCGAGACGCAATTGGCCATTGCCGTCGATCTGAAATATTTATCTCGCGAGGACTTCCATAAACTAGAGGCGCAGAGCTGTGAGGTCCGTCGTCTGCTGAACGGTCTTATCAACTCGCTTCGAGTTCGGAAACCAGCTTTTCGGAGCTGAATCGCTCACCGGAAACTCGAAACACGAAACTTGAAACTATGCTGATCTTTCGCAAACCTCTCGAAGGCATCGATCGTCCCCAGATGGAAGCCGACGTTGTCATTGTCGGCGGTGGTCCTGCGGGAATGGCGTGCGCTCTACGCCTGTCTCAACTCATTGACGAGCACAACGCCAAGAACCCCGACGCGCAGCTCAGCAAAGAGAACATTTACGTTTTGGAGAAAGCTCGTGAAGTAGGCCAGCACTGCCTGTCCGGCGCGTTGCTTGACCCGCGTTCCATGCGCGAGCTTCTGCCCGGATTCGAAAAGGAAGCGCCACTGGAGGCCGAGGTCAGCAAAGAAGCGGTCTACTACCTCACGGAAAAGGGCAAGTTCAAGCTTCCAATCACACCGCCGCCTCTGCGCGACCACGGCAACTATGTGATCTCCCTGAATCGGTTTGTGAAGTGGCTGGGCAGCAAGGTCGAAGAGGCTGGCATCACCGTCTTCACCGGATTCGCCGGATCGGAGCTTCTCTTCGACGGCAATCGCGTAGTTGGCGTCCAGACGGATGACAAGGGCGTAGACAAGCTCAACCAGCCGAAGTCCAACTTCGAGCCCGGCTACGAGCTGAAGGCGAAGATCACGATTCTCGCCGAAGGCCCACGCGGGTCGCTCACCAAGCAGCTCGTCTCGAAGTTCGAGCTCGACAAAGAGCGCAACCCGCAGACTTACGGCGTCGGAGTGAAAGAGCTCTGGGAAGTTCCGTCGGGCCGTATTGCAGCCGGCGAGGTGATTTACACGATGGGTTGGCCGCTCACCACCCGGGAATACGGTGGCGCCTGGATTTACGGCGGTAAAGACAACATTGTTTCGCTCGGCTTCGTAACAGGCCTCGACTATCCCGATCCACGGCTCGATCCGCAGCGCGTCCTGCAAGTCTTCAAGAAGCATCCGTTTGTCGCCAAACTCCTGGAAGGCGGCAAGATGATCCGCTACGGCGCGAAGTCCCTGCCCTACGGTGGATGGTGGGCTATTCCGCCGGTCGCCGGCGATGGCTGGATGATTCTTGGTGACTCGGCCGGGTTCCTCAATTCGCAGCGTCTGAAGGGAATTCATCTCGCCATCAAGAGCGGGATGCTTGCGGCCGAAACGGCGTTCGAGGCCCTCAAGAAAGGGGACTCCTCAGCCGCGACTCTGGGGGATTTTCAGAAAAAAGTCGAAAACAGTTGGATCAAGGACGAGCTCTGGAAAGTTCGCAATTTCCATCAGGGCTTCGAGCACGGATTTTTCGCCGGATTGTTTAACGCCGGACTGCAACAGTTTACGGGCGGGCGTGGTCTACGCGATCGCTATCCGGCGCGCCCCGGGTACCAATTGATGAAGCCGTTGTCGCAACTGCCTGCGGATGGTGGCAATGAGAAGCACCTGCTCGGGCCGTACAAGGGCGATGGCAAATTAACTTTCGACAAGCTCACCGACCTTTACCACTCGGGAACCAAGCACGAGGAAGATCAGCCGTCGCATCTCGTCATCCACGATACAAATATCTGTGAGCAGAGATGCATCAAGGAATTCGGCAGCCCGTGCCAGAATTTCTGTCCCGCGAATGTATACGAGATGATGGACGACAGCGCCGCCCCGAACGGCAAGCGCATTAGTTTGAATCCGTCCAATTGCGTGCACTGCAAGACCTGCGACATCCAGGACCCATACCAGATCATCACCTGGGTGCCACCGGAAGGCGGCGGTGGGCCAAATTACGACGGCATGTAAAGGAACCGAAGCCTCGACTTAGAGCGTTCGCTTCATGTCCCTTGTGCAACCTTCGTGCCCTTTGTGGGGAACGCTTTTTCTTCAGGATTTCTTAACAGGACATAGAAGTTGTAGCCAAACAATCTCCGAACGAAGATTCGTGTTTTAATTCCTTACTCATGGTTTGGGAGGAATGTTGATGCGCGTCGTCTCGGGTCTTCTCGTAGGGGGTTGTTTTGTTCTCGCGGTCTCCGTCGCGAGTGCCCAGCAACCCACGCAAGCTGCGCCGGCCGCATCGCCGATCACTGCCACGATCCCGTCCTCCGGTTTTCCGGGTTTGGACAAATACCGTGCTTCAAGAATTGCTGTTTACCTCGACGACTTCGGTCAGCTTGCCCGCTATCGAGATGCCAATGAGGCGCTCAAACCTCCTGTCCACAGTGAGAACCGCGTTGTCTTCTTCGGCGATTCGATCACTGACATGTGGCGCTTGGACGAGTCCTTCCCCAACAAGCCTTACATCAACCGCGGCATCGGCGGCCAAACTACTTCGCAGATGCTTGTTCGCTTTCGCCAGGATGTCATCAACCTCCAGCCCCGGGCGGTTGTGATCCTGGCAGGAACGAATGACATCGCCGGGAACACTGGCCCCGTCACGAACCAGGATATTGAAGCGAATCTCGCCGACTTCGCAGATCTCGCGAAGTCGTACAACATTCGCGTGATCTTCTCCTCGATTCTGCCGGTCTACAACTACACTCCGCAGTCACAGGAGTTCTACGCGTCGCGTCCCGCAGACCGGATCATCGCACTGAATAAATGGATGAAAGGCTACTGTGCCGTTAACGGCCTGGTGTACCTCGACTACTACACTGCCGTTGTGGACGCAAAAGGTATGCTGCGTCGTGACTTGGCCGACGATGGCTTACATCCCAATAAAGCAGGGTACGCGCTCATGGCCCCGCTAGCGGCGAAAGCCATCGAAAAAGCAACAGGCTCGCCGAGGCCAAATTGAAGGATTGCTCCCGGGATCCTCCGTGTTCTCGAGAGTTCAGGCGCTATTGCGTATGCAGGGCACGCGCAGCTGAAACATTTGCGTACCTGGCACTACATCCGCGCATCTATAATGTGATTTGAGTTTCCGACCGCCGGGTCCTTCGGGCATACCCTGGATGCGGCGGCGAGGGATGGAACCCATCCCGAGGGTGCAGGTGGAAACGCCGGCGCCTCCCGTGCTTCGCGAGGAGCACATTGGAAAGGGAACGCTGGCGGTGCCTTGTCGGCATTTCTGCCCTGTTCTACTTTCCTTTCTCCTCTCGAAACTGCACCTAGCATTTAGCACTTAGCATCTGGCGCACAGGTCGATGCAGCCAGGAGCCAGACTCGTTGCCAGCTAACTGCTAACTGCTAACTGCTAACTGCTAATTGCTAACTGGTAATTGCGAACTGCTAATGGCTCTTACGGACAAATTCGGCCGGGCGATCACCGATCTCCGGATTGCTATCACGGACCGCTGTAATTACAAGTGTGTCTATTGCCGCACCGGTAACGACGGCGCGCTCTATGCCGAACTCCCATTCGCAGACTATCTCCGCATGGCGCGTCTGCTGGTAGATCTCGGGATCACCAAGATCCGAATCACGGGTGGCGAGCCTCTACTCCGGCGAGGCGTTGCCGACTTCATCCGCGACCTGCGGCAACTCCGGACGATTGACGGAAACGCTCTCGACATCGCCATGACCACCAACGGCCACCTGCTCGCCGAGATGGCGCTCCCGTTGAAAGAGGCAGGGCTGAAGCGAGTTACGGTCAGTATGGATGCGGTCGATCCTGACCGTTTTGCGCGTATCACGCGGGTGCCCAATGGATTTGATTCTGTCCTGGCGGGAATTCGTGCCGCCAAGCGCGCCGGTTTGGCTCCCGTGAAAGTGAACTGCGTTCTTATGCGCGGCTTCAACGAGGACCAGATCATACCCTTTGGCATGTTCGCTCGAGAAGAAGGCGTGGTCGTGCGCTTCATCGAGTTCATGCCGCTGGAAGAAGATCGCGTCTGGTCACCCCAGATCGTGGTCACCCTGGACGAAATCGTGAGCCGCATGTCCGAATATCTTCCGCTCAAGGAGATCGTGCACGGCCGGAGCGAGACCGCCCGCCGTTACCTTTTCGAAGATGGTATTGGCGAAATCGGGATCATCGCTCCTGTCTCTCACCCCTTCTGCGGACACTGCAGCCGGATCCGCATCACTTCCGATGGCAAGATTCGCACTTGTCTGTTCTCCGCGTGGGATCACGATTTGCACGAGTTGATGGTCCGGGGAGCCTCGGATGCCGAATTGATTGAATTTATCCACCAAGTCGTGGATCGCAAGGAAGCTCGTCACCACATCGGCGAGCCTGACTTCGTGCCCGCCTCCCGTACCATGGTTCACATCGGCGGATAGCCCGACCGTTATCGAGTGCCTCATCCTTGGTCCGCGCGAACAACTGCGGCAACCAGTAACCCGGCCGGAGGTTCCTTTCGATAGCTTCCTCGCCATCGACGATGCAGTAGAATGGATTCATATCTCTATGTCCACCCGAACGTTTTCCCTGGAAGAAGCACAGCAACTTCTGCCCATTCTGGAGTCACTGTTGCGGACAGCAATCCGCGGGAAAGCCCTCATTGAAGAGGTCGATGGCGAGTTCGAGGCTACCGCCCATAAGATCTTTTTGAACGGCGGCATGATGGTGAACGTTATCCATCTGGCGCGCCGCAAGGCTGAACGCGAACGCGAGGTCCAGAGGGTCAAGGATGCCGTCGCGGAGATTCATGCCACCGGAGTGCAGGTGAAGGATCTTGATATAGGTCTCCTCGATTTTCCCTGCCGCGTGGGCGGGGAGACGATTCTGCTTTGCTGGAAATTTGGTGAGCAGGGAATTACCCACTGGCACGGTACCGAAGAGGGCTTCGCCGGCCGCAAACCTATTGACGAACGCATCGCCAGAGCCGGCAGGAAGAAAAGCTAGATCAGTTGTCGGCTGCTGCCCGAAGCAGCTTTTTTCAGGACTGTTCTGACAACCCTCCTACGGTTTCCCCCCTTCTTTCCAGTGCGGGACGAAGCTCGAGTTCACCAGCCAAAGCACCGGCCTTAGCATCGATCCAATCGCCTCATCCATGTGCTGAAAGTCGATGTGACCCACATCATCACTGGGCTGGTGGTAGTCCCGGTGCAAGCCGTAGCTTGACACGGTTTGCGCCACTACTCCTTGCTTGGCAAACACGTAATTATCCGAGCGGCTGAAGAACTGCTGGTCAGGGTGGGGATCGCGCACCAGATGTGCTCCATGGGCGGCTAGTGCCGGGCCGAGGTCGCTGCGTTCCCACCCAGTCAGCCATAGCTCACCCTCGCGTACGGCCGGATCTGCTCGGCCGATCATCTCGAACTCAAGGTACGCAGCGATGTCGTTGAGGGGCACCGGAGGGTGCTGCCGGAAATAACTCGAACCCAGCCCGCCCATCTCTTCACTTCCGAACCAGGCAAAGATGACCGTCCTGCGAGGTTTGGCGCGCGATGCAAGCACTCTCGCCAACTCTAAAACCGCAGTGCTCCCGGAAGCATCGTCGTCGGCGCCGTTGTAGATCGCGTCTCCATTCACCGGTGCTGCTACCCCAAGATGATCCAGATGCGCCGTCAGTAATATGACCTCATTCTTGTGCGCAGGGTCAGTGCCCGCGAGCTTTGCCACGACGTTCCACGTATGACTTGTCTGCGGCTCGCTCGCCGGCACGGTCATGCTGACGGTGCTACCCTCCGGTGCTCGGGACAGCGCCTCGGCTACACTTGCATTGATCGCCACTAGCGTGAAGCTTGGTTCCAGGTCCGAGTTGGGCTGGCCTTGTAATTCGATGGGCAAGTGCAATGGCCGGCCAGCGACCGCCTCCCAGCGCGTGTTTAGCCGTTCTGACGCCGCAGCTACTACTGCCACGGCGCCCTGCGATCCATAATGCGCCGCCGCTTCCTCGAGGCTCACGGCTTTTCCCATCACAAAAACGACAGAGCCTGCTGGCACCGCCGCCCCCGTGTTCTCAGCATCGACTTTGTGGAGCGGCCCCGAGAAACTGCTGCCGCCAAGATGCAGCACGAGGACATCCTTCCCATGCATCCAGGTTTGTTGTGTGCCGTTCGACTCCGCTTTCAACGTGATTTGTGGCGGGCCGGTCACTTGGCGTTTCGAGAGCGTCGCCCGCTGGATGTACCCGCCTTGATCGCCTGCCGGTGCGACCCCGTACTGCTCCAGTTCTGATGCGATGTAGGTGGCGGCAATCCATTCGTCCTGTGTGCCGCTGCCCCGGCCCCGAAGCGCATCGGACGCAAGGAACTCCATGTGCGCCCGCACACACTTGCTGCAAATCTTCGGCGCGGACGTTGGCGATGATGATTTCGGGGGAGGCGATTGAGCGCCGGCCACCCCGGTGATCACCCACACGATGGCCGCAATTGCGACTTTCTTGAACATGTAATTTGCTGATTATACGAGGCCTCAAAGCTTCACCGGGCCGGCGCTTTGCTGCCCCTTCTTTGTTCCACAGCAAAGACGGGAAAACTCTGCAATCTCATGCTGGAGAAGCGTTCTGTAGGGGTAGTTGAGACTTGGCTCGGAAGTGCAACCTGCGCCTATCCGAGAGAACCTATCTGCTACAATTTTGCCTGCGCCGCTACCCCGAGCGCCGCTGGACGCGCATCCCGAGGCTTCGCGATATGTTTTGTGGTAAGCGTAAGTGGTTCGTTCTAATTACCTTTCTGACGGTGGTGGGTTTGGGCGGCGTGGGCTGCCGCGACTTCTTCGTGAATCCGACGGAGACCGGCGTAACCGTCGCCCCCAGCACAACGAATGTGCAGATCGGTGGTACAACCCAACTCACCGCGACAGCTAATTTCGACGACGGCAGTACGAAGAATGTCACCGGATCTTCTACCTGGACCAGTTCCGATACGACCCTCGTCAGCGTCAACGGAACCGGACAAGTCACCGGAGTTGCCTCCAGCAGTTCCGGCGTGACGATCACTGCGGTGAACAACGGTTTTACCGGCACGGCGACGGTCACTGTAGGCGCGACCTCGATCACGATTACCTGTAATTCCTGCTCTTCGGGCAATTCCATCAGCCTGAGCGGCAACGGTGGAACCGGGTCCACCGTGAGCTTCACTTCCAACGTCGCCGCCAATTGGAGTTCGAACAATTCGAATGTCATCAGTATCAGTGGTTCGAGTACCACGACAGCCACTGGCACTCTGGGCGGGACTACCGGGACCGTGACCATCACCGCCAACGCGGCATCGGGCAGCGGTACGGGAACGCTCCAGGTCACGGTCAACCCATAGATATGGCGATAGGTCTGCGCGTCCGCCGTGAGCCGGCGCGTACGTCCTGTCGTAACTGCTCGCTCGGCCCTCTCTAGCATTTATCATCACAGGTTGGCTGCTTGGCTCAGCAGCCCGCCTCTATGCCCAACGACATTCGTTGCATCGGAATCTGCACTGGCGGTGGGGACGCCCCTGGCCTTAATGCTGTCATTCGCGCTGCTGTCAAAGCTGCAATCCTGAAATATCACTGGAAAGTCATCGGCATCCGCGATGGCTTTGACGGCCTTATCTGGCCGGAGAAGTCCTTTGAGCTGACGCTGAAAGACGTGAGCGGTATTTTGCCGCGCGGCGGCACCATTCTCGGCACTACCAACCGGGGCAATCCCTTCAAGTACAAGACCGTCGAAAACGGCCGCGAAATGATCAAGGACATCTCCGATCAGGTGATGGCCAACGCCGCCAAGTTCGGCATCGACGCGGTCATCACGATCGGTGGCGATGGATCGCAGAAGATCGGCCTTGAACTCTTCCAAAAAGGCATGAAAATCGTCGGCGTCCCCAAGACCATCGACAATGACCTTTCCGCTACCGACGTAACTTTTGGTTTTGACACCGCGCTGCATACGGCAACCGATGCGATTGACAAAATTCACACCACGGCCGAATCGCATCATCGCGTTATGGCCGTGGAAGTCATGGGCCGGGATGCCGGCTGGATCGCCCTCGAAGCTGGTATCGCCGGCGGCGCTCACGTCATCCTTATCCCGGAAATTCCGTTCACTATCCAGAAGGTCTGCGACTACGTTGCTGCCCGCGAAAAGTATGGCAAGCGTTTCACCATCGTGGTTGTCGCCGAAGGCATCCAGCTCCCTCCCGAGTTGAAGGGGTTGCATCGCGGCGGTTCGGTGGGCAACCTTGTCGGCGACGCCATCAGCCTTTGTGCGCACAAGGAAGTGCGCGTGAGCGTTCTCGGGCACATTCAACGCGGGGGATCGCCATCGCCTTATGATCGTGTGCTCGGCACTCGCTTCGGCGTCGCCGCTGTAGATCTCATCGCCACCGGCCAGTTCGGAAAGATGGTCTGTCTGCGGGGCGAGACCGTCCGCGCCGTGGATATCGCGGACGCTGTCGGCTTGCTCAAAGTTGTCGATCGAAATGGCGAACTAGTCCGTACGGCGCGCGCTGTGGGGATTTGTTTCGGAGACTGAGTTTCGTCGCCCAGCATCTTGACTCGCCGTCGCCACGATTCTTGCAAACAGCGCAACTCTGCGGAACGTTCGCAAACCGGGCCCCTGTTACTTTAGGGCACTTATCTGCTTTGCTCGGCCCTCGCTGCGCTATAGTGATCTGTACACCCCGTGAAACCTGCCCGGTTATTCAGGATTAAGTTCCTCGCGTGCTCGCTGATAACGGTCGCGAGCCTGCTGCTGACGCTCGGTTGCGGACGCGGACGCGGTAGGGCTATCGACGTCGTCTACATATCCGCTCCCCAGGTTTTTCTTCGCGACCGGGTTGCGCCGGTCTACAACAAGGTCGGCGTGCTGAAGAACGCCGAACGAGTCGAGGTCCTTGACCGCGACCGGCGTTTCCTGAAGGTCCGCTCGGCCAGCGGCGCAGAAGGTTGGATCGAGCAGCGATACACGATCGGACAGCAAACATACGACCGCCTGCAGAAGCTCGCCAACGACAACAAAGACACTCCAGTACAGGCGACCGGCACCACCCGGAACGATACCAATATTCATCTGGAGCCCGAGCGCGACTCGGATCACCTCTACCAGTTGGCCGAGGGCGCGAAGGTTTCCATTTTGAAGCGGTCTTCGAGTGAACGCGAGACTTCCGCTCCTGCTCCTCCGGCCAATGCTGGGAAGAAAGAACCACCGAAGACCGTTATGGAAGATTGGTGGCTCATTCGGGACGCCCACAATCGCACCGGATGGGTGCTAGCGCGCATGGTGGACATCGATGTCCCGCTTGAAATCGCGCAGTACGCCGAAGGCCAGCGCATTCAGGCATTCTTTCCTCTCGATGACGTTCAGGACGGCGACAAAAAAATCCCCGAGTACCTGGTTCTGCTCAGCGAGTCAAAAGATGGAATGCCGTTCGATTACAACCAGGTTCGAGTATTTACCTGGAACGTCCATCGTCACCGTTACGAAACCGCCTATCGCGAACGCGGCCTCGAGGGTTTTTTCCCGGTCACGGTCACTCGTGAGAACTTCGACAAGGAAGGCAGTCTGCCGGTATTCGTGCTCAAAGTGCACGATACGGCTGGAAATCTTATCGACCGCAAGTACAAGCTGAACACCCCTATAGTCCGGCGCGTGCTTGCCTCTGGCGAGACCCCGGAACGCAAGCCGACTGCGCGCAAGACCAAGCGCAGCGGGTAAATCAGCGCATGCTCCAGTCGTTATCGAAGCAACATTTATGGAATTCCCGGCGAGATCCGAAGCCGTCGCTAAGAATAGAACTCCGCAATCGTGTCGACTACACGCTGCTGTTCTTCGGCGGTTAATTCGGGAAACATTGGCAGCGCCAATACTTCGCGCGCTGCTCGCTCCGACTCCGGCAGGTCGCCTTCGGCGTAGCCGAGATACGCGAAACACGGCTGCAAATGCAGTGGGATCGGATAGTAGACCTCGGTTCCGATGCCGCGAGACGTAAGAAACTTCCGTAAGTCATCCCGGCGCTCGGCCCGAATCACGTACTGGTGATAGACGTGGAAGGCGTGCGGCGAAGTCTGCAACGGCCGGATGGGTGCGCCGCCGGTCCTGGATTCGAGCCCCGAATCAGCAAACAGGCGCCCATATTCGGCGGCATGCTTGCGCCGCGTCACCGTCCATTCATTCAGGTGGCGCAGTTTGACCCGCAGCACTGCTGCCTGAATCCCATCGAGCCGGCTGTTTGCGCCAAACTCTTCGTGCAGGTAACGCCTGGGACTTCCATGATTCCGCAAGCGACGCATGTGCTCGGCCCACTGTGGATCATTGGTGGTGACCAATCCCGCGTCGCCATAAGCGCTCAGGTTTTTTGAGGGGTAAAAGCTGAATGCCGCGGCTTTCCCCAACGAGCCGGCGCGTCGCTCCCGCCAGCGCGCACCGATCGCCTGCGCCGCATCCTCGACGACCGGAATACTGAAAGCGTCCGCGAGGCGCTGCAATCGGTCCATGTCGACGCATTGTCCGTACAGGTGAACCGGAACTAGAGCGCGCACCCTTTCAGCCCTGCCTGAGGTAAGCCGGGCTTCGACACACGCGGGATCGATATTCAGCGTCTCAGGGTCGACATCTACGAATACCGGGCGAGCCCCCGCGCGAACAACCGAACTCCCCGACGCGAAAAAACTGAACGCAGTAGTGATGACTTCATCGCCAGGACCAACCCCGGCAGCCAGGATCGCTAGCCAAAGCGCATCGGTGCCGGAAGCGCATCCGACCGAATCAGCTGCCCCGGTAAAGACGGCAATTTCCCGCTCCAGGGCTTCGGCTTCGCCTCCCAGGATGTACTGCTGAGAGCTGCACACTCGTTCGATCGCCGCGAGCACTTCCTCACGAATCGATGCGTATTGCCTGGAAAGATCCAGCAGAGGCACCTTGCTGGTTTCCGCGCTCGAACTGGAGGACCGCGTCGTCGTGGTTCGTGGATTCACGGAGATGGGGCGATTCTAGCAAAGTCGAGGATCCGTCCCGCCGAGGTTAACCTTCCAATGTCGGCCCGGATAGGTGGTTGACAACGATCCCCGGCAGAGCTTGGCATTGGCCGTCCTGCCTCAACGCGTCAAGCCATGCGTGAATCGAGGTTAACAAAGGCTTGAGTTCTATGTGATACAGACTTCCATGGGCACTCTCCAGGTTGCAGCGCGCCTTGTTCATAACGGAGACCGCTCCCACCCGGTTCCCGGTCGAGTAGTGGTGCAGCGCCACCGCGACTTGCACCAGCCCCTGCAGGAACGGCTTATGACGGGTCGGCGCGGCCCGCCAAACGTCTTCCAACACCTCATGTGCTGCGAAAAAGTCGCCCCGATTGAGAAGATTCACACCACGGCGAACCTCATTCTCAGCGTCGGTCTGCATGCAGGCATTGTCACACACCACTCACAATGAAGGTCGGGAATATGGAAAACCATAGCCGTTTACGCCTGAGTTCCGGGAAAATGTAGCTGTTCGCAACAGAACATCTGCTAAGTTGCTGAAACCATAACAGTTGAAACTGTTCAGTTCTGGTATGTGAGTTGCTTTCTCCTAGACATCTCGTCTGGTGTGTGGACGTTTGTTTTGTGCTCGGTTAAAGGGCGTTGGCACCCTGTTATCGATCAACTTTCCAGGATTTCAACAAATTAGGAGACTTCGATGGAATACGAGTTTCGTCTGAAGCTTACTGCGCTTCTGACATTATTAGCCCTGTTGTTGTTGGGTACTTTCGCCTTTGGGCAAGGCATTGTGACTGGTTCGGTGTCCGGCACAGTGCTCGACCCGCAAGGCGCGGTAGTATCCGGCGCCAAAATTATTGCTAAGCATCTAAGCACGAACCGGGAATTTACGACAGAATCGACTTCTGCCGGCGTGTTCGCCCTTCGCGGCTTACCTCCTGGTGCTTACGATGTGCGCATCCAGGCGCCAAGCTTCCGGACATACGAGTCCAAAAACCTCCAGGTTGCTGTCGGTGTCGACACCTCAGTGGGCGCGGTAAAGATGGAACTCGGCGCCGCCACTGAGACGCTGACGGTCGAGGGCACCGCTCCTTTGGTCGAAGCCACCACCCAGCAGATCACGAATACCTTTGAATCGAAAAAGGTTCAGGAAATTCCGCTCGGCAACAGCATGGACTCATTTGCGCTGTTTGTCCCCGGGGTTGCGACTGCCGGTGACGCTAGCTTCAGCAACACTAACGGTGCTGAACTCGCAGTAAACGGGCAGCGTGCTCGTTCCAATAACTACCAAATCGACGGCCAAGCTAATAATGACAACTCGGTCGGCGGGCCTTCGATCTTCTTTGGTAACCAGGACGCAATCGCTGAACTCCAGATCGTCACCAACTACAGCGCTGAGTACGGCCGCAACATGGGCGCGGTAGTTAATTACGTTACCAAGCAGGGTACGAACCTGTTCCATGGATCAGCCTACGAATTCTGGCAGGGATCCAAGTTTGATTCGCTTACCAACCAGGAAAAGAACCCGGTGTTTGGGTTTTGTGCCGCAGGGCAGGATCCGACTACGACGGGATGTACGCCTGTACAATCCCCAACGCTTTTCGTTGACAATCGTTTTGGTGGAACCATGGGCGGACCCATCGTGAAGGATCGCGTCTGGTTCTTTGGGTCGACAAACTTCGAGCGGCAACGTACGGCCGGCTCACCTTCGAGTTCTGGAAACCTGATCACTCCGACTCCAGCCGGCATTCAACAGTTGCAGGCGGCGTTTCCTAACAGTTCGGGAGTTGCGGCGCTTGCGGCGATCGGGCCAGCGGCGATTCCCGGTGGTAATCCAAAGTTCTCGAATCTCCAAACCGTAACCGTGAGCGATGGTACGACTTCGGCTCCAATTGAATTTGGTTCCATCACACGGTCCGTTCCGGCTCCGTTTAATGACTATGAGGCGACTGGCCGGGTAGATGTCAAGCTGACCGACAAGGATACGGTGTTTGGTCGGTACGTATTCCAGCAGCAGTTCTTTGGAGGTCTCGGCGGCAGCGCTCAGAGTACGACTGCCCAGACCATTGCTCAGGGGGATTTCATCAACAACCCTGGTCGTGACCAACAGATCGGCTTGGACTGGAGCCACACCTTCGGACCCTCGTTCATTAACCAGTTCCGCGCCAGCTTCTCGCGCGTAGGTTTCGGATTTGAAGGTGGTGGTCACCCCAAATGCGTACGCGCCACGATCGGTTCGGACTGCCCGACACAAATCTCTATTTCGGACGGTACGTCGCTCGGATTGGGTATCGGCAGTAACCTGCCACAAGGTCGCATCATCAACGTAATTCAGGGTCAAGACAATGCTTCCTGGCAGCGCGGACGCCAGACGATCAAAATGGGTGGTGAGTGGACTCACCAGCTTTCCCCAAACGTCTTCTTGCCTGCGGTGAACGGAACGTATACTTACCCGGACTTCGATAGCTTCATCGCGGATCAGAACGCCACGATCAACATTGTGGCCGGTAACCCGCATCTGCCCTTCGTCGAAAACGACTTCGCCCTATATGTCCAAGATGACTGGAAGGTGAGAGACCACCTAACCCTTAATCTGGGATTGCGATGGGAGTTTTTCGGACAGGCGATCAATCTCCTGCACGATCGCACGGTTGCTCAACAGACCGGTTCAACTCCCTTCTGGGATCCGAGTCTCCCGATTTCCCAAACGACGATCCACCACATCCCGAATGTTTACCACAACTTCAGTCCTGTGGTTGGGTTCGCGTGGTCGCCGGGTAACGGAAGTACGGTCCTCCGCGGAGGATTCCGTATCGGGTACGATCCCCAGTTCTACAACATGTTCCTGAATACCGCGACGCGCGCTCCTGTCGTGAACGCTGCAACGTTCCAGGGTGCTTCTGGTCTGCTTCCGACCAGCGGCTTCCTCGGTCCCGATGTCCAGGCAGTGTTGCTTCCTCTGGTTCCGGTCGGCGCAGGAATCAACCCGGGAACCCGTTCCCAGACACTGGTTTCCGATAATTTCCACAATCCTTACTCGGAGCAGTGGAACTTGGGCGTCCAACACTCGTTCCTGCCCAAGGTGGTTGCGGAAGTGCGGTATGTTGGGAATCACACTGTTGGAAACTTCCAAAGTATCAACGGTAACCCTCCACTCCAGCCACTTATTGACGCTGGGTTTGGAAACCTGATTCCGTCAGGCCTGCATCCGTGTGCGGACCCTACGCAACCGGGTTATGCTCCCACCGGGGCTACGCCAAGCGGATTTCTAGGGTATGCCAATTGCGGCAACCGTCGCATTGTTTTGCGTACCAATTCCGCGTATTCCAACTACCATGGTCTACAGAGTGAATTGAGGGTCGGAGGCTGGCACGGTGTAACCGCGACCGCGTCGTACACGTACAGCCACACCATTGACAATGCTAGCGAAGTGTTCTCGACCGGTATCGGTGGTAACACACTGGCATTCGCGCAGAACCCCTTCGATACCCAAAGCGCCGAACGCGGCAATGCAGGTATCGACTATCGTCACCTCTTCGGTCTCGCGTTCATCTATGACATCCCCTTCTATAAAAACCAGAGTGGATTATTGGGTAGAGCTCTGGGTGGATGGCAGCTGAACACTACGTACCGGTACACGCCGGGTCAGCCCTTCACAGTCGTCCAAAGTCGCTTCGCAGGAGCCGGCAACAGTTTCTGCGACCCGTCTGCAACCATGAGCACGTTCTACGACGCATGCCGTCCAATCGTCGCGAACGCCGGGGCACCGCTGCCGTCCATCGGCATCTGTACCGACGCGACGTTGCCTGATTGCGGTATCACCGACTATGTGTCCGGGGCTGCGACCACCATGAGTGCCGTTCACTGGATCGTGAATGACAACACTGCAGCTTCATTCTTCGGCACACCTTTCAAAGGCGTTGGCCGCAACACTCTGCGCGGTGAGGCGATCAGCACCGTCAATATGAGTATGCTGAAGAACTTGAAACTGACAGAGAAATTCACGTTCCAGTTCCGCGCTACTGCGTACAACTTGTTCAATCATCAATTCCGGGGCACGCCCGATCCACTGTTGGACGACGTGTTCGGTGGATCATTCCTCAACACGAACTTCAATTCGAACGGCGGCGGTACCTTCGCCGGAAACACTACGACAGACGGCATCAACAGGCGCCGTTTGGAGTTTGGAGCGAAGATCGTGTTCTAGCCGATGTACTGAACCACTACTGGGGCCAGCCGAAAGGCTGGCCCTTTTTGCTCATTACCCAGGCGGAATCCAAGTAGCGCTCTGCTACGATTCCTGGAAACCCTGCTATTTCGAAGCCTGACCAGGCCTTGGAGGAACCTCATGTTGCGTCGGTGCTTTCTCGCGCTCCCGCTTTCGATGATCATCTTTAGTTCTTTAGGATTTCCCCAAGGTACCCCACCGCCGGGGCTTTCCAAGCCTCTTGATTTGCCGGCCATGCCCGGAGCGAAAGCCAATGATTTGCCGGATTACACCTCTGGTGCAAAGCGCGTTGAAGAGGAAGGTAAGGTCCAGTTCAGATCCGATAACATTCTGGTTCGCTTTCCTGTTATTGTGACCGACCACAACGGCAGGCCTGTCTCAAGTCTGAAACAGGATTCATTTCACGTCTTCGAGGACGGAAGCGAGCAGAAGATAACCAGCTTTGAGGAGGTAACAGCCTCCACGGACGCGTTACCTCCGGCTCAAACAACAGGGCCGTTCACAAACTTGCCGCCGGTAGTTTTGGAGCCGCGGAAGCTGACGGTCGTGCTCATTGACACAGTGAACTCGTCGATCCTCGATGAGCCCGGGGCGCGAAAAAGTTTGATTGATTACTTGAGCTCTAAGGCTCCCTTCGACCATGCCACCAGTCTGCTGATTCTGGGCAGCAAGGGATCCGAGGTCATTTGCCCGTTGAGCGCCGATCCCTCCCAAGTAAGTGATTTTCTAAAAAAGCAAGCGACACGCGGCAATCCCAGTTCCCAATCTAATCCGGCTCCATCCGGCGAGGTTTGCAATTCTGCATCGCTCCAGCGTTTCATTTCCACAGGCGATCCCGGTGCGTCGCAAGTGAAGTCCGATCGTGCAATCGAACTGACTTCGCGGGCATTCCTGGAAACAGCTTGGACATTGGCGGGTATTCCCGGTAAGAAATCGCTTGTCTGGTTGACGGAAGGGTTTCCGTTTGCGTTGAAGACTCCCACCACATTGCCTGGAGGTACGCAATCTGTTGTCTATGAGCGTGCGCTTGCCGCGTTGCACGATGCCGACACGTCAGTTTATCCGGTTAATCTTCGTGCCGTTGCGCAGGCTGCTCCTAATACCGAGGGAGGCAAACGTCGGTGGCTGGATACCTCTACTCTCGACATGCTGACCAACTTCGCATCCATGACCGGCGGGCGCGCGTTTCTCGATAAGAAGGACGTGGGCGACGCTTTGAAGAACGCGGCTAGCGACGGATCCTCATACTATTTAGTGGGGTACGAGCTCAACACTCGAGACAAGAAACCCGGCTGGCGCCAACTCACGGTGAAAGTCGGAAATCCCGACTACCAGGTCCTTGCCCGCAACGGCTTCCTGGTGAGCAATTCCGTTTACGATCCGGAGCTCAGCCGCACCAGCGACCTTGATATCGCGACGGCCTCTGCATTGGACAGTACTGCCATTCCTCTCACTGCAGCCTTTCAAGGTATTTCGGGCAAAGGGAACAGGCGGAAAGCAGACTTCAGCGTCGTCATTCGCGGCGATAGCGTGACCTTCGGCCAGCACGGCGGAAACCACTTCCAACTCGACGTCTTGACGATCGCAGAGAAGGGTGACAAGCAGGTTGCGAAATTGACGCAGGTGGTGCAAGGCGGGCTTCCCCCCGATCAACTCGCGGTCGTCAAGGCGCATGGCGTGGGCTACAAGAATTCACTGGAACTCCCTCCGGGTGACTACACTGTCCGTTTCATTGTTCGCGACAAACTAAGCGGGAAAGTGGGGACGCTCTCGGCGCCTCTGTCGATCCAGTAGTGCCCAAAACGAGAGCCCCTGTTGTTCGCAGGGGCTTTCTCCTCACAGCCCTATCTCCCAAACATCGGGTAGTGGCTCGCCGCTCCCATGAAGAACAGCATGGGTATCGACAGCCACGCATTGGTCCGCGATGCCAGAAACGCCATTCGTGCCAATCCTGCCGATTCTGGCGGAATGGGCGTGCCGTTCTTCGCAAACTCTTTCGTCCAGTTGATCGTCTTCTTGTTCATCCGCCAGATGATGCCCCACACGTTCAGCATCATGATCCAGCCCAGCCCTCCGCCAATCCCAATCGACAGCAGGCGGTTGCTTTCCCAGCCGTGTTGGTTCCAATCGAGGAACAGGTATGCTCCCGCAGCGACCAGCACGATGACAATCATCGCCAGCACCGGACCTTTGTTGATCTTGATCACCATGATGCAGACGAATTCCAGCAGGAACACTACCGTCCAGATTCCGAAAAACGAACCCATGACGTGACCTGCCGAGCCGCCGCCATTCCGCGCGTCCGCGCCGACAATCTGCCCCCAATATGCTAATCCTGCCAGCACCGTGACCACCGCAGCCCACCGGAACCACCACAGAGCCCGGGGCATGAGGCTGGGCACGATCTTGGCCTTACTGGCCGCGTCCATCTCCTTCATGAACGGCACATTCACCAGGTTGAAGAAGTACAGCAATCCAATCCATGTAATGCCGGCCAAAAAGTGGATCCAGCGAAACATCATCAGGGTTCCTGCGCCTGACCCAGGCAGCATGATGCTGGGCGCCAACGCAAGAGCGCACAGATTCAGATGGAGCATTCCAATCCTCCGGGCAGAGATGTACGGGTGTGGGAAGCCGCCCGCGAAGCAAGCAGATTGTATACCGACTGTCTACTCAGTACCGTTGTTAACGCGGCTACCGACCTTCCGCGCACCGCCGGAGCTACAAAGCTCGTCGAACCCGAACCGTGACCTCGGGTTTTCTGGCCTGAGTTGAAACTCCGCCGAGAAGGCCGTATCGTACGTATGTTGCGGAACCGGTGCCCGGGTCGGTATCGGTTCCGGTTGTCCCCCCAGCTCTTCACGCCCTGCCGTGCGGAGCCGATTTGCTAGACGAAAGACAAAAAGGAGATCGGCATGGAAACCAAGCCGGCACAAAACATCCAGGACTCCTTCCTCAACACTGCCCGCAAGGAAAAAAATCCCATCACGATTTATTTACTGAGCGGCGTTAAGCTGACGGGCCGAATCCGATCGTTCGACAAATATTCCGTCGTCCTGGAAGCCAACAACCAGGAGCAATTGATCTTCAAGCACGCGATCTCGACTGTGGTGATGGGCCGGTTGCATTCGAGCTCGCATGATTCTCGCCCGGCGCAGTCGGCTCACGCGGCGGCCCCGGCGCACGAGACCGCTACCGCTTCCTCTGGAACAGAAGGCTAGGGCATTTCGGGTTGCGAAGGTCCAGTAGAGTTTCGGGCCGTCCCAATGGCGCCCGCACCGGCCCGGCCGAGGAGCGGGCTTTCCTCGTCGGACTGGACTACCGCGTACGCCGCACGAAGCCCGAGGACGGTAAAGCGAGAGGGTCATTGACGTCTGGCGCGCAGGTGGCCCGGGCTGCCTCAACCGCCGCTCAGCCCAAAGCCCCGCGAGCGCCTGAGTTTACCGCGGAAGAATCGCTTGCCGAATTGCGGACGCTCGCGACCAGCGCCGGTGCTCAAGTGGCCGGGGAATTTCTGCAGCATCGTGATCGTCCGGATCCGGCCACGCTGATCGGCAAAGGCAAGCTGCAGGAGATCAAGGCGGCTGCGGCCTCGGTGTCCGCCGATCTCATCCTCTTCGATCACGACCTCTCTCCGTCGCAGCAGCGCAATATCGAAAGCGAAGTCGATACCCGCGTGATCGATCGTACGCAGCTTATCCTCGACATTTTTGCCCGGCATGCCCGTACGCGCGAAGGTCAGTTGCAGGTCGAACTTGCCCAATTGGAGTACCTGCTGCCTCGCCTTGCGGGACGCGGTATCGAGATGTCCCAGCTCGGCGGCGGCATCGGCACCCGTGGTCCGGGCGAAACTCAGCTGGAAACCGACCGCCGTAAGATTTATCGCCGTATTCGGCACGTCAAAACTCAGCTTGAGAATGTGCGCCGAATCCGCGCCCAGCAGCGACAACGGCGGGAGTCAGTGCCTGTGGCAACCGTTGCGCTGGTCGGCTACACGAACGCCGGCAAGTCGACACTCTTCAACGCGCTCACCCAAGCGGAGGTGGTCGCCTCGCCGCGGATGTTCGCGACGCTGGATCCGACGTTACGCTCGGTCGCATTGCCGTCCAAGCGCAAGGTCCTCTTGTCCGACACGGTAGGCTTTATCCGGAACCTGCCGCACACGCTCGTTTCTGCGTTTCGGGCGACCTTGGAAGAAGTGCAGCGTGCCAGCCTGGTTTTACAGGTTTCCGACGCTTCCAATCCGCTCTCCGCCGAACAGGATGCACAGGTTGAACTTGTCTTGAAGGAACTCGAGGCAGACAAGAAGCCGCGCCTGCGAGTGATGAACAAGATCGATCTCTTGCCTTCAAACCGCCGCGATGCCCTTCGCGACGATGCCCACACGCTGCACGTTTCGGCAGCCAAAGGAATTGGTCTGACCACTTTGCTTGATCGCATCGATCACGTGTTGGCGGAAGATCCGCTCAGCCGGATCCACTTGCGCGTGCCGCAAAAAGAAGGAAAGACCTTGGCAATGCTCGAGGCCCGCGCAAGAATCTATGCCCGCCAATACCGGGACGGTTTGGTCGAACTCGAAGCCGAAGCTCCCGAATCCCTTGTCCGGCGCGTGCGGGAGTTCATCGTCGATTGATCAGGAGCCCGGCCGCAGGTTCTTACTGAGCCACTGCGTGAGTGTTCGAGGAAGCTTTAGAGCGATTTGCTGAATTCGAACAGATCCATTCCGAAGAACTGGCCAATTCTCCGTGTCGACCGGAAGCCCTTTTTTTCGTAAAACGCGACCGCCCGCTTGAGCGGTTCGGTGGTGTCCAGAGTGACTCTCGTACATCCAGCCCTGCGCAGTTCTTCTTCGGCGGTTTCGAGCAGCCTCGTGCTTACCCCCGACCCTTGCCATTCGGGTCGGACCGCCATCCCTCGCAGATGTCCTTCATGATTGTCGACAACTTGGCAGCCAATCGTTCCGACAATTTGGGCGAAGGCATCAACTGCCACGAACACCTTCATGTCAGCTAACCGCTGATGAATCGTCTCGGTCGTCAACACCGTATCGGCAAATCCCTCCGGCGTATAGTCGTTGCGGTACGGAGCGAACGCGACTGCAAGACAATCAAGGATGGCGCCAGCATCTTCCGCTTGCCCTCGGCGAACTGAGACCAGAGGCTTCGTGACCTACCCCATTACCGGAAGTGCCCTGATCCTCTTCTTCGTCGCCGCGTAAATCGCATTGCACAGTGCCGGCGCCAACGGTGCAACCGGCGGCTCACCCACTCCCGTCGGTACCTCCGAGCTTTCCACCCAGTATGCCTCGACGACCGGCGCCTCGTTCATGCGAATGGGTTGGTAATCATCGAAGTTGCCTTGCACGACACGGCCCTTGTCGATCGTAATCTGCGCGCGCAGTGCATTGGTCAGCGCGTAGATCACGCCACTCTGAATCTGCTGCTCGAGGATATTAGGGTTTACTACCTGCCCGACATCTACTGCTGCGACGACGCGGTGCACTCGCGGCTGATCCTTTTCCATTGAGATCTCGACCACCTCGGCCGCGTACGAACTGAAGCAGCAGTGACACGCAATGCCGTGGAAGTGTCCGGCGGGTAGCGGCTTCCCCCAGGCAGCCTTTTCTGCAGCCAGTTGCAGCACGCCGCGGATGCGTGCCGTCTTCCACGTCGCGTCGAAGTACTTGATGTCTTCATCCTTCGCGAGCAGGTGAAGCCGGTAATCGAGCGGGTCTTTATGGGCGGCAACGGCCAACTCGTCGAGGAAACACTCGTTCGCAAACGCCGCTTGTAGCGCGTACACCGACCGCATCCATCCCAGCGGCACAGGCGTCTCGGTCTGCACGAACTGCTGAGAAGCGTTTGCAAACGGGTAGATCAACGGCGCTTCATCTTTCAAGTCGGGATCGACGCCGCCTTCGAGAGGAAAACCTTTCTGTCCGTTGATCGACGGCGTAATGATCAAATGCGTGAACGCGACTGGGTATCCTTGACCGTCGATCACGGCGCCCATCTTGTGGCAGCTTGCGGGCCGATATGTAGACGACCGCATGTCGTCCTCGCGGCTCCAGACCACCTTCACCGGAGCATTAATGGCCTTTGAAACCAATGCCGCTTCGATCGCGTAATCATGCTCCAGTCGGCGCCCGAAGCCTCCTCCCATGAGAGTCACATTTACTTTCACCTGGTCGGGATCCAACCCAATGGCCGGCGCTACGGAATCGCGTACATCTTGAGGAACCTGCGTCGGCGCCCAGATCTCGCAGCGCGAGCCCTGGAACAGAGCGGTACAGTTTCCCGGTTCCATCGGTGCGTGCGCCATGAAGGGTGCTTCGTACATTGCTTCAACTCGCCGGCCATTTACTTTGGCAACATCACCGGCCGCAAACAGCGCCACCGCTTTCTTAATATCGGCCCCACGCAGTCCGTCACGAATGTTCGCGGAAGTAAGATCCTTGTGCGCGCCATCTTCCCACGTGACATTCAGGACGCGTTTACCTTCCATCGCTGCCCAGGTGTTATCACCGACTACCGCAACCGCGTTGTCTCCGACCTTACCGACGTACGTCACGCCGGGGACTTTCTTGGATTCCTTGTCGTCGTAGCTCCCAACCTTGCCGCCAACCACCGGACAGCGTGCCAGCATCGCGTATTTCATGTTGGGCAGACGGAAGTCGATTCCATAAATTGCCTTGCCCGCCACCTTGTCCGGAGAGTCGATGCGCAGCACTCGCGTACCAATAATCTTGTAGTCTTTCGCCTGCTTGAGTGGCGCGTCAGATGGGACGGGCAGCATCGCCGCTTTGCTGGCCAACTCACCGTAGGTGAGCTTGCGTTTCGAATCCGCGTGCGTTACCGCTCCATGCTCCGCTTTGCAGGTTGAACGCGGGACTCCCCACTCCAAAGCAGCGGCGCTGATCAGCATCTCGCGCGCGGCGGCACCGGCTTTGCGCATCGGATCCCAGGTGGTCCGAACGCTGGCGCTGCCGCCTGTCGTTTGATCTCCATACAGCGTGCTTGCCCCAGCTTGTTCGACCGTGATCTGCCCCAGATCGGCTTCCAATTCTTCCGCAAGAATGGTCGGCAATGCTGTGCGAACCCCTTGGCCCATCTCGGAGCGCGCACAGACGACCGTGATCTTCCCGTCAGGCGCGATACGCAAGTAGGCGTTGGGCGAAAATTCACCTTGGTGATCCCGTGAGCTGTGCGGCAGGTAGAAGCCAATGACCAAGCCAGCCCCGGCAGCAACCGTCGCTCCGATAAATTCCCGGCGTGAGATCGGGCTCATCGTGCACCTCCGCCGTTGGCAGCGCGATGAATCGCTTTGCGTATCCGGTCGTACGTCCCACATCGGCAGATGTTCCCTGCCATCGCCGTGTTGATGTCATCATCCGACGGGTGCGCATTCTTGGCCAACAACGCCGCTGCTGACATGATTTGTCCAGGCTGGCAATAGCCGCATTGCGGGACATCTTCAGCGATCCATGCCTTCTGCAATTCGCTCAGCCCGTTCGCCGATATGCCCTCGATGGTCGTGATGTTCTTGCCCGTGACCTGCGACACCGGCGTCGAACAGGATCGAATCGCATTTCCATCGACGTGAACAGTGCAGGCGCCGCACAGCCCGGCACCACATCCGAACTTAGTCCCAGTGAGTTCGAGAGAATCGCGCAAAACCCAGAGCAGCGGCGTTTCAGGAGGAACATTCACCTTGCGCTCACTGCCGTTTACCCGGAGAGAAATGTCTGCCATGTTCGCGGACCTGTTTGTGATGTGTAGTCGGCAGACAATGGTACTCAAACTGGGCTGCGGATGCTAGAGAGGACGCCCGGCCCGTTGTGTGTGTGCTAGCCGAAATCCAGGTGGGCCAGGCACACCCCTCGATTTGACCCTCCTTCTTACGTGCCCCTAGAATTGACGGTTCGTCCCAACACCTCTAGTCCACATGCCGCTTCGCCTTTACAACACTCTATCCGGTGCGATCGACGAGTTTCGCCCGTTGCAAGACAACCAAGTCCGGATGTATGCCTGCGGGCCCACTGTCTACGACTTCGGCCACATCGGCAACTTCCGTACATTCATCGCGGTTGACATCCTGCAACGCTTCCTCCGCCAGAGCGGATACAAAGTCCATTACGTCATGAACATCACCGACGTGGACGACAAAATCATTCGCAACTCCAGTCGTGATGGCGTCTCGGTGAAACAGTACACCCAGAAGTATGAGGAGGCTTTCCTCGAAGACTCGCACCTGCTCAACATTGAACGGCCGGAGCTCGTGCGCGCCACCGACCACATCCCGGAGATGGCTGACTTTGTAGCCAAACTGGTCGACAAAGGATTCGCTTATCGAACCGAAGATGGTTCTTATTACTTCCGTATCGCGAAATTTCCACAGTACGGCAAGCTGTCCAAGAAAGATTTCGAAGGCATGGCAGACGGGGCACGTGTTGATGTCGACGAGTACGACAAAGACAGTGCTCGTGATTTCGCGCTATGGAAGTCGCCCAAGCCGGGCGAAGCTTTCTGGGAGACCAAAATCGGTCCCGGCCGTCCCGGGTGGCACATTGAATGCTCCGTCATGTCCATGGAAGAGTTGGGCACAACGTTTGACCTTCACGCCGGCGGCGAAGACCTCATTTTTCCTCACCACGAGAACGAAATTGCGCAATCGGAAGCATTGACCGGCCAGCCGTTTGCCCACTTCTGGTTCCATGCTCGATTCCTTCTGGTCGAAGGCGAGAAGATGTCCAAGAGTGTCGGCAACTTCTTCACCGTCCGGGATTTGATTCTCAAGGGCCACAAGCCCTCGGCGATTCGCTACCTGCTGAGCTCGGTGCCCTACCGCCATCAGCTGAATTTTACTTTTGACGGATTGAAGCAGGCGGCCGTATCTGTCGAGCGCTTGAGGAATTTCGTGTTGCGCCTGCGCACCGGCAAGTTCTCACCAAGCTCGAGTGCTCCCATGAAGCAGCTGGCGGCCGAAACCATCGACGCCATGACATCGGCGATGAACGACGACCTCAATACAGCTCAGGCGCAGGCAGCGATTTTCGAGATGATCCGCAAAGCCAATGCCGCTGCTGATGCGGGCGGGTTGGGCGCCAGCGATGTCGCACCTTTGCTGCAAACGGTCGAAAAATTCGATCAGATCTTCGCCGTCTTGACCGACGATGACATCCCGAAGATGAAGAATATCGCGGAATGGGCCAAGGCGGCGGGACGCGAGAAAGAGATCAGTCCGGAATTGCAGTCGATTATCGGCGCCGGTCAACTGTCAGATGCCATCATCGATCAGAAAATCGGGGAGATGGAATCAGCACGAAAGTCGCGCGATTTCAAGAAGTCTGACGCGATCCGCGGTGAACTGAATCAGGCAGGAATTATCGTGGAGATAACAAAGGACGGCGTGAGGTGGAAGCGGAAGTAAAACCGGGATGTCCACCCTCTCGCGAGAGCCCGCGAAAGGGTGGCCGAACCCGGTTACAGCTGCTGTTTAGGGCTGCTCCGTACATTAAGCGGATTTGCGGTTACGCGTACGAAGCCGGTCGACTTCGGGATTATTCACGTCCCCTTCCTTGTCGACATTCAGCTCTTCGTGGCGAACGTCATCCGAGACTCGCTTGGTGTCCTGGACCGCGCGTTTCCCGATTGCCACTTCTTCGTTCACCACGGGTTTTTTCTCAACACGTACCCGTTCTTCACTGAGTGGCACGCGAATTTCAGAGTTCTGTGATCCGACCTGCCCCGTAGCTTCGCGGCCGGCGCCGGCCGCCCGCTCAATCACCAGTTCCTCACGATCGACAGGTACTTCGATGTTCTGTTTCTCTGTGACGATCTCCTTGCGCAGCCGGACTTCGCCGCGCTGAACACGCTCCTTGTGGACGCGAAGAACTTCCCCAAGAAGTTGGATCCGGCGTGTACCTTGCTCCGCTGTACGGGGTACCTGGGCGGAAGAACGCGTCGTCGCTGTCGTGTCCCCGAGATCACCGCCAGCCCGTTTCAGTATCTGTGCGGCTTCCTGGACTCGTCCGGAATCACGAACCGTGACGAGAACATTTCCCCGGGCAAGCGCGTCGTCGAAGTAGCGCGCCCGAGACTCGGGAATCCCGCTCTCGACGAGAGAGCCCTGGAGTTCTTCGGCGCTCTCGACGTGGTGATCTTTCCCGAACACCTCCGAAACTTTGTCCCAGAAACTGCCCTTGCGCTCATCGGCAGTACCGGTGTTGCCGCCGATGGTAGCGATGCCGATATCGTCGCGTGAGAACCCAGCTTGCTTCAGGTCGTTAACCGCTTGCTCAGCGGCGGATTCGTTGGAAAACAGGGCTGCTACCGAGGCGTTCGAGATAGAAGAATTGCTTCGTGTTGCCATTTCTACTCCTTTTATTTTGTTTTATTACCGTGCTAAACGTTCGATACGCTGCAAAGCGCAAGAAACCGAACGAGGCGAACCCGGAGAATTCGCCTCCCGGTCGGAAGGTTCAAAGCTTGCTACGCGACACGACGGAGATTCGGGCGATCTTCGTTCTTCGTGAGAGCGCCGCGGCCGCGATTGCCGATCAGCAGACGATATATCCAGGTAAGGACGATCGCACCGCCAATGGCAACGAGAATGGTGTAGAGGGTACCGCCTTGGCCCTGGAATCCGAGCGCGCGCATGATCCAGCCGCCGACGATCCCACCGGCGATGCCGACAAGAATGTCAACGAACGTGCCGTAACCGGATCCACGCATGATTTTGCCCGTCGCCCAGCCCGCAATGAGGCCAACAACAATCCACCACAGTAAATGCATATTCACCTCGGTAAAACGCTTGTCGCTCTCGGCTCAAGCGGCTAACTTCGATGGGTGCGGATGGGATGGGGTGTGTAGACGCGGAAAAAAATCGAGCGAACCTCGGCAATGAGAGTCGCCGGTGTCCGCATGTTTGGCGGAGAACTAAACGATCTCAGATCAGCCTGCAACGGGCGCAGGCTCTTCAATGGACGCTTCCCGGAGGAATTTCGCAGCCTCTTCTGGTGGAGTCGGATTGATGTAGAATCCGGTCCCCCACTCGAATCCCGCGGTCTTGGTCAGCTTGGGCATGAACTCGATGTGCCAATGGTAATGATCGTTGGTCGGGTCCTGCACGGGCGAGCTGTGGATGACGAGGTTGTAGGGAGGATTGTCGAGGACCCGATCTGCCTTGATAAGCAGAGCCTTCATCGCTTTGGCAAGGTTCTCGAACATGTGCGAAGAGGAATTCTCAAACGCCGACTCGTGGCGCTTGGGAAGAATCCAGGTTTCGAACGGGAACCGCGGCGCGTAAGGAGCGAGTGTCAGAAATTCTTCGTTTTCGCCGACCACCCGAATCCCGTTGTCCATCTCCTGCCGGATGATGTCGCAGAAGACACAACGCTCTTTATAGATGTAGTACTGTTTCGCACCCTCAAGCTCTTCGACTACGTAGATGGGCAGGATGGGAAGCGCGATCAGCTGCGAATGCGCGTGCTCCAGCGAAGCACCTGCCGGCTCGCCGTGATTTTTGAAAATCAGAATGTACTTGAAGCGGCGGTCCTTCTTCAGGTCCAGGATGCGGTCCCGGAACGTCCACAGGACGTCTTCGATTCGCTTGGCCGGCAACGTCGCCAGGGTCGCATTATGGTCCGGGGTTTCGATAATCACCTCATGGGCCCCGATGCCGTTCATCTTGTCGAACATGCCTTCGGCCTGCCGGTTGAGGTTGCCTTCGATCCCCAGCGCAGGGAACTTATTCGGCACGACGCGAACCGTCCACCCCGGGGTG